>JAESGM010000108.1_pt1 | contig 215158 bp, 182 predicted proteins | sample 9269721 | NCBI WGS metagenome assembly JAESGM01 (sample SAMN15720920, study PRJNA650825) | algae metagenome | isolation source: Komarekiella atlantica HA4396-MV6 and co-occurring heterotrophs from... | place: USA: Theobald House, Kauai, HI | collected 2009-07-29 | reverse complement strand
GAGTGCCAAGTATGGGTTGAGGAAATGGTCAGTTCCATTCGCAATAAGCAGGCATATTATCAGCGAGGTTTAAGGGCTAGGAAACTTATACAGCAAGCACTTTAGCTCGTTTGTCGCCCCTTGAAAGTTTCCTAGGTTGGGAACGCCACTTGCTACAAGCCGGGAAACCCGTCCAACGCAGTGGCTCAACTTTTCAAGACAGGCATCAGAACTTCTCCCAACGCGAAGTAGCGTCTCGTAGAGAAGCAAAGACGCAATCATGTGAACGGGGGTTCTCACGGCAGTCCGTTCAAGTCGGGAAACCCGCCCACACGGCTGCCTCCCCGTTGTGGCAAGTGGCGTCATGGGGGAGCCAGTGCCGGGCAATATTGGCAAATGTAATACAGATTGTGTATGAAAATATTACAAATGCTAAAATTCTTAATTTGCCGTACACATTATGATTGCATTCAAATACAACTTAACAAAGAACAAAGAAGACGTTTGGATTGCAGGTGTGGAGATAAAAGGTATTTTAATTGCGATCGCCACCTTTGCTAAAAGAACTGCCTCAGATTCAGCATCAGATCATCTGATTAACACCGTTTAGCACTAGACGGATTCACAAAATCATGTAGGTCTGCATCCCAAACACTAATGTAAATAAAATCACAGTTCTGTCGGATAATCTGACCTTTCAATTGACCTTTTGAAAAACGAAAATTATCAGACTGACGCTGTTGTACTTTTTGGAGTCCTTGCTGAATTTCGTCAGTGGCTTGTCCATTTAACATACCATTTAAGGTTGCCTGCATTACTTGTGGGTCTACCGATTGGGCAAAAGCTACTTCGGTTTGACGCAGCACTTTAGAATTACGATCAAATAAGTAACCAAGGTCAATTTGGTTTGGTACAAGTTTGTAAACAACAGCACGGGTATTGCGCCAAACACCTCTTAAATCTTTATTTGGCTTACCAAGGGTAGCTTCTACTAAACTTCTTGGTGTACCCGTGGGAAATGCTGGAACGTTTTGCCTGCTGGTAGTAGTAGCTAATTTATTTCTGGGCTGGTTGTTTTGTGGCGTGGGAACCGCAGTTGTCTGATTCTCTGGTTCCGGTTGTAGTGGTGCTGGAGTATCTGAAGTTACAGGCTCGTTCGCTGGTGATGGTATGGGTGCAACTGGGATGGGGGTTACTTTCGGGTTGGGTGTTGCCAAAGGAGCAGGATTTAGTTGTTGCGGTGGTGAAGTAGGTACAACTGCGGTTGGAGAAGGTTGGGAAGAAATGGGCGGATCGGTAGATACAGTGGTGGGAGGCGAAGATTCTGCTGATGGAATAGGACTTGTGGCGATGTTTACTTCCGGCTGTTGTTGTCGTCGAGTGATATCAGAAATTGCGATCGCACTAATCAAACCACCCACTACTAAACTGCCAACAATCACAGCAGGTTTTTGCCAACCGGGAGTACTAGAGTTGATAATTGTACTTTGTTGAGGTAAAGATAATGGCTGGGTTTGTTGGGTTGATGCAATAGTTGCAGATGGCTCTAGAGGAATATAATTAGTAGACTGCAAAGCATGTAGCATTTTACTCGCAGTACTGTAGCGATCGCCTGCATGAGGCTTAATTGCTTGATTGAGAACCATTGCCAGTTGAGGAGAGACATTCGGGGCGTGCTGCTGCCAAAGTATTTCTCCAGTTTGCAAATCAGTTAGTATTTGTTGCGGGTGTTTGCCAGTCAGCAGATAAATAGCCGTCAAGCCTAAGCTGTAAATGTCAGTAGCGTAAACTGGGCGTCCAACAGCTTGTTCGCTAGGCATATAACCAGGTGTACCAATCACTAGCGATCGCGTAGCGTGTCCTGGGAAACTCACAATTGAGCGTATCGTCTCCTTAACTGCACCAAAATCAATCAAAACCGGTTTGCTATCCAGTGAACGCAGAATAATATTATCAGGCTTAATATCTCGATGAATAATCCCTTTACTGTGGACATAATCCAATACAGGCAGTAGATTCCAGAGAATTTGCCGGACAGTAGTTTCGCTTTCGCATCCTTTGGTTTCGATGATTTTTTTCAGGGTTTGACCGTGAATCCATTCCTGGACAAGATAAAACTGTTCATTTTCAGAAAAGTAGGCGTATAGTTTGGGAATTTGGTCACTACTTTCACCCAGATACTCTAAAGTTGCTGCTTCCCGTTCAAACCGCTGTTGAATTATCTGGTAGGTTTGCGGATCATTATTGGTTATCGGCTTGAGTTGCTTGATAACACAGCGACGACGAGAAGGCATATGGGTATCTTCTGCCAGTAAGGTTTCACCAAACCCACCAGCACCGATTACCTGGATAACTTGATAGCGATTGTTCAGCAGCGTTGTTGTCATGAAAGGTTACAAGCGACAGCCCTTTCCAAATGTATACCAAATATTTCAGACAATATAGCGATGGGATATATGTCAATATTTGTCGGTTAATAGGAAAAGGGGAAGCAAAAAGGGAAAGAAAAAATCTTTAACCCTTACCCTTTAAGCTTTTCGCCAAACCAAATTCTGATTTGAAAATGAAAAACTCCGAGTAGTATTGGGATATATGTGATCCGTAACGAATAAGAAGAGGAAAACACTTTACGTTCAGAACTTTTTAACTAAAAATGACACGTACTACAAAGCAAAATATGTACCCATATAGGAAAATAAGCTAAGCACATTGGCTACAAAAGAAGACTAAAAATCCGAGTGAGCTTTAAAAGTTATTCTGTAAGTTTCATAATTATGAAAAACTCTATTTCTTAAAATATCTTATGTTGTAACGGTCTTGATATTTGCCAATATACTCAACATTTCGTTGTTCTAATTTTGATAATAAGTTAGCAGGGAACTGCTTTGGTGAATATATAGGACGATACCAAGGTTGGTTATTAAAGTAATTTTGTAAGCCAGGAGTAACAAAACGGCGACCGTGACTTGCAAAAATTGAATTTCGCATAATATCTAATTCAAAACCGTCTTTACCGTTTAAATCTGCATCAGTTACAAATCTTTGGGAAAGCCAGGAATAATTGTTAACAGTTGTATTAATAACTGGTGGTATTGATGTAGTTGAGAAAGGTGTAGATGGAGGAGAAATAGGTGGGATATTTAGTGTTTTTATAAGTGGTGTAATTGATGGCGTTTTTTGCGGAGTAATATCTGGAGTTTCTCTAACTTGAGATGTCACAGTTGACGGCGTTTCTGAAGGTGATACCGTTTTGTCTGCTACAGGTTGAGAAGTTTTTGTGAAAACCTGACTAACAATCACAGATGCACCAATTAATCCACCTGCAATCAAACCGCCGATGAGGATACTATTGTGTCGATTACTTTGAGGGTTAGGTTGTGGGGTGACATGCACTGTTTGAGGAAGTGGTGCAGATATAACAATTGGTTGTGTCGGTGGTATGGGATTTGTGATGCTCTGCAAAGCATCCAGCATTGCTCTGGCGGTGGGATAGCGATCGCGTGGATGATAGGCGATCGCTTTATCGATGACTCCTGCTATTATTGGGCTAACATGATTTGCATACTGCCGCCACACAATCTCACCCGTATGAGAATCTAGTTCTAATTGTTGTGGCTGTCTGCCTGTCAGCAAATAAATTACCGTCATTCCTAAACTATATAAATCACTGGAATAAACTGGTCTACCAGCTGCTTGCTCACTCGGCATATACCCAGGCGTACCAATCACAATCGAACTGGTAGGATTACCTTGAGAATTGAATACCGTTCCCATTGATTCCCGCACAGCACCGAAATCAATCAGCACTGTTTTACCATCGTGATGACGCATCATGATGTTATCTGGCTTAATATCACGGTGAACGATTTGTCGAGAATGGACGTAATCCAGGACGGGTAACAAATTGACCAATAACTCCTGGACAGTGCTTTCACTAAATAACCCCTGCTTTTGGACTTTTGCCGTTAGAGTATCGCCTTCAATCCACTCTTGAACTAAGTAAAATTGCCCATTTGTAGAGAAGTAAGCATACAATACGGGAATCTGGTCAGTTGCGCCACCGAGTTCTTCTAAAATTGCTGCTTCCCGTTGAAACCTTTCTTGCACCAACTGGTAAATTTGGGGATTGTTTTGAATCGGTCTTAGTTGTTTAACCACACAGCGGCGCTTTGAAGGCATATACGTATCTTCTGCTAAATAGGTTTCACCAAACCCACCAGCACCTAGTGTACGGATAACTTGATAGCGATCGTTCAACAGCTGTATTGTCATAGAAAGTTAAAAGCAATAGTTAGCTTAGATATTACCCAAAGTAATATCTTATACTAACTTTTTAAAGTGATATTCTGTTAATATCAAGTAAACTTTACTACGCACACCAACTTAATAAGAGTTTTTAATTGTACGCCGATTACTTTAGCTATTAAGTACTTTTATTCAGAAATACTTTTATTTCAAATCAAGTAATCCATCTTCTTTTAACTTGGGATTAAAGCGAACTTGTATTTGTAAACCACGCGCTTCTAGCTCTGTTAAAATTTCTGCTTCTACTCTCCGTGCCACTTTTTTAATAATTTTAATTTGTGCTAATTCATCATTAACTGGACTTTGATAATTTGCTTGTTCTTCAGGCGTCATTACCACTTTGACATCAATCGGTTGTGTCCATTTTTCTTTATCCTCACCATTCCCCAATGGCACATTGCCGTTTTCGGCAATCCAGGCATTCTCAATATTTTCTAAAACTGTGCGACTAGGACGTTCAATTGTTTGAGCTTTCACCCAAAAGCATTGTTGTGGCTGACGCACTAAATGCTGCTTGAGGCTAAGATAAACATCACGGGAATATCCGATAAATTGCAGCACTTTTTCTTGGTTAAAAATAGCATATACACCGATTTTGCCTTGAAATTGTTCAGGTATTTGACCGCGATCGTCAATATAAGGTAAGTATTCTAAGCTTGCTAAACAAGGAATATTGGTTTCAGTTGTCATATATCAAATATAAAACTTGCTATTTGCTTTCGTAAGGGAAAATTGTTAATTAGAGAAAACCATATTCAAAATTACACATCACTCAATTTTTTGGTAAATTGCACAAAGACGACTAGGTTTAAAAATCTTTGCACTGAACATAAAATTTGGCGGTACGTTGATGATGGTATATTTATCAGATTCATGATACTTTTCAAATTCTGCTGGCATTCCTTTAGTAGTAGTTAAGCTGTAAGGAACTGGCTGGAAAATTAATTCTGTGAATTCAACTTTTTTACACTGCAACTGTTGACAAACTTGGTTTAAAAAAGCTTCACTTGTCAATAATTTGAATAGATTTTCTTGAGCTTGTGCTTCAAGAGTGAAACTGCTATCAAAGTTCTGGACGATTTTAAGGGACATTTGCTGTACAGGTAGTTATTAACAACTGAGTGATAATAGAGGGTAGGTAATATTTTGCACATGGTAATCAAAAAGTGCTGCCAACATAGTTCAACTTTTTGAGCAGCTAAGCTTTGTGAAAAATAACCACTTTAGATCAGCCTATTGGATTGTGGGACTTCTGTCAGCCACAAAAGGAAGTTGGCATAATTAAGAATCTTGAAGTTGAAGAGATTTTCTGGGATAGGTCATTTATCGTCACTGCTGTGCTGGCATCAGATATTACACTCAGAAAGATAAATATTGACGGTATGGCTGCACCAACCTATACCAGTTATAATTTTTAGTTTTAACTGATACCAATTGGAACAAAGAATGTGGTGAATAGACCAACGTAGTTGTATCGCAACGTCTGTACCAACAGGATTTGTCTGTATTAGTTTATTAAGAGCAAAGTAAAAAGGCAAAAGAAGATTTTCTTTTGCCTTTTTACTTTTTAGCGTTTACCTTTCGGCTTTATTCGTCGTAATCGTCTTCGTCGTCTTCTTCGTAATCGTCCTCTTCGTCTTCTTCTACAAGGTCGGTGATTTCATCAGCAATCAACTCATCCTCGTCATCTAGAATTGACCTTTCTGCACGTCTACTACCAAATCCAGATTCACTGAGTGAAGGAGAATCTAAATTATAGGTGCGAGCTGTGCGGTCATCTAGAACCATGTCTAGAGGGTCATCGACTTCATCCAAGACACTACTACTGTCAAGAGCAGCATAGTCTTCGATCGCACCTGGTTCTTCATAGGCATTGTAACCAGTACCAGCCGGGATCAATCGTCCAATAATCACGTTTTCCTTTAACCCGCGCAGCCAGTCAGATTTGCCTTCAATGGCTGCTTCGGTCAGTACCCGTGTTGTCTCTTGGAAGGATGCAGCAGAAATAAAGCTGTCAGTGTTCAAAGATGCTTTGGTAATCCCCAATAATACAGGGGTGTATTGTGCTCGCGCACCGCCAGTAATTGCCATCGCTTCGTTTACCTGCTCAACTTGGCGCAACTCTACCAACTCGCCGGGAAGCATGGTGGTGTCACCACCATCATCGATCCGTACTTTATTAGTCATCTGGCGAACAATTACTTCAATGTGCTTATCAGAAATATCAATCCCTTGAGACTGATACACCATTTGCACTTCATTCACCAAAAATGTTTGCACCTTTTGCAAGGCATAGCTAGCACAAGCATAGACTCCATCTTCGGAACCCAGGCTAAAAAAGATTTCCAAAATTTCGTGGGGATTAGATGGGCCGTCGCTCAAAGGTTGCCCCGCTGATACATGAGATCCATCTGGCACAATCAGATTTTGTCCTGGGCCTAGAGGATAATCTGTGACTACACCATTCTGTTCCACGACCTTAATGGCGATCGCTTCATCACCATCACCATAAACTACCTTGACTTCTCCAGCTCGCCGACATAAAATACACGCTTCTTTAGGTTTACGAGCTTCGAGCAGTTCCTCAATCCGGGGCAAACCTTGAATAATGTCTCCGGTTTTGGCGCGTTCAAACACCAACAACACCAAGTTATCGCCCCGTTGTACTAAATCGCCATCTTCTATTTGCAATACAGCACCAGGACTGACTCGGTAGGGACGACCGACGCGGATAGTGATGGCATATTCTTTAGAACTAAGAGCCGATTCACCAGTAGCAGATGTAGCAGGGGCATTTTTAACATCTACTACTTGACCAGATTCGACAGCAAAGGCTCCAGGGGCAACTTCTGCACCTTCTACCAGCAAGTCACCCACCTTAATTTTGGGCTGAGTACTGGTATTCATCGTGATCATGTCTGTGTCACGGCGCAATACTAAGCAGCGACGTACGTTTTCAGTGCCTTTTTGTACGCCCCGTACAATACCCCCTTCTTTACACAAGATTTGAGTACGTGCCACCACAGAGCCAGGGGCGATGGTGATCGCATCTTGTACCTCAAGGGTGGTCTGAGTACTGCCTTGAGTGGCATCGGCAGTAATGTCTCGACGAATTACCAAAGACTCCAAAATCACTAGCTGCAAGCGTTGAACTTCTGGATCTTCAGTATCCAGTACTAATTCAATATCTGCTGCTAAAGGAGAAGCGTTGTGGTCTGCTTCACCTTCGGAGTCAATTTCTAACACTAGCTGGGTTCGCAGTAATTCGACTCCTTCAACAGATTTCACGCGTTCTGAATCTTTGTAAGGAAGTCGCTGCACAGCCCGCAACTGAATAGAACGCCCGGTTTGTTGGCTTACAGATGTAGTTGAAGGCACATCTGGGTTACTCGGTACGGCGAACTCCACTACTGGACGACTCAACAGGGCTGGGCCTTCTGGTGTCTCCACATACTGGATATAGCGCAATTCTGTAGCAACTGCTCCTTGGAATTCTTCACCTGGTTGGACAAAGGTGTTATCGCGGCCAATCACTGCTTCTGGATCGTCAACCATTAGCAGTTCCCCTGGCTTAATCACCACTTCCCGCAGAATGTCATTTTTCTGGGTCACTTCTACCACACCACTGGTTTGGCAGAAGATATCCTTGACTACTTCGGAGCCAGCTTCGACAAACTGACCATCTTCTACTAACAGCAAAGAAATATCTTTGTTTACTTCGTGGGTTTCTTCGGGAATCCACAGGAGAGTACCGCCTTCCACCACTTCATAACCTAGCTTGGCTTTACCTTTCTTCTGAACTTCTACGCCCGCGAATTTCAGGAATCCACCAGTGGTTGTACGATAGCGGTCATCAATTAACTCAGCTACTACTTGACCATTTTGCACTTTTGTGCCTGGTGTAGCTCTGAGGTTAAATACCTGGTTGTTGCCAGTGGATACTAAGTAGTTATTGCGACCTTGTGAGCTTTGGACAGTCACCGTTGCCTGATCTAAGACCACAGAAGCGGTGATAATCTCAATTTCCCTAGTACTTTTACCAGGGGTAGCTTCGGGCAAGCGCACTACACCGCCGTGTACAGTAGTTAACTTGGTTTCTGCTAGAACTCCATTGGAGGCGATCGCATCACCATTTTTCACCACTAATTCTGCACCTGGTGGTAAGTTATAAACTTCACCAGACAAAATCCAAATCAAGCCGCCCCGTGCAGCTGTGGTTGTGGTGTTACCTTGACGGTCTGTTTTTTGTTCTGGGACTACTTCCGCAAATTGCACTTCTCCTGCTAAGTCAGAAGCTACATCTTTAACCGCTTTTTCTGTATTAGTCCGAGTTGTACGTCCACCAAGGGCGACCTCTGCCAATAGCTGACCTTGTTTTACTTGATTTCCATCAAATACATATAGTGTTGAACCTTGAGTCAGATGAACTTCTTGGCTAGCTGGGGTTTCAGAACCTTCTTTTTTTGGCTCTAAAATCAAGATGCCATTGGCTTCAACATACAGAGCATCTTCACCGTGGCGGGTACGATATGCTCTGGTCTTTAATTTGCGAGGAAGCTTGACAGTCCCATCAATTTTAGAACGCACTTGTTGCGCCACTTCTCCAGTAAACACACCACCTGTGTGGAATGTCCGCATGGTGAGTTGGGTTCCAGGTTCGCCGATACTTTGGGCGGCAATAATCCCGACAGCTTCGCCTAAGTCTACCATCTTGGCGTGGGCGAGACTCCAGCCATAGCAGTGCTGACAGACGGAACGGGCCGCATCACAAGTCAAGGGCGATCGCAAAAAGACTTCAGCAACTCCAGCTTTTTCAATTTTCTTTGCTAAATCATCGGAAACTGGGGTATTGCGTGGTGCAATCACTTCTTTTGTAGTTGGATGAACTACATCCTCGCCAATTACCCGTCCCATCAAGCGTGTTGCTAGGGGGATCAAGGTTTTGGCCCCTTCTGTCATTGGTCGAATCGGAATTCCTCTGGTAGTGCCGCAGTCAAATTCCCGGATAATTACATCCTGAGACACGTCAACTAGACGGCGGGTAAGATAACCGGAGTCAGCCGTCCGCAAAGCTGTATCCACCAATCCTTTTCTAGCACCGTAAGACGAAATAATGTATTCCGTCACAGTGAGTCCTTCGCGGAAGTTGGTTTTGATGGGTAAGTCGATAATTTCCCCTTGAGGATCTGCCATCAGTCCCCGCATCCCCACCAATTGCCGAACTTGGGAAATGTTACCCCGCGCCCCGGAAAATGCCATCATGTATACGGAGTTGAGGGGATTGGTCTTTTTGAAATGGATGACTACTTCATCTTTCAGGGCTTCACTAGTACCGTTCCAAGTATCAATTACTTTTTGGAAGCGTTCAACTTCGGTGATTTCTCCCCGTTGGTAACGAGTTTCGGTGGCACGAATTTCTTCTTCTGCTGCTTCTAGGAGCGATCGCTTACTTGGTGGCACCATCAAGTCATCTACACTGATAGAAACCCCTGCTTTAGTAGCATAGCGAAATCCCAAATCTTTTAATTTGTCCGCCATCACTGCGGTTCGCGCCGTCCCATAATGCGTAAACGCCCAAGAAATTAAATTTCTCAGCTGACCTTTGTCAACCACACGATTGCGAAAAATCATTTTTTCGTTAGTCATTAATTCTGAGTCCTAAGTCATTAACATAATTCGTAATTCGTAATTGAAGAACTACGAATTACGAATTAGAAATTACGAATTAACTTGCTAGTGCTTCCTGAATCGCTTTGTTGTAAATAACACGACCAGGTGTTGTACGTATATATTGAGAAAGCAGATTTCCCTCACCGTCTTCTCTGACTCGGCGGAACTTGTACAGCAACGTCCGGCTACCATCGCCGTTTTCTGTAACTTCAAGAGGTTCTGTATCTGGTTGGTCTGATTCTAGTTCGCCGTCAAATCGCACATATATATATGCGTGCAAATCAATTTCCTCTTGCTGGAAAGCCATAATTACGTCATCTAGCGAAGCAAAATATTTTCCTGCACCTTTTGTGGCATTAGGGTTTTCTGCCGTTAAGTAATACGCTCCCAACACCATGTCTTGGCTGGGCGTAATAATAGGTTTACCCGTAGCTGGTGACAAAATATTGTTAGAAGCCAGCATTAACAACCGCGCCTCAGCCTGACTTTCTAACGACAGAGGGACGTGTACCGCCATTTGGTCGCCGTCAAAGTCGGCGTTAAACGCCGGACACACTAGAGGATGCAGTTGAATGGCTCTGCCTTCCACCAAAATCGGCTCAAAAGATTGAATACCCAAGCGGTGCAGCGTCGGCGCCCGGTTGAGTAACACTGGGTGTCCTTCAATCACTTCTTCCAGCACATCCCAAACACTAGGGTCATTGCGAGATATGAGTTTTTTTGCCGCTTTGATATTATTCACCATGCCGCTGCGAATCAAGCGATTGATCACAAACGGTTGAAATAGCTCAATTGCCATTTCCCTCGGCAAACCGCACTGGTGAATCTTCAGCTTTGGCCCGACGACAATTACAGAACGCCCAGAGTAGTCAACGCGTTTACCCAACAAGTTTTGTCGGAAACGTCCTTGCTTACCCTCAATAATGTCAGACAAAGATTTCAGCGGGCGGTTATTTGCTCCTACTACCGTGCGTCCTCGGCGACCATTGTCAATCAAAGCATCCACTGCTTCTTGCAGCATCCGCTTTTCGTTCCGCACAATAATTTCTGGTGCCAAAATCTCTTGTAAGCGTGCCAGACGATTATTGCGATTAATCACGCGCCGATACAAATCATTCAAATCACTGGTGGCAAACCGTCCACCATCTAGCTGCACCATTGGGCGCAAATCAGGAGGAATCACGGGAATAACTGCCATTACCATCCACTCTGGCTTAGAACCAGTAGCAATGAAGTTATCAATTACCCGTAGTCGCTTAATTAGCTTGGCCCGTTTTTGTCCCTTGGCGTTGCCAATTTCTTCGCGTAGGCTTTCAGCTTCTTGCTCTAAATTGATATCAGCAAGTAAACGCAGCAGCGCTTCAGCACCAATACCTACCTCTACCCCTTGTAGCTGAGAATCTTCGCTATAAATTTGGTCTTCAATTTCCAACCACTGGTCTTCACTCAATAGCTGTTTATAAGTTAAGGTTTCGGCATTCCCTGGACTCAGGACAACATAAGAGTTGAAATAGACAATCTGCTCAACATCCCGCAAAGGCATATCTAGTAGGATGGATATATAGCTAGGAATACCTTTGAGATACCAAACGTGAGCTACTGGTGCAGCGAGTTTAATATAGCCCATGCGGTGACGACGCACCCGCGACTCGGTAACTTCTACCCCACAACGCTCACAGACAATACCTCTGTGACGGACTCTTTTATACTTGCCACAATGACATTCCCAATCTTTGGCAGGCCCAAAGATGCGTTCGCAGAATAAGCCGTCCATTTCCGGCTTGAGAGTTCGGTAATTAATTGTTTCTGGCTTGGTAACTTCACCTACTAGCTGACCATTAGGCAATGTTCGCTCGCCCCACTGCCGAATTCGTTCTGGTGATGCCAAACCGATTTTTACGTAATCAAACTGATTAGTTTGGGCTGGTCTCATACTTAAATGCTGAGTTCTGAGTTATGAGTTTTGAGTAAATATATTCAATTAAAAGGTGTGAATAGAGAAATATCCAAGTTCTAAGTGCCAATTACTGAGGTTTTATATACTCAGCACTCGGCACTCAGCACTAAGTACTCTACTCGTCTTCTTCCAACGATTCGCGGGAAAGAGATTCATAGGTAGGACGTGGAGGAGTGCGTCGAGCTGATTGATCTGCCATCAAATCGACTTCCACATCTAAAGAACTACCGTCTGCCTGTGTCTCTACCTTGTGTACGGCAATGTCTAAACCCAGTGATTGTAGTTCTCGCATCAACACCTTAAAGGATTCTGGTGTTCCTGGTCGTGGAATTGCCTTGCCTTTAACGATCGCATTTAGCGCTTCATTCCGCCCTTGCATATCGTCAGATTTGACTGTCAGCAATTCTTGCAAGGTGTAAGCTGCACCGAAGGCTTCCAATGCCCAGACTTCCATTTCTCCAAATCGCTGACCACCTTGCTGTGCTTTACCACCCAAGGGTTGCTGGGTCACGAGTGAGTATGGGCCTGTAGAACGAGCGTGGATCTTATCATCCACCAAATGCACTAGCTTCAGCATATAAGCCACACCCACGGTTACAGGTCGGTCAAATGGTTCGCCGGTTCGACCATCAAATACCATAATTTTGCCTGAATCATCTGGGTTATATACCCAAGTTTTACCTGTTTCGTCCCGTGCTTCTTGCAACTTGCCATGCACAATTCTGCGAGATGACTCTTCACCGTACATTTCATCAAAGGGAGTAATCTTAAATCGCACTCCCAAATTATGCCCAGCCCAACCCAACAAACACTCAAATACCTGTCCGACGTTCATCCGACTGGGTACGCCCAAGGGGTTAAGTACGATGTCTACTGTTGAACCATCAGGTAAATAAGGCATATCTTCCACTGGCAATATCCGAGAAATAATTCCCTTGTTACCGTGGCGTCCTGCCATTTTGTCGCCCACTTGGATTTTGCGCTTTTGAGCGACATACACCCGGACTACCATATTGGCTCCCGGTGGCAATTCATCACCTTGCTCACGGGTAAACAAACGTACGTCAACCACACGCCCTTTTTCACCGTTAGGCACTCGCAGGGAATTGTCTCGCACATCCCGCGCTTTTTCACCGAAAATGGCACGCAATAATTTTTCTTCTGGTGGTTGGTCTGATTCACCTTTTGGTGTAACTTTTCCGACCAATATGTCCCCAGCTTCTACCCATGCCCCAATGCGAATGATCCCCTGTTCATCCAGTTGGCGCAAAGCATCTTCCCCAACGTTGGGAATTTCTCTGGTGATTTCTTCTGGCCCCAATTTTGTTTGTCTGGCCTCAATTTCATATTTTTCAATGTGAATTGAGGTATAAACATCATCTTGTACCAGCCGCTCAGAAATCAAAATTGCATCTTCGTAGTTGTAGCCTTCCCAAGGCATATAAGCAACGACGATGTTTTGTCCCAGTGCCAATTCACCACCTTCTGTTGAGGAGCCATCAGCTAGCACCTGACCTGCTACAACGCGCTCACCAATCCGGACGAGGGGTTTCTGGTTGAGACAGGTATCTTGGTTTGAGCGTTGGTATTTGGAAAGATAGTACTTAATTTCTGGGGTTGAAGGTTTAGGACGCACCCGAATTTCCGTGGCATCCACATAGGTGACATCGCCATCGGTACGGGATACAATCACCATCCCAGAGTCTCTGGCTCCTTGAGCTTCCAAGCCTGTACCCACCAAAGGACGCTCTGGTTTTAGCAAGGGTACTGCCTGCCGTTGCATGTTTGACCCCATCAGTGCTCGGTTGGCGTCATCATGCTCCAAGAAGGGAATCATGCTGGTAGCCACAGACACAATCTGTACAGGAGATACGGCTACATAGTCAACTTGCTCTGGTGTTGTGGTAGCCCAATCTTGGCGATAGCGCACTGGCACTTGTGGCCCTTTGATGTAGCCATTTTCATCTAAGGGAATATCGCCTGTTGCCGTACGCAAATCGTCTTCTTCGTCGGCTGTCATGTACACAGGCTGGACGTCAAATCGCACCCGCCCATTTTCCACAGGTCTAAATGGCGTTTCTAGGAAGCCGTACTGGTTAACTCGTGCATGGGTTGCCAAAGAACCAATCAAACCAGCATTGGGACCTTCTGGGGTCTCAATCGGGCAAATACGTCCGTAGTGACTAGGATGGATGTCTCGGACGGCAAATCCAGCGCGTTCACGGGTTAAACCACCAGGGCCTAGGGCACTTAGTCGGCGTTTATGAGTCAGTTCTGCTAAGGGATTGGTTTGATCCATGAACTGACTTAACTGGCTCGAACCAAAGAATTCTTTAATTGCTGCTACCAATGGTTTGGGGTTCACTAAAGAAGCGGGAGTCAATACTTCCGCATCCGATACGGTCATCCGTTCACGAATGATTCTCTCTAAGCGGTTTAAGCCTACCCGGACTTGGTTTTGCAGCAACTCGCCCACACTTCTGACTCGGCGGTTGCCCAAGTGGTCAATGTCGTCGATGTTACCAATATCGTATTCTAGGTTGATCAGGTAATCTACGGCTGCCAAGATATCGCTGGAAGTCAGCACGCGCATGGTATCAGGAACAGATAGCCGTAATTTCTTATTGAGCTTGTAACGTCCGACGCGACCAAGGTCATAACGTTTGGGGTCAAAGAAACGGGAGTCTAGAAGTTGTTGTCCACCTAATACTGTAGGAGGTTCACCAGGACGCAGTTTGCGATACAACTCCATTAAGGCTTCTTCTTCCGAGAATTGCCCTTCTTTTTCGATAGTTTTTTGGAAATATTCTGGGTGGCGTAAGGCGTCAAAGATTTCGTTGTCTGATAGTCCTAATGCTTTCAATAGCACTTGAGCTGAGAGTTTGCGGGTTTTGTCGATGCGTACCCACACTAAATCGTTACGGTCTGTTTCAAATTTCAGCCATGCTCCTCGGTTGGGAATTAAGCTAGCTGAATAAGTACGCCGCCCATTTTTGTCAATTTCCGATTTGTAATAGACCCCTGGCGATCGCACTATCTGGTTGACAATCACCCGCTCGGCTCCGTTAATAATAAACGTACCGCGATCGGTCATCAAAGGCAGATCCCCGATAAATACCTCTTGCTCTTTGATTTCCCCAGTTTCTTTATTAATCAGGCGTGTAGGGACATACATCTGTACAGCATAAGTGCTATCCCGCCGTTTGGCTTCTTCGACACTGTACTTTGGTTCCTTGAGTTTGTAGTTATGACCCAAAAAGTGCAGTTCTAGTTTGCCTGTGTAATCTGTAATAGGACTAAAGGAGTTAAGTTCTTCTATCAACCCTTCTTCCAAAAACCAGCGGAAGCTTGAACGCTGGATTTCAATCAAGTCGGGTAACAAAAAGGCGGGTTCCATATATTTTTCGTTAGTCATGCCTCTACCTTTGTCAACCTGGTTATACTTTCCTTTGGACACTGCTGTTTAACAGTTCCCGATTTTAGTCAGTGTCCGCAGCTGTTTGGGAACTTCTCCTTACAACATCACCTGCCATTTACAAGTGTGGGCAAACGCAGCAATTAAAGCCGGAATAAGCGATTTTGACAAGGGGTTTATTGCCCCTAATGAGGGTACAGAATCGCTAAAATCCAGCTAGAAGATTGATTCAATAACAATAAATACTCCCGATATCCCTGAGTTGGATTTGCTTTCTTCACTTCCCCTCCAAAAAGCGCATTATTCAGCCTACGCACATTTACACCTTTGCGTGTATCTCTAACGACAACTTGCTGGTTTTATTCTCAGTGATATCCTCATGCAGAAGCAGCGATCTACACTTTGTCGGCTCTGAATAATCATGGCTTCATCTTGTTGAGTTGTAGTCACAAAGCTATTTTGTTTAAAGATTTTCTATAGGTTAAACATACAGAAGCCGATGTACATATTTTTTGCAAAAGCCTAGCTTAAGCTGGTTAAGCACAGTTAGTTTTGTATGAAGCGCATCCGCTTGTAGAGAATAGGAGGATGTTACAGTCGGTAACAACACGAAATTCAGGCTGAAAAATTCTTAGTGCCTTCCTTTATCATTATGCCGTAAGCAAAGTGTTTTGGAGGGAATAATCTTAGCATATTTTTGTCCTTCTAAAGTTTTATTTTTTTTGACGACGACTGATAGCAGGAACTCAGCTACACTTTATAGCGACAGACCGAACAATTCACGAGCATTTTGGGTGGTTTGGGCTGCGATCGCCTCTACCGTTTCTTCACGCAGTTTGGCTACTTGCTCCGCTACATAACGCACATAAGCCGGTTCATTGCGCCGTTCACCTCGTTTGGGAACCGGAGCTAAAAAAGGGCAGTCTGTTTCAATTAGTAAGCGATCGCTACTCACCATAGCAGCTGATGATTGGATAGCTTTGGCGTTTTTGAATGTTACTGTACCGCTAAAGCTGATGTAGAACCCTAAATCGAGAAACCATTGAGTTTCTTCCGGCGTTCCACCCCAGCAATGCATCACGCCTCGTATTCTTTTTCCTTGCATATGCCATTTTTGCAACACTTCTCTAACTTCAACAGCAGCATCCCGGCAGTGGATAATTACTGGTAAGTCGAGTTCTGATGCGATCGCCAACTGCCCTTCAAATACCATGTGCTGTTGCTCATAGTTATCTGCTTTGTAAAAATCCAACCCCATTTCTCCGATTGCCACTACTTGAGAATCAGAACTAGCCAAAAATTTTATTTTTTCGGCTGTTTCGCTATTCCATTTGTCAGCATCTAAAGGATGCAATCCCACGGCAAAACTGACTTCAGGAAACTTCTGTGCTATGGCTTGAATGCTAGAAAACTCATCAGGGTGAACACAAGAATGTACTAAACGTACTACACCTGATTGTTGCCATCGCGATCGCACTGTTGCTAAATCTCGCTCAAAAATATCAAAGTTGAGATGGACGTGGGTGTCTATCAACTGCATCATTTATCCTCTTTTACAAAGTTCTGTTCGCCCTTGGCGTTGGCGGAGCCATCTCCAGAAGCCGGCGCTCAGACTTCGCGCTTTATCGCTAGCCATTAGTCATTTGTCCCTATGATGACTAAGGACAAATGACTAATGACTACTCAGCTTGTGTGAGGGGTTTTAATCGATTAGCCAATTTTGATTTTTTCCTTGCCCCATTGTTGGGATGAAGGACACCCCGTTTTACGGCTTTATCTATTTTGCTGTAAGCCTCGGACAAACGAGACTCTACTTCTTGTTTTGATTCTGGGGTAGGATTAGCTGCATGAACATCAACAGCACTAATATATTTCTTCATCAGCGTCTTTACTGCTGATTTGTAAGCTTTGTTACGTAGCCGATTGCGTTCTGCGATTTCGGCGCGCTTGAGAGCAGACTTTGTATTCGCCACAGTCAATTCCAAAAAGACTATTAAATATGTACACACACTACTAGACTTACTAATATAGCATTCATATTGCCAATGTTAGAATTTCCTAAAAAAAATCCCCCTGTTGAGTCTTACCAAAAAGCTAACCAAAACCCTGAATTCAAGCACAGGATATGAGTGATTTGCAGTTTTAACCACAGGGCTCTGATAAAATGAATACATTAAACTTAAATTAACCAAATTGCTCAGCTAAGTGCAACAAAGTCCGAGAAAGGAAATAAAATATTTGTTGAAACGCGGTCTGGCAGTCAGTTTAAGGCTATGAACATATTCAAACTGGCGATGAGCAATTATCTCAGAAAGGGCGGTTGAAGCAGGAATTTTCCATAGATGAAGTCTATGTTTTTCAACAATCTCATATCTGTAGCTATAGGGAGTGTCAAAGTCAGCTTCTCAGATGAGTGACAGAAAAAAAAGATTTGATATCAAATCTGGGATATGTCGCCAATCCTGGAAATGCGTTAAAATTGAGTACTTAAATAAATAATGAACCTAACTGACCACTACTTGATTAGGCAGTGCGTTCTTCAAGAGGATGTACTGTTAATGGTAAGGAACTGTAAACTTCTACAATCAGAGGTTTAAATGTAAAGACTCGATATATCGTGTCTGTACACATGATAGTTACTAAAGTAGAAAAATCAGCAAAAATTATACTCAGACCTGACCTCTCATCAACTGGGAATTGGATGTGCAAACACACTACCTGTACCCCCGCAGGGAGTGAGAGGTAGGGGATAAGGGTAGTGGGAATGGCACGCCCACTCTCTGCCGAGAAACCAACTAGGTTTGTCAGACTGAGCAATTAAGTTGCCTTCTCAAGCAAACCATATGCTGGTAGCCTTGGGAGTATCAAAAAAATCCGGGTTAAGCTAAAGAAGAGAAGAAAGTGAGTTCCATATCCCAGGTGGGTAAAGAGCAAGACTGATTCTCAGGCAGGAATATTATAATTTTGGCATTGTCCTTACTCCATGCTGCGAATCATTACTCAGCAGGCAGACGTCAGAGCAGAACTACAACGTATCTGCGATCGCACTCATGACGAACAGGTGCTTCACAAGGAAGCAACGGTGCGGGAAGTGTTGCAGGCAGTGAAGCGCCAAGGCGATAAAGCTGTATTGCATTACACAGCCGAATTTGACAACCAAACTCTCAAGCCTGAAGAACTACGTGTTACAGGCTCGGAGTTAGATGCAGCTTATCAACAAGTGTCGAAGGAGTTGATGGAGGCAATTCGGCTGGCTTGCCGCCAAATTGAAGCGTTTCATCGTCAGCGAGTACCAAAAAGCTGGGTACACTTTGGCGATGATGAAGTAGTGCTGGGTAAACGCTATACCCCCGTAGACCGAGCGGGGTTATATGTGCCTGGTGGTCGCGCCGCCTATCCCAGTACGGTACTGATGAACGCAATTCCGGCAAAGGTAGCTTGTGTACCCCAGGTAGTCATGGTAACACCACCTGGAGCGGGGAAAGCAATTAACCCAGCAGTCTTGGTGGCTGCCCAAGAAGCAGGGGTGCAAGAAATCTACCGCGTTGGTGGTGCACAAGCAATCGCGGCTTTAGCCTATGGCACAGAAACGATTCCGAAAGTGAATGTGATCACTGGCCCAGGTAACATTTATGTCACCTTAGCCAAAAAACTTGTCTACGGCACAGTAGGCATTGATTCTTTGGCTGGGCCAAGTGAAGTGCTGATTATTGCCGATGAAACCGCAAATCCGGTGTATGTTGCCGCTGATTTGTTAGCTCAAGCCGAACACGATCCGATGGCGGCAGCGATTTTGCTGACGACAGATGCTAGTTTGGCCAAAAATGTACAAGTCGCTGTGGAAAGACAGTTAGTGGATCACCCACGGCGAATAGATACAGAAAAAGCGATCGCTCACTACGGTCTGATTGTCGTTGTAGAATCCCTAGAAGCAGCCGCAGAATTCTCAAATGAATTTGCCCCAGAACACCTTGAATTAGAAGTCAAAGACCCTTGGGCACTAATTCCGCACATTCGCCACGCTGGAGCTATCTTCTTGGGTTACTCTACACCCGAAGCTGTAGGAGACTATTTAGCAGGCCCTAATCATACGTTGCCCACTTCTGGTGCTGCTCGCTATGCTTCGGCATTAGGGGTAGAAACTTTCCTTAAACACTCCAGTATTATTCAATACTCACAAACCGCACTGCAAAAAGTTGCTGGTGCAATTGACATCCTAGCAACAACCGAAGGCTTACCTTCTCATGCCGATTCAGTACGACGCCGAACTCAGCAGGAAGAGTGATTTGAAATGCTTAATTTTTTCTTATACTGTTGGCAAAAGTCACTCGTTGGCTTCACACTGAAAGTTTAGATACCAGCTACCTCACAGGAGGAGCCACTGCGTGGTAGCCAGCAATTCGCGGAGGTTGCCTCCGAAAAAAGTTGTGGTAGTGCAAAAGTCGCGTCAGCGGGTCTTGCCTGCGGAACGTTGGCTTTGTAGCTTGCTTCACCATAGGGGTCGTTATAAGCATCTAAGGGTTTGCTTCTGGGCAAACTTTCAGGAAGGTTAATTCTAAGCCAGGCAATTAGAGAAAAGGTTCTTTACGCCAGATCCTACCGAGAGAAACCATAGCAACATACTGGCTCGACCATACAAACTAAGTTCCTAGCATATAAATTGGTCGATTTAGCATCTGCCAATTAATCTTACTAGGTACTTAATATAAGGAGTCTACTATTTAGGAGACGAGAGCAGTGCTAAAGACTATTTTGGTAGCTCTGGACGGTTCGGAAATTGCAGAACGAGTAATTCAGACTTTAGATAGTTTGGTGTTGTCAAAAGACACTAGAGTTATTTTCTGTCATGTATTCCATAACCCAGATTCGGAGACGGAACTACCTGCTGATCGTCCTCATCCAGAGTCGCCAACACTTTCTTATTTTCATATTGAAAAACAATTGCAATCCTATCAAGAGCAAATATCAGTTAATAGCGAATTAGAGTTAGTAACTGGCGATCCTGCTGACGAAATTATTCGTCTTGCCAATATTTATAAGGCTGACTTAATTATAATTGGCAGTCGTGGATTAATTGGTATGAAACGAATTGTCCTAGGTTCTGTTAGTAGTCAAGTGGTGGAAGAGGCTAATTGTTCTGTGTTGGTGGTAAAGCCGAATCAGAATCAAGCAATGCCATGACAACAACATTGGATTGTCGATCCATTAACGAACAAAGTGACTATCTTTACATTGATTGAAGAATTATACGAATCAGCAGAGTTTGTTGGTAGCGATGTCTTGCGACAAGCCGATACACGTCTACGCATTCAATCTCAAACTTTTCCTGAGTTAGAATTAACAGCTGAGCAAATATAAAGAGTCTAAATGCTCACCTGGTTAGTGGCTAACTTCTTTAGACTTTTTCCAGAAGAGACTGTTCTGACATTTATCTTGAGAGCAAGGCTACTAACGGATTTATAGGCTGATTGAGAATACACATAGAGATAAGGAACTCCCCCTTGTCCCTACGTCCAGCCAATCAAAGTCCTGGAGTTACCAGAAATTGACGCAAACTCAACAAACTTAGAGTTTGACCCAAGTTCAGGGGTAGGATTGACACTCCCTCTAAGCGAGACTGTACCCAACCTTCTCCCCAGTACCATTCGTGAAACCCGTCAATTCCTCCACTTAGGAGTAAGCGCAAGCAATTAGGTTTTAAAACGTCCACTTGATGGCAAATCGCAACTGGGCCAGTCCAGGTTGTAAATTGTAATCCTGGAAGCAATTCTTCTGGCATTCCGGGAGCAAAGCGTTGCACTACAAGCCATTTTTCTAGTTGTTTTGAATGCACCAGGCTGTCGTGAATTGCATTTGCTGACGCTTCAATTTCGATCCGTAGTTGGCTTTGTTGAAAATTACCCAGCATTTTTTAAGATTATACTCAGTTAGAGTGAATTGTTGTTTTAGTATTGCAAAGCTCAGCAGAAAATAACTCTTCAATATTTTGTTTTCTCTCTGAGCAAATGAGAATCAATAAGTTAATCTTGTTAATACATTTGACACTTCCTCATACGCTAAATGATTCTTAATTACCCAAATTTTTTAAATCTTTTGCTTCACTGGTATCCCGCTTGAAAATAAATTACAAAGCTAATATCTAAAGTCTATTTTAACTGACAACCACTCAGGAATAAATTACAAAGCTAATAACAAAAGTCTTCTTTAGAAGACTGAATCATAGCTCAAGTTTACTAAATGTGAAGTTGGACTATTAGCACGGAAATTTATTTCTAAGCAGAATAGTTGGCTCATTGATAATAGTGAAAAATTTTAAGTTAAAAGTAACTTGGGCTATGAATTTGCCATGTAAATCGTATGCAGACTATGGGTTTGACGACAATTTCACTGTTACAAAGATGTGGGTAATTACAAGACATAAAATGAGGAGGGTTCTTAAGTTTAGCTCAAATTCATTTTGGGATATGTATTCACTAAATTAGTTGTTAGGTTTACTTGCTTCATGCTAATATTATAAACCACTGCTTCAATATAAATTTAAGTTAAGTTTTGTTATAATAAGTAATAATTTCATTCCCATGCGTAAAAGCAAGGGATTTTCAGTAAGACACTATTGGTAAGGTTTTTCATGGCGGATCAGTTAATTCGTGCCACGGCAGCCGAAGGTGGGATTCGTGTAGTAGGTGTGATTACTACACGTTTAACAGAAGAAGCACGAGTGCGTCACAAGCTTTCTTATGTGGCAACGGCAGCATTAGGTCGGACTATGGCAGCAGGCTTGTTGATGGCTTCTAACATGAAGCGAACTGGGTCGAGAGTCAATGTCCGAGTCAAGGGTGATGGGCCTTTGGGTGGTATTTTAGTAGATGCAGGATTAGATGGCACAGTACGTGGTTATGTAGCAAACCCTTCTGTAGAATTGCCTCCCAATCCTAAAGGTAAGCTAGACGTTGGTGGTGCAGTGGGTAGCGGCTACCTGTACGTTGTTAGGGATATCGGTTACGGTTATCCTTACTCTAGTACAGTTGAACTAGTTTCTGGTGAAATCGGCGATGATGTAGCTCATTATCTGGTAAATTCCGAGCAAACACCTTCAGCCATAGTTTTAGGTGTATTTGTGGGAGCAGGTGGAGTCACTGCTGCTGGAGGGTTACTGGTGCAAGTGTTGCCAAAAGCTGCTAGAGACGAAGCTCTAGTTGCAACGCTGGAATCACGGGTAGCTGCTCTAGCAGGATTTACGCCGTTGTTACAAGCCGGGAAGACATTGACTGAAATCTTTGGTGACTTACTAGGAGATATGGGTCTAGCAATTTTTCCCGAAAGCCAAATGCTGCGCTTCCACTGTGGTTGCTCTTTTGATCGCGTGCTAGGAGCACTCAAGATTCTGGGCGAAGCAGAATTGCAAGACATGATTATTAAGGATGATGGTGCTGAGGCAACTTGTGACTTTTGTGGCAAAGTTTACCAGGCAAGTAGTGATCAATTAGCTGAGTTAATTGTTGATTTACAAGCAGAATCTACTCTTCAAGGAAAAGTATAAAAGGACACTAAAGGCTAAAATTGTTAATGGTATCTGTGGAGAAAGATAATTAAAAAAGTAGCTTTTTAAGCATGAGAAAGTTACTATGGCAGCAATGGAATTATCAACTTAAAACAGATCGCTATTCAATTATTTTGGTGTGAGAAATGACAGAGCGGGATATTCCAGATATGCCTCCATCCAAAAGAGAGCTAGATAAAAACACAATATTATCGCAAACACATCAATTAGCTGAAACTCAAGCATTTGGTGTCCCTGCTACTGGTTCAACCTCCAAGTCAGTGAAGCGACCAAAAGAAAAAAATTCCGTTAGCATAGCGTCTCGTAAAGAAGGATTACCTATAAATAATCATTCAGAAGACACTGTTACACTCAGTGGTGGTTCTAAAAAATTGCCCCGCTGGCTGAAAAGCTGGGTTTTATGGTCTGTACTGCTAACTTTATTGATTCCTGGCAGTATAGGTTTCCTGGCGATGGCAATACTGTTAAAGTTACCATCTGCTCCAAACTGTCCATCCATTTTTTGGCCGTTGGCTAGTGCGTCGGTACGGTTACATTGCGCTCAGTTAGCGGCTTCTAAGCAGACGGTAAATGACTTGTTGCAAGCGATCGCCCTAGTCAAGCAACTACCAGAAAGTCACCCATTGCATGGAGAAATTGATCGTTTTTTAGAAGAATGGTCACGGGATATTTTGCAACTAGCCGACCAGAGTTTTCAAGCAGGGAATTTAGAAGAAGCGATCGCTACTGCCCGCAAAATACCCGAAGATCTGCCAACTTCCAAATTAGTAGACGACCAAGTTTCTAAATGGCAGTCAGTCTGGTCGAAAGCAGAAAGCATTTATCAAGATTCAGAAAAGGAACTGCAAGAAAGGCGCTGGCAATCGGCATTTATGCTGGCGGCTAAATTATTGCGTGTGGATAATAAATACTGGGCGAGTACTAAGTACGATCAATTGAATCGTATAATTACCACGGCGCGAGAAGATGGCGATAAGTTGGCAAAAGCCGAGGGTCTAGCAAATACCAAAATCGTAGATAATATACTAGGAGCTATCAAGCTAGCCGAGTCGATTGGGCAAAATAGCTACTTTTATCAAAAAGCTCAAGAGTCAATTCCAGCATTTGGACGTAAGATGCTGGAGTTGGCACAGTCAAAGCTAGATAAGCGGAATGCAGATGACGCTCTGGATATTGTTAGACAAATTCCTGAAAATACAGGGCTGCAAGCTGAAATAGATGACTTTATCGCCTTGGGAGAGGCACAAAGGAGTGCGTGGATAGGTAATGTTTCTGGTCTAGAGGCGGCGATCGCTCAAGCACAACAAATCGATCCTTCCAGACCAGTGTATAACAAAGCACAGGAGCTTGTCGCTCGTTGGCAGTTGGAAATTGAAGATGTTGCCCGATTGGAAAAAGCCCGAATACTGGCTAACCAAGGAACAGTCAACGATTTAACAGCAGCGATCGCAGAAGTCCAGCTGATCCCTGCAAATAACCCCCGTGCCTCAGAAGCTAGGCAAGAGATGGGTCGTTGGCGTGCTCAAGTGGAGACAATCGAAGACCAGCCCTACTTAGAACGTGCTGAACAAATAGCAGTGTTCGAGGATATTAACTCCTTGCAAGCAGCGATCGCTGAGGTCAGCCAAGTCCGCAGAGGTCGTGCATTATATCCAGAAGCACGAAGAAAAATTCGTAACTGGACAGCGAAGATTCAGCAAATTCAAGACCAGCCCTACTTAGATCAAGCGCGTGAACTAGCTCAGGGTGGTAATCTACCTGCTGCAATTAGCACAGCTCAACAAATTGCATCGTCGGGAAGGGCACTTTCTAGTGAAGCACAAGCGGCTATAGATGATTGGCAAGGGCAAATTCGCGCCAAAGAAAATTGGCAGAAAGCGCAGGAAGTTGCAGTTGCCGGCACACCAGAAGCTTTGGTTGAAGCAATACGGCTGGCGGATCGGGTTTCAAATAGTAGCATCTTACGCCTGGATGTGAATTTTGCGATTGACCAATGGAGTCAGCAATTACTGGAAATAGCACGCTCTCTTGGTCAGTCTGATATTGCTAGAGGTATTGAGATTGCTAAGTTGGTTCCACGAGGTAGTGCTGCTTATGCAACCGCCCAAGAGCAAATTAAGACTTGGCGGCAATTTCTCAATCCTGAGCCTCAGCCTGAGTCTGAGCAATTTCAGCCATCAACGCCAACAACTCCTAATGGGCAGTAATTTGCCATCTGCTTGAATGCATGGGTAGAGACGTTGTATTGCAACGTCTCTACAAATGTTAACCATACCTGTATTTTTCACGCTTGTCTCTCTGCTCTAATCTGCTTATCTGCTTGTTGTCTTAAACTCATGACACCTGCTTGATATAATGTCATCGCAGTAATGTTCCCTGTGTCGTCCTTTTCAAAGGAAATACTCGTATTCACAGCTTCAGCAAAGAACTCTGATTCTGATGTAGGGAAGAACTGTAACGGTGGTTGCTGTCCACATTGTAGGAACAAACTCCCATGCTGGTTCATTACTTTGAACTGCAATCCAGATTTTGTTAAGTATAACCCTGAGTAGAGGTCAGCTTGCGGCAGAGTGGTAACTGTTTTTTCTGGCGGGAACACATCAGGCCAGTCATACTCAAGGGCAAGCGATCGCATTACTTCCTGCATAAGCTCGATTTCATGCGAGTTGAGCATGATAACAGCACCTTTTCCAATATGTGCGTAAACACGCATCAATGCTACAAATCCTTCATTCCTACCACTATGAAAAAAGTAGAAACCATCGCCAACTCCACCACCTGCAAAAAATCCCAATCCTACAAATAATCCATTCCCTAAGCCGACAAATGATTCATTCGCTCCTTGTGTTTGCTCTGGCTGTTGGGGATGCAACATTTCTTCTACCGTCTGTTTACTCCACACGACAGGAGGAAACCCACGCAATACTCGCATAAGTTCGACTCCGACCTTAGCTAAATCTGATGCCGTTGTCCACAAACCGGCTGCTGCCATCTCAGGATAAATGTGGTGTTTGCCTTCAAGTGAAACACCAGAGAACGAGTGAGCCGTTGCTACTTTTGCTAACCAATCGTTTGGAAGCGGCTGTTGGTAGGTGCTGTTTGTCATGCCCAACGGATCTAAAACCAATTCGTGCATAATTTCTGGAAAAGGTTTGCCAAGCAAATCAACCAATATCTGTTGAGCAACTGTGATACCGCCACCCGAATAGCGATAATGCAACCCAGGGATGATATTTACCTCTACTTTCTCGGTATTAGCTGGAGGTTCACCATTGAGAACTTGAACCGTAGTTGGTAATAGCTCTGAGTTTAGATAGCCAGGAAAGCCATGCACAGTCAAGCCAGCAGTATGACTCAACAACTGCCGTAGCGTGATGCGAGGTTGCCAATCTCCGATCGCAGGTACACACCATGAGGTGAGATAGTTATTGACATCCTGATTAAGGTTGAGATGACCTTCTTGTACAAGACGCATAACCGCTAAAGCGAAAACAGGTTTGCTAATTGAGGCTGCTTGAAACAATGTGTCTAGTGTGACTTCACGAGTTGTACCAGCCTCACATACCCCAAATCCACGCGCCCACTCGATTTCAAAATTATTAATGACGGCAATACTGATGCCTGGGGTGTGGTAATGTGCCAATTGCTCGTGCAGAGTTTTCGGTAAACCGAATTTTCCTTCCAGTGCTGTTGCTGGCAGAAGATTATTGATGACATGCTCAATGCGTTGCTCAACAGATTGCTGCATCGGTATACCCTGCTTTCTTGTTCTGGGTTTGTTCAGTGCTGTCCGATTCTACTTTAGTGCTTCAATCTGCCTGACCACTGTTAGCGCTGAGTAACTCACCCCAGCAGTACCTTCGCCGGGATGGGTGGAGTCACCGACTAACCACAAATGATTAATAGGTGTGCGATTAGCAAAACCAAAAGGGCCAAATGTGGGTATTCTTTGACCAATGCCACCGACTATACCGCGATCGCGTGCTGTGTAATGAGCAAAGGTACGGGGTGTTGCAGCTTCTTGATGGATAATAGTTTCCGGTTTTAAATAGAAGTATTGGGCGAGGCGGGCGATCGCTTCGTCTGTATACTTTTGTTTGAGCAATGAATAATTGTCAGTACTCCACCAAGGTGCAGGATCTACAAATGAAGAAGCGATAATTGTCGCTTTTCCATCTGGTGCGCGACCATCTCCAGGATGGCTGACGGAAACAAACAAGGAATTATTTTCGCCAATCGGGCCATTGGCATCGTACATAAATTGTAAGTGGGGAGGACACTCAGGCGGAATGGCACTGGCATCTACGCCTAAATACACTACAAACGCTCCCGATGCTTGGGGTAGTTTTTCCACTCGGTGTTTATAGCCAGGTGGAGCCTGTCCTAACAACTGCACCAGGTTTTGCACGGCGACATTGGCAACTACATGGTCGGTGGCTTCTGTCCACACTTCGCCAGTTTTCTGATTTCTGATGACGACAGCGGTAGCTTTGCCACTTTCTACTTTGATATGTTCTACTGTGTGGCGCATTAATAGTTTGCCACCGTCTCTTTCTAGAGCTTCTACTAAGCGATCGCTTAATACCTGCATACTACCCTGGAGATGAAACAATCCTTGGGGTAGTTGGGATACACTCAACGCTGTGGCGGCATAAAGTAAGGCTGTTTCATCGGCATTGACCTGAGAATACAGCTTGAGTTGCAAATCTAAGAATGTTCTCAGTCGTTGGTCGCTTCCCAGTCCATACAACCGTAAAGCATCTCCTACTGTAAATAAGGTGAATGGTACGGTAATTAATGTACTGGGACGTACTGCTTGAGCCAGCTGCCATAAGTCCCACAAGTTACGCGGTGGTAGCACTGGATCGCGTCCTTGAAATTCCCAACTAGCTGCAAACAAAGTTGCCATCAACTGCCAAAAAGGTTCGCTACCTGGAAACTGCCTTTGTCTTTCTGCTTGCCATTTCTCTGGGTCGCGCCAGACGTTAATTGGTGTCACCTCACCAGGCAAATATACTGCACAAGCAGGATCACAAGGTGTCGCTTCAGGTAAATCTATTGCCAATTCTGAGAAAATGCGGTGGTGAATCCCTCCTGGTTCTAACCCCGCTACTTGAGTCGCTCCCACATCAAAGGTAAATCCTGAACGTTTAAATGTAGAAGCACAGCCTCCAGGCACAAGAGCTTGATCCAAAATTAAGACGCTGTAACCTTTATGAGCTAACAATGCCCCAGCAGTCAACCCACCAATTCCCGCACCGATAACAATGACGCGGGATTTACTTTTGTCAAGAGAGAGATTGGACATTGATACTTAATTTTAAAATTCTTAATATTTCTACTCATAATTTTACATGATTGCTCAACCTTAACTTGGGCTAAGGATAGAGAAGGTGATATGAAGTACCAAGTCATTGAAAACATGGTCATGAATAGCTTTTAGATGGCATTCGTCTTTCATCGTTGCTTATGGTGCGTAGTTTACCGCCGTAGGCATCGCCTCCGGCAGGTGGTTATGCCATCGCTAATGCACAAAAACCGCGATCTGTCTCCACTAAGCGTGCTTGAGTGAAGCCAGCAGTCGTGAGTATTTGAGTTAATCCGGTATTCGACTGCCCTGAATAAGAAGTAAAACCAAGCGCTATTCTGCCACCAACCTTCATAACTCGTCGCATTTCCCGCAGCCCAACTACGGCATCTGGCCAGACTTGCATGGAGTTAACCGCCAGCGCTTTATCAAATGTGTTGTCTTCAAACGGCAAACTTTCCACCGAACCTTGCCGCAAATCGACCCTTACTGCCTCAATCTCTGCCATGTTCCGAGCTGTAGCTTGCGCGACCATTTCTTGAGAGTAATCGATGCCTGCGATATATCCTGCTGATGCCAGCTGGGACAGACGTTGAATGCCTACTCCAGAGCCAAATCCAACTTCCAGTACTTTGTCGTTCGGCTGAATGTCGAGCAGGTCGATGACTGAGTAAGTGAACGCTTTATTCATGCGTGCCATGATCATGCCACCAAACTTGCCTAGCATACCTTGGGGGCGACCGAACATACGCATAAAAATACTGTCTACAATGCTCATCAGTTGTTAATCACCTCCGTACCGTGATGCCTCTATGCTATCTAGTATTGAGTTATCACCACACTTATACGAAGGAACTCATTTGTGAAAAAGCTATTCAAGAGAATGAAGGACAAATTTTATTAACTATTACAACCACGCGATCGCCTACCAAAAAGAGAGCGTTTACATTTATTTGTTAACTGAAATACCACAACAGTAATTAGTTACTTAACATCAGCTACAAATGTTTATAATTTAGTGTATCAAGAAATGCGATCGCGTTTATTTACATGCCTATATTTATGACTAAAACTGATGGTAAGTTTAGATTTTGATGATGAGTACTGAAAATAATTTAATGTTCAGGAACACATCAGAATTGTACTCAACAGTACCTTTTTATTAGCTTAATATTTTTACAATTTATAGAAATACATTTTTCTCTGTGAGCGATTTTTTAACTCGTAATTTTAGGAGTATTTGTACTTATTGGTTAAGAAATGAAAGCATCACCGGATGGCACAGAGATATGCGAAACCATCCGAAATGCTGTTATTTTAGTTTGTAATTGGAGTGAGATGTATTACAGTAAAGCATAAATTCCTAAAAGTAAATATATTTAGCAGATTTTGTAATCTCCACTGTTCCTTAACTGGAGTCGATTAGTTATGCTCCTAGATTTAGAAAGATTTTATCAGGCTTGCAATCCGAGCAGACCACTAATGATGGGAAATCTGCATGATCGCCGATACTATATCGATTTTGCTGCGGTGCGGGGTGGCAAAATAATTGAAGCTTTGCAGCGCACGATTACCAAAATATCGCCAGATGCACCTACTTGTCAGCTATTTACAGGGCATCTTGGCTGTGGAAAATCAACAGAATTATTGCGACTCAAAGCCGAGTTAGAGGAGCAAAAATTTCATGTAGTTTACTTTGAGTCTACTCATGTCCTTGAAATGGCAGATGTAGATGTGACTGATATTTTATTAGCGATCGCGGGACAGGTAAGTGAAAGCCTAGAAGCGATGAAAATCGGGTTAAAGCCGAAATATTTTACTAAATTGTTTGCTGAAATTAGAGATTTTCTCCAAACGCCAATTGAACTTGGGGTAGAAGCAGAGTTGTCTGTTGGAATTGCCAAAATTACAGCTAAAACAAAAGAAAGTCCGCAGTTAAGACGGCGGTTAAGAGACTACCTAGAACCGCGAACGGCAAATATTTTGCACTCAATTAATAAAGAATTGTTAGAACATGCCAACAAAGAATTAAAAGCTCTAGGCAAACAAGGTTTAGTGGTAATTGTTGATAATTTAGATCGGGTAGCAATTCGGCCTTTACCATCTGGGCGATCGCTGCCAGAATATTTATTTATAGAGCGAGGTGAGCAGCTACGTAAATTGCATTGTCATGTAGTCTACACTATTCCCCTAGCCCTGATTTTCTCCAACGACAGCGCTGAACTTCAACATCGCTTAGGTGGTGGCGTAGCGCCGAAAGTATTGCCAATGATCCCAGTACGTTTACGTTCTGGAGAGATTTTCCCTCAAGGGCTGGCAATGATGCGACAAATGGTGCTAGCTAGAGCCTTCCCAGATATTCTACCTAGCGATCGGTTAGGCTTAATAACACAAGTGTTTGATAATTTAGAAACCTTAGATCGGTTGTGTTTGATTAGCGGTGGTCATGTACGCGACTTGCTAGGGTTGCTGTTTGACTGTCTGCGAGAACAAGATCCACCCTTTGAGCGGGACTGTGTTGAGCTGGTGATTCAAAGACAGCGAGATTACCGAGCTAATGCCCTTGATCCCCATGAATGGGAATTAATCTTTCAGGTGGTGCAACAGCAAAGAGTCGGTGGTGACATAGCATATCACACCCTATTGCGAAGTCTATTTGTATTTGAATACCGCGATCATCGAGGAGCTTGGTTTGCCGTCAACCCAGTTTTAGCAGAGACGCAAAAATTTAAATCATGGTTGAACGACACCCACAAGCAGATGTAAAAGCAACCAACGAGCGTGCTTTGCGGAGTTTGGGACGAGCAGTTGCTCTTTCTAGCGGTCAATTCTCCGTAGTTTTGGTGTGCTGTAACTATAAAGCCTTGCAAGAGCGGGTGTTGCAACGACTCGATGAACTCTTTTTAGGGGCGTACCAGATTCAAAAGGTAGTTTTGCCTCACAATGTCAGAAGTCTTTATACAGCTATCCATTTACAGCTTACAGAGCAGCAACCATCGGCATTGATGGTTTATGGTTTAGATTCAGTGGATGGAATTGATGACTTACTCAGGTCAATCAATCATATTCGTGATGAATTTCGCAAACGTCACCCATTTCCGATGATTTTGTGGGTAAATGACGAGGTATTGCAAAAGGTAGTACGTTTAGCACCAGATTTTGCTAGTTGGGCGGCTACGCCGATTCGGTTTGAAATGACTACTTCGGAGTTGATGCAATTTCTGCAACAGGAAACTAATTCTTTGTTCGCCACAGTTTTGCACAGTGATACTGCAAATCAAGAATCTCAAGTTGCAGACCATTATGCCACTTTGGAGCAAGCCTGGGAACATAGCTATGAACTCCACTTTGCCATTAGAGAGTTGCAAAATCGTGGTATCAGCTTAGAACCAGAATTACACGCCAGTTTGGAATTTGTTTTTGGTTTAGATGATTATGTTAGTAACAAAATCGATACAGCTTTAACCCATTTTCAGCAAAGCTTGCAATGGCAGCAGCAGGGAGGAAGGGGAGAGGAGGAGAGGGGAAGTGTTTCGACTTACCTCGACTTCGCTCGGCACAAGCCGCTCAACAACCGGGAGAGAGGGGAGGAAGGGGAGAACTTTTTTCAATCCTCCTATCCTCCTATTCCACCATCTTCTGATCTTCTGCGGCAGGGAGTGTTACTGTTTTATATCGGACTATGTTATTGCCGCTTAGCAGAGCAAAATCCGACAGAAAATCGCCGCCATTGGTCTGCTGCTAAATCTTATTTTCAGCAATGCTTAGATGTTTTGCAGGTGGCTGGACGTCCAGATATAGTCGCTGAGTTTATTGGTCAACTCGCTGAAGTTTTGCAACATTTGCAAGAGTGGGAAGAATTGCAGATTATTGCTCAAAAGTCTTTGGAGTTACATCAAACTTATGGTGGTCAAATCCAACTTGCTTGTGACTACGGTTTTCTGGCTCAAGTGGCTGTGCAGCAGTCACGGTGGGGACAGGCGAGTATATTGGCACATGTCTCACTATTAAAATTAGCTGAGGCAAAAAAGCATAGTGACCCTTATAACTGCTTATTCCCATTGCTTTTGGGGCAAATTTATTATCTAGTTTTAGCGAAAGCACAGCGAAATTTGGGTGAGCTAGAAGTCGCTGGTGAATATCTGGAAAAGGCGACAAAAGAACTTCCAGAAGCTTTAGAAAGTAGCGCACCTCAATACGATGCCCATCGTTATATTCGACTATTGCGGAGGTTGCGATCGCTTTATTTTGAAGAAGGTCGGTATTTAGAAGCCTATTACATTCGCCAAAAACGACGTTCTGTTGAGCAGCAGTATGGTTTTCGGGCTTTCATTGGTGCAGGTCGTTTACAACCTCAAAGACAGGCGACAAATCCAGCATTGATGTCATCTTCTGGGAATAGCAGCCTTGCTTTAGAAATTGCCGCTTCTGGTCGTGAACGAGATATTAATAACTTAATTGGCAGAATTAGCCGCGCCGATCAAAAGCTGACGGTGATTCATGGTCAGTCAGGAGTAGGTAAAAGTTCTACTGTAACTGCGGGCTTAGTTCCAGCATTGCAAAATCGCGCGATTGGCGATCAAATAGCCGTGCCTGTTGTACTGCAAGTTTATACCAATTGGGTACAGGAATTAGGAAAATCTTTAAGTGAGGCGATGACTCACATCAGAGGAGAAGCAGTCATTGTATCGGAAGCTTTATCGTACTCTATGGATGTTGTGATCGCCCGGATTTTGCAACAATTACGCGAAAACGCTGACGAGCATCTGATCACAGTTTTGATTTTTGACCAGTTTGAAGAATTTTTCTTTGGTTATAGCGATCGCAATCAAAAGCAAGAATTTGATAGATTTATTAGCTACTGCCTCAAAATACCTTTTGTTAAAGTTATCCTCTCCTTACGAGAAGATTATTTGCATCGTTTATTAGAGTTTAAACATCTTTCGGCATTAGAAGCGATTAACAATAATATTCTTGACAAACATATCCGTTATCAGCTAAATAATTTTTCCCCAGAATATGCCAAAGCTATTATTCGTAAATTAACAGAACGTTCTCAGTTTAATTTAGAACCTGCTTTAATTGATGCTTTAGTTGAGGATTTATCCACAGAATTTGGCGAAGTCCGTCCCATTGAATTGCAGGTAGTTGGAGCGCAAATCCAAGATGAGCGAATTACCAAGTTAGAAGAATATCAGCCATATAGACCCAACAAACTCATCGAGCGATATATTAAAGAACTTATTAGAGACTGCGGCCCAGAAAATGAACGAGCCGCTTTACTCGTCTTGTACTTATTAACAGATGAAAGCAACCAACGACCTTTTAAAACTCGTGCTGAGCTAGCAGCACAACTGTCAGAATTAGAAGATTCTGGCAAATTAGAGTTAGTATTAGATATTTTAGTGCGCTCCGGCTTAGTAGTTCTATTTCCCGATGTTCCCGAACGCTATCAACTAATTCATGATTATTTAGTAGACTTGATTCGTTACTTGCAACAACAAGAATCGAGCTTACAAGTACAACTTAATCAGCTACGCTACAAAGTAGAACAAAGTCAATCTGAGATTGAGCGACTAAAAAGTGAACTCAGACAAAAAAAGCAGCAAGGTAAACTAGTAGAGACTCATCCCCAACAGGGATTAGATTTATTAACAGAATTACGGGAGCTACGCAAGCGAGAAGAATTGAGTCAGTTGGAAATTGAGCAATTGCGAGCTGAAATCAAAGAAAAAGATTTAACAAGTCAACTAGCCGAAAGTCAAAAAAAACAAAGGCTCAGTGAAGTTCAATTAAATCGTTCTTTAAAAATCGCTCTAACTGCTTCCGTCCTAGCCATATTGGGGTTAAGTGTTTCCATTGTGACAGCAGTAGATAGCGAGATTAAAACCCTCAGCGCATCTAGCGAAGCCCTTTTTGCGTCACAAAAAGGTGTTGATAGCTTAAAGGAAGCTTTAAAAGCAGGGAGAAAACTGCAACATACAGTCTGGGTAGATTCTTATACGAGAGAGCAGGTACAAACGGCTTTATACCAGTCAGTTTACGCAGTGAGAGAGTATAACCGCTTAGAGGGACATGTGTCTGGAGTGAATAGCGCCACATTCAGCCCCGATCGCTCTTTGATAGCTTCGGCCAGTGCTGATACTACAATAAAACTCTGGCGTCTTGATGGTAGTTTGGTCAAAACGTTGACGGGTCATGAAGATGTGGTTAACAGCGTCAGTTTTAGCCCTGATGGTCAAATCATTGCTTCTGCTAGTCAAGACAAGACGGTGAAACTTTGGAATCGAGAAGGTCAATTACTCAAAACCTTACCAGGGCATGAAGCTGTAGTGAATAGTGTCAGTTTCAGCCCTGATGGTCAAATTGTTGCTTCGGCGAGTACCGACAAAACGGTAAAACTGTGGACTCAAGACGGTAAATTGCTCAAAAGCTTACAGGATCATGGTTATGCAGTTTTGACTTTAGCTTGGTCGCCCGATGGTCAAATTATTGCTTCCGGGAGTACCGACAAAACCATAAAACTGTGGAGTCGCGATGGTAAATTGCTTAAAACCTTACAAGGACACGATGATGCAGTTAAAGGTGTAGCGTGGTCGCCTGATGGTAAAACGATTGCTTCCGCTAGTTTGGATCAAACTACCAAACTCTGGAGTCTAGAGGGTAAGCTACTGAGAACCTTATCAGGTCATAGTGCTGGCGTCACCAGTGTAGCTTTCAGCCGCGATGGTAACACCATTGCTTCAGCAAGTACCGACGAAACACTTAAACTCTGGAGTTCTGAGGGTGTACTACTAGGAACCCTGCGGGGACATAATAATTGGGTTAATAGCGTCAGTTTCAGCCCTGATGGTTACACTCTGGCTTCTGCCAGTCGAGACAAAACTATTAAACTCTGGCGTTGGGATGATGTGTTGCTGCGACCAAGGGTTAAGAATGATGATTGGGTGACTAGTATCAGTTTTAGTCCTGACGATCGCATCTTAGCCGCAGCAAGTCGAGATAAAACGGTAAAGCTTTGGAGCCAAGACGGTAAACTGCTCAACACCTTAAAAGGTCATCAGGGTGAAGTTTGGGGCGTTAGTTTCAACCCCAAAGGTCAAGCGATCGTTGCTTCAGCGAGTAAAGATAAAACAATCAAGCTTTGGAGCCAAGACGGTAAACTACTCAACACCTTGCAAAGTCATAATGATGCGGTCTTAGGTGTAGCATGGTCAGCCGATGGTCAGACCATTGCCTCAGCGAGTAAAGATAAAACAGTCAAGCTGTGGAGCCAAAACGGTAAACTGCTCAATACTTTGCAAGGTCATAAAGATGCAGTGAATTGGGTAAGCTTCAGCCCGGATGGTAAGTTGCTAGCATCAGCTAGCGATGATAAAACAGTCAAGCTTTGGAATCGAGAGGGTAAACTTCTATATACCTTAACTGGTCATAGCCGTCGGGTTAACGGGGTAGCATGGTCGCCTGATAGCCAAACTATTGCCTCGGTTAGTACTGATAGCCTAGTGAAACTCTGGCGTCGGGACGGTCAGTTGCTAACCAATCTCGCAGGAGATGGTGATAGTTTTATTAGTGTCAGTTTTAGCCCCGATGGTAAGACTTTAGTCGCTAGCAGTGATGACAAAGTGAAGCTTTGGAACCGGGAAGGGACGTTATTGATTGCTTTGAAAGGTGATAAAGGTGAGTTAACTAGTGTCAGTTTTAGCCCTGATGGCAAAACTCTGGCTGTGGGTAGTGGCAAAGGCACAGTGATTTTCCAGAATTTGGCAGATATTAAGCTAGAAAATTTATTAGCACGAGGCTGTAATTTACTAAAGGAATATTTGCAGACTAATCCAAAGGTAACAAAAAGCGATCGCGCCTTGTGCTCAAGTCGCTAAATTGATTTCTGTAAAAAATATCTTTTATGTCCTAGAGGAAAGTCTTCCAAAACACCAAATATTTGATAATCTAAACGTTCGTAAAAACCCAAGGCTTGGAAACTGAAAGTATCCAGGTAGGCTTGACAGCAGCCACGTTGTTTAGCTGCTTCTTCGGCTTTTAACATCATTTGGCTTCCGTATCCTTGACCTCGTAGCCCTTCCGTAACCCAAAGGTGAGAAATGAATAACCATCCCCATTGTGTTTTGCCAACTAAACCAGCAACAATTGTGCTGTTAGTATCTCGAATTAAGATAGCTAGTGGCTGATATATATCTTTCTCTGCTTGACTATTGTTGTATTGCACAAGCTGGCTGATAACAGTACGAATTTCCTCTGGGTCAGGATTATCCTCAATCGTTATTGTTAGCTTTGCCATCAGAGTTATGAAAACTAAAACATATAAATATAACACGAAATTGTACTTTTAGACCTATGCTTGTTACCCCTCTTGCCATTTCGCCAGCTGGTTTATTGGTTCCCTTCAGTTTGTCTCTTAACAGTAATAGAATTAAGAACGAAGCCTTTGTAAAGCCTTCAACTATCAAGAGGTAGAGGTTTAGTAGCAGATTTTACAAATTGTCAAAACAAAAATCTGTATTCAAATAGACTTGTAGCATCTAAACGCTTGTAAGATTTTTATGACTTCCCTGATTCGCTTTTTAATGTGTCCTCCTGACCACTACGATGTGGACTATGTGATTAATCCCTGGATGGAAGGGAACATTCACAAGTCATCGCGCGATCGCGCCGTCGAACAGTGGCAAGGACTACACTACATCCTCAAACAACACGCCATTGTAGATTTAGTAACAGCCCAGAAAGGTTGGCCTGATTTAGTTTTTACCGCCAATGCTGGCTTAGTACTAGGGAATAACGTCGTCCTCAGTCGCTTTTTACACAAAGAACGTCAGGGAGAAGAACCTTACTTCAAACAATGGTTTGAGGCAAATGGTTATACAGTACATGAACTTCCCAAAGATTTGCCTTTTGAGGGCGCAGGGGACGCACTGCTGGATCGAGAAGGACGCTGGTTATGGGCGGGATACGGTTTCCGCTCAGAATTAGATTCTCACCCTTACCTAGCTAAATGGCTGGATATTGAGGTGCTGTCTCTACGACTAATAGATGAACGTTTCTATCACCTAGATACCTGCTTTTGTCCGCTAGCAAACGGCTATTTGCTTTACTATCCAGGCGCTTTTGATTCTTACTCCAACCGCTTAATCGAAATGCGAGTTGCACCAGAAAAGCTGATCGCCATTGAAGAAGCTGATGCAGTCAACTTCGCTTGTAATGCAGTGAATGTGGACGGCATTATCATCATGAACAAGGCGAGTGATGCTTTGAAAGCACGCCTTGCAGATGTAGGTTTCCAAGTGGTGGAAACGCCGCTGACCGAATTTCTTAAAGCTGGTGGTGCGGCTAAATGTCTCACCTTGCGAGTGACGGAACCAGTTAGAGACGAAGTTCATGCCAATGTCTCGGTAGAAAGCCGCGTCATTCGCATGGAAGGACACTTGCTGGATGCTGGTTTGATCAACCGCGCTTTGGATCTAATTGTGGACGCTGGGGGAAGTTTCCAAGTTCTGAATTTCAACTTAGGAGAACAACGGCAAAGTACCTCAGCCGCCGAGGTGAAGGTCTCAGCACCATCGCACGAAGTGATGGAAGAAATCATCTCTCGGTTGATTGATTTAGGTGCAGTCAATTTACCCGAAGATGAACGAGATGCCAAACTTGAGCCTGTGATCCAAGCTGGTGTAGCTCCCGATGATTTCTACGTCAGTACAATTTATCCCACCGAAGTCCGGATTCGTGGTCAGTGGGTGAAGGTAGAAAATCAGCGCATGGATGGCGCGATCGCTATTACCCAAACTCCTAATGGTATAGTTGCACGGTGTAAAATTTTACGTGATGTCGAAGTAGGCGACGAGGTGATTGTAGACGTGTTAGGTATCCGCACCATTCGCAAAACTGAATCACGGGAACTACGCAACACCCAAGAATTCAGCTTTATGTCGGCGGGTGTTTCCAGCGAGCGGCGTGTGGAATTAGTCGTCGAGCAAGTGGCTTGGGAATTACGTAAAATCCGTGATGCCGGTGGTAAAGTCGTTGTCACTGCTGGGCCTGTGGTCATTCACACTGGTGGCGGCGAACACCTAGCGCAACTGATTCGTGAAGGCTACGTGCAAGCTTTGCTAGGTGGAAATGCGATCGCAGTCCACGACATCGAGCAAAATATTATGGGGACTTCCCTCGGTGTGGACATGAAGCGGGGTGTCGCTGTGCGTGGTGGACACCGCCATCACCTGAAGGTAATTAATAGTATCCGCCGTTTTGGCAGCATTGCCAAAGCAGTAGAAGCCGGGGCGATTAAAAGTGGCGTGATGTATGAGTGCGTCCACAATCATGTACCTTTTGTGCTTGCTGGTTCCATTCGGGATGATGGGCCTTTACCCGATACCCAAATGGATTTGATTAAGGCACAGGAAGAATATGCCAAACAACTAGAAGGTGCGGAGATGATTTTGATGCTGTCATCAATGCTGCACTCGATTGGGGTGGGGAATATGACCCCTGCGGGTGTGAAAATGGTATGTGTGGATATTAACCCAGCTGTGGTTACTAAGTTGAGCGATCGCGGTTCTGTGGAATCGGTGGGTGTGGTGACAGATGTGGGATTATTTCTCAGTCTCTTAGTGCAGCAGTTGGATAAGTTGACAAGTCCGTATGTTGCTAGAGTAGGTTAAATCTCACGCAGAGGAAGGGAATGGCAAGAGTAGCTTTCAGTAGAGAGTTGCAGATTAATTGGGTCAGTGCGATCGCTGATTTTATACTGGTGGGGATGGTTTTTGGCCCGCCAGTGGCTCCCTTTCTAGCTGCGTCTGGGGTGTTTTTGCTTCCGGGAATTGCGGACATCATTTATTTCATGGGGAATCATGTCTGTCCGCAACCGGATTTGGGGTTAGATTTAGCACCGCCGTTTATTATGGCTGTGTGTATGCGCTGCTACGGTACTGTCACGGGTTTGCTAATTACTCGTTTGCTATACGCTGTGACTGGTGGTAAAGGTTTTTACTGGTTGAATCAGTATGGCTGGAATGGTGCAGCGCTCTCCAGTGTGCTGATGATGGCTTATCCTCTGGAATTGGCAGCGCAGGTTTTAGGTTTATGGAGTTTTAATAATTACGTAGTTACACCTTTTGGATTAATTACAGGTTTAGCGTGGGGATTGTTTACCATGCCCATCTTGCATAAGTGATAGTGGGTAACGTTAACATCTTCATCCCATGAAAACTGGCTCTATTTTTTATAAAGCTAGACAAGAAATTGTTGATGAAGCTGTCAAAAAGCAAATTATAGAATTGATAGAAACAATAGTTTGGTACAAATTACCGCAAATGACTCGTCAGGAGATAGCAGCAATGTTTGGACTAAGTGAATTAAAGCAGACGAGAGCATATCAAGAAATCAAAGAAGAAGTTAAAGAAGAAGTTAAAGAAGAAGTTCTATTAGAAGCAGTACCCCGATTATTGGCTTTGGGACTGACCGTGAAGCAGGTAGCAGAGGCGTTGAATTTGTCGGTTAAACAGGTGCAGCAAGTAGTAATTGAGCAAACTTCCGATTGATGTTGTGCCAATTAGACCCGCCGAAAAATTAGGCAACTCTACTTGTAAAGACTGCCCTAATGTATTTTATTTCACACCACTAAACCACTGAGTAATTCCCTCGGCTAAAGCTTTTGCCATTTTCTTCTGTTCTTCTGGGTTTACCACCTGCTCAAATTCATCGGGATTGCTCATAAAACCCAATTCCAACAATACCGATGGCGCCGCCGCTGGACGTGTTAGCGCTAAGTTATTCCAAAACACACCATAGGAAGGTTTATTTAGTGCTTTGACTACATGATTGTGTAAAAATATTGCTAGGCTGTGGGCTTGGGGATGATACCAAAAAGCTCCAAATCCCTTAGTTTTTTCAGCATCGCCATTATCTGGCAGAGAGTTGTAATGTATAGAAATGGCGATCGCAGGTTCTTCTTTACTAATAATTTCTTGACGTTCTAATAGCGAAAGATCTTTATCATCTTCTCGCGTCATCACCACAGTTGCCCCTCGCTTCACCAACTCGTCGCGCAGCAACTTAGACACCACTAAATTGACATCTTTTTCTAAATATCCAGTCGGGCCAGTGGCACCAGGTTCTTTACCTCCATGTCCTGGATCAAGTACAATCTTGATGCCAACCAAAGGCTTGCGTCTACTATGCCCAATTGCAGGCGGATGACGCAAAGCTAAAACCAGGGTTGTACTGTTGTATCTTAGCTTATATCCCCACTGTTGAGCTTTTTTGAGGTTAAAGGTGTATTTTGCTTGTCCTGGAGCCACCTGTTGCCAGTCGAGGCGAGAAATTAGGGGGTTGTCATCCAGGCGAATAATGTCTGTTTGGGCAGTGGTATTGTAGAGAGTCAGGGTGAAAGTACGGTCATCTTGTTGCACGCTCACGGGTACGGGAACTTGTAACGGGAAAACCATCTCTGTCACACCAGGAAGTTGACGATATCCAACACTGCGGATTACTGTCCGTGGCGCAATTGCACCAGGTAAATAACGGGTTTCCTTGCTATTAATCCAAGCACCATAATCTAGGCGTAACCATTCACCTTCCTTTCCTGTAACTGTTGCCCTTGTCCCTTTCGGCAGTGGTGTGAGTCGAGAATAATCGGTACTAGGGCCAGTGCGAGCCACGCCTGACTCTGCTATCACCTCAAAAACTGGCAACTGCGCGGGTGAAAGGATTTGAATTGTGCCAAGCCCTGATTGAGTTATAGTCTTGCCATTGAGGGTTAGTTGAAATTCCGGTTTACCCAAATCTACATTTTTGCCGGAATCCTGAACAACAGCACCGGAGATGGTATTGTTACCGTAAATTAGGGAACCAAGCTGTTGTGCTGTAGTGCAACCTTCGTACTTTCCTACGGTAGACTGGGCAGTAGGCTGATTCTTTCCCGTGAGTGCCGCCAAATTACTTGGCAGTTGCGCCTGTTGGGGTTGCGGCGAAAGGACTACAGTTTGATTAGCCAGCTTGACAGATACACTGGCATTGGGGGGTGCGATCGCGCTAAAACAAATTAGTTCCCCTGGTAGTCTGGCAATATCAACCGCTGGAGTCAGGGAATCTTTGGCAAAGGCTAACCCCTGTGGTAACTCTGGCTGACTGGTAAGCCTTGTCACCTTAATCTGAAGTTCTTGGTTACGGTGACGCACAGTAAACAAATTCTCTCCCAACTGCAAGGGGAAACTTGGAGAAAAATGACCAGTCTTGCTGCGGGTAATTGGCTTACCATTAAACAAAACTTGTCCATCAGGTGGTGCTGTACCAAGAAAGAAGATTTGTTCAGCACTTGTCTGGTGGTTATTCTGGGGATAAACGACTAAAAGAGATGGCTCTGCCAATGCTACGGAGGAAGTGACAACACAGCCTAATACTACTAATCCTAAAAGGTTTTTCACAGGCCAAATCACAGAAGATTTCACCACAATGACTGTGGCACAATGACGAGATGTATTTTTAGAAGTTGCTAGAAATTAAAACTATTATGACTAAGTTTATCTTTGTAACTGGAGGTGTAGTTTCCAGTATAGGCAAAGGCATTGTAGCAGCAAGTCTGGGACGTTTGCTCAAATCGCGCGATTATTCGGTGTCGATTCTCAAACTAGACCCTTATATCAATATCGATCCAGGGACGATGAGTCCTTTCCAGCATGGGGAAGTATTTGTTACCCAGGATGGCGCGGAGACAGATTTGGACTTGGGGCATTACGAACGCTTTACTGATACCTCCATGTCGCGGTTGAACTGCGTTACTACTGGGGCGATTTACCAGGCAGTAATCAATAGAGAGCGGCGCGGAGACTATAATGGTGGCACTGTGCAGGTGATTCCTCACATTACCAACGAAATTAAAGAACGGATTCTGAGAGTTGCTAAAAGCACGAATCCATCAGTAGTAATTACTGAGATAGGCGGTACGGTGGGAGATATTGAATCACTACCGTTTTTGGAGGCGATTCGCCAGTTCCGCAAGGAAGTGGGACGGCAAAATGTGTTGTATATGCACGTAACGCTAGTACCGTGGATTGCTTCTGCGGGTGAGATGAAAACTAAACCGACACAGCATTCGGTGAAGGAGCTGAGATCCATTGGTATTCAACCGGATATTTTAGTTTGTCGGAGCGATCGCCCTCTACCCAAAGGATTAAAGCAGAAATTGTCGGGATTTTGCGATGTACCCGAAGAATGCGTCATCACCTCCCAAGATGCCAAGAGTATCTATGAAGTACCGCTGAATCTGGAAAAGGAAGGAATGGCAGAGCAAGTGCTGAACTTGCTGCAAATGGAACAACGACAACCAGATTTAACGCAGTGGCAAACCCTGGTACAACGTCTACATAGTCCCAAGTACGAGGTAGAAATTGCCATCGTCGGTAAATATGTGCAGTTAGGTGATGCTTATTTATCTGTAGTAGAAGCCTTGCACCATGCTGCAATCTCCACTTGTGGCAAATTGAAACTGCGTTGGGTGAACTCAGAGGATCTAGAAACTGAACCAGCCGAAAGCCATCTCAAAGGTGTCAATGGCGTAATCGTGCCAGGAGGTTTCGGGATTCGGGGAGTGGACGGTAAAATTGCCGCGATTCAATATGCTCGCGATCGCCAAATTCCCTTCTTAGGTTTATGCTTGGGAATGCAATGTTCCGTAATTGAATGGGCCAGACACGTAGTAGGATTAACTGATGCCAATAGTGCGGAATTTGACGCCTATACTACAGACCCGGTAATTAATCTATTGCCAGAACAGCAGGATGTCGTTGATTTAGGCGGTACAATGCGTTTAGGACTCTATCCTTGCCGTGTGCTCCCTGATACTTTAGCTTTTAAGCTCTATCAAGATGATGTGATTTATGAACGACATCGGCATCGGTATGAGTTTAACAATGCTTACCGCGATCTGTTGTTAAAGTCTGGCTATATTATTAGTGGCACTTCTCCCGATGGACGCTTAGTCGAAATTGTCGAATTATCCAATCATCCATTCTTTATTGCTTGCCAATTTCATCCAGAATTTCAATCGCGCCCAAGTACCCCTCATCCTCTATTTAAAGGGTTTATTCAAGCTGCGATCGCTCTTTCTCTCTAAACTCTCAATTCACCAAAACCATTGTCAGCGTTTTAAAGTAATGCAAAATTGAAAATTTTAAAAAATTAATATTGTCATCATGAAGGCGACATTAATGAGGAAATGTTATGACTTACTGAGTGAAAATCATTCATAAACTTCAGCCTTGAGGAGATTGTGTGGCGTACTGGGTGAAAATCCTTTACGAGAGGAAAGAATATGTAGTAAATTTTGAGCGTGTCCATGCTTTCTGTTATGAACGCAACGGCAGGGTAACTTTTTGGCTACCCGATAGTGCTATTCCTATAGTAATGAACCCGCAAAGTAATCTGGAAGACTACCAAAAAGTTCTGGATTATCTAGAATGCGTTACGGACTTAGAAATAGATCATGCCCACTGGGTGAAAATCATTTATGAGAAAAATGAATACGTAATTAACCTCAACTGCATCAGTTCCTTTTGTCAGGAGGCGAATGGCAGGATCACCTTTTGGTTGCCAGATGGCACTATCCCCATCATCATCAATCCTGTGAGTAATCCCGAATCTTATCAAAAAGTTTTACAATTCGTTAAGAAGGCAACCGGATATTCTTTATCCTAAAAAATAGAGAATTCTAACTGATGATTAATTCTCCAAGGCGCTTCAATACACTGAGTACTTGATGTAGTTCTGAATCGCGTTCAACTGATAGCGCGTAAGATCGTGCATACCGAGGTTGTTTTTGGTGAATCAATTTGATAAAAACAAATTCCCTACCGTTGATTAGTAAACCAAAAGTCGGTTGTGCAGAGTTTGGATTATCAAGCATATACGCGAGTGCTTGGGGTAAGGCTACCATCACATCAAACTTACTGCTTTTAGATTCAATAACAACTATCCAAAAACGTTTTTGAATGACAAGGACATCAATGTTTCCTTTAACGATAAAGCCCTCATCTTCAGCAGAAATCTCGACGGAAGTCTCGGTTTCAATTTCAAAAGGAGGTTGATAAAACCCAGCTAAATCGAGTAAAGGAGACAGCACTACCATTTTTACCGCCTCTTCTGACATCAGACGGTGCTTATTTAAGTTTAAATAATTGCTTTTCACTCGCTCAAGCGCTTGCTTCTCACTATCAGTCAGAATTGATAAATTCTCTATCCATTCTGTAAAAAAGTTGGTGTCTGTGGTAAGTTGCAAACCAAATTTTTCTTCTAATTCGTAAAGACTAATGTCTCTGGCTGAGATTATTTGAACCATAATCTAAAATCCCGAATAGTGTTGCCATGCTAACTTTGCTGCACCCACTATCCCAGCAAAGTTGCCCAACTCCGCTGGCAAAATTTGTAAACCCGCGCGTGAGGTTGGCATTACTCGCTTCTCAATTTCCGCCTTCATAGCTGGTAAGAAAAACTCAAAGCTGGCACAAACACCACCACCAATTACGATCGCTTCTGGTGTCAGCACATAAATCAAACTCGTCAAACCAATAGCCAAATCACTACCATATTCTTTCCAAAAAGTCAAGGCTTCAGCATCTCCTACTTGGGCCAAAGCGCCCAATTCTGCGGCTTCCCTGAGCGTGCGGCGACGAATCGCATTGACTGAAGCATACTGTTCCAGAGAGCCTTGATTACCGCTATTACATACTGGCCCATTGGGGTTGAATGTAATTAAACCCAATTCTCCAGCGGCTCCTTGATGCCCAACAAACAGTTTGCCATCCAGGATAATTGCACCACCAACTCCAGTTCCTAAAGTCAGCAGAATCAGATTTTGAAAGTGGCGACCAGCACCCAGCCAAGCTTCTCCTAATCCCGCGCAGTTAGCATCGTTAGCGACAACGGTAGGTTTGCCAGTTTTAGTTTCTAACCACTCTGCTAAAGGCACATCGCGCCATCCTGCCAAATTAATAGCGATTTTGGCAATGCGTCCTGTGGCATCGGCAGGCCCAGGAGTACCAACACCAATGGCAACAGTTTGATTATCTGGATCAATTTGGGCGATCGCATCCAGTATCACCGCCACCACGGCTGCTGGCGTTGTTGGTTGGGGAGCCGCCACAATCAAAGATTGTAAGCAAGTACCATCAGGTGTAAAACGCCCCAACTTAATCGCTGTTCCCCCCACATCAATGCCAACTATTTGATCCACAATGGACAATCCAAAATCTTTATTTGTATAGAACCACAGATGAACACAGCGAAAAGTTTTGTAGGCGGGTTTCCCGCCGTAGGAAACTTTTCAAGGCAAATAAACACAGATAAAAATATCTGTGTGTATGTTTTGAAAAGTATGTAAAAAGATCTCCTAGGATGCGGCGATTTAGCGACGCAGGAGCGTCACTTTCCAAAACTGTGTTCATCTGTGGTTATTAATAATTCGCACATTCGCCATTGAGGATGAACGAAGACTCGATTGCTCATGCCAAGCTGTAATTGGAGCACCTCTTAAGATACCAGCTAGGGTAATGGAGAGTATGAACCCGCCAGTAGCAGCGGCAATTAACGTTAGGTTATCTTTCACACAAATCTCTCTATTGTTACTTGTCATTTGTCATTTGTCATTTGCCAATGTTTTTTTGCTATTAACCACTGACAACTGAATTCTTGACTACTTTCGGATTCTATTTTCTCGCCGTAAGCGAGGATTGACAAATTCGTTTAACCCCTCACCTAGTAGTGATAACCCTACTACCATGCATGTCATCGCTAAACCAGGAAAAAGAGTAGTCCACCAAATGCCAGTAGGTAGGGCTTCTAGCGCTTGTTTTAAATCATGTCCCCATTCTGGCACTTCTTCTGGAAGTCCTAGTCCCAAAAAGCCCAAACCGCCCAACACCAAAATTGCATCGGCGGCGTTGAGCGTGAATAGTACGGGTACGCTTTGAATGACGTTGAAAAATAGATATCGAGATAGCACAATCCAAGTGGAAGCGCCCATTGCTTGAGCAGCTTCAATGAATACTTCAGTTTTCACACTAACGGTGTGATTACGGACAACACGGTAGTATTGAGGGATGTAAGCAATGCTGATTGCGATCGCCGCGTTAATTATTCCACGCCCCACTACAAAAGCCAGCGTTACAGACAAGAGTAGACCTGGTAAGGTATATATGCTATCCATAATAAACAGCAACACCCTATCCAAATTACCGCCGAGATAGCCACTCAGCATACCCAAAGGCACACCGATAATCATACTCAGCGCTGTTGCCAAAATTACTACTTGCAAAGCGGCTTGAGCGCCAAATACTGTCCTAGAAAAGACATCATAGCCCAGGCGACTGGTTCCAAACCAATGTTTAGCTGAGGGTGGCTCGTGAATTGGATTAGACAGAAAATCCTTGGGGTTTTGCAGCCATCCCCAAGTCTGGAATACGGGAGCGAAAAATGCCAAGAAGATGAAAAACAGGGTAATGGCTAACCCTACGAGCATTAGTTGTTGAGAAAGGTTAGGACTGTTGGCTGAACGTAAAAATTTTGGCAGCTGCGGTTTTGTAATGGCCATGAGCGATCGCCTGGATCAAGCAAGATACGCTGACCATTTTACATATCAGATAGGGGATTGCGTAAACATCCTGAATAAAATCTGATTGTTGAGCAATGGTTACAGAGCTAGACTAAGGAAGAGGTGAGATTATGCCTTATTTTTGTTCGAGATAAATTACCAGCCAGTTTGACTACAGAAGTAATCATTTCAAGTAGAGAAATACCAAGTTAACGGAGGAATTATGAACGCTTATAAAAAATACATCACCATTACAGATCCAAGTCAAGTAATATTATCTGATTTACCTTTTCAGGTGGGACAGAGAGTAGAAGTAATTATATTAGCCGAGGAGAATCCAAGAGCGAAAATCAGTAAAAAGCTGAGAGATTTATTTGATAAAACGCAGTCGCTACCAGAAATACAAGATATTACAGAAGCAGAAATATCAGCAGAAATTGAAGCTTACCAACGCGGTGAATGAAAGCTGTTATTGACACAAATGTTTTAGTTTCTGCTGTCCTGAAGGGTAGAGTACCAAGGGTCGTTATTCAGTTTATTTTTGATAATCCTGATTGGCAATGGATAGCTTCTGAAGAAATTGTTGTGGAATATAAAGAGGTATTAAGTCGCAGGAAGTTTAAGTTGACGGATGAATTAATATGTGAATGGTTTGAAATTATCGATACATTTATAACGCTAATTGATGTCCATTTGGAAGTTGATTTTCCCAGAGATAGAAAAGATGCAAAATTTCTAGCTTGTGCTATGGTCGCAGAAGCAGATTTTTTAATTACGGGTGATTCTGATTTTAATCAAGCCGAAACTTTGGTAAATACAACGATTATTTCTGTCTCTTTATTTAACAAGTTAGTTTGCAATGTAGGGGGGTGAGTATTGGGCATTGGTAATTATCAATGATTTTTTACTATTCCCCATTCTCCACTCCCCACTCTCTTACAGATTACTTTCAATCAACTGTCGATATTCGCTCTTTTGCTTCACGCCTTTAACTTCCTTCACCAATTCCTTATTTTTGAACAATTGAATTGTCGGCGTTCCTGTCACATTAGCATTTTCGGCAATATCTCGGTCTTTGTCGATGTCAATTTCCACAAAGTGAATTTTACCGTCAAATTCATCCACTACTTTATTTAGAATTGGCTTGAGGGTATGGCAAGGGCCGCAACCAGGAGCGACGTATTTCACAAAGAGTAAGCGATCGCTTTCATGGAATAATTTCCGTAAAGCGTAACCACCTTCATGGCGCGTCGCATTCAAATTAAATTCCGCTTCTTCTTCAGCTTCAGTTTTCTTCGCAACTGGCTGATGCTCTAATTCATTATTTGCTGTTTCTGGTTGTTGATGAAATTCTTGAATCAAACCACTAGAAGACAACCAACGTTCTGCCAACATCGCCGCCATACAACCAGTACCCGCAGCCGTAATTGCTTGACGAAACTCATGATCTTGCACATCGCCAGCAGCAAAAACGCCTTCTACACTTGTTTCTACAGTACCGTGCTTGGTGACAACGTAACCCACCTCATCCAGTTCTAATTGCCCCTTGAATAAAGAGGTGTTAGGAGTGTGACCAATGGCGTAGAATAAACCCTTAGCGTGCAGTTTGCTCTCTTCACCAGTTTTGATATTGCGGACTTTCACCCCTTCCATGTGACTGTTACCGAAGATATCCACTGCTTCTGTGTTCCAATGCACTTGGATCTTCGGATTACTCAAAACCCTGTCTTGCATGGCTTTAGAAGCCCGCATTTTGTCGGAACGCACCAGCATATTTACCTTAGAGCCGTATTTGGTGAGGTAAATTGACTCTTCCGCCGCCGAGTCGCCAGCACCAATCACAGCCAGTTCTGCACCGTGGAAAATTGGGGTAGCACCATCGCAGATTGCACAAGCCGAGATTCCACGACTCCAAAATTCATGTTCGTTGGGTAAACCTAAACGCTTTGCTGTTGCACCAGTAGCAATCACCAGACTGTTGGTTTTCACTTCCCTTTCTTGCGATCGCACAGTAAAAGGACGCTGACTTAAATCAACTGAGATCACATCCTCAGTATATAACTCTGCCCCCCAGCGCTCTGCTTGCGCCTTCATCTGATCCATCAGTTCTGGCCCGGTAATGCCTTGGGGAAACCCAGGAAAGTTCTCGACTTCCGTCGTTGTCATTAATTGCCCACCAGGCAAACCCCCGGCTTGGAAACCTTCAAATACAACGGGTTTTAGGTTAGCTCGTCCTGCATAGATGGCAGCTGTATACCCTGCTGGCCCAGAACCGATAATTACTAAGTTTTCTACTGTGGGGTTAGTCATGGCTATATTATGAACTCATAACGACTACGCTTAATATAGCATAACAAATTATGATTGGCTACGTCAGATGGTAAGCGATCGCAAAATAAATGCCTTTAACCGCTAAGACTGTTCTTGCAGATATTTCCTGATAGTTTCAACATCTATTTCTAGCAATTCTGCTATTTCTTGAATACTCATACCTTTATCACTAAGTTTTGGGGCTAATTTCAATCTACTTTTTTCCAAGATGCTCTTATACAATCTAGTATTTACGAATTCATCTAAATCAAGCATGGCTTCAGTCTAAACGAAATGATTGTTGTTTTATTTCTGGTGCAATGAATGTGTAGATATTGTGATTAGTATCAGGTTTTTCAATAGGTTCAAAAAATATCTATGGTAGTTCCTTAATCAGCTTATAAAAAATTACATCTGTTTTCATTAATGCTACTAATGGCAAACTATACAGCCGTTTTTCTTTGAATAAAAGACATTGTAGCTTTCTTAAAGTGCAGTACTTATGATATATATAAAAGTAGTTTGTGTAATATTATGTCTTTCAGCATTACAGACTTAGAGCAGCTACAAACCGAGCATCCAGAATGGCAGATGGAGCTGGTAGAGGGGAAAATTATAGTTATGGGGCCATCAGATTACGAGTCAGAGGAAATTGGCTCTCGTCTCATTACCTTCTTGAATATTTGGGTAATGTCGCGCAAGCTAGGACGTATAACTGGTTCTAGCGCTGGGTTTATCCTGCCGAGTATAGAAGAGGACGACTCGGAAAAAAGAAATTTGCGTGCCCCTGACGTGTCTTTTGTGAAGGCTGACCGATTGAAAAAGACCAAGCGCGACTTTGTAGAGTTAGTTCCAGACTTGATGGTTGAGATTAAATCTAAAAGCGACAGAATTAAACCACTTGAAGAGAAAATTCAGTTATTTTTGCAACTTGGATCTGTAGTCGGCATACTGATTGACCCTGACAAATTGATAGTAACGCTTTACCGATTAAACCAAGCTTCGGTGGTATTGCAAAATGGAGACACACTTACATTACCGGACTTGCTACCAGGTTGGGAACTGGCGATATCAGAACTGTGGCCACCTGAGTTTGAATAAGGCACTCTCACAAACGAAATTGAGAATCTAGCCCTTGGTCTACACCAGGGGCTTTTTGATGCAAGGATTTTGGATTGTGTAACCGGATCTTCCCAAACTTTTTTTCTCAAGGTGATAGGAAAGCGATCGCGAGTGGGTAAGTTACATCTAGAACACCCAAACAACTACCATCTGCGGGAAAACACTTATGAAAACCGAATTAAAAGCCAAGTTTCTTCAACACATCCTCGACAAGAAGAAGGGAGATGAGGGTTTTACACTCATTGAACTACTAGTAGTAATTATTATCATCGGTATTTTGTCTGCGATCGCACTGCCTTCTTTCCTTAACCAAGCTAACAAAGCCAAGCAGTCAGAAGCAAAAACCTACGTAGGTTCAATGAACCGCGCTCAGCAAGCTTTTTACTTAGAACAGAACGCATTTGCAGATAATAGTAAATTTGGTAGTTTAGGTCTTGGTATTGCAACACTAACCTCAAATTACTCGTACTCAATTTCTGGTGGTGGTACTGGCACTGGTTCGAGTCAAGTAAGTAACCAAGCAGCAACAGTAATTGCGGCTGCACCTCTCAAAACTTATATGGGTAATGTGGGTGTAACAACGCAAGCTTCTACCAGTGAAGCTACCACCATAGCTGTTTTATGTGAATCTGAAAAATCTAAAGTTAATGGTGGTATAAATCCACCTGTCTATACCACTAGCGGCAATTTCGACAGCACCACCAATTCACCCTCTTGCTCCGCCAACTTCATCAGCTTAGCTAAGTAGAGAAGTGATTAGGCGAAATATTACTTACCTGCAACATTTGACAAAAAAAGTTAATTTGTCATGACGGCTTTTATTAAGCTAAATTACGTATTTTCCCAAGTGGGTAGAGTATTCTGCCCACTTTATTTACTTTATTTAACTGTGAGAATAAAGCATGATTACTGATATAAACACCTGGCAGCAGTTAGCTGAACAACACTTTATTAAAGAGAACTATGCACAAGCTGCTAATTTATACGAACAAGCAATAGAACAAGAACCTTATGTTACTTCATATTATTGGCATTTGGGATTGCTGTTACTATTACAAGGACAAGAAGCAGAAGCTCAAATGACTTGGATGCTGCCGATGGCAGAAGCAGATACAGAACATTTGTTAATTTGGACAAATGAGCTATTTCAACTTTTGCAAATAGAAGCAGAACGGCGTGAAAATCTAGCAGAATATTCTCTAGCTTGGTTAATTCGCCAGCATATGAAAGAGATTAATCCTGATGAAATGAATAATTTACTTCAAATTCTGCTACTTTCTCTCAAGCGAGAAAAGTTTGAAGAAATTGAGGAGTTGAGTAAGTGGGGATTAATTGAGAGTTTAAAACTAAAAGAAAATTTAGAGATTGACGCAAAATTGTTGATGCAAGTTTTGCAGGAGATTTTAAATACCGTTCCTTTACATCCAATAAATCTTGATTTAGTAGAGGCTTGTTTACCTTACTTCCCTGATGCCGATCAAAGCTTCCGTATACTGCTTCCTGCTGCCATGAAAATTGGACATACTTTACAGCAGCCTAAGCTAGCAGCATCTCTGCTTAGCTTGCATTTACAATTGGAACCAGATAATGTAGAAATTTTACGACATTTAGCGACTTTTTATCAAGATGCTCATAATTATTCTCAGGGTATAGAGACAGCTAAGTTATGTTATTCCCTATCAGAAGGCTTAGCTGATAAAATTTTTGCACTCCATTTGCTGTTAAGGGGTCTGATGTCAGCAGGAGGATATTGGACGGAGATATGTACAGCTTGTCAAGAGTTGGAAACTATTGAACAACAGTTTATTGAATCTCAACCAATTATTTTAGAAGAAGGCAGAACACTACGATTACTGACACCATCTTTTGCTATACCTCACATTAAAGATTCTCCTATAAATTTTCGAGTAATTCATAATAAAGTAGCTGAAATATTTCATAATAACGTTAAAGACCTAGCCCAATCGGAAAATAAAGTTTTTAATTTTGAAAAGACTAACAAAAAAGCTTTATCTATCCCAAATAATAAATTAAAAATTGGCTATACATCTTATGCTTTAAGAAATCACTCTGTTGGCTGGTTAGCTCGTTGGTTATTTCAGCATCATGACCAAGACAACTTTGATATCCATACTTATTTTATTAATTACAAATTAGTAAACGATTTTCTCCAAGAATGGTATGTAAACCATGCAGGAACATGTCACTTATTGGGTATGAACGGCTTAGAAATAGCCGAACAAATCTATCAGGATGAAATTGATATTTTAGTTGACCTTGACAGCATCACTCTAGATATTACTAGTGAAGTGATGGCACTCAAACCAGCCCCTATACAAGTTACTTGGCTAGGTTGGGATGCATCAGGCATACCTGCAATTGATTACTTTATCGCAGATCCTTATGTGTTGCCAGATAATGCACAAGATTACTATACAGAAAAAATCTGGCGATTACCCCAAACTTATATAGCGGTAGATGGTTTTGAAGTTGGTGTACCAACTCTCCGTCGTGATGACTTAAATATTCCTATGGATGCTGTTGTGTATCTGAGCGCCCAAAGAGGATATAAGCGCCATCCAGAAACAACAAAGTGGCAAATGCAAATCATTAAACAAGTACCTAACAGCTACTTTTTGATTAAAGGGCTTTCTCAGGAAGAAGCAATTAAACGCTTCTTTTACCAAATTGCCGATGAAGAGGGTGTAGATTGTTCTCGGTTACGATTTTTACCACAAGTTTATTCAGAGTCAGTTCATCGCGCTAATTTGGGCATTGCAGATGTTGTATTAGATACGTTTCCTTACAACGGCGCTACAACAACGCTAGAAACATTGTGGATGGGCATCCCCTTAGTGACGCGAGTTGGTGAACAATTTGCAGCGCGTAATAGCTACACTATGATGATAAATGCGGGTATCACAGAAGGTATCGCCTGGACTGATAAAGAGTATATTGAGTGGGGTGTCCGCTTGGGGAAAGATGAGACTTTACGCCAGCAGGTGGCTCTGAAATTGAAGGCATCTCGACAAACAGCACCACTGTGGAATGGTAAGCAGTTTACCCGTGAAATGGAGAAGGCTTACGAGCAGATGTGGCAGAACTATAGCGGTTCTTAATTACATAAAATACAGAGCTAATTCCAGTTAAAAGGGTGGTTAGAAACCGCGTCTACACAAACAAAACCTACCTACCCTTCTCCTATCGGAGACCGGAGGCGAACGGGAACGCCAAGGGTGAACGTGGGTTTAAAAGCCTCAATTCTTATACCATTTCACTTTAAAAATGATACAAATATGTTGGTAGGGGCATGGCATTGCCCATTGGTATCAACTGTCAGATAAAAATAGCTTTACTGTTGGCCTCCTCACCCGCCAGAGAATGAATTCTCTGGCTAATAGCGAAAGTCTACTGAAGTAGACTAAAGATTTTTGGGAATATTTTAGTCATCTAAAGATGACTTTTGCTATGAGCAAGAAACTTCAGTTCCTTACGGGATGTAGATTTCACGTTAAGTTGACACGTACATAGCGGGCTAAAGAGATAATATAAAAATAAGAAATACAATTGTAAATAGCTATGTCTGCTAAAGATGTCTTTCATGAAGTTGTCAAAAAAGCTTTGCAGAAGGATGGTTGGCAGATTACTCATGACCCACTCTCAATTAGCGTAGGTGGTGTGAATGTCTCTATTGATTTAGCTGCTGAAAAACTCATTGCGGCAGAACGGGAAGGAGAAAAAATTGCTGTTGAAGTCAAAAGTTTTTTGGAAAAATCTTCTGCAATCTCAGAATTTCATACAGCATTGGGACAGTTTATCAACTATAGAGGCGCATTAAGACGACGACAGCCAGAGCGTGTTTTGTATTTAGCAGTACCTTTAACAACTTACAAAACATTTTTTCAACTTGATTTTCCCCAAGCCATGATTGAAGAGAATCAAGTAAAAATGATTATTTATGATGTAGAGCAAGAGGTGATTTTCAAATGGACAAACTAGCCCAGTATCGCCAGATTGTACAACAGATATTACAGGAGTATAGTGAGCAAAAACCCGCTGACGGTAATATAGACGTTGAGAATATTTTTGATATAGAACGTGATCATTACCAAGTAGTCCATGTCGGCTGGGAGGGTCAAGATTGGGTACATAGTTGCATCCTCCACATTGATATTAAGGGTGGAAAAATTTGGCTTCAGTGGAATGGTACAGAAGATGATATTGCAGCTAATTTGGTTACGATGGGAGTTCCTAAAGAGGATATTGTATTAGGATTTCAGTCTCCTTTCATGAGAAAGTTTACAGAATATGCAGTGGGTTAGGGTATTTCTTGAAAAGCATCTTTAGAATTTATTGATAAAGGCTTATTTTGATGCGATGAAGCTATCTACATCAAAAGATGGAAGAGTTTCTGCTTTTACTTGTGCGATCGCCTGTTGATTGTCTATTCTTAAAGCAATTCGAGTATGAATTTGAGATAAAAGGGTTTTCCATTGCATATCACCCATCTTACCTAGCAGAGAAATTTCTGGCCCCTCGGTTATATCTACATCACCCTCCATGAGCAAATTCATGGTTAAAGATGATAGAAGCATATCAGCTTCTTCCTCAGAAACGTTGTGAGTATCTATTAGGAGAGTTAAGCGACTTTTATCTGAGTGGTTAGTGAGAGTAGAAATAACGTTTGCTAAATCTTGATATAGTAGGTCTTCTGGCTGTAACCAGTCTGGAAAAATAATTAGGTTAATATCTTTTAAATTGAGTTGCTCTTTGAGAGCGATCGCCTGATGTTTATAGAATAATTCTTGGAAGAGTTCTCCCATTTGAGCAGAGTGAGAACGACTATCAAGAAAAATTGGATTTTGGTGCATTTTTTGCTTGAGTTGCTCTGCTTTTTGCTGACGCAATTCAAAGTTAATTCCGAGAGCAACAGCTAACTGAATATAAGCTTCTTCACTGTTTGTAATTAAATCAAATATTTGGAGTTCTCGTAAAAGTGATGCTCCCTTTCGAGAACGAGAGGATTCTGTTTCCATGACCACCGTTGGTAAACCTACTTCCAACGGGTCTATGAGCGAAGTCATACCAGAGTAAGGATAAGAATCTAAGTAAATATCACAAACTTTCAAACGTTCTTTAACATCAGCACGGTTTGGTGCTGGGTCAAGAATTATCAATCTATCCTCGCTAAGACCATATTTAGCAAAAGTAGTGATTATGCGCTTACGAAAAGCAATACAAGGATAGGAAGATGACCAATTTGGATTAAACGGATAAAGTAATAGTACAGAATTAGGTACGCTAGCAATTATCTTTGCCCAAGTTACTTCTTGTTCTGGAATTATTTTGTAATAATTAGCTCCTGAAACGTAAACTATAGCAGATTTTTCAATCCCAAGACTTTTTCGGCTAATAGCAGTTGTCGCTAGTATTTTCTCTTCGGTTGCAAAATCAAAACACTGGGGAGGATTGTCTAACGTAATTAGCTTTTCCGTATAATGTTGTTGAGCATTCTCTTCAGTTTCAGAAAGTTTACTTGAAATATAGTAATCTACATGAGGCATACCAGTTGTTACAGGAGAATTAGCATCAACCATCTGTATTCGGGCTAGCCGATACAAGGCAAGCAAGGTAATTTGATGGGTAACTGCGGTAACATTGGTTGAAATAAACAGGATATCTAAATCGGCTTCCCGAATAGCTTGTACTTGATTTTCTAAGTTTGTTGGAAGTTTAATAAGAGCATCTGCATGACCCGTACAATATCTTTCTAAACGATGATTACTTACATTTAATGTAAAGAGAATTACCTCAAATATATCTCTATTTAAATGTTTATATACAGACAAAGCAGCAAAGGTTTCTGTCTGTGGTTCAAAATGGCTAGCAAGAATACCTACTCTAATTTTTGTTCGTTCATCCAAGCGGGTTGGGAACTCGTATTCAATACTGTTATTAAGTTCTTGTAAGTATGCTTTTATGATATCTGCACGTTTTGTGTAGATATTTTTTAGATTTGCTTTATTAAAATATAAAGGAATAAAATTTGCTGTGTGTGTAAAATAGGCAGCAATATCTTGCCAAAATTTAGACTCAGAATGACTGACAATATTTATATGAAGATAATTAATAAAATTCTCAATATATTGATAATAATTATCCACTTCTCCTATCTCCTTAAAATAAAGGGGAGGTTTGAAAGTAAATTTGAGATAGTCATTGAGTAACCAACTAGGGATTTGAGTCAGGTCATGCACTAAGGGGAACTGGTGAGGATGGCAGTATAGCATTCCTACCAGGAGATACTGAATGGCGTTTTGTTTATTAAGTCCCTTAGAAACTCTTGCTAATATGTCAGTGATAAAACTCTGTTCTGCCTCTATTATTGATTCATTTTGAATATCACTATTTAGTAATGCTTTATGAACCTCACCAAATTTTGAAAAGTATAGTTTATCAAGTAGATTTTCTTCTTTATCTAGCCACGATTCAGCAATCTGTTTTCTCAATAAACGTAATTCTTTTAATACAGATATATCTGAATTTTTCTGCTGATATTTTGCTAATAAACTATGTAAATTATTAATTAAGCTATATTTTTTTGTTAATGTATTAATTTCATATTGTTCTATTAACAAATTTAAGTTATTTGCTTGTTCAAGCATTTGTTGCCAATTTATCACTGCCTGTTTATTTTCGTATTCCAAAATAATTCTTGCAGTGATACGAGATAGCAAAGCTGTCCATTGAATATCAGCTAAATTGCCTACCAAAGAAATTTCTAATCCTTCATTAATATCTATATCTTCTTGCAATAGCAAATTCATAGCCACACCAGATAAGAAGATTGCAGCTTCCTCGTTAGCAATACCACTTGTATCGATAAGTAGTGTAGTTTTTTGACTGTCTGAATAATCTGCTAATGTTTTAATTACTCTTTCTAAATCAAAACTGATTAATTCTTCTGGTTGTGACCAATCGGGAAAAATAATTAAATTAATATCCTTAAGATTTAAATGTGAAATAGTAGCATTAATTAGAGCAGCACTTACAGTACTGGCCATTGTTGACCAAGAAAACTTTTTAGCTTGTGCCAAACCGGCGGTAATTAGTGAGTTGCGAACGCCAGGCTTTTGCACCTCAAAAAGTGCATTTGCTAGTGCATCGACATCATCATCATTCACATAAATTGCTGCTTCTCCCGCTACTTCTGGTATTGAAGCATTAGGACAAGTGATTACAGGACAACCACAAGCCATTGCCTCTACTATAGGCAAACCAAAACCTTCATATTTGGAAGGATAAGCCAGTGCTATCGCACCAGAATAAGCAGTGACTAACTCATCATCGTTAAGTTGAAGAACATGAACAATGCTGCCTAATGTATAGGCTCTAAATTCAGGCGCTAATGTGGCTCTATTTCCTGTACAAACAATATCAAAACCAGAGCTACTAGCAAGTTTAGAAAAAGCCTGAAAGAACAAAATACTATTTTTATAATTATTGTCAATACCTACTAAAATAAAGTAGGGTTTTGTAATACCATACTTAGTTTTAAAACTGCTAATTTCTTCAAGGTTTGCTGGTGAAAAAGCGCTTGCAACTCCACAATGAGCTACAGTTATAGACTCTCTGCTTATTTCAGGAAAACAGTTTACCAAGTCATGCGCCGTATGTTCTGAAATTGTTATGTATTGAGATGCGTTTTGGATAGCCTGATGTTTTTCTCGCCACATAGGACTTTTAAGATCCCATCCCATGACTTCTGGAATCATGTCATAAGCTATGAAAATAGAAGGTGTTGTAGTCGGTGTTGTGTAGTAAGAGGAGATAAATACCTCTGCACCCTCTTCATCGCACACTTGCTGTAGCATTTCCCGGTCAGCATTAGTGTTGTTGTAGTCATAATACGGTACAGTGCGATACCTAATACCAGGAATTTGAGGAGCAGTTCCAGCGCGATCAAGCACAATAATATGATTAGCAAAGCCACTATTTACCCATTCTTCTAGTAAGGATGTCCAGATACGAGCAATCCCAGTTTGGTTGAGTTGAAAAAACACCTCATCAATTAAAATATTACGAGAGGGTAAAGTTTTCGCTTTTTCTTTAGCTAACTCGTAAATTTTGATAGTGTCTTGAACATATTTATCCCAACTAAATTTTTGAGCCTGTTGGACAGATTTTTTAGCTAAATTTTCTCGATACTCTGGTTCACAATACAGCTTAAATATGGCATCACAAAGCCCTATAGTATCATGAGGGTCAAGCATAATTCCAGAATCTTCAACCACTTCAGGCAAGGAAGAAGTGTTAGAGGTTATTACTGGAATTCCACATTGCATGGCTTCTAATGGTGGTAAACCAAAACCTTCATATAAAGATACATATATGAATGCTAATGCCCCTGAATACAGAGGAGCTAAATCTTCATCGGGAAGATAACCAGTAATAATAATTCTGTTTTCTAATTCTTTATATCTATATATTTCAGCAAAAATCTCTTCATATTGCCATCCTTTTGTACCTATCAAGACTAGATTAAGATCATCAATATGCTGTTTTTTAATTAATGTCAAAAAACAACGGATAACATGAGCTATATTTTTTCTTGGCTCTAGAGTTGATAAACTTAATAGATAAGGTTGGTCTGGGATTTTATATTTTTGTTTTGTTTTGATAATTAATCCCCGCTCATCGCAAGGATAAAATTTTTCTTGATCGGCAGCTAAATATGTAACAAATACCTGCTTTTCATCAAGATTTGGTTTATATTTGCAAATATCTTGTTTTGTTGATTCGGAAATACAGCATATAAAATCATTCTTATCTATTTTATTTATAGCTTCTATAACCTGATGCTGAGAATTATCAATAAAATACTTTGGAAAAAGAATAGGGATTAAATCACAAACTATAGCAATTCTTGTAGTCCAGTAAATATTATTTGGCAGTGGATAGTGTGTAGATTGATAAATATCAATGTTTTGATATTTTAATTCTGATAAATGAAATAAAGTAAGATTTACATCTTTAAAATTTTGATTTATATAAACTTGACAAGCATTAAATAAACCAGGAATACTTGTACATAAATAAATCTGATACTGAGGATATTTTATTAGTCCTTTTAAAAGATGTTCTGTTACTCTAAAAACTCCTGTTTTTGCAGTTTCAAATAGAGTTGATAAACCTAGTACAGCGATATCTAACGCTATTTTTGTTTGCACTTTGTTATTTATAACTGATAAAGAATCTTGTTTGTCTAAGGAATCATATATTGTTGTTATTTTTTTAGTATTAGACGTAATTAATCTTCTTAATTGTATATCTACATTATCTTGATTACCTACTTGTATTCTCCGCTCTACTCTTTGTCTTTTAATCAATCTATTATCAATGTAATCATCTAAAGTGTTAACAGGAAAATCGAAATATTTTACTAAATCGCCTGACTCTTCAGATATATAATAATCATTAATTCCATCAAAAAAAACTTTTTGATAACCTTTTCCCATTAAAAAAATAGGAATATTATTTTCACAGCGAATGTTCGTATCTGGTAAAGTAGCTTCTATTACTAGTATTGTTGGTCTAAATATCTCCCAATTACCGCCTAAAATAACTTGTTCTTCTACTCCTTCAACATCAATCTTTAGAAAATCAATTTTTTGATTGACATATTTTTTACATACCTCCGCTAAAGTTATAATAGGAACGGGATATTTATAAACATCTAAACCTTTCTCTTTAGCAATTTTATAAGCTAATTCTTTATTTAAAGTAGAGTTGCCAGGTTGTCCTAATACTTGAAAAAACTCTAGGTTTCCTTCTGAACTACTTAATGCAACATTCAGATTAATATCTCTCTGACGCTCTTGCTCAAATAAGCTATGGCATTCTTTTATTGGTTCTATATTTATTCCTGACCATCCAATATCATAAAAAGCTTTGGTTACTGAATCAAAAAATGGATCTAAAGCTCCTACATCAATATAAAACCCTTTTGTTTTATGTTTAAATACTCTATTAAGTAAAACATCTTCAAAGTTCTGTGCATATGAAATAAATGTCATTTTTATTAACCTTGCTCCTATAAGTGTTAACAATTTAATCTAGTGAAGATAATTTTGGCTATTGAGAAGAGATAATGTTTATATTGTCATGAATTATCAATGCTAATGCCTTATCCCCTATAATTTCTCTCCTCTCTGCTTCTGCTTGTAGAACTTCCACAAGTTCTGCTGTCCACATATCAATTTCTTCAGGTGTACTCTGTGCAATTCCAAGAAACCAAGCTGTATGTGCTTCTACTTGCTGATCTTGAAGCAATAGTAATAATCCTAAGTGCCAATAATTAGCCTTGAGGTTAGGTTCAAACTCTATTGCTTTTTCATAAATGCTTTGTGCTTGATCGTATTCTCCCAGTAATAAGTATTGATATGCTTGCTTTTGCAAGTCTTCTTGTCTCGAAAAACTTTTATACTTATAACTAGTACTGTACACTCGAATTTTCTCAATTATAGGTAAAGAAGCCAGTAATTCACCTTGCTTTACCAATCCAGGAACGTAAGCTAAACTCTCGATAATGTTATCAGCAAAATTATATTTCTCGTCTTTGCCATATTGCAACGTCAGATGTGTTAAAAGTTCTAAAGCGTAGTCGGAAAAATCCAAAACATCAGCAATACAAGCTAGTTTAAAAATTTTATCGGGTGTCTTAAAATTCGTACTTAAATCTTCTCGAATCAAATCCCGAAAGTAAAAAGCATCTGCCCAAATTAATGCTCCTGGGTGTTTAGATGATATTATGGGCATTTTGCGAATATCACGATTCATATTATTTATATCAAATAAAGTAAAACCTCGCATTCTAAGATAAAGATCTAAATCACTAAATAAAGGCTGTCCCGTGTACAGTTCTGTAAATTCAACTTCGCTAACAATTCCTAAAGTTCCGCTTTTTAAAATCCAATCTGCTCCTTCTAATGCTGGAAGCTCTGCACCTTGAATATCAAGTTGAATAAAATCTATTTCAGTAATGCTTTCTGACTGGCAGAAAATATCTAAAGTTGTTGTTTCAATCTCCTGAATATCAGCTAATTCTATTAATTTTGAGTTGCCTATAAAGTGTTGTATATAGTATTCACTGGGTGGATATAATGAACTACAGGCAGGGTATTGGGTTAGATAAAGTGTAGATTTCCCCTCACACTTCCAAAGAGCCAGAGGTATATGCTTTTCATTCCAATTAATTTGTCTAGTTTTGAGTTCAACATTAGCCTTTTCACAAGCCTCTGTATCGGCATCAAAGCCATAGATGGTAAGATTCGGTGCAAATATTTGCCATCCTTGACTGCCATAGTCATCCTGTATTGCTATCTTTCGAGAGCCGACCACAGCTACCGTTATATGAATTTGCTCTAAATGACCACTTTTTTTTAAGCTCGATAGAAATAATGCCATAACATAAAATTTAGATTATTATCAACAATTTCGGTTTACTGATCGCTCTTACCTTCTTGCTTCTTAATCTGCTCTAATACAACTTTGTAATCTTGTCGATTCGGGTGCAATTTCACCAACTTCTCTAAAAGCTCCATCGCACCTTTAGGATCTTTCAATTGCAGCCGTAGCAAAGATAGTTTCTCCAATGCTGTTCGGTTTTCTGGTTCTCGCTGTAAAACTAGCTCGTAACCGCGCGCCTGTTGCTGTAATGCTGACTCAGCAGACGCAGTTACGGACTTGGGATTTTGACTAGCTTGTTGGATTGCAGGAATTACTGCAAACACCGTAGAACCAACGAATGATATTATCGACACTATTGTTAAAAACTTTTTTCGCCGCTCAATCTGCTTTTTACGGGAAATCAGGTATTCTTCCCCCGGATTAGGCATGTCTCAATAGCTGCTGTGGTAAATACTTAGGTAACAGCTAGCCTCCCGTTCTGAAGATACCCACCCGCTCAACAGAAACTATCATCTTGGCTGCAAATTTTTTACACAAAATTCAAAAAACTGATTCTGAATATAAGAAAGCTTTATGGTAATGCAATGATGCACCAATATCTTTGTCATGCGATCACCCTCATCCTACCAAAAGTTTTTCTTTGATCAAAGCCCTTCCTACGTACTTTCTACAAGATTTATTTTCTAGGCAGAGTATTAAAAATATATAAAGTTTTGCTTTAAGTTTGTCTAATTTCCGATGTTTGCGGTAATCTAAAAAACACTTTAATAAAAATAAAAGTTGCATTATGGGTGAAGTCTAAATCCCCATGCATAACATAATTACAAGTTGTCATAGTCCGTATTGCATAGATTTTTCAATAAGCAGACATATCGTGACTCCAACAAATATAAGTTTATGAGTCTTTGCCTGTACTACTGATGCAACTTCCTGAATAACTAATTTTTTGGCTTGGCGTCCATAAGAACTCAATACTTTTACTCATAAGCACTTCTTATCACCTTTGTGATTTGGCAAAAGGCTAAAGGGTAAATTTCAGCCTTTCCCTTTCCCTCTCTTACAAAGTTCTGATGCCTACGGCGGGCTGCGCCAACGGATAGCGCAGCGTAAAGCCTGCGGCATGGCTATGCTAAGAGCGAGTCTTCGCCCTTCTCTACGAGACACTACGTGAACGCGTAGCGTCTCGTAGAGAAGGGGCGACGCTGAGAGCGAACGAGCGTCGGAAGCCTCTCTTACAAAGTTCTGTTCGCCTTGGCGTTGGCGGAGCCATCGCTATGCGGGTCTACTGCCCAACCGTTCTAAAAGAACGGTTGCCTTGTGTCCTCTGTTCACTGCCGAGAGGCGCAAGGCTTTGCGCCTCTCGGCAGTGAACAGACCATCGGAGGAAACCTCCGCTCAGACTTTGCGCTCCGCTCAGACTTTGCGCTTTTCCCTTTCCCCCTTAACCGAAAGGTATTGCATCAGAACTGCTTTGCAAAATTTGAGTTTTATGGTGGTGATTACCGTACAAAACCGAAATTAAGAGCAAATTACTAGAGTTTGTTATGGTATAGTTAAAAAGTTAAGACTAGCTTTACCAAAATACAGCACTCTACGGGCCGGCAACAATTGCAAAACGGAAAGCAGTTTTGATTAAGTATTTACTAAACAAAATCTGAATTCAATCGAGGTTATGACTCAGCAAGTGATTCACCCAATGGTGAAATTGCAGCGTAACGTGCAATCACTCGTGGAATCGAATATTATCAAGCAAACTGATAGTATCTGGAAAATTGCCTTACTCTACGGCAATGAGTGGCAGCACTGGAAACAAGAACTGCAAGACTTTGGGTTTAGTATGCAAGATCCAATCAGCGAATTGCTAGCTGTAGAAGCTTGGGATGAAGAGTAGAAATTGGGAATGAGGATGACGAAGAACATATAATTCGCTTGCTTCCTCATCTCCCGCTACTTCCTAATATCTACTTTATTGGCAAGCAGCTAATGCAGCAGCCAAATGCTTTGCAGTTTGATAGCGATCGCGTGGCAGTGGTTCTGTAACCCTGTCAATAATATCTCTTAATTGGGAACTAATAGTAGGAACCTTTGCTACATCAAACCTGAAATTTCGTCCCCGTTGGCGATAATACTTGAAAGGGTTTTCGCCAGTCAGCAGAAAAATCAACGTAGGCCCAATCGCATATAAATCAGATTGAGTCAAAGGCTGTCCCCGTTCTTGTTCGGGAGCGCAGTAACCTTCTGCGCCAATACGAGTTCCAGGTGCAGTACCAATTTCTTTGACAGCGCCAAAATCCAGTACTACTATGCGATTATTAAAATTTCGCACCATTAAGTTTGCGGGTTTGATATCGCGGTGAATTAATGGAGGTTCTTGGCTATGAAGATAGTCTAAGATATCACAAGTTTGAATCATCCAGGCGATCGCTTGGTTTGGCGTCACTGGCCCAGTCGTATAGACACGTTTTTCTAAATCTTGTCCGTGAATTAACTCCATCGCCAAGTATTTTTTTCCGTCTTCTACAAAAAAGTCATAATACTTGGGAATTCCAGGATGGTTAAGGGATTTGAGAGTGTGTGCTTCCCGTTCAAACAATTCTTGAGCCTTGGCAATTCTAACCATATCAGCATTCATCTGCTTCAACACCAGCAGTTGGGGCATACCCGCAATTAAACCTGCTCCATCCCAAGCAAGATAGGTAGTACCCATACCCCCTTGTCCCAGGGTTCGCAACACCTGATAGTAGCGAATCGTCTGTTGTACAGACAGGGGTTGACCACAGTGGATACAAAACAAATTGTTTGCAGAGTTTCCCTCGTGCTTGCAAGTGCTTGAAAGGTTATTTTTTGAGGAGAGTGTTGCAGTAGCATTTTCCACTGTCCCTTGAATATCTGGCGATCGCGACCAAGTATTTGATTTTGTGATCTTTTGGATTTGAAATTGTAATATTGGGCCTCCTTGTGCCAGTTGCAAGAGAGAATTATCTGGTAGCGGACTTTGAGTAACAAGAACACCATTGAGAAAAGTCCCATTTGTACCTGTACTAGTTACCTTCCAAGAAACGCCATTGCTAATAGAGCTGACTTGCTTAAGTTCTAAATGATGCCGGGAAACCAAATTATCAGTCAAAACAACGTGATTATCCGCTGCTCGGCCAATCCGAATCACAGAGGAATTTTCAAAGCACCACTGCTTAAGCGGCGTTTTTTGTTGCGGTTCCAACAGTGTTAGAGTAACCACAATACGACCTAAAAGGTAAAAGGATAGGAATTGGGAATTATGATGAGGGATTAGGTATGAGAAAAACTTTCCTCAGTTCCCTGATTATTAACTTTCCAGATTTGGGCGCACTTTTGCCCGGATTAGTATACCAGTAATGTTGTCATGACCATTGTATTGGTTTGCCAAATCAATTAAGTCTGTGACGCCCCGCTCTAGGTTTGTGCCAGAACTAAACAAGGGTTCTAAATGAGTCTGCCAATGGGTTTCTAGTAAATTATTATCTGATAGACCATCGGATACCAAAAGCAGAATCGTATCTTCATTAATCTCGAAAAACTCCACATCGGGATTAATCGATTGTTTGTCACGGGGGCCCAAGGCTTGGGTAAGTTGGTAGGCATCCGGGCGGGCATAAGCTATGCTCTCTTCAACTCCTCGCGCTATTTCTCGTTGACCAACTTCGTGATCTACAGTGATTTGTTCTAGTCCCTGCTTGCGCGTCAGGCGGTAGAGGCGGCTATCTCCCACATGAGCAACTGCTGCTTGATTGCCTTGAATTAACAGCATCACTAGAGTTGTGCCCATGCGCCCGACTCCAGAACGGGCATCTTGTTGATTGAGTTCGTAAATTGCTTCATTAGCTAAATAAACTGCCTCACGAATGCTATGTTCCGTTGGCAGTTGGTTAGTAATCCAGTGTTGTTGAAAATATTGCCGCAGGGTGTTGACTGCTAACTCACTAGCTATCTCGCCACCAGCATGTCCACCCATACCATCGCAGAGAATATATAAGCCCTGTGCTTGGAGGATGCGGCTTTTAGGAAATTCTAGCTTGTGAATTTTAGTTTCAATGCCAAAGTTGTCTTCGTTATGATCACGTTGTCGCCCTACATCTGTACGTCCTGCGTCCTCCAAGCTGCTTAATTGCATCGCCAGCACGATTGTTGGCAAATCATCAGTTCTAGCATTGATATCTTCTGACTCGTCTAATTGCATGTTCGTCGGCGCAGTAGGATGTTTCTGTTCTATTGCAGGTATTGCATCGGATGCTTCTAATTCTGAGGAAATTGCCTCCAAACGCGATCGCAACTGTGCGATCGTCTCAATTTTACCCAGCTCCAAATCCCCCAACATCTGGACTATAGAACCAAATTGAGTGCGTTGAGACTGTCTAAATAGCGCCTGCCAAACCCGCCCCAAAGCTTGGATTGTTAACGGCGGCTCTTGTTGAGCTTCAGTATTTTCTGGTGATTCAGTAGCAGGCTGAGAATTCAATGGTTCCAGATATAACTGTCTAATCGCCAGTGTTTGGTCTTCATCCAAGCGTAAATTCGACAAATCCAAAAGACTCTGACGACAACCCACTGGTTCCAGTAGTACCCAGAGTTGAGTCATCTGATAACACCAGTGTAAAAGCTGTAATAAACTCGTTGACTCTTCTTGCCACAGATCAAGTAAATACTGCCAATCCGAGCGGTCTTCAATTAGTACCACCTGGGTATCACCCTGCTGCCACGCATCGTGAATTAGCGGTATTTCTGGGTGATTTTGAGCTTGTAAGTCAATATAAAGTTTAGCAAGGCCAGGTATTTCGCTGACTCCCTCTGATAGTGCGATCACTCCCTGTTGCTGATTTCCTAGCATTGCTTCAATGAGTGATATTTGATACGGTTGACAATCTAAAACTCTCACACACACTTCAGTAGGAGTTGCGATTTCCTTTTGGCTTAACGACGGATCTAACAATTGATAGCGCTGCTGAGGGTCTAAATAAGAGCCAACTAGGAGTTCAGAAGAGGAGCTAGAGGGAAGAGAAGATGAGGAGGACAAAGTAGAATTTTCTTCCCTATCTCCCTCATCTTCCCTTACTCCCCCTGCTATTTCATCTCCCCCTACTCCCAAAGCTTTCTTGGCAATAATTGCCCACCACACTGTTCCGCACTCCGCGCCGCAGTTTTGACAACTTTGTGCATCTACGGGTACTTCAGTACTGCATTCAGGACAAACTTTGTGAGTCAGGGACGCACCACAGTTTTGACAAAATTTGTTGGTATTGGGGTTTTCAAATTTACACTGAGGGCAAATCAGCATAGTGGAAGTTCCTTAATTCCCGTTCCAAAGTGCTTCTAGCCACTAAGATTCAAAGTGCCACAATTGGCTACCCCTGCCTACATCAGACCTACAAGAGATTGTGGTTTCACCAGTGAATTTTGGTGGCAGTATTAATTGTGACGCATATTAGCTAAATATTTCAGATATTGGCATTTAATTCCTCACAAATGCGAGAAGGGAGAAGTATTGGAAGCAAGAGTAATTTTGTATTTTAAATGAGTGGGCGATTTTTAACAGTTATCAGTAAAGTAATGAGGTGTCTATCCTTGGGTTGGAGTCCCCCAGCAATTACTAGTAGGCGTTGTTTAACAGTCATCAGTCAGTCATCAGTTTTTTTCTGACCACTGTTTACTGTTTACTGTTTACTGTTGACTGTTTTAAATTATTCCTTTCCCCTTGTCTTTCCATCTCCCCCTCCTCTTGTGTGCCTCAGTTTTCAGTTTATTGCTAGTTGGATAACAAAACAGGTACGGTTTGACCCACTTTCAACCTCAATTGTTCCTCCCATGTGTTTGATGAGTTTTTGTACTAGTGCTAGCCCTAATCCTGTGCCACCCTGCTTCCAAGGATCATTACTGGGAATGCGGTAAAATTTCCCGAAAATGCGTACTAATTCAACGGCAGGAATTTCAACACCAGAATTAATTACTTGGAATTGGATGTTCTGAGATTTTAGTTGAGCAATCACGGTAATTTCTGCATTTGGGGGGCTGAATTTGCAAGCATTGGTAAGTAATTCTATCAAGATACGTTCTAGACTAAATGGATCGCACGCAAGTAGGGGAAGGTTAGGAGCTACCTGGAGGTGTAAATTTTGCTGATGGGAGTTGTGCTTTCGTGCTTTAAACATCTTTAGCACCCGCCAAAGCCATTCCTGTACTTGAATGGTTTCCAGTACCCAGGGTTTAGCGCCTGCATCTAGCCGTTGCAAATCTAGGAAGTTATTAATTAGATTAATTTCTCGCTCACACTCGTTGTCTAAAATTTCAAAATAGCGGGAAGCTTTCGAGCGTTCTGTTTGTGGCTTTGCCATTTCCAACAAAAAGTTTTGCTCTTGATCGAGTGCGATTCCTAGCATTTGAATCGCCATTTTCATATTAGTTAGTGGTGTGCGTAGTTCGTGGGAAACTGTACTGAGAAATTCATCTTTTAAGTGGTTGAGGCTGTCCATTTCCTCTAATTGCGATCGCGCCACTTCCTGAATTTGTTTCAAGGCATTCGGGAATTTATGCTCTGTGATATCAGCAGTCTTAGTAATAGGATCAAAGCTTTGTTTGCTTTCTTTTAAAGCGTCTTGTGTCTGCTTGTGAGCAGTGATATCCTCACAAACCATAAGAATGACTGGATTTTTGTCATGTCCCTCCCCAATAGGCAATATCCGCATCACGATTCTTACCCAGGCAATCTTGCTGGCTGGGCAATTCAAGCGAAATTCCCAATTAACAACTTCACTATTAGGCAAAGCGTTGAATAGATCTATAAATGTATCAGAAAGCTTTTGTTTATCTGATTGATCAAAAAAGTTAAAAATAGGTTTATTGATCAATTGTTCAGAAGTGTAACCAAGACAATTTGCACCAAAATGATTTACAGACAAAATTATCCCTGTCGTATCTAAACTGAAGTAAATAGAGGGGATATTTTCATAAAGCCTACGATACCACTGAAGTTCCTCTTGGGTATTACGCAAGGTTTCTATTGTGCAAAGTTCTGAATCGGTAGCTCGTTCAGGCACAAGTTCTAGGCGTTTAGGTATTGCAGATAAGATATCTTGTTGTTGGCGATTGTAATACCAGATCGATTGCTGATTACGGCTCATAAAACTTAAACTTGCACACAAGCGCTGATTTTTACTAGGTAGGAATAAAAAAATAACATCATACTGCTTTTGACTTAAATTGTGTCATCCGCTAAACACTTATTTCAGTAGTGCTGAGTATGGTTGGCGTAGCCCGTATTGAGGAAGCGACCGTGTAGGCAAAAAATCTCACTGCTAGCTTTTAGCAATCAGAACTTCGATTACTTGGAATTGCTTCTACGTGCTTTAGAGGAATTATGCAGCGATTCGAGTTCAGATGGTGTAAGGTCACGCCATTGACCCGGCTGTAATCCATCTAGTTGTAGGTGGACGATGCTCACCCTAATCAATCGCAATGTTGGGAAACCCACAGCCGCAGTCATGCGGCGCACCTGGCGGTTTTTTCCCTCTGTTAAAGTCATTTCCAGCCAAGCTGTCGGTACATTTTTGCGAAATCTAATTGGCGGATTGCGATCGCACACTGGTGGTTCTTGTAACAATAGCCTCACTTTTGCTGGTAAAGTGCGGTAATCTTGAATTTCCACACCTGTTTGCAACTTGTTTATAGCATCTGCATCAGGAATGCGCTCTACTTGCACCCAGTAAGTACGTTCATGTCCAAACCGCGGATGAGCAAGGCGGTGTTGCAATTGTCCGTCGTTTGTCAACAACAGTAACCCTTCACTGTCCCAGTCCAAACGTCCCACAGGATAAACATCAGGCACATCAATATAGTCTTTCAGAGTGCGATGTCTGGGTGACTCCTGTGTAAACTGGCTGAGAACACCGTAGGGTTTGTGAAAAATAATATATCTATGGTTAAGAGTCATTAGTCATTGGTCATTAGTCATTGGTCAGTGGCAAGAAGCAAAAAATGACCACTGTCCTCAGATGAAATTCACAAAGCAATATTAGACATTATTCAGCAGAAACAGTGATGTCTACGACGGGCTGTGTCCAAAAAAACTGCTTAGTACTCACCACCTTCACCTCAAGGAATTGTTAACACCTTTGTTCGCAGCCACATCCAAGGTGGTACAATTTACAACCATGCTAGGGGTGCCTACACAATCAGGCTGAGATCACACCCTTAACACCTGAGTCTGGGTAATACCAGCGGAGGGAAGCTGTTTATTGAGGATTTTAATATGCGGACAGAATGGGTTGCTAAGCGTCGTGGGCAGAGCAATGTATCTCAAATGCACTATGCTCGCCAAGGTGTCATCACTGAAGAAATGCACCATGTCGCCCAACGGGAAAATCTTCCCGCCGATCTCATTCGTGAGGAAGTGGCGCGGGGACGAATGATTATTCCCGCTAATATTAATCACACTAATCTAGAGCCAATGTGCATTGGCATCGCCTCCAAATGTAAGGTAAATGCTAATATCGGCGCTTCACCCAACTCTTCCAATCTTCAAGAAGAGGTCGATAAGCTGATACTGTCAGTGAAGTACGGTGCTGATACTGTAATGGACTTGTCCACAGGCGGCGGTAACTTAGACGAAATTCGCTCTGCAATTATTAAAGCTTCATCTGTTCCCATTGGCACAGTACCAGTTTACCAAGCTTTAGAAAGCGTCCACGGCACAATCGAAAACCTGACGGCTGATGACTTTCTCCATATCATCGAAAAACACGCTCAGCAAGGGGTAGACTATCAAACCATCCACGCCGGAATTTTGATTGAGCATTTGCCGTTGGTAAAAAATCGTATTACTGGTATTGTCTCTCGTGGCGGCGGTATCTTAGCGCGGTGGATGCTGCATCATCACAAACAAAACCCCCTTTACACGCACTTCCAGGACATCATTGAGATTTTCAAAAAGTACGATGTCTCCTTCAGTTTAGGAGATTCCCTGCGTCCTGGTTGTACACACGACGCCTCAGACGAAGCACAATTAGCTGAACTCAAAACCCTCGGAAAGCTAACTCGCAAAGCCTGGGAACATGACGTACAAGTAATGGTAGAAGGGCCCGGACACGTACCGATGGATCAAATTGAGTTTAATGTCCGCAAACAAATGGAAGAATGTTCTGAAGCACCTTTCTACGTTTTAGGGCCATTGGTGACAGATATTGCTCCCGGTTATGACCATATCACTTCAGCGATCGGGGCAGCAATGGCTGGATGGTACGGTACAGCAATGCTGTGCTATGTCACACCGAAAGAACATTTGGGACTACCCAATGCCGAAGATGTACGGAATGGGTTGATTGCCTACAAAATAGCAGCTCATGCAGCAGACATCGCCAGACATCGCCCAGGAGCAAGAGATAGAGACGATGAACTCTCCAAAGCTCGGTATAATTTCGACTGGAACCGTCAGTTTGAGTTATCACTCGACCCACAAAGAGCTCAGGAATATCATGACGAAACTCTACCAGCAGACATCTACAAAACGGCTGAGTTTTGTTCAATGTGTGGGCCTAAATTCTGCCCGATGCAAACAAAAGTTGACGCTGATGCATTAACAGAACTAGAGAAGTTCTTGGCGAAAGAAAAGGTGACTCAAAGTTAACTGCTTTTTGAACGCAGAGGCACGCGGAGGAAATCGCAAAGGTTCGCGGAGGGTTCCTCTGCGTTACTCTGCGCTTACCTCTGTGTTCCTTTGCGTTTAAATAAATTACTTAATCTGCTGATACCGTTGTTGAATCTCCTCAATCGAAAACAACGCTTCAAATTTCAACCCGGCTGAATGATATAACTCTGCTCCCCCTTGCTGGCGGTCTACCAGTGCAATTACTTGATTTACGGTATAACCTGCTGCTTTTAGCCGTTCTACTGCTTTCAGAGCAGATTGCCCAGTAGTGACAACATCTTCCAACACCACCACTTTTGCACCTTCTGACAAACTAGGCCCTTCAATATAAGCCCTCGTCCCATAACCTTTTGCTTCTTTACGAATAATCAGCGCTGGTATCAGTCGGTTTTCATAGACAGAAACTATGCTCACTGCTGTCACAATTGGGTCAGCCCCCAATGTTAAACCAGCAACAGCCTGAGTATCTATAGGTAGCATAGGGAACAGCAATCGTCCAACTGCCAAAGCACCTTGGGGATGGAGCGTTACTTGCGTCTTGTTGACGTAATAAGAGCTACGCAGCCCAGAAGAAAGGACAAAATCACCCTCTTGATAAGCAAGTTGGCAAAATAAATCTAGTAACTTGTGGCGCAGGGTAGTTAAATCAGCGGTAGCGGCCCAAATATCTGAGTGGGTAAGAGTTTCAGTAGGATACGTCATTACAAAACATTAAAAGTTGTGCTACACCAAAGGTTGAACTCATGAGAGTTCTGAAATTAAGCATAAGTTAAGATTCACCCATAGATTGAGGAGTAAGTGAAGATGGGTATAAAATTAAAAACCCTGAGTGGTTTATTGGTGTTAACTGTTGGTATTGCTTTTCCCTCTGTAGCATCTGCTCAGACGGAAACACCCAATTATGAAACTACGAATGATGTATTTGAACGAGCTTTTTTTCGGCATGATCGCAATTTCTACGATAATGGTAGCTTCAGGCGTCAGCTAGATTCGTTTCTTGGCCCTGGTTCGGGTTTCCGAAATTCCTTCCCAGAAAATGAAATTGCCAGAGACGCCGAGTTGGTTAATACTGTCTATCAAGATGTCCTTACCCAACAAGTTGGCAATGATCCATATATTCGTACCCCCGATTTACCAAATCCTTACGACACTTCGCTGTTAATGTCTCCTCGCTTGAACACCAACAAACTCAAAGTTGGAACTGAATTTCGGTTTGAAACTTTACCACCTCGATAACGTCCTAGCGTTTAGTCATTAGTTCCTTGTCATTTGTCAGCAACTAATGACTAAATTACCAAATCTAGTTTTTCTCTAAAGATTAAGAATGTTAATTTTTAATACAATTTAGTATTGTTTCTCTACAACCATCATAGGCGTTTAATAATGGATTGCTTTTTATAATTTAGTTAGTGCGCCCTGCTGGAATCGAACCAGCCTGAAGGCGAATTATGAGTTCGCTGCCTCCCCAATCGGCCAAAGGCGCTTGCCTTGTTAGGTTTTAAATTGGCATAAGTTTATCTACTTAAACTTTTGAGTCAACTCTAATTGCTAATCTTTAGTGTGAGTACGCTACCTCACATACGCAATAAACCCAATTTCGTTATTTTAGCATGATTTTATAACTTGTAAATACTCGAAAATAATTTGCTATATTTTTATACTACATAATTTAATAATGAAATAGTGCAAACTAATATTTATTAAGTTCCTTGAAGGATTGAGGTAACAGCTTCAATACTCTTAAGTAGACCAGCATTCTTCTGCAATAGCTTGTCAGCGATGAAACTAAATTCCACTGTACTTCTTACATTGATTTTATTAACCCTGATGTTGGGAGCCGGTTCTGTGAGTGCGTTTTTGGGATTTAATATAGGGAGTTCAGCACTCAAAGGTATTACCACACCAGACGGTCGCCCTGCAACTAAATTTGCCAGCAGCAAGACAAATAACTCCCAACAAACAGGGTTAGCGCTATTAAAAGAGCAAGATATCCTAAAAATTGTCAAGGCGCGAATTGAAGGTAAGACAAAAGCTGCTAAATCAGAAAACCTAGAGGAAGATGATGAAGAAACTAATAGCAGCAAGCAAAAACCAGAGGAAAAACCTCCAGAAGTGACTGAAGAAAAACTTCAACCTGGTTTTCCGATTATCGCCCAGAGTGAAGGCGTCACCCTCTCTGTACAATCTGCTCGTTACTCTGGCGGTGATTTGCTACTGAAAGTAAAAATGCAGAACAAAGGTACTGATTCTGTGCGCTTCCTATACAGTTTTTTGGATGTCACAGATGATAAAGGGCGAACTCTGAGTGCTAGTACAGAGGGTTTGCCAGCAGAATTACCTTTAAATGGGCCAACATTTTCAGGTACAGTGAGTATTCCCACAGCTTTATTAGACGATGTGAAGAAGGTATCACTTGCTCTAACTGATTATCCTGCTCAAAAATTGAAGCTAGAAGTATCGGATATTCCAGTAGAAAAGTAGGAGTCTGGGGACTAGGAACTGGGGACTGGGTGACAAGGTGAATAAATAATCAATACCCAATACCCAATATCCAATCCTTAATACCCAATCTCTCATCTCCAATCCCTCTCAATGAGGACGTGAGTATTACACGAGCTTATGTAGTGAGTGGTTTTCCTAGATTGATTTGGACAGATGTGGGGCTGCGATTGTTATCAGTGCTACTATTGATTGCAATAAATGCCTTTTTTGTGACGGCAGAGTTTTCGATGGTGAGTGTGCGGCGATCGCGTATTCACCAGCTAGTTGAGGCTGGTGATATCCCAGCGATCGCTGTCGAAACACTGCAACGTAGTATTGATAGATTGCTATCTACAACCCAGTTAGGAATTACCCTCTCTAGTTTGGCGTTGGGATGGATTGGAGAAAGTACGATTGTTGTGTTGGTGGATGCATGGCTAAAATCCTTGCCTTTACCTAGTGGGATGAATACCTTCATCGCTCATTCTCTATCGATTCCGATCGCCTTTTTTCTAATTGCTTATTTGCAAATTGTTTTAGGAGAACTATGCCCCAAATCGCTAGCTATGCTGTACTCAGAACAGCTAGCTCGGTTTTTGGGGCCTTCAGTAAAAGCGATCGTACGTTTTTTCAGACCCTTCATTTGGATTCTCAACCAATCAACCCGCTGTCTATTACGAATTTTTGGCATCCAATACACAGGTCAAAGCTGGAGACCACCTGTTACTCCAGAAGAATTGCAACTGATTATCTCTACAGAACGCGAATCCACTGGTTTAGAACTTTCAGAGCGAGAATTGCTCAATAATGTCTTTGAGTTTAGCGATGTAACGGCGCAAGCTGTAATGATTCCTCGCACCAGCATTGTAGCACTGCCAAAAGACGCTACTTTCCAGACATTACTCACAGAAATGGCTTCTACTGGTCACTCTCGTTATCCTGTGATTGGTGAATCTTTAGACAACATTTGTGGCATTGTCTACTTTAAAGATCTAGCAAAACCTCTGGCTGTCGGAAAGTTATCTTTAGAAACACAGATCCAACCTTGGATGCGTCCCGCTCAGTTTGTCCCAGAACACACGTCCTTGAGTGAACTTTTGCCAATGATGCAGCAAGAGAAATCAGCTATGGTCATGGTAGTAAATGAATTTGGCGGTACTGTAGGACTGGTGACAATCAAAGACGTTATTGCTGAAATCATCGGCGACGCTAGTGAACCAGAAAGCAGCGATGACTTGCTAATCCAGATGTTAGATGAGCAGAAATTTTTGGTACAAGCGCAGATTAACCTCGAAGATCTCAACGAAGTTTTGCATCTGAATTTGCCTTTGACGAGAGAATACCAGACATTGGGAGGCTTTTTGCTCTACCAGTTGCAAAAAATTCCTGCCAAAGGCGAAGCGTTACTCTATGAAAATCTCGAATTCACTGTGATATCTGTTGTTGGGCCACGTCTGCACCAAATTCAACTGCGACGTTTAGAGGAGTAAGAGGGCAGGGGGCAGGGGGAGCAGGGGAAGAAAAATTACAATTGACCCTTGTACAGACGCGATTAATCGCGTCTCTACTCTTGACTCTTGACTCATCACGAGCTAAACGCCCCGCTACCGCTAACATCACTCAGTACTCAAGCATAGGGAAGCGGGTCTTTTAATTCCAATTCGGCAAAAGCTGCTAATCGTAAGCGGCAAGAATCACAGACACCACAAGCGACATCACCACCGGCATAGCAAGACCAAGTAAGTTCCCAGGGGACGCCTAATTGGTTGCCTAGTTTGATAATTTCGGTTTTTTTCAGATTTATTAGGGGTGCAACAATACTTATTGGTTGTCCTTCACGCCCTTGTTTGGTTCCCAGGCGAAAAACTTCCTGCATTGCCTGGATATAGTCGGGACGACAGTCAGGGTATCCAGAGTAATCTAAGGCGTTGACGCCGATATAGACACGTTCAGCAGCGATCGCTTCGGCGTAGCCAAGAGCGAAGCTTAAAAATATGGTATTACGAGCAGGCACATAGGTGACAGGAATATTTTGAGACATTTCATCCAGGGAACGCTCTTGAGGTAAATCAATAGCGTCGTCTGTCAGTGCTGAACCGCCCCATTGCCGTAAGTCAAAATTAACCACTTGATGTTTTAAGACCCCAACTTTTTGAGCTACCAAGAGGGCTGACTGTAACTCTCGTCGATGTCGTTGCTGGTAATCAAAAGAAATGGCATGGCACTCACAGCCATCAGCTTTCGCTTTGTACAAAATTGTAGAAGAGTCTAATCCACCCGATAACAGAATTACAGCTTTCATCTCAGTTTCAATTTTGGAATTCAAATCGCCACACTTCAATATAGATGCCGAAAACTAATGCTAAAAACGCTCTGGAATTAGTATTAATTAAGTAAAAATCCATACAAGTTTCTCTCAAAATATGGTGCGATCGGCTTGCCACTGACCCTTGTGCGATCGCTGGGTACTGCAAATAATTATGCAAAAATTATTTTAGGCATTAACCGCAGCAATTACTAATACAAACTTTCTGCATAAACCGATCTCAGTGTGCCATTTTGATGATGTTGTGATTTTACTAACAAAAAAGTTATTTATTTTCAATAGTGTCAATTAAATGTTGAATATAGCAATTACCTATCTAGCTTTCAACTAAATAAAAATTAAATCGAAGGCTTTGAATGCTCACAAATTTAGAAAATTTTCCCTGAGGTATTACGTACTTTTAAAAGTTAATAAAGAGACATCTAGTTTTTGTGCTTTATACAAAAAATTGCTCAATCTTGACCTGTTTATACAAAAGACAGCCAGATTGCGGGAACTGATCGCAAACTTTGAAATTCTTCATAAACAGAGCCTCTATGTTACCATCTGGATGGTTTTAGACGGATCACAACTGGCCGTTAAGTATAAACGCCAACGACCGTAGCGTCTCTAAATTTGGTGGTTGAGGAGAGAATAATAGTGCAAGATAGCATGTCAGTGGCAGAACCGAATCCATATACACAGCGCAACCAGCCACGACCGATCCGCATAGGCGTGATTGGGGTGGGTAACATGGGACAACATCACGCTCGCGTGTTGAGTTCAATGAAAGATGTTGAACTGGTCGGAGTGGCAGATATCAACGTTGAGCGGGGGTTAGAAACCGCTAGTAAGTACAAAGTGCGTTTTTTTGAAGACTACTGTGATTTGCTGCCCCTTGTGGAAGCAGTCTGCGTGGCCGTTCCAACTCGCCTGCACTACGCTGTAGGCATTAACTGTCTTTTGGCGGGAATTCATGTTTTAGTTGAAAAGCCGATCGCTGCAAGTATTTCTGAGGCAGAATCACTGGTAAATGCCGCAGCTGAATCTCAGTGTATCCTGCAAGTAGGTCATATTGAGCGCTTCAATCCAGCATTTAGGGAATTGAGCCAAGTGCTGAAAACTGAGGAACTGCTGGCGCTAGAAGCTCACCGGATGAGTCCTTACTCAGATCGAGCAAATGATGTGTCGGTTGTGCTGGATTTAATGATCCACGACATTGACCTACTTTTAGAATTAGCCGCCTCCCCAGTCGTAAAATTAACCGCTAGCGGTTCTCGTGCTTTGGACTCTGGTTATTTAGATTACGTCACTGCCACCTTGGGTTTTGCTAATGGCATTGTCGCTACTTTAACTGCCAGTAAAGTCACTCACCGAAAAATCCGTCGTATTGTCGCTCATTGTAAAAACTCATTCACTGAGGCAGATTTTCTCAAGAATGAAATTTTGATTCACCGACAAACAACAGCTAACTCTCTGAACGACCACCGACAAGTACTTTACAGACAGGATGGTGTGATTGAAAAAGTTTACACCAGTAATATTCAACCTCTCAGTGCAGAGTTAGAGCATTTTGTCAACTGCGTACATGGTGGAAATCAACCTTCAGTGGGTGGTGAACAAGCTCTTAAAGCCCTTAGATTAGCAAGTTTAATTGAGCAGATGGCTTTGGAAGATCGAGTTTGGAATCCATTAGACTGGCAAGCGGAACAGAGAGTACAATCGTTGACGCCGACAGTCTAAAAAAAGAAAGGGGAAATGGAAAAATGGAGGAACATAGTCGCTATCTACTTTCCTCCCCCATAACTCCAATCTTAGAAGTAACTCTGGGGTGTATTTTTAGATTTACTCTATTTAGATCCCTCCTAGCCCTTTTAATCAGTGGGCTAAGGGGGATCTAAAGTTTTGAAATCAAAACTTCTTTTCCACTTCCTGCCTCTATGTCTGAGTTCAGTGCCAATTTGATTGCAGCTAAGTTACTTTGACTCTAACAAGCGTGGATGATTAACTTTTACAAAAGCTAACACTGAATTTAGCAATAAAATTAGTGCAACAATTTCAGGAATTGTCTTGATGCTTGAATGGATAACCAATACTATCAACTACATGGGTTATTTGGGAATCGCCCTGTTGATGTTCGTAGAGAACCTCTTTCCCCCCATCCCTTCAGAATTGATTATGCCACTGGCAGGATTTACAGCACGAGCAACTCCAGACAAACTCAATGTCATTGGCGTATTTTTGGCAGGGCTAGTAGGTTCTGTGCTGGGGGCATTAATCTGGTACTATCCGGGTAAATTCTTAGGCGAAGAACGTTTGAAAGCCTGGGCTGGTAGGTACGGCAGATGGCTGGCTATATCCAGTAAAGATATTGCCAAGGCAACGCGCTGGTTTGATAGACAAGGTAACAAAGCAGTACTTATTGGTCGGCTTGTGCCAGGAATCCGCACCTTGATTTCTGTTCCAGCAGGTATCACCAATATGCACTTGCTGCCGTTTTTATTTTATACAACTCTAGGTAGCGCTATCTGGGTAGGTTTGCTAACATACTCAGGGTACGTATTAGGTAGTCAGTATGAACTTGTGGATAAGTACCTTGCTCCGGTATCTAAAATCGTGCTTGGGAGTCTGGTTCTAGTATTTGTTGCTTGGATAATCAAGCGCCAGCTAAAACGTATCAGAAGATGAAATACAGCCGCTTTTGCTTTGAAGGCAGGGGTTACATCCGGTCAAAATTCGCATACACTATGCCAAATAATACTAAATGTGTGTTGGCAAAGTTCACCGTACTCCTTCCCTACGGAACGCTGCTCGAATGGGGAAGTAAGCTACGAAGCAGCGTCTCGCAAAGAAGGTATCGACCAAATTAATTTTTGGCGTATTTCTAGCTACACTTGACGCAACCAAAAATTTCTGGTTGCTCGCATTTTTGTAAGATGAGCATTGACAACTTTTTACAGTTAAGTTCAGACTAGGAGCTTTCATGACAGACCAACCTTCCGCCGCTACCCCAATGAATGCCGCTGCTATACCAATGAATAGAGTGTCAGCGTCAACTCCCATAAATGCTGTTAATACTCCCAAGCCAGGCGGCGGCATCGGTTCAGGGAAAACTATTCTCAGTGTTGATTTAGGCAGAACTTCTACAAAGACTTGTGTAAGTCGCGAACCGAATAGTGTGGTATTTATACCTGCCAATGTCAAGCAAATGTCAATAGAACAAGTGCGTGGGGGTGTATTTGAAGCCAGGGCTACTGACCCTCTAATGGATTTGTGGTTGGAATATCAAGGCAATGGATATGCTGTAGGTCAACTGGCAGCCGATTTTGGAGCCAATCTAGGAGTCGGACAATCTAAGGTAGAGGCTGCACTAGTAAAAGTCTTAGCATGTGCTGGGTACTTCAAACTCAAAGATGAGATTTCTGTTGTACTTGGTCTGCCTTTCCTTTCCTTGGAACAGTTTGAAAAGGAAAAAGCACAATTAATCAGCCAAGTAGGTGGCCCTCATGTGTTGAACTTTCGAGGCGAATCTGTGTCACTGAACGTCAATAAGGTATGGGTAATGCCAGAAGGCTACGGCAGCCTTTTGTGGTCTGAAGCTCAACCTAAAAAGAGCACTACTGTTCCCGATTTTACAAAAATATCGGTGGCGATCGTTGATATTGGGCATCAAACCGTCGATCTTTTGATGGTGGATAACTTCCGCTTTGCACGAGGTGCTTCCAAGAGTGAAGACTTCGGGATGAACAAGTTTTATGAACTGGTAGCTGCCGAAATCCAAGGAGCAGATAGTCAATCTCTAGCGTTGATTTCCGCTGTTAACAAGCCCAAGGGTGAGCGTTTTTATCGTCCTAAAGGCGCTAGCAAGCCCGCAAATCTAGATGACTTTCTCCCCAACCTCACAGAGATGTTTTCTCGTGAAATCTGTAGCCGCGTACTAGCCTGGTTGCCGGAGCGCGTCACTGACGTGATTCTCACTGGCGGGGGTGGTGAATTCTTCTGGGAAGACGTTCAACGTCTGCTCAAGGAGGCAAAGATTAATGCCCATCTAGCCGCACCTTCTAGGCAAGCTAACGCCTTGGGGCAGTATATTTATGGAGAGGCGCAATTGTCCGCCGTTCGCGCTGCTAGGGCATAAAACTGATGTTCCAATGGTCAAAAAAGGTAGTTAAATCCGTCACGTTCAACCCAGGGGTTGCTGATGAGAGCTTGTTAGCACAAGTAGAAAGCCATTTAGAAAAACAACCCGACAAGACTTTCAGTGACCTCTGTAAAGAAGCTTTATGGCAATCTTTATGTGTACCGGAATCTGGAAGACCTGGTTCAAAAACCGCAGCAACAGCGTCGGTTGAACAACAAATCGGTGAACTGCAACGTCAAGTGGCTGGACTTGAGGAACGTTTTTTTGCCAAGGAATCCAATCGTTTGGAGGCGATGGAACGCCATATGATGCAACTTAGTCAACAAGTTGCACAATTGGCGCTTATTGTCAATGAGCGATCAATCATTCAGTCCTCAAGTCAATCAGTATCAGATGTATCAATAGCAAATAATACTTCTTATACTGCTGCTACCCCTCCTCAAGAGGTTGACCCTGTCATCAGTCGCCTTAGCCAGTTTCTTGATGATTTTTAAGGAACAATCAGGTTTTTGAGCATTTGCTGCTCATGTTAACAATCCTTAATAGTGTTTACTATTAAGGATTATTAATATTTGCTTTGCGTTTGACCTGGAATAACATCACGTTGTGCTAGTTACAAAGCTTGTTGTAGAGTAATCGCTTGATTTGCTTGTAGCTTGACTTCTTCGGGTAAAGAGAGAAATTTTAGAAGATTAAAACTGGGATTGAGGTAGTTGATTACTTGTGCGCCACCAGATTCAATATTACTCAATGCTATTGCACAATTCATACCGACGACTACTATGTAGCGATGAGCCAACATACATTACTATTTATACTACTGAAAGCACAGCATACATTAGTACACTAAAGATTACAATAAACTTGCATTTACCAGGCGATCGCACTTAAATATTGCACAAATTTGCTGATTTTTGTCTCAAAACAGCCTAATGTTCTCCGTACATGTTTTTACTATATCTTTTTTTTACATTGCACCCTGTATAAATGCTAGAATCTTCAGGTAGACAGTTAGGATACTTAGATGCCAGTTGTAACTAACTCAATCAAGTTTGGTACAGACGGCTGGCGGGGCATTATTGGTGATGAATTCACCTTTGAACGTCTAGCCCTGGTCGCGCCAGTTGCAGCACAAGTATTATATAATACATATTACTCTACGGTCGGTAGCCGGACGATTATTGTCGGTTATGATCGCCGATTTATGGCGGAAGACTTTGCTCGTGCTGTTGCCAATACTGTTACCGCTATCGGATTTGATGTTTTGCTCAGCGAAACCTTTGCGCCAACTCCAGCATTTAGCTGGGCAGCAAAGCAACTTAATGCTTTAGGGGCATTAGTAATTACCGCAAGTCATAATCCTGGTACATATCTGGGATTAAAAGTCAAGGGATCTTTTGGTGGCTCTGTACCGCCAGAAGTTACTAAAGAGATAGAAGCGCTGTTGTCAGAGGGAGTTGCACCAACAACGACCCCAGGCAAGCAAGAGAAATTCGACCCTTGGCCCAGCTATACCGAAGCATTAGAACGTAAAGTTGATATTGCCAAGATTCGGGAGGCGATCGCCTCTGGCAAACTAACTTTATTTGCTGATGTCATGCATGGCGCTGCTGCTGGCGGACTACCAAGATTACTGGGCGATAAAGTCAAAGAAATCAACAGCGAACGTGACCCCTTATTTGGTGGTGGTGCGCCGGAACCCTTACCTAAATACCTTTCGCGTCTATTTGAAGTCATCAAAACTCATCGAGAAACGGATAAATCAGGTTTAGCGGTAGGGTTAGTATTTGACGGGGACTGCGATCGCATCGCCGCTGTGGACGGAGAAGCTAACTTCTTGAGTTCCCAGGTGTTAATCCCGATATTAATCGACCACTTAACTTTACGACGCGGCTTCAAGGGTGAAATAGTTAAAACTGTCAGTGGTTCTGATTTGATGCCTCTTGTAGCGGCACTGCATAATCTGTCAGTATTTGAGACAGCAGTCGGTTATAAATACATTGCTGACAGAATGTTAGCAGCAGAGGTATTACTGGGTGGCGAAGAGTCGGGAGGGATTGGTTATGGTAGTCATATTCCCGAACGCGATGCACTGTTATCAGCATTGTACGTACTAGAAGCGATCGTCGAATCTGGGTTAGATTTAGGTGAGTATTATCGCCACTTGCAGCAACAAACAGGGTTTAGCTCAGCGTACGATCGCATTGATTTGCCCTTAGCAAGTATGGAAGTGCGATCGCGTCTTTTGCAACAACTGCAAACCCAACCCTTAACGGAAATCGCAGGTAAAGCAGTAATTGATTGTCAAACAATTGACGGCTACAAGTATCGTCTAGTGGATAAAAGCTGGTTAATGATTCGCTTTAGCGGTACTGAACCAGTCTTACGCCTCTACTGTGAAGCCCCTACACTCGAACAAGTGCATAAAACTCTCGCTTGGGCAAAACACTGGGCAGAGTAAAAGTAAAATTAGTCCAGAGTTTAGAGTCAAAAGTTCAGAGTTTTTTTGCTCCTTGACCCTTGTAGAGACGCGATTAATCGCGTCTCTACTCTTAATCGCGTCTCTACTCTTAATCGCGTCTCTACTCTTGACCGTTGACCATTCCCTTGACCCTTGACCAATGACAAAATTACTCGTAGTAGCAACAGGAAATCCAGGTAAATTGCGAGAAATGCAAGCTTACCTGGAAAATTCTGGTTGGGAATTAACTCTCAAACCTGAAGAATTAGAAATTGAGGAAACAGGCGACACTTTTACAGCCAATGCTTGTCTCAAAGCTTCCCAAGTCGCACAAGTAACAGGACAGTGGGCGATCGCCGATGATTCTGGTTTGCAAGTAGATGCTCTCAATGGCGCACCAGGCGTATATTCTGCACGTTACGGCAAAACTGACTCAGAACGCATTGCTAGGGTATTGCGGGAATTAGGCGACGTAGAAAATCGACAAGCTCAATTTGTTTGTGTAGTGGCGATCGCTAGTCCCGATGGTGCGATCGTATTACAAGCTGAAGGTGTTTGTCGCGGCGAAATTCTCTATGCGCCCCGTGGTGATGGTGGTTTTGGCTACGACCCAATTTTTTACGTTCCAGAGAAGCAATTGACATTTGCTGAGATGACACGAGAGTTGAAGAGATCAATTAGTCATCGAGGTAAGGCTTTTATAGCTTTAATACCGCAACTAAAAAAGATATCTGAGAATTAGTGTTTTCAGTATTACTGAATAGTGAAACTCATTAAGTAATACATAGATAGTTGGCAAATGTAACCTTTGGGGTTACAATAGAAGTGATTAAAACGTTTAAGCATAAAGGACTGAAGAAACTTTTTGAGGATGACGATAGAAGCAGTATTCAGCCCAAACACGCAGAAAAATTACTAGATATTCTTGATAGACTTGATGCAGCTTCGGAAGTTGAGGATATGAGATACCCAGGTTCTAGGCTTCACAAGTTAATAGGTGATCGAAAAAGCGAATGGTCAGTAATAGTATCTGGAAATTGGCGTGTAACTTTTCAATTTGAGAACAGTGATGCTTACGTTGTTAATTATGAAGATTATCATTCATTAGGAAATTGATTATGATAACTAAAAGAAAGCCAAGACATCCTGGTGCTTTGATTAAGCGTCAATATTTAGAACCTTTACAGATGACAAATACTCAGCTTGCTGATATTTTAGGGGTCTCACGTAAAACAGTTTCAGAAATTGTTAATGAGCAAGCAGGTGTTTCTCCCGCTATGGCACTTCGTTTAGCAAGAGCTTTTCAAACGACCCCAGAACTTTGGTTAAATCTTCAGCAAAAATATGATATCTGGAATGCTGCACAAGAATTTGAAACTTTGAAAGAAATATCTCCTATCTATTTTATAGACTGACTAAATTGCTATCTAAATATAACGTGTAAAAACCAGATACAGCGCTCTGGGCGTTTGATTATACAGACTTTTATAAAAGTACTAGACTAACTTAACAGACTACTGGATTTGATATTTTTAGCAGACAAAATTAACCTATTACAAGGGAATAAAGTGCAAAAAAGTAAGAAACTGTAACGAGAGTTTCTTACTTTGTTTCGCTACTATATCCAACTTAATAGGAAGCGTTGCTGATTTAAGAAATGAAAAACTATCTAAAAGTTAGCCTTTTGCATATACTTCATTCCATATATTCAGCAACGCTTACCATCTTGCCATTCAGTATCTAGCACTCAGCACTTAAACTGCTTCTGTGTTCTTTTCGCCGGTACGAATCCGAATCACTTGCTCAACAGGCGAGATGAAAATTTTACCATCGCCGATTTCGCCAGTTCGAGCAGCGGCGATAATCTTGTCCACCACCATATCAACCTGATTATCGTCAACTACAATTTCTACTTTGAGTTTTTGCAGAAATTCAACGGTGTACTCAGAACCACGATACCGTTCAGTTTGACCTTTCTGGCGTCCGAAACCCCGGACTTCAGAAACAGTCATGCCGACAATACCAGCATTGACCAAAGCAATTTTCACTTCATCTAGCTTAAATGGGCGGATAATAGCTTCTACTTTTTTCATGTCTAACTCCTGACTTCTACTAGGTTCGTTTATATATCTAACCAGATCCGCTGTCTGAAGCTGTAATTAGCAGCGCTTTTCCTAAAACATATGTAATAATTGCCACTTTTTTTAAAATAATGTAAACCTTTTGTCTGATACTTCCGACATGAAAAACAGCAAGGATTGATTCATTGGTATAGCTCTTAAGGTTTTAACATGAGGAAGTTGCAGTCAAATTAGCATTTTTTATGTGTGTTTTGTAACTTAAAAATAAATAAATTCCACTACTAAGTAGATATGCTCAGATATTAGAGAAAAATTGCCATGTTGTCCGAAAGCTCACTGCTGCTGACTGTGGGAATGTCAACTAACGATTTTGATGTTCAAACAGGGGGCGCACCACCAAATACCCAGCGCCAAAAGCCGTAAGCATAATTAATACAATGGTGATTACTAACCACCAGCCACTTAGTTCTCTTACTTCTGGCTCAGCAATGGGATAGTAGCGTACTTGTTGTTCCTCTATAAAGACTGGTTCTGGCATCGGGAAACCCATTTCCACACCAGGTACAGAGAAGTCTTGGCGGCGGCTTTTTCTGGAAGGTACTTTCGGCGCTGCGGGTGGACGTGGACGCGAAACCTGCTGACGTTGACGTGCTTCAGTCGGTGGCTTGGCTGCACTTTTCACGTCGCCAGAAGGATGATTAGCTTGGTGGTAACTGGGCGTAGCACAAGAATCTACAAAGTCTTGTAAGTGTAAAAAAGACTGAACGACTTTAGTAATTTCTTGGCGCAGTAGTTGATTTTCTTGTGCTAGTTGCTGATTTTGGGCAGTGAGTGCATTTAACCTTGCCTGTGTTGCTTGCAACTCAGTTGACAATTCTCGGTATACAGATAGTGGTACAGAGGGACGGTAGGCTTGATTTGTCGGTATTGATGAATTCCGGTGAACGGAACCTGTGGTTGCTCGCATCGGGGGCTTGGTATTAAAAATCAAGGTTATTAGATCGTACAGAGATGCTAACAGACTATTAAGTTAGCCCTGAAACTATGCCCAAGAATAATAGAAAAATTCCCAGAGAGCAAAGTTTTTTTGGGATATGGTCTGTAGTCAGTGAACAGTAAACAGTTTGATAACTGATAACTGAATCAATAGGTTAATTTCGTAACAACGGGAAAAAGTGTCCTACGGGGCCTTGCCCTTTGCCAATGTCTAGGGCGTAAGTGAGTGCAGTTGTAACATACTCTTTTGCTTGTTGTACTGCTGTCCACAAGTTTTTTCCCATCGCCAGATTAGCAGCGATCGCAGCTGATAGGGTACAACCAGTACCATGAGTATTTTTTGTCTCTACCAGTTTTGTTGTCAAAGTTTCCAGCTTTTGCCCATCAAACCAGATATCAACACCACGTAAATTTCCCTCCATCCCTCCACCCTTAACTAAAACAGCTTTCACACCTAAATTTTGGTGAATGATTTGAGCAGCAGCTTGCATATCCTCAAGGCAATGAATCTGTAAACCGCTCAAAATCTGGGCTTCATAACGATTTGGTGTGACAATAGCCGCCTTGGGTATCAAGGCATTACGAAGCGTTTTCACAGCGTCATCATCAATTAATTGTGCCCCTGTGCGTGACACCATTACGGGGTCAACTACTAAGTTATCGATTTGTAAAGCTTCCACCTGCTCAGCAACAGCAGAGATAATTTCTTGATTCAGCAACATTCCCGTTTTTGCAGCTTGCACGCCAATATCCTCAACCACTGCCTGAATTTGCGCCACAACAGCCTCGATTGGCATGGCATCAACCCGCGCTACCCCCAAAGTGTTTTGTGCCGTGACGCAGGTTATAGCGCTAGTACCGTGGACACAATGAAAGGCAAAGGTGCGTAAATCAGCTTGAATTCCCGCACCACCACCGCTATCTGAGCCAGCAATGGTTAAAGCAACAGGCACTCTGGATATTGTTTGAGTGTTCATAAGTGAAAATTACTTGCCAGACGGTAGTTGCTTGATAATAGCTTCCAAAGGATTTGGTTGTGAGTTTTGCGGATTTTCTTGCGGTACAACAGTCAAGTAGGGTTGAATGGCTTCATCCACCCAGCCAGAGTAATATTTGACGCTGGTAGATTTGGGAGAAAGCTGAAGTAACTCTAAATCGCCACGTATGGCATTCCAATTGATAGGAGGTTCCGGTGATTGACTAGAACCAATGCCTTGAGGGCCATTGCCAACTAAATTTAGAGACACTTCATCCAATCCTCGCACAAAGCGATCGCCATTCCAATGCCATTCAAAACCAGGCCAATTAACAGCAGGTTTTCCTGTCGGCAAAGAACGCTTAAACTCGTAAATACTTGCACCTTCATCCAGTTTCACTGTGAAGCCTTGAGGATATCTCACTTCATAGCGTCCCTTTTGAGTCTGGAAGTCAATAGGACTCCACCACAACACTTCTACAGTTTCTTCACCATTGTTAGATAAAGATATAGCAGGAGTTTTATTAGTCAATTGACTATAAAGCGGTAGTCCCTCTGATGGCAGTTTAGCCATTGCCGTAAATCGCCAACAAGACCAACTCTCAGGATTATCAGCAGCTTGCCAATTAACTTGACAAACACCGTTAGCGGTACTAACCCAAAGCCTATCGTTTTCTAACCTGAGTTTGTCAGGAATTGCACCAACCAACGGACTATTGTGAACAGTGTAGGAGGTCAAAGAACCAGAATTTACATTTTTTGAATTGGGACGATAAGCAACTAAACCTTTAGCAGGAATATAAAAATTTCCTTCTCCACTAATATTAGTACCCATCCAAAAAGTAGGACTATTTGCATCTCCAGTTATGGCTAAATCAGTAATTTGTGTAAACCTAAGTTCTTCTGGTTGAATGAGTGTAAATTGATTAGTCTGTGGATCATAACTAACAATAGTCGCAATGCCGTTGTTCCCTTCACCTTGCTCAAAAGCAACTGACCACCAAATGCGATTCTGATAAATTACGGATGCTGTGATTTTGGGAAAACCCAGTTGATTTCCTGTTGCCGAATATCCCGCTTTTACTGCTACGTCCTGTAAGTCCTTGAGAGTATATAGCGTTTTTTCTTGTAGCTTTTTACTATTAGGAGTAACTAGCTCAAAAACAACTTTATCATCGGCTGGCTTTGGTTCAACCGTTCTTGATATATTATTGTTTTCTCCCAAAGAGAATTGTGGCTCTCTGACGACTCGATACTGATAAGTTTTACCTTGAAAATCAAGATTTTTGAACTTAGGATTTACTAAATCTTGTGTAAATGCCACATAGTTATTTTGCGGCTGTAACTCTTTGGGTAAAGTTCCCGTTTGTACTGTCCAAGTGTTGTTACTTCGGCAAAAAACAAAATCTTGTTTTAAAGCTTGAAATTTCACTTTGTCAGCATCGGCTACAATATTACGGATATGATAATTAAAGCTGTCATAAAAGCTTTCATTTTTATTGGGAACAGGTAAAGAAACGACTGTAGCTTTTGGACAGTTTGCCGCTTTAGGGTTGACATCATTAGCCGCCTGAGAAGAACTTTTAACGCCTGTGTTCCAGGCGTTAAGCATTAAAATAATACCGAATATTGGAACAATTCGTTTCATAGTAAATATTACCCTTTAAAAAGAGCTAGTCTTTTTTAAATTCACAAAAACAACTATAAAATCTCTTGATAAAATTTCTAATTTTTAATGTTTTTTGGAATAGTTGATATACTCAAAGTCTCTAAATATTAAAAATAAAATAGTTTTAATAGTGCCACATACATATTTTGTGGCAGCACTTTTGCTGCACGGAGATTCAAGGCGTAACTGGTAAAAATTACTGATATGCTACTACTTACTACTAGCCTAAGCCTTAAAATAAATTTTGGGCTTTGTAGAGACGCGAAATTTTACGTCTCTACATAATTAATGACTACTTAACTACTGATTTTGTTCCGATCGCAATTGCAATGCTCTTTGTAAATACTTACCCCATTCCGCCGCTAAAGGAATTTCTGTAAACGGAATACGCACTGAATTAGCAGGTTCAGTAAATACAAATTCTAACTCAATAACCCGACCTTTTTCGGGTATATTTTCTAAATCTACTGGCTTGCCATCTACCAAAAGACGGGTTTGTTTAACGTCAAGCAAAGAGAATGTTTCTAGCTTAATCGGGCCTTTTGGCGTGGGTTTTCCCCAGGTAATATTATTACCTTTTTGACCCAACACTGAATAAATATCATACTTAGCCCGTTCAAATTGCTCTGCCCAAGTGCGGTAGGCTTCAACTTTTTGATACTCTTTCGAGCCTTGCCAAGCCAACCAGAAAAACATTGCTAACAGCGGCAACCACAAAAGACCTCGTTCCATTGTTTAAAAAAGTCCTGAGTCCTGAGTGAATATTGTAACTAAAGCGCAAAATACATCAAAAAGAAACAGAGATTACGTTATGGTAGTGAACAAACTGGCAAAAAGCGGTGATGAGTTAATATGAGAAAACTTATATTATTGTGCTTGTTTGTCATTGGGTTGGGAGCTGCCATATTTGGTTTCCTGAATTTTCAGGGACTAACAGCTAAAGGCGAGTTTGAGACGATTTTGCTCGATTTTCGGGAAGATATTCCACAAGAAGTAGTACAGCAGAATCTCCAAGCGATCGCTAAACAATATAACGTTACACCCCAATTAGACAACAAATTTTCGGCGAAGGATAATGTATATATTATCGAGGGCGATCGCCAGCGACTCAAAAAACTAAAAAAATCGCAATTTGCCCAAGCTACAGAACTAATCGAGCCAAATTACATCTACAAGATTCCCAATCCCGGTAAAACCGCTTGGCTGGGAGAATTTTTACGCCCGCAAGCAGACGAAGCAAATCCCTCGTTAGTTGGGCCTAATGACCAGTATTACAGCAAGCAGTGGAACCTGCACAAAATTGGCGTTGAAGGCGCATGGAGTCAAACTAAAGGCAGCGGCATCACCGTTGCTGTGATTGACACCGGAATTACGCGTGTGCGGGACTTGTATGAGACAAAATTCGTCAAAGGCTATGACTTTGTTAACGACAAAGAAGAAGCCAAAGACGACAACGGACATGGTACTCATGTTGCTGGAACCATAGCCCAAGCCACGAATAATAAATATGGCGTCGCTGGAATAGCCTACGAAGCCAATCTGATGCCTTTGAAGGTACTCAGTTCGTATGGCGGTGGTACAGTTGCCGATATCGCCGAAGCAATTAAGTTTGCTGCGGATAAAGGCGCAGACGTGATTAATATGAGCTTGGGTGGTGGTGGTGAAAGTCAGTTAATGAAGCAAGCGATCGAGTATGCTCATAGAAAAGGTGTTGCGATCGTTGCCGCAGCTGGGAATGAAAACACTAATGGGGCAAGCTATCCAGCTCGTTATCCCCACGTCATTGGCGTTTCAGCATTTGGCCCAGACGGAGAAAGAGCACCCTATTCTAATTTTGGTGGAGGGGTAGACATCTCCGCTCCTGGTGGTAGCGATGCTGGTAAGATTCTGCAAGAAACTATCAACGAAGAAGGCGAAGGAGTGTTTCTTGGCTTCCAGGGTACAAGCATGGCTTCCCCTCACGTTGCTGGGGTTACAGCATTAATCAAAGCCGCTGGAATCAAAGAACCAGATGAAATTTTAAAAGTCCTCAAACAGTCAGCGCGAGTTATCCAAGATGATGGTTTGAATTATTATGGCGCTGGACAACTCAATGCAGAAGCAGCAGTCAAACTAGCCTTTGGGGGGCAAATCAGTTTCCCAGATTTCTTTAGGTGGTTACGGGATAACGGTTATCTTAACCCCGGCTTTTGGATTGATGGTGGTGCAGTAGCATTAATACCCAAGATTTTAATGGTAGTTGGTTCCTACCTACTAGCTTGGTTTTTACGGGTTTACTTCCCCTTCTCTTGGAGTTGGCCATTATCCAGTGGCTTAATTGCTGGCAGTTCTGGGCTATTTTTCCTCAAGGGAATCTATATCTTTGACCTTCCCCAGTGGCCTTTCCGAGTTTTGGGCAGTTCAATTCCCGAATTAGGAAATACGCTTCAGGGAACTGATGCTTTTAATCCTCTATTTGCCAGCGTGCTAATTCCCATTGTGTTAATGGCATTGCTGCTGGGAAATCCTAGTTGGAAGTGGTTTGCCATTGGTTCAACCTTAGGTATAGCTGCATGTTTAACAGTAAGTGCAGTTTACGACCCGGCAGTTTGGGGATTAGGAAGTGGTAATCTAGCACGCGTCTTTCTCATAGTCAACGCCCTACTTTGTTATGCACTTGCTCGTTTAGCATTGAAAAATAACGGAGAACCAGCATAAAAAGGGATTGGGGACACTTCTGTTCTCGTAGTTGAGTTTCGACTTCGCTCAACTGCCGCGCAGTCGAAACTCAGTGCATCGCTGAGTATTGGAGATTGGGTACTTGGTCTAAAAAACTCTTTCCTAATTCTGAATCCCAGTCCCCAGTCCCCAGTCCCCAGTCCCCAGTCCCAACTCAGTACTCAAAAAAATATGAGCATTACAGTTACAGGAACAATTGAACGCCGTGACATTGGCCCAGGCACATGGGCATTACTCACCGACGAGGGTGTTACCTACGAAATTCTCAAAGGTGCTGACAAGAACTTACTTAAAGCTGGACAAAAAGCAAAAGTTAAAGGACAGGTGCGTGAAGATGTCATGACAATCGCCATGATTGGCCCTGTTCTAGAAGTCAAATCCTTTGAGGTGATTAGTTCTGACTAACTGTAGAATTCAGAACCTCTTGTAGACGACTTCTAAATTCTCCTTTGGGATGACCTCCTTTTACTTCACCCACAATCTGAAATTCTGATTCTGGAGAATCACAGATAATGTAGGTAGGCCATCCCATTTCGGATTTATCAGGATACTGAGTTAGTAATATCTTACGATACTTGCGGTAAGCAGCCGTATCCTGCATTTTTACATCGATAAACTGCAAACCTAATTCCTCAGCCACCTTTTTGTCATAAAAGGACATTTTGTGGCAGATGCCGCACTCTTCTGAAGAGAACTTAATCACAGCTAAATTCATGGACTGGTCAATCTCTTGGCTTTAGGCACAATATTTTAGCATAGACCAAGAACACTAGTACATTGCCGAAAGACTAAACAATGAGAGTCAAGCAGTTTAGTGCCAAAATATAGAAAAAAAATTAAGAATGTGATTAAATATCACAGCAATCATTTTTGATTGGCATCTCTGGCTGACAATGTAAGGAAAGCGATTTAGGAAATGAGTGAGCAGGTTTCGCTCTTGTCTGACAACAGGACATTCAAAATGTACTAACAATGATGACAAGAGTGGTAATAACAAACTTGTTGCAGGGAAAACAAGTATAAAAAAACCCCCAGTCGGTGTTAGCCAACCAGGGGAGTGAGTTATCAGGGTGCATCTACCAATTAAATGTTCTCAGGCTTAACACCATTCTCCGGATAAATTTGTAGAAACGCGGGCTGTTTGTTTCTAAAATAAAAAAACCCCAGTCGGTGTTAGCCTACTAGGGGAGTGAGTTATCAGGGTGCATCTACCAATTATCTGTTCTAGGGACAAGCAGTATCTCCCGGATAAAAGTGTCACAATCAATCGATGGTGATGCCAACCAAAAAAATCCCCAGTCGGTGTTAGCCTACTAGGGAAGTGAGTTATCAGGGTGCATCTACCAATTATCTGTTCTAGGGACAAGCAGTATCTCCCGGATAAAAGTGTCACAATCAATCGATGGTGATGCCAACCAAAAAAAAATCCCCAGTCGGTGTTAGCCAGCCAAGGGAGTGAGCTATCAGGGCACATCTACTAAATTAAATATTCTAAAGTTTATCACTATCTACCGAATAAATTTGGTTAGATATGATATACTGATTGACTCTCAATTAAACCTGAGAAATCAGTTTTATGGATAAAACATTTAGGTTTTCAGGTTTAGCCAATTGCAAGAAACCTAATTTATGGCAGGTGCAAGATGTGAGTTAAATTGAAGCTCTTGCTTTCTGCTCACCAAAGAAAAAACTCTTAATGGCTGTTAGCCAACCAGAGGAGTTAGTTATCAGGCAATTTGATCAACTGAAAGTTTAAGCCAGTCTAGAAGCTGCTTCTAAAGATTGTTTTGTTTTTAATCTCTAATTGGAAAATGCCTATTATGAGGGTTGCCGCCTCCTGGCTTGCGGCAGAGCCGCATTGACTGCATTTTCAGGTATAACCTAGAAACGAGAATTTTGAGGAGTTAGGCTTAAGTTGACACCAATGATTATCAGGGTGTGTCTACCAATTAAATAACTAGTAAGCTCCAGTAAAAAATGGATATGTTGAGAGTTTTTGCTGACTCAACAAAAAAAACCCCCAGTAAGTGTTAGCCAACCAGGGGAGTTAGTTATCAGGGTGCATCTACCAATTAAATGTTCTAGGTTGAACGCCCATTCTCCGGACAAATTTACTAAAAGATTGATTGTAGTTGTGTGTCAAAAAAATCCTAATGGATAGTAACTGACTGGGGGAGTTGAAGATCAAGGTGCATCTGCCAATCAAGTATTCTAGGGTTAAGCACAATTTTCTGCTCAAGAATAATTACGTCAGAAGTTGCTGTTGTTTGCCAAAATTAAAAAAACCCCCAGTGGGTGTCAGCCAACTAGGGGAGTTGAAGATCAAGGTGCATCTACCAATAGAGTGTTCTAGGCGTAAGTAATCCGATCCGGATAAAGTTGTAAAGGCAGAAAAAGCAAAGCGACTGGAGTCAGAAACATTCAGTGGCGGGATGCATCTAAGTTATCAGAGGGAGTGAAAAATCGACTTGAAACTTTTGCGTTTCAAACCAGATTTAGGAGGCGAACTGAAACTGTGACCCAGGAATTTCACATTTCCGTAACCCCAGTAGGGCAAAATGACTACTTGGTGCGGACGGAACAGGTCGCGCCTGGGGTGCCATTGGCTGAAGAGTTGGTGACTTGGCCTGTAGCTGATTGGTTAGCTGCTGCTGGGCATTTGATGAACGACCCTTTGAAGTTGGTGTTACAGGGAGATGCGATCGCTAGAAACTCTGTAAACTTGGTGGCGTTGGGTCAACAATTTTATAACGCGCTGTTTCAAGGCACTCTCAGAGATAGTTGGATTACTGCCCAAGGTATTGCCCAGAACCATCAACAGGTATTACGCTTGCGTTTGGGGCTAAAAGACACTAGGTTAGCTCGTCTGCCCTGGGAAGTGATGCACGCAGGCGATCGCCCTCTGGCTACTGGGCCTTATGTGGCTTTTTCGCGGTTTCAAAGTGGAATTCTCGGTGCATCTCGTTTGCGCTCAAGAAATATCCCATCACCGCTGGAAGAAGGTGGCGTGAAAGTCTTGATGGTAATTGCTTCCCCTACAGATCAAGTCCGTCTTGACTTGCTAAAACAAGAAGCTATCAAACTGCAAGCTGAACTTCACCGTCAAATACACCGACCTGTTGAAAGTGGCAATCATTTGCCAGAAATTGAACTTGCTGTGTTAGATCAACCAGGGCGCGAAGAACTGACGCAGGCGCTTGAACAAGGAAGATTCCACGTTCTACACTACTCTGGTCATAGTAATTTAGGTTCTAATGGTGGAGAAATTTATCTTGTTAGCAAGAGAACTGGCTTAACAGAAACTTTGAGCGGAGATGACCTGGCTGGCTTGCTCGTTAACAATAATATCCAAATGGCAGTGTTCAACTCCTGCTTGGGGGCATATACAGCTACATACAATGCCTCTGGAGATACAGGTGAACGCAACCTCGCCGAAAGCCTTGTGAAACGAGGGCTGCGGAGTGTTTTGGCGATGTCAGAACGCATTCCCGATGAAGTGGCAGTGACGCTCACACAGTTATTTTACCGTAACTTGAGTCAGGGATATCCTGTGGATTTGTGCGTGAGTCGGGTACGTCAAGGATTGATTTCGGCTTATGGTTCTCACCAGATGTACTGGGCATTACCCATTTTGTATCTCCAGCCAGAATTTGATGGTTTTCTCAGCCCGGAAATTTACTTATCTGATCCAGAGTCACTGAATCAGTATAATAATTCACCTCTGGCGGCAACTCCCAGTTCAATGTATTCTGCTGTGGCAGATGATACTGAGGTGCCATTAGCAATCGAGGAGATGATCCCTTCTGGTTTATCACGCGATTCTGAGATGGACTGGCTAGGTGAAGATACTTGGGGCGATCTCGTTGATGAAATTGAGTATGATGACTCAAGCTATGCAGAAGATTCTGCTATAGTTTCGGATTTGTTTCGCCAGCTAGATAACCAAAAAGCTACACCTGAGAAAACTTCAATGAATGCGGAACTGGTGCAACAGATTCAAGAAGATATGCTTGATGAAAGGCAGGTTTCAGAAGAAATGACTTCTCAAGAGCAAGAAGTAGAGTTGTGGGGAGAAAACCCTGCTACGGAAATTCCCGCTGCTGGCCACTTTGAAAGAGATTGGGAGAGTTCTCAGCTTTTGCGTAGGCGTAGCCCGCCGCAGGCATCGCAACCAATTCCAGCGAGACGTCGTACTCAACGCCGCAAGCTATGGCCGATTGTTGGGATTATGGGTGCAGGTGCGATCGCCACCGTTATCGGTTTAAATTTGTGGGGACAACGACCTCAAGCAACCTTACCTGAGATACCATCAATTCAGTCTCTACCCATCCAAAAGCAACCGATTATCGATTTAAATACAGCTGCAACTGGAATTGTCACCGCTACCGCCACTGAAAAATTGAGTCAGGGTGACTTACAAGCTGGGCTGCTAGCTGTAGAAGAACTACTTAATCGTGGTGCACTTGCTGCGGCTGAAGCTGCCCTGAAGCTAGTTCCCAATCAACAAATCGGTGATCCATCTGTCAACTTTTTCAAGGGACGATTGGCGTGGCAGTTTATCCAAACTGGAGACAAGAAATATAGTGTTGATGATGCCCGCCGTTATTGGGAAAATGCTGCAAAAGCCAAACCGGAATCACTTTTGTATAACAATGCTTTGGGATTTGCTTATTACGCTGAAGGCAATCTGAATAGAGCTAATGACTCTTGGTTCAAGGCTTTAAATTTAGCTCTCACACAGCAGAATAGAGCCTTTAATGCAACAGTATCTTTCAAAGAAGCAGTACCTCGCGATGCTTTAACTTCTTATGCTGGTTTAGCCATTGGGCTGTATAAATCTGCGCCTAATCAACCTGCTAATAAACAAGCACAGTATATGAAGGAAGCAATAAAACAACGCCAAATAGTGCTTAAGAATGATCCGATAAATTTTCAGATAGATAAATTGAGTAGCAATTGGCTATGGACAGAACAAGCAATTACCGATTGGCGATCGCTTCTCCAAGAAAAAAGTGAAGTATAGTAAATAAGTCAAGGGTCAAGGGTCAAAATCGGTGATAAAAATAAACGACAAATGACAAAACCTACTTAATTATTTAATTCCTTCAAAAGGGCCTAAAAAAGTTGGCAGAGGGCGAGTGATGTGAACTTCCCACAATGCTTTGAGAATAGACAACTTTTCCTGTAGTGTATAGTACATAACAGTTTCAAAACTGTAGCTTCCCCAATCTGGTGTTCCTAAACCAATGACTTTTATCCCAAGCTGGCTACAAGTATAAATAGCGCGCGGTAAATGGAATTGCTGGGTAATTAAAACTGCTTGTTGTACTCCAAAAATATCTCTGGCGCGATAACAACTTTCATAAGTGCTGAACCCAGCATAGTCTAATGTAATATCTTGAACAGCTACGCCTCTTTCTACTGCGTAACTCTGCATTGCTTGGACTTCGTTGTAGTCTTGGCGGCTATTGTCGCCTGTCATTAACAACTTTTCAACTCGTCCCAATTTGTAGAGTTCTACAGCAGCTATCACGCGATCGGCTAGCATTGGTGATGGTGTACCATCTACCAAAACACCTGCACCAAAGACAATTGCAATGCGCTGATCTGGAATTTGTACTAGGTTATTATAACAGCGACTTTTAGTAACTGCATTTACATAAAAATTCAATACTACTGGACTGATTGTTGCACTGAACACTAGTAATCCTAATATGAGTTGCCAGTGTGGCAAAAACCACTTACGTAACATAGCTTTAGTTGTTAGGATAATCCTGTTTTAGCAATAGACGTAGTATTGCTAGCGATGTTGCAGTTGAGGCGATCGCTTTTGACTTTGAATGATGCAGTTTGTTCTAGATTGTTCTATAGCAATCAGTTGGTATTTTGTGGACGAAAACAATAAATTTGGGGCGTTTGTCACTGTTTACTTACTAGATGAAATCTGGAAGTTGTGTTCCCTGACTTTAACAGGGAACGCAAAAAAGACAAAAACTCAAACCTTAGCCCCCGCAGAAGTTGGCAAACTAACTTTCAACCGCTTAAACATTGCCTCCCGCGCTTGCATAGCTAAGGTATCATTTAACGGTTGTAGTGCGATCGCCTGCTGATACTTTAGCCGTAGTGCTGTTTGAATTAACCAATCGGCGACAAAGGGATTTTTCGGTAATAAAGGGCCGTGAGAATAAGTTGCGATCGCATTCTGGTAAAATGCTCCTTCTGTCCCATCTTCACCATTGTTGCCTAAGCCGTACACAACTCGTCCCAAAGCCTCCACTTTTCCTAGCTTGGTGCGTCCGCCATGATTTTCAAAGCCAACTAAATACGGTGTGCTACCCATCATCTCTTCTAAATCTGGCGCTAAACGTGAAGCTGTAACTTCAATTACCAAATTGCCAATACAGCGCTTAGTATTTTCACCAGGATGTATGGAAACTAAATCGAGTATTCCCAATCCTTCAATACGCTGTCCAAATGCTGGTTCATAGTAATGTCCCAGTAGTTGAGGTGAACCACAGGTAAACACTCCTGGTGTGCCATTTTCGATCTTCTCGCGCATGGCGTCGGCTTTTGCACCCTGCAAATCACGCATGACAATTTCTTGCTGGCGGTCTTGTGCGCCACCACCAACTATTACGTCTACAGTTTTAATATCTGCGGCTGTGGCGTTTTGATCTAGGGGTAATACTTTAACGGTGTATCCGCGCCATTGGGCACGACGTTCTATAGTAATAACATTGCCGCGATCGCCATAAGTACTCATTAGTGTTGGATACAGCCAACCGATTGTTAATTCTAACTGTTGAGAACTCATAACTCCTCACTCATAACTGATAACTCATAACTTTTTCTTTCTATGCTTTGAGAATCCGGTGCATATAATAAATCTGTTCTCGGTTGCGTGTTGACTTGTAAAAAAAGTGTATCACTAACTATTTAAATGAGTAAGTATAAATCTTAGTCTGATTATTCACCCAATGAATTGATTTCGTCAAGAAATCTTGATAATAACTAGAAATCAATGATTTGATGATTTAACGTTGTCGCAAACCTTTTACCTGTATTTAAGTCTATTCTACAGATTTATTTAACTTTAAAAACAAGTTACTTTAGTATTTTATGTAACAGTTTTTTAGTCAGAATTTCACCCTTTCTTAAAAGAATAGTTGGCAAATTTTAATAAATATTTCTTTATCAGTTTAAGTCTCCCTACTTAGCCGTAATATTACAAGGTTACAGGGTTTATTTGATAACTTAATAAATTGCCATATGGATTGTAAAACGGCTACTTTGGTCTACCAAATTGAGAATCATCTGGAAAAAATTCGTGAGATTTTTCCAGAGGCTTGGAAGTTCTTAGAGGAACAATCTTTTGCTTATGTTCAGGGGAAGGAAGACAAGTTTGACTTGGCAGTAAAAGATTTAATTGGTGAATCAAATTTCAAATATAGAATGGTTCACCGTGATGACAAAGACCAATTAACGAAAGACCTAGCAGATTTATTAGGTGATATTACATCACGGTTACTTCTAGAAAAACACTTTTCTGAACTAGTTGGTCAGCAACTTTTCTTTAGCACTATCTGTTGTAATAGTCATATTACCGCTGACCACGAGATGAGTTTAGAAGAGGTTTTACCAATACAGCGTGCAGCAGTTAAGTTGCAATAGGACTGGGGACTGGGGACTGGGGACTGGGGACTGGGGACTAGGGACTGGGGACTGGGGATTGGGGATTGGGGATTGAGAGTAGAAAAGAATTTTCCCTACACTAAGTACCAATATCCAGTACTCAATTACCAATTACCTAATCGAGTACCATATTCTTCTTTAGCTTGTTGTTGGGAACGAATGAAACGACAGTAACCGTTAAGACCTTTTTCAATTTGGTCTTTAAGCTGACTAACCCAGTGCAATTGTTCCGTATTACAATACCCCAAGCTCTCAGCAATAATAAAGGCGCTTTTCGTTTCAGTTAATGAGCCACGAGCAATGTACATAAAACGCAATCTATCTAGGTAATGATAACGACCATAGCCCTCAGCTATGTTCAGTAAAACACTGCAAGCAGCTCTTCGTAATTGATCGCTCAAATTGAAACGCTCAAAATCTGGCAAACTATCTGCTAGTCGATAAGCCGCTTTTAGCAGCTTGAGGCTATCTTGATAGAAGTCTAAAGACTCAAAACCTCTATCTCCCATATCATCCCAATCTAAAGTCTCTCAATTCTACGAGAGATTTTTGCCCAGTCCCCAGTTCCTAACTTAGAGAATCTTACGACCAGTTAGAACTTCTCGCACTTCTAGCATGGCTGAATAAGTTGGCAGAATGTGTAAAGTTTCATTGTTTGGTGTATGCTCTAATGCAGTAGCGATCGCCTGCTTTAAATCTTCTTCGACAATCAGATTTAAGTTAGTCGGAGTGGACTTTTCACTATAGCGTAAACGTAGTGCCATATCATAGACGCGATCGCCACTCACTACTAAAGTCCCTCCTCGTTCTACTAATTTCTCTGTATCAACGTCCCAAATCCAGGATACATCAGTGCCATCGGGTGTGCGATCGTTCAATACTAGTAGTGTGGTTTTATCAGTACTTTGAGTAACCACGCGAATTGTTTCATTTGTGCCTACAGGATTTTTTGATAATAGAATCCGTACCCGTTTACCGTTTATTACCAAATCTTCAGCACGACCAAAAGCAGCTTGGAAGTTGTTAATAGTATCTCTGATTGTCGCTTCATCAACTCCTAGCTCAATAGCCGCAGTAACAGCAGCTAAAGTATTATATTTATTGTATAAACCAACAAGAATTTGTTGCCATTCGCTGCTTTCTAGAGTTGGTTTACTTTTACTAAAGCCACAGTTAGGACAGGTAAAATCTCCCAGGTGCGACAAGTAGACACCTTGATAATCTAAGGAATGTCCACATTTAGGACAATATATAGAATCAACGGCGTGAGGAATTGCTTCTAGATAGTGTTTTGGTTCATTTAAGCCAAAAAATAGCACCCGTTGGGGTAACTGCTGACCAAGATAAGATAAAGTTGGGTCGTCAGCATTGGGAATTACCACCGTTTCTGCTGGTAGTGTAGAGATTACCTTTGTCCAACGTTTGCTAATTGTGTCTACTTCGCCGTATCTATCAAGTTGGTCGCGGAACAAGTTTAAACAGAGAATGATTTGCGGTTGGAGCGGTGTCAATACTTTCGGTACAATATTTTCATCCACTTCCAAAATGGCATAATCAACATCCAGCGTACCCACCAAGTTGGTGTTCTCTATAAGTGCTGTCATTAAGCCATTTTCTAGATTTGCACCTGTAGAGTTATGAGCAATGCGGTAGCCTTTGCGTTCTAGGATTGTGCATAAAAGCAGCGCTGTGGTAGTTTTGCCATTAGTACCAGCAATCAAAATCACCCCGTTTTTCACTTGCTGACTTAATAGTTGCAATAATCGGGGTTCGATACGACGAGCAATTGAGCCTGGTAATACACTAGCAGCACCTAGACGCAGCGATCGCACTAAAAACGTCACGCTTTTTGCCACTGACACCGCTAAACCAAGTCGCAGTCTATCTATGAGTTGTATTTTCTTTCCCACATCCGTACCCTAATCTTCTGGCGATTACTAACTGATAGTCTTTAGTTTCAAATTTAATCCTGTGAGTTTAGCGAATCCTGACTCAAAAAGCCAGTTATAACATCACACTTGCAAAGAATCTTGGACGGTAATATCAGCCGCTTGCAAGAGATAATCTCAGTAGGCGTTATCTTAAAAAATAGTGCGTGGGCGTAATTATATATCCAGCCCAGTTTGCCAAATTCAGCACAGACTTACGACAAATAGTAGCTTGCAAGGTTCTCTTTGATGAATAGCATAAAGTTTCTTTTTTTACATAACAAAATTGCTGACTGGCGACGGTTGATGTCTAAATGCCTGCTGCTGCTCGCTTGCCTGTTAATTCTGAGTACTCAACCTGCGTATGCTGGTATCAATAACGATTTGTATGACGGCAACATTTTTGTAGTTTATGCTGGCAATGGTTCATTAGTCCCTCCCAGACAGACACTAGCACAGGCTTTAGCAGAACATAAACCCACGGTATTGGCTTTGTATGTGGATGACAGCAGCGATTGCAAAAAATATGCTATCTCCATTTCGCGGATACAAGAATTTTACGGTCGAGCGGCAGAAATTATCCCGGTTAATGTAGATACCATCCCATCTAAAAAGACTTATAACCCTACAGAACCAGGATATTACTATTCTGGGAGTGTTCCTCAAATCGTGGTGTTTGATAAGTCAGGTCAAGTACTTTTGAATAAGAAAGGTCAAGTAGCTTATGAGGAAATAGACGATCGCCTTCGCCAAGTGTTTGATTTATTACCTCGTACTGAAACAGCACAGTTAAAACGGCGTGCCTTCAACGAGTTCAGTAGTGAGTTAGCTAAATAACTTTTAGGGTAGGCCAAATAGGTCTGCCCTAATTTTTCGTGCTATGTGCTACTACATTCCCCATTCTGGCAAGAGATAATATTTAAATATCTGCTTGAAATATCTACCATCTGACAACAAGTTAGGAGTTAATCCCTAGTTTATAGTCTATAGCGAATAACTAATGACTGATGACTAAGCGAAAAGTTTGATCCGTTCGCAAAGCGTCTCGTAGAGAGGAAGCCTCGGATCAAACTTTTCAAGAGATGACTAATGACTAATAGAGTATGTTCTGATGTCAAAGCTTTACACTACCGAGGAGCTAATCCAAATTTTGGCAGCCGAACGCCAAGCTTGCCTTAAAGGAAAGCGGCTGAAATTAGAAGTCCCGGTTTCTGGGAATCCTGTAATTGATCAGTTTATCAGAACTGATGGGTTGCAACAGTTTACTGCCTATCAAGATTTCAAAGCTGCCATTCACGAATACCAGAGAGAGCATCAAATTTCAGGTATTGTTTGGAAAGAGGTAAAAGTCAAAGGTAAAAGCTTGCAGTATCCAGAAGTTGACACTGAATTAATTGCGCTAACTAATGACTTAGAAGTATTGAAATCTGCAAAAAATTCTATTTTAAAATTTTGGTATGAAGTCACTGAAGGGATGGACTTATATTTGAGTTTTAATAATAGCAAACAATACCAACAAATTATCACACTTGATGTAGAGAGGATTGCTCAAAGAACAGAATGGGCAAGTTTGTGGAAGTGGGAAAACTCTAGCTTTTTGGAAATGATTTTGCAGCTAGGATGGGGCAAACCAGAAGAAGCTTATTATAAACGAGGAAGACCGCGATCGGGTAGCGAATATGTTCACGCGGTGAATCCTGGAAATCCTCCCATTGGCTAAAAGGAACTCTTGACAGTTAACAGTTAACAGTCAAGATAATTGGGTTTAAGGGGAACCACTAAGGGGGCTAGTACTGACAACTGAAAACTAATAACCCAAAGCCAATTAGTGGCAAACACTATCTAGCGAGTTTAAATCCCCACCAGACGCCTTGATAACTGTTTACTGTTTACTGTTCACTGTTCACTGATTTAATTGGGGCGGTTATTATTTACCGTTGGCATTTCACCACCAAACAAGGGGTTAGAATTTCCACTAGTGTTGTCTGAAACAATGGAACGCATTCCTTCAAGGGTAGCAGGGATACTGCGTGGATCCATAAACATCACTTTGCTGCTATCGCTGCTGCCAATCTTTGTTCCCATTTCTAGATAATTTTGGGCTAGTAAAAACTGTAACGCTTCCTTTGCGCCTGGTTCAGTTTTCATGGTGTTAGTGATAATTTGCAGTGCCTCTGCTGTTGCTTGTGCTTTTAGAACTTGTTGCTGGCGTTCTGCTTGCGCTTGCAGCACAATTGTCTTTTGTTGCGCTTCTGCTTGGAGAATTGTCGCTTTTTGACGCGCTTCAGCATCAAGAATTTGCGCCTCAGCTTTACCTCTAGCACTATTTACAGCAGATTCGCGATCGCCTTCAGAGGTCAAAATCGCTGCCCGTTTACGCCGTTCTGCCGACATTTGCAATTCCATCGACTCCCGCACCGCTTGAGAAGGAATAATATCTCGCAGTTCCACCCGCGTCACTTTCACGCCCCAAGGATCAGTAGAAATATCCAAATCCCGCAACAAAAGTTCATTAATTTGAGCACGAGCCGTAAAAGTTTGATCCAACTCTAGTTGTCCCATTTCCGCGCGAATTTGGGTAAGCACCAAATTGACCATTGCCGACTGGAGATTTTCTACCTTATACCAAGCTTTTTCCATATCGACTATCCGCCAATAAACCACCGCATCCACCTCAATTCCCACATTGTCGCGGGTAATACATTTTTGCGGAGGAATGTCTAAGACTTTTTCGCGGATGGTTTCATGGTAAACAGTCTTATCTAGAAAAGGAATCACAAAGTTTAACCCTGGTTCCAATTTTTTGTTATAACTACCTAATCTTTCTACTAGCGCCTCATTGCCCTGACTGATAACTCTCACAGACCCAGCTACAGCAGAACCACCAAGGGCTAAAAAGACTAACAAAAATAACTGTTCCATTACGAGTCTCCTGATTTTTAAGTATTAAATTTTACTTAGTGCCTTAGTGTCTTTGTGGTGAAAAAAATTAATTTAATTAACCACAGAGGCACAAAGACACAAAGAACATTAAATGTTGAACGCTAGACTTTGACAGGGTTAGTGAGAGAACCCTATGCCCAATAACTAAGAATGCAACAAGTTTTCTGGTATCACAATCAAAGTAGTCCCTTCTCTTCTAACCACATAAACCCTTTGATGGGGTGCTATGCCGATGTCATCGTCACATCGTGCTTGCCAAGAATTTCCCTCGTATAGTACCCGCCCTGTTTTCCCGACCGGAATTTCTGTTAAAGTCTCAGCCATAACTGCATCTTGAAGTTTCGACTTGCGTCGTCGCGGTTGCAAAAATCGGCGGGAAAGCACAACTAGCACGCTGGAAAGCAACAGCCAAACCAAAACTTGCAGCCATAAACTTCGCAAACCTACTTGAGACAGCAACGCCACCACAAAAGCGCTGATTCCCATCAAGAAAGCGATAAAAGCCGATGGTAAAAACAGTTCCATCAAACACAGAACTGCTCCTGCTATCAGCCAGATTAAGGTAAAACTTGGCATGGCGCCATCCTAGAGACTACATTCACTTAAATGCATTTCTATGATTAGATACACCCAGAGGCTAACTATTTACAGAAAGCAAAACTTGGTCTTTTTACCAAAAATTTTGATTAATTTCAGTAACAGGGTGTAGCCAGGGGTACACGAATCCAGTCTATTCTAGCCTTCAAGTTTATGACTGCTAAATTTAATCGAAATTCACGAGTTTATTAGTTTGTTAAATTTATACCTTTATGATTTCTACTCAACGGATAATTTATTGTATAAATCCAAGCTGCAATAACCCCATCAATCCTGTAGGAGATAGGCTTTGTGCAAGTTGTCAAACTCCTCTAGTCCACCGCTATCTCTGGGCTACTGGCTCCTTTTCTGCAAAAATCCCACCAGGCACAAAAGTAGCAGATAGGTATGAGGTTATTACGTACCAGATTTGGCTGGATACTCAACCCGGACTACCACCCGATGTGCCTGAAGAATTGCCAAAAGAAGTAGTTCCTTACCTCCGATTATATCAACGGTTGCATCTACCCCAGGCTTATGGTTTTGCTCGTTCTTTTGAGGAAGATGGAAATGATATTCTCTTGCTAGAAAATGTGCCGATAGATGAGACGGGACATATTTACCCAACTATTACTGATGCCTGGGAGCAAGCAACAGCGGTACGACAAGTTTATTGGCTGTGGCAAATTCTTCAGCTTTGGACACCTCTATCGGAATTGGGAGTCGCTCGCAGTTTACTAGTGCTGAATAATTTGAGAGTCCAGGGTTGGTGTGTGCGATTATTGGAACTTGTAGAGACGTTTCATGAAACGTCTCTACATGATCAAACGTCTCTACATGATGAAACGTCTCTACAAAATCTGGGACAATGTTGGCAGCCTTGGGTAGCATCTGCAAAGACACCAGTAGCCGAAAAGTTAAAGAATATAGTCCAGCAGATGTGTGAAACTGGGGTAGAATTAGAAGCTATTTCCACTCAACTTAATGAGTTATTACTATCATCTGTAGCAGAATTACCATTAAGCCTAAAAGTGTCTGGGGCTAGCGATACTGGCCCAGTAATGATACAAAATGAAGATAGTTACTACCCCACTAGTTCCAATAACTTAGATTACCCCATACTGCCGCTGTCAATTGTTTGCGATGGCATTGGCGGACATGAAGGCGGCGAGGTTGCCAGTCAGTTAGCAGTACAGTCTTTGAAGTTGCAAGTTCGGGCTTTATTAGCAGAGGTAGCCGAACAAACTGAACTCGTACCGCCAAAATTATTGCAAGAACAATTAGAGGCTAGCTTACGGGTAGTAAATAACGTGATTTACGCCCGCAATCAGGAGCAAAAACGCCAGGGTAGAGAACGCATGGCTACAACCCTCGTGATGGCAGTGCAAGTGCCGCAACGAGTACAAACAACTGCTGGATGGCGTTCAGAAAATGCCCATGAACTTTACTTAGTGAATGTCGGCGATAGCCGTGCTTATTGGATTACTCGCAACTATTGTCAGTTACTCACAGTAGATGATGATGTGGCGACGCGAGAAGTGCGCTTTGCTAGGAGTTTATATCGAAAAGCGCTTCTTAGACCAGATGCTACTGCTCTGACACAAGCATTGGGCACAAAAGATGCAGAATCTTTGCATATCAAGATTCAGCGATTCATTTTGGAAGAAGACGGCATATTGCTACTGTGTTCTGACGGTTTAAGCGACAATAACTGGGTAGAACAATCTTGGCAGGATTACGCAACACCTATCTTGACACGTCAACTTACAGTTGAAGATGCTGTCCGCGATTTGATTAATCTGGCAAACACGAAAAATGGTCATGATAATACGTCGGTTGTTCTCACTTATTGCCGTGTCTCATCAGAGTATTTAGTACCTTTTACTCCAACGCCGCACTCATTAGAGATTGTAGAAGCAGAACCACAAGAACAAGAACAACAAGAACAAGAAGACTCAACCTCTTTGACAGAAAGTTCGCAAGCGCTACTAGATTTAGACCTAGATTTGGATATTTCAGAGGAACCATTTATAAGCCCAAAAATTCCATCAACCTTAATTAAAAAACCTAATCGCAGTAAACGCTTGGTAATGCTGGCGAGAGTGTTGGCGTTGCTTGTGGGAGGTGCAAGTTTGGGATTATTGGCTTGGTTGCAACTGAATCCTCAAGGATTTCAACAAATCTGTCGGCAACTTCCTCAAGGAGTGCAGCAACTTTGTTCACCTGGGGAGTAGGGGGCTGGGGAACTCGGGGCCCCCTCTGGGGATAAGGGGCAATGGGGACTGGGGATTGGGGGCTGGGGACTGGGGGCTAGGGATTGGGGACTGGGGAATAGGTTATGTCGAAATATCGCGATGTTGATGATGAATGTCGCGGTATTGATAATGAAAGTCGCGATGTTGGTGATGAATGTCGTGGTATTGCTTATGAAAGTCGCGATGTTGGTGATAAATGTCGCGGTATTGATAATGAAAGTCGCGATGTTGATGATGAATGTCGCGGTATTGCTTATGAAAGTTGTGATGTTAAGAAGAAATGTCGCGATGTTAGTAAAAACAACTTCTACATTCAGAGTAACAGTCAATGAGGTAGTGATTACCTGTAAGCTGATATAGTTGATACCATTTAACTTTAAAAATAATACAAATACGTTGGTAGGGGCACGGCATTGCCGTGCCCCTACGAGAAATCTATATGTATCAAGATTTTAGTGAGTTGGTATGAGCGATCGCTATCGTCATGATAGCACCCTAAGCAATAGTGGATTCTACAGTTCACCGTCTGGAAAATATCCCAAACAACAACTATGCTATCGCCATCGGCAAAAGAGTTGACCTTGGGAACATTCTAAAGTCAAGATAAAAGGGTGATAACTCTAAAGTACTAAGTATATCTAGTGTTGTCTGATTCCTTTTCGTTTCCCTGTTTATTGAGTAAAGACGGAAACTGAGGATGAAGATTCTAAACTAATCGATATCAAAAGCCTGCATAGGTGACTTTATGTATCTAGTTAAGTAGAAATGCCTCAACAGTGCATCTGTATAATCTTAGATCTAAGCGATCGCTTTGTGAAACCGTCTACTTTTCAAAAAAGCAATTCAAATCAGAGATAGCTATGGACTATCTACTACATAGCCAAAAGTTTAACTAATTTTCTACTTAAGTATTACAAAACCTAACATAATTTATATCTGATAAATTACAACTAATTTATTGTATGATATTAATGATTTTCTAGAGGTGTCAGGCTTGTATACGTCAATTAATACTCACATAAAACTAACTGCAAACCAAGAAATGTTGATGGCTAAACACGTTAGTTTTGCCAGATATACTGACAATTGTGGACTAGCTATATGGAGTCAATTGTACAAATATAATTCACTCTTATTAAGGAATTTTTTCAATAATGAAGTGAAGCCTAACACTCTTGAGAACCAAAAAAAAGAATCTAGTAAAAAACTTATCGAAGTTGGCACTGATGGCTAAAACGTGCCTGGATTTGAAAGGTTCAGTGCGTCGTCGCGCCCCTTGAAATGTTAATAAATGGTTGATTACATCCAATCCTAGGCGGTTTAATCGTCTATTTTATAGCGATACTTGTGGAAAAACAAAAGTTAGGTGTGAATGTTGTTATGAAAGTTGGCGATCGCGTCCGCGTTAAAGATTCGGTAATAGTTTACCATCATCCTGAGCATAAAGGTCAGGGTTTTGACCTCAAAGGTGAAGAAGGCGAAGTCGCAGGTATTGCCACAGAATGGCAAGGTAGACCTGTAAGCGCTAACCTGCCAATTTTAGTCAAGTTCAGTAAAAAATTTAAAGCTCATTTGCGTGAGACTGAGTTAGAAATTATCTGAACATTCATCGGCGGCGAAACCACTGAAAAATATTCAGCTCGCCGCGCATTTTTTCTAAATCTTGGCGGTTGCGTTCTGCTGTTGTGTAATACCATTCACAGTAACGTTGAAACTCTGAGCGCGTTTTAACTTCTTGATAAAACTGGTGGGTTGTTTGGTGAGTGGCAAAGGTTTCCTCAGCTTGGGGTTGAGGAACTGGAAGAATATAAGGTAAATTTTGAGACATAATATTAATTGAGTTAAAAGTTAGGAATTAGGAATTTTGAACTTGAAAAGCTAAGTTTTGCATTCAGTAAATTAGCGCATCTAATAATTAATAACTCACAACTCTTAACTCTTAACTTGATTAAAGCCAACCGCGCAAGCGATATATAAAAGTACCAATGTACTCTTTTAAAGCGGTGGTAAATTGGTGTAAGTTGTCAGTATCAGGTAATAAATTTAGTATAGCGGCTTTGGGCGTGCTGCCAATTTCTTGTAGTTCACCTTGACTGACGAGAAAGTCAGTAGGTGCAGGAATGGCATTAATACCTTGACGTTGGAAAATTTTAAGCGATCGCGGCATGTGCATTGCTGAAGTTACTAACAACACTTGGCGAATTCCACGAGATACTAGAATTTTCTGGACATTTAGAGCATTTTGATAAGTGTTGAGTGAGTCAGGTTCTTGGATAATTGCCTCAGATGGAATCCCAAGAGATGTGAGAATATTTGCCATATCTGCCGACTCTGGTGAACCGCCACCACGCCAATCAATGCGGCCCCCACTCAAAATGATTATCGGAGCTTTTTTTTGGCGATATAGCTGCGCGGCGTAAATTACGCGATCGCCCGATTCACTTAAATCAACCGTAGGTCTTGGAGGGAAAGCTGATTTAGTTGCGCCACCCAAAACTACAATTGCTTCGGCATTTGGCATTTGAGTAGGTGGGAGATTTTGCCATTCTAGCGATCGCACCAGTGATTTAGCTAGCCAAGCATTACTGCAACATAGGAGTAAAGTTAACGATAGGGTAATTGCGATCGTCGCAATGCGCGGTCGTTTCCACAATGTTATTAATGCCACTACCAAACTCACGCAAGCTAGTCCCAACGGGTAAAAGAATAGTGGCAGTAATTTGGAGAGATATAAAAACATACTAGAAATTGAGGGAGCAGCAGAGTGGGGAATGTAACTAACAATTACTCTTGTTCACCTATCTAATAAGTAGCTAGGCGTAAATAAATTAAAGCTTGTAGTGAGTTAGCGCGGTCTTGGGGGTTTCCCCCATGAGCGACTAACGAACCCGAAGGGTCGGGACTTTAGTCCTGATAATCCTTGTTTTGAGCGATAAATCGCTCACTACGAACTAGGATGTTATTTTATGTTAACTATGCCTACTTACTTATCGTCCCAATCCCCAATCCCCAATCCCCAGTCCCCAGTCCCCAATCCCCAATTCCCAATCCCTACCTTTCCCAAAACTTAAAATTGATACTTCCAGGAGTACGACGGTAACGACGGGTAGCTTTTCTTTGCTGTTTGGTAGTTCTCTGGTTAATTGGTTCCACTTCGCCATTTTCTGACTCTTCGACTTGCAACTGAGTTCTAGTTTCTTCCTTACTGCCCCACCAAGCAGTAATCCAGCCTCCACCCAAAGCACCTAGAGCACCTAGGAAGATACTCATGGGGGCAGGATAGCCCAAAAACACAAAGCCAAGCATAAAAAATAACCAGTATTTTAGCCCTGTATCGACACCATCAGAAGAGGCTACAGATGGAGGCTGGCGGCTATTTTTGCTGGCACTTGTGATCCAGCCCAAGGTGAACCCCCCCATAATCCCCAGAAAGATGCTTAGGGCTGGTGAAGACCTTGTCATCAACAATATAAAGGTTAAAAATGCCCCAAATAACAGTTGAGAAAAGAAGTCTGGAGAAATACCTAAAAAGTCATTCTTTTTGTCTGCCATAAGGTAATAAAGACTATTGGCGAATTACTTCTTTTAATTGTGCCTGCTGTGGTTGAGTTGTATCCAAAATCTTCACGTATGGTTGTTCTTCCTCAGTGAAAGGTTCCGCTTGCTTAAGTTGTGAGGCTAATAAATCGGCGGTAGCATCAGCAATATCACCAGTGCGATTAGCAAGGCGTTCTTGCAAAACTTCTAAAGGTGCTGTGCAGTTGATGATTTGCAGAGGAAGTTGGTGGTTATTAGCTTGTGCGATCGCTGCTTGTCGTAACTGCTGGCGGTCATACTTAGCATCTAAAATTACTGGAAAACCTTGATTAGCCAGTAGAATTCCCAATGTCAACAGCCGCTCATAAGTTTTCTCGGTCATCTCAGGTGTATACAAATCATCGCCACCTTTTTCCCACAGGGAAATTCCCCCTAAATGTTTCCGTACAGCATCAGAACGAACGTGAATTGCTCCTAGTTGACGAGCTAAATATCGTGCTGTCGTACTTTTACCCGAACCTGACAACCCAGACATTAAAATCAGTTGTCCTTTTTGAGGTTTAGTATACTCCCAAGCTTGTTTATAATAGTCAGCGGCGGTTTTTGTCGCCTCTTCTTTTACTGTCACAGGTACACTAGCATCGTCTAGCAAAAACGAAGTTACCTTTGCCCGGACATAAGCTTGACGACTCAAATACAAAGGGAGTACCTGTAAGCCTTCCCAATCGCCAGTTTGCTCGATATAGGAATTTAAAAACGCATTACCTAAGTCGTGGCGTTGTCGCGCTTCCAAATCCATCACCGTGAACGCCACATCATACATCACATCGACAAAGCGAAACGGCTCATTAAACTCAATGCAATCAAACAGCATGATTTTGTCGTGCCACAGAGCAATATTTCTCAGGTGTAAATCTCCATGACATTCACGAATGTAGTTATTTTGAATTCTATTAGCAAATAATTCTGGACGTTCTATAAAAAAGTTATCTGTATATCGCTTTGTTTCTGTAAATTGTGCCTGCGTCTGGGGGCCACCGATATACTTCTCAGTTTGCTGATAATTTTCATCAATTGCAGCCCGGACTTGCGGCACTTCGCCAAAACTCCGAATGTAATCATTCGTCTGTGCTTCGGCATGGTATTGAGCCACCACCCGTCCTAAATCTTCTAGGTGTGTCTCGTTTAGCTTACCTTTTTCAAAAAGTGTACTAAACAGGGACTCTTGGGGAAACTGGCGCATCTTCAGCACGTATTCTACTGGCTTCTCTGTTCCCTCTAAATGGTATTGCTCCCCCTCCACAGTTACAGGTAAAACTTCCAAATACAGTTCGGCTGCACCCCGCTGATTTAAACGCAACTCTTCGTGACAAAAATGCTGCCGCTTCTCTAAGCTGGAAAAGTCCAAAAAGCCAAAATTCACAGCTTTCTTCAGCTTATAAGCATAATCTCCAGTCAGCAGCACATAAGAAATATGGGTTTGAATTAGTTGAATAGGTTCTGTTACTGTATGGGGATAAAATCCAGGCTGCAACATTTGCTGAATTAAAACTGGAAGTGTTGCTTCTGTCATCTCTTTCCTCTGCGGTTCAAATACAAAAAAACCAGGAGTCCTCCCCTGGTATCACAAAAATCATTACATACTTTACGTAGCTTAAGAGGCTGTTTCGCTATCTGTAGACGCTGTTTCACTCTCTATTTCTGAAACTCGCGGCGGTAAAACATTAACAACAACTAGCTCTGGTATAGCTAAAACTGTTACACCTTCAGGCAATAACAGTTCATTTATGTGCAAACTGTCACCAACATTTAAGTTAGAGACATCAATTTCAATAACATCTGGGATGTTCTCAGGCGCACAACTTACCTGTAATTCGGTAATCACGGTGTCTAACACACCACCTTCTTGTTTCACACCAACAGCATTTCCCACATAACGCAGTGGTACTTCTACAGTGGTGTCGCCGTGACCCGCAACCGCAAAAAAGCTGAGGTGGTAAGGTGTACCTTTTGCTGGATGTATCTGAAGTTCCCGCAGCAGGGTTTTGCCCCGCCAAGGTATATCAGTAATGTTTAAATCAATTAAGGTGTTGTTGACTGAAGCTTTTTTGAGCAAGCGCTCAACGGTTTTGGCATTAATAGTCAAAGAAATTGACTCTGTACCTTTATGACCGTATAAATTGGCGGGGATTTCTCCAGAACGGCGCAAAGCTCCGGGTTTGCTACCTTCTGGTCGCTTTTGACATTCGACTGTGAGAGCCATAGGAGTTGTTAGTTGTTAGTTATCATTTGTCATTTGTCATTTGTCATTTGTCATTTGTCATTTGTCATTTGTTTCTTCTTTGCCAATGACTATCGACTTCTGACTAATAACTCACCTGTACAGACGCGATTAATCGCGTCTCTACTCAGCACTGACTGGCACTTAGTAGAGAGGCGGGTGTACCGTCGGCGTGCAATAAAGCACGTTTGGGGCCGTGGATGGGGTCTTCGACAATTATGGTTTGATCGCGGCTTGCTCCTAAAGAGACGATCGCGATCGGGACTTCCATCAATTCTGCCAGAAATTTGATATAGTCCAGTGCTTGTTTTGGCAAGTCTTCCAGGGTGCGGCAGTGGCTTGTTGATACCTGCCATCCTGGTAAGGTTTTGTAGATCGGGCGACATTGGGCAAACCGACGGGCACTGGTGGGGAAATGATCGCTGCGATCGCCATCTATTTCATAGGCGACACAAACTTGGATTTCTTCTAATTCATCGAGCACATCCAGTTTTGTGAGCGCGATACAATCCATGCCGTTAATTCTGACAGCATAGCGGCCAATTACAGCATCAAACCAGCCACAGCGCCGTTTGCGTCCGGTGGTTGTGCCAAATTCGGCTCCGCGATCGCACAATAATTCTCCCAGCTTTCCATCTAGTTCGGTGGGAAATGGCCCCTCTCCCACTCGTGTCGTGTACGCTTTCGACACGCCAATTACCCGGTCAATCATTGTCGGCCCTAGCCCTGTGCCAACACAAGCCCCCCCAGCAACAGGATTAGAGGAGGTGACATAGGGATAAGTCCCGTGATCTAGGTCGAGAAGTGTGCCTTGTGCGCCTTCAAACAAGATATTGCGCCGTCGCAAAATCGCATCGTATATTTTCAACGATGTATCTACGACGTAAGGTCGTAAACGTTCTGCATACCCCAAATACTGGTTAATTACTTCTTTTGCATCTAGGGGCGGCAAGTTGTAAAGTTTTTCTAAAATGACGTTTTTATAATTGATCGTCCACTCTAACTGCTCACGTAGCCCATCAGGATCCATCAAATCTAAAACCCTGATGCCTGTACGTTCAGATTTATCAGCGTAAGTCGGGCCAATGCCTCGACCGGTTGTGCCGATCTTATGGCTTCCCCGTCGCTCCTCCGATGCCTGGTCAATCAACCGATGATAAGGCATTGTTACGTGGGCTGTCTCAGATATCAGCAGGTGGTCAGTGGAAATATTTAGTTCTTTTAATTGGTCAAGCTCTGCTATTAAAATCTGAGGATCAATAACTGTCCCACAACCGATAATACATTCGGTATCTGGATACAAGATACCAGAGGGAATTAAGTGCAGTTTAAAGGTCTGACCCTTTACTACAATAGTGTGTCCAGCATTGACACCCCCTTGGTAACGTACCACAACATCTGCGGAACGGCTGAGTAAGTCTGTTATTTTACCTTTTCCTTCATCGCCCCACTGGGCACCTATGACAATGACGTTAGCCAAGCGTTTATATTATGAGGTAAAGTTTCCACAAACTATAATTATCAACATACTTTGTGAATTATGTCAATGAAAATGCACCACATTAAACGCCCAGTATCCGCAGAGATTTTTTTAAGCACCAAAAACTAGAAATGGTGTGTTACGCGCTTGCGGCAACACACCGTACTTTTATACTTGACAAACAAGCTAGACTAATGCAAAAACTGACTTTGGTCTGCTAGAAAGTTTTAGACTGTGGCAGAGAAATCATAGTTTGGGTTGTTGTAGCCTGGATTTGATATGGCGGATGTTACAAGGTCAGGACTGCCAAGTAAACTGATGATATCAGTAGCGATCGCTTGGTTGGGAGTACTACTACCTAGCGATGTCAGTTCGCCACTGACAGAGAAATTCCAGCCTTCATTACCAACGAGTGTTTTGCCATCACCACTGGCTTCAATCCGGTTTCCTAGCAGATTACTGTTACTTACATTCGCAGTATTGCCACTACCAAGGATGTCATTATTCTTACCCGTTTGTGTATTGGCATTACCAAAGATGTCGTTGTTATTGCCTAAGTTCCAGTTACCATTACCGTCGGTTTTGTTATCGTTACCAAAGCCCCAGTTGCCATTACCTTCGGTTTTGCCGCCATCACTATAGTTCCAGTTAGCGTTACCGTTGGTTGTGTTGCCACTACCAAAGTTCCAGTTACCATTACCGTCGGTTTTGTTGTCACTACCATATAACCAGTTACCGTTACCTTGACCACTGTTATCGGTAGCATTTGCACCATCTAAGTTTTGAATATCAGATATCCAGTTGTCACTTTTATAAGGTATAGGTAGACCGTTGCCAGTTTCCGGTAGGTTGCTACCACTCTCTTTTGAGGGGGGAGTGTTGCCAAATGGTAAGTTACCAGGGAGATTGGCATTGTTAGCACCAGATGCGCTACCACCTGCAAAAGGGTTGCTACCACCTAATGCGCTGGTGTCACCGCCAACGACTCCAATCAATTGATTAAACGGATTATTGGTATCAGTTAAAGCCCGCTCATCAAGTGGTCGCTCATAATTGTAGGCCTGCTGTCCATCTTTATTGGTTGTGGATGAGTTCTCACCACTACCAGCGTCACCGAAGCCACCGCCATTACTTAAAGTGTTACCATTACTCGATTGCCATTTGCCATCACTGAAAGAAAAATTATTATTACCATTTGAATTGTTGCTAGTACTTTGTGATCCAGCAGTTTGATTGCTATTTTCAGAAGTTGCCATCAGGATGAAATTCCCATTATTCAAAGTGAAATTCCTCCAATAAGAGGAAGATCAACGACATGAATGAAAGTAAAAAATACTTTCATTTTCAATAAAAAAATATGTTCTAACTACATACCTATCTCTGGACAGTCATTTAGAATTTGGTTGTAATTAAGTTAAATATCAATTAAAATACTTTGATTTAATAAAGCTTTAATTTACCAAAATCAAAGTAAAAAATATTGAATACCACACTGATAAAAAGTATATAAGATAAAATTTACGTTTAAAATGAACAAAGCTTAGATTTGATTGTTAATTCTTTTGATTTTGTTTAGGCAGAATATCATGCAAGGTAAGAATCCAGATTTCCCTTTGTTCCTCCTAATTATATTTTCAAGATTTGCTAGCTCTTAAAAAATCAAATTTCCAATAAAAAGTAGAGACGTTACATGTAACGTCTCTACATGTAACGTCTCTACAGGGTTTCGGGTTTTATTTATGTACTTCATTTACCTGAAATATGCTGTAAATCTCCAGAGCGGTATTCATAGCTCGCCTGGTATGTAAATTACTTTAAATTAGTTTTAAAAATGAGGTTATTTTGGGTAAATTTCAGATTGTAGCGGCTAAAAATAAAGTTTCCTACCTTTATGTTATAGATAGTGATAATAATTTAGATTTATTTAATTTTAATCTTATTTATAATAAATGCTAACCATCACTTAACTCAAAATCTGTAAAAGCGATCGCTCTTTGCGGTTCCTGTCAATGAGCAATTGGCTGAAAAGCGATCGCAGTTTACCAGAGCTATTAATCGATTATGCTGGGTGTAGTTAGTCTTAGCATCTTGAAGTCAAAAGTAAAAGGGTAAAAGAAAGATTCTCTTTTTAGTTATGTTAACTTCCAGATTACGAGTTAGGTTCTCCCAGCAATACAATTGAACACTTCAATTCTTTAATTACCTGCGTTGTCACTTGGCTGACGGCTAATCCCCCTGCTGTGCGATAACGGACAGAACGTAAAACGACTAAATCAAATGCCTGAGCCTCCCGGATTATGACTCTAGCGACATCATCACCCCTAATTGCTTGAATGTTTGTACTCACCTGTAACTGACTTTTAACAGCGATATCAGTCCATTGAGATGCAAATTTTTCTACCAAGTTTTGAGGTATTTTGCGATCGCATACATGTAACAGTACCACCTCAGCTTGATTGACATCAGCCAAAATTTGAGCAAACCGCACAGCACCTATGGTTTGACGCGTTAAGTCTCCGACCGGGACGAGAATTTTGCGAATTGTTGTAGGACTACTTAACAAGCGTGTTACTGCTACCGGACAGTGAGAAGACCAGAAGACGCTATCAATTACACTACCGAATAAACGGGCACGCAAACCTGTTGTCCGCGACCAACCCATCACGATTAAACTAGAGTTTTGTTCTCGACTAGTACGACTAATTCCCAAAGCCGCATCATCATCAATCCGAATTGCAGGTGATACTTCTACGTCAAACTCTTGACTGATTTCTCTAGCTAAATTCAATCTTTTTTGATTTTGTTCTAGTGCTGTGACTAACTGCGGATCATCCATGTGGATGTGTGCTTTAGTAATAGCTAATGGCACAATCCGACCAGATTCATGACGAGCTAAAAGTGCTGCCATTTCTATTAGATAGCGCTGAGTTTGAGGGTTATAAACCGGCACTACCACAGTAAATGGATCTTGTTGTTCTACCTGCTGAGTCTCATAATCCCACCAAGTTGTTAGACTATCTGTTCCTATATCTGTGGGCGTCAGCTGTAACGCGCTAGCAAATCGAGCTGTGATTACCGGGCCGAGAATTGCAGTAACCAGCATTAGGACAATCACGCTGTTTAAGACACCTTCACTGATTAGCCTTTGACCAGCAGGATTTTCAGTTTGATAGGCAACCAAGGTTGCTGCGAGTGTAGCCGCTACCTGCGGTAAAGATAATGACCACATGGTCAGGAATTCCATTGTATTGTAGCGGTAAAACAATTTGGCTAAAAATGCCGCTATAAATTTGCTGCCAATCAAAGCCACTACAATTGCTAGCGTCAGCCAAATTGAACTGAGGGTTTTGATAAATGCAGGAATATTAATTAACAATCCCATGTCTACAAAGAAACAAGGGATAAATAATACACTACCAATGAATTCAACTTTTTCTTTGACTGGGCTACGTCCTAGAACATCATTGACAGCTAATCCTGCTAAAAACGCACCAACAATTTTCTCAACTCCAATTACCTGCGCTCCGACAGATGCTAAAAATAATGCTAGTAAGATAAACAAAAACTGATTACTTTGTTCATCCCCAGAGCGACGAAAAAACTCTTTTCCTGCCCAGTCAAAGCCAAATAAAACAACAGCAGAGTAAATTGCTAATCCACCCAACAAAGTCGCTAAACTCAAGGCGGAAAATTCTCCTCCATGAATTCCAACACAAATTGCTAGTACTAGTAAAGCACCCGTGTCAGTAAAAATTGTTGCACCAATTGTCACTGTTACAGCTTCATTTGTTACAACTCCCAAGCGACTCACGATTGGGTATGCTAAGAGAGTATGAGAGGCAAGCAAAGAACCAATGAGGACTGAAGCATTCCAACCAAAATTAAATATACGCCCTACAAGAATGCCAGCAATCATTGGTACTATGAATGTCAGAGAACCAAACCCAATTGAGCGATTTCTAGTTTTACGAAATTGCTCTAAGTCAATTTCTAAACCCGCTACGAACATCAAATAAATTTTGCCAATATCCGAGAGTAATTTGACAGTATCAGACTCAGAATCTAATAGCTTTAGCCCGTTTTGTCCTAAAATTACACCTGCTACAAGCAATCCCACTAATCCAGGAAGTCGGAGTCGTTCAAATATAGGAGGTACGGTAAAAATTACTATCAGGAGAATTGTAAATGCAATTATAGGACTGTCTATTAGTGAGTTTGGTATCATTGGTAATAAATCAACCTAAATGTTAAAGTTAATTATAAATAAAAAGCACACAAATTGTTGCTTAATTTTATTAGATGATTTAGTATCCTTAGTTACCCTTTGTTAAATCCTTAACAGGATAAATGTTGCGATCGCACTAATAACTCTACCTCAAGAAAGGCGTTATTCATATCTATAGATAGAAATAAGAGTGTAAGTGTCTGTTAATAAAATAATCTATATTTAAAGAGTTATAAATAGTAGACTTCTTGCAAAAGTCGATTTTATAAAAATTAAACCACAAATGTAGACCGCAGCGGCTTCCCGCAGGGTACACCGATAAACACAGCGAAAAGTAAGCGAAGCTCCGGGTAACAGGAGCGCAAAACTTTTCAAGACAGATAATTTATCAGTGTTCATTTGTCTTGAAAAGTTGAGCCACTGCGTTGGACGGGTTTCCCGGCTTGTAGCAAGTGGCGTTCCTAGGTTGGGAAACCCCGTTCGCATGATTGCGTCTCACGCCACTTGCTCCACTTGGGGAGACCCCAAGACCGCAGTGGCTCCCCTTCTCTACGAAACGCTAATTCGCGTTGGGAGAAGTTCTGATGCCTACGGTGGGCTGCGCGCTCCTTCGCCGGCGCACCCTGCGGGGTCTTGCTACAGACTTCTCTTCGCCTACAGAACTTTTCGCTGTGTTCATCTGTGGTTCTAATAAAAAACTAGGATTTTTGCAAGATGTCTAGTGAAATTATAGAAAAATAAAAATTTTTATTTGAAATAAATCAAATTTATGCTGAGTCCAAGTTTTGAATAGAAAATAATAATAATTTGTGAGATAACGATAACGATATCGAAGTTAGATTTAATGCAAAAATCCGTAAATGTCCCCAGATTAAAGTCTGAGTCTAACCAAACAAATGGAAAAATCTGAAATACCGCTCTTGTGGGTTCCTATCAATGATAATTTTAAGCATTAGGAATCTTAAAAAATCACAGTTTATGAATGCAACCGACGATAAAACAATAGTTCGTGAGTATTTTAATTCCACAGGGTTTGACCGTTGGAGGCGGATATACGGCGATGGCGAAGTCAATAAAGTCCAGTTAGACATTCGCAATGGACACCAGCAAACTGTAGATACAGTTCTTGGCTGGTTGAAAGCTGATAACAATTTAGCAGAGCTATCAATCTGTGATGCAGGGTGTGGTGTAGGTAGTCTCAGCATCCCCTTGGCGGTAGATGGCGCTAAGGTTTATGCCAGCGATATTTCGGAAAAAATGGTGACAGAAGCCAAGGACAGAGCCTTAGAAATCTTGGGAAACTCGGAAAATCCCACTTTTGCCGTGCAAGATTTGGAATCATTGAATGGTAGTTACCACACTGTTATTTGCTTGGATGTTCTCATCCACTACCCTCAAGAAAAAGCAGATGAAATGATTTCTCACCTTTGTTCTTTGGCGCAGTCGCGGATAATTCTCAGTTTTGCACCCAAGACTTTTGCTCTGAGTATACTCAAGAAAATTGGCAGTTTCTTTCCTGGAGCAAGTAAAGCCACTCGTGCCTATTTGCATCGTGAGGCTGATGTGGTGAAAATCTTAGAAAGTAACGGTTTTTCAGTGCAAAGACAGTCAATGACTCGGACTCGTTTCTATTTCTCCCGTCTGTTAGAAGCGACGCTTCAGTAGTTCTGAGTGCTGAGTGTCAGCCTATAACTTAGCACTCAGCACTATTGCTAGGTATTACAATTTGTATCAAGTTCTGCGCTTCATCTTGACGATCGCTCTGTTTTGAAGAATAAATCATGATCATAAAAGAAGCGATCGCAGCTGCTCCTAAGAGAATGATTCCAGTAACTAACCAGACTTCACGCTTAGTAAAATAATTTTTAGGTTTTGCAGTTTTGACAGCAGCTACATGATCACTAAAACTTTGAGGATGGTGATTCAAATTACTGTTTTCAATAATACTACTCTGCTGTTGCCTTATTGGTTCGTTTCGGATGTTGCTTATTTGAGGTGTTTGATTAAGTGTTTTATAAGTATGGTCAAATTTTTGTTGATCTAGTTTCTCTAATTTCCTCATTTCATCCCATAACGGATGACGTTGCAGTAACCAACGGCGGACTAATTCTATTCTGATTTTATTGCCTTGCTCGTTTAAAAAACCTTTATATGTTAATTCTCTAGCTAGTTCATCTAGCAAAAATCTTGACAAGACATCATTACCTTCCAGGAGCATTAAGGGGTCTTCTTCTAATTGTTGGTCATTCTTTTTAACAGCTATCCTTTGTGCATCCGCCACAGCAGAAAATACTACTTTCTCTGGTACAGATAAAGCCTCCCAGTACCATGCAAAGCCAGCTTCCGCGAGTTCAATAGCTTTATCTACAATAATTTCTACATCTTCTTCAGTGACTTGCCATTTTTCTAATTCTCGCGCTCTATTGAAAATCGCAAAACATAAGACTTGAATAAAGTACGGATGTCCTGCGGATAAATTAGTAATTGCTTGTATAGCCTGTGGTTCGTACTTCAGAGAATTCGCCGCAGGTTTGATAATCAACTGCTTAATGCTCTCGTCGTCTAGCAATCCAACTTCTACAATAGGTACGTTCTGAAATATTTCTATTAAATTTGATATATCTGTGGTTTGTCTACCAGCAAAAATAATTACAAATAATCTTTTATTTTGATAAACAACATGGTTTAACTGCTTAAATAGCGATTCTAATGTTGCACCGATATTTTTATCGTTTAAAGCATCAAATTCATCTAAAAGTAATACTAAATTAGTAGATTTCAAGTATTCATAAATCTGATGCAAAAATTTGGTGTAAAAAATATCTTTTTGTTCTTGAATTTGTGGAACTCTAGGTATTACTACTTTGTCTGGAGTAATTTCCAATTGTTCAATCACGGTTTCCGCTAAGTTCTCTAAAAGATACTCAATTTTTTCTTGGCTATAATGCTCTAAATCAAAGGTAACAAAAGCAAACTTATCTAATTTGACGCATTTAGAAATCTTATGAAGCAAGGATGACTTACCAATACGTCTTTGACCATGCACTAATATGACTTTTTCGCCTCGTTTGAGGTTTTCCTCAATAAACGATAATTCTTCCTCTCGCCCAAAAAATAGTTCTGGTTCGCTAATCGGACGACCAATGATATAAGGATTTCTCTGAGACGGTAATGGGATCATAGTAATATCTGCACTAGGTCTACTGAGCATCGATTTTTTGGTTTGTAAAGTTTTTGATGTTGAATTTTTAGTCTTGTATATTGGCGGGATAATCTTGATGCATTGGTAAGATAGGCGTTTCACCTGTCCTAGCATTTTTGGAACGCGTAGGATGTTTATTTTACGAGTATCATTTTAAAATTGTGTAACGCCGAATTTTTACAGTGAATAACTATATTAAAATATTACATGATTGCTGGGGTATCTTATACGCGCTGAATAACTCTGCTTTTTCCAGGCGTTGGAGTTAGCGAAATAGTAAGGTGTAACAGCTAAAAAGCCTAGATTGAGATACTGGAACCTTTGCGAAAGTAAAGTTAGAATCGCTAGCAAAGTTAAAATCTGAAGTGGAAATATGAAGACTGCTGAAAAATTGGCCGCAGGTTGGCTACTCACACTCGGATTCATGTTTGTAACGTTATCAGTCTCAGCGGTAATTGAAAAAAATGCTACAAACAAGATAAACGTATATCCCAAAGATGAGTATGATTTTACGGCACAAAATCCTACTTATCAAGATGATAATACTGCCGTCGGTGGTCTGGTTTTTGGTGTCCCTACCTTAATATTGGGGGGATGGTTAGCCTTGGGATTGTACAGTCAAAGTCGGCAGCAAAAAAAGGCACTTAATCAACAAGCTAGCGATCGCCTGCAATCAGTTTTTTATGAGATGTTAGAAGAAAATAATGGGCGGATGACTGTACTCGGCTTTGCTATGCAATCACAATTACCAGCAGCCGACGCCAGACAATATCTAGATAAAAAAGCTAAAGAATTCAATGCTAATTTTAAGGTGAGTGAAGAGGGGGCTGTATCATATCATTTTGAAGTCTAAATTCCATTAGGGATTTAAACTTTAGCCCCGTCAAATTTTACACCAAATTACGGCTAAGTCTAATGACGCAGATTTTTTTGAGCGTAGCTGCCGTTTTAGGCGGTTTGTCTGTTGCCGCTGGTGCTTTTGCTTCTCATGCCTTGCGGGAAAAAATTAGTGAGCGATGCCTAGAAATTTTTGAGACTGGCGCTCGCTACCAAATGTATCATGCCCTAGCACTCTTACTAGTAGCATTACTAATTAGTCGCACCGAGTCTCCTCCACCCAGCCTTGTAGCAAGTGGATGGTTATTTATCATTGGCATTGCTATTTTCTCAGGAAGCTTGTACGCTCTCAGCTTAAGTGGTGTTAAATCTTTAGGAGCGATCGCACCATTAGGCGGCGCAGCCTTTCTTGCCGGTTGGGGTGCTTTAGCTTTTGCAGCTTGGAATTTAAAGTTGTAGAATAGTTCAGAATTAGGAGTAAATCAATTAAAAACTCCTAATTCCTAACTTTAATTAACTCAGCATTGCTAAATACTTTTATCATTTATTAGTCTCAAAAACAATCGTCAAGCAACAAGAATAATTACAAACAGCCAGAATTTTCAAATTTATAAACTTTATTTACGTAATTTTACAGAAGCTACAAATATAAAAAAGCAATAAACTTCACAAGTGTATTACTAATAACAGCTAAGAAATTTTACATTTGTAATATCATTCAAACTTATGAAACGGCGGAACTTACTTTGGTATTCGCTACTTTTTACTGCTGGCTGTACAACAGGAGTAAATTCTATTAATAATAACTCAGAGCAGATGACGATAGCTGCACCAAAAAAGCTAAGATTTGCGGTTACAGATGCAACTGGAATTGAAGATTTACAACAAGATTATGGAAATTTTCGCACTATATTAGAAGGAATATTAGGTATAAAAATTGAGTTTTTTCCTGTAGAAAATCCCATAGCAGCAGCACCAGCACTGTTATCAAGAGAAGTAGATATTGTACTGGCAGGGCCTTCAGAATACTTAATTTTGAATGCTAGAGCAAAAGCTATTCCGATAGTTGCCATCGAGCGTAGTAACTATCATCCTATTATTGTAGTTCGTGCAAATAGCACAATTAAATTATTAGCTCAATTGAAAAATAAAACAATTGCGATGCGAAAAGTTGGCTCAACCTCTGGGCATCTTGCTCCTACAAAACTACTGATGGATGCCGGATTAGATCCAAGAACTGACATTAAAATTGTTATGTTAGGTGATAAAGGAGTACAAGCTTTAAAGAAAGGTGAAGTAGATGCTTGGGCAACTGCATCTGACAGATACAAAAATATTCTAGAATCTGAGGGCTTAGTTGAAAAAGATTTTTCTATAATATTTACAGGGCCATTACTTCCTAATGATGTATTTGTTGCCAGTAATCAATTAGCATCTGGCTTGATAGCAGACATGCAATCGCGCATGATTAAACATCAAGATAAACTAATTCAAAGTTTGCTGACTGCTAAAGCCAACCAAAAATATAAAGGAAGCAAATTAATTCCGGCAAATGATGCCAATTATAATATAATTCGTGAAGTTTATCAAAAAATTGGGCAAGGAAATTTTTTATAATAGTAGAATTGATAAATGAATGATAGCTAATCCAAAACACTATTTTAGAAAACTTTTGTTTTTTCTGAGTCACTTAAGTGATGATTGGAACATCTCTAGAAAGATTAGTTATGGCTATACTGTGGCAGTTAGCATTACTTTTATAGGCACAATAAGTGGTTTTTTATTTGCATATCGCTATGAAACGCTTGCTCAACGACAGTTGAATTTATCTTCTCAACAACAGTCTCTCTTAAAAGATTTAGAAAATAAAATAACTAGAGTGAGGTTACATCCACAAAGGTTAGTTACTGTTTTAGAAAACTCTATTTGGTTGGAATTTGAAAAAAACAAGTTTTTAGACGAAATTACTCAAGTTAATCAGCAGTTATCTGAATTAGAAATATTTATAAATACCTATCCTCATGATTTGCTCATAAATAATACAGATTTATTAAATTTATTGAATAATTATAAAAAAAATACTGAAATTTATACACAAATAGTAAAAACTTTTTGGCAGCAAATTGAACAAAAGAAGTTGTCAACGAAAGAAGCGACATCTAATCAAAACTATGTATTAAGTTTTTTCAATAAAGAAGTTAATATTTCTATTGAATTTGAGAAACTTTCAGATGAGTTAATTCGGATTATAGGATTTTCTGAAATTCAAAAAAAACAAGCAAATACTAATTTTAAGAACGCTCAAAAACTCCGAATTAAAGTAATTGTTGTAAGTATGCTATTATCAGCTGCGATCGCAGCTTTACTAGCACTATATACCAGTAGGTTAATTGCCCGTCCTTTACAAATAGTTACTAACGTTGCTAGAAAAATTACTCAAGAATCAAATTTCCAACTCAGAGCCAATGTTACAAGCAAAGATGAAGTAGGGATACTAGCTACTTCTTTAAATCAATTAGTCGAATGGGTGGGAGATTATACTCAGGAACTAAAGCTAGCTCACCAAAGTCTAGAGCAACGAGTAGAAGAACGAACCCAAGAACTAGAAATAGCTCGCCAAAGTTTAGAGCAACGCGTAGAAGAACGAACTCAAGAACTTCAACAAATATTGCAAGACTTAAAAGAAACTCAAGGGCAATTAATTCAAACAGAAAAAATGTCTTCTCTTGGGCAGATGGTAGCAGGTATAGCTCATGAAATTAATAATCCTGTTAACTTTATTTATGGTAACATTCAATGTACTAATGACTATACTCAAGACTTACTTAATCTGGTAAATTTATATCAGCAACAATATCCAGAACCCGTCTGGAAAATTGAAGAAAAAATAGAAGAAATTGATTTAAATTTTATTAATAAAGATTTACCCAGCTTACTTTCTTCTATGAAAATGGGTGCTCAACGCATCCGGGAAATTGTGTTATCTTTGCGGAACTTTTCGCGATTAGATGAAGCTGATATGAAAGATGTAGATATTCATGAAGGAATTGATAACACCCTGTTAATTCTAAATCACAGATTTCATTCAGAAATTGAAGTAATTAAAAAATATGGAGATTTACCATTAGTTGAGTGTTATCCAGCACAACTTAACCAGGTATTTATGAATATTCTGAGTAATGCGATAGATGTTCTGCTAGATCATAAAGGTCAATCGGATAAAAACAAACAAATTATTATAAATACATTAAAGATAGATGATAGTTTTATCCAAGTAGGAATCAAAGATAATGGTTTTGGAATTCCACAAGAGATTAAAAATAAACTATTTGATCCGTTTTTCACAACTAAGCCAGTAGGAAAAGGAACTGGGTTAGGTTTAAGTATTTGTTATCAAATAGTTGACAAACACAAAGGAAAAATAGAAGTAACCTCAGAATTAGAACAAGGGACAGAGTTTGTAATCGTCTTACCGATTAAAACAGAAATAAACTAGTAATGTTATTATACGGAAAATGCAGAATTAAAAATTACCGATGCTTTGACTGTCGAAAGTAATTGCATAATTAAGCGGTACTGTCTTTCTTGCAGATATAAATATTTTAGCTTTTACTATATAAAGTGATAAGTGATACGTTAATAACTTATGATACACACACTCTCAAGCGTACTAGCAAATTATGCAAAGCTGCCTGAGCTGAAGGTGCTTCTGGCAGTGTACTTAATTCATATGCCTCTTGCAATTGATATCGTAGTCGCTCATATTCCCTTTGATGAAAATTCACATCGGTATCTGACAAACTAGACTTTTCTAAACTTGTCAACTTTTGGGCGATCAAATCAGGAATATATGGTAAATTAAAGACTTGATTTAGCTGAGTTAAGTTAGGTTCAATAATTCCTGTTTGCATCAGATAAATTCCTGTCAACAACACTCGATAAACATAAAGTAATGGTTTGACTCGATGTAGTTGTTCTTTCTCAAAAAGTTTCTATTGTGTTGCAGCAAAACCAATATAATGGTAGCTGTGGTGGCGAGTAATGCAGTTTTTGGCAATAAATTTTAATTCCTCATGTTCTGGAGAAGTTGTTAATATTAAAGGTAAATACAGTTGTTCTAATACATAACCATTTTTTTTAAATAGCATCACAAAAATTTTTTTAACATCATGAGTTACTAAATCAATTTGCAAAGATTCACCAATTTCTGAAATTTCAATAGTTTCATTACCAGTTTCTAATCTTACTACTTCTTGCACTGGTAAAATATGCACACCACGCAAGTCATAATCAGAATCAGGTGACGGAAAGCCATATAAATGGGAACCACTGATAATCGTGAATAAAAACGGGTAAGGCTGCTGCCAAATAATTGTGCTAATAGAAGGTGGAATATTCATAATGTGCCGTTTACTTGCTTATCTCGGTTCGCCTATTTCTTTAGAAAAACTTCTGTATAAACCAGAACATTCTTTAATAGTTCAGAGTTACCAACCCCGCGAAATGATCTCTGGAGTAGTAAATGCAGATGGCTTCGGCATGGGTTGGTATCATAATCAAAAAGATACTGAACCTTTTATTTATAAAAACACGCTGCCTATTTGGAACGACATCAACCTGCCTAGTCTCAGCCGTTATGTTGAATCAAAGTGTGTACTTGCTTATGTTCGTAGTGCTACACCAGGTCAAGCTATTGATTTTTCTAATTGTCAGCCGTTTAATGATCAACAGTTGTTATTCATTCATAATGGACGAATTGAGAATTTCCGCCAAACATTACACAGAAAAATCCGCAGCACTTTGACTCAAAATCTTTATGAAAAAATCAATGGTAGTACTGATTCTGAACACATTTTTGCGCTGTTGCTTTCCCAAATAAAAATCAACAAGCATCGGCCTCCACAATATGCTTTACGCACTACATTATTAACACTTTTAGAGATGGCAAAACGCTATCAAGTAGAAGTTTCTGCAAATGTAGTTTTTAGCGACGGACATCGGCTGATAGCCTCCCGCTTTACTACTACTTCCCCTGCTCCATCTCTGTATTGGATACGGGATGATCTAATTTTCCCCAAATCTGTAATAATTGCCTCCGAACCACTATTTATTGGTAATTGGACTGCTTGCCCAGAAAATAGCATCATCAGTGTGAGAGAAGATTGTGATATCCAAGTTGAGCAAATCTAGTGTAAAAGAGACTGTTTTTCAAGCCTTTCATGAATGTCGCACTAAAACCCTTTCGCTGTTCCAAAATGTAGACCAAGCCACATTCTCTAGTCAGCCTCATCCTGACTTTAGCCCCGTTGGTTGGCACTTAGGGCACATTGCCTATATTGAGTCTTTATGGATTTTAGAGCGCGGTGCAGGTTTGCCATGTTTTTTCCCCCAATACCGTAAACTTTTTGCAGCTGACGGTTTACCTAAGTCACAACGTGTCCAATTACCAAATTTAGAGGAAATTCTCTATTACCTGGATACAGTTAGAGAAAAAGTGCTGGAATACCTAGGAGTAGATGATATCGAGCAGCAAGAACGTCTTTGGCGCTTTTTAATTCAGCATGAAAGCCAGCACTGCGAAATAATTACTATGGTGCTGGAATTAGTCAAGAGTCAAGAGCCAAGCGTAGAGACGCGATTAATCGCGTCTGTACAAGAGGTAAAGTTTGTTAGTTTGAACTCTGAACTTTGGACTTTTGACTTTACAAAGCGAGTGGAGATGGCTTGCATTCCAGCAGGTGAATTTGAGCAGGGTAACAACTCAATTGATGCTCTAGATAATGAGCAACCTGAACATAAAGTATACTTAGATACTTACTGGATTGATCGCTATCCCGTTACTTGTGGACAGTATCGGTCATTTATAGAGGCTGGAGGTTATCAAAATCCTCGCTGGTGGTCTAAAGCTGGGTGGCAGTGGCTAAAAAGTGAGCAGGTAACACAACCTTTTTACTGGTGTAGCGATGCCTACGGCAGCAAGCTACGCACTTGGGATAATCATCCAGTTTGTGGTGTCAGTTGGTACGAAGCGCAGGCTTATTCACGGTTTGTTGGTAAGCGGCTACCCACAGAAGCCGAGTGGGAAAAAGCAGCAAGTTGGGATGCAAGAGCTAGTCGCCGCCGCACCTATCCTTGGGGAGATGAAGAATTAACGACCCCAGCCCAGAATTGTAACTGCGATCGCGCCATTGGCAAGACAACCGCAGTCGATGCTTACCCCGCTGGACAAAGTGCTTATGGTTTATACGACACTCTGGGAAATGTCTGGGAGTGGACAGCTTGCTGGTTTGATGCCTACGACGGTTTTCAAAGTTACCCTTACTCAGGTTACTCAAAAGTTTATTTTGACCAACAGCATCGTGTTTTAAAAGGTGGTAGTTGGGCAACTCGCCCTTGGGTGCTACGTTCTAGTTTTCGCAATTGGTATCATCCCAACGTGCGCCAAATTTTTGCTGGGTTTCGCTGTGCTGCTAGCGAAGTAAGCTTATTAATCAATGCTAAGTAAGGAAAAATCCTTAAATATAGCTTTAAAGCTTGAATAATATCACTCAAGCGTGATGTTATGGAATATATCTATGTGTTTCACTGGCTGGGGTAAAAAGTTTGCCCTCAAAAGCAACCTAAATTACGCCAGATATACGGAGGTTTAATGTCAGTATCTAAAGCTGTTAGCAACCAATCTTCTCAAAATAGCATTGAAAAACGCTTGCAGATACAGCGTTTAGTAGAGGCAACCCAAATAATTACGCCTAATACTGGGAGTGATGTAATCAAGGGATTAACTCAAATACCCAAATCTCTACCCCCCAGTTACTTTTATGATGATCGTGGTTCTGAGCTATTTGAGCAAATTTGTAATTTACCAGAATATTACCTGACGCGCACAGAAACAGCGATTTTACAGCAGTATGCCAGTGAAATTGCCATCATAACTGGTGCTTGTGAATTAGTAGAACTTGGTAGTGGTAGTTCTACCAAAACGCGTATTTTACTAAATGCCTACCAGCAGTTAGGCTATCCTCTGCGTTATGTACCTATTGATGTAAGTGCAGGTATTTTAGAAAGTAGTGCTAAACAGTTACTAGTAGATTATCCCTCACTGCGAGTTTGTGCTATGGCAGGAACCTACGAATTAGCTCTTGCACAACTCCTAGTAACGCAATTACCTACTAGGATGATTTGTTTTATCGGTAGCAGTTTAGGTAATCTCAAACCTCAAGAATGTGATGTCTTTTTCTCCCAAATTATAGATGCTTTGCAAGTGGGTGAGTATTTCTTATTGGGGGTAGATTTACAAAAACCGAAACATATTTTAGAACCAGCTTATAACGACAATCAAGGGGTAACGGCAGCGTTTAACCTAAATATGCTGGAGCATTTAAATCAGCGATTTGAGGGTGATTTTGATACAGCACAGTTTGAACACTGGGCATTTTATAATGAAACTGAGCATCAAATCGAGATGCATTTACGAAGTCTGCGATCGCAAACTGTAGAATTACGCGCTCTCAACCTCAAAATTAACTTTGCCGCAGGTGAGACAATCCTCACCGAAATATCTCGTAAATTTGACCTCGACACTATCAAGCAGCAACTTACTGCCAAGGGTTTAGTACCTCTGCAAGCTTGGACTGACTCCAATCAGTGGTTTGGTTTATTGCTGTGTCAATTGCAAACAGCATAAATGATTTTGGCATTTTGAGGACTTATCACTGTCTATTATTAACTCAAAAATGTTGGATCGTTTTGCATTTTTCAGTCTGGACTCCAGTACTTAATGCAATACGCTTGGGATAAGATAATTTACACACCAATAACCTGTATAGAGACGTTGCAATGCAATGTCTCTACATGCATGAAATCTGTACAAACAATCCTTAACTGAACTGTATTGGTACTTAATGCATAGCTAGTTAATTTCGTCTATAGCAGTTTGCTTTGATTTTTTAATTTACTAGTGTAGGTAACGGGGAATCGGGAAAAAGCTTCTTCGAGTTTGAGTTTTTAAGCGCAAGCGCAGGCTACGCTAACAAAAATTAAATAGGAGTTTTATATTTACTTATTAACTGTTTTTTTATGAAAATCCTACCATAAAACTATACTTTTGTAATTACGATTTTTTCTATAGTAACTATAGAAATTATCAATAGTACTAATTGTTAATTAATTGCAGAAATAGTATTTACTAGAATTTAATACTTGCGATATAAACTGAATGTCTTGATAAATCAATTAAATTAAGTAATTTTTTTTTTGATATGAAATATTTAAAGTTAACAAGATGCTCTTGCTAAATCTACTTTAAGTTTCTTTATCAATCGCATTTAAACATCGCAATTAAGTTTTTCCTTATTTCATATGTATTGGGAGTTATCATGGCAAAACATCTACTAGTTGCTGCTGGTGGAGTGGGCTTTCTATGGTTAATTGTTGGGTTATCACCAGTGCAAGCCCTTTCTAATTTAGAGATTGCAGATAAAAACGTAGTAATTTCTCAAGATGTTGACAGCTATGAAAAACTGGATTTTCATAAAGGTAATTTAGGCAATACTATTTCTAGGGAATTGCTAATAGCTAATGAAAGTCAAAAAGATTTTTCATCTGCGAATCAACAGCAAAAAAGCGAAAATATAGAGTTAGATTTTGCTAATAATTCGCAGCCAATCATACCACAATCTGCAAATTCATCTCAACCATCAGACGAACTTGCACAAGTAACATCCGTATCTCAATTGTCTGATGTACAGCCGACTGATTGGGCCTTTCAAGCACTACAATCTTTGGTTGAGCGCTATGGTTGTATCGCTGGTTATCCCAATCTAACCTATCGCGGTAATCGGGCGATGACTCGCTATGAATTTGCGGCCGGCTTAAATGCTTGTTTAGACCGAATCAACGAACTAATCGCTACTGCAACTGCTGATTTGGTCAAGAAAGAAGATTTAGTCACATTGCAAAAATTACAAGAACAATTTACTGCGGAACTGGGGACATTGCGGGGTAGAGTGGATGCGGTAGAAGCTCGCACGGCAGAACTAGAAGCAAATCAGTTTTCTACTACTACCAAACTCAATGGAGAGGTAATTCTCGCTGGTATTGGTGCTACTGGCGGCGCTCCTGATCGGGGCGACCCTAACATCATCCTAGTAAATAGAGTGCGGTTAAATCTCACCACTAGCTTTACAGGTAAAGATTTATTAATTACGGGATTGCAATCTTATAACTTTTTGGGTGGAGCCGATGGACAGGGTAGCCTGCAAGAAAGTTTAGGATTGGCTTCGCCTATTTTAAGTGCAAGTAGCGCTCGTACCAGTTTTGAACCTCAGTTTCCTGGGATAAACGTCAAGAATTTGTCGAGTGTTGGCGCTAACAGTGTGGAAATTTATAAATTGCTGTATATCTTTCCCGTCGCTGAGAAATTAACCTTGTTTGCGGGAACTGCGGCGGAAACATCTGATGCTTTCCCAGTAATCACACCTTTTTATGGTGAAGGACAAGAGTCAATTTCTCGTTTTGGCGGCTTAAATCCTGTGGTACGGGTTTCTGGCGGGACTTCGGGTACTGGTTTAGCATCGGCGGCGGGATTTATCTTTAATATTTCCCCGAATTTGGATTTAAGAGCCTTGTATGGCAGTGTAAATGCCAACTTACCCCAAAAATCTCCTAATGAGGCACTACCAGGAGTTTCTACTACACCTTTAGGAGCAGGTTTGTTTAGTGGTAGTAGTGTTGTGGCAGCACAGTTAACCTTCAAGCCAAGTGCTGATCTCGATATCGGTCTAAACTATGCTCACAGTTATCATGAAATCAACATTTTAGGTACAGGATTAATTAGAGATGATATTGGTGCGTTAGGTGGTGTTGCGGCTGGGACACCTGTGGCACTCAACTCTGTTGGGGGTACGATGACATGGCGATTTTCTCCCAAGATAGCCTTATCTGGCTACGGTGCAGCCATGTTTGTTGATGATTCTTCTAATAGCGTGAATGCTTCCACTACCTTTACAAGTTGGATGGTGGGAGTTCACTTTAAAGACTTATTCAAGTCAGGGAACAATGCAGGTCTTATTTTTGGTCAGCCACTTTACCGTAGTGATGCTAGTGGTTCTGCTCAACTTGGCGAAAATCGAGCTACTCCCTACCATTTAGAAGCGTATTATCGCGTTAAATTGAATGATCATATCAGTATTACCCCTGGTGCGTTTATTCTGTTTAACCCAGAGGGTAACAGCACAAACGAGACAACAACTGTAGGTGTACTTCGTACTACTTTTACATTTTAACGAAAAGGGAGAGTGGGAAGTAGGGGGGAAATATAGAGTTCTTGTTATGAAGGGCAAAGTAGTACAAGTCTATCTAAAGCTGAGATTTGTACTATGCCTACGGCAAGGTTTAAACCCTTATTGTTTCGTTGCAACTAGTCTAAAGTTCGGTTAATAAGCCAAGGATATGGAAAGTACGACTTTGGAGTTATTTTTGTGAACCATTCAGACAATAAGACAAACTTCATCTAACTTACGAGTGAAGTTTTACTGGTTTCGCGTAGCTAGCATCAAATGAACATAAAGCAGAGAATCCACTACCTTTAGTCTCTAACTCATTTTTGAGGGTTTCTTTAATAGGTTGAGATGAGTTGTTTACCCAGCAATACTTCCCGATTAATGAAGTGTTGATAGAGGGTAACGGTTGGCGACTATGGAAGAGGGGGCGATCGCTTACTTGACTTAAATCAATTTAAGGAAGAATCTCAATATGATGACGATGCCACTTTCTACGCGATGCATTGCAGAATTTATTGGAACATTTGTGCTAGTACTCGGTGGATGTGGTAGTGCTGTTTTTGCAGCTACATTTCCTGATGCAGAAGCTAATGAACTAGGAATTGGTTTTGTAGGTGTTGCTCTGGCATTTGGTCTAACAGTGCTAACTATGGCCTACGCAATTGCTCATATTTCCGGTTGTCATCTTAACCCGGCCGTATCATTTGGGCTGTGGTCAGGAAACCGTTTTCCTAGTTCTGACCTGCTTCCATATATCATTTCTCAAGTATTGGGAGCAATAGTAGCCGCAGGTCTAGTTTATTTAATTGCCACTGGTAAATCAGGATTTACACTTTCTGGTTCTAATCCACTAGCAACAAATGGCTTTGGAGCGCATTCTCCCGGTGGTTATTCATTTGTTGCTTGTTTTATTACAGAAGTTGTACTTACCTTCATTTTTCTAATTGTAATTTTAGGTGCAACTGATGGCCGCGCTCCTAAAGGTTTTGCACCTATTGCTATTGGTCTAGCACTAACACTCATTCATTTGATCAGCATTCCCATAACTAATACATCGGTTAATCCTGCTCGTAGTACTGGCCCTGCTCTTTTTGCTGGTGTAGAGTTGTTTGGACAACTTTGGATGTTTTGGGTAGCTCCAATTTTAGGTGCAATATTGGCAGGTATGTTCTATTCCAAAGTTTTAGGTGAATCAGGAGCGCAAGTTGTGGGTGACGTTCAACCAAGATAGCGTTTTGCAGGAAATCACTAATCTGTTGAGTAGAGATGTAGCAATGTACAGTAGAGACGTAGCATTGCTACGTCTCTACTGTACGCAGAATTTTTGATATGTGGTTGATTTTCATAATTCACATCAGGCGTAACTTTTATGATTCTGTCGCCATGCCGGCAGCTTGCATACTTTGGCAATGGCTGCACAACCCAAAAAACTCTAAGGTATGGTAAAAAATTTTAAACTTATGGCTGGATTCTAACTGGTCTTCTAAGTTATGAACGGGGCATTGATTAATCGGAATTGAGACGCCACATTGCAGGCAAGTTAGGTGGTGTTTGTCTTGCTGCGCTAGGCTGTATAAGGCTTCACCGTTAGCCAAAGTCCGCACTTGTACCAAGCCTTCCAATTTTAAGGCTTCCAAGGAGCGGTAAACTGTTGCTAAACCCATGCTCTGACTGCTATTACGTAGTTCTACGTAAATATCTTGGGCAGAAATGCCTTGTTTGATAGTTTTCAGCAGGTTCAAAATCCGCTCTTGACTGCGGGTGCGTATGGCTCTCATAGACAATAGGTTAAATTTGCCACTGTAGTTGAAGCTGTTGGACTGGCTAACTGATAGATTAACTTTAACCGCTTCGTAATCTTATTTTCACTCAGTTGGAACAGAAAGTTATAGTATAGCGATCGCAGGATTCAGCAAAAGCCCGTGCAAAGGAAGTATTTAGCCAAAATTTTCGTGACGCTTCGTCCTTCAGTCTTAGACCCCGCTGGTGTGGCTGTACAATCCGGTCTTAAGCAACTAGGATACGACAACGTTGAACAGGTGCGGATTGGTAAGTACATTGAACTGACCATCACCTCGACAGAAGAGAAAAAAGCGCGTCAAGACCTTGATAACATCTGTGATCAGATGCTAGCAAATACCGTAATTGAAAATTATCGCTTTGAGTTGATTGAGGTGGAAACACAAACGGGAGTCTTTTAGCGATTGGGGATTGGGGACTGGGGACTGGAGATTGGGGATTGGGGACAGAGAATAATTAATGACCCTTGACCCTTGTACAGACGCGATTAATCGCGTCTCTACCCTTGACCCTTGTATAGACGCGATTAACCGCGTCTCTACCCTTGACCCCTGTATAGACGCGATTAACCGCGTCTCTACTCTTCACAAATGACAAATTACAAATGACAAAATTCGGCGTTATTGTTTTTCCAGGTTCTAATTGCGATCGCGATGTTGCTTATGTTACCAGAGACTTGCTGGGGCAACCAACTCGCATGGTTTGGCATCAAGAAACAGATATTGATGATTTGGATGTTGTGATCATACCTGGTGGTTTTAGTTATGGGGATTATCTCCGCTGCGGTGCGATCGCGCGGTTTTCGCCTGTAATGCAGCAGGTTGTAGAACATGCTCAAAAGGGTAAGTTTGTCCTCGGTATTTGCAACGGTTTTCAGGTCTTGACTGAAGCTGGTTTATTACCTGGGGCGTTGACCAGAAATCGGGATTTGCATTTTATTTGCGATCGCGTTCCCATGAAAGTTGAGCGTACCAATCTTTCTTGGACGCAAGCTTACACCACTGCTGAAATTATTACTTTGCCTGTTGCTCACGGAGAGGGGCGATTCTACGCTAACCAAGCAACTTTATCAGAGATTGAAGATAACGGACAAGTGGTGTTTCGCTATGAAAAAGATAATCTCAACGGCTCACTAAACAACATTGCAGGGATTTGCAATCGTCAAGGCAATGTCTTAGGGATGATGCCGCACCCAGAAAGGGCATCTGATGTAATGTTAGGTAATAGTGATGGGTTGAGGTTGTTCCAAGGATTGTTAGAGAAAGTAACAGCATTAGCTTAGGGTTAATGTTTGCGCCTCCAATAATAAAAAACCATGCTCTTTTTAAGACAGAGGCATGGTTTTTCGCTATAGGGAATAAAACATTAGTAAAGCTACATAATTTGCTGTAAATGCAACACAAATCCAGGCAACACATTTTCTCCTGATAAACTAATAGGATTGTTTAATATTTCTACATCTTTGTCTGGACGATAAATTTCTACTCGCTTGTTTTTCCGGTCGATTAACCAACCTAATTGAGCGCTATTTCGATATACTCTTGCATTTTATCCTGTAAATCTTTTAGGGAATCACTAAAAGAGCGTAACTCTACTACAAAATCAGGACAAATGGGGGCAAATTTTTCTTGTTGTTCTAAAGTAAGAGCATTCCAGCGCTCAATTTTCACCCAAGAAGCATTTGGAGAACGTTCTGCACCATTGGGTAGGGTGAAGCCAGTTGAAGAGTCAAAAACTTCGCCTAAATTACTTTTAGAGTTCCAAGTATCTAATTGAGTGGTGATTTTAACATTACGTCTGCCACTATCACTACCTGTAGGTAGCATAATTAATAATTCTCCTGATGCTGTACGCTCAAATCGATAATCGCGGTTTTTCTGACACAACTGGAAAAATTGTTCATCAGTCAAGTCGATTTTTAATTTCAGGACAGGAGCTAAGGTGACTGTAGTAGCGTTCATAGGCGTATCTGAACATCTTACTTTCTAGTTGAGTTGGGTGTGCGATCGCTTGATGCGATGATGGAAAGCGATCGCTCCCAAAATCTCAACTATGAGATTAAAGAATGGGCAACGCAACTGGAATTGTAAAGTGAAACTGGCTACCCTGGTCTTTCCCCAGAGACTCAGCCCAAATTTTTCCTCCCAGATTATCGATAATGCAACGACAAATCGCCAAACCCAATCCGGTTCCTCCCACAGTACGTTGCAAAAATCCTTCTTCTTGATAAAAGCGCTCAAAGATAGATTCTAGCCGATTAGGTTCTATACCTCGACCTGTATCCGCAATTGTGACTTTTAACATAGAAGTCTTATTGGAATTCTCCAAGGCTGCTTTACCTCCAACCTCTTGTGAACTCATGAAGTGAGCACGAATGGTGACTTGTCCGCTTTTGTCGGTAAACTTACAGGCGTTTTCGAGTAGCTTACTCAAAACTTCGATCAGTCCTTCTCCATCTATTTGAATTAAAGGCAAATGCTGGGGTAATTCTACAATAATTTTGGGTAATTTCTGACGCGATTCCAGTCCACTTAAAGCCAAATCTAAGTATTCTTTAAGGGAAATTGGCTCTGGTTGCCAGCGCACCAACCCACTTTCCAAACGAGATAAGGTGATAAAGTCCTGGATCAGCTTACGCAAACGCTCTGCATCGTCCAAAGCAGTTTGCAGCATCATTTGCTGCAAATCTGGCGGCATTTCTAGTTCTGTGACTAAACTCTCTAAGCAAACGCGAATGGTAGATAAAGGAGTACGTAATTCATGTCCAACAATGGCAGTTAAGTTACTTTGGGTACGCTCTAGGTCTACGAGTTGGCGATTAAGAGTTTCTAGGTTAGTGTAAGCCTGTGCCTGTATTAAGGCAACTCCAGCTTGAGTAGCGATCGCTTCAACTAAAGCTATATCATCCTCTGTCCACAGATAAGGCTTTGGCTGGTGTAATTCCAGCATTCCCAGCCAGGTTCCCTGATAGCGGATGGGCACTAATAAGCAAGCTCGGATTTGCCAGTGCGCTAGTTGCGTTTTTAAGTCTGGATGTGATTGCAAGCCTAAATCCTGGGTGATATCGGCAATAGCTAGAATTTCTGACTGGTTTTCGCTATTGGTTCGACTTTGCGCCAAAGCAGTTTGAAACAGTGGATGATCTGCCAATGACCAGACTTTCTCTTTCAAAGAAGGTAATTCAGCAGGTGTTGACTCATAAGCAATTGGCTGCTGGCTACCTGGCTGATCAAGATAAAGCAGACACCGGCAATGGCTAAAGGCTTGACCTAATTCTGTAACAGTAACATTCAGAATCTCTTCGGCGTTCAAAGAGTGACGGATCGAAGTAGCGATCGCATTGAGCAGGCGCTCTTTCCGCTCCTTGCTGGCGATCGTGCGATAAGCTTTTAGTAGCCTGTATTGACTGGCTTGCAGATATGTAACTAGGCGGTTGACAAACAGTTTAGAGCCAATCTCTAATACCCGACTAGTTGATGTCTGCGCTTGCGATTCATCCAACAGATGATAGCGCCGCTGTGCTCGCTTAATTTTAGAGGCTAGTTTTGGTTGATAAGCCAAAATCCGCTCTAACATCAGTCGGGCTGCATAAATGCTAACTTGGGGGTCAAAAGTCCAAATCCCCTGAAATTGCCTTAACTGGTCTAGTGATGCTGAGTCTACAGGTGAAGCGTGCTCTCGACAAATCACGCAAGCTGAATATCGCCGACCAATTACGATCAAATGCCACTCTTGAGCTAATTCGTCGTCAGGAGCAAAGGGGATAGTTGCATAAGGGGCTGAAGCAGAGCCAAAGTCAGTCTCCGGTGCAGCTAACACGTAAATATGGTCAGTATGCTGAGCAATTTTCTCATACCGAGGAATTTCCTGGCGGTAAAAACGCTCTTGCTGAAAATTGGCAATCACTAGGGGTCGATCTGTCCCTGCCAATACTAGGTCTTCTATGGCGTGAGAAAGAGCCGTCAGCGAAGACTTAAAATAGATTTGAGGTTGTAGATGTGGTAGTACTTCGCACAAATCCTGCAACAGGGAATTCGAGACACTCATCAGTAGTTAGATTTGATACTGCCTTTGATAATGAGCTTTTAAACAATGGTATTTTTGTCGTTAAGACCGTAATTAGTCATTTGTTCTTTGTAAATAAACCCGAATGACTAATGACAAATAGAGAAGTCTCAGAGGAGTAAAAATAATTCTTCATTTGTTAACCTACTTCGACTAAGCTACGTTCAAGCAAGGTTGCTCCGCTCACGAAGCAGTGGTATAAATCCACTTTAGTCAGGTCTACTTCCGTGAAATCTACGTCACTTAAATCAGTTTTGAACAAAATAGCTTTGGTCAGATTGGTATGACTCAAGTCTGCCTTGCTTAAGTTTGTCCCTGTCAAATTTGCACCGCTGAGATTTGCCCCTGCCAGAAAAGCGCCGCTGAGATTGGCATAGCGTAAGTCTGCACCACTCAAGTTTGCACCGCTGAGGTCGGCATTACTTAAGTCTGCTAAGCGTAGATCTGCCTTGAGTAGAGAGGCCTTGTGCAAATCTACCTGATTAAGCTTCGCCCGAATGAGGTTGGCGGCCTTTAAGTTTGCCCAAATCAGATTTGCTCCACTCAAGTCGGTTCTCCAGAGGGCTGCCGCAGTCAAATTGGCTTCAATCAGATTTGCCCCACGTAAGTTAGCCTGAGATAGAGTCGTGTTAGCTAGATTAGCTTTATCTAGATTGATGCCAGCTAGACACACCTCGCTCATGTTAACTGAGTGCAGGCTTACATAAGTGAAATTTCTTTCTCCTGCACAATAGCGTTTGAGAAGTTCGTCAGCATCCATATAGCTTGCCTCCAAATCTCCATTGATTACCTGGAAATTACAGTATCCAATTGACAATTGCTGAAAATAGCGTTCTTTTAAGAGACTTTTAAAAATGCACCGATGTTAAAACTATTTAACGATGTTTTTGCTTAAGCGTGACGAGGTGGCGATCGCTAACTCGCTCACGCTTAAGTATGCTAGAGCAACTAAGCTAACGCTCTATTTTCGTACAAGGTTGAGCAGTTCTTTAGGAGAAGCCAATAAGTCAATCGCAACAAAGAAGATTTTACCTTGGGGATTTAGTAAAAACCGCCATGCAATATTCATACCTACACTCGCACCAAACCAAGGAGTTTGGACTTTACCCGTGACTTTAACCTGGGTATACCCATCTTCCACTGGTTCAGATACACCACGCTCTGGTATCATTTTCAATCCTTGGCATTCTTCACGCATATAAGCGCGGATTGCTTCCTGACCAACAATCGGTCTTTCAAAAGGAGGTTGCAGAGCACCATCGGACATGAATAGAGCCACAGCCGCATCAAAGTCGTTGGCATTCATGTTGTTGATATAGCCCAACACTGTAGGATTGGTGACGCCCTCAATAGTAACTTTAGTCCGAAATGCTGGTGCAGTCGGGGGAGCCACAGGTTCTAAGACTTTTTTGTAACTACCTGGAGCATTCGGGTCAAATCCCATGCTAATTACGGTATTGCGTAGGATTGTGATTTGTTGACCTGGATCAGCTTGTCGGATTGCTTGCAGCACATCGGCAGCCTTAGTAGAAAGCTTATAGCCTTCTGGAATAGGAGCGACGATTCCTTGCGCCATCCATTCTCCTAACTGATACCAGAAGCCTAACTTGATGTTTACAGTGAAGGACGCATAAGAACGGCAGAGGGGAGTATCAGCACGGTTAGCCAAATCATACATGACTTGTGTTTGAGCATCAAAAGGCATCTGCTTGATTTGCTCAAGTAAACCTTGCGCCAGAACCATGTTAGCTGCCCCTGGAGCCGCAACCGTAATAGATCTACCCATTTCGGTATAGGCAAACCAAAGTAATGCTAGTTGATCTTCAGCATTGAGCTGAGAGAACGATTCAACGACAGTTGGAACAACGTCAGCAACTAAAGTGCCGGGAAAAATACTTTGAGCCGACTGAATGGTAAAAGACATGGCAGGAATTTCAAAAAGAAAACTAAAGTACTGTCAAATTTGAAAAATCAAATGTGTCAAAAACAGAAAGTAAACGCGCTACACACAACAATTTTGTTGCTCTTGAGTTAGATACTCAGCAAAGCAAATCACAGGCTCAACTGCATAGTTATTCAAAGAGCTTTAGTTAGCAGTGGTTTAACGCATTTGTATTGTTTTTGTATCTTTATGTAAAGAAACATAACAAGTTTGTTACAAATAAGCAATGATTTCTTAGCTATATGTTAATAAGTAATTTTTATATAAAATATAAGATTTACTTAAGTTACGAAGAACATCTGTGTTGAAACTCGCTCAAATCTCCTCAAAAGCGATGGTTAGTTTTGATACAAAACAGATAGACTCTGTAGAGACGTTACACTGCGACGTCTCTACCTCTAGTGGATATTTAGAAATAGCAAATTAAGGGCTGATTAAGCTTTGCTTTGTTTGTAACGAGGAGTTGAATTTCAACGTAAGCAACGAATCGCTTCTAAAAGCCCTCTGGCTTTATTCAGTGTCTCTTCGTATTCTTTCTCAGGCTCAGAATCAGCCACCAAACCTGCGCCAGCTTGCACGCTTACCGTATTATCATGCATTACCATTGTGCGAATTGCTATAGCACTATTCAGTTGTCCTTCAAAATCATAATATCCATACACGCCAGAATAAACGCCCCGACGACTAGGTTCTAACTCGTGGATAATTTCCATTGCTCGAATCTTAGGTGCGCCGCTTACCGTACCTGCTGGGAAGCAAGCTTTCAGTAAATCCCATGCGGTTTTGTTTGGTGTTAATTTACCCACAACATTGCTGACAATGTGCATTACATGGGAGTAGCGTTCAACTACCATTAATTCATCAACTTTCACGCTACCGCTTTGGCAAACACGTCCTAGATCATTGCGCCCTAAATCAACGAGCATGACGTGTTCAGCAATTTCTTTAGGGTCTTTAAGTAAATCTTCTGCTAGATCTGTATCTTCTTGGGTTGTTTTACCCCGTGGACGCGTTCCGGCAATTGGGCGTACTGTTGCTATCACTCCACCATCTGGGTCTAGTTCTGCTTTCACCATCACTTCTGGACTGGAACCGATAATTTGCCAATCTTGAAAGTGAAAGTAAGCCATGTAAGGGGAAGGATTAATCTGACGCAAAGAACGGTAAAGGGCAAAAGGGTCGCCTGTGTATGCCGTTGATAATCGCTGAGAAATTACAACTTGGAAGATATCGCCTGCTTTGATGTAGTCTTTTGCTTTTTGGACATTGGCACAGAAATCGTGGCGGGTAAAGTTGCTGGTGTATTCCTGTGTTCCTGTGTTTCTGTGTTCCTCTGCTCTCTTACTCCCTGGGGGTGTCCATGTCAATTTGGTATTTTGTAGCGATAGGGGTAGAGATAGCTTATTGAGCATTTGGGTGACGCGATCGCACGCTTGCTGATATGCTTGGTGTAAATCGGAGTTACGCAAATCAGCATAGGCGATCGCCCAAATTTTTCGCTTCACCTGATCAAAAATTAACAGGTGGTCAACCTGCATCCATAACCCATCTGGAATATTTCTCTGGTCTGGTGGATGAATTGGTACACGCGGCTCTATCCAGCGAATTAATTCATAACCCCAAAATCCAAACAATCCGCCAATTCCTGGCGGGAGTTGCGGTAACTTGACTGGCTGATAAGGTTCTAGACATTGGGCTAAAGCTGTAAAGGGGTCGCCTTCAAACGTCACCTGCGAACCGTCGCGGTGTGTTTGGGTCGTGTTATTGTCCCTTGCTTCTAAAATCCACAACGGGTCGCAACCCAATAAACTGTAGCGTCCCAGTTTTTCCCCGCCTTCCACCGATTCCAACAAAAAGCTATAGGGCTGACCTGCACATACTTTATACCAAGCAGATACGGGCGTATCTAAGTCTGCTACCCACTCTTGATACACTGGGACAAAGTTGCCTTGTTGGGCTAGGCTGCAAAACTGGGAAAAATCAGGAAAAATCATAATTTTTCAATGGTAATTGGCAATAGGTAATAGATTAATTGGTAATTGTTTTTTTACCCATTACCCGTTACCCATTACCCAATTACCCATTAACTACTAACAGCTAGTTATGGAGCGTCGTAAGGATAAACGCCGCTAAACTTAAGTTTTGCTGGACTGGGGTTTTCGCCAATGCGACGGTCTACGTAACGTACTTTTTCGCGGCCTTCGTTTACCTTTTCGGGGAAGACACCATCAGCTGGGTGAATGAAAGTGGTTTCTCCGTTGGGTAAAATCCGGTAGATTTTGTAGTTTGTAATTTTGAATTTCCGCAGTTGACCACCTAAAGCGATACATTGCTCTTTGCGAGCCAAGTGTAGAAGGTTTTCGCCGTTTCGCATAGTGGCAGCACCACCTGTAGGCAATTCAAATACTTGGTCTTTAGGGCTAGTCCAAGTAATAGCGTACTTTTCTTCTACTTTTGCTTTTGTTAGCAAGCCGCCAGTGTTGCCACCATATAGCGGAGTTTGTCCAGAGAGTGTTTCTGCCATAGAGTTGTCTCTCAACGTTTTTAGGGCATCCTAACACCGCCATCAGGATCATATTGCGATCGCGTCATAGACTGTAACAGTTTTTAGTCAAGAGTCATTTGTCATTAGTCATTTGTTAAAAATCTATGCCCAATGCTCCATGACTATTTACTCTTGACTTTTGACCGTTTTTCCTCCTTACTACTCTGGACGATGGGAATGGTGAAATGAAACTGACTACCTTGGTCTTTGCCAAATGACTCTGCCCAAATTTCACCACCCCAGCCATTGACAATTTGGCGGCAAATTGCTAATCCCAGTCCAGTACCGCTTGTGGTACGTCGTAGTGCGCCCTCTTCTTGATAGAAGCGGTCAAAAACTACTTCTAGACGATTGGGTTCAATGCCGCGTCCGGTGTCAGCTACGGTGACTTCGACCATCTGACTCTTGTTGCGAATAGCAATAATCGTGATTTCTCCTTGTGGAGGCGTAAATTTACAAGCATTGTCTATAAGTTTTGCCAGTACCTCCACCAGCCAATCACCGTCAGCTCTGACTAAAGGCAAGTCTTGAGCAATTTGAGTTTTGATTTGAGGCGGCTTTTCTGTTGAGGAGCGGCTGCGATTTCGGCTGAGTGCTAGATCCACACACTCTTGTAACGTCAGTGATTCTGGATGCCATTCGACTCGACCGCTTTCTAGGTTGGAAAGGGTGAGGAAATCTTGTACTAGTTTTCGCATCCGTTCGGAGTCAGAAAGAGCAGTGTTAAGCATCACCTGCTGCAACTCTAAGGGCATATCTGGTTCACTGGCGAGGCTTTCTAGACACACTTGAATCGTAGATAGGGGGGTACGCAGTTCGTGTCCGGTGATGGCTATGAGGTTGCTGCGGGTGCGATCCAGGGCTTCTAGCTGTTGGTTAAGTTCTTCTAGATTGGCGTAAGCTTCCGCTTGAATCAGAGCTGCTCCCACTTGAGTGGCGATCGCTTCTACTAGATCCAATTCCCCAGATTGCCAATCGTGCGGTGGCATCCGGCAATAGTGTAACTCTACAATGCCCAATAACCGCCCTTGATAAAATACTGGTTCTATTAGCCAAGAACGAATAGCAAACTTTTTGGCGATTAAGGACAGTCCCGCCGAATTAATAACACGATTGTCAGTCAGCGTATCGTTAACACAGACGCCCTCACCCTGTTGGACTATTTCCCGAAATAGGGGATTTTTGTCTAACTCCCAGGTTTGGCCGCGAACAGATACAGTACCAGGAGTTAAAAACTCATGTTCAATTACAGCTTGAGCATCTGTAGCTTGAGCGCGGTAAATTAAACAGCGACAAGCTTCTAGATGTTGCCCTAGTTCTTGGGCTGCGACTTGAAGAACTTCATGAGGATCAAGCGATCGCCTGATGGCAGTACTGATCGAGTTGACCAATCGTTCTTTGCGTGCTTGGGCAGTAATTGAACGATAAGCTTTGTGCAATTTGTACTGACTAGCTTGTAAATAAGTTACTAAGCGCTGTACAAAGGGGTCTGTATCAATGTCACAAGCATATTCGCTGACCTGTTCTGCTCCAGAGTAGCTTCTTGGCTCCCCTATGCAAAACCTCTGGCGTGCCTTTTCAATTTTGCTTGCCAGTTCTGGTCTGTAAACCACAATCCTGTCTAAAAGCAATTGGGCTGCTTTCAGGCTAACTCCCCTTTCCGATGTCCAAATTCCCTCAAATCTTCGCGCTGTATCCATATCCAGATTCGGGCTTAGCTCTGGTAATTGGCTATTTTTGGCAATAGAGCCAAGGCTTTCACGGCAAACCAGACAAGTAGCATAGTTGTCAGCAATTACTATCAAATGCCACTCTTGACTTAAACCATCTTCTGGCTCAAAAGCAACCTTTTCGTAGAATTCCGAACTATTGGCAAAATCTGTTTCTGGAGCCGACAATACATACACTTGATTACTTCGCAAAGCAAGCCGCTGGTAGCGATGAGCTTCTTGGCGGTAAAATCGCTCTCGCTGAAAGCTAGCAATTACGAGGGGTTGAACTAAAGTCGCAGCCAAAACCTGATCTTCCATTGCGTGGGAGAGCGCCGTTAGTGAAGCCTTAAAATATAGCTGGGGCCGCAGGTAGGGTAGGGACTTTAGCAGATCACTCAGCACGGAAGTCGAAATGCTCATGAATTATCGTTAAACGCCCAATCTCGACAAGATCTATCCACGTCACAGCTGCATTGTACAAATTACAAAGGACTCTCAAGTTAATTAGACAGTTGCAATATGTAAAGAATGCTAAAAAGCACTTTTTGCCAATGCAAGTGGAACACTTTACTACCATAAAGAAGGAGCATGTGCAGCTTTATTTACAAATTTAAAAGTCTTAATTAGCAAATATAGCTACAGCGGCAATGCATTCGTCTTTTACACCATAGCGTGTCGCAAACATAGATGTAGCATAACCATTTGCCATGGCCGCTTTGTTCTTCACCCAAGTTTTCTTTATCCATTGGCTAGCATTGTGATGTTTCAAATAGTAGGCTACTAAGCCCAATATACATTCTCGCTCAGCTTTGCCATTAGGTAGCGCTGGCAAAGAACCGACAAATTATAGAAAGGGACAAGTAAACACAGGGTTGGTCTCTGTCAGCTTGTTCTTTATTGTCTTACAGCAAGCCATGTTCTAGACGTTTACTTGGAAACCTTTAGTGTCAAGTCTATCACCGATGAGTAGAGAAAAGTTGACAAGATAGTGCTAAGGTAAGAAGTTGCACTTGTAACTCATAGCTGTGAAAGTCAGAAGTCAAAATCGTCAAATCATCATTTTGCCTTGTAATTTCTACTTTATTAACACTCGCGATCGCATACGTTGATTTACACCCACTCAGTTAATCTTTGTTTGTCATCCATAAATCATTGCTGCTACACTTACATAACTTAGTCCATAATTAATTGAACAAATGTAATCAATTAATTAGTTATTATAAACTTGTCTAATCCAATACCAAAAAGATTAAAGATGATTGCATACAATATTAGTCTATAGATGCTTTGCCTACCCATCAACAACAGTGAATTTTGCATCTTCGCTAAGTATTTTCTGCGCCTTTTGTCTGTTAAAGTTGAAAGACCGAGAACTTATCTAAAAAATTCCCCAGTTTCCAGTCTTGACTTCGGATGTATAAAATATACATTTAATAAATATTTGCTTATATAGGTTTGATCGCTACTCTGCCAACAGCATGTGACTATTATTTTGACTCGAAAGGCTTAAATGATTTTTAGACATCTTTCTCCCAAGCTCTGAAGGTCGGTTTTAGACCCACTCTGCGGCAAACCTTTCTCTGTAGTTAACGCTGCTTTATGGTTTGTCCCGTTCTGATGTTCAAGTACTCGCTAAAGCTACCGCTTGCGCTGTCTTAACGCAGAAGCATCTACGGGTTCATCACTTGTTGACTCTGATATAACCACGTAAATACAGACCTGTACACGGAATTTTGGCTAATGACACCGGATACGCTGATGACCCCGGAAAAAATTTTCTTGGACGGAAAAACTTTTATTCCTGCCGAACAATTACCTATCCCAGAGTGGCCTTGTGTTGTCAGTCAAAGACCACAACCAACCCTGACGGTTAAAGATGATGATTTATTTTTCGTCACAGATACTATGGGGAACATTTCTGGCTGTTCTCTCAATGATGGCAATCCCAGTATGGGACTGTTTTGCTGTGATACGCGATTTCTCAGTCGTCTAGAGTTACAAATTGAAGGGCGATCGCCTGTACTCCTTAGTAGTACTGCTGAAAAAGGGTTTTCACTTTCAGTTTTGTGTACAAATCCCAGAATTGATGAATGCTTGAGAGCGGAAACTGTGGGGATTCGCCGGGAAATAGTACTCAATGGAGCGCTATTTGAAGAAATAGAGGTATCTAACTACAGTACAACTAACGTCAGTTTTGAACTAAGCATTAGCTTTGATGCAGATTTTGTGGATTTATTTGAAGTCCGGGGTTATGACAGAGAAAAACGAGGTAGGCTTTTACGCCTAGTGGAACCGACGCTTGAAGAAGAAGCATCTTCTGTTGTTGATAGCGCCTCGTTGCCAACTCATTCCTCTGCGTTGAAGGAAGAATCTCTGACACTCGCCTATCAAGGTCTGGATGGTTCGATAATGGAATCGCGTATCCAATTCCAGCATCGGCGACCAGACAGTTTTAAGGGTTACACAGCGGTTTGGCAACTAGAGTTGGCTTCTCACGAAACCCAAAAGTTGGGCTATCGAGTGAATATGTTGAAAAACAACAAGTCTAGTTCCACAGTGAGTGCAGCTTTTACCCTAGTACAAGCAAAAGCCGCCGAGTTGATGGAGGAGCAAAACTGGGTACAACAAATTACACGGATTAGCTCTGATAAGAGTATTTTCAATCGAGTGATTGAACGAGCCGAGCAAGATATGTATTTGTTGCGCCAGTCTTTTGGCAAGTACAAAACTGTCTCTGCGGGAGTGCCTTGGTTTTCTACACTATTTGGGCGGGATTCTCTGATTACAGCTTCCCAAAGCCTAATGTTAAACCCGCAAATAGCTAAGGAAACTCTAATTTTACTGGCAGCACACCAAGGTCAAATAGACGATGAATGGCGTGAAGAGGAACCAGGTAAGATTTTACACGAGTTACGCTTAGGGGAAATGGCTCGTTGTCAAGAAATTCCCCATACACCCTACTACGGTACAATCGATGCCACTCCTCTGTGGTTGATGCTCTATGCCGAATATTATGCTTGGACTCACGATCAAGAAATTCTAGAGCAACTTTGGCCTCATGCTCTAGCAGCAATGGAGTGGATTGATCGCAATACCAAACAAGATAGCTACCTTAGCTATTACCGTAAATCTAAACGCGGTCTTGCCAACCAAGGCTGGAAAGATTCTGGCGACTGTATTGTAGACCGTAAAGGAGAACTAGCTAACGGCCCAGTTGCCCTTTGTGAAGTGCAAGCTTACGTCTACGCTGCTAAAATGCGCTTAGCAGAAATAGCTAGGATGAAGAAGCGGCTTGATCTTGCAGATCGTTGGCAAGAAGAGGCTAGAAACCTCAAGGTTCGTTTCAACAAAGACTTTTGGATAGAAGACCAGGATTTCTGCGCTCTAGCTTTAGATGGAGATGGCAAGCTAGTAGATAGTATTACCTCAAATCCCGGTCACTGTTTGCATTTGGGGATATTCACACCCGAAAAAGCCTATAGTGTAGCAGAACGGTTGCGCGCACCAGATATGTTTAATGGTTGGGGTATTCGCACTCTAAGTAGTATGTCACCTGCTTATAATCCGATGGGCTATCACATTGGTTCAGTTTGGCCCCATGATAATGCTCTCATTGCAATGGGATTGCGATCGCTTGGTTTAATCGATCAAGCCCTGGAACTCTTTCAAGGCTTATTTGAGATGACTAGTCAACAGCCCTACCAACGTCCTCCAGAACTCTTCTGTGGCTACGAACGCAATGGTGATAATGCCCCTGTGCAGTATCCCGTTGCTTGTACTCCGCAAGCTTGGGCTACTGGCAGTATCTTCCAATTACTACAAATGATGATCAACTTAGTGCCTGACGCCCAAAATAACTGCTTGCGAATTATCGACCCCGCTTTACCAGAATCGATTAATCGCCTGTCCTTCCATAATTTGCGAGTAGGTGCAACAATTCTCGATTTGGAATTTGAGCGTTCTGGTGGTACTACTGCTTGTCGCGTTGCTAAAAAACGGGGCAATCTTCGGGTAGTCATTGAAGCATAAAAAGGGAGTTAGGCGTAGGGAGCCAATAATTTACCACTTTTAATTTTATGCTGTGGGGCGATCGCTTCGCAGCATGACTTGAAATTCAGTGTTAGCTTGCTTCATCGCCAGTGTGTAGATTTCTCAAGAGCTGCTCTGTAAGCTCGATCAATTCAGATACAGTATTTTGCCTCAGTTGTGTAGTTTTGAAGCCATGAGCAATAGTATTACGTAATGAAAGTGCATTCATTAGTAACTGATACTCAGATTTTGAAATTACACCTTCAGTTACTAATTGCTTCACTAAGTAGAGTGGATCAAATCTTTGTAAACTTAACTCTTCCTTTTCAGCAATAAGTCTCAAAGTTGCTTCTACTAAAGACCAAGAATATAGGATAGCTGATTCGAGATGTTGCGTCGTTAGTTGCCTTGCTACTTGCAACTGTGATTCTATTTCATGTTCTTGAAGAGAAACTTCTGCTTTCAGAGAATACGTTGTATCCTCCGGATTGGTCATTACTAATTCAAATCTCCAACCAGGGTGTCTTTGTACTGCTTGAGCTAAATTACCTAAGTATTGATTAGAAGAAGAGTTAAGTGAGGAGCGTGACTTAACTTCAATAACTACATTTTCTTCTCCCCGACGTACTATCATGTCGGGGCGATAGTTATTAAGGAAGTCAGGTAAATCTTCTAGATTTGGATGAAAAAAAACTTCGTAACCCTTTTCACGATACTCCTGTGCTAGTTTCAGTAATCGTTCTCTTTCTAAGTTTGCGGTTGAAGTTGCCATCAAGTACCTACCTCCTGATTAGGAGCATCAATTACAACAATATATAAGAACTCATTGCCACGGGCAAAGCCTTCCGCCAATGTCGAGGTCATGTCTTCTACTTTAAAGTTACCTGACAAATTTCTCTTTCTAACTAGGAGGTCGCTTACTTGATCATCATCGAGGTATGCTAATCCAATAATTGCATCTTGAATAGGCTTTACTATATTGTCTACATCTATTTGAACAGAATCATAAAAATAGGTTATCTGGAGCATAACCAACCCGGTAGCTGTTTTTTGTTCTGAAGACCAGTATTTTTCAGCCTCTTGTCGCACTGTCTTTTTCCAATCTTGAAGCCGATTGCCCTTACCGCGCTTACGAGCCTGTTGTGATACTGGTGGCCCATCTACTATGAACTCAAATCTGGTCAATGCACTTCTAAATAATAGATCACAGGTTATTCTATGCTAGTAACCTCGAATACAAGCAGATAACTCCTGCGACTCATGACAGAGGATCATGTCGTTTTCACGCTCAATGTAGACGAGGTACAGAAGATTCCATCGTCTGTCCAAGCCAATCACAGCATCCCGTTCCTCATCATTGCGGCTTACATCAACTACCACTAGAACACCAATTCAGTATTCAAGATAGGGGCGATAACAACCGATTCTTTCGTAGAGACGTTGCATTGCAGCGTCTCTACAGTCAACGATAATTGGTCGTTTTACCTTACAATTACAATTCAGGGCTGAATCTTGATGCGTGCCAGAACCTTGCAATACTCACCTGTTTCTTATCCTCTTCAACCCGATAAATGATGCGATACGGCTTCAGAATTAACTGGCGAATATCAGGCTCATCAAATTCAGAAACCTTTTGCCTCTTAAATGGAAATTGGCTAAGTTCTTTCGTTTTCTCCAATAAACGCTGACAAATTTTCCTGGCTGCTTCAGGATTGTCGTGAGCGATGTACCGGATGATAATTTCTAAATCTCCAAGTGCTTTTGGCGAGAGAATTACTTGGTAGTCCACGCATCGATTAAGTGTTCAACCTGCTCAACCGGAATGCCTTAACCTTGATCAATTTGGTCAAACCCTTCCCTTATAGCTGCAATAAACTCTATTTTCTAAATAATTTCTCGTAGAGTTACATCTTGGGGCAAATGTTTCACCAACTCAATAACAGCTTCTTTATCACTCATAGCAACTTAAACCTATGTCAAGTAGACAGCATAATTTTAACTTACCAGCCTATCGACGCGATCGCCTACAAATTTAAGAATGGTAAGAAATTTCTGCGTCAGAAAAAGGTTAAGGATGTAAAAACAACAATAATTTACACCCAAACTCCTAATTCCTAGCTCTTATGCTTCCTCTGAATTTTCGCTTTTATGTCCTGGAGATGATTCGTAAAGAGCATCGAGTTGTTGGCGAGCATCATCAACATTAATCGAACGCATTACTAAAAGTGGCTCTTTGATTAAGTTACCCGCGTTATCTAATAACTCTGGATGAGGTATAAACTGTTGTCTTGATCCGAGATAGCCAAAGTTACCTTGATTACCCATTCTTGAAGAATTTGTCGGATAAGTCCGCTCTCGATCAAAACTGAACATAATCAGGTTGCGAATTAAATTAGCAACAGCGATAAATGCAAGGATAGTAAAAGCAAGAATGTAAAGCAGGTGTAACATCGGGTTTTCCTCCAGAGCAGCAATTTTTAAAACTTTATATTGTAACGCTTTGCTTCGCGGACACTATGGCTCACAGTGGTAGCGAATATTTGACGCACTCTATGTGTGTGCGTTTACGATTATTATTGAGGCAAATTGTCAACCGTTATTCCATTTACGGTAACATAGGATACATTATTTTGTTAATCCGAATGATGTTAAGACAATGTTAAGGATTTTGTACTCTTTCTTCGACTTGTATACTGTCTTGCTATTTTCAAGTAGTTTGCCGAATTTTCAATAGATGCAACCAGGACTTAAACTTCATCAGAGCGGCGGAAGCGCATTGCCACATTCCAGCATTCTGTTACCAATTGATGCCAAGGTATTAACGTTGCCATTTCAATCCCGACTTGCCCGTCAGTGGCAGCAAATAGCATCTTCGCCGTATTTAGTTCTTCTTGCGCCTGCTTAACTCGCAGGAGCAAATCCGATTGCTCTTGATCACTCATAAATGAAATGTGTTCGGTTTCCAGAAAGTCGCGCGATCGCGTAAACCAATACTGAAAATCGTCCAGCAGAGGTTCCAAAACCGTCTTTAGCAACTCAGTCCCCGGTAAATTAGAGTCTCGCATAAATGAGAAGCATACTTCCAACTTTATTACTAATATTAACGTTATTTACCATTCTTAACACTTTTCTCATTTCTCTCATAATTTAGAGAGAAGATGTTGTGTAACAAAAGATACAATTAATATTGTACGGTCAGACAGAGGGTTTTGTACAGATCCCTGAGAGATATGTCTATATACCCGCGGGTATAGCTGCTAACAAATTGCAATCAAAAATCAGAAAGGAGGTATTAGAAGTTAAGATTGTAATCTATGATGATAAAGCGATTAAGTCTTTTAATCAATATGTCAATAGACATCTATTTCTTGCACTGCTTTTCTAGGAGATACTACGCGTAGCTTGCTTTTTTCCAGGAATACGCAGATTAATGTAATTAAACATAAATTTCTACATGTTTTATTACAAATTAATTCAGCAGTTTGGATATTAAGCCAAACTTATAGAAATTAAAATAGTTATAGTTGAATAAGCTTACAAATCAAAATATTCTGCATTTTATTGTGAAGCAATAGCAACGCTCAAAAATTAAGTGATTAAACGTATTCAAAGAGAAATGTTTAAGACAGCTATAGGTAAACTAAATTAATGCTTAATACTGATTTTAGTATACTGTTGTGATGCCATGCATCGATTATAGGTAAAAGCATACAAACCTAGAAACTATACCCATGTTATATTTGGGTAGATTTTCAGAACTCGAACTTAGTAAATTATCTTTTGCAATCACTTCGCTAATAGTTCAGCAACCAATGTCGCCAAAATCATCTTCAAATCTCGCTGATCAAAACTTAGAGATGGAACAACCTGAAAAAATGTATTTACCTCGTACCAGCGAATCGGAGAATTTAAAAAAGATTCGCCACACTGCTTCTCATGTGATGGCAATGGCAGTACAAAGGCTGTTTCCCAAAGCGCAAGTTACAATTGGGCCTTGGATTGAAAATGGTTTTTACTATGACTTTGACAATCCAGAACCATTTAGCGAAAGTGATCTAAAAGCCATCCAAAAAGAGATGGTAAAGATTATTAATCGCAAACTGCCAGTTATTCGGGAAGAAGTCAAGCGCGAGGAAGCTGAACGCCGAATTCAGGAAATTAAAGAACCATACAAGCTAGAAATCCTGGCAGATATTAAACAGGAACCAATCACGATTTACCACCTGGGAAATGAATGGTGGGATTTATGTGCTGGGCCTCATTTAGAAAACACCAGCGAATTACACCCGAAAGCTATTGAATTAGAAAGCGTGGCTGGCGCTTATTGGCGTGGGGATGAAACCAAGGCTCAGCTACAACGCATCTACGCCACTGCTTGGGAAAACCCAGAACAACTTGCTGAGTACAAGCGACGCAAAGAAGAAGCGCTGCGGCGAGATCACCGAAAACTTGGTAAGGAATTAGGATTATTTATATTTTCCGACCAAGTGGGCCCAGGTTTACCCTTATGGACGCCTAAAGGTACGCTGTTGCGAAGTATTTTGGAAGATTTTCTGAAGCAGGAACAAATAAAACGCGGATACCAACAGGTTGTCACCCCTCACATTGCCAGAGTGGATTTATTTAAAACCTCTGGACACTGGCAAAAATATAAAGACGATCTCTTCCCAATGATGGCGGAGAGTGAGGAAGCGGCGGCACAAGAACAAGGCTTTGTTCTCAAAGCTATGAATTGTCCCTTCCACATTCAAATATATAAGAGTGAGTTACGTTCTTATCGGGAACTACCGATGCGACTGGCGGAATTTGGTACCGTTTATCGCTACGAACAATCAGGGGAATTGAGTGGTTTAACACGAGTGCGCGGTTTCACCGTGGATGATTCTCACCTCTTCGTCACTGAAGAACAGCTAGACAGCGAATTCCTCAGAGTTGTGGATTTGATTTTGTCAGTTTTCAAAAGTTTACAACTGAAGAACTTTAAAGCTAGGCTCAGTTTCCGCGATCCAGCTAGTGATAAGTATATCGGGTCAGATGAAGCGTGGGAAAAAGCCCAAGGTGCTATTCGTCGTGCTGTTCAACAATTGGGGATGGAGCATTTTGAGGGTATTGGAGAAGCAGCTTTTTATGGCCCTAAACTCGACTTTATTTTTAGTGATGCTTTAGGGCGGGAGTGGCAATTAGGGACTGTGCAAGTAGATTACAACTTGCCAGAACGGTTTGATTTGGAGTACGTCGCTGAAGATGGCGATCGCAAACGCCCAGTAATGATTCACCGTGCGCCTTTTGGTTCACTGGAACGGTTAATTGGTATCTTAATTGAAGAGTATGCTGGGGACTTTCCTTTGTGGTTAGCGCCAGTACAAATTAGATTGTTGCCAGTAGGTGAAGCACAGCTAGATTTTGCTCAAGATGTGGTGGCGAAGATGAGAGCGTTGGGTATGCGTGCAGAAGTCGATATTAGTGGCGATCGCTTAGGTAAACAGATTCGCAATGCGGAGAAGCAAAAAATACCTGTGATGGCAGTTGTGGGAGCTAAAGAAGTCGAAACTAACGCCTTGAGTATCCGTACCCGCGCCTCTGGGGAGCTTGGAGCTATAGCTGTAGATGAGGTGATGGATAAAATGAAGCAAGCGAACGCAAACTTTGAGAACTTCTAGCCAAAAAACGTAATTTAGTGTAACTGAAATGCCTGCTACTATAACCACCTGGTAGCAGGTATTTTTTACAGCCGCTCAATTATCTTGGCATTTTCTGGCAACTTCGCATCTCGTTGTCCAGCCGAACGCGCTCTAGCGGTGAATAAACCAATGGGGGTATTTAATATATCTACAAGGGTGGCTTTGCCTGCGATCGCCTTTACACTTTCTTGCGGTACTTCCTTCAATAACCAACGTGCCAAGCGATAACCACATTCTTGAAGTGTAATCTCTCGCATCAACTCTACACCGTGCAAATCGTGCAAGTAACGATTTGAGCGTCCATAGCGCCGCCATTGACTTTGCAGTTCCTTGAGTGTAGCGCGGTGGCGGTGCTGGACAATCGCCTCTGGGGCAAATTCTAAACGCCCGATTTCCAAGAGAATCCGCCAGCACATGTCTGCGTCGCCGCCACTTGTTAGATAAGGACGAAATAAACCTACTTTTTCTAAGGCGATGCGTCGAATTGCCAAATTAGCGGTTTGACCGTAAGGACGAAAGGAATGGCTAAGAGTATGTTTTTGTGACAGAGTTTCTTGACGGTCTGCGTGTTGTTCTAAGAGGGTTTTGCCTGGTAGTGCCACAATTTCACCTGCGACAATTACTACTTCTGGTTTGACAAAAGGTTGGATTAATGCATCTAGCCATTGTGGTTGCGGACGGCAATCAGCATCAGTAAAAACTACAATTTCACCTGTTGCAGTGCGAATCCCAGTGTTGCGTGCAGCGTAGGAGCTTTGAATTTGGTTTTCGCTCAATGGGTGAATTTTAATTGGGCAGTTTTCGGCAAATGTTTTTAGTAAGGTGAGAGTGCGATCGCTGCTGTTATTATCTACCAGTAAATACTCTACCTGGTCTTTGGGATAAGTTTGAGACAACAAACAGGAAAATAAATCGGGTAAATCTGCCTCACCATTATAAATAGGTACAACCACCGACACATATGGCAAGAAGCTGTTGGCGGTGGTTGTATTAATTGGCTGATGATTCATAATTCTGAGATTTTGGAGTTGGGATTACTATGTAGTATTCCCAATCCAAGTTTCGGTATCAAAATTTCAGGTCGTTGGCGCGATCGCTCAGGGGTAGGGAAGAGGAAGGGCGATTTACCGGGGGTTGAGCAAAGTTACCACCAGATAGAACTGCGATCGCGCGGGCATATTGCGGATCACTCCTAGTTCCAATTAAATCTGGATTAGAAGCTAGCTGACGCTCTTGTGGCTCCGTCAAGTCTACCTTAATATCTGGTGCAATTCCCTTGTGGTTAATATCCGTTCCTTTGGGAGTGTAGTAATGGGCAATGGTTACTGCTAAACCGGAACCATCTGAGAGTTCATGAACCGATTGCACTAAAGCTTTGCCAAAAGTTTGACCACCAACAACTACCGCCCGTCTATTATCTTTGAGCGCTCCTGTCAGGATCTCGCTAGCACTAGCTGAATTACCATCTACTAATACTACTAAGGGGCGATTTGTCAAAGCAGTGCGATTAGCTTTCGTTTCTTCACTTCCTCCCTGACGGTCTACTGTCTTGACAATTCCGCCGTTATCCAGCCACATCCGCGCAATTTCAATGCTCGCTTGTAACAAACCGCCAGGATTACCGCGCAAATCCAACACATAAGCATCAGCTTTTTTGGTGTTCAAATCACGGATGGCTCGTTGCATTTGCTCTGCGGCGTGGGCACTAAACTCTCGCAAACGGATATAACCAACGCGTCGATTTCCTTCTTGCTTGAGGGTATGGCGTACTGTTGGTACTTCAATAGTTGCTCTTGTCAACTTTACATTAAAAATATTTTGCCCCGTCCGTCCCAACCGCAACGTTATGGGAGTACCTGCTTTACCGCGAATTAGCTTGGAGGCGTCATCCACTTTCATTTTGAGAGTGGGTTTACCGTCAATTGCCAAAATTTCATCGCCTGCTTTGATCCCAGCTTTCAGCGCTGGAGAATTTTCTATAGCTTCAACAACGGTGAGTCGCTTAGTCTTTTCGTTTAGCTCCATGCGAATACCAATTCCAGATACTTCCCCAGATGTTTGGTTAGTCAGGGCTTCATACTGCTTGGGATCCATAAACCGTGTGTAAGGATCTCCCAACTTTTGTAAAGCTTCACGGATGGCAGTGTAAGCTTCTTCACGAGAAGTATAGTCTTTACTTAAGAGGCTTTGCCTGGTTGCTTGCCAATCTTGTTGATTAAATTTACCATCAACATATTCACGATTCACCACTTGCCAGGCTTGGTCAACAATCGCTTTCGGACTATCTTGGAAGGCCAGAGCGGCGCGAACGCAGCGAGTCCAAGCAGGGCCAAACACTGAGATAGCAGCAGTTGTAGCGATCGCTCCCCCAATCAAGGCTACCTGGAGCGGCGAGTAACTTTTCGCAGATTGGTTCATGTATATCAGCTGGAATAATTGTGTTGTTGACAGTTTAGCAATCAGGCTTTCCAGAATTTTTTAAGTTTTTATACTCCAAAGTCAGCTATACTCTCTTCACCATTTTTATATTTAAATGATGCTGAAAATACTGCATTAGTTGTTAACAATCATTTCTGAGTTTGCTAGTCTTTTCCGGAAGGCTATACTGACCATGTGACACTTTAATCAGCGTCATCTTTGCAGTCTAGATTACTTTTATAAGATAGCACTTTGATCTTTTAATTGCAGTACTGTCAGACAGCCACAGAATCAGCTTTTTGCACTTAAGTCATGAAACGCAAATTTACCATCAAATCATCAATCCCAAGTAGAGGAAAATTCGGTAAACTGTGGCAATTGTTACAACAAATAGTTTGTGGATTTTGCTTTATCTTAGGCTGTTGGCTGATTTTTACTACCATAACCTTATTTTTTGCTGCTTCTAGACCAGTAGATGCTTTTTTTGTGCTTGGTGGCAGTATTCGTCGGGAAATCTATGTTGCTCAACAAACAAGACAATATCCGCAAACCCCTATTTTAATTTCTCATGGTTCTCCAGACCCATGTTTATGGCTAATTTTTCAGCGGGAAGCAGTCAGTTTACAAAAAGTTTGGTTAGAAAAGTGCGCTAATTCTACTTTTGAAAACTTTTATTATAGTATTCCGATTTTGCGTCATTGGAGGGTGCATAATATAAGATTGATTACCTCCCAAACTCACTTACCAAGAGCCAAATGGATGGCACAAATTCTCCTGGGCGCTCATGGTATTTGGGTAAATTTCGATATTGTTCCAGAGCAAGGTATACCTGGTAATCGTGAGTTTTGGCAAAAAACATTACTGGATTTAACGCGCAGCTTATTTTGGGCGGTTTTCAGTCAAATTATTCAGCCGCAATGTACTGCTGTAACAAGACTTACACAAGTAGATATGTCAGCGTGGGAGCATCGAGGTTTCAAGTGTGAACGCCAAGGGGAGGTGCAAAGATGAAAGTAGGGAGCATGAATAATTGAGAATATGTAGCGATCGCTGTTTGGTATTGTTGAAAACGAGCCTATTCAGCTGGCAAGCAAGTGTGAAGATGCGATCGCAGCAACGCTAGATGATTGCTAGGTTGGGACGTTAATTTTGTATTAAATAGGAATAACGAACCGCCCTCCGGGTGACGCTTTGCGAACGTCGATCTAAGCGTACCCCTACGGGGAAGCAAGCTACGCGCAGCGTCTCGTAGAGAAGGCTTTACGCTGCGCTAACACCAATCGCCTAGGTTGGGAAACCCGCCGGAGAGCGCTGGTTCACCAAGTACGCCAAGTACGCCAAGAAAGAAGAGTTTGAGAGAGATTGTGTGTTTTTTTGCTAATAAACAATAATGGCACACACGAATCCTCTTGAATCTATAAGTACAGAAGGATTTGATTTTTATATTTGATGTAAGTTCGATATTCTACTTATTGCAAAAGTCGTTTTTTTGCGATTTCCTTTGTGCTTTCGAGTGCGTGTTTTAAATGTGACAAGTAATTATAAATAATAATAGTTAGAAAAAGTCTGTAAAAAATTAATTGTTAAGTTAGGTATGTTTGAATAAATCCAAGTTTGCAGTTAGCACTTTAGCCCTAATTACAAGCTACAAAGTATTTTCTATTTAATTATATTTACTTAACTATTATAGCAATTTTTATACAAGTAATTATTAACCGTATATCTGCTGCATGACTATATAGTCTCTGTAAATATCCGTAAATGTTCGCTTTTCAGAGTAACATAGTGAAACAGCGCTATTGATTTGTACTGCTTTATTTAGTAAAGAGTTGTGACACACGTTTGGGAAAGATGAGTAAACTAATTCCAGCCATCAGAGTCAAAAACCTCAACTTTTATTACGACACACAAAAAATATTTGAAAGCGTGTCAATGGATATTTACCAAAACCAAGTTACGGCAATTATTGGTTCTAGTGGTTGTGGCAAGTCTACTTTTCTAAAAGTTCTAAATCGCATGAGTGAATTGGAAAAAGAAGTAAAAGTAGAAGGCAGGGTAGAATTTTTTGGACAGAATATTTATGAGCGTCGCGTCAACTTAAATAGGTTACGCCGTCAAATTAGTATGGTTTTCCCCAGACCAAATCTTTTTCCCATGAGCGTTTACGATAATGTTGCCTATGGAGTGAAATTAGTGGGATGGCGTCCGAAAGTGGAATTAGATGAGATTATCGAATCTGCTATAAGATCTGCCGATCTTTGGGATGAAATAAAAAATAAACTGCATAAATCTGCTTTAGATCTGTCTGGAGGTCAACAGCAACGACTGTGCATTGCTCGTGCTTTAGCAGTTAAACCGAAAGTTCTTTTGATGGATGAGCCTTGTTCTGGTCTTGATCCGATCGCCAGCATGAAAATTGAGAATCTAATCCATAGTTTGCGCTCTGAATTGACAATTGTGATTGTGACTCATAGTATGCCGCAAGTTACTCGCCTCTCTGATTTCACGGCTTTCTTTTATAGCAATGAAAATCGCGTTACTCAATTGCTTGAATTTGGCACTACAAATAAAATCTTTACCAACGCTCTGGATTCCCGTACCCGCGACTATGTTTTAGCACGTATTAATTGAGATTTTTGTTGTAGTTATTTAGATTTGATTTACACAATCTATATTCAAGTTACTTGAGTCAGCTTTCACTTGATACTACAAGTCAGGAAACCCGACACCACTTGTTTTAACTAATTTTTATAGAAATTAGGGGAGAAAGAGACATTTACCTCTGTCTCTTTCTCCCCTAGAGCATCGATTCAGTAATCGCAAAAACCCGATTTCTTTTCGGTAAAACGACCAATTATCATTGGCTGTAGAGACGTTGCATTGCAACGTCTCTACGAAATAATCGGTTTTCTAGAACTACCTAATCAGTGTCTTGAGAAGGCAAAATCAACAAAAATGCTATCTCTAAGCAGGTCGCCAGCGCTCTATTTTACCTGTGTACAAGCTTACGTAGTAAAGATTTCCATCTGCTCCATTGCTAATTTGCACAGGCGATACTACATCGGATGCAAACCGTCTAACTGAAACAACTTTGCCCTCACTGTTCAATGTCAAATTATCAATAGTTCCTCTACTCGCATCAGCGATAAACAAGGTATTTTGATAGATTGAGGGGAAAGTTTTACCTGTGTAAAAATCACCTCCAACGACCGCACTACCGGGATCATTATTGGCATTAGAATGTTTGTAGGTATAAGTTGGTGCTGTAACTTTTGCGCCACTATTGTAAAAGGTTGTTGCTGATGGCGCTGTACCTGGGTTAACAGCATATTGTGATTGTTTTAGACTAACAACATTGCCGCTGGCATCAAGCCCACCTTCAAAGTAGGGCCAGCCAAAGTTAGCTCCTTTTTTTCCAATGTTGATCTCTTCCCAGTTCCGCCAACCTACGTCACCAATGACGGGAGTATTGTTCCGTGCATCTATGGTAAAGCGGAAGGGGTTACGCAGACCGGAATTATAGACCTTGGAACGGTTGCTCTTGGGATCTCCGTTGTAGTAAGGATTATCGGCTAAGCCTTCACCAGTAATTGGGTCAATCCGCAGCATTTTGCCTGACAGATTATTGACATCTTGGACGCGAATTGCTCGTGGGTCTTCCCGGTTGTAGGAAGTACCATCGCCGATGCTAACAAATAGAGAGCCATCAGTACCAAACTGTAGACTACCAACTGAGTGAGATTCACTATCAGTTGCTATAAAATCCTGGACGTTTGTGATGTTGTTGAGATTGTTTAGATAATCTTGAGTGTTGGTAAATAGCTCGTTAGTAGCTTTGTTGAGAATTCCTGATGGTGCAGCGTTAGCTGTATTGTTAGTACTAACATTTGTGCTATTACTATCTGGACGACTGATGTACTTCCAAATGCTGTTTTTGCCTAGCAGGATAACTTCGCTCTTAGCGATCGCAGTAGTGTAGTTGGTTTTAGCGTCAGCTGTCACCCGAATTAACTGGGCTGCACGGTTGCCAGCCTTGTCTGGATCGTCCAATGTGCTGCTGGTTTTGTTTGTATAGACTTCTGCTGGATCGTGGGTGAATAACAGATAGACATACGGGGTTTTGGGGAAATCTGGATGTACAGCAATGCCTAACAGACCGCGATCGCGCGTATTATTTACCTGCCGAGAAATATCGATAAATGGTGTTGATAGTAATTTGCCATTTTCAAACACCTTCACTACCCCATCTTTCTGGGCAATGAACATGCGTTTATTGTCAGGTGTCCAATCAAAAGCTGTAGGATTGCTCAACCCGGAAACCACAGTCTCTTTAACAAAGCTACCAGGATCATCATCAATGATGGTAATGACAGACGTGTCTTTGCTAGTTAGTTTTGCGCCAATTGCGTTACTGAATTTCAAACTGAACGTTTCATTTGGTTCCCCAGTGGTGTCATTAATAATGGAGATAGGAATCGTCTTACTGATTTGTCCGGCTGCAAAGTTCAAGGTTCCAGATACAGCCTTGTAGTCAGATCCAACTTTCGCAGTCCCATCCACAGTTTGGTAATCTACACTAGCCGTTGCTGAACTGTTACCTCGTGTAACTGTCACAGTCGCAGTACCATCTTTCTCGTTCACTACTGGCGCAGAGATATTGAGGTCAGTGCCATCATCATCTTGAATCGTAATTACGGCAGTTCTCTGAATTCCTAGAGTTGCCCCTTCTGGTTGGTCAATTACGAAACTAAAGGTTTCGTTTGGTTCTGATAATGAATCGTTCAGAATAGGAATCTTGACCTGTCTGCTGCTTTCTCCCGCTGCAAAGATGATTGTCCCGGCGGTTTGAGTATAGTCAACCCCTGCTGTAGCACTCTCAGCGGTGGTGGAATACTTAACTGAAGATATCCCTTTTAAATCACCACTTCGCAGCAAAGTAATGCTTACACTACCATCTGATTCGCGCACGGTTCCAGGAGATGGCCCTAATGTGATGGTAGGTTCCAAAGCTGGTGAATAAAGTTGAGACTGGGGAATAATTTCTTTGGTCTGAGAAGAACTTGACCAAGCGAGTTTAGCAACTCCTTCATATTTATCTTCGTAGTACTCCATCTTAATGTCGTACTTCTGACCTGCAACCAGTGTGATTGTGCCGCTCGATTCTGTGGGGCGTTGGTTAACAAAGTTGTTGATAATTTGTTGACCATTCACCGACAGTCGTACACCATCATCAGCAGTGGTGTAGAAGGTATAGGTTTCGCTGTACTTGGCTTGCACCTGACCTGTCCAGCGTACTGAGAAGGTATCTGCACCTACCGATGTTGCAGGCGAACCGCTACCCCAGTCAAAGTTCACCCCTGCATCTGTACGAGTTAGCTTCAGGTTGGTGAAGTCTTTGTTGTCGTAATATTCTCCTTTTAATCCTGTACCTGTACCTACCGGGGCTGTAGGAGCTGCACTATAAAGTTGAGACTGGGGAATAATTTCTTTGGTCTGAGAAGAACTTGACCAAGCGAGTTTAGCAACTCCTTCATATTTATCTTCGTAGTACTCCATCTTAATGTCGTACTTCTGACCTGCAACCAGTGTGATTGTGCCGCTCGATTCTGTGGGGCGTTGGTTAACAAAGTTGTTGATAATTTGTTGACCATTCACCGACAGTCGTACACCATCATCAGCAGTGGTGTAGAAGGTGTAGGTTTCGCTGTACTTGGCTTGCACCTGACCTGTCCAGCGTACTGAGAAGGTATCTGCACCTACCGATGTTGCAGGCGAACCCTTACCCCAGTCAAAGTTCACCCCTGCATCTGTACGAGTTAGCTTCAGGTTGGTGAAGTCTTTGTTGTCGTAATATTCTCCTTTTAATCCATTTCCACTAGAGAGCGCACTATCACTAGCTCTAGCAGTTACGATTGATTTTTGTTCAGTTGTATCTAAAGGTGATTGAGTAGCAACTACTGAACTTGTTGCATTAGGGTCTAATAGAGTATTAGAGTTAGGACTTGCAAGATTATTCATTGAGATATATGCCTCATAGCTACATTAAAACTGACACCCAAATGAATACTTGAGGGTGAGTTTTACATTGATTTCTTTGTAAAAATAAACGCCAATCTATAGTGTGGTAATTCTAGATTTGAGTTATAAAAATGTTTTTTCAGGAGACGCGCAGCAATTTACAGGAGGGTAATACAAGCACACCAACAAAGAAAAAATAGCGTTTGACGCATCATCTAGAACTACACAAAAATTTTAATTAGCTTGTTATCTTAATGACTCTAAAATTTTCCATTAGTGCCTACTTTTCTTTTATTAAGAACTTACAATCTTTGGCACGTCAAAAACTAGCTTGATGAATTTAATTTAATTAAACTATCAACTAATTATTTACATTAATTATCAAAAATATGACGTGACTATATAATCAAAATACACTTCTGTCTAAAAAACAGAAGCTATTTCTATGCAGTAACTTACCGAAAATAACTAAATAATAGGCTTAACACTACTATATAATCACTATTTTTGAGAACCCATAATCAAACTAAACATGTGAGTGATAAAGGCATAGGAAAAGTAGTGCTTGGCAAGAACAAATACATACTTAGATGCATGAAATCTCAGATTTTGCTATCTTCATGTAAATTTCAGTAATTACTCGGTTTTAACTAATTCATTACATATTTGACACTACATAACAGTACTATGTCTATTTTTTTTAGAAGCATTGTTTAAATATTCATATATATATCTAGTTTTTAAAGCTATATCAAAGTTTTTCGCAGCATTGAATGAAAATAACCAAAATACGGGATAATTACCTGTCTTCTGGATTACAAATATAATAAGTATATAAAAATTTTATGAAGAAAACTGTTGATATTTAAAGATTAAAAAAACACTGTTATTATTCGGTTGGTTGATCACCATGCCATTTCAGCTACTCTCAATAATTTTTATAGTTCAATATTATACGACTATATTATGTACTTTTAAGTAGCTGGGTACAAATAAACATAATTATGATCAAATCACTGTTTTAAAGCTTAAAGCTTATAAAAAAGGAGCTTTTGACTTTTAATTATTTATTTCCCATTAACGTTTAATTGCGCCTATACATTGAATAGTTTTGTAATTTTTAGCCTTAGAGGATATTTTAAAAGTCCAAGAGCTGTTTTTGAGCAGGGGAGGCAGGGGAAGCAGGGAGAGTAAGAAAAGTGATTTGTATCAAGAATTTCGTGAAATGGTATGAGACGTTGCTTTGTAGCTAGCTTGTTTTTTAGGAATGGACTCCACTACCCTTCAAGAGCGCTAAGAGCGCGATCGCGCTGTGTACCCTGCGCTTTACTACAGCATGACAACAAAAACCCTGTAAAAACATCCTCTAACAGAGGATCTTCGATTTTCAGGCGGTTGAAAGTGCTAATTGAGATTGGTTATCATGCCATTTAACGAAAATAACGTAGGAAAAATCACAAGTTTGACGTTGTACATTCCCACTTTCCCCTAGACTAAGGGCAGCAACTTTGTTCAAACTGGCTGAGGAAAGTAAACTTTGACTGAGACAAACAATTTAACCTTGTCCCTCCAAAATGTCTCACGCAGGGAATTGCGAGATTTAGTGCGAACTCAGCTGCAAATGCTGCTGGAAGTGGAGGATTTGCAGGGAGCAAAAGCGATTCTAGTACCTGTCCAACCTGCGGATATTGCCGAGGCAATTGAGGGTTTGCCAGAAGCAATGCACGCTTTGGCTTTTCGCTTGCTTTCTAAGGATGAAGCAATTGAAGTTTATGAACATCTTGACTACAGCGTCCAAGAACGGCTAATTGAAGAACTCAGAAGTCAGGATGTGCGTGACATTGTAGATAAAATGTCGCCGGATGACCGAGCTAGGTTATTTGATGAATTACCAGCAAAAGTCGTTAATCGCCTGCTAGAACAACTAAGTCCAGCAGAACGCCAAGCTACGGCCCAGCTATTGGGTTATGAAGCTGATACAGCTGGGCGAATCATGACACCAGAGGTCATGTCACTAAAAGAAAATTTTACGGCATCTCAAGCACTAGAACGGATTCGCAACTTAGCTAATGCCAGTGAAATGATTTACTACCTTTACATTACTGATGCGGAAAGGCATTTGTCAGGGATTTTATCACTGCGTGAGTTGGTGACGGCTCAACCGGAGCAAACTATTGGTGAAATTATGACCCGTGATGTGGTGTTTATCCACACTGATACAGATCAAGAAGAAGTTGCAAGATTAATTCAGAGATATGATTTTTTGGCTGTGCCTGTAGTAGACCGAGAACATCGTCTAGTGGGTATCGTCACTGTGGATGATGTGATTGATATTCTGCAACAAGAAACCACCGAGGATATCTATGCCTTGGGTGGAGGTGTGCAGTCAGGCGGTGACAACTACTTTCAAATGAATTTACTGGAAGTTGCTCGCAAACGAGTTGTCTGGTTGTTAGTCTTATTAATAACTAATACTATTACAGGCACAATTATTAAGTCACAAGAAGATATTTTGGCAAAAGTAGTAGTATTGACTGCATTCATCCCTTTGCTGACTGGTACTGGCGGTAACGTGGGTGCTCAGTCCTCTACAGTAGTAATTCGCGGGATGAATACTGATGAGATCCGATCGCTTGGAGCATTACAGGTGATTGGAAGGGAAGCGATCGCCGGGGCGTTGCTGGGAGTTATGCTAGGTACGATCGCTACTGTCTGGGCTTACTTTTTACAAGGACAGTTAGAGGTAGCGATCGCTGTAGGCTCCAGTCTAGTAGCTATTTCTCTTTTAGCTTCTATTTCTGGTTCGGCACTGCCGTTTTTATTCCGCTTCCTCCGCCTAGATCCTGCATTGATGTCAGCACCATTTATCACTACAGCAGTTGATGTAGTAGGTGTTTTGATTTACTTCAATTTAGCGCGGGTAATTTTGAAATTATGAAAAGAGTCATTAGTCATTAGTGAAGAAAAAACTCAAAGGACAAAGGATAAATGACTAATTTTTACAATTCTGATGGTGTATCTGGAGCAACGATTTCGCCAGTACCCAATTGTAGTATCAAGTCTTGGTCGGTAATCAGTTCGCTGAGTTCTTTGACTTGCAAATTCATTTCTTCACAAGCTTGTCTGAGTTCTCTTGCAAATTTGTTGAGATCATCACCATAGCCACATTGATAGGCAGCTGTTTCAATTCCCTGCTTAGCATTTGCTCTAGCACAATCTACTAATTCTGTGCCATGCAATGGTGTAGGAGATGCCATAGACGTAGTTGTTATTTCTTGTGTTTGCTGTTAAACAGCTTACCAGTCTTTTAGCATAAACTCATCTCTCCAATGGATGAAAATGGAGATACAATTAAGAGTAAAAGTGAGGAATCAAAATGCAAATTTTGTAGTTCCTCACTCATAATTATTATTTTTTTTGCTTAACCGTTGACTACTTCTCCACCGTTAGGATGTAACACCTGACCAGACATATAAGAAGCGTCATCAGAAGCTAAAAATACATAGCTGGGAGCTACTTCTTCAGGTTGTCCGGCTCTTTGCATTGGTACTTGTTTACCGAAGTTTGCAACTTTATCTTCAGGAAAAGTTGCAGGAATTAAAGGTGTCCAAATCGGCCCAGGAGCCACAGCATTGACGCGAATACCCTTTTCAATTAAATTCTGAGATAGGGAACGAGTAAAGGCAATGATCGCACCTTTTGTGGAAGAATAATCAAGTAGTTGCGGACTGCCTTTATAAGCCGTTACTGATGTTGTATTGATGATAGAACTGCCTTCTTGCAAGTGCTTGAGTGCAGCTTTGGTTAAGAAAAACATAGAGAAAATATTAGTGCGGAAAGTTCGTTCTAACTGCTTTTCGCTGATATCTTCAATACTTTCTTGCGGATGCTGTTCGGCAGCGTTGTTGATGAGAATATCGAGTTTACCAAACTCATCCACTGTTTGTTGTACAGCTTGCTGACAAAAACTTTCATCGCCAATATCGCCTGCTATGAGTATTGCACGACGCCCTTGTTTTTCTACCAAATTTTTTGTTTCTTTAGCGTCATCATGTTCGTTAAGATAAAGAATCGCCAAATCTGCACCTTCTTTGGCAAATGCGATCGCTACAGCACGACCAATACCACTATCTCCACCCGTAATCAATGCTACTTTGCCTTTTAATTTGTCACTTCCGCGATACTGAGAATCGTCGGCTTTAGGTTTTGGCGTCATTTCTGATTCAACGCCTGGTAATTCTTGACTTTGTGGTGGTTGTAATGTTTGTTCTGCCATAAAACTATTCCAATAGTAAAAAAGAACCAATAATTGACAAATTCCCAAAAGTAAACCTTGGATTTATTCAACCCAAGGTTTACTTTTTGCTTTGGCTCCCACTTGCCATTTGCAATGGATGTTTCCACCCTAGATACTTACCAAACGTACTAATTACTGCAAAATGTACGTAACTTTGATTATTTAACCTCACTCCAGACACCCACTTTTACTATGACCACGAAAACAAGTACACAACTTTCTGAACGATGAAGGATTTATCCTTTTCATCTGTTTTTAAGTTAGCTGTAAATACTGCTGAAGTTTATCGCTCTCTAGAGGGAACCCAAGCTCAAATTTACTCAACCTTAAGATGTAAAATAAATTAAGAAAAATTATGTCATTTGAAATATAAAGTATGTTTTTTATCTTTTATGTAAATCTGGTTTTAGGTGAGCAGTAATATCTACTTTAACCTTCCCAGTTATCGGTTCAAAAATAGCTGAATTATGCTAATTTCGTTAAGATTAATTTAGGTCTATATATTCTGAGAAGCTTACAGCACATTGCCGCCAAGATTCTCTAAAATACCTACATTAACAAATTCAGTGTTAGGCATAAGTGTATTTAATTGGTAAATTTGCATACTAGTATTTTGGACTTAAGGGGATTTCCGTTATTTGATATTCAACCTTTGGGACTGTTTAGGCGATCGCTAAATCTATAGTTTTATCTTTTGCTTAAAAACAGGGATGACTTGTTACAAAAAGATACACTCTTAGGGTTGAACATTAGCACTTCCAAATTGGAGTTTGGAAGATACCAAAGTAGTAAAGCAGTGTTGGAATTAGGATGAGAAAAGGGTTATGACCACAATTAATCTTTCAGAATTAGAGCAGTGTGATCAGTTTCGCCATTTGCAATTAACTTTGCGCGAACGCTGGAAAACTATCGAGTTATTTGACAATAGCGAGGCAGATATTTTAGTTGTTCCCTCCTTGAGTATCGACCAGCGCGAACTCCAAAAAATCGCAGGCTGTGAACATTATGAAGAACGATTACTATTTTCTTTGATGCGCTTACGCAATCCACGAACTAGGCTGATTTATGTCACGTCAGTACCACTGCATCCCAGTATTATTGAATACTATTTACAACTTTTACCCGGAATTCCTTTTTCTCATGCTCGCAATCGCTTGCTGCTACTTTCTACTTATGATTCCTCTCTTAAACCTCTAAGTCAAAAGATTTTGGAACGTCCGCGTTTACTAGAGCGAATTCGTCAAGCTTTGAGGCTGGAAAAATCATTTATGATCTGCTATAACTCAGCTTCATGGGAAGGCGAATTGTCGGTAAAATTGGGTGTACCACTTTACGCAGCTGCACCAGACTTGCAGATTTGGGGTAGTAAAAGTGGAAGTCGGCAAATTTTTGCTGAAAGCGGAGTACCACATCCAGATGGTAGTAAAAAGGTGTGGAATTCCGCGGATTTGGCAGAAGTTACTGCTGATTTGTGGGAACGCCAACCGACATTACAACGCATAGTAGTAAAGCTCAACGAAGGCATTTCTGGAGAAGGAAATGCGCTGCTAGACCTTAGACCAATTGCAAGTGTAGCACCAGAGCAATGTGATCATGCTCAAAGGGTAGCAACAATTAGCGATCGCTTCTCAACTCTGCGCTTTCAAGCCAAACAAGAGACTTGGGAAAATTTTTCGGGACGAATCCCGGAACTAGGCGCAATTGTTGAGGCATTTGTAGAAGGAGAAATTAAGCGATCGCCTAGTGTCCAAGGACGAATCACACCCACTGGCGAAGTGGAAATCCTTTCAACCCACGACCAAATTCTTGGAGGGCCAGACGGTCAGATTTATCTTGGTTGTCGATTCCCCGCTGATGAACGCTATCGGTTGCAATTACAGCAATTGGGGTTAAAAGTTGGCAGAAAGCTTGCAGAAAAAGGCGCTTTAGAGAGGTTTGGAGTAGATTTTATCACCGTTGATCAAGGTAATGGAGAGTGGGATATTCAGGCGATCGAAATTAATTTGCGTAAAGGCGGTACTACTCATCCTTTCATGACCCTGAAATTATTAACTAACGGTCGCTATGACCTCTCCACAGGCTTATTTTACAGTCAGCAAGGTCGTCCTAAATATTACATTGCCACCGACAACCTACAAAAAGACCGCTATCGCGGATTGTTAGCTAATGATTTGATGGATATCATCGCTCATCACAGACTGCATTTTGACAGCGGCACTGAAACAGGAACAGTGTTTCATCTCATGGGTTGTCTTTCTCAGTTTGGCAAATTGGGATTAACCAGTATCGGTGATTCCCCACAACAAGCAGAAGAAATTTATAACAAAGTCGTCAAAGTTTTGGATGAAGAAACTCGCAGCAATAATAGTGATTTACCCTTGTTCTCCGATTACGCCTTTCCTGTTAGTTGGGATGGATATGAATGAATAAAAAGGAATAGGGAAAACTAGGCCGCTTGGGTTCGCATAGCGGGGCAGTATTTAAACCTGTCCCATATCCCCGTTCTCCGTTCCCGCACCAAAGTAAGAGGCTGGTGAACTATTCACATTTCTGCTGACGAAAGTGCGATCGCTCAAGGCTATTTCATTCTATTTGACCACAAAGTACCGGAAGAAGGTAATTCTGTAGCTACCCGCTTGCGTGCGATGATCAGCAATACCACTGCTGCACCCGCAAATATGACGTTCCCAATCACATCAAGCTGAGGGCTTGTATCACTGGTCGAAGGGACTTGGACAAAGCCAAACCATGCGTACACCAATAGCAATCCGCCTGACACGGCAAAGGTATGCCGCGCATTCCAATCAGATCGCTTGGCTCCCTGCCACAACAGGCTGCTACCTGTTATGAGCAATGCCAGCATCCCAGCCACATTAAAGCTTGCTGGAATTGTGTCATGCACGATCAGCGATCACTGCCCAATATGGGCTAGAAGCCGTCAGTGTGCGCGACGTTGCTGCTGAAGCAGGTGTATCGGTGGGGTTGGTGCAGCACTACTTTAAGACAAAGGACGAGATGCTGCTCTTTGCGTGTCGCTACATGATCGAACGCGCAAATGCGCGTACACAAGCGCTATTCAATAGCTCGCCTGAGCCACAATCAGCACGCTCTGTGTTGCGTGGTCTGTTTGAGCAGATGCTCCCGTTAACCGAAGAGCGACGTGTCGCTATCCGCGTCTGGATTGCGTTTCTCGCCAGAGCCGTTGTCAAGCCTGAGCTTGGGGTATTTATGCAGCAGACGCACATGAATACTCACATATTCATCGCTGCACAACTACGTCAGGGTCAGCGTACTGGTGAAGTTGAGGACAGCATTGATGTGGATCGGGCAACAAGGGCAATCTTCATGCTCGTGGAAGGGCTGGTTTCGCATGTTCAGATTGGTCACTACACTGGCGAACAAGCTATGCAAGCTATAGATGATCGCCTTGACGAGGTGTTTCGCTCTCCGACATACCCGCCGTGATAACGTCCTTTAACAAACAATTTAAAATAGTTAAAATATCAAAATTATTAAAACATTTGTGTGTTTTTTGATTATTTTAGTTTTTTTGATATCTTTTACTTTATCACTACGATATTCAAAGTACTTCTAAAAGTATCGAGACATAGCAAAAAGCAATTAGAACTTCCCAAGTCTACCTTTTGATGAGATGACTTTAAGTTTACATTGCTTGGTGAAATTTTTGTGCGAAATTACTCTAAGTTTCCTATTTTGTGGATTGATCATAACTAAATTACTTTGAGAGCTTCCTAAAAATAGGAATAATTCAAGCACTGTTCAGCATAGCTACAAGTTTAAAGTATTTATCTCATCTGTAATTGTATCTAAGGACTGTTCTAAATATGCCTCTTGTAAAACGTTGTTTAGCCGAATTTATCGGCACTTTTTGGCTTGTTTTGGGTGGCTGTGGCAGTGCTGTTTTAGCTGCTGCATACACGGCAGATGCCGCAAAAATCAGCGAGAGTACTTCTTTTCCATTGGGTATTGGATTGGTAGGCGTATCCCTAGCATTTGGACTTACTGTACTTACAGGGGCTTATGCACTTGGTCATATTTCTGGTGGTCATTTCAACCCAGCTGTTTCTTTTGGGCTGTGGGCAGGAAAGCGCTTTCCAGGGTCAGATCTACTACCTTATATTGTCTCTCAAGTGATCGGTGCATTTGTTGGTGCTGGGGTTATCTATCTAATTGCTAGCGGTAAAACTGGATTTGTCCTTAGTGGCTCTAATCCACTTGCCACTAACGGCTATGGTGCTCATTCTCCAGGTGGTTATACGCTGTTTGCTTGCCTGATCACTGAAATTGTGATGACTTTTATGTTTCTGCTAATTATTTTAGGTGTGACTGATCGTCGTGCTCCCCAAGGACTTGCGCCACTTGCAATTGGTTTTGGACTAACCTTGATTCACCTAATTAGTATTCCTGTAACTAATACCTCGGTAAATCCTGCCCGCAGTACTGGAGTTGCTCTGTTTGCAGGCGTAGAACTTTTTTCTCAAGTATGGCTGTTCTGGATAGCTCCTATTTTTGGAGCTATTTTAGCAGGATGGTTCTACTTAGCTGTGTTTAGTGAATCGGCAATAGAAGAACCGCAGCAATTCAAGGAGTTAGTCTAGTTGTAATGAGGCTGCGATCGCTAATACTCCTATGACATCTCTGGAAATTCGAGCATCCCGCCAGAAGCTCAGTATGAAGTATACCGAATTGTCGTAATTATTGAGCGTCAAATTATTTGACGCTCAACATAAAATATTTAAAAGCAGAGAAACGTTAAAATCAAGTCAGCCTTTGTATTGTAGCGGTTGTGTCCCACATCACTCAGAGTGCGGTTCACTGCATAAATCCTGACTGTCAACGTCCTTATCCTCAGCCTTGGGGAAACAAATTTTGTAACAGCTGTGGCGCACCGCTACAGCTGTTAGACCGCTATATCCCATTTCAGCCTTTAGGTTCAGGAGGATTTGCTCAAATTTACACGGTTTGGGATGAAAAAACTCAAACAGAGAAAGTACTGAAAGTGCTGGTGGAAGATTCACTGAAGGCACAGGAATTGTTTACCCAAGAAGCAGCGGTTTTAAGTAGTTTGCAGCATCCGGGTGTCCCCCAAGTTGATGCTGATGGGTATTTTCAAATAAATTTGTTCAGTCCCAAACAGCGCCGACTAGCTTGTTTGGTAATGGAAAAAATCAATGGGCAGACTTTAGAGGATATATTAAAAAGTTATCCTCAAGGGTGTCCTGAAGATTTGGTATTAAACTGGTTCACCCAGGCTGTGAAGATTTTACAGGTATTGCACAAACGCCAGATTATTCACCGCGACATCAAACCTTCTAATTTGATGCTAGGTACTCCTTCTACAAATGTACCTCTAGTTCAAAGAACAGGTGGCGATCGCTTAGTGCTAATTGATTTTGGCGGCGCAAAACAATTTAGCACAGCAATGCTGCGTCGTGAGTCTAGTTCCACCCGGCTATTTTCTTCTGGCTATAGTCCACCGGAACAAGTGACTGGGGGAAATGTGAGCCCAAGTGCTGATTTTTATGCCCTTGGTCGAACGATGATTGAATTACTAACGGGCAAATATCCGCCGCAGTTGGAAGATCCGCAAACTGGGGAGTTACGCTGGCGTGCTGGGGTGAATGTCAAACCGCAACTAGCAGATTTACTAGATGAGATGGTACGAGATGATGTGCGATCGCGTCCAGCAAATGCGGCCATTATTCAAAAACGTTTAGCGAAAATTTCCAAAGCATCACCACAGCAAGGGTTGTTTTCCCAATTGCGAGACACTGTTAAACAAACCTCAACGCAAGCATCCCAAAAATTTGCACTGTTAATACAAGCTGTTGAGCAAGCTTTCGCCGACTTTAATCGAGCTGTCGGTAAAACTACTCGTTTTATAGTCAAGACGATTTTTAAAGTTTTACAAGCTTGTTTAGCAACAATTTGGGCGATGATTCTGACTTGTCTCGGCGCTTGTTTAGGTGCGATCGCTGGTTTTATTTTGGCGTATCGGACAAACTTAGGCAATCAAGTTGTGGAATTTATGGTTTATCAGCTAAATCAATTAGTTCCCAATACTCAACCGGACTTTGGGGCTGATATTCTGGTTTTCGTCGCGGCGGGGATAGGAACGGCTTGGGGATTAACGCTGTCGGGGTGTTTTGGGCAACGGCGGCGTTTCTTGGTGGCGTCGCTGATGGCTATGATTAGCTATGGCTTCGGATGGTTGGTTTTTCAATTAATCACACCAAAAGCTAGCGGTGAGGGCTTGGTGGCATTTATTCTAGTGGCTGTTTGTCTACTGACTTTGAGTTTAGGTCTTCGCAGCCATCACATAGTTTACGCTGTGGTCGCTTCCTTTGGCACTGCGATCGCCTTTGCAATTTCAATTCTTTTAAGATTAACACCACCTATCTGGCATTTTTCTACTCAGCCCGCTTGGTCGGAGTTATGGCTACCTCTAGCTTTTTTTGGTCTTGTAGGCGTATTCCTGGGCTTTTGGTTGGGGGTAAGTTACTACTTAATTATTCCTGGGTTACGTCTTTTGGGATGGCGTTAATCATAATATGTGAACTACCTACATTGACCTGATGGTACAGTGTAGGCTTCCTGTCTAGCAGAAAGCGTAGTAGTAGATTTCTTGCGTCCTCTATTACTTCGACTTACATCTGGGCAACAGGCTTCTTGATGAAGTTGTTCATGGGGGAAACCCCCAAGACCACACTTCATCGCTTTATCCCCCTTTCCAGGGGTCAAAATCCGTAGTCCCTCGTCTCTGAGGTTAATACTTGCGTTGATGTCTCTGTCATGCTTGGTGCGTGAGGCTTCTTGCTGTTTCAGCTAAAAACAAGATCCCCCTAGTCGTTTTTTACGAGCTAGGGGGATCACATATGTGGTAGTCTATAAAGAGTTCGGTATAACTGGCTATGCTCTGATTCTAAAGCCTAACATTTTGTTTTGAGTAGTCTTATCATCAGAATTTATACTATTTTCATAGCTTCTTAATGAATGCTTCATGCCTATTGTTTGCTAGAAAACTCGTATATGTAAGGATGACAATAGGCAACATGTGTAACTAGTCATCCTTGTAAATACCTGTAAAACTATGAAACTTCAGATTTTGGCTACCGTCGCCCTGTTAGGTTGTTTGAGCTTTGCAGAGCAAGCCTTGGCGTTAAACCAACAGGACTTAGATCAGTTGAAGGCTGCGAGTGCCTGTCCTCGATGCGATTTGAGCGGTGCTGATCTAACTCAACTCAACCTAACTGGAGCAAATTTACGTGGAGCTAACTTGAGCGGTGCAACATTATCTCAAGTTAATCTGACGAATGCCGATCTGACTGGTGCGAATTTGGAAGCTGCGATTTTGAATTCAGCAAATCTCAGTGGCGCTTCCTTGACAGGTGCAAATTTGAAATCAGCATCCCTAGAAAATGCGGATCTGTCTTTTGCCGGTTTCATTAGCGCCAATTTGGAAGCAGCCAACCTCAAGGGCGCAAGAGTGCAGTTTACGAATTTCCGAGGGGTAAACTTCCGCCTGACAACCCTAGGTAATGGCGTCGTCACTTCTGACAAACCCTATTGGTGGTCGTTAGAGCGTACAATTCCCACAGAATGCAACAAATTTAAAGCCGAGAATGCTAGAGGTACAACCTGCTACACCAGACAGTAAACAGTCAACAGTAAACGGTAAACAGTTAACAATCAACAGTCAACAGTCAAAATAATTGGGTTTAAGAAGAATCGCTAAGGGGGCGATCGCAAACAAGCTGAAAACTGGTGCTACCTGGCGGGTTTAAATCCCCCACCATACCCCTTAATAACTGTTTACTGTTTACTGTTTACCGTTTACTGTTTACTGTAAAAGCATTTTGTTTATTAACAATTCTTTATCATGGGAAAAAGCCTGTAGATTAATTGATCGATGCTTACCCGTATTCAAGACTTAGCAGCAAAACTAGCACCCCGCTTAATTGAAATTCGCCGCCATATTCACTCTCATCCAGAACTCAGCGGTCAGGAATACCAAACAGCAGCCTTTGTGGCTGGTGTTTTATCTTCCAGTGGTCTGCATGTGCAAGAGGGAATTGGTAAAACAGGCGTTATTGGAGAACTACAAGGTACTAACCAAGATCACCGTTTGTTGGCGATTCGTACTGATATGGATGCGTTACCAATTCAAGAACGCACTCGTTTAGAATATGCCTCTCGTGCAGAAGGCATCATGCACGCTTGTGGCCACGATGTCCACACCACAGTAGGCTTGGGAACAGCAATGGTGCTGTCCCAAGTAGCAGATGAGTTGGGTGGTAAAGTACGGTTTTTATTTCAGCCAGCAGAGGAAATTGCTCAAGGAGCAAGCTGGATGGTAAAAGATGGAGCGATGGAAAATGTTTCAGCTGTTTTGGGAATTCATGTTTTCCCTTCAATACCCGCTGGGTCTATTGGCGTGCGTTACGGGGCATTGACGGCGGCGGCTGATGATTTAGAGATTATCATTATTGGAGAATCGGGGCATGGGGCACGTCCCCATGAGGCGATTGACGCGATTTGGATTGCTTCGCAAGTAATTACCATGCTCCAACAAGCCATCAGCCGGACGCAGAATCCCTTGCGTCCTGTAGTATTAAGCATCGGACAGATTAGTGGTGGTAGAGCACCGAATGTAATTGCTGATAAAGTGCGATTATTGGGAACTGTGCGATCGCTCCATCCTGAAACCCGTGCTCATCTGCCTAACTGGATTGAAAACATTGTGGCTAATGTCTGCCATACATACGGGGCAAGCTATCAGGTTAATTATCGCCAAGGCGTGCCTAGTGTGCAAAATGATTATGCTCTGACACAACTTTTACAATCATCTGCTGAAGAAGCTTGGAGTAGCGATCGCGTCCAAGTCTTACCTGAACCATCCCTAGGTGCTGAAGACTTTTCTATTTATTTAGAACACGCCCCCGGTTCCATGTTTCGCTTAGGTGTAGGCTACAAAGATAGAATTATTAATTATCCATTACACCATCCCGAATTTGAAGTTGATGAATCTGCAATTATCACCGGGGTTGTAACTATGGCGTATGCTGCTTATAAATACTGGCAACAAGAGTAAACATTTTTGTCATTTTTCATTTGTTAAAGTCTAAGTTTGAGTACTCCCCTGTGATTACAGAAGCTCAGACTTTAGCCGTAGGCAAGTCTGAGTAGTTCACTATAAGTATTATCCAAAATCTCAAATCCAAAATCGATGGATCGACGATCTTTTTTACTAAGTACAAGTACACTGGCACTTTCGCAACTGCTTTTTAGCTGTAGTGGAAGCAACCAGGCAAAACTAAAAGTACAGTTATTAAAAGGTTCTATACCTGGTCAGGTAGTTAATCAATTTCAAAAAGGTTTACAACAACAGGTACAGTTAAAGTTTGCTCCAGTTGAGCAGATACAGGATTTGTTTCAGCAATTACAAAATCGGCAGCAGAAATCAAAAGCCACTGATCAAGAGATATGGAACCGCTTTATACCATTTAGGCAAAGTCAAAAAGTAGATGAAGCGGACTTAGTAACATTAGGAGATTACTGGCTAAAAGCAGCAATTGAGCAGAAACTCATTCAACCACTAGATGAAGTGCAGAAAAATCAATTAAAACAGTGGTCTGTTTTAGATGAAAGGTGGAAGAAACTGGTAACGCGCAACGATCAAGGTAACTTGGATGCTCAGGGAAAAGTTTGGGCTGCTCCCTACCGTTGGGGTAGTACAGTAATTGTTTATAACCGTGATCGGTTTCGAGACTTAGGATGGACGCCGAAAGATTGGAGTGATTTGTGGCGGGATGGATTGCGCGATCGCATTTCCTTACTAAATCAACCTAGAGAAGTAATTGGGTTGGTCTTAAAAAAACTAGGAAAATCCTACAATACAGAGAATCTTGACCAAGTACCAGACTTGGAAAAAGAATTACAGACATTAAATCAACAGGTAAAGTTCTACAGTTCCAATAACTACCTAGAACCCTTAATCATTGGAGACACTTGGCTAGCAGTTGGTTGGTCAAGTGACGTGCTGCCAATTCTTGGACGTTATCCACAATTCACCGCAGTTATTCCCCAGTCAGGAACAGCAATCTGGGCAGACTTGTGGGTACGTCCCACAGGTGTTGTTCAGGATGGTTTATCATCCCAATGGATTGATTTTTGTTGGCAATCAGACATTGCTAGGCAAATTTCTCTGCTGACTAAAAGTAATTCACCAATTTCTACAAATATTGTCGCTTCCGACATTCAGAAGCCATTACGCAGTCTGTTAGAAAGCGATGTCTACGACGGGCTACGCCTACGCGAAGTTTTTGACAAAAGTGAATTTTTGCTTCCCTTATCCCCAGCAGCAGCAAAACAGTACGAGTCTTTATTCACCAAAATCAAAGCTTAATTGGACATTGGAAAAACTCTTTCCCAGTCCCCAATCCCCAGTCCCTTATAAAGAACGCAGTAACCCTAACTTATTCTGAGCGTTCATCTGGATACTACATAACGCTGGACTTGTATTAAAGTTACAGGTGTAGGTTGCTAAAAGTTCTTGCTGATAATTGAAAACCCTAACGTTATAACCGTCCTTGCGAGCAACGCTACCCAAGCGATTTACAAAGTCGTAGCGCTCTAGATAGTCTAGTAAGCTCCAAATCTGCTGATTTACTATCAGATCTGCTCGTGCAGGTTCTTTGGCGGAAGCAGGATATGCTATCCAGTTATCTAATAGCTTGTTCTCAGAGTTCTCTTGTGCCCACCATAAACTAGGAGTGGCTATTTTTTCTAGGTTAATGGTGTTAGCTGTAATTACATAGTCTTTTGGCTTAGTTAATAAATCTAGTTGCAAAGGCGCACTAGAAGGTGTTGGTACTGGCGTAGTTTGCGCTAGCGAGGGTGAGACTAATAAAGTTGTGATAATGGTTAATATTAGTGGAAGCGATGTCTGGCAACCAAGCAGTTTGTGTTTAGGCATAAGCTAATACCATTTTTGATGGTGGATTAATCACCAATTACCTCGTGAGTAATTGGTGATAGATTTTACCCATTACTAATAATCTATCTAATATCAATTTAAAAAAAGAATGTGACAGATAGACCATGTAGAGACGTTGCAGTGCAAAGTCTCTACTTTGGCGATCGCTTGATCTGCTAACTTCACTGAGAAACTCTCACACAAGGCGCTTCACTAGCCGAGGGAGGATCAGGGAAAATTGCTAAAGTGTGATATTCAGGATTACTTTGCTCGTATATTACTCGAAAAGTATACAGCTTGGTTTTACCTTGTTTTTCGGTAACAACTGTTAAAAGTGTATTGTTGGTGGTAGGTAGTCCAGGAATATTAAGTTTTTGAATTCGTCTAAGTTGAATGACATTCGCTGCGGAATTTTTACAATCTCCTACATTAGTATTACGGTCTTGACCAAACTGCATACATACCGGGCCATCAAAATCTATAGTTACCTGTGATGGATCGTTTAACCAAACTTTTTTAATTACTTCTCCAGCCTGAATAAAGCTTAAGTTTGTTCCTTGCTGATACGAAATATTAAGGGTAGGTATTGCTCCTCCTAAACCTTGTGCTTGACAGGAAAACATGGAACGGAGAACGGCGTTATTAGCGATAGCGCGACCTGCCAGTAAGAACATAGCAGCCGAGAAAATCAAGGAAGCCAGATGTAGGAAATAAGAATTATTTGAGGGCTTTCCTAACAAATTGTTATTGTTTTTCATAGCTGCAAAGAGATGAATAAGATAAAAAAGATGAGGGATAACTAGGAATAATATAATTCCTAACTCCTGACTCTTCGTTAAAACTGCATTACTTGATTGATATATATTTCAACATTTTTACCTGCTGGTAAAAACCAAACATTTGTACGTTGCATCATTTGAGAGATAGCCTGTTGATTACGTTGGGCAATTTGGGGAACTACTGTATTAATACCACCTTCAAATAGCCCTGCGGCAATGTTGCGTCTGTTGTTCCCACTGGTAATCACTGTATTACCGTTATATACGACTTGGGAATCACTACGATTAAACAACTCTGCGGCTTTCCCAAGACCACCTAAAACAAATATTCCTGCATCCATCCCTGCAATAGATGATGATTGATTGGGAAATTGCTGTGCTATTAAAGGTTTACCTTGAGAAGCGCGAATCATCATTGCATTTTGCGGTAAGCTTCTTTCTGTGGTGCTATCTTTATTTTGGACGATAACTTTGACTACATTTAGCTGTAATAAACCCTGTTCAGAAATAGAACGAATTTCAGTTAATAACTCGGTGTTTGCAGGTAAAGCGATCGCACCATCTACAGCTTTGAGTGGTTCTTTTAAACGCACAACAAATACATTTTTGTTTTCGTCGTTTTCGTCGTTGTTCCTTGCTTTAGTAGTTTCTCCAAATACAGCTGTTGCTAATACAGCTTTGACGCTAGTCCCCACTGCTACGGATTTCTGGCTCTGTTGTTGTCCTTGATTAACTACAGAAGGTTCTTGGGGTGGCGTTTGGTTAGGATTGGGGTTTGGTGGCTGTTGCGCGACTTGGGTGTTTTGTGGAGGTTCAGAGGTAGCCGCCATGACATTGGGTTTATCAGTGACATTTACTTGACCATAACTACCCAATTTTGCTAATCTTGACCACTCATCAAGTGGGTTGGGTGGAGGTGGTGGAGTTGGTTGCACAACTGGTAATGGTGGCGCAGGTTGAGAGATCACAGGCCTTTGTGGAGGAGATGGTACTGTGACTACGCGAGGCACATAAACTGTTCGCACGGGTGCTGGTGTTATTTGCGGTACTACCCGCGGTCTATTTCTAGAAGAAACTACTGGTTCTGGCTGTAAAGCTACCGCAGGCGTTGGTTTTGCGGTTCTCAGCCTTTGTTGTGCCGCTTTGACTAACTCAACTTGTTCAGTTAGAGCTAATTTTGTTTTGAGAGTCTCTACTTCTGCTGCTAGATTTTGAGAAGGAGATTCATTTACAGGTTGCGATCGCACTTGGGGAGAAATCTCGCTTTGTGGTTTTTGATTGCCACTATTCATCAGCTGGGACAAAAACCCGCCAGCCAACAAAACTATAGATAGGGTAGCCATCCCCACCAAGCCTAACTTCGCAAAGGGGTTGGATGAGAGGGGTTGCTTAGTCTGAACTTCTTGCGGTTGTTCAGGTGATGGCTGCAAGCTGACATCTTCTAATTCTTGGATGCGAGGAGGAGATTCTTCTTCAAAGCCAACCAATCTTGCCATCCGCGATTCCCAATCTAGAGATTCTACTTCTCGTTGGCGATCGTCGGTAGTTAGAGTAAATAGATTTTGTGCAGGAGTTTCTGATGGAATTGAATATCGAGTCATAGTACAACTTATTTTTAATTTAGAGAACAATTTTTATCTTGAATTTCACAGACATTATAAATTTCTAGTCTAGCTTCGCCTAGGCGGTAAGCTGCTAAATTTAACGGAATTGCTGTATTTGGTAGTGAAGTTGCTGGTTGGTCTATTGCTCTGACTAAAATTTGTTTATTAAATGAAATCGACTTTCCTAGCCTGTCAGAACTACTAAAAACTAATTGATTGGCAAGTATCTCCACTCTCCATTGTCCATCACCTATCTTTGTCGGTTGAGAAACTCTTTGGATTACTAATACATTCTCAGTGCCTCTATTTACAGAGTCAAATTGACTCTCTGGATTTAAATTAGTCAGTTCTAACTGAAATTTTTGCTTAAAATCTTCAGCTACCAATTGAGAACTGATGTCCCAGACTGTTTTTGGCGGTTGTTGCTGCGACCAGGTAAGCATTAAGCTTATACTTTCACCCACAAAGCGCCGAATAGTCTCTGGTTGTCGCTCTAAATTCTGTTTGGGGTCTACTGTGATAGCGCGACCATCAATAAGTTGCACTAAACTTTGAGGTGTGAGTTGCTGACTTAATTGCTGCAACATAGACCCGTGAAATACGAGTAACAGTAAGGTCAACAAATGTAAACCAAATGTTCCTACTGCTAACAGTGGTAAAATGCTAGTTTTTTTATTTTCGGGTTTAAGTAACTGCATTAATAATTATCTATATAAATTACAATATCTTCACTTTGAAAATTTATTATCTTAAGAAGTTCTCAGATTTGATTGTGTTTCCGCATTGCTTTAGCTGTTCTTCATTCAAATTGTTATATTCGTCTAACAAACATAAATTCCGAATTTCATAGATTTCTAGTTTGTCAGTACGAATACTATAAATTGCTTTTTGGAGGGTAGTGGCATTGTTAGCTTGGGGATTAGCGAAGTAATCGACTGCACGCACAAGTAAATCTTTATTAAAAGGCGTGATAACTCTTCTATCATCAACTTGTTTCTTTTGAATTAAGTCAGCTACCATACCCACGCGCCACTTACCTGGGGCAATTTTTTTTGGTGGATAAATCCGCTTAATAACTAACTGTGATGTCATAGCTTGGCTGGGATTTTCAGAGAAAACTTCTGGCGGTGTGATTTCGGCAATTGTGCTTAAGAAACCTTTGCGAAAGTCTTCTGATAAGCCAAAACTAGCTATCCAACTACTGGTGCTAATTTTTTGGCTACCGCCTTGTGTTGTTCTAATTAGGATTCCTAAATCTGATTTGGGGTTTGCGACTTCTTCGATACTTTGTGGTGGTAGATTTCCAGACCAGTTAAACATCGATATCATCGTTTTACTGATGAATTGGCGAATTGCTTCTGGTTCTCGTTCTAAATCATCAGTAACGGCTACTGATTTACCGTCTATTATTTGCACAAAGTTAGGAGGTTTTCTTAAACTGAGTTGGCGAATTTTAATCCCTTGGAATAGGAACAAAAGTAAAACTAGTACATGCAAACTGAAGGTGGCGATCGCAAAAGCTGTTAAAATACTTCCTGTTCGTTGTCTTTTTTCCAGTAACCGTACCATTTACTTATCTCCCAACCCAACAGTTATCGCTATTTAACTTGTATTTAATGAATAATTAAAATGCTTCCCACTAGTATATTTATTGATTTTTAATTACTTACTAATCTCCCTATCTAAAAATTTATGTCCTATCTTTCACCAGAGAAGCCGTATTGCTGATAGCACTGAAGACTGCAAACCCACCAGCCGCAGCTACTAACAAAGATAAAATCGGAGCCAAAACTCCCAGAAAAATTATGAACCACATTAAGTCTGGATCAACATTAGCATTTTGCCCAGGCCCATTAACAATAACTGCGGCAGTTAACACAGCAATAATGTTAAATGAAATTTTAGCGATGCCAATAGATAAAAACCCGGTGAGCCATGCAAAAATAGGTTTACCAGCTACAGGTAGCAAAGACCCACCTACAGCCAGCGGCCCTAAAGTTGCTATCAGCAACATAGTAGCTTCTATTAAATTTTGAAAGGCATATTGTAAAGAGACTAAAAAACTCTTAATGCTTGTTTGAACTGTAGAACCCAGCAAAGAATTAAATGCATTTTCAGATACACTACCTGTGCTATATGTAATTTGATTTACCTTATTTTGTAGCCTGTCTATCCAAGTTTTATTACCATATAAATTTCTGTATTCTTGCCAAAGTTCGTTAGCTTTGTCCGTAGCTTTAACAAAGCATTTATTTTGTTGTTCACCAGTAAGTGACTGACAAGGACGCAGCAAAGAACCTGCCACTTCTTCAGCAATACTCATATTCAGTGCTTGCTGGTAAATTTGGTCAGTATTGGTTGTTACCACTACTTGCTGATTTACAGCATTTATCAAATTCCGTACTCCCAATGTTAAATTAGAAAGTATGCTGCCATTGCCTGAATTACTTAACAGTATTACCACCAGGAAAGGCCAAATCAAAGCTGATATAGGGCGGGCATATTCGCTATATATCAAATCTTTGAGGAATTGTAGCATAAAAAACAGCAGGGTTCCGACTGCAAAGAATACACCTAGATTTGTGAGCGCTCCGTATAAGTTATTACTGGTATTATTTTGCAATAAATCCAGCCATTGATTGTCCCAACTTTCGGCAATACTTTGGGCAGTTGTAGCACCATTACCGAGAATTTCATCTATGCCTATTTGGGCAAAAATTGGTAAAGTAGCAAGCTGCATTTTGATACTGGCTGTTTTCTAAAAAAAGATAATTTTCCGTAGTTAAATGGGAATAAAGATTTTTGAATTTAAATTCTAATTATCCATTTTTGTTCCAAATAAATCCATTTGAGCAGTGGCTCGCAAAAGTCGCGCTGTTTCTGTAGATGTATCTACTCTCCGAGCACGATTTTCCTCTTCCATTTGCTGAGAAAGGTTTGCTAAATTTAAGTTTGAGTATTGCAGCGCTTGATTCGTTTGTAGCGTCTGAACAAATGTTTCGGCTACAATTTTTGATTGTTCTTTTTGAATTTTAAGGCTTTGCAATTGGTTAACGTTGATTAATTGTGACAGATTGGAAATAGCATTAGTTACAGGATTAGCGTTCTCAATGAGATTACCAATTTGACCGAGGAACTTATCGCTTTCGTCTTCTGCTTGTTCAGTAAATAACTCAATATCTTTCAGGGCTTTTTCTGTATTTATTAACTTCGTTTTTGTCCGAATCTGTCCAGCTTCACCCAGAAGACCTGACACGGCTCCACGGGTAATTAGACGATTGATTTCATTACTAATTAAATTTGAGCGGACTACTGAATTATTCTCAAAGCGGTCTGATATGGAGTTGATAAAAATATCATCACGAATTCTCTGACCAGCAATGATTGGATTAGGTATATTCAATTCTCCTGTGGCGGTAGTTATAGCACTTCTACTTTGTGGTTCCACAGGCTTTAGGTTTTCGCTCAGATTATTTTGGAGATAGTTTTGTAAATCTACAGAATATGATTGAAAATCAGTCCAAACTTCACCTACTTGTGCTATTGCTGGTAACATTGCTAGGGATACTAAAGTAAGAGTTAAAAGGGTAGTTTTTTGCATAAATCTGTACCTGGAAAATGTAGATGAATTTGTATATTAATGTGTGAAATAGGATTTATTTTCCTCACGCAGAGACGCAGCGAAAAGTTCTGAATGAGGGTTTCCCTCCGTAGGAAACTTTTCAAGATAGAGGCGCGGAGAAAGAGTTAAAAAAATCTGTGGTGTATAAGTTTTAGAGTTGTTGTCAACTACTACGTAGCGTAGCGACTAACTGACGTGCAAATGTCGAAATTGCTTCATATTTGTCGGTGTGAAGTTGCATCATTTTACTGCGTGCAGTTTGTTCATAAGGGTTATTGGCGACTGCTGCTAGTTGTTCGTAACCTGGATAGTAGCGGCAAAATGTATAAATACCGTTATCATCTAGCAGCCATTGACTATAAATGCCTTCTTTGCGTGGGAAAAAGCTTTCGGAGGCATTACGAGAAATAATGTTACGGGGATATTTTAAGATGTCTGCAAAACTATCTACTGCAACTGGCTGAATGCGTCCAATCAATCGTGTTGTCAAGTTTTGCAAAATTTTAGATGCAGCTTTAGATTTGGCGATGGTATCAGGATCTTGTGCTGATAAAATAACTCTAATTCCAGCTTTAGCACCGTTGGCACAAACTCTGCCCACTAAGTCAGAAATTTGCTCGAATTCAAATAAAATCGGTGCTTCGTCGATGAAAAATATAGAAGCCGGACTGCTTAATGCACGTCGCAGTGCTGCTGAATATGCGCTTAAAGATAGTACTGCTGCATCTTCATTATCTGCTAGATTTCTGAGAGCAAAAACCAAAAGTTGTGCATCGGTAGGAAAGCTAGATGGTGCAGAAATTGCTTGTCCGACGCGACTAGAAAGCCAAAAGCGCAAGCGCAGCTGAATTTGACTTAAGGCATCCTCAACTCTTCCACTTACAGAATTTAGCTGTAGGTGTTCTGGGGAGCAGAAATAGAGAAAGTCTTTTAAAGTAGGGGTTTTAGGCCAAGCTGGAGAACCAAATCCCCCTGCTATTGCTTTACGATATCGCTCTTTGATACCCTCATCAGCAAAGAAGGCTTCTAAAGCTAAGTTGAGAAGCGATCGCACAGTTTGCGATAAAATCTGATTTTCAGCAGATGATCCTAAAACCATTGTCATCAAAGCTGATTCCAAAAAAGATATATAATCGAGTGTGCGATCGCGTTGTTGTTCTGGATCAAGCGATCGTAAATCTGGCTGCTCAAATAAGTTATTTGATTGTTTAGAAATATCAAAATACGCCCCATTTCCCTCCATAAACTCTGTGTAGTCGGTAAAAGTCGATGTACCATCAGGTTTGGGGAAGTCTAACGCCACTACAGGAATGCCATGCGCTAAAGCCTGAGTTAAAATTCCTGATACTAACACTGATTTCCCAGCACGAGTTGTTGCAAACAGCGCTAAGTTTTTATGTTGGTTAAACAAATCTAGATGTATCGGGGTTCCGCCTTCTTCAGCAATCAACTCGAAGCCTTGATTATCACCTTTTTTAGTTAGTACTAAAGGCATTAATCCTGGAACTTCACTTGTTAAATATAGTTGGCGACGATTGAAGGGTTTTGCTAACAAACCCTCCCAAACTATTGGTAAAGTTTGCAGCCAAATTTTCCAAGCATATTCGGTTTCTCTAATTACCCGCGCTGGACGTTGAAAACAGTTTTCAATATATCTTGTCGCTTCCTCTAGTTTCTCTATACTGGAACGATGTACCAAAATCGCTATACCTGTATAAATCGGTACTGCACCTTCATACAATTGCTCTTGTGCTGCTACGGATTTCTTTAACTTTAATTGAGCGTTTACATCAATGGTTTTACTTTTTTCTTGAGCCATGATATTAGTCATATTTGACTGCTTCAACACTCTTTGCAAGGTAGTTTTGACAAATGCTGGATTTGCAGTAGTTAATTCACAAAATACTTCCGTATCTACTACCGTTTCTCTGGCTAGCAGTTCCCATATATAACGCAACTGAGTAGATTTGTTTGACCAACCTCCGGGTTTTTCTAAAAATGTCATTACGCCAATATAGCGATTTTTCACATTAACCCAACGACGGTCAGCACAAGGTACACTAGACTCCAGCAGCAAAGTTGTACTGTGGATATTTTCTATGAGTAATTTAGTACTTGCTAAGTCGGAATTGACTTGTTCATGTAGTCCATTTTCATCTAAAGTAATCAATTGGGGAATATCTATTGGCTGCGTATCATTAAATCTTCTCCAGGTTTCTTCCCAAAGTTCATCAGCAGTCAAAGGTTTGATATCCAATCCCATTTTGTTAGCTAAAAGTTGCTCCCACCGTAGAAAACCTTGTTTATAAGCATTAGTGATGATAGTTTCGAGGCGCTGATATTCTACTTCTGATAGTTCGCCTTTAAATTTCAACCACCATGATTCAGCTTTTGCTAAAAGTCTCTCTATCCAATCATCTGCATTGGTATTGCTAGACTCGACAGTATAAGTAACATAAATACGTAGAAATTTTGGCTTTCTAATACCAGAAATAGTTAGCTCTTTGACTCTGGCTCGTTCTGCCATCAACAAATATTTTATATCTCGTGACGGCGCTTTTTTAATCAGTGATGCAAGTTCTTGCTGGCGGTTTTTATCTGAACTAAAAGACCCCAAATGTAGCGTCATTCTTTCATCGCTAGGGATATCTTTTAAAGCTGCTTCAATATTATTGACAATTGTATCGATTTGTTCAGGTCTTAAAGTGGTATGAATACCTCGACATTCAAAACCGAAAACGAAGCAAAACCTATCTTTTTGTGTTCCTTTAGTCAAAGCGTAAGCGCCAACATCACGTCCATTTAGTGAGACACGTAACATTGTCGCCAAGTGTAAAGCGTCTTCAAATGGCGTTAATCTAGTTTCGTTTCCTGCGATGCTGACGCTTTTTTTTCCGATTTTTTGCTTCATGGTTAATTTCCAGCAAGCTTTGATAACGAGCAAAGCCTCTTGTCCAAGTGGGAACACCAACAAATTTGCTTAAAAAACTCCAACTCCTACCACCAGTTAATATCCACCAAGTTCCCATTCCCCAGCCAGCAATTAATATTGTCCACAACCATTTTTGAAACTCCTCTTGGAAAATCCCTCCAAAAATTCCATTGATGATAAAGTAGGAGGCTAGACAAATTAGTGTCCAAGGAAGAATTTGATCAGCGGGGATTGGCCCTAATGAAGGTTGACTTCCCAGAATTTGATTGACTGGACGAAATTCTTCTTCACGCTCTTGAGGCATTACAAATATCTTAATTTTCCTTCGTTCTATATAGAGTATAGAGTGAGTTATCTACTGTTATCGCCAATTACAAAGCGTGTGAGTACATCAGCAATGGTAACAGCAACAACGACTAAAAGGGGAGTTCTGGCTATACTTTGCCAGTCTTCATCTTTGCGCACTGCGTTAATTACACCAACTAGGGAAATTGCAATATAAAGCAAGTAAATTGCTCGCAACACATTAAATATCAAACTCACTGCTGCTTGAGTTCCACTATTTGTTGTTGAACCCTGTGTCAAGGTAGTTTTAAAAAATTCTTCAGCTTTCCCAAAGAACTGTGCCTGTACAGGGGTTGCAAAATAGTCTAACCAAAACAAACTGAGAATGATCGCTACTGCTAAGATTTGTAATGGTATCAGCGATCGCTTAGATAAATTCACCTGCTGACCAATTTGCTGCACGATTATTGCAATTAAACTACCAACTAGTAAACAAAAAAGCAGGATTGGACTTTTTAGACTGATTACACTTACAAATACAGCACAAGCAATCAAAAAAGGTACAGATTCAACCAGAATGACCAGACAGGATTCCAGTGTTAGTCTCAACTTATGAGATTTTTTCGCCGCACTATCAGTTAAAGTTTGGAAAAAGTTACTCTCATGAGAACTTTGTCTAGACATTTGCTAATTTTCCTACAATGTATTATAATTATGTGTTGATTTTAGTGTTACAACTATTACAATCTAACACTATTTAACATCATTTTTTAAACAAATTATGAAGTTGCAGTAAAATATTTTATACACACCTATTAATCTTGATTGAGTTAAGTTAAGAAAATATTAACGTTTATTTAATTACGTAAATTTTGATAAATTAGGTTTCAAGCATCAACTTAGAACTGTTACGATATCGGCGATTAATTGCTTCAATACAAGTTAGAGACTTTAGTGTAAAAGCAAAAAATCTTTATTGTATAGAGTGCTGATTCAAGAGTTAAGAACGCAGTGTATGTAATTAGTACTCTATTAAGAAAAAGACTAATTGAGATATCAACATAGTTAAGTCATTTTATATAAATGATTGAAAATTAAGTCTATGTATTGGTTTCTCTCTGAACTGTATTGAATCATAAACCGAACCCTATTCTTTATCTATTTACGCGTGTAACGATGCTTCACCCCAATGGGAAAATATTCTGGATCACCTGTTGGAGCTAATGCAACCTGTGGCGTTTGATATTCTGCGGGAACGTAGTTAGCAAACTCGCTGTTGAGGCGCACTAGTTGCGAGAGTATGGACGATGCTATAGTTTGCTGCTTATCTTCGTTACCCTCTACCCCCGGTGCTAACTCCACAACCACAGATAAAAATCTGTTTTTGTCAGCATCTTCCTTTACCTGCAACACGAACTTACCCGTTACCCATTCTTGAATTACTGGTTGTTCTAATCCAACTGTGATATTTTCTGGGTATATATTTGCTCCAAAGTAAGAAACAGTAAAGTTAGAGCGTCCGAATACATAGACGAAAGGTAGGGGATGAATACCTCTAGGTGAGTGCTGAGTATAAGATTTAGTCAGATCTGTGGATAAGTGTTTTAACCCTTCGTTTTGTAACGCTGCAACTGGATCAAAGCCCCATTCTGCTAAAAACTGGATCATGGCATCGTAGCTAATCAACCCACCAGTATCTAAGATGTCATAACGGATCAAGGGTATGCCATTATCACCAGAAAACAGTAATCCCCTATCCTGAACTTCAAAATAGCGACTTATGGGATCATACTGTAGCAGAGTAGGTAAACGAGATTCTCCGAATAAATCTCTAGCTGCATCGGGATTGTCTGCTAAAAAACGGCGAATGCAAATACTTAAGGGCGTTTCATTACCCAATACACCTGCATCCGCAGTACCGTAGAGTGATGCAAAATCGTAGCAGGGATTTTGAGAACCAATTCTTTCCCCAACTAAACTACGCCATTCTTCACTAAATACCTCTCCCGCCATCACTAACTTAATCTGATTTTGCTGCCACTCTACACCACGAGCAATACCAGTATCAATCACATCTTTCAGAAATGGTGGGTATCCCAACAGCACAACTTGCTCGAATGCTGAGCCAAGTTCTTGCACAACCCGCAAGATTTCTTCTTTGTTGTTACCAGGGGTAATTACAGTGATAGGATAACCTTTGCTGGCAAGATAGCGACAGCAATTAGTAGTGAACATCCCACCTACCCAAGTGCCTAAAGTGAAACAAATCACAGCTAGGGTACGTCTGGTATCTGCATACAAACTGTCGTGAAAAATCTGCTCAAAGCGTGTGGCGATTTGCAGTTCATCTGTAAAAAAACGGGGCCAAAATGTTGGTTTTCCTGTGGAACCAGAGGAAGCGGCTATCATATCACACGCCTGTAACTGTCCGTGACGACATAAGTCAGCCAGAGGATAACGCAGTATATAATTTTCTTTGGCGATCGCAGGTAGTTTTTGAAACTCCTCCAAGCTTTGGATAGCAGCCGGATTAATTTTTCTTTCTGCCAAAAAAGCTTTGTAAGCGGGTACATTAGCAGCTACATCGTGAAATAAACTCAAAGCTGCTGATTCACTAGGAGTATCTAAATGCTGTTGTAGTAACGTTTCTAAGGGGGTAGATAAAAAATCTTCAAATGCTCTAATTGCTCTCTGCTTTTGTGATTTGCAGTTCATGACACTTATTGCTCATCCTGAAGTAAAACTAACACCACCGTTACTTGCTCTCAGTATTTTAGCTATTGTCCCATCCTCCCAAACTTCTTTTGCTAAATAAAGCAAACAAACCCTCCCCCAGTGCAGTTGTTCAGAAAGAACCAAGAATCTGACAATAGTCAAAAACCATAAACAAAAAGATTTTTTGACCCTTGTACAGACGCGATTAATCGCATCTCTACTCTTGACCCTTGTACAGACGCGATTAATCGCGTCTCTACTCTTAACCCTTGACTTCCGTAAATCAAACTGCATCCGTTGTAGTAACTTATAAAAACCTAATTCATCCTTCAGCACCATGCAGGTTTATTGCAGTAAACAACACACAAATAATGGTAGTAACCGCTTTTGTACCCATTGCGGTGAGCCATTACCTCTTGCTGTTGGGCAGGTTGTGGATAATCGCTATCAAATTATACGTCAACTAGGACAGGGCGGCTTTGGACGCACTTATTTGGCGGAGGATAGAAATAAATCCAATCAAACGTGCGTGCTGAAGGAATTTGCACCCCAAGTGCAACATCAGCAGGATTTACAAAAAGCTAAAGAGTTGTTTGAGCGAGAAGCTAATGTTCTTAAAAAACTCCAACATCTGCAAATTCCGCGTTTTCACTCCTCGCTACAAGTGAAAATCGGTAGTAAAGATTTTTTCTTTTTGGTGCAAGATTATGTAGATGGTGATAATTTTGACCAATTACTAGAACAGCGTGAGAGCCAAGGAAAGACTTTTAGTGAAGAGGAAGTAATCACTCTCTTGCAACAGATTTTACCCGTATTATCGTATATCCACTCATTAGATGTAGTTCACCGTGATATTTCTCCCGATAACTTGATTTGGAGGCGTTCTGATAATTTACCAGTGCTGATTGATTTTGGCGGTGTCAAACAATTACCAGCTTCTCAGGGTTTTTGGCGCACCAAGTTGGTGGGAAATCATACTTTGTTGGGTAAAAAAGGCTACGCACCAGAGGAACAGCTACGCCAGGGGAAAGTATTTATTAATAGCGATTTATACTCTTTGGCGGTGACATCACTAGTGTTGCTCACGGGTAAGGAACCGCAAAAACTATATGACAGCTTTCAGGGAATTTGGTATTGGGGAAAGGAAATCAACGTCAGTCCCAAATTAGAAACTGTGTTAAAAAAGATGTTGTCTTATAAACCGAGCGATCGCTATCAACGAGCTGATCAAGTCCTGAAAGATTTACCATCACCAAATGCTACCAAAATCCCGACTACTCATTCTACCAAACTTAAGACGATGGTAGTGTCCCCTGGACGACAACGAGCCAGCGCTATTGTCAGTAAATTCCACAATAAAACACAAGCCATTACTAAAGCGATACCTTTACCTGTTTGGATTCGTCCTTTTGCTGTCAGTCTTGGCGGCACTGCTTTGGTTGTCCTAACTGGTGCAGGTACTTGGGCGGTGGTAAATGCCGTTATTCGCAGTGTAACTTCCATTACCGTACCATCAATCTCGTTACCACAAATCCCACAGTTACCCAATCCTCTTGGCCAACCAGTCAGCGACAGAAATACAAGTCGCAACCCTCAAGAAATTTTCAGCCGTCGTCAACAGTTAGAAATTCCAGAAGTCTTTTTTACGCGCTTAGTTGATAATTCTTTTTATACTAGTAAGCCAGAATTAAAGGGACGTAGCCTCACCTCTAAATCAGAAGATGCGGCTTTACGCGATGAATGGTACGGTATTGCTGACAACTTGTTGAATAAACTCGAACAAGCTAATCTCAGTACGTCAGCACGCCGAAAACTCGGAAGTTATAGTACAAAAGATTACGACAATTGGAGACGCCAAGCACGTGCAGGACAGTTTGGAGGCTATACCATCAGTCAACTGAACAAAGACACAAACGAAAAATTTGAGCAGTTGTTTCCCGGTGAACGGCGTGAGAAACTAAGTCAACAAACTTTGGTTCAAGTTTGGTATGCGATCGCAGCTGATCAAGTTAGTAAAGTTCAATCTGGCAATTAAGGGGATTGGGGATTGGGGAACTCGGGGCCCCCTCTGGGGATAAGGGGCAATGGGGACTGGGAAGAGAGAAGAATTAATGGCCCTTGACCCTTGTACAGACACGATTAATCGCGTCTCTACTCTTAACAAATGACAAATGACAAATGACAAAATTATATTGTTCCAAAGGACACGAAAATTCCCCAGGTAGTCGCTTTTGTCTCCAGTGTGGTGAGCAGTTGGATACGCCCGTGAGTTATGGTATCAAACCGGGATTAACTTTAGGCGATCGCTATGTAATTGTGCGTCAAATTGGTCAAGGGGGGTTTGGACGTACATATTTAGCCGAAGATGTCAATCGCTTCCGTGAACTTTGTGTTTTAAAAGAATTCTCTCCTCAAGTTCAGACTACTTACGTTGTCCAAAAAGCTGGAGAACTGTTTGAGCGAGAAGCAAGTGTTCTCTACAAGTTGCAACATCCCCAAATCCCCCGCTTCCGGGAACTGCTACGCATTAATTTACAGGGCAAAGAATACCTGTTTTTGGTGCAAGATTATGTAGAAGGTCAAACTTATAATTCTTTATTAAATGAGCGCATACAACAAGGTTTGCGGTTTACAGAGGCGGAAGCACGCCAACTATTACAGCAAATTTTGCCAGTTTTGGAGTATATCCACTCACTTGGTGTAATTCATCGGGATATCTCCCCTGATAACTTAATTCTTCGTAGCGTTGACCAACTTCCAGTATTAATTGACTTTGGCGGTGTCAAACAAGTAGTAGCAACTGTTGCTTCCCAATATTACCAACCTGGCGAAGTTGCGCCTCCTCCATCACCAACCTTACTAGGGAAAGTAGGATTTGCTCCCCCAGAACAGATGCAAACGGGGATGGTGTCTCCTCACAGCGACTTGTATGCTTTGGCGGTAACGGTGCTAGTTCTACTGACAGGTAAGCAGCCGCAAGACTTAATTGATACTTACACTCTATCCTGGCAGTGGCGACGAGAAATCAACCTGAGTGCCAATTTTGGGCAGGTATTAGATAAAATGCTATCTCCTAGACCGAGCGATCGCTACCAATCAGCTCGTCAAGTATTAGAAGCCCTCACCCTACCCCAAAACTACTACGCCCCAACTCAATATCCCACCCCACCAGTTCCCACATCCGCCACCGCCGCCATCTCCCCCCCTCCTTCCTCCACTCCTTCTTACTCCGTCCCTGTGCCAACAAATTGGTGGACACCAACGAAAACCTTTATTGCAACACTAATATTGATTAGCACCGCTGGACTAGTTTGGTGGGGAGTTAGTAGAAGCGCTCGCAATCCAGACAAAATCAAACCCACACCAACGGCAACTGTTACCCAGCCAGTTGATCCCTTGGCGAATTATTCACCAGCAGAACGTCAGCGCAAAGAAGAATTAAGCGATCGCCGTCAGCAATTGGGTATTAATGAGAACTTCTACGTGAACCTAGTAAATCAAGCCTTCTGGGACACCAACCCCAGTTTACGAGGACGCACTCTCAGCGATGGCCTCGAAGATGAGAGTTTGCGAGCTGAGTGGGATCAAACAGCTGCCCAATTACTAGAAAAGCTAGCCTCACTGAGTGCCAACACGCGTAGGCAACTAGGAACTTACACAACTGCTGAACGCGATCGCTGGAAAGTGGAAGTCAACCGAATTAACGTTGGTAGTCGTTCTCTATATGATTTGGGCGATGCAGCCTTCTTCAGTAAATTTCCTGAACAGCGGGGTAAAAATTTCCAAAACCAGCCCATCGGACAAGTCTGGTATGGATTTGTTAGCGATAAACTCAGTGCTATCCTCGCTGGTAGTGCTTTCCAGAAAATTGTCTTTGATCAAGGCGCGACTAGCAAAACAGTCAGCGGTACTCTCAAATCCGGCGATGGTAAAGTTTTCATTGCTGAACTTGCTAAAGAGCAATCTATGGAATTGAAGCTACAAGCAAATTCCCAAGTTTTGCTCTCAGTCTATTCCCCTTCAGGCAAAATCGCATTTTTGGAAGATTCTAAACAGCGCACTTTGTCAACTAAGTTACCAGAGTCGGGATTTTATGAGTTTGTCGTCGTCTCTACAGCATCAAAACCAGTAGATTACCAACTCAGCATCACAGCAGAAAGTCCCCCTCCTGCGCCATCGCCTACGCCTACACCGACAGAAACCGCCACACCTGAACCGACGCCCACGCCTACACCAACCCCTGCAGAAACCCCCACACCCACACCTACACCTACTGCTGAAATAACGCCCCAGAGTAATTAAACATTTAGGACTTACGCAAAAACCCTCTCAAACTCTCATTCCTCCGTGACCCCTGCGTCCTCTGCGGTAGCCTGTCTTGAAAAGTTTCCTACGGCGGGAAACCCGCCTACAGAACTTTTCGCTGCGGCAAGCCGCTCCGCGTCTACGTTTTTTCGTCACCTGTGGTAAGTCCTACATTAAAAATATAGTCCATCAAACTTAGAACTCGGAACTTCATGCTCAGAACTCGGAACTTCATGCTCAGAACTCGGAACTTCATGCTCAGAACTCGGAACTTCATGCTCAGAACTCGGAACTTCGTGCTTAGAACTCGGAACTTCGTGCTCAGAACTTGGAACTTTGTGCTCAGAACTCGGAACTTCGTGCTTAGAACTCGGAACTTCGTGCTTAGAACTCGGAACTTCGTGCTCAGAACTTGGAACTTTGTGCTCAGAACTCGGAACTTCGTGCTTAGAACTTGGAACTTCGTGCTCAGAACTCGGAACTTCGTGCTCAACGCCAGAAATATTAACCTCTTAAGCCAAAATTGCTTAGATATTTTCTATACTCCTGACACTCGCGCCTTAACTTTCGGAAATTAAAAAATAAATCTACGCCTTTACTGCTTAGTCTTGGCGTTTTTTTTTAACCATTAAGGAACTCCCAAGTAAAAAAATATCCAACTATTTCTTGTGATATGAGTGTCTCGTCCGTCCTATGAACGGAGCAGAGTAGAAGCCTACTCCATAAAATTAGATAATTTATTTGTTGGAGTTACCTAACCATGATGTAACTATCAGTTTTGGTGAAGGTTACTTCCTAATCGAAATCTGTTGGTAAATCTGGTTGACGGTAATGCTGGAAAATTCGGTTGATTTGTGCTGATGTCACACGCCCAAGAGAAAGTTCTGGTAACGCATCTTCAGGAAAGAAACCCACTTCCTCAGTTTCAATACTCGGTAATGGAGAACCGCCGATAATTTCGCAGTGAAAAAACAACTTATAGACATAAAACGGAAACGGTGGATGTCCTTGTTTGTCTCTGTCATAAACTGCTAGTAGTTTGATAGCGCGTGTTTGATATCCAGATTCTTCAAACACTTCTTTAACAACTACCTCACTAGGAGACTCGCCAACATCAGCCCATCCACCTGGTAAAGTCCAGCAGCCGTCTGATCTTTCCTTGACTAACAATATAGTATTATCTTGAAAGATTGCTCCTCGCACATCAACTTTGGGAGTTGCATATCCTACTTCACGGGCAAACAAATCAAAGACATAACTATGTTCGACATTTGAGTAAGTCGCCATAATTTCCGTTGCGATCGCCCGTAATTGTTTATAGCGTTCAATGTCAAAAACACCTTCAGAATACGTTAAACCATTTTGAGCGATCGCTTGTAACTTTTGCGCCCACTCCAGCCATTTAGGTTCCATATATTTTTACTCAGGGGCATGGGGCATTGGGCATTGGGAATTGGGAATTGGGTATGGGACATTGGGCATTAGTCATTGGTACTTATCTTTCCCAGTCCCCATTGCCCCTTATCCCCAGAGGGGGCCCCGAGTTCCCCAGTCCCCAGTCCCCAATCCCTACTTACGCTTCATCTAAAGCCGCGATCCCAGGCAATACCTTGCCTTCGAGCAACTCCAAGCTAGCGCCGCCGCCGGTGGAGATGTGGCTCATTTGATCGGCTAAACCAACCTTTTCCACAGCCGCCACCGAGTCACCGCCACCGATGATCGTGGTTGTACCAGTTTTGCTAATATCAGCGAGAGTATGAGCGATCGCTTCTGTACCCACCGCAAACTTATCAAACTCAAACACACCCATCGGCCCATTCCAAATCACCGTCTTGCAATCAGCAAGGGCATCTTGGAAAACTTTCACAGAATCAGGGCCAATATCCAAACCCATACCATCATCAGGAATGCTCTCAATGCTGACGGTTGTCGCATTAGCATCGGGAGCAAACTTATCTGCTACTACCACATCTGTGGGTAACAAGAAAGTAACACCGCGTTCCTTAGCCTTAGCTTCCAAAGACTTCGCCAGTTCTAGCTTGTCTTCTTCCACCAACGACTTACCAACATTCAAACCACGGGCTTTGTAGAATGTGAAAATCATTCCACCGCCGATGATTAGCTTGTCGCACTTCTCCAGCAACGTTTCAATCACGCCAATTTTACTGGAAACTTTGGAACCGCCGATAATTGCCGCCAAAGGACTTTGGGGATTTTCAATCGCGTTTTGCAGATATTGCAATTCCTTCTCAACCAAATATCCAGCCACAGAAGGACGCAGGAATTTAGTCACACCTTCAGTTGAAGCATGGGCGCGGTGTGCAGTACCGAACGCATCATTTACATAAAAATCAGCATTTGCTGCCAATTTTTTCGCAAATTCTGGATCGTTCTTTTCCTCTTCCTTGTAAAAACGGACATTTTCTAGTAACAGTACTTGCCCATTTTGCAACGCTCCCACCTTGGCAGCAACATCATCGCCAATACAGTCATCAGTTTTAACGACTTCTTGCCCCAACAACTCAGAGAGGCGCTTGGCAACCGGGGTTAAACGCAGTTTGTCATCCACACCCTTGGGACGACCAAAATGGCTTGTTAGAATGACCTTAGCTCCCTTCTGCGTCAAATCTTTGATTGTTGGCAGAGCGGCGCGAATGCGAGTATCGTCTGTGATATTGCCTTGGTCATCCACAGGCACATTAAAGTCAACCCGCACTAAGGCGCGTTTACCAGATACATCAGCGGCAGATAAATTTGCTAAAGTTTTTTTGGACACACCAAACCCTCCTGATTGCCTTTTTGTTATTGTTTTGAAAGTAGAACCATCCAGATTTTACCGGAGTCAGGGGTGCAGAGGAGACACAGATGTTCAAGACAGTCTTATTTCCAATCGATCAAAGCCGAGAAGCGCGGGAAGCTGCTGACGTAGTTACCAATGTTGTGCAAAAGTACGGCAGTCGCTTAGTACTGCTGTCTGTGGTAGAAGAACCTTCCCCAGACGAGCCTAGTGCAGATCCAATGGTGTCACCAGAGGTAGTTGCCAAACTGCTGGAAAATGCTCGAAATTTATTTTCTCAGCAAGGGATTCAAGCCGAAGTTTTAGAACGACAAGGCAAACCAGCGTTTACCATTTGCGATGTCGCTGATGAAATCGAGGCAAATTTAATCATCATGGGTTGTCGAGGGCTAGGCTTAACTGAAGAGGGTGCAACTGATAGCGTTACCACGCGCGTAATTAACCTTTCCCCGTGTCCAGTATTGATTGTGCCGTGAAAAACTTGTAGCGTGCGTTAACGCTGTGTAACGCACTGCCAAAAACTGCTTTGATAAATTATTGCCTATTTGGCAGTATCAAAGTCATCTAGCAGCAATATCGGTAATTCTGTGATGCGCCTGAATGTAACATAATTGGTTAAAAAAGCCTCACAGCCCGTAGCTAAAGCTACGGCAATTTGAAAAGCATCAGGTAGTTGTAAATTGTATCTGGCTCTCTTTAAAGCAGCATCTATTGCTAGAGTTTCGTTAGCAAATGGCACAAACTCAATGTTGTCATTGTTAGTCATTAACTCAATAAACTCTTGTTGTAATTCCGCTTGTCCCAAACGATAAGGTTGAACTAAACATTCAGCTAAAGTAATAGGTGAAACAACATTTATCAGCGGTGTGTTATGAAGTTGCTCAAATACTTCTCTAACCAAATAAAAGTATTGTGGGTGTTGTTCCACAAAGTAAATAACTGGTGCTGTATCCAGAAATAAGCGGCTCACACCCTGTAAACTGTAGGTAATGTTCACTCCTCTTTCCCTAACTGCTTTTCGGCAATTTCTAAATCAGGGAACTCCCCACGCCTCATGCGAGTGACGTATTCTTGAGCATCCATTCCTCCCATGAAATTGGGTGCTATTCCCGCAAATTCCATCAAGTTGCGGCTTGGTTTACGTTTAATTTCGCAACGTTGCAGCTTTTGGGTTAGATAGGCAATTAGCTGCAATTGTTCGTCGGGTGTGAGTTGTTTAGCAAGTTCCTTAACTTCGTTTAATTCTTTAGACATTTTGTAATTTGAAGTAACCTTACTTTATTTAATATTATCAATTTGTTCTTAGTCTCTTGTTGCATCTTGCTCATATTGCTGGACGATTGACTCGAATTAATTTACCTTTTAAGCTTTCTTCCCCAAAAATAGCCTGATCAATGCGAATTGCTAGTTGTTCAAAATCTGGGTCTTCTGTGCAGATAATTATGCCAGCATGGTTTGCTTGTAACCGATGCAATCGAATAAAATCACGGCGATTGCGTGTCAAAACTGCTCGCTCATTATTCGCAGCGAAAGCTAATACATTTTCATCAGGAATCCTCAGATTTGCATTCCCTGCATTCATAGCTGTTAATACATCATGACCAAAAACGCGTAGAAATTCCACAACTGGTAATGGGAAGTTTTCATCTGTATAAAGACGTGCCAATTTTTAATATTCCAAATTTTAGAGCATTACTTCCTCATTTTCTCGGATTGCTTGTTCAATTTCTTCTAGGTTTGCATCGGCATAAGCCCAAGAATTTACTAAGTCAGCGGCGGTAAGATGAGGAAATGCCTCTAAAATACGAGCATCACTCATACCCAAACGGCGATCATTCACTAACGACCAAACTGGAATACGAGTGTTGGCAATACAGGCATCACCACCACACACGCCAGGAGTTTTGGTAATTCCTAGTGAACCGTTGCTTAAGGTTTTAGTCAATATTTGTATTGCCTCTGCTTTCTCAGTTGGATTTAATGCCTGAAGTTGTGTTTCTAATTCTTTAAGTGTCATAGTTATGTTGCCTTTACTATTATCTGCTGCTGATGCTTTTCAATTTCCTGTTGTCGTGCAATTCGTCACTCCAACTTCTCAAATAACTCCGCTAACACCACATTAGAAAACAAAAACCCTTGGGGATCACTCAAACGCAACCTTCCCCCCACAACTTCCACCCAACTCTTATCAAAATAAGGTTGCAAACACTTGTGAATATCCTGCACCTTGGCTTCGCCAAACTTTTCTGCTAACGCCGCCAAACTCACACCCTCAGCTAAACGCAACCCCAACATTAAAGTTTCTAACAATACTTCTTCTGGAGGAGTCACTTCACAATCAATGACAGCACCAGCTTGCACCCACTGGTAATACTCCTTAGTCTTACGCGGACGAGTAAAGCGTTTTCCTTCTACATAACTTGCCGCACCCATACCAAAGCCATAATAAGGGCGATTTTCCCAATAAACTCGATTATGCTGACACTGATGGCCAGGCTGGGCATAATTGGAAATTTCATAATGCTCATAAGCTGCACCAGTCAAAACTTGCTGCGCCATCTGGTACATTTGGACTGTGGTTTCATCTGTTGGTAGAGGATTGTCACCAGGTTTATAGTAACGACCAAACGCTGTCCCTGGTTCAATGGTAAGGTCATATATAGATATGTGAGTTGGTGCTAATGCTACCGCTTTTTCTAGAGAATTCTGCCATTGATCTAAAGACTGATGCGGCAAACCAGAAATCAAGTCTAAACTAAATTCGGGAATCTCAACTTGGTGGATTAATTCCACAGCTGCAAAAACATTATCAACCGAGTGCGATCGCCCCGCAACTTGCAATAATTCTTCCTGAAACGCTTGTACACCCAAACTTACCCGGTTCACACCTAAGTTACGATAGCCTGCTATATGTGCTAAATCAAATGTGCCTGGGTCGATTTCCATTGAAATTTCTGCTGTCGGAGTAATACCAAAACGCTCCTCAAGTGATCCCAATATACGTTGCAACTGTTCTATTGACAGCAGCGAAGGAGTACCACCACCAAAGAAAATTGTCTTTAGGGGTTGACCAAAAGCAGGTGTAATAGCAATTTCTTGACATAGCACCTCAACGTACTGAGAAATCGTACCAGATGTTTCACCTCGCAAGCGATCGCCAACAACAGATACAGGAAAATCACAATAAAAGCACCGCCGTCTGCAAAAGGGAATATGTACATAAGCAGAACTTGCAATACTAGAAACACTAACTTTTTGACTCATTTTGAGGAAGAATTCAATTAACCCAATTGCTAATTACAAACAATGAAAATAAATAGTTTGTTTACGAGTTTTTATCGTTTTACAACAAAACAATGAAAAATATTAAGATAAAACTCTTAGTTATAATGATTGCAGATATTGCCTGCCTAAACCTTTAGTGTAAGTCAATATTGAACTGATTAATCTATCTTACCGATGAGATAAAAAATACTTGACTCTATCGGTTAACACAGTTGCAGGAAAACAAGACAACCATGCTTGACGCCATTATTATTTTCTCATTTATCTTAGCAGCGTCGGGAATAGGGTTCTACAGCATTGAACTGCTACCTAATGGAACCCTAGACCGGGTGACGAATCTCGAAGCTTTACGCTTAGTTGTTGCTGTCTTTGCCGCTATAATTGGCGGTGCGATCGGGTTGAGTTTCCAGACTACATATCGTCGCCTAGAAGCACAAGTTCGAGAAATGCCACTTGAAATGATCTTAACTCGTGCCATTGGTTTGGTGATTGGGCTATTGTTAGCGAACTTAATGCTGGCACCGTTATTTTTGTTACCTATACCGGCGGATTTCGGATTTATTAAGCCGCTGGTGGCAGTCGTCGGTAGTATTATACTTGCCGTCACTGGCATGAATTTGGCAGATACTCACGGACGCGGTTTATTGCGGTTCATTAATCCCAATACGGTAGAAACTATGGTAGTGGAAGGGACACTAAAACCCGCCAATACCAAAGTTTTGGACACCAGCTGTATTATCGATGGTCGTATTGAAGCACTATTAGAAACAGGCTTTCTGGAAGGGCAAATTATTGTGCCGCAGTTCGTTTTGCAAGAACTGCAACAGGTAGCTGATGCAAGCAAAGACCAAAAGCGGGTGCGGGGACGGCGAGGGCTAGAGATTCTCAACCGAATTAGGGAAACTTACCCCGATCGCATCCTAATTAACGCAGTTGACTATGATGATATTCCCACAGTTGATGCAAAGTTAGTACGCTTTGCCCAAGAAATCAGTGGCACATTGCTAACCAATGACTACAACCTATCAAAAGTTGCCAGCGTTCAAAAAGTGCCTGTTTTGAATGTTAATGATTTAGTGAACGCCGTCCGTCCCAGTTATTTACCTGGTGACAACCTTGATTTGAAGATTCTCAAGGAAGGCAAAGAACCAAGTCAAGGTATTGGCTACCTAGATGACGGCACAATGGTTGTTGTTGAGGAAGGTAGTAGTTATGTGGGTGGTGAATTACGGGTAGTAGTCACGAGTGCTTTACAAACTACAGCAGGAAGAATGATTTTTGCCAAACCCCAAGCTTCAGCATTGGCGTGAAGGAAATGTCCGGTGCAATTAAAGATAAATTGTGCAATCGGTGCAGTCAACCTGCACCGATTATTCATTTGGACTCACCAGATTCAGTTACCTGCAAATACTGTAACTGCTCAATTGATAACCCTGTCAATCTTGCTATCTGTTCTAATGGCATACCAATATTGAATAGATTGCTTGCCACTTCAAGTAAAGCTTCAGCTTTGCCTTCAGCTTTGCCTTCAGCCTTCCCTTCAGCTTTGCCTTCAGCTTTGCCTTCAGCTTTGCCTTCTTGTAAAATATCTTGATAAATTACTGACTCGCGCATAATGTCTGACCTCAAAACTCGTCTGATAACCTCTTTGTCTAATACTAAACCAGCTAAAATAGCTGTGGAAGCAGCAATATTACTTTGAGTTCTTGATTCTGTAATACCGTTAATTTCCCGTGCCACTTCGTTGAGTATAGCTTCTGAATCAATTGTACTACTTAGCACCGCCAGAGGTAAAAGTCCAGGTGTTCTCAGAAATACTTCGGTTGGTTGTTCCCAAATTCTAATAACTGCAAATTCATGGCGTGTTCCAGGAATTGTAAATGTATTTTGTTGCACTAAATCTGAATTTGTCTGCTTAAGATAAATTACAACTTGATGCATTGCTTTGTCTGGAAAACGGCGATATACTCGCAATCGATAGTCAATCATCCGAAAAGAAATTTCTGCATCGACTTGAGTTTGAAATTCCAAATGTAAGATGTTTTGCTCCGACTGTAGCAGAATTAGAGCATCAGCGCGAATAGGCTCGATAGATAATTCTTTTGGACTTAGTTCTGTTAAAGTAATGGGTTCGCCTAATAACCAAGTGGCGAAGTCACTGGAGAAATTTTCAGCTAAAAATTTACAGATATTGTCAAACATTTGGAAATTCTACCAAATAGCTTGCTTATTTGCTAGTTATCGGAAATTATTTAATACAAACATTTATATATTCTAATTCTCATAAATCTCTAACGGTAAATTATCTGGATCTTTAAAAAAAGTAAATTTCTTACCCGTAATTTCGTCAATTCTAATAGTTTCTACCTCTAACCCTTTCGAGTTTAAGTAATCAACAGTTTGCTCTATATCATCAACTTGAAAAGCAAGATGTCTTAAACCGCAAGCTTCTGGACTACTAGATCGTTGCGGAGGATTTGGGAAAGAGAATAACTCTATTTGAGCATTTTCTCCAACTCGTAAATCTAATTTGTAAGAATTTCTCTCGACTCGAAAAGTCTCTTTAATAATAGAAAAACCTAAAACTTCTACATAAAAGTTTTTTGATATTTGATAGTTAGAACAAATAATAGCTACATGATGAATGCCAGTGGTTTTCATTTATACTTCTCAAGCTCATAATCATTTATCTGTAGCACCTTTAGCAGAGTTTTGCTAGTTTTTGCAAGGCAAGAGCTTTAGCAAAGTGCTAATCTTGAAAATGCAAACCTTGATGCCACCAGTTTTAAAGACGCTGACTTACTCTAGCTCAGATCAGAACTGCTAAATTTTGGCATGAAGCAATATACGACGATAATTTTCGTAAAAAGCTAGGGTTACTTCCATGAAATTAGATCGCATCACCAGCAATCCTAATCGCATGAATGAACAACCCTCTATTCGTAATCTTCGCTTTAACGTCCGTCGGGTGATTGAGTTATTAGCTACCTACTCTGATCGAGAAGAATTGCGCCAGGAGTTTCCCGAATTAAAAGATGAAGATATTCAGCAAGCCTTGATTTCTGCATCGTCCTACTTGGATGATCGCATCATTGAACTACCTAACCGCAATGAAACTGTTGCTTGATCAGGTATTACCACTCTCTGCGGCAACATTGCTACGTGATGCAGGTATCGACACTATTCATCTGGGTGAAATTAGGATGTCTGAAACTGAAGATAAATTGAAAATACTGTACACGCTTACCGTTAATCAGCAATGCGAATTACTATTCCTGTAAAACTGTTTTTGATACAATTCTAGTTTTTTTGCGATCGCCTTCCGAAAGTTCTTCACCAGCTTGCAGGCGAGTGGCAGAAGTTTGCAATACTGTGGCTGCGCTTGTATCTCCTATTTGTAGCGCAGTTTTGGCAGCTGTTTGCAGTAGTGTTGCAGCGCCAGTGCGATCGCCTTGTTGTAATTTCGCCTCAGCTAACTGGGTTTGCCGATACTTAGCTAATGTCAAAATAGACTGTTGCACTTGGGAATCAGTCGCAGGTTGATAAACCCGAACCACATTCGCATACACTGGCATAATCGGGGAAAGTATGCCTTGTTTGTTTTCTGCTGGGTCATCGTAGCGAATTTGGAGATGCCCAATCACCTGTTTACCTTCTGGTAACTGTCCCAGATAAATATTAGCCAAAACTACCCGTTTCATATCCTTCATCAAATCTCCCAAGCGCACGGCAAAGCCTCCATCAGCTTCTTGTTGCACTGGTAACTCAATTGTGTCTGGAGCAACTTGAGCGATGGGTTTGAGTTCTGCTAGTCGGACATTGGGCACTAAAGACAGTAACAAGTAGGCATTGGTTAGCCCAACAGACTGAATACGTTTAAATAAACGGCTGAACTGCTCGACTGCTTGTTCAGGACGCTCAATGTGGGCTAAAGTACCACCACTCACATCGGCAATTTTTTCTAATAGATCCTGATTCCAACTATTACCAAATCCCAGAGTGTTGATGGTTAGGTTGAGCTTAGCAGCCTTTTGGGCAAGTTCTAGGCAACGCTTGTGATCATCTGCCCCAATCTCCCACTTCCAAATCCGCAAACTGCTTTCACCATGACCATCAGTTAGGAGAAATGCCTGAGAAACATTTCCTTTTGTACCCTTCATCAGTTCTGTGATCCCCAACGCTAAACCATCAGCAATTACCGTGCCGCCGCTGGCATTCAGTTTGCTTTTGATTTGAGATTTGATGTCTTCGGGGTCTAGGACGATTTGGTTAGGGATAATGACTTCAGTAGAACCAGCAAAAGCGACAACTGAGATGCGATCGCCTATTTTTAACCGATCTATTAATCCTTCTACTGCCTGAATTACAGTTTTAATTGGTTGTCCATGCATGGAACCACTCTTATCTAAAATTAAGCAGAGATTGAGTGGCAAATTTTGGTCAAATTCACCAGCGATTGCCGAAATTGAAATTGCCAGTTGACGCTGGCTACTCGCTTGAGCTACATCAACATTCGTGTCATTTAGCGCCGATAGCAATTTAACTTTCATTTAGGAGGGGTATCTTGCAACACAGTTTTTGAGACAATCCGAGTTTTCTTGCGATCGCTATCAGATAAATCTCCACCAGATTGTAACTGTGTGGCAGAAGTTTGCAACACTGTGGCTGCACCTGTATCTCCCATTTGCAAGGCGGTTTTGGCAGCTGTTTGCAACATTGTGGCTGCACCGGTGCGATCGCCCTGTTGCAATTTCGCCTCGGCTAGCTGGGTTTGTCGATACTTGGCTAAAGCCAAAATAGACTGTTGCACCTGGGGATTGAGATCTGCTTGATAACGCTCAACTACATTCGCATAAACTGTAATATTTGGCGTGAATAGACTTACCTGATTTTCGGCTGGATCATCGTAGCGAACTTGCATATTAGCGATCGCTTGTCTACCTGTTGGCAATTGTCCCAGATAAATATTAGCTAAAATTACCCGTTCTACATCTTTCATCAAATCTCCCAAGCGCACAGCAAAGCGTCCATCGGCTTCTTGTTGCACTGGTAACTCAATTGTGTCTGGGGCAACTTGGGCGATGGGTTTGAGTTCTGCTAGCCGGACATTGGGCATCAGGGAGAATAGCAGATAAGCATTAGTCAATCCCACGGTTTGCATCCGGCTGAATAGGCGACTAAATTCTTCGACTGCTTGATCAGGTTGTTGAATATAAGATAAAGTACCTAAACCCGCATCAGCAATCTTTTCTAAAACATCTTGGTTCCAATTGTTACCAAATCCCAAGGTGTTCAACGTCAAATTATAGCTAGCAGCCAATTGAGCAAATTTCAGACAGCGGTTATTATCACCGTGTTCATTTTCCCCATCAGTTAAGAGAAATGCTTGGGAAACAGTGTCTTTTTTCCCCTTCGCCAACTCTTCAATGCCCAAGCGCAAGCCTTCATCGATCGCAGTTCCACCATCAGCAGTTAGACGGTTGATTTGCTTTTTGATATGTTCTGGGTCTTCGATGCTTTGATTGGGTACTAAGACTTTGGCACGGTGATCAAAAGCTACAACACTGAGGCGATCGCCACTCTTGAGTCGATCAACTAGACGAGTTGCTGCCTTTTTGACATTTTCTAGCGATCGCCCATTCATCGAACCACTATGATCAAGAATTAAGCATAAATTTAGCGGGACTTTGCGATCCAGAGTTTCGGCGATCGCAGAAATCGAAATTCCCAACTGGCGTTGACTGCTCAGTTGATTCGCATCTAAATTACCATCATTCAGGGCAGGCTGCAAGCTAACCTTCATAACCCAAAGTTCCTATCCGGGATATACATATTTATCAATAACTTCAAAGCACAACTTTAACGCTACGGAAAACTTATCCAACACAAATACATTAATATATTCAGAATATCTTAGAAGCCAAGCATTGGTAGATGCTAAGTCTCCTGAAGCATTAGGGAGAAATCCACACCTTGAAGAGAGCTAGCATCGCGCTAGGATGTATTACAGTTAACGGCATAGTTTCAGGCGATCAGTTGCTATGGACATTTCCCCCATCAAGGCTGTTCAAGCCCCATATTACGGCGATAATTTCTACCGGACACCGCCGCCAGATTTACCTTCCCTCTTGCTGAAGGAGCGAATTGTCTATCTTGGGATGCCTCTGGTGCCTGCTGTCACGGAATTAATCGTCGCTGAACTGCTGTATTTGCAGTCCGACGATCCCGAAAAGCCGATTAAAATCTACATAAACTCCACCGGCACCTCCGGTTACAGTGGCGAACCTATTGGTTTTGAAACTGAAGCCTTCGCCATTTTTGACACAATGAAATATATTAAGCCTCCTATCCACACCATCTGCATCGGTTCCGCGATGGGTATGGCAGCGATGCTTCTCAGTGCAGGCACAAAAGGTTGCCGCGCCAGTCTGCCCCACGCCTCTATTATCCTGCACCAACCCAAGAGCTACGCCCAAGGTCAAGCAACGGATATTCAAATTCGGGCAAGGGAAGTTCTGGTAAATAAAGGAGCGATGATTGATATCCTAAATCGCACCACCGGACAGCCTCCAGAAAAAATTACCAAGGACATGGATAGGTTGTTGTATTTAACACCTTATGAAGCGAAGGAATACGGACTAATTGACCGAGTATTTGAAAAAGAAGAACTCGCCAATCCGCCACTACCCGCCAGTGTTCTTTAATTTGTCCTTTGTATTAGACAAATGACAAATGACTAATGACTAATGACTAATTACAAACGGAGTCACGAAAATGCCTATAGGCGTTCCTAAAGTTCCTTACCGGATGCCCGGAGGGCAATATACAGATTGGATTAGTATCTACGATCGCCTTTACCGAGAACGGATTATTTTCTTAGGGCGAGATATTGATGATGAAATTGCCAATCAAATTATTGCTGTGATGCTGTATCTGGATTCAGATGATCCAGGTAAGGATATTTATTTATACATCAATTCTCCCGGTGGAATGGTTACATCTGGCATGGCTATTTTTGATACCATGCAACACATTAAATCAGATGTAGTAACTATTTGCGTGGGTTTAGCTGCTTCAATGGGGTCTTTCCTACTGGCAGCTGGCACCAAAGGCAAACGCATGGCATTACCTCACTCGCGGATTATGATTCACCAGCCTTCTGGTGGTACTCGTGGGCAAGCAACTGATATCGAAATTGAAGCCAGAGAGATTCTGCGGATTCGTCACCAGCTCAATGGGATTTATGCTGATAAAACAGGTCAGACTATAGAAAAGATTGAAAAAGATATGGATCGCGACTTTTTTATGTCTGCCGAAGAGGCTAAGGAATACGGTTTAATTGACCGTGTGATTGAAGAACGTCCGTAGATTTGAGTAGGGGGGCAGAGGGGCAGAGAAAGAAAATAATTTATGACTCTTGACCCTTGTACAGACGCGATTAATCGCGTCTCTACTCTTGACCCTTATCCAGACGCGATTAATCGCGTCTCTACTCTTGACCCTTATCCAGACAAACTGTCAAAACTGAACTTTAAATTAGAAAATTAGTCTTTATAATTAACAGTCCTGGCTTTAAGCTAATAGCTGGGTATTTGATAGCTAATGGCTCAAGATGGATCTTGGAGATTGTTACCGTTTATTAGGTTTAAGATCGGGTGCCTCATTTGCCGACATCAAAGCGTCGTACCGACGACTGGCGCAGCAATATCACCCTGATATCAACCCAGATGACAAAAAAGCGAAAGATAAGTTTATTGCTTTAACTGAGGCATACAAGCTGCTATTGACAGTGGTACTGCCAGAGGAAATAACTAAAGAGTTAAGTAAGTCACCAACTTTTGAGTCTGATGATGCCAAAGTAAGCTGTCGAGAAAAAGCACCAGTAACAACGGTGACACCTCAACAACAGCCAAAATCAAAGCCGCCTAATCTTTTGGAAATAGAACAGCGGCTAAAGTGGAAGACTTATGAGCAACTACAGCGATTTTTGCAAGAAAGACGTTTTCCCCAAGCGATCGCCCTGGCGGAAGCTTTAGCAGAAAGATTATCATCAGATGCAGAAGTACGCCAATGGCTGGCAGTTGCCTATCAAATTTGGGGACGGGCGCTAATTGCTGAAAACCAACTACTCAAAGCCAGAATTTATCTCAAAAAAGCTCTGAAAACAGACCCCCATAACAAAACTCTCTGGCTTGAGGTGCAGCGAGATTTCCAGCGCTTAGAACAAATTTTATAATCAAGGATATAAATTATCTTAAAAATGATTGGAAATAATGGATTTTCAAGTATTGGAAGAATCAGTTTCAATAACTTCATCTTTTAAGATTTAAACTGGCTAAAAAGCTTAGCTGAACGTTAAGCATTTCTAGTCTGGTCAAAATTTCCTGTACATAACTAAAAAACAAATTTCCTAATTTTGGGAAAATAGATTGAGGATGTGAGTTGATTTTTTAACTTTTCAGACATCTTTTTATAAAATTAGTCATACTTTGGTGAATTTATATCACGCTGACGGACATTTCGCCCAGAACTTAAGTTCTGGGCTAGTAGCTCAAATTCACAAAACGTGTACTGAAATTTTACCTTTGACAAAGTTTAACCATTGACATTGCTTAAAATCTGACATTTAGTCCATTAAGCGTGGACTTGAGCTATTAGCCTGGAAATAAATTCTAGGGCTTTTTAGCAACGAAGCGGAAGATTTAAAAGATTTTGGTAATGACAAGAGCTAAAGCATAGAGAATTCTTGGTTCCCTTGTTCTCAATTACGGAAACTTCTCTTACGCTGTCTGTGCTTAGCAACTTCTTTGCGCTTACGTTTTTGCTCTGGTGTTTCAAAATGACGATGCTTCTTCATATCTGAAAAAATCCCAGCCTTGGAAACTTGCCGCTTAAATCTACGCAAGGCTGACTCAATTCCTTCATTTTCACCCACAACTATTTGGGTCATTTTGTCTCCTACTTAAATTGGTATTTGGCAATGTTAACTTATCCAGTAGACTGGAGCGTAAAAAGGGCAGACAACAAGCCTGCCCTGAAGACGTTCAAGTTAAATTTTTTATTTCAAACTTTAGTAACGTTGAGAGTATCCTCCACCGTTGTTCCCCCGTCTACCCCCAGAGGAACCTCTATCTTCACGAGGCTTAGCCTTGTTAACTTTGAGGTTGCGTCCCATCCACTCAGCACCATCAAGAGCATCAATGGCAGCAGTTTCTTCGGCATCTGTACCCATTTCCACAAAACCAAAGCCCCGTGGCTGACCTGTTTCACGATCAGTAGGTAGCTGAACCCGCTTTACAGAACCATATTCTGCAAACACAGCATTGAGAGTATCCTATGTAACCTCTTAATACAAATTGCCTACGTAAATTGACATAGATTGTTTCCCAAATCAGAGGTTTATAGAGATTTAGATTTCGGGGAAAAGCCTGTAAATATCAAAAGATAGAAGCCTATTAATACTAAAAACAAAAGCTACAACCGAATTTTTTTCTCATCTACTACCTTAGCATAGTATCCAGTTTTCACTTGCCGTAACATATTGGCATGACAAGGTTAAATTGTTACAAAAAAAATGTAGTAGCGCGGCAAGGCTAAAATGTTGCAATAAATTTTCTTGTAGTGTAGATTTTTATCCCGCACCGGACGGGCGAGACGCCCATCTCACAAGAGGCAAGCTAATGCACTACTTTAGCTGTGTCAGTCCACTACATCTAATGCACTATTTTGGCTGTGTCAGTCCAATATTAAGCATTAGGCTAACCCCTATACACCCCTAAAATGTAAAACTGCTCTGGGGCAGATTCAGAGCAGTGTTGAAAAAGAGGAGTTTTACATAGGGGCTTCATGGTTTTGATGCCCAAACGATTCGGTACTTATAGTGGTATACAGCCTTATTTAAGTATTATCCGGAAAAAAGCGAAAAGAAATTTTAAAAGTAGCGTTGCACAAAGCTTGGAAGGATTCTTAATGAATGATATATCTGTAGTATCCTCATCGATTTGGTGATTCAAGCAACTATTGACTGCATTTTGGTAAAGTCTATTATCAAAATGCAGTTTTCTTTAACTATAGGATAGCTTTTTATAATGCTTTGAGTCCCGTATCTGATTCAACTAGAGGCGATGTCAGTGAGAATTCTTTGAGTTGGATTCAATCTCACTGCACTTGGGTGATAATCCTCAGTTTATCTAGTTTTTGGCTTAACCGAACCGTATTGTCCTAACTCCTATTTTTTAATCCTGCGATCGCTTGTTAATTTTATTGTCAACTATTTTTATAACAAAGTTCATGTCTCAGTATTTAATAATTATGAATCAACTGCTTTTGAGTTAGATGCATGGCAATTCCTTTCTCATAGTAAGCTGCTTCATTGATGAATATGGGATAAACAGTGGACGCTCCATTATAGAAAATATCTTTTCCTTCAAAAGTCAGAAATAGGGGATCACCAGGATTCAAGGGTTCATAATCTCTAAATTGAAGCTGAGGATGAATCATGGCTTCAATTTCGCCGCATTCATTTCTGGGGTAATCAATGACTCCAGTATATTGATAAAGTGTAAGTGTGGTATTGTTTTGCGATATTTTTCCTTGATTGTATCTTTCAAAATAGTCCAAAACTGCATAAACAAGTTGCTCAGTTTGCCGAAATAATTCAGCATCTAAAACACCTTGAGGCACAGCACCAACTTCTATAACAAAACCCAATTCGCACATAGAACGGAGAAAACCACTTCCTCTAAGTTGCTGATGAAAATAGACTTTTACTAAAGGGTTTATTGAACTTAGGTGAGATGCTAACTGTAGTAATAAGGGATGCATATTACTTAGTAAAAGACTTAACCCCATATTGGCAGTTGTGCTGTGCAAATCAACAATTACATCCACGAAAGGCTGATTATATGGGTGTAGCAACTGTTGAATCTCTTTTGCTCTTATATCTTCGTAACTTGATAGTGATAAATTTTGTAAACCTTGATGAGTAAAGCAACGATTTAAATCTTTGTCAATGTATCGTCTACCTTTTTCGATGGCTTTGGGATTGCCAAGTAATACCAATGTTTCAAAAGTTGATCTATTGATTAAATTTGGATACTGCTGAAATTTTTTAACTAAATATACTCCTGTTAACTCATTACCGTGGCTTCCTCCAACGATCGCAGCTCGGTTGATTTGAGTCATAAAAACCTCATGTGTAAAAATCTTATAAGAAAAGTGGAATCCTTCTACCAGTTTTTTGGGAAGGCATAACTGCACAGATGTGTGTGTTGATGCTAAAGAGTTCTATCACCTACCCTTTAGTATGTTGTAAGTGAAAAACTTTAATTTAGTAAAGGTCACTCGTTTGATCAAATAGGCGATATGAAGTGATGCACTTTTCACTGTCTATCACTTCTTGTAAGAATCACAATAAACAAAATGCTACTATATGTCCAATATTTTTTTGAGGACTAAAGTATATTTTAAAAATATAGTAGCCAGAAGAATGATAGAACTTCGACATCTACGATACTTTATTGCTGTGGCTGAAGAATTAAACTTTAGCCGTGCGGCTGAACGCTTGCATATTGCTCAACCACCTTTGAGTCAACAAATCCAGGCGTTAGAAGCTGAACTAGGACTACAACTATTTGAACGGAAAAAACGTCCATTACAGTTAACTGCTGCGGGACAAATCTTTTTAACAGAAGCACGTTTAGTGTTCTCTCAGTTGGAGCAAGCAATTATTTCCGCGCAAAAAGTTAGCCGGGGTGAAATTGGACGCTTAGTGGTGGGGACTAATAGCTCTTTTGCTAACAGCGTTTTACCAGATATTTTGCAAGTTTTTCGCCCTTTGTTTCCAGAGGTGACACTGGTGTTGCGTGAAGTAAGTTCTTCTGAGCAGGCAAACCAACTACGCGATCGCCAAATTGATATTGCTTTTGAAAGTTTACCTAATCCCAATTGCCACGACACTGCTTTAAGTTTTCTGCCGATTTTACAAGAGCCTTTGATTATTGCTTTGCCAGAAACGCATTCTCTAGCAGCCCAAACCGAAATTCCACTCAAGGCACTGGCAGAAGAACCTTTTGTTTTACCTCCAACCGACCTAGTACCATCATACAGTCAGATTATTAATCTTTGTCAGCAGGTAGGCTTTTCCCCGAAAGTTGTACAAGAAGCAACATGGATGGTGACTGTACTCGGTTTGGTTGCAGGTGGAGTAGGTGTAACATTGCTTCCCGCTAATGCCCAAAACCTACAGCGAACAGGAGTTGTCTACAGACCAATTCAAGGGCAAAATTTAACTCTACAATTAGCTGTGGTTTGGCGGCGCGATGATTCATCTGTAATTTTGCGCGAGTTTTTAGAAGTGACAAAAAGTGTTGCACGACAAAAATTTAACTAACTTCTGCTAATCAACTCATTAACTATCAACTTAAGCACCAAAAGTTTGCTTCATCTTTGAAAGCAAATCTGATATATATTCCCCGCGAATAATAGAGCCATGCATTGTTGCAAGATATTTAATCGGTAGCTTTTCTACTGCCTCAATTCCGCGAGTGAAGCTTTTGCCTTCAGACATGAATCCAACTTTTTGCTGAAACTTGATAATGGATTCTGTGAGATCCTTTTCGGTAACAGGCTCCTCAAATTGACCAGGGTGAGCTGCAAGATCGGAACAAAAAAGAATCTCCTCTTGCGGCTGGTAAAATATGCAACCTTCCCATCCATGAGGGAAATGGGGAGTTTCAAGAAGTATGATCTCTCTTTTGCCTAAAGAAAGAGCTTTGTTGTTCTTAAGAACCGTTGACGGTCTCAATGCAAAATCATCTATGTTCGATTTATTAAGACGACTCACAATGATTTCTGCTTGCGGAGCTACTTCAAGCCACTGATTAAGGGAGCCACATTCGTCAGCCTCAAGGTGACAGAAAGCGATATATCGAAGCTTTGAAGCGTCGCACACAGATGAAACAAGTTCATATATTTGATCAAACCACTCTGCTCGACCCGTGTGAATGAGCATAGGACGCTCATCAAGGATGAGGAATTGACTAAAAACAAATTTTTTATCATTTGAGACAGAGAGCTTATATATACCAGGAACTATTTCATCAATGCGCGTGAACTTAGCCTTGAGACGTGTAAACATACTTTCTTATTAAGTAATTAAAAAAATATACGTACTTTTTTAGTGCCGAATTAATAACAGTCAAAGTGCTTTAAGAGTAAACAAATTAAGCTATTATAATGCAATTGTCTTCTGAAAATAAGTAAATATTTAACTCTTTATAAATAACATTTAATACCAACTCCTATTAATAGCTTTCCAAATTATATGTCTTTGGGAACAAGACTAGAGTCATACAAGTTTGATTGAATTAATCAGTCTAACTAATTAAATAGTAATCAATATTCCTGACTTAGCAGCTAGTTTTCAGCTAGATATATGTAGGGCTTTATCCAAGATAACAATTTCATATATAAAATTTATTAATATCAAAAAATATATATCTAAGTAAGACCAAACGAGATATATTCACTTTCACCCTAAATGTTGCTCATAAATGACTAGAACTGAACTGGAATAGCAACATATTAAAACTCCTTAAATTACTGGAGGCGTCTTTACAAGAAGAACATTTTATGTATTAAATATATTAACGGATTTTAGTAACTTTAAATTTTTGACCACTACCTTTATATAAACGGCGTAGACGCTAGGCAGCTTTTCGTAAGGCATTGCTGACTTAATATTGGACAAATCAAACGTCAATGCCTAAGAATCTCCATCTCATATCTAATACTTTCTGTCAATACCTAAGTTGTACTTAAAACTCTACTAAAACTTCATCATGTCAATAAGCATTTATACATAAAGTTCATATTTTTTTTGATATGAATATTAAGTAATTGACTTCAAAAAAATGTCAGGTTTTTTATGAACTTAGTGATGATTAGTTTCATATTAACGATACTTATGAGATTAATCTTGATCAGAAATCACACAATTACTATATTTATCTCAAAATAATGCAACTTTATACACCTCTTGAAATCGAACAAATCCACCAGGACATCCCCCACTTAATTGAAATCATGGAGTGGGTTAAAAGTTTTTTAGGAAGGCATCATCCTGATTTAGGTAGGTCTGGGCCAGTTTGCCCTTTTGTGCCTCATGCTCTCAAATCAAACAGTATTCAAATGGCGGTTATTCGCGCAAAAAATTTAGATTCACAACAATTAGAAGAGATTGTTAGACGTTACCGGGATATTTTCCTTGATACATCTCCACAACAGAAAGAATTAGCTATAAACAAGGCATTTTTACTTATTTTCCCTGATGTCTCAATCCACGAAACCTCTAAACTAATTGATGGGATTCAACAAAAACTTAAACCTTCCTTTGTCGAGTCAGGACTGATGCTCGGAGAATTTCATCAGCGCAATGAGAGTTCTGGACTGCACAACCCAAATTTCCGTCCGCTTCGTAGCCCGATTCCCTTATTGGCTATCCGTTTTATGGTTGAATCTGATCTGCCTTTTCTTCTAAGTCCAGATAACCCATACTTACGTATTAGGTATCTCGAAGCTTATTTAAAGCATTTTGCTCATAAGCTTACAGATAAAGCCAAGTTAAACGAAGCTTATCAGGCATTAGCATTAGCTAAAGAACAACTTAAAGAAGAAAATTTAGTGAAATATTGACATATATAAAATGAGTATAAATATTAAAGATTCAGAACTTAAGGAAAATATTCAGTTAGATACCTTGACTCACCTCATCGGTGGTCAAGTCATACAGGAATTGAATTACATCCAAATACTTGATTACCAGAATTTGTGCATTCATCAAATGTTTGAGATTCAGGCAGAGCGATCACCTGATACAATCGCCGTAGTATTTGAAAACACCC
>JAESGM010000107.1_pt1 | contig 217808 bp, 171 predicted proteins | sample 9269721 | NCBI WGS metagenome assembly JAESGM01 (sample SAMN15720920, study PRJNA650825) | algae metagenome | isolation source: Komarekiella atlantica HA4396-MV6 and co-occurring heterotrophs from... | place: USA: Theobald House, Kauai, HI | collected 2009-07-29 | reverse complement strand
GTACCCGCTGGTCAAGGGCCAGGCACCGGCGCCCGCCGGGCCGCGGGTCGGGGAGCCGAAGCTCCCCGGCGGGACCAACCTGCCGCCCGGCGGCGGGGCGGTCCGCCCGGGCAAGCAGTAGCTGGAGAGTGGCAGGCACACTCCGTGTGCCGTCCGCTCTTTTCGTTGCGAGCGGCGGACGGCACACGGAGTGTGCCTGCTACGTTCCCGATCCGCTACACCGGCCGGTCTCTCACCTCGTTCTCACCCCCCCAGCATAACGATGTCGCGGACGGCGGCCCGCGGGGCCGTCCCACATCTGTTTCACGTCCGGGGGGCTCGTCATGCGCGGGTTGCGGTTCGCGGTCGCCGGGGTGCTCGCCGCCGGGATGGTCGTGGTCGTCCAGGCCCAGCCGGGCGGGTTCGGCGGCGGGTTCGGCGGCGGCCCGTCGTCCCTGGTCACCAACAAGGCGGTCCAGGAAGACCTGAAGCTGACCGAGGAGCAGGTGACCAAGCTGAAGACCTGGTCCGAGGAGTTCCGGAAGACGGCGGCGAAGATCCGCGAGGACAAGGGGGTCAAATTCGGCGGGGGCGGCGGGTTCGGGAAGGTCGACGCCGAGATGCAGGAGAAGATGGCCGCGGCCACCGCCGAGATCTCGAAGGTGGCGTACAAGGAGCTGGCCGAGGTGCTGAAGAAGGAGCAGGTGGACCGGGTCCGCCAGATCGACCGGCAGCAGATGGGGCTGCGGGCGTTCACCGACGCCGACACCGCCGCCGCCCTGAAGCTGACCGACATGCAGAAGGCGTCGGCCAAGGGGATCGGGTCGGACTACCAGAAGGAGTCGCGGGAGATGATGGCCGACCTGTTCAAGGGCGGCAAGGGCGGGTTCGATCAGGAGAAGATCAAGGAGATGGGGACGAAGACCCAGAAGCTCCAGAAGGAGTACCTGGAGAAGGTGGTCGAGCTGCTCGACGCCGACCAGAAGAAGACTTGGAAGGAGCTGACCGGGGAGGCGTTCGACCTCACCAAGCTCCAGCAGTTCGGCGGCGGGATCGGCAAGAAGAAGGACTGACCGCCGGCCGGGCGAGCGTCGGGCCGTGAGGCCGGCGTGGTTCGACGCGCCACGCCGGCCTCACGGCCCGACGCTCGCCCCAGGCGTCACGCCCACTTCACCAGCACCCCGAGGTAGTGGTCCTTGTCCTTCAGCAGCCCCTCGTAGGCGTCGCCGAGCTGCTCCGGGGCGATCGAGTGGGTGACCAGCCCGGCCAGGCTCAGCCGCCCGGCCGCCAGCTGCCGCAACAGCCACGTCTGGGCCTTGTGGATGTCCCACGCCCCGGCCAGTCGGGTGTGGGCCGGCTCGAACAGCATGTTCCCGTGCGCCCCGGTCACCTCGATGTACCGGCGGTGCAGGTCGTCGTAGAAGTTCACCTCCGCCGCCTTCCCGCGCGGGCTCCCGACCACCACCACCTGCCCGGCGTCGCACGCCAGGCTCATCGCCGTCGGGATCGCCGCCGGCACCCCGGTCGCGTCCGCCACCACCTCCGCCCCCTTCGCGCCCAGGAACGCTGCTAACTGCTGCTTCACGTCCCCGGCACTCGGGTCGATGACGTGATCCGCCCCGGCGGCCAGCGCCGCGTCGCGCCGCATCTTCACCGCGTCGATCCCGACCACCGGCGACATCCCGGCCGCGAGCATGCACCGGAGCGAGAACTGGCCGATGATTCCCAGCCCGAGCACCGCGGCGCTGCGGCCGAGCGTCAGCCCGGCCCGGACCGACGCCCCCATCCCGTACCGGGCGATGCACGCCACCGCCGCCTTCTCGGCCGACAGGGCGTCCGGCATCTTCCACACCCGGCACCGCTCGTGCCCGACCGTCAGCAGTTCCGCCGACGCGTGGTTCCCCGGGAAGCTGACCCGGTCGCCCTCCTTGAACCCGCCGGGGAAGTCGCGGCCGACCTTCAGCACCCGGCCGGCGGCCGAGTACCCGGACCGGAACGGGAACTTCCAGTCCGGCAGGTTCGGGTCCTTGAGCCACTGGTGGGTGCCGGTGTAGACGGCGAGTTCGGTCCCGGCGCTGACCGCGGACCACTCGGCGGCGACGAGGATCTGGTCCGGGTTCGGGTCCGGCAGGTCGACCTCGCGGACGGCGGTCTTGTACGGCTCGGTGATGACGGCCTGGCGTGCCCGGACCATGCGCTGCCTCGGGGAGGTGGCGGGGGGTGTGCGGGCGAATTGTAGACGGGCCGCAGACCGGCGGCGAACCCGGACGCCTCCGGAGGGGCTGCGGGGCCGTTCGCCCGCGAGGAAGTTGTGGCACCGGCATTCCTGCCGGTGCCACAAGGACACGAACCCTACCGACGGCACCGCCTCCGCGCGGCGAGGCCGAGCAGCCCGGCGGCCGCGAGCACGCAGCTCGCCGGCTCCGGGACGGCGTTCAGTTGGGTGTTGATGACGACCGCGTCGAGGAACGACCCGTTGGGGTTCGCGATCAGGCTCACGAACGAGACCTGGTTCAGCCGCAGCCCGGCCGCCGGCCGGCTCCGGAACCCGAGCGGGTCCGGGGCGGCGTACCGGGCGCCGTCCAGGAAGATGTCCCAGGTCCGGACGACCGGGTCGACGTCCACCCGCACCTCGTGCCACACCCCGGGCGTGATCCGGAACCCGGTCAGCTCGACCGGGCAGCCGGAGATGCACGAGTCCTCCACCCCGTCGAGCACCCCGAGCTGGAAGTTCGAGTTCACGAACCACTGGACGGCGATCCCGAAGATGTCCGCGAACCGGCCGTCCGCGACCCGGAAGATCAGGCTGTCGGTGACCGCCCCCGGGACCATGAACCGGACGCTCACGCTGAACGGGTCGAGGAGGTCTTGGGCCACGACGCGCAGCGCCGTGGCGGTGTTCTGGAAGAACGCGGCCGCCCCGTCGCCCTCGGACGCGGTCCGGCCGACCGTGACCCCGCCCCCCTGCTGCCACGGCCCGGCCCACCCGGGCTCGCCCGCCCCCTGGTTCATGAGCGGGGCGTTGTTGACGTTGAACGGGGAGTTGTTGGCGACCCCGTCGGCGTTGATCCCGGTGACGTCGTTGAACCCGGACTGGATGATCGCGGCGGGGGCGGGGGCGGCGCAAAGCAGGAGGACGGCGGCCAGCGGCGCGCGGGCGGGGCGGGCGAACATCGGGCGAGGCTCCGGCGGGTGGGTGGGGGTAGGCGCGGGCGACGGGAGAAAGCCTACCCGAACGACGGGCGGGGTGCAACGACGTGGCGGGTCAGTCCAGGTCCACGACCACGGCCCCCTGCCCGGCCGGTGAGCTCGCGTTCACGAACACGGTCCCGTCCGCGTCGAGGCGGCCGGCGGCCTCGTGGATGTGCCCGAACACGTGCAGCCGCGGCCGCACCTCGTACACCCGCCGGAGCAGGTCGGCGCACCCGGCGTTCTCCCCGTGGTTGGTCCGGTCGAGGATTCCTTCCGGCGGGCCGTGGGTGAGCAGCACGTCCACCCGGTCCGGGATCTTCGCCCACACCCGGGCCAGCTCCTCGCCCCGCGGCAGGTTGAACGCCCACCCGCCGAACCACGGCTGCCACGGGCTGCCCCAGAACGTCAGCCCGCCCGCCTCGCACCCGGAGTCTTCGAGGTAGGTGGCGTTCCGGACCAGCGCCCGCGCCTCCGCCGGGCGGTCCTGGAAGCAGAAGTCGTGGTTCCCGCAGATCACCACCTTGACCGGGTGCGGCAGGGTGCCGAGCCACCGGTCGAACTCCTCCACGTCCTCCAGCTTGCCGCGGCGGGTCAAGTCCCCGGCGTGGACCAGCACGTCCCCGCCCGGCACCGCGGTCAGCCGGTGCCGGGCGTGGGTGTCGGAGACGCAGACGATCCGCGGCACGGGTCGCCCCCTCCCGGGCGGTCAGCGGCGGTGGAACAGGCGGTGGAGCGGGTGGGCGGGGGCGCACCCCGGGCCGGCGCCGGCCGCACCCGCCTGCGGCCCGAACGCCCCGGGCGGCGGCTCCGGGTACTCCATCCGGAAGTACCCGGTCGACCGGGCGAACCCGTCGGTCCCGCCGAGCAGGTAGTACCCGCTGTCGTACGGCAGCCAGCCGTCGGCCCCGTAGTGCACCCCGCCGCTCTTGTAGAACCCGAGCCCGGGGGTGATGATCGGCGGCCCGGGGGTGGGGACCGGGCCGGGGACCGCCGGGGGCGGCGGGAGCCGCGGCGGGGGGGTGACCAAGCCCCCGGGCGCCTGGCCCGGGAGGATCGGGAACTGGGCGGCCGCGTCGGCCGCGGCGGCGAGGACCGGGACGAGGGCGAGCAGGGGTCGGGTCATGGGGGCGGACTCCGTCCGTGGGGGCGGGCGATTCCCCAACCATTCCCGCGCCCGGGCCGGGGTCAACGCCCGGCCTCACACGCCCGCTCGAGCACTGAGCCGCCCGGCCGGCACATCCGCCCCGACCCGGCCCGTTCGGGCGAGCGGCCGGGTTTACCCCGGCCGTCCTTCTCCGGCCACGGTCGGGGTAGACCTGCCCGGCCGGCGGCCCGCTCACTTCGCGGCAGCCCGCTTCCGGGCGTCGTCGATCAGCCGCAGGTACAGCTCGGCGGCCGGGGCCGGCGGCGGCGGCAGCCCCCACTCGTTGACCGCCGGCAGCCGGGCCTGGAGGAGCCACTTCTCGGCCTCCCCGACGTCCCCCTCCAGCAGGTGGAGCACCCCGCGGCGGTAGAAGAACTCGACCTGCTCGGCCCGCCTCCTGGCCAGCTCCCCCCGCAGGCCCTGGAAGGTGGCGGCGTTGGCGAACTCGGCCGCCCAGGCCAGCGGCCCGCCGACGGTGTCGGCCGGCAGCGGGGACAGCAGCCCGGCCCGCGGGGCCAGGGCCGCCCAGTCGGGGACCGCCCGCTTCTCCAGGAACGGCTTCGGGTCGAACCCGTCCCGGGCCGGCTTCAGCGGGTCGGCGCGGAGCCGTTCGCCCTCCAGGTCCCCCAGCGCCTTCCCGGCGTCGGCGTAGTTCCCCTCCAGCAGCAGCTTCTGGTACGTCAGCTGGCGGAGCACCTGCCGCAGCCCGGGGTCGGCCAGCCGCTGCTGGAACCCGGGGGCGTCGGCCAGGGCGTCCAGGTCGGCGGCCGCGTCCTCCAACCGGCCGACGGCCAGCTTCAGGGCGACCCCGGCGAGGAGCAGGGCCGGGGCTTCCGGGCCGAGGTCCCGGTCCGGGTTCAGGTCCTTGTCGGTCAGCAGCTCCAGCGCCCGCCCGTGGAGCCCGGTCTGGAGGGCCAGGCGGACCTCGTCCCCCTTGTTCTTGGCCGCCCCCCGCCGGTTCTCGAACGCGATGCTGGCCCGCCCCAGCTCCCCCTCCACCACCTTCAGCCGGGCCTTGATCTCCTCCCGGTACCGCTTCCCCTCCTCCCCCGGGTTCGGCTCCGCCGCCGCGTACCGGTCGGCCGTCTGGAGGGCCTCCCGGGCGAGGTCCAGGGGGAGCAGGTACGGCCCGCCGGGGAGCCGGTTCTGGGGCGGGACGGTGTTGTCCCAGGCCGGGCGGCGGCCCGCCTGCTTCCCGTCGGACACCACCTGCTGGGACGCCCCGGCCAGGTGCAGCACCTCGAACCCCGGGAGCCCGACCGGGACCCCGACCGGGAACCCGCCCAGCTCCTGCCGCCACCCGCAGTACAGGTCGGCCAGGTCCCGGGCCGCCCGGGCCGGGGAGCCGCTGTACACCCCCGGGCGGAAGTCGTCCGGGCCCGGGAACCGGGACAGGCACTGCCGCAGGGCCGTCACCCGGCCCGCCCACCGCTCGGCCTCCCCGATCGGCAGCAGCCGGTCCTGGAGGGCCAGCTCCAGGGCGAAGTACCCGTCCGGGTGGTCCGGGGCGGCGTGGACCGCCCGCCGGGCCGCGCGGAGGGCCAGGAGCGGGGCCGCCCGCTCCTGGCGGGCGTCGTCCGGCCGCAGGACCGGGCGGGCGGCGAACACCAGCCCGGCGCCCCGGGTCACCCGGTCGATCAGTGCGAACCCCACGTTCACGGCCTGCTGGCGGTTCTGGAAGAGGGCCAGGACCTCGGCGTACGCGCGCCACGCCCGGGCCTCGTCCGCCCCGGGCGGGGGCGGGTCGGCCGGCCGGAGGAACGCGTCCCAGAACCCGCGCGCGGCCGGCGGCCGGGCCGCCACCCCCGGGACCGGCTCCACCCCGGGGCCGAACGCCCGCGCCACCGGGTCGAGCCGGAGGGCGTCGAACGCCTCCCGCCCGGCCCCGCCCGACTCCCGCCACCCGGCCACCCCGACCCGCCCGTCGAAGTGCCACGGGGACCAGTGGGCCTCGTCCAGCAGCTGGGCGACGGCCGTCCCGAACGCCAGCGGCTCGGCCGTCCCGGCGTACACCGCCACGTACTCGGCCCCGGCGTCCCGCAGCACCTTCGGCAGGGCGGCCGGCTCCGCCCCCTCGTCGGTCTTGACCAGGCCCAGCCCGGCCCGGGCGGCGACGAACCCGGGCAGCTCCGGCCGGTGGTGGTTGTACCGGGCGTTCGCGTACACCTTCTCGGCCGGGGCGAACCAGGCCAGGTAGTTGGCCAGGTCGACCGACGCGACCAGCCCGCGGGCGTCCGCCGGCAGCCGCCCGGCCTCCCGCCACGCCTGGAGCTGTTCGGCCGCCCGGACCGCCGCCGGCTCCGGCTCGACCGCCCACGCCACCCGCCGGGCGAACGCCGGGTTCTGGTGGACCGTCGGGTGGAGCCACCCGGGCCACGCCAGCGCGCACCCGGCGGCGACGGCGACCAGGGCCACCACCCGCCCGCCGGCCGACGACAGCAGCAGCAGCCGGGACCTCGGGTCGGCCCACGTCCCGAGGGTCGCCCCGGCCGACATCCCGTTCAACTGCCCGGCGATGACCGGGACGGCGACGACGGCCAGAAACGGGATGGCCTGGATCGAGGCGAGGCTGAGCAGGGCGAACCCGACCCACAGGGCGACGTGGGAGAACCGGAGCCGGGCGGCCCCCAGCCCGAGGGCCGCCGCCCCGCCGAGGAACAGGGCCGCGAACGCCAGCCCGTTCAGGCTGTTCCCGAGGGCGACGCTGCCCCGGTACGTCTCGCCGAGCGGCCCGGCGACGAGCACCTTGAACCGGGTGTCGGTCAGCAGCTCCTGGCCGCCGCCGACCAGCTCGAACGGCAGCTGCCACACCCGGACGTGGTGCGGGGTGAGGGTGCACGCCAGCACCCCGATGCCGAGCGCCTTCGCCAGGGTCGGCACGTCCGGCGCCGGCCCGACCGGGTCCGGTTCGGTGCCGGCGGCCCGCGCCCCCTGGGCCGCCTCCCCGAGCAGCACGAGGGCCAGGGCGAGCGGCCCGATGAGGAACCACTCGTCGGTCATCGCCCACCCCCAGAACAGCACCCCGACGGCGGCCGGGAACCGCCACGACCCGGGCCGGTGCGGCACCCGGAAGGTCAGGAACAGCGTGGCCGCGAGGAACAGGACCGACCCGACGACCGGGCGGAGGGTGAGGTACGGGGCAGCGGCGACGGCGCTGACGGCGGCGACCCCGGCCCACGGCCAGAGCGGGAACCCGGGCCGGCGGATGGCGATCAGCAGGCCGAACGCGAGGGCGACCTCGGCCGCCTTGGCGGCGACGAGGGCGGCCCCGCCGGCGGCGTTGAACAGGAGGTACGAGGCGGCGCCGTAGAGGAGGCTGTGGTTGACCCAGGGGCGGTCGGCGGCGGTGTACGAGAACGGGTCGGTGCCGGGCGTGTACTCGCCGGCGAGGAGCCGCTTGCCGGCGGCGAGGTGGAGCCAGATGTCGGAGTTGCGGGCGGCGAACGAGGCGAGGAGGAAGGCGAGGACGAGGGTGAGGACGGCGAGGGTGAAGTCGGCCCCGGCGAACCACGTCGGCCAGGCGAGCGGCTTGGCGGCGGGGGCGGCGGGCGGGGCTTCCGGGGTGGTCGGCTCTGGGGTGTCGGGGGCGGGTTGGCCCGGGTCGTTCGGCTCCGGCGGGGGCGGCGGGGCGGAGAGCTTCACGACGGCCTCGGTTGTCGGACGGTCCGGGCGGCTGGGTACACGCTAGGCGTCACGGGAGATACGGTCAAGCGCCGGCGGCGGTTCGGGCGGGCGGGGCGGCGGCCGGTTGCGTGGGAGGAAGATTCCGGGAAGAATCGTGGTGCGTCGCGGCCGCCGATTTCGCATGTGGGGGCGGACCGGTCCCTTCCCGTGGAGCACGCCCATGACCGACGAGTCGCTGTTCGCGCGGGCGGTGGCGATCCCGGACGCGGCGGAGCGGGCCGCGTTCCTCGACCGCGAGTGCGCCGGCAACCCGACCCTCCGCCGCGAGGTCGAGGAGTTGCTCGCCGCCCACGCCAAGGCCGGCACCTTCCTGGTCGACCCGGCCCCGCCGAGCCTGGGCGAACCGTCGGCCGACCCGGAGCCGCCGGCCCCGGGTATCGGGACGGTGGTCGGCGGGCGGTACCGGCTCCTCCAGCGGATCGGCGAGGGCGGGATGGGTACCGTCTGGATGGCCGACCAGACCGACCCGGTGAAGCGGCGGGTGGCGGTCAAGCTGATCCGGGCGGAGAAGGGGTCGTCAAAGACGATCCTGTCGCGGTTCGAGGCGGAGCGGCAGGCGATCGCCCTGATGGACCACCCGCACATCGCCAAGCTGCTCGACGCCGGGACGGCCGAGTCCGGCCAGCCGTTCTTCGTCATGGAGCTGGTCAAGGGGGTCCCGCTAACCGAGTTCTGCGACGCCCACCGGCTCGGCATCCCGGACCGGCTGGCCCTGTTCGGGCAAGTGTGCGGGGCGGTCCAGCACGCTCACCAGAAGGGGATCATCCACCGCGACCTGAAGCCGTCGAACGTCCTGGTCGAGAGCCACGACGGGCGGCCGGTGCCGAAGGTCATCGACTTCGGGCTGGCGAAGGCGACGACCGGGCTGCCGCTCACCGACCACACCCTGTTCACCGGGCTCGGGACGGTCCTCGGGACGCCGCTGTACATGGCCCCGGAGCAGGCCCGGTTCGACGCGGTGGACGTGGACACCCGGGCGGACGTGTACGCCCTCGGGGTCGTCCTGTACGAGCTGCTCACCGGCACGACCCCGCTCACCCGCGAGGCGGTCCGGAAGGCGGCCCTGGACGAGGTCCTCCGGCTGGTCCGGGAGCAGGAGGCCCCGACCCCGAGCTCGCGGCTCGGGTCGTCCGGCGCCCTCCCGACGGTGGCCGCGAACCGGCAGACGGAGCCGGCGAAGCTCGGCCGGTTCGTGCGGGGGGAGCTGGACTGGATCGTCCTGAAGGCGCTGGCGAAGGACCGGGACCGGCGGTACGAGTCGGCGTCCGGGTTCGCCCGCGACGTGGAGCGGTTCCTGAACCACGAGCCGGTGTCGGCCGGGCCGCCGTCGGCCGGGTACCGGCTGCGGAAGTTCGTCCGCCGGAACCGCGGGCCGGTGGTGGCGACCGGGCTGGTGCTGCTGGCCCTGGTCGGCGGGGTGGTGGGCACCACCCTCGGGCTGGTCGAGGCCAAGCGGCAGGAGGGGATCGCCCGGGGCGAGGCCGCCCAGCGGGAGGCGGCCCGGGCCGACGAGGCCCGGCAGCGGGGGGTCGCGGAGGCGAAACAGAAGGAGGCGGTCGAGGAGAAGGCGAAGGCCGTCGCCGCCGCCGCGGCCGAGAAGGTCGCCCGGCAGGAGGAGGAGCGGGAACGGAAGTTCGCCCAGGCCGTCGCGGGGCTGTTCAAGGACGACTTCCTGGCCCTGACCAGCGTCGAGGGGCAGACCCGGTTCGGCGGGGCCAGGCTGGACCGCAACGCCACCCTGCTCGACCTGCTGAACCGGGCCGCCGGGAAGCTGAAGGTGCGGACCGACCTGGACCCGCGGACCGAGGCCGAGCTGTGTTGGATCGTCGGGGTGAGCTACCGCGGGGCCGGTGACGCGGCCAACGGGCTGCCGTTCCTCGAGCGGGCGGTCGAACTCCGCTCCCGCGTGTTCGGCCCGGACCACGACGACACGCTGGACGCGCAGAACAGTCTCGGGGCGGCTTACCGGGCTGCGGGATTTGCCGACAAGGCGGTGCCGCTTTTCGAAGACTGTCTGAGGGTGAGGCAGGCCCGGCACGGCCCGGACCACAAGACAACGCTCCGCAGCCTCCTGAACCTGGCCGCCGCCAACTCGGCCGCTCGGCACTTCGACAAGGCCGTCCCGCTCGCCGAGGAGTGCCTGCGCCTGTCGCGGGCCCGCCTCGGCCCGGACCACCCGGACACCCTGGCCAGCCTGGACAACCTGGCCGCCACGTACCTGGCGGCCGGGCACCCGGGTAAGGCCGTCCCGCTCGCCGAGGAGTGCCTGCGCCTGTCGCGGGCCCGCCTCGGCCCGGACCACCCGGACACGCTGCTCAGCATGCACGGACTGGCCTCCTCCTACGCCGCCGCCGGGCAGCCGGGCAAGGCCGTCCCGCTCGCCGAGGACTGCCTGCGCCTCAGGCGGGCCCGCCTCGGCCCGTACCACCCGGACACCGCGAGCAGCCTGAACAACTTGGCCCTCTGCTACCGGGCCGTCGGGCACCCGGGCAAGGCCGTCCCGATCGCCGAGGAGGCATTCAAGCTGTTCAAGGCCGGGCTCGGCCCTGACCACCCGGACACCCTGGCCAGCATGGCCAACTTGGCCGTCAGCTACTGGTCCGTCGGGCGGCTCGACCAGTCGGTGCCGTTGCTCGAGCAGTTGCTCCCGCTCGAGGAGAAGAAGTTCGGCCGCGACCACCCCTACACGCTCGCGACGGCCGCCAACCTGGGGGTGAATTACAAGGACGCCGGCCGGCTGGCGGAGGGCCTCCCGTTGCTGGAGGAGGCCTACCGGGCGTCGAAGAAGCACCCCACTCTCGACTGGGTCGGCAGGCAGTTGCTCAGCGGGTACGCCAAGGCCGGCAAGGCGGCGGAGGCGGCCAAGTTGATCGACGATCTGCTCGCCGACGCCCGCAAGCAACTGCCCAGGGACGAAGTGCAACTGGCCGGCACCCTCGCCCAGTACGGCCTGACCCTGTTGAACCTCCGGGCGTTCGCCCAGGCGGAACCGCTGCTCCGCGAGTGCCTAGCCGTCCGCGAGAAGGCGCAGCCGGACGGCTGGACCACGTCCAACACCCGGTCGGTGCTCGGCGGGGCGCTGCTCGGGCAGGGGAACCACGCCGACGCCGAGCCGCTCCTCCTCGCCGGCTACACCGGCCTGAAGGAGCGGGAGAAGACCATCCCGCCGCTGGGCCGGGAGCGACTGCCCGAGGCGGCAGACCGGCTGGTCGAACTGTACGAGGCAACGGGCAAACCGGCCGAAGCGGCGAAGTGGCGGGCGGAGCGAGGCAAGTACCCGTTCGTCGCCCCCCCGCCGCGCGAGAAGCGGTAACCGCCGCGGGCGCCCTCACGGCCGGCTACAATGCCCGCGCCCAGAACCCGCTCCGGGAGGCACCTCGTGGACCCGACGTTGACACTGCGAGGGGCGACGGTCCAGGACATCCAACTGGAGCTGATCCGGCGGACGACGTTCAACACGTTCGACGGCGAGCGGGTGTGCGAACTCCTGGCCCGGCACCGCGGCCTCTGGCGTGCCGTTCTGCTCGACCGCCCGGGTCTGCCGAACTACGCCGAGCCGACCCGTCTCCTCATGGGCGGGCTGATCAAGCTCCGCGACCTCGAAGACAACGTCTGGAACGCCGACACCCTGTTCGTGCTCACGAAGACTGCCGACGGCGCGCGGGAACTGGCTGCTGCGTTCGAGTCGGCGGAGATGGGGGCGATGCCGACGGTTCACAAGGATTTGGCCGAGATCGACAACGCACTCGGGACCGGTCGGGAAGAGTACGGTGTGCTGACCGTCTGGTGGTACTGAGCAGACCCCTGCCCCTGACCGACGTGACCCGCGTCACGCGATCCCGAGGATCCGGCACGTCTCCTGGTAGCCGACTTCCAGCGGGAGCATGACGCGCAGGTCCGGGGACAGCCAGACCGGCAGCGCCGGCAGCGGCTGGCCGACGGTCATCGGGTAGAACCAGGCGTCGAGCAGTGTCCGCCGCTTCGGAGGCTTACGCGTGCGGAGGGTGACGGCGTACAGCGGCGGCGGGGTCGGGCCGAGCGCCGGATCGGCGCGTCCGATCAGGGTCAGCAGGCCGGCGTACAGGTTCGACTGCCGGACGGTCACCAGGTCGACGACCGACACGCACACGCCCTGCCCCAGCAGGTTCGCCACCTTGCCGACGAAGATGTCGCGGGCGGCCGGGCGGTCCTTGTTGGACGGGCTGACTAGCTCGATCGTCGCCACCAGCGTCCGGCCCCGCTCGGTGTCGTACAGGCGGACCTGGTACTCGTCCTGGTCGAGGACGTCCGCCTCCACCGTCAGGGTGGCGGCCAGTTCGGTCAGCGTGGCGGTGCCGACCCCGGGGCCGGTGTCCGGGTCCCGGGCGTCGGAGTCGACCGTCCCGACGTCCACCTCGAACGCCGGGCCGAGGTGGACCTTCGGCCCGGCTCGGAACCCGGGTGGTAGGATGGTGACGAGCTGCCGAACGATCTCGCCCGGCCACTGCCCGTGGAACTCGTCCCACGAGTGGGTGTCGTTCACCGGCGAGCGGAAGTGGTCGCGGAGCGGCATCGGGGGCCTCCTGTGGCACGATTCTACCCGACCCGCCGGCGGTCCGGAACATGACCGACGTCACCCGACTCCTGGAGGCGGCCCGCCGCGGCGACCCGAAGGCCGCCGCGGAACTCCTCCCGCTCGTCTACGACGAACTCCGCCGCCTCGCCGCCGCCAAGCTCGCCCGCGAAAAGCCCGGCCACACCCTCGACCCCACCGCCCTCGTCCACGAAGCGTTCCTCCGCCTCGTCGGCGACCAGCAGTTCGACGGCCGCCGCCACTTCTTCGCCGCCGCCGCCGAGGCCGTCCGCCGCATCCTGGTCGAGAGTGCCCGCCGCAAGAAGGCCGCGAAGCACGGCGGCCACTTCCGCCGCGACGGCCGCGACCCGGCCGACGTTGCCGCCCCCGCCCCGCACGACCAACTGCTCGCCCTCCACGACGCGCTCGACGCCCTCGCCGCCAAGCACCCCGAGAAGGCCGAACTCGTCAAGCTCCGGTACTTCGCCGGCCTCACCGCCGACGAGGCCGCGGCCGCCCTCGGCGTCTCCCCGAGCACCGCCGACCGGCACTGGGCGTTCGCCCGCGCCTGGCTCCACCGCGAGATCTCCCGGGCCGCCCCGCCGCCGCCCGGAACGTGATTTGCGGATGTGTCACCCGGCCGCGGACGGCACACGGAGTGTGCCTGCTACCTTCCCGACCGGAGACACACCCATGACCCCCACACCGCCCGGCGTGCCGACCCAACCGCACCCCGTCCCGCGGCCGGAGCCGATGCCGCCGGACGTCACCCCGCCGCAGCCCGGCACCGCCCCGGAACAGCCGGCCGTGCCGTACCCGGTCAACCCGCCGCAGCCGTCGCCGCCCGAACCCGGCCCGCCGCCGAGCTACGGGTCCGGGGTGTGCGGGAACGGGGCCGAAAACCCCTGACGGGCGGTCACTCCGACCCCTTCGGCTTCGGCTTCCGTTCGTCCTCCTCCGACTGGATGAAGATCGTCGGCCGGAGGACGACCACCCACACCTTGTCCTTCGGAGCGTAGGCGAGGCGGAACACCGCCAGCCCGCCGTCTGCCACCACCGCCGACCCGGTCGCCCCAAGGTCCTCCACCTCCGGCGACTGAATCACGACGAGCTTCTGCCCCCCGACCTCGCCGCCGAATTCCCGCTTCGTCACGCCGGTCACCGCGACCGACTGCTCGGTCAGCTTGAGCCGGACGAACCGCCGGTCCGCCGACACCACCGGCAGCCCGGTCAGCTTGAACCCCTCCTTCACGAACTGCGGCGCGGGCGGCCGGAACGTCCGCACCGCCTGCCGGGCCGACACCGCCGCCTCCGCCCCGTTCACGAACCGCCCCTCGGACTCCTGCACCACCTTCCCGGCCTTCAGCACCTTCAGCGCCGCCTCCAGGGACTGCTCGACCGCGGCCTCGTCGGTCGCCCACAGGACCGGCGACCCGGCCCGCCCCTTCCCCGCCTTCGGGAGCGCCTTGGCCAGCTTCTCGAACCCGGCCGCGTCGAACTCGACCACCTCGGCCTTCACGTCCACCGCCACGTCCGCGAGCCGCTTGAGCGCCTCCACCAAATCGGCGACCTCGCCCTGCGCCTTGGCCGTCGCCCGCACCTCCAGCTTCCCGCCGTCCCGCTCGACCAGCTGCGGGCCGTCCGTGCCGGGCTTCAGCTCGCCCAGGTCGATCGCCTCGACGATCACCTTGACGACGGCGTCCACGTCCGGGATGCCGTTCGCCTTCCCCCTCTCACCGAGGACCGGCCTCAGGTCGTGGACCTTGGTGACGAGCGCCTTGTCGTCCGGCTTCTTCGGGTCGGGCTGGGCCGTGGCCAGCCCGACCGCCGCGACCAGCGCCCCGAACGCGAACAGTCGGCGGACCATCACGCACCTCCGGTGTCAGGCCGATCCCGGGTACAACGCCGCCCCGGCCCCGCCGTTGGCCCCGGCCGCCGTTCCTTGACGGTCCGGCCGGTCCCCCTACCATCGTCAAGGATGTCTTCAGCCTCGACCCACCGTCGAGGTTGTTTTTTGCCCCCGCAAGTGAAATAATTCACTAGCCCGGCGCCGGCCGGTGGACGCGACAAGGGACGGGACGATGGCCGTGACCCCGGTGCAGACGCCCGCCGGCCTCGAACCCGCGTTCGACCCGTCCGCGTACTACCCGGTGCTGGTCTACGCGGCGGTGGTGGTGCTGTTCGCCCTCGGGACGGTCGCGTCCACCCACCTGTTCCCGTTCAAGCCGCGGAAGCCGACCCGGGTGAAGCAGATGCCGTACGAGTCCGGGATGGACCCGGTCGGGTCCGCCCGGATGCAGTTCGACGTCAAGTTCTACCTGATCGCCATCCTGTTCCTCGTGTTCGACGTGGAGCTGCTGTTCCTGTACCCGTGGGCGGTGATCGCCTACGGCGAGGGCGGCGACCGGTTGTGGCAACAGGTGTTTGGGACCGTCGTGTTCCTGGAGATCCTGGTGTTCATGGCGACGTTCGTGATCGCCTACGTGTACGCCTGGAAGAAGGGGGTGTTCCAGTGGCGCTGACCGGCATGCTCCCGGACTTCCTGGTGACGAAGCTGGACTACGTCGCGAGCTTGCTCCGCAAGCACAGCCTGTGGCCGATGCCGTTCGCCACCGCCTGCTGCGGGATCGAGCTGATGGCGACCGCGTCGAGCCGGTACGACATCGCCCGGTTCGGGTCGGAGGCGATGCGGTTCTCGCCGCGGCAGTGCGACCTGATGATCGTCGCCGGCCGGGTGGTGATGAAGATGGTCCCGGTGATGCAGCGGATCTGGCTGCAGATGCCGGAGCCGAAGTGGTGCATCAGCATGGGGGCGTGCGCCTCGTCCGGCGGGGTGTTCGACGCCTACGCCACCGTCCAGGGGATCGACCGGTTCCTCCCGGTGGACGTGTACGTCCCGGGCTGCCCGCCGCGGCCGGAGCAGCTGATCCGGGCGGTGCTCGACATCCAGGAGAAGGTGCAGCGGACCGGCACCATCGACGCCCGGGAGTTCGCCGACCGGGACAGCTACGAGGGGCCGACCCCGCTGGCCAAGGAGCTGGCCCCGGAGCAGACGATCGTCGCCCCCGGCGACTACCGGACCGCCACCCGCCTGCGGGTGCCGCTGAACTGACGCGGTGAGCGTGGGCGAGGCACTCCTGCCTCGCCGCAGGTGCGAGGCAGGAGTGCCTCGCCCACGAGGACTCCCCCGATGCCCGCGTACCTCGACACCCTGAGCGCCAAGTTCCCCGGGGCGTTCGCCACGTCCGAGTTCCGCGACAACCGCCGCGTGCTGGTGTCGGCCGAGAAGGCGGGCGGGGTGCTGGTCCCGCTGCTGCGGTGCCTGAAGGACGAGTGCGGGTTCGACTTCCTCGCGGACCTCGGCGGGGTCGACTACCTGAACTACCCCGGGGCGACCGACCGGTACGCGGTCGTGTACGGGCTGGCGAACACCGCCACCGCGGAGCGGCTGTTCGTGAAGGCGTTCGCCAACGACCCGGACCCGGAGCTGCCGTCGGTGGTCGGCCTGTGGCGCGGGGCCGAGTGGATGGAGCGGGAGGTGTTCGACCTGTACGGGGTGCGGTTCGCCGGCCACCCGGACCTCCGCCGGATCCTGATGCCGCACGAGTTCGCCGCCCACCCGCTGCGGAAGGACTACCCGCTCCGCGGCCACGGCGAGCGGCACAACTTCCGCACCGTCACCCGGGCCGAGAGCTGAAGTAGGAAGAGGGTTGATCCACAGATTACACAGAGGACACAGATTAGAGGACAGAGAGACAGATCGAGGGTTGCCGACAGATTCCGTCCTCTAATCTGTGTCCTCTGTGTAATCTGTGGATAATTTCCGGGAATCTTATGCCGCTTGAAACTGCGACCCCAGTTGGGGAAGAGGACGTCGCCGGCGCCGACCGGGAGTACCTGTACACCCTGAACTACGGCCCGCAGCACCCGGCCACCCACACGACCCTGCGGCTCATCCTCACCCTGGACGGCGAGACGGTCGTGAAGGCCGTCCCGGACATCGGGTTCCTGCACAGCGGGTTCGAGAAGCTGGGCGAAGACCTCGACTTCAACCAGTACGTGACGATCGTCGACCGGATGAACTACATCTCGCCGCTCGCCAACGAGTGCGCGTGGTTCGAGGCGGTCGAGAAGTTGCTGGGGGTGGAACTCACCCCGCGGTGCAAGTACCTCCGCACCATCCTCGCCGAGCTGGCCCGGATCAGCGACCACCTGCTGTGCGTCGGGGCCGTCGGCCTCGACCTCGGGGCCCTGACCGCGTTCCTGTACGCCTTCAACCAGCGGGAAAAGATCTACGACATCATGGAGTCGGCGTCGGGCCAGCGGTTCCACCCGAGCTTCTGCCGGGTGGGCGGGCTGATGGCCGACATCACCGACGACGTGGTGGAGAAGGTGCGGGCGTTCGTGAAGACGTTCCCGAAGGCCCACGCCGACCTCACCCGCCTCCTGAACCGCAACCGCATCTTCGTCGACCGCACGAAGGGGATCGGCATCCTCACCAAGGAGGAGGCGATCAACATGAGCTGCTCAGGGCCGGTGGCCCGGGCGAGCGGCGTGACGCGGGACCTGAGGAAAGACGAACCGTACCTGGCGTACCCGGAGCTGCAAGGCGCGTTCAAGGTGGTGTGCGCGAAGGGCGGGGACTGCTACAACCGGTACCTCGTCCGGATGGGCGAGATGGCGGAGTCCTTGAACATCATCAAGGCGGCGGTGGAGAACATCCCGGGCGGGCCGGTGAACGTGAGCCTGGAGGACAAGCTGACGATCCCGGACAAGCAGGCGACGTACCGGAGCATCGAGGGGCTGATCCAGCACTTCGAGCTGTTCATGTGGAACCGGCGGTGGGAGACGCCGGTGGAGGAGGTGTACGGGGCGCAGGAGGCATCGAACGGGGAGCTGGGGTTCTACGTGGTGGCCGACGGGAGCGGGCGGGCGTGGCGGGCGCGGACCCGGCCGCCGTCGTTCATCCACTTCTCCATCTTCCCGCACCTCATGGAGGGGCACCAGATCTCGGACGTGCCGGCGATCCTCGGGAGTCTCAACATCATCGCCGCGGAGCTGGACCGTTGACCTGTACCGAGGCGGCCGGATGGACCCCAACGACCCGCTGTCCGCGGCACTCGCGTTCTCGTCGGTGGCCGCCCTGACGTGGTTCTTCTCGACCCGGCCGCGGCTGTTCATGAGGGTGTTCGTGCCGTCTGATCAACGGTTTGCGTTCGGCCGACAGGCACTCGGAGGGCAGCGCGCCGCCTTCCGGCGCAACATGCGACTGATGGCTGGGCTCCAGTTCGCGGCGGCCGGCGTGCTCGGGGCGTGTCTAACGGTGTGTCGGTCCTGACCGGACATGGGGCGTGCGATGGGCGTTCTCACCGAAGACCTGAAGGCCCGGATCCGGGCGGTCCTGCCGAAGTACCCTCGGAAGCAGGCGGCGACGCTGCCGGCGCTGCACATGGTCCACGACGAGCTGCGGACGGTGTCGAACGAGGCGGTCGTCGAGATCGCCGAGATCCTGGAGCTGCACCCGTCCGAAGTGCTCGACACGATGACCTTCTACGCCTTCTACAAGGGCGAGGGGCAGAAGCTCGGGAAGACGCGGCTGTGGGTGTGCCGCGGGCTGGCGTGCATGCTGCGTGGGGCGTACGAGCTGATCGAGCACTGCGAGGCGAAGCTCGGCGTGCACTGCGGGCAGACGACGCCGGACGGGGCGGTCACGCTGGAGTTCGCCGAGTGCATCGGGGCGTGCGACGGCGCCCCGGCCTGCCTGCGGGACGACGTGCACGTGATGGACGTGACGCCGGGGAAGGCCGACGCGCTGATCGAGGAGCTACGGGCACGGTAGGAGGGCGGTCGTGAGCATCTACGCGACGCTCTGGGAGATCAAACTCCCCAAGGCTCACCGGTTCGACACGGAGTGGGCCACGGTGTACGCCCAGGCCGTCCCGGCGCACATCGGGCACCCCAGCCACTACCCGGAGGGAGATCTCTACGCGGACTTCCTCCCGCCGGTGGTGGACTGCGACCCGGAGACGGGGACGGGACCGCACCACCGCGCGGTCCTCATCCTGGTCGAAGAGCGCGGCGAGAAGGTCGGGCAGCGGTACACGAGCCCACTGCTGGTGATGACCGGCGAGGAATACAGCCGGGCGACGTTCCAGGAGTTGCTGGAGGCGATCGAGCGGGCGATGCCCTGGGACCGAGACGTCGTCGGACTGTCGGTCGGTCCGGCGGGCGAGCGCCGTGTGATCCGGGCGGCCGAGTGGCAGGCACGGCGGGAAACGGCTCGGGCCCGACGGCCCGGCGTGCGACCCGAGTAACAGAACAGGTGGACCGGATGCCGGCTTACGAACCCGTACTCCTGGCCCGCGTCGGCAAGCCCGACGGCCACCGGCTCGACGGCTACCGCGCCGACGGCGGGTACGCCACCTTCGAGCGCGCCTTGAAGGAGAAGAAGCCGGCCGACGTCGTCGCCCAAGTGAAGGACTCCGGACTCCGCGGCCGCGGCGGGGCCGGGTTCCCGACCGGCCTCAAGTGGACCTTCCTCCCGAAGGACCACCCGGGGCCGGTCTACCTGTGCGTCAACGCGGATGAGTCGGAGCCGTGCACGTACAACAACCGCATCCTGATGGAGAAGGACCCCCACCAGGTGCTCGAAGGCATCCTGCTGGCGTGCTTCGCCATCAAGGCCCGCACCGCCTTCTACTACGTCCGGTACGAGTACGGCGACGCCTACCGCAACTGCCAGGCGGCGGTCGACGAGCTGTACGCCGCCGGGCTGCTCGGCACCAACATCCTCGGCAGCGGGTTCGACCTCGACGTGGTCATGCACCGCGGGGCCGGGGCGTACATCTGCGGCGAGGAGACCGGGCTGATCGAGAGCCTGGAGGGGAAGCGGGCGTGGCCGCGGATCAAGCCGCCGTTCCCCGCCGTCGAGGGGGCGTTCCGCAAGCCGACGATCGTGAACAACGTCGAGACGCTGGCCTGCGTCACCCAGATCATGAAGCGCGGCAACGACTGGTTCAAGAGCCTCGGCGTCCCGCCCGACCCGAAGAACCCGCGCGACGCCGGCAGCTACGGCCCGAAGCTCTACACCCTCGCCGGGCACGTCGAGAAGCCGGTGTGCGTCGAGCTGCCGATGGGGGTGACCATCCGCGAGCTGGTGGAGACGCACGGCGGCGGGGTGTGGAAGGGGCGGAAGGCGAAGGCGGTGAACCCCGGCGGGCTGTCGATGGGGTTCGTGGACTGCGACGCCAAGCTGAAGGACTCGGACCTGACCGAGTACGACGTCCCGCTCGACTTCAACGGCCCCGGGCGGGTGCAGTGCCTCGGCCTCGGGACCGCCGCCGTCACCGTGATCGACGACCAGACGTCGATGGTGGACGTGCTCCACAACGTCTGCCAGTTCTTCAGCCACGAGAGCTGCGGGCAGTGCACCCCGTGCCGGGAGGGCACCGGGTGGATGCTCAAGATCGTCGACCGGATGCGCCGCGGGCAGGGGCGGCGGGAAGACCTCGACGTCCTGGTGGACGTGGCCGACCGGATCGGCATCATGCCGGGGACGACGATCTGCGGGCTGGCGGACGGGGCCGGGTGGCCGGTGAAGACGGCGATCCGCAAGTTCCGCGGCGAGTTCGAGGCGGCGATCCGGAGCGGATCGAAAAGCCGGTACGCGAAGGCACTGGAAGTCGCCGGTGCCCACTGAGGTCGGAGGACGCCCGATGCCCCGCACCGCCTGCCTCGTGCTCGCCGTTGCCCTGCTCGCCGGGTGCGGGGCGGTGCGGACCGCGGCCGACAAGAAGAAGGCCGAGAACGCCCTGAAGGCGCTGACCATCGAGTACTTCGAGTTCCAGGCGGTCAACGGCGGCCGCCCGCCGGCGTCGGCCGACGAGCTGGACCGGTTCGTCCGCTCCCGCGGGGGCGAGGCGAACCTTCAGCCAGGCGAGTTGGAGACGCTGACCGTGCGGTGGGGGGCGAGGCTCGACGTCAAGTCGGCGGACGCCGGCGGCAGCGTGCTGGCGACCGGCCGGGCGGTCGGCGACCAGGTCGCGGTGATGATGCAGGACGGGAGCGTACGGTGGATGACCGTGGTTGAGGCGTCATTAGCCCCGAAGGCGGCGGAGCCCGCGCCGCCGCCGCGACCGCCTGGCGTAGAATGAACGCGAGTCCACCAACCCCGCCCGGCGGCGGGCCTGGTCCGGCATCCCCGAGGGCCCGCGCATGCCGACGGTCTACGTGAACGACAAGCCGGTCGAGATCGGCACCCGGAAGCTGAACTGCGTCCAGGCGGCGGAGCTGGCCGGGGTGTTCGTGCCCCACTACTGCTGGCACGAGGCCCTGAGCGTCGTCGCCAGCTGCCGGATGTGCCTGGTCGAGGTCGGGGAGCTGAAGGACGGCAAGCTGACGATGCAGCCGAAGGTCCTGCCCGGGTGCCAGACCCCGGTCAAGGACGGCACCGTGGTCGTCACCGGGGAGTACGCCAAGCGCGACCCGGCGGCCCCCGCCCTCCCCTACGACCCCGGGTACACCAAGGGCGGCGCCCCCGGCGAGCGGGCCAAGAAGGCCCAGGCCGACACCCTCGAGGGGCTGCTCGTCAACCACCCGCTCGACTGCCCGGTGTGCGACAAGGCCGGGGAGTGCAAGCTCCAGGACTTCTCGTACAAGTACGGCCGCAGCGAGTCGCGGATGGTGGACGCGAAGAACACCCCGCCGAACAAGCCGCACCTGTCGTCGAAGATCACCCTGTTCACCGACCGGTGCATCATGTGCACCCGGTGCGTCCGGTTCACCCGCGAGGTCAGCGGCACGTCCGAGTTGATGGTGACCAACCGCGGGCACCACGAGGAGATCGACGTCTTCCCCGGCCGCCCGCTGGAGAACAAGCTGGCCGGGAACGTGGTCGAGTTGTGCCCGGTCGGTGCGCTCGGGAGCAAGGACTTCCTGTACAAGCAGCGGGTCTGGTACCTGAAGCACACCGACGGGGTGTGCAGCCGGTGCGCGACCGGGTGCAGCACCGTCGTCGACCACAACAAGGACATCGTGTACCGGGTGAACGCCCGGGAGAACCCCGAGGCCCAGGGCCACTTCATCTGCGACGACGGGCGGTACGGGTACCACTTCGCCAACTCGACCGAGCGGGTCACCCGCCCGCTCGTCCGGGCCGACGGGGCGACCAAGCCGGCCCCGTGGTCGGCGGTCACCCCGCGGCTCAAGGAGGCGTTCGCGAAGGCGGCCGGCGAGAACGCGAAGGGCGTCGTCGCGGTGCTATCGCCGTTCCTGACGGTCGAGGAGGCGTTCCTGTACGCGACGTACTTCAAGGGGCTGTCGGCGGACGTCCGCCTCGCCCTCGGGCCGGTGCCGGTCGTCGGACAGGACGACACCTACCCGAAGGACGTCCGCGGCAACCCGGTCGAGCCGGTCAAGTTCACGATCCGGGCGGAGAAGTGCCCGAACCGCCGCGGCGTCGAGGCGGTGCTGCGGCACTTCCAGGGGGGCGTCGCCCCGTTCGACGCGGTCGCCAGGGAGGGGGTGGCGGCGATGTGGTTCGCCGGCGGGTACCCGGACCGGGCGGCGGTCGAGGCGGACCTGGGGACGGACTGGAAGACGCCCGGGCTGCTGGTCGTCCAGGACCTGTTCCCGACCGTGGTGACGGCCGCCGCGACGTTCGTGCTGCCGGCCACGTCGGCGTTCGAGAAGGACGGGACGTTCGTGAACCACGCCGGGCTGGCCCAGACGTTCCCGCGGGCCGTCCGCCCGCCGGTCGAGGCCCGGACCGAGCTGCAGGTGGCGTTCGACCTGCTCGGCCGGCGCGGGCTGGTGCAAGCCGCCGCGGTCCGGTCAGAGTTGGCGAAGGCGGTGCCGGCGTTCGCCGGGCTGGCCGGGACCGACCTGCCGGCGACCGGGGTGCGGTTCGAGCTGGAGATGGCGTGACCCCGACGCATCTTCGATGCGTCGCTAACCGACGGACTTGTGATGCCCGCGTTCGACCCGACCACCACCGCGATCGTGATCGTCTGCCTGATGGCCGGCGTCCTCGGGCTGTGCGGGTTCCTGACCCTGTCCGAGCGGAAGATCTCGGCCTGGATGCAGGACCGGCTCGGCCCGAACCGGGTCGGCCCGTTCGGGCTGCTCCAGCCGCTCGCCGACGGCGGGAAGTTCTTCCTCAAGGAGGAGGTCATCCCGTCGCACGTGGACAAGGTCTTCTACGTGATGGCGCCGGCGGTGGCGGTCGGGACCGCCCTGCTGGCGCTGGCGGTGGTGCCGTTCGGCCCGACCGCCCCCGCCCCGGACCCCGTCCCGGTGACCGCCGGGGCGGTCGCGGCGTTCGAGCAGGGGCAGGCGGACTACCAGAACCAGGCGAACTTCGTCCTCGCCCCGGGGCTGGACGTCGGGGTGCTGTACCTGTTCGCGGTCGGGTCGCTGGCGGTGTACGGGGTGGTGCTGGCCGGGTGGAGCGCGAACAACAAGTACTCGCTGCTCGGGGCGCTGCGGGCCAGCGCCCAGATCATCAGCTACGAGATCCCGCTCGGGATGGCGGTGCTCGGGGTGTTCCTGATCGTCGGGTCGCTGAACCCGGAGAAGGTGATCGCCTGGCAGACGGCGAACGGGGTGTGGTGGCTGATCGTCTTCCAGCCGCTCGCGCTCCTGCTGTTCATGACCGCCCAGTACGCGGAGGCGAACCGGCTGCCGTTCGACCTGCCGGAGGCGGAGCAGGAGCTGGTCGGCGGGTACCACACCGAGTACTCGGCCCTGAAGCTCGGGCTGATGCTGCTGTCCGAGTACGTCCACCTGGTCGCCGGCAGCTTCATGCTGGTCGCCCTGTTCCTCGGCGGGTGGAGCCTGTTCGGGCTGGAGGGGTACGTCACCCACCCGGTGTGGGCGGCGGTGGCGAAGACGCTGATCTTCTGCGGGAAGATGTTCGCCCTGGTGATCTTCGCTCAGTTCGTCCGGTGGACGATCCCGCGGTTCCGGTTCGACCAGCTGATGAACATCGCCTGGAAGGCGATGATCCCGCTCGCGCTGCTGAACCTCCTGTGCGTGATGGCGGTGAAGCAGCTCGGGTGGCCGCTCGGGGTGCTGACCGGCACGTCGGTCGCCCTGTTCCTCGGGGCGGGGGTGCTGTCGGTCCGGCTGAGCGGGTCGGTGACCAACCCGAAGCGGAAGGTCGTGAAGCTGCCGCCGGGGCTGCCGGCCGGCGTGACGTACGCGAGTTGAACACACATCCGTTTAGCCGCGACCCGAAGGGGAGCGCGGGGCCGCGCTCCCCTTCGGGTCGCGGCTAAACGGTCGGAGATAACACATGCCCCGCACCGAGTCGGACGTCAGGTGGGTGGACGAGCCCCGGCTGGGGTTCTGGGAGCAGCTGTACATCCCGGCGATGCTCGACGGGCTGAAGACGACCATCGGGCACATCTTCAAGCCGGACGTGAAGACGGAGCAGTACCCGGAGCAGGAGCCGAAGCTGCCGGGGAACTACCGCGGCGTCCACCGGCTGAACCGGGACGAGCAGGGGCGGGTGAAGTGCGTGGCGTGCTACATGTGCGCCACCGCCTGCCCGGCCCACTGCATCGACATCGTCGCCGCCCCGGCCCCGGAGGGGTGGCAGAAGGACGGGCGGGAGAAGTACCCGGAGACGTTCGTGATCGACGAGCTGCGGTGCATCTACTGCGGGATGTGCGAGGAGGCGTGCCCGGTGGACGCGATCGAGCTGACCACCCTGTACGACCTCACCGGCCTGAGCCGGGAGCAGATGGTGTTCGACAAGGAGAAGCTGCTCAGCGTGTTCGACCAGACGACGAAGGCCGGCACCGACCCGGTCCGGACGCGGGCCGGGAAGCTCAGTGTGGCGTCGGAAACCCCTCCGGGGACGTAGCGCAACCTGTTTAGCCGCGACCCGAAGGGGAGCGCGGGCGTCGCGCTCCCCTTCGGGTCGCGGCTAAACGAGACGGGTGGGGCTGCCACGTCCGCCGGCCGTCATATACCATTCGCGACCGCTTGTGAAGTTGTGCACGAGCCGCGAATGAACCCCTTCTCGCTCACCCCGACGCAGCTCGCCGGCGGGCAGATCGCCCTCGCCGCGGCGCTCGCCGTCGCGGGGTTCGCCGCCCTCCTGCCGCGGCCGGCCGGGCGGCGCGCCGGGGTCGGGGTGGCCGCCCTCGTCGCCGCCGCCGCCGTCCTCGGCACGTTCCTCTACACCGCCTTCGGCACCCCGTCGCCCGACGCCCTCGGCACCGTGCTGTTCACCCTGTTCTCGGCCGGGGCGCTCGGGTTCGGGACGGTCCTGGTGACCCAGCGGACCCCGGCCCGCGGGGCGATCGCGTTCGCGTTCGTGGTGCTCAGCACCTGCGGGCTGTTCCTGCTCCTGGCCGCCCCGTTCCTGATGGCCGCGACGGTCATCATCTACGCCGGGGCGATCATCGTCACCTTCCTGTTCGTGCTGATGCTGTCTCACGCTGGCGGGCCGTCGGACGAGAACGACCGGACCCGGGAGCCGCTGTTCGGGTCGCTCGCCGGGTTCGCGTTCACCGGCCTGGTCCTCTTCACCCTGTACCTGACACAAACCGACGCCGGCGCCGCCCACCGGCTGCCGGTCGCGGTGCTGACCGCCGACGAGCGGGCCGCCCTCGCCGGCGCCGTGAACAAGATCGACGCCGCGTCCGCCGGTCTCGACGGCGACCTCACCACCGGCCGGTTCGAGCGGCAGCAGGCGTTCGAGGCGGTCCGGGACGCGGTCTCGGGCGTGGTCGGGGTGTCGCGGGACGAGGACGCGATCCGCGACGGCAGCCTCCCGGCGAGGCTGGAAAAGACGGCGGCCCGGGGCGCGGCGCCGGCGGTGCTGTACCGGGAGGACGAGCAGGCCCGCGGCGTGCTGCGGCGGGCGGCGGCGGTCCGGGAGCTGAACTGGGCCACCTATAAGGCGGTGAACGACAACCTGTCCGGGGCGAAGCCCGACGGCGCCGCCGCGAAGGCCGAGCTGCGGAGGCTGCGGGACGAGGTGCTGCTCCTGGCCGGGTCCGCCGACCTGCCGGCCCGGAACGTCGGCAACCTCGGGTACCTGCTGTACACCGACCACCTGCTGGCGGTCGAGCTGGCCGGGACGCTGCTCCTGGTCGCCGTGATCGGGGCGGTCGCGATCGCCCACCGCCGCCGGGGCGCCGACCGGGCCGACCACCCCACCACCCCACCACCCCACCACCCGGCGTGATCACCCTCTGGCACTACCTGGCGGTGTCGGCCGCCCTGTTCGGGATCGGGCTGGTCGGGTTCCTCTCCCGGCGGAACCTGATCACCATGTTCCTGTGCGCCGAGATGATGCTGCAGGCGGTGGCGATCAACTTCGTCGCCTTCGCCCGGTACCACGGGAACCTGCACGGGCAGGCGTTCGTCCTGTTCGTCCTGGCGGTGGCGGCGTGCGAGGCCGGGATCGCCCTGGCCCTGATCCTCATGCTCTACCGCCGCGGCAAGACGCTCGACGCCTCGGCCTGGCAGACGCTCCGCGAACTCGGCGTCCCGCCGGCCGTCGACACCGAGCCGCTGCCGGCCCCGCCGGTCGAGGAGGAGATCCGGCTGCCGGCCGCCGGGGTGCGGCCGGAGCCGGCCGTCGGGGAGGAGGCCGCCCGTGTCTGACCCGATCGGCCTCGCCCTGGCGATCCTCGGGCTGCCGCTGGCCGCCGCGGTCCTCGCCGCCCTGATGTCGTGGACGCGGCTGGCGAAGGCCGCCCACGTCCCGCTGGTGATCGCCTGCGCCACCGCCGCCGTGCTCGCGGTGATGCTGCTGTTGCGCGTCGGCGAGGGGCCGGACTACCGGTTCGTCTCCAACCCGGTGACGTGGTTCGCCGCCGGCCACCTCACGGTGAACTTCACGGTCACCGTGGACCCGTTGTCCAGCATCATGCTGGCGATGATCACGTTCATCGCGACGTGGATCGCGGTGTTCTCGGCCGGGTACATGCACGGGGACGGCGGGTACGGCCGGTACTTCGCGGTGATGAGCCTGTTCGTGTTCAGCATGTGCGGGCTGGTGCTGGCGAACAACTTCCTGCTGCTGGTCGGGTTCTGGGAGGGCGTCGGCCTCTGCTCGTACCTGCTCGTCGGGTACTACTTCGACAAGCCGTCGGCGGCGGCGGCGGCCCGGAAGGCGTTCCTGGTGACGCGGATCGGCGACACCGGGTTCCTGCTCGGCATCTTCCTGCTGTGGAAGATGGGGAACTGGAACACCGACCTGACGGCCCTGTTCGACCACCTGGCGAAGCACCCGCCGGACCCGACCGAGCTGACGACGGCGTGCCTGCTGTTGTTCTGCGGGGCGGTCGGGAAGAGCGCTCAGTTCCCGCTCTACGTCTGGCTGCCGGACGCGATGGAGGGGCCGACCCCGGTGTCCGCCCTGATCCACGCGGCGACGATGGTGACCGCCGGCGTCTACCTGCTCGCCCGGTGCGCCCCGCTGTTCGTGATGTCGCCGGACGCCCAGGCGGTGGTGGCGTGGGCCGGCGGGATCACGGCGCTGTTGGCGGCGTTCCTCGCCCTGGCCCAGACCGACCTGAAGCGGGTCCTGGCGTACTCAACGGTCAGCCAGCTCGGGTACATGTTCCTGGCGCTCGGGACCGGCGGGGCGGTGAGCCCGGCGTTCGCCGTCACCGCCGCCATGTTCCACCTGTTCACCCACGCCTTCTTCAAGGCCCTGCTGTTCCTGTCGGCCGGGAGCGTGATGCACGCGATGGGCGGGGTGATCGACATGCGGAAGTTCGGCGGGCTGCGGCGGCTGATGCCAGTCACGCACCTGACGTTCCTGTGCGGGGCCGCGGCGCTGGCCGCCGTCCCGCTCACGTCCGGGTTCTGGAGCAAGGACCTGATCCTGGAGTCGCTGACCGGGGCGGGCGGGAGCGGCCGGCCGTACGCCGCGGGCTACTTCGTCCTGGCGGTGGTCGCGTTCGTCACCGCGTTCCTGACCGCCTTCTACACGTTCCGGGCGTACTTCCTGGCGTTCTGGGGGCCGCAGCGCGTCCCCGAGGAGGCCGGGCACCACGCCCACGAGTCGCCGGCGGTGATGACGATCCCGCTCGTGGTGCTGGCGGTCGGGGCGCTGTTCGCCGGGGCCGTGGCCGAGCCGTTCACCCACTGGTTCAGCCACTTCCTGGAGCACACCCCGGCGCTGCGGCAGGCCGCCCGGGGGGCCCCGCCGACCGAGCACCACTTCGACTGGACGACCGCCGGGGTCGGCTCGGCCCTCGCCCTGGGCGGGATCGCCCTGGCGTTCGCGTGGTACCGGAAGGGGACGGAGGGGGAACCGGCCGGGCTGAAGCCGGCGTTCGCCCTGTCGCGGAACAAGCTGTACGTGGACGAGGTGTACGAGGCGGCGGTGGTCCGGCCGGCTGGGGTGCTGGCGTTCCTGTCGAAGGCGTTCGACGGGTTCCTCGACGCCCTCGCCCGGCTCGTCGCCGCCGTCCCGCGGTTCGTCGGCGACCTGGCCCGGCCGGTGCAGAACGGCCTCGTGCAGTTCTACGCCCTGTCGATGGCCCTGGGGCTGGCGGTGTTCCTGACGTTCGTGGTGTTCCGCGTGTCGCGGTGAGGGTCTTTCGTGGCACCGGCATTCCTGCCGGTGCTCCGGCTCGCACCGGCAGGAATGCCGGTGCCACCAGAGGTAACGGGCTTCGGGGTTCGCGCATGGACCGGATCTTCGACGCCGTCGCCTCCCCGCTGACCGGCCGGGCACTCGTGCTCGCGCTGGTCGCGCTGCCGTTCCTCGCCGCCCTGCTGCTGCCGCGGCTCGGCCGGTCCGCCCGCCGGCTCGCCCTCGTCCTGGCCCTGCTGCACCTGGGGCTGACCGCCGCGGTCGTGACCCTCGGGTCGATCCAGGTCGCCGCCCGGGCCGAGCTGGCGAGCGCCGCCCGGGACCGGGCGGCGGTGAAGTTCCAGCCGGGGTTCGTGCCGGGCGACACCGCCGGGCGGCACGGCGAGGACAACCGGACCGGGTGGACGCTGCTGAGCCTGGCCCCGCCGTCCGCCGGCGGGAAGGCCCCCGGCGGGGTGCAGTTCTTCCTCGGCGTGGACGGGCTGAACCTGTGGCTCGCGGCGCTGGCGAGCGTCATGCTGGTCCCGGTGGTCCTCGTCTCGTGGGACGCGGTGACCGACCGGCCGGGGGCGTTCTACGGGTGGGTGTTCCTGCTCCAGGGGGCCGCGGTCGGGGCGTTCCTGTCGTTCGACGTGATCCTCTTCTACGCCTTCTTCGAGCTGACCCTGATCCCGGCGTTCTTCCTGATCGGCCGGTGGGGGACCGGGTCGGCGCGGCGGGACGCGGCCCGGAAGTTCTTCCTCTACACGCTGGCCGGCAGCCTGCTCACGCTCGTCGGCGTGATCGGCGTGGTGCTGACGAACCCGGACCCGGTCACCGGGCAGGTCACGTTCTCGCTGCCGGACCTGATGGGGAACGTGGCCCACTACCTGGAGGTGGCCCACAAGGAGGCGCTCGCCGGGAAGGGGGAGAAGTTGGCCGCCCTGCAGCAGACGCAGGGGTGGCTGTTCCTGGCGCTGATGGCCGGGTTCCTGGTCAAGGTGCCGGTGTGGCCGTTCCACACCTGGCTGCCGGCCGCGTACTCCGAGGCCCCGATCGGGGTGACGGTCCTGCTGTCGGCGCTGCTCGCCAAGCTCGGGACGTTCGGCATCGTCCGGTTCGTGCTCCCGCTGACGCCGGACGCCGCGATCACGTACGGGCTGCCGGTGGTCGGGCTTCTGGCCGCGTTCGGGATCGTGTACGGGGCGCTGTGCGCCTACGACCAGCGCGACATGCGGCTGACGGTCGCGTACAGCTCGGTGTCGCACCTCGGGTTCCTGGTGCTGGGCATCTTCGCGTTCAACGCCGAGGGGCTGAGCGGGGCGACCCTGCACATGGTGAACCACGGGCTGAGCACCGGGGCGATGTTCGCCCTGCTCGGGTTCCTGCTCGACCGCTACCGCACGACGCAGGCGGGCCGGTTCGGCGGGCTGATCGGGCGGTTCCCGAACTACGCGGTGTTCTTCTTCGTGGTGGCGCTGGCCGGGATCGGGCTGCCGGGGCTGAACAACTTCGTCAGCGAGATGCTGATGATGGCGGGCCTGTTCGACGCCCGCAACCCGGGGGCGAGCGGGGTCGGGCTGGCGGTGGTCGCGGCGGTCGGCATCTTCCTGAGCGCGTGGTACATGCTGACCATGCTCCGGCGGGTGTTCTTCAACCCGCCGCGGGAGCCGGAGCCGGTCGAGCTGGCGACCCCGCCAACCGACGTGACGCGGCGCGAGTTCTTCGCGTTCGGGATCCCGGCGGGGCTGTGCGTGGTGCTCGGGCTGTTCCCGCAGCCGGTGCTCGACACGATCCGGCCGGACGTGAAGGTGCTGACGCGGGTGGGCGAGGCGGCCCGGGCGCGGGTGGCCGGGGTGCCGGTCCCGGAGGAGCCGGTCGAGGCGCCTCCCCCGCCGCCGAAGGCGCCGGCCCCGAAGCCGAAGGACAAGAAGGAGCCGGCGAAGAAGGTCAACCCGAAGAAGGACGCGAAGAAGGGGGCCGAGGAAGACGAGGATTAGCCGAGCCGGGCGAACCCGGAGCGTGAGCGACGGGGTGACGTCACCGGGCGCCGGTTCGGTGGGACCTAGGCCGTTGGCCTGGGTTCTTGTGACGCACCCCGTCGCTCACGCTCCGGGTTCGCCCGGCACCTTGCGAGGCGCTACCCTGTGAACCCGCTGTCCGACCCGCAACTGCAGCAGACGCTCACCGGCGTGTTCCGGCTCACCGTCCCGGAGATCGCCCTGATCGGGACGGCGTGCGCCGTCTTCCTCCTCGGCTGCTTCCGCACCGGCCGCGGGCTGTGGTTCGCCGTCTCGCTCGTCGGCGTCGCCGGGGCGGCCGTCCTCGCCGCGACCGTCGACCAACCCGCCCCGCCGGTCCCGACCGCCGCCTCGATCGTCCCGGACGCGGCCGCCGGGTTCGTCCGCTGGTTCGCCCTCGCCACCGCCGCCGTCCTGCTGCTCCTGTCGTGGCCGGAGGTGGACCGCACGAACGCGGCGGAATACTACGGCTGCCTGCTGATCGCGGCCGCCGGGGTGTCGCTCGTCGGCCGGGCGAACGACCTCGTCACCCTGTTCCTCGCCCTCGAGCTGATCAGCATCCCGACCTACGTCCTCCTCTACCTGCCGGCCCGCACCCGGGTGAACCAGGAGGCGGCGGCGAAGTACTTCCTCCTCAGCGTGATGTCGTCCGCGGTGCTGCTGTTCGGGTTCAGCTACCTGTACGGGCTGACCGGGAGCACGAACCTCACCGCGATCACCGCCGCCCTGACCCGGGCGAACGCCGAGGCGCTGTCGCCGATGGCGCTGGTCGGGATCGTGCTCGTCGTCGCGGCGGTCGGGTTCCGCATCACCGCCGTCCCGTTCCACTTCTACGCCCCGGACGTGTACCAGGGCGGGCCGGCCGGGGTCGTCGCGAACCTCGCGGTGCTGCCGAAGGTCGCGGGCTTTGCGGCCCTCGCCCGCGTCCTCGGGCTGCTCGGCCCGGACGTCCGCCACCTGCCGTTCGACACCGCCACCCAACTGCCGCTGCTCCTGTGGATCCTCGCCGTCCTGACGATGACGCTCGGGAACGTCCTCGCCCTGCTGCAGGACGACGTCCGGCGGATGCTGGCGTACTCCGGCGTCGCCCACGGCGGGTACATGCTGATGGGCGTGGTGGTCGCGTCCGCCCTGCCGGACGTGAGGGGGGCGGGGCCGACGGTCGGCGGGGTCGAGGCCCTGTTCGTGTACCTCGCCGCGTACGCCCTGATGACGCTCGGGGCGTTCGCCGTGCTGCTCTACCTCAGCACCCCGGACCGGCCGGTCGAGTCGATCGACGACCTCGGCGGGGTGGGGCAGTCGCACCCGGTCGCGGCCGGGGCGATGGCGGTGTCGCTGTTCAGCCTGATCGGGCTGCCGCTGACCGCCGGGTTCGCCGGCAAGCTGCTCCTGTTCGTCGGGGCGTTCACCGCCCCGGTCGACACCGCCGCGATGCGGAACCTGTACCGGGTGCTGGTGGTGGTGGCGGCGGTGAACTCGGCGGTCGGGGCGTACTACTACCTGCGGGTCCTCGGGGTGATGTACCTGCGGTCGCCGCTGCGGCCGCTGGCCGGGTCGCGGTCCCGGCCGACGCTCGCGGCGGCGGTCGTGCTGGCCGCCGGGACGCTGGTCCTCGGGGTGTACCCGCAGCCGCTGGTGAACGCAGCCCGGGACGCCGCCCCGGCCGCCGGACCGCCCGCCGGAGCCACCGCCGGCGCGAAGTGACAGTTCCATGTCACTCCCCCCGCCCGCCGTCCTCGCCGCGTACGCCCCGGCCCTCGACGGGCTGCGGTGGGCGCCGGTCGGCGGCGGGTTCAGCGGGGCGGCCGTGTGGCGCGGCGGCGACTTCGCCCTCAAGGCGTGGCCGCCCGGGTTCGACCCCGACCGCCTCGCACGGGTCCACGCCTGGACCGCCCGCGCCGCCCACCTCCCGTTCGTCCCCGCCGGCGTCCCCACCGCCGACCGCCGCACCTTCACCGGCCACGCCGGCCGCCTCTGGGACGTGACCCGCTGGCTGCCCGGGACACCGCTCGCCGACCCGACGACCGCGGAGGTCGAGGCCGCGTGTGCCGCCGTCGCCCAGCTCCACGCCGCGTGGCCGGTCGAAGCCCACGGCCCCAGCCCCGGCGCCCTCAACCGCCTCCGCGTGCTGGGCGAGTTCCGGCCCGTGCCGCCCCCGCCCGGCCTGTCCGACGAACTCGCCCGCCTCGTGCCGCGGGCCGTCGCCGCGGTCGCGTCCGCCGCGCCGCACGCCGCCGCGGCGCTCCGCCCGTGGGAAGGCGTCGCGCTGCCGCTGCGGCCGTGCGTCCGCGACCTCCGCGCCGAACACGTCCTGTTCACCGGCCCGGCCGTCACCGGCGTCGTCGACTACGGGGCGATGGCACTCGACCACCCGGCCGTCGACCTCGCCCGCCTGCTCGGGGACTACGGCGCGGAAGACCGGTTCGCCGCCGGGCAGCGGGCGTACCGGGCCGCGGGCGGGCGGCTCGACGCCCCCGACGAGTTCGTCCGCGCGCTCGACCGCGCGGGGGCCGTGTGCTCCGTCGTCGGGTGGTTGGTGCGCCTCGCCGGCGGGCACATTTCGACCGACCCGGCGGCCGTCGCCGCCCGCCTCCGCCGCCTCACGGCCCGCGCCGAGGGCTTTGCCGGGGCATAATTCGGGGCCCGTTTCGCGCCGCCCGCGGCGCCGCATCCCGCCGCCGGACGAAGGGTTCCGCCGTCGCCCGAGCGGCTGTCGACCTTCCCGCCGGGGACCGCCATTTCGCCGCCCCGGCGGTTTGACACCCCCCGCCGACCGCTCTAGGGTTGCGTCGTGAACAGGTCGCCGGGCCGACCGGCACGGGACCGAGACAGAGCCGGTGGGCCGCCGACCCGTGTCTCACGGAGTGGAGTCATGCTCGGCCGGTTCGGGAGGGCGGTCGCCGCCTTTCTCCGGGAGGAGAGCGGGCCGACCGCCGTCGAGTACGCCGTCGTTCTGGCACTGATCCTGATCGTCGTCGTCGCCGCCGTGGCCAACCTCGGGGCGACGACCAGTGACATGTTCAACGACACGGCCCTGCAAGGGGTCAAGGTCAAGTAGCCAGCCCGCCGGGGTCGCGCCCCGGCCGGGCGCGGCGGTGCCGGCGGGCCGGGGAGCCCGGCGGCACCGGGAGTTTCGTTCACCACCACACGGGAGATCCGCCCATGCGGAGCGTCGCGAAGAAGCTGGTGTCGTTCCTGAAGCGCGAGGACGGCCCGACGGCCGTCGAGTACGCGGTCATGCTGGCCCTGATCGTGGTCGTCTGCATCGCCGCCATCACCACCCTCGGGTCGAACGCGAACGAGACGTTCTCGTTCGTCGGGTCCGCCGTCAAGCCGAACGGCTGACCGCCGGCCGACCGGCCGCAAGGCGCCGAGCCCGACCGGGGCTCGGCGCCCGCGTTGGCACCCGCACCTCGCCCCGTCGCCCGCCCCCCAACCGAGTCCCGACCGGATGACCCCGGAAGCCCCGCCCCTGCCCGCGCCCCCGCGCCCGCCCGAGCCCGAGCCGGTCGGCCTCGACCGGGAGTTCGCCGCCGAGCTGGCCCGGATGCCGCTCCTCGCCCTCCCCTGGGTGGCCGCCGCGGCGCTGGCCCACCTGGCCTGGGCCGCCGTCTGGCCGGCCGGGCTGAACGCCGGCCCGCTCGTCGTCGTCTGCCTCGGGATGGTCGCCGCCGCGGTCGTCGACGGGTGGGCCCTGAAGGTCCCGAACCGGATCACCCTGCCGCTGATCCTCAGCGGGTGGATGCTCGGGCTGCTCCACGACCTCGGGGTGCCGGTCGACGCCGGGACCGGCGGCCTCGGGTCCGCGGTGCTGGCGACCCTGCTCGGGTTCGCCCTGCTTCTGCCGATGCTCGTCGTCCGCGGGGTGGGCGAGGGCGACGTGAAGATGCAGATGGGATTCGCCGCCTGGGTCGGGGCGTTCTTCGGGGCCGGGGACACGACCGCCGCGGCCGGGCTCGGGTTCAAGCTGCACGGCCTCGGGGTGGTGTTCTGGGCGTTCGCGTTCGGGGCCATCGCCGGCGGGGTGTTCGGGCTGGCGATGATCCTCCTCCGCCGGCAGTGGGCGGCGAACGCCGACATGCTCCGCGGGATCGGCGGGGACCTGAAGCTGTTCGCCACCGGCGGGGCCGGGGAGGCGGTGCGGCGGGCCGAGGACCGGCGGCGGGTGTGGGTGAAGCTGCCGTACGGCATCCCGCTGTGCGTCGGGTTCCTCCTGTACCTCGTGTACGTGCTCGTCCTGCCGCGGTGAACCCGGGGTGTCCGGGAAACCGACGGCGTCAAGGGAAACCGCGCGGTTCCGGACGCCGGGGCGGCCCCGGGTGAGCTATAGGACTGGTAAGTTGCGGATTTTCGGCACGGCCGCGGGGGCCGGAAAGACTGAAGGAACCCGCCCGCCGGGGTCGAATCATACCGCCGGGTGGCACGGTCGTCACACGGCACAAGGCGGGTAACCCCGTCAAGACTCGCGCGGCCCGGTAAGCCGGCCCGACCCGGCCCACTTGACCTCCACCACACGGCACCCGCCGCGGCCCCGCCGCCGGCCCGGTGCCCCACTGCCCCGAGGGTAGCACCGTGAAGCAGAAGAACGTGGTCCTGATGGCGGTGGCGGTCGGGTGCGGGCTGGTGGCCGCGTTCCTGACCACCCAGATCAACGCCAAGCCGAAGGTGGAGACGGTCGACGTGATCGTGGCCACCAAGGACATGACGACCGGGACGTACATCACCAAGGACAACTGGGACAAGGTGACCGAGCGGAAGGCGCTGCCGAAGGAGGGGCTGAACCCGAAGGCGGTGACCGACCCGGCCGACCTGATCGACAAGCGGCTGGCCCGGACCATCCGGAAGGGGGAGCCGTTCATCTCCGACGACCTGAAGAAGGGCCTCGGGGGCGGGTTCCTGGACGACAAGGACGTGTTCTCCATGCCGATCGGGGCGGTGAACGCGGCCGCCGGCGGGATCGGGCCGGGGTCCAAGGTGGACGTGATGGCCAGCGTGAAGATCAAGAACAAGGTCACCGTCATGCCGCTGCTGGTGAACATGCACGTGCTGGAGGTGAACGGCGAGTCCGACCTGATGAAGAGCCAGCGGTTCCCGAACATGACCAACGTGTCGTTCGCGGTCAACCAGGAGGAGGCGGCCCTGATCATGCTGGCCAAGCTCCGCGGGTGCCACCTGGAGCTGGTCCACCGGAACCCGAAGCGGCCGATCGACCCGGACTACAGCGTCCAGAAGGTGAAGGCGATCCTGGAGAGCGAGCCGGTCACCTCCGACGGGCGGGACGGGGAGACCGGGCGCGGGACGCCCGAGTCCCCGGTCGCCCCGACGACCCCGCTCGCCCCGGAGAAGCCGGCCACCGTCGAGGTGCTGGTGGCGACCGACTTCATCCCGGCCAACACCGAGATCACCAAGGACCTGGTGGAGGGCAAGTTCCAGAAGCGGGAGATGCCCAAGGAGTACGCCGCCGGGGCGATCGCCGACCTGTCCGGGTACTACGGCCAGGCCCTCCGGTCGGCCGTCGCCAAGGGCCAGTGGGTGACCGGGGAGATGGTCGGGCAGCAGGCCAGCAAGCCGTCCCCGCAGGACGAGTTCGTCCCGACCAAGCCGGAGCCGCGGGCCGACGCCGGGCCGAAGGAGCCGCGGGCCGAGCCGGTCCTCCCGTCCAGCGCCCCGACCCGGGACGTGACCGTGACCACCGCCAGCGGGACCATGGTCCACCGGTTCCAGCAGCAGCGGGACGGGACCTGGAAGCTGAAGCAGGTGCTGACCCTGGACGAGGCGGCCCGGAAGCCGGCCGCCGCCCCCGAGCCGCGGGCGGAGCCCGGCCCGACCGCCGACCGGAAGTTCGACTGACCGACCGCCGGCTCTTCTGGAGCCGGCCCCTGTGAGACCGGTTCCCCGGAGCCGGGGTCACGGACCCCGGCTCCGGAAGAACCGACCACCGACGGCCGGCCTCGCGGGGGCCGGCCCGACAACCCCCGCCGGGGCGAGTGCCCCGGCCGCGACCGACTGCCGACGGGCGGGACGTTCCCGCCCGATCCTTCGAGGAGAGGTGAACGGATGCACCCGACCCGATACTCGCGCCGGCCCCGGACCTGGGGCCTCGTCCTGCTGGCCGGGCTGTCCGCCGCCGCGGCCAACGGGCAGCCCCCGCCCCCGGCCCAGCCGCCGGTCAGCGGGCCGGCCCAGGTGGACAAGACCGGGGCCCTGATCGTCCCGCTCGGCGGGCTGGTCAGCTACGACCCGAAGCTGGAGAAGGGCGACGTGCTGCAGGACGTGGCCGTCTCCCAGGAGAACGTGCTGGCCGTCCGGGTCGACCCGGCGAACCCGAACCGGCTGCTCCTGTCCGGGCGGACGGCCGGGCTGACCCAGCTCACCCTGACCCTGAAGGACCGGCCGAAGGTCACCCTGGACGTGGTCGTCCAGCCGGACCTGAGCCTGCTGCGGAACCTGATCCGGCGGACCGTCCCGACGGCCGCGGTGGACGTCCAGCCGGGGGTCGGGAACGTGGTCATCCTGAGCGGGTACGTGACCAGCCCGCAGGACGCGACGGTGGTGGCCCAGCTGGCCGGCAGCGCGGTCGGGGGCGGGAACAACGTGATCAACGCCGTCCAGATCGGCGGCGGGCAGCAGGTGCAGATCGACGTGGTGGTGGCGTCGGTCAGCCGGACCGAGCTGCGGCAGCGCGGGTTCGACTTCTCGATCCCGGTCGGGCCGCGGTCCACGGACACCTTCCAGAGCATCATCAGCGGGCTGATCCAGAGCCCCCTCGGGGCCCTCCCGCCGGCCATCAGCGGGGCCGCGAACATCCAGTTCGGGCGGCTCCCGGCCCCGTTCTTCGGGGCCCTCCAGGCCCTCCGGGCGGAGGGGCTGGCGAAGTTCCTGAGCGAGCCGAAGGTCACCACCCAGTCCGGCCGGCCGGCGTTCTTCCGGGCCGGCGGGCAGCAGGCGATCATCAGCGGGACGGCCGGGATCACCGGCCCCGGGGTCCAGCTCGTCCCGTTCGGGACCGAGCTGGAGGTGGTCCCGATCGTGTACGGGAACGGGATGATCTGGCTGGAGATCAACCCCCGCATCTCGGCCGTCAACCAGGGCCTCGGGATCGTGATCGGCGGGGCGAACAGCCCCGGGTTCACCGAGCAGCAGGTGCGGACCGCGGTCATGCTCGAGTCCGGCCAGACGTACGCGATCGGCGGGCTGATCGAGACCAGCGTGTCGGCCAACTCGAGCAAGGTCCCGGTCCTCGGCGACCTGCCGTACGTCGGGACCGCGTTCAGCCGGGTGAGCCACCAGGCGGTCGAGACCGAGCTGATCATCCTGGTCACCCCGCGGCTGGTCGGCCCGCTGAACTGCGACCAGGCCCCGCGGCGGCTGCCCGGGCAGGAGACCCGCACCCCGGACGACTACGAGCTGTTCCTGGAGAACATCCTGGAGGCCCCGCGCGGGCAGCGGAAGGTGTGCAACGGGCGGTGCTACAACGCCCCGTGGAAGTGCGACCCGACCGCCGCCCTGTTCCCGTGTGCCGGCGGGGTGTGCACCGGGCACGGCCCGGGCGGCGCCTGCAACGGCCCGGCGGCCGGCGGGGCCGTCCGCCCCGGCCCCGTCGTCGGCGGGGCGCCCCACCCGGTGCACCCGGCGATGAAGGCGCCGACCACCCTCCCGGTGGTCCCGCCCGCCCCGCCCGCCCCGGAGAAGCCGGCGGCCCCGCCGCCCGCCGACCCGGCCCCGACGGCCGGCCCGGGCGGGCCGATCGCCCCGGTCGTGCCGCTCCCGGGCGGGCTGCCGCCGGCGGTGGTGATCCCCGAGGCCCCGCGGAACTGACGGGCCGCCGCGGCCGGGCGGGGTGACCGACCCCGCCCGGCCCGCGGCGCGCGACCCAACCGACCTGGTGGTGGCCATGCAACGTGTCGCGATCGTCGACCCGACGGAGTCCACCCGGGAGTCCCTGCGGACCCTCTTGCTCGGGGTGGACTTCGTCTGGCTGGACAACGAGTGCGCCCGGTACGAGTACTTCCCGGACGTGATCCGGACCGCCCTGCCCGACCTCGTCATCGTCGCCCTGGACGGGGACAAGGGGCGGGCGCTGCAGCTGATCGGGCAGCTCGCCGCCGAGCACCCGAAGCTCCCGATCCTGACCATCAGCCACGACCACCAGGCCCTGCTCCAGTCGCTCCAGAAGGGGGCGAAGTACTTCCTGACCCACCCGGTCGGGCTGCAGGACATGCTCGCCGCCCTGCGGCGGGCGCTCGGGGAGCACGGGACCGCCGACCCGGCCATGCCCGGCCCGGTCGCCCGCCAGACCGGCACGGCCGCGGTCACCGCGGTGCTGGGCAGCCGCGGCGGGGTCGGGACGACGACCCTGGCGGTGAACCTGGCCGCCACCCTGGCCGCCGACCCGGAGAACGCGGCCGCCCTGATCGACCTGGACCTGGCACTGGGGGACGCGGACATCGCCCTGGAGGTGACCGGGTTCGAGAACATCTCGATCGCCGACCTGGCCGCCAACATCGAGCGGCTGGACATGAACTTCCTCCGCCGGGCGATGGCCAAGCACGAGCCGACCGGGCTGTCGATCCTCCGCCACCCGCTGGAGGTGGCCCAGGTCGGGGTGATCCACGAGCAGCACGTCGAGCGGATCGTGAACCTGCTCCGGCTGAGCTACACCCACCTGGTGCTCGACCTGAGTAAGGGGCTGCTCCCGACCGACCTGATGGCCCTGCGGATGGCCGACCACATCCTGCTCGTCGCCCAGCTGGAGCTGTCGAGCCTGCGGAACGTGGTCCGGCTGGTCCACTGCCTGGGCGGGGAGGAGGACCTGGCGGACAAGGTGCGGGTGGTGGTCAACCGGCAGGGGGCGGACACGGTCGAGGAAGGCATCAGCCTGAAGAAGGCCGAGGAGGTGATCGGGAAGCCGATCTTCTGGCAGGTGCCGAACGAGCCGAAGGCGGTGATCGGCGCCCGGGTGGCCGGCCACCCGCTGATCAAGCACGCCCCGAAGAGCCGGGTGCAGCAGAGCATCCTGGGGCTGGCCCAGGCGCTGTTCGGGAAGACGGCCGCCGCCCCGGACCGCGGGAGCAAGGGCGGGTGGGGGCTGTTCGGCAAGCGGTAGCGAGACCCGGGTACTGAGTACCCGGTGCGGAGGCGGAAGACGAACCCGTTTAGCCGCGACCCGAAGGGGAGCGCGGGCGGCCGAGACGGACACCGAGGACCGAACCGATGTCGCGGCTCCAGCAGGGCATCTCGAAGCTGAACAGCCTGGGCAACGGCGGCGGGAGCAGCATCTCCCGGCTGTCCAGCCCGAGCATGGGCGGGTCGAGCGGCGGGGGGAAGAACTACGACGAGCTGAAGCGGCAGATCCACTCGAAGCTGGTCGAGCGGCTCGACTTCACCCGGGTCAAGGACCTGTCGTCGGACGCCATGCGGCGGGACATCCGGCGGGTGGTCGAGCACCTGTGCGACACCGAGAACCCGCTCCTGAACCGGATCGAGCGGGAGAAGCTGATCGAGGAGGTGCTGGACGAGACCCTCGGGTTCGGCCCGCTCGAGATCCTGCTCAAGGACCCGACCATCTCCGACATCCTGGTGAACGGCCCGCACAAGTGCTACGTCGAGCGGCGCGGGAAGCTCGAGAAGACCGAGGTGAAGTTCCGGGACAACGACCACCTCTTGCAGATCATCGACCGGATCGTGTCGAAGGTCGGGCGGCGGGTGGACGAGACCAGCCCGATGGTGGACGCCCGGCTGCCGGACGGGTCCCGGGTGAACGCGGTCATCCCGCCGATCTCGCTGGACGGCCCGAGCCTCAGCATCCGGCGGTTCGGGGCGAACCCGCTGAAGCTCGAGGACCTGCTGAACTACAAGGCGTTCACCCCCGAGATGGCGATGCTGATGGAGGCGTGCATCAAGGCCCGCCTCAACGTGCTCATCAGCGGCGGTACGGGTTGCGGCAAGACGACGCTCCTCAACACGCTGTCGAGCTTCATCCCGGGCGACGAGCGGGTGGTGACGATCGAGGACGCGGCCGAGCTGCAGCTGCAGCAGGACCACGTGGTGCGGCTCGAGACCCGGCCGCCGAACATCGAGGGGAAGGGGTCGGTGACCTGCCGGGACTGCGTGCGGAACGCGCTCCGGATGCGGCCCGAGCGGATCATCATCGGCGAGGTCCGCGGGGCCGAGGCGCTGGACATGCTGCAGGCGATGAACACCGGCCACGGCGGGTCGCTCGCCACCCTCCACGCGAACACCCCGCGGGAGGCCCTGACCCGGCTGGAGACGATGATCATGATGGGCGGGTTCGAGCTCCCGGTGAAGGCGATGCGGCAGCAGATCAGCTCCGCCATCGACGTCATCATCCAGGCCAACCGCCTCCAGGGCGGCCCCCGGAAGATCACCCACATCACCGAGGTGATGAACATGGAGCAGGACATCATCATCATGCAGGAGGTGTTCCGGTACAAGCAGCTCGGGATCGACCAGAACGGCCGGGCGTACGGCCAGTACGAGGCGACCGGGGTGCGGCCGACGTTCATCAACCGGCTCGAGACGAAGGGCGTGAAGCTGCCCAGCAACATGTTCGCCGAGCGGGTCCTGATGCGGGACTGACCCGGCCGGCGCGCGGAACGAAGACCCGAGACACACCACGAGTCAGGTGGGACCGATGAACCCGATGTTGCTCGCGATCCTGGTCGGCGGCCTGGTCGTCGCGATGCTGGTGCTGCTGTACCTGGCCCTCGGGAACCGGGCCGGGGAGGCGGCCGCGGACCGGCTCGACCTGCTGGTCGGGCGGAGCGTCCGGAAGGACTCGTCCGCCGACATGCTCTTGAAGCAGGCGATCCAGGAGCGGGACCGGCAGACCCTGCTCGACCGCCTCACCCCCGGGTTCTTCAACCTGACCCGGATGTTCGAGCAGGCGGACTGCAACATCAAGCCGAGCGCCCTGTTCGGGATCTCGCTCGGCCTCGCGGTGGTCGGGGCGGCGCTGTGCGTCTGGCTGGTCAACATCTACGTGGTCCCGCTCGCCGCCGTCCTGTTCTTCGTGCTGCCGTGGCTGTGGCTGTACAACAAGCGGGCGACGCGGCTGAAGATGTTCGCCGCCCAGCTCCCGGACGCGATGGAGCTGGTCGCCCGGGCGCTGCGGGCCGGGCACTCGCTGGCCGCCGGGATGCACGTCGTCGCCGAGGAGATGCCGGCCCCGATCTGCCGGGAGTTCGGCCGGGTGTACGAGGAGCAGAACCTCGGCATCCCGCTGGAGGAGACGCTGAAGGGGATGTGCGACCGGGTGCCGAACCTGGACCTCCGGTTCTTCGTGACGAGCGTGGCCATCCAGCGGCAGACCGGCGGCGACCTGGCCGAGATCCTGGACCGGATCGGGCACGTGATCCGGGAGCGGTTCAAGATCCTCGGGCAGGTGAAGGCGCTGACCGCCGAGGGCCGGCTGTCCGGGATCGTGCTGATCGCGATGCCGATCGGGCTGTTCATGATGATGCTGTGGATGAAGCCGGACTACGTCGAGCTGCTGTGGAAGGACCCGATGGGGGTCAAGATGTCGATCGCCGCCATCGTGCTGGTCCTGATCGGGGCCTACGCCATCAAGAAGATCGTGGACATCAAGGTTTAGTCGGGCTGTGAGGTGGCGAGGTGGCGAAGACCGCCCCGCGTCTCGTCACCACCCCACGACCGCACCACACAACCGCACCCGGGAGAGCGCCGTGTCCCTGTTCGCGTTCCTGTCGGCCGACGACCTGCTCCCGGTGATGGTGTTCGCCGGGTGCGTGGCGACCGTGTTCTGGCTGTTGTCCAGCATCTCCACCCGGAACAGCCAGGCGGAGGAGCGGCTGGAGCGGATCGGGCGGCCGAAGTCGCTGGTCGAGATCGAGATGGGCCAGGCCGACGGCCGGGGCCGGTTCTCCGGGCTGAAGGACGCGTTCAGTAACCTCGGCGGGGTGATGAACGCCAGCGAGGGGGAGAAGAACTCGCTGAAGATCAAGATGGCGAACGCCGGGTTCCGGAGCGACAGCGCGGCGGCGGTGTACCAAGGGATCCGGGTCGTGTGCCTGGCGACGTTCCTCCTCCCGGCCCTTTTCTTCTTCTTGCTCAAAGACGGGTTCACGATGAAGTCGATCCAGTGGACGGTGATCCTCGGGGGGATGGGGTTCTACCTCCCCCAGATGGCCCTGTACCACCTGCGGACGACCCGGCAGAAGGAGATCTTCCTGACCCTGCCCGACGCCCTCGACCTCTTGGTGGTGTGCGTCGAGAGCGGGCTCGGGCTGGACGCCGCCCTGCGGAAGGTGACGGAGGAGATGAAGGGGCACGCGAAGGTGATCTGCGAGGAGTTCAGCCTGGCCAACCTGCAGCTGCAGATGGGCCGGCCGCGGCGGGAGGTGCTGCACGACCTGGGGGTGCGGACCGGGGTGGACGACGTCCGCAGCCTGGCCGCCATCCTGATCCAGGCCGACCGGTTCGGGTCCAGCATCGCCCAGGCCCTGCGGGTCCAGTCGGACTCGATGCGGGTCCGCCGGCGGCAGCGGGCGGAGGAGAAGGCGGCGAAGACGGCGGTCCAGCTGATCTTCCCGCTGGTGCTGTTCATCTTCCCGGCGATCTTCGTGGTCCTGGTCGGCCCGGCCGCGATCCAGATCCAGCGGAACCTGTTGAGCAAGGGCGGGGGCTGACCCCGCCGGACCGACGACGAACCCACGGCGGGGCACGACGCCCCGTCCGGTCTCACGGAGGAGAGCGATGAACCGTTACGTCCGCGCGGCCACCGCCGCGCTGCTCGCGGCCGGCGGGCTCGGGTCCGCCGGGTGCCACGGCGGCGGCTGCAAGCACGGGAACTGCGGCGGCAAGCCCGGGGGCCCCGGCGGGGCCGGGGCGGCCGGCGGGCCGGGGCCGGTCGAGGCCCGGTACCGGAACCTGGTCGATGCGAACTACCCGGAGCGGTACAACTTCGCCGCCCGGCAGGCGGTGCTCGGGCCGTTCGGGCAGCAGGTGGCGAACGGCCACGCCCAGCACCAGACGCTGTGGAACTGGTACTTCGAGCCGGGGACGGACAAGCTGAACCCGGCCGGGCTGGAGAAGCTGGACTCGCTCCACCGCACGCCCGGCGGGGCGGACGCGAAGCTGTACCTCCAGACCGCCCGGGACGTGGGCGTGAACCCGGAGAACGCGGACCAGGTGCGGACGCTGCGGGACGACCTGACGGCGAAGCGGGCGGCCGCGGTGCTGAAGTACCTCGGCACCCAGCCGGGGGCGGCGGTCCCGTACGAGGTCGCGGTGGTCGACGCCCCGACCCCGGGGATCAGCTCGCTGTACGCGGCGAGCGCCGTCCGCGGCCAGGCCAACGGGTACTCCGGCACCCTGGGCGGGGGCGGAGGCGGGGTGGGCGCCCCGACGGTCGGCGGCGGCGGGAGCATCGTGGCCCCGGCCGGGGCCGGCGGCGCCCCCGGCGGCGGGGGCGGGGCCGGCGCCCGCGGCCCGGGGTACTGACCCGACCCGCGAGACCACTCGCGGCGGGGCCGGGGCCGGCGGGCGCGTGCCCCCGACCCCGGCCCTGTACGTTCACACCCGAGACCCACCCGATGCGCACCCGGTTCCGCCCGTTCGCCCTGGCCGTCGGCCTGCTGCTCGTGCTGGCCGCCCCGGCGGCCGCCGCCGACCCCGCGGTGTTCGCCGCCCGGTACTGGGACGGGTTCGTCGAGTACTGGGGGAACCACTTCCGGCAGCAGAACGGGGTGGTGATGGGGGTCGTCGCCCTCGGGGCCGTCGCCCTGTTCATCATCACCCGGGGGAAGTGGCGGAAGTAGGGGATCGGACGAGCGCCAGGCCGGGGCCGCGACCCAGGCCGTTGGCCTGGGCTGAGGGAGGGCGGCCCCTCGGGCCTCAAGCGGTCTGAGCACCGAAGGTGCGCCCTCCCTCAGCCCAGGCCAACGGCCTGGGTCGCGGCCGGACGCCCGCCACCTGACCCCGACCTCCAACCCCTGATCCACACCATGACCCTCGCACGCCACGCGATCGCCGACTGGGACGGGAACCCGGCCCCGGAGGCCCCGGCGATGCCGGAGTCGCTGAAGGAGTCCGGGCTGACCCCCGGGTTCCTGTGCGACATGCTCCTCCGCACCCTGTACACCCGCGGGGCGATGCTCGGCCGGGACGTCGCGCAGCTCTTGTGCCTGCCGTTCAAGGTGGTCCGGGACCAGCTGAAGTTCCTCAAGGAGGAGAAGTCGATCCAGGTGGACGGCGGCGACCTGGTCGGGGAGGTGAGCTACAAGTTCAGCCTCACCGACCTGGGGCGGAAGCGGGCCCAGGACGCGATGACGCAGTGCGCGTACGTCGGCCCGGCCCCGGTCCCGCTCGAGGACTACGTCGAGCAGTGCTACCGGCAGACGGTGACCGGGCTGCAGTGCTTCCCCGAGTCGCTGAAGGCGCCGTTCGGGCACCTGGTCCTCAAGGAGGAGATGTTCAACAACATCGGCCCGGCCATCATCAGCGGGCGGAGCGTGTTCATCTACGGCCCGCCGGGCAACGGCAAGACGGCAATGGCCCGGGCGATCGGCGACTTCATGAACACCGCCGGCGGGAGCATCTACATCCCGTACGCGTTCGTCGCCGACGGGAACATCATCACCGTGTACGACCCGTCCCTGCACGTCGTGGACGACGTGGCGACGGAGTACGCGGACGAGGCGGACGCGACCGTCCGGAAGCTGCTCTCGACCGGGGCGGTGGACCGCCGGTGGGTCCGGGTCCGCCGGCCGGTGATCGTGACCGGCGGCGAGCTGAACCTGTCGATGCTCGACCTGCGGTACAACGCCGAGGCCAACTTCTACCAGGCCCCGATCCACTTCAAGGCGAACGGCGGGGTGTTCCTGATCGACGACTTCGGCCGCCAGCAGTGCTCCCCGAAGGAGCTGCTGAACCGGTGGATCCTGCCGCTGGAGGACCGGCACGACTTCCTGACGGTGGCGAGCGGGAAGAAGTTCCAGGTGCCGTTCGAGCAGCTCATCATCTTCAGCACCAACCTGGACCCGAAGGACCTGGTGGACGACGCGTTCCTGCGGCGGATCCGGCACAAGGTCGGGATCAACGCCCCGCAGCGGGACGTGTACGAGAAGATCTTCGGGTCGAACTGCAAGCGGCTCGGGATGAACTTCGACGCGGCCGCGGTGGACTACCTGTACGAGCGGTACTACACCCGCGGGCGGGTGCCGCGGGCCAGCGACTGCCGGGATTTGCTCGAAATCGTCCAGTCCATCTGCCGATACCGTCGGCAGCCCGTGCACCTCACGCGCGACCTGATGATCGAGGCCTCGGCCAGCTTCATCGCCGAGTTCACCTGATCGGAGTGGCCGGCGCACCCGGAGCCGCAGGGCGTCAGTAACCACGAGGATGGCCATGGACGGCCGGCGGCTCCGCAGGTGGTGGCTCTCGGGGTGCCTCGCCGCCGGGGCGGCGGGGTGCAACCGGCAGGCGGTCCAGCCGCCGTTCGGCGCCCCGACCGCCGGGGCGCAGCCGGTCACCGGGGTGCCGACGGTCCCGGCCCACAAGTCGGGCTGGGGGTCGGCCCCGCAGGCGGCCGTCCCGGTCGAGGCGGCCGAGCCGGCCCGGAAGGGGCCGCCGAAGCCCGAGACCCGGGTCGCGTTCGCGGACGTCCAGCTCGACGCGGCGATGCAGGAGGGCGCCGACCCGGCGCACCGGCAGGGGTTGCTCGACGCCGCCCGGCGGGGGTACCAGAAGGCGCTGGAGGCGGACCCGAAGAACAAGGCCGCGCTGCTCGGGATGGCCCGGTACTACGCCCGGGTCGGGGAGCGGGACAAGGCGGTCGAGGTGTACAAGAAGTACCTGACGCTGAACCCGGCGGACCGGGACGTGCCGCACGAGGTGGCCCTGGCCCACGCCCAGTGGAAGGACTGGGCCGGGGCGGTGGCGTGGTGCGAGTTCGCCCTGAAGCTGGACCCGGAGAACCTGTCGGTCCGCAAGACGATGGCGTTCTGCCTGGCCCGGGACGGGCGGTGGGACGACGCCCTCGGGGTGATGCTGAAGGTGATGCCGGAGGCCCAGGCCCGGTACCTGATGGCCCGGGTGCTGGAGCACCAGAACCAGCCGGCGGCGAGCCGGCAGCAGGCGGCGCTCGCCCTGAAGGCGGACCCGAACTACGTCGCCGCCCGCGAGTTCCTCGCCGAGTTGGACCAACTGCCCGCGCTTGGCGGGACGCCGCCCACCCCGGACCCGAACGCCCTCCGGCAGGCGGGCCACTCCCAGCAGCCGTGACGGTCACCGGCGAACCCGGAGCGTGAGCGACGGGGTGGTTGGGAGCCCCACCCCGTCGCTCACGCTCCGGGTTCGCCGGCGTCACTCCTTCGGCTTCGGCTCCGGGATTTGCTCCGGCGCCGGCAGCACCACCGCCGAGCCGTCCGACAGCGGCAGGAGCACCGCCCCGCCGGCAGGCCCCGCCGCGGCCGCCGGCACCGCCCCCGACAGCCCGGCCGACAGCACCCCCGCCGACCCGCCGGCGTCGATCACCTTCACCCGCCCGTCCAGCCCGGTCGCCAGCCACCGCCCGCCGCCGGCCGGCTGCGGCGCCCCGACCAGCACCCCGTCCGCCTCCTCCGCCGCCACCCACCGCGGCGCCTCCTTGTCCGGGTCCAGGCACACCACGGCCTTGTCCCCGACCGTGTACGCCACCGCCCACCCGGACCCGGCCGGTTGAACCGCGAGCGGCGAGGTCGGCTTCCCCGCCGGGACCCCGTTCTGACCCGGCCGCCACCGCCGCAGCGGCGGACCGCCGCGCTCGGCGTACAGCCACACCCCGCCGGTCACGTCCGCGACCATCACCCGCGCCGGCTCGCCGGCCGCCACCGGCGGGAGCCGCACCCCGGGGCCGGTCGGCCGCTCGCGCAGGTCCCACCCGCCGGCGGACGTCGGCGGCCCCGCCCTGCCCCACTCCCACCGGGCGACCCGCTTCCCGCCGTCGGACGTGAGGAACGCGGTTTCCGAGAGCGGGGTGAGGTGGCAGACCGTGTCGCCCGGCCGCCCCTCCGCCGCCCACTTCGGCCCGAGCGCGAGCGTGTCCGGGTTGGCCCGGCCGGTCCCGGGGACGTGGCGGTAGACGAACCCGTCCGCGGCCGGGATCAGCAGCGCGTCGCCGACGACGACCGGGGCGCCGGCGGGCGGGCCGGGCGCGGCGGCCGCTCCGGCGTGCGCCACCTGCCCGCCGACCAGCCGCCGGACCACGTACTTCGCCGCCGGCTTCCCGCCTTCGTCGGCGAGCACTGGCGTGACCGTGAACACCGTCTTCCCGTCGGCCGAGGCGGCGACCGCGGTCGGGCCGGTCGCGTTCTCCGGGGCGTCGGCGACCGCCCACGCCGGCGGGGCGACGGTCGTCTGGCCCGGGCCGGCGCCCCCGCCCGCCGGCACCGCCACCGCCCCGCCGTCTTCGCCCACGACGAGCGCCCCGCCGTCCGGGACCGGGACCGGGGCCGCGGCCGGCACCAGCCCGAGCTGCCGCCGCCACCGCACCTCGCCGTCCCGCAGGCTGACCAGCACCGCCCGGTGCCCGGCCCCGTCCGCCGACCGCACCACCAGGCACGCCGCGTCCTTCCCGGCGTTCAACTGCGGGGCCTGGGTCGGGACGCCGACCGGCACCCGGGCGCCGGCCGGCGCCGCCTCCTGCTCCCGGGTCGGGATCAGCGACACCCGGAACTTCTGCAGCGCGCCGCCCGCCAGCACCCAGAACGCGGACTCCTCGGCCGGCAGCACGAGGCCGGGGACGGCGGTCCCGGCCGGCGGCGCCGGCAGGGCCGGGGAGGAGACCGGGAACAGGGCCTTGTCGAAGTTCCCCGGCTGGTTCACCCCGAACAGCCGCAGCTGCCCGGCGTCGGTGGCGAGCGCGAGCCACTCCCCGTCGGTCGCCGGCGGGAACCACACCCACCCGGGGACCGGCAGTTCGGCGGCCGGGGTGGCGGGGGTCTCGGGCGGGGCTTTCCCGTCGGCCGGCGGCGGCTCGACCTTCGGGACCGGGAACGACCGGATCTTGGTCGTCGCGGGGCCGTCCGCCTGGCTGAGGATCACCCACCGCTCGGCGTCGGCGTCGCCGGGCGGGCCGACCAGCACCGGCGGCGTGCGGAGGGTGCCGGACGGGTGGCCGGTGGCGATCACCTGGACGCACCGCGGCACGGCCGGCGCCCCGTCGTCGGTCCGCGCGCCTACGTCGATCACGTACACCCGGCGGGCGTCGGCGGCCGCGTATAGCAGGCCGGTCCCGGGCCGGGCCACGACCGCCGGGCCGGCCGGCTGGCCGAGCCGGATCTTGCCCTTCCGGAACCCGGTCGTCAGGTCGAACTCGTACACCGTCCCGGCCGCGTCCCGGACTGGGACGAACGCCCGCCCGCCGACCACCGCCGCCGGCCCGGCCGGCGGGGCCGGGAGCGGCTGGTACCACCGCGGCTGACCGGTCCGCACCACGTACCCGGCGACTGCCGCCTCCCCGCCGACGTTCGACGCCACCACCGCCAGGTCGGTCGGCCCGCCGTCCAGGTCCACCCGGGCGACGGCCGGCGCGTCGGTCACGTCCGGCCCGACCCGCACCGCCCACGCCAGCGCCCCGGTGTCTTCGTTCAGCGCGTACAGGATGCCGCGGGCGACCGCCAGGAAGACCGACGGCGGCGTGTCGCCGGCCGGCGCCCGGCGGGTCGGGCCGACCGGGGCGACGAACAGGACGCTCGCGGCCGGGCTGACCGGGGGGGCCCGCGGCGGGGCCGGGTCCTCCTCGTACCGGACGAGGTCGCGCAGCTCGCCGCGGGCGCTTGCCAGAAGCGTCTTCGCGTCCGGGTCGTCGGCCAGCCCGGCGGCCGCGAGGTCGGCCTCGGCCTGCTGCACCGCCGCGTCCGACGCCGGCTTCAGCTGCACCGTCGCCTTCGCCAGCGCCGCCGTCCGGTCGCGCTCCTTCTTCACCTCCGCCTCGACCGCGTCGAACGACCGGGCGAGGCTGTCGAGCGGCGGGTCGTCGGGCGCCTTGAACGGGGCGAGCAGCGGGAGCAGCCCGCGGCCGGCGGCGACCGCCCGGTCCGCCCGGTCGAGTTCGGCGGACCTGTTGGCCCGGTCCTCGCGGTACGCCTTCACCCGGTCGCCGGCGTGGGCGGCGAGGTCGTCGCCCACCCGCTTGCCCGCCTCCAGCACGTCCCGGCCGAACCCGGAGGTCGGCTTGGCGAGCGGGTTGTCCCGCTGGGCGTCGACGAACTTCTTCAGCCGGGCGAGGGCGGGCTCGGGGTCCTCGCGGTTGGTCACCGCCCCGACCGCGAGCCGCGCCCCGGACAGGTCGGCGAAGAACCGGTACCGCTCGCCGCCCTCGCCGTCCGGGTAGTCGGCGGCCAGCTTCTCGAACGCCTTCCCGGCGGCGGCGAAGTCGCCCTTCTTGTACAGGTCGTCCGCCTCCTTCGCCGCGGCCGCCTCGGTCTGCCCCTGGAACCGGAGCACGTACACGACCCCGAACCCGACCAGCGACAGGATCACGACCAGCATCCCGATCAGCACCCACGGCCCGCGCTGCTTCGTCTTCCGGCGGCGGACCGGCAGGTCGTCCGGCTCGTCCGGCACCTCCTCGGCCGCGGCCCGGACCGGCTTCCGCCCCTTCGGCGGGGGCACGTCGGCCCCCTCGGTCCAGACGACCTCCTTGACCTTCGGCGGGCGGACGACGGCGGCCTCGACCACCTTCGCCTCGACGACCCGGGGGGCGGCGGGCTTGGCCGGCGGCTTCTTGGGGGCGGGCGGCGGGGGCGGGACGGGGGACGGGCGGGCGGCGGGGGTGGGTGCGGGCGGCTCGGTCGGCTTGGCGACCGGCTTGACGGTGAACGCCTTCCGGCAGTCGAGGTTCGGGCACCGGACCGTCTTCCCGACCGTCTCGGCCGGGAGGTTCGACTTCGTTCCGCAGTGCGGGCACGGGACGACGATCGACACGGGTGTCCTCGGTGTCGTGGCGCGTGGTGTCGGCGGGGGCGGTGGGGGAATTGTAAGGGGCGGACGGCCGGGCGCGAACGGCGCTCCGTCGGAGCCGGAGCGCGAGCGACGGGACGAAGACCGTCGCTCGCGCTCCGGCTTCCGACGGAGCGGACCCGGGTCACTTCCGGTCGCCCGGCTTGACCACGTGCGGGGTAAGCACGATGAGGTACTCGCGGCGGTCGGTGGCGTGAGGGTCCACCAGCCCGCGGATCACGGTCGTCTGCCCGTCGGTCGCCCGAACGGCCGCCTCGGTCGCCGACCGCTTCACCGCGTCCACGGGCATCGCGAACGTCACCGCCTCCTTCCCGGTCACCTCCGCCGGGACGGTGAACGGGACGCGGGCCGGGCCCTCGACGACCGCCGCGGCCGACGCCCCGACCTGCAGCTCGACTCGGTCGCCCGCCACCTTGGGCGTGATCTCGAGCCGGATCCCCATGCCCGCAGACTCCCTGGCAGGGCGGACCGTGCCGCCGTCGAGCACTACCCCGCCGGTCCGGACCGAATGCTCCGCGCCCACCCCGACGGTGCCGGTCTGGCCCTCGGCAACCTGGATCTGCGGCCGGCTCAGGATGTCCACGTCGCCGCGGCCCTTTCCTTTGCGGAGGTGAGCGTCGAACACCTTCAGCTCGCGCGGGGTGAGGGTCAGAACGTTACCCTTCTCGTCGTCCGCGGTCAGGCCGGCGTCGTCCAGGAAGTTCGCCGGCGCCTCGACGATCAGAGCCTGGATCAACACCTCCGACCGCGCCCGGTCCAGGTCGCCGAGCATCTTGATGACGCCGCCGTGCAGCCCGGCCGGGGCGGACACCAGCACGGTGTTCGAGACCGGCTCGGCGACCACCGTCACGTCCGCCCCGCCGGCCCCGAACAGCTTGCCCAGCGCGTCGGCCGCGTCCGCCGCGGCGACGTGCCGCAGCTTGTACACCTCGTTGTGCCGCACCGCGCCGGCCGGCCGAACTTCCGGATCGGCCATCGGCCGCGGCATCGGGGCGGCCTCCGGCCGCTCCACCCGGGCCGTCACCAGCACCACCACCTCGCACGCGGCCGGGGCCGGGCGGAACAGCCGGCCGATGAACGGGATGGCCTTGTCCTCCGCCGCCCCGTCGTCCGGCTCCGTCCAGGTGCCGAGCACCGCCGTCCCGCCGCTCGGGACGACCGCCTTGCCCTCGGCGGCGTGCGTCCGGACGTCCGCCGCCTGGAGGTACTGGGTGAACGGGACCGGCTTCCCCTTCTTCCCGCCTTCGGGAACCGGGTCGATCGGCGTCGTCACCGGCACCAGCTCGACCTTCCCCTCGACCCGGGTGTGGGTGACCTTGGCCGTCACCTCGACCGACCTGCCGTCGGCCGCGACCTTCCCGCAGACGGTGAACGTGTGCCCGACGTCGACCGGGGTGTTCTTCGGGACGAGCACGCGCTCGCCCTGAACCACCATCAGGTCGAGGCCGGTGACGAAGTGCTCCCGGTCCACGACGGACGCGGTCGCCGGCTCGCCGTCGGCGAGCACCAGCTTCGGGGCCTGCATGACCGAGACGTCCCGGCACCCTTGGGCGGCTTCCAGGAGGAAGCGCGCCTCCCGCTCGGTCAGCGGCGGGTCGCCGGCCTTCAGCCCCATCCGCCCGCAGAACCCGGCCGGCACCTTCAGCAGCCGGACCTCGCAGCTCACCTGGGGCGGCTCGGCGGCCGGGGCGTTCAGCCGCCGGAGCGCCTCCAGCAGGTCGGCCACCTCCTGGATCACGTCCGGGGTGTTGTTCACCACCAGGGCCGACCCGACGGCGAAGTACTCGGCCTTGCCCGGGCCGCCCATCGCGTCCCAGGAGTACGGGCGGACGGTGCCGGTCACGAGCCCCACCACCCGGTCCGCCGCCTTCCCGCCGGCCGCGGCCCTCGCCGGCCCGGGGGCGGCCGGTTCGCAGGCGTGGACGAGGTCGGCGACGGAGAACACCTTGGTCACGCACCTCGGCGGCGGGTCGGCGGCCCGGCCGGCGGCCGGCGCCAAGGCCGCGGCGAGCAGAACCAGCGTTCGCATGCACTTCCTCCCGCGTGGCTGGGGCGCCGGCGGCGGGGCCGGGCGCGGCGGGAGGATAGCGGGGCGCGGGAACCGGGCAAGGCGAGGTGGGGCCGGGGGGCTACTTCCCCAGCACCGCCGGGGCGGACGCCTTCGCGTGCTCCGCGTCCAGCCCGGCGTACACCCCGAAGTCGTTGAAGAACAGCCGCTTCGCCAGCCGGTAGAGGATGTTCTTCTCCGGGATCTCGGCCGCCGGGTCGTACTGCGACGTCCGCGGCGTCATCGCGTCCAACTCCGCCAGCGCCGTCTTCCGGGCGGTCGCGTCCTTCGCCCCGTGCGCCTCGATCAGCGCCTTCAGCAGGTCCGGCCGCTCCAGCACGATGCACCCGCGGGTGGTCCGCTGGGCCAGCTTCCGGAAGTCGGCCAGGAACGCCGACCGCAGGAACTTCTCCTTCAGCGGCCGCGGGTCGGCCGGCGTCGCGTGGATGGACTCGGTGCTGAATTGCACGATCGGGCACGGCTCGATGTCGCCCCACGGGTTGATGTGGTGGCTGATCCCGTTCGCCGCCGGGCACAGCGCCTTCCCCTCCCCGTCGTGGTACGCGTCGATGATGACGATCGGCTTCCGCGCCCGCATCTCGACCACGAACTTCCGCGCCCGCAGCGCCTGCTCCGGCGTCAGGCAGAGGTCCGGGTTCGGGCTCGGCCCCATCGGCCGGTAGACGTGGAACCAGGTGTAGAGGACGCCCATCCCGATCAGCCGGTCGACCCACTCCTCCCGCAGCGTGTCGTCGATGTTCGTCCGCGCCAGGCTGGTGCAGACTCCGGTGAACACCCCCGCGTCCAGGGCGTTCCGCAACCCCTGCATCGTCTTGCTCAGCACCCCGGCCCGGCCCCGCCGCTCGTCCGACACGATCTCGGTCCCCTCGACCGAGATCAGCGGGGTGACGTTCCCGAGCCGCCACATCCGCCGGGCGCGTTCGGGCGTGATGAAGTGGCCGTTGGTGAACACCTGGAAGTAGCAGTCCGGGTGCTCGGCGAGCATGTCGAGCAGGTGCGGGTGCATGAAGGGTTCGCCGCCGACGACCCCGAAGAACACGTTCCCCATCGCCTTCGCCTCGCGCACCAGTTGGTGGAACGCGGCCGGCGAGATGGTCTGCTGCTTCATCGACACGTCGACCCAGCACCCCTGGCAGCGGAGGTTGCAGGTGTTGATGACGGACACGTACAGGAACGGGGGGAAGAACTCGCCGCGCCGCATCCGCCGCTTGTGCCGGTGGACCGACAGCGCCCCGCGGACGCCCATCGTGTAGGCCAGCTTCCAGAGCAGCCGCTTGTCCGTCTCGAGCAGGACGCGCTTCGCCAGCTTCAGGGTCGCCATCAGGGACATGCGAGACCTCGGCGGGGGCGGTGCCGTCCAGTGTACCGGCCCGGCACGCGGGTTGCGACCGGTCCGGCGGACGCGCCCGCCCGGAGCACCCGCGTGGACCCGCAGACCGCCGACCCGCCGCACTCCGAGCCGGCCGCCGACTTCACCCCGCCGGACCCGGCCGGGGCCGACCGCGACGAGTACCTGCGGGACTCGGTCGAGGCCCAGGAGTTGTACGACCGGGCGGCGCGGGAGGCGGACGGCGGGGACGAGAACGACGCGGTGGTCCACTTCCTCCGGGCGTCGAAGTTGGCGGAGGCGGCCCGGGAGTGGTACCTGGCGGCCGCCGCCTGCCACCGGGCCGGGGACGTGTACCGCACCCCCGGGGGCCCGTACGACCCGGCCCGGGCGGTCCGCATGTACTACCGGGCGGTGGCCGCGTACGAGCGGTGCGGGATGCTCGGCGAGGCCCGGGAGTTGGCCTACCGGGCCGGGTGCCTGAAGCTGTGGCGCGCCCGGGAACTCGGGCTGGGGCGGGGGCGGCGGGCCGGGCTGTTCCTGTCCTGGGCGGTCGCCGGGTTCGGCCTCCGCCCCTCGCGGGTGCTCTTCGCGGCCGCCGCGGTCGTCCTCCTGTTCGCCCTCGCGTACTGGGCGGTCGGGGGGGTGCGGACCCAGGCCGGGGCGACGGCCGCCGACTTCCCGACCGCCGTCTACTTCAGCGGGGTCACGTTCGCCACCGTCGGGTACGGGGAGTTCGTCCCGGCCCCGCACGCCCGGTTCCTGGCGATGGCCGAGGGCCTCCTCGGGTTCGTCACCGTCAGCTTCTTCGTCGTCGTCCTGGCCAACCGGCTGCGGTTCTGAGCGGGTGGGCGAGGCACTCCTGCCTCGCACCGGACGGGCGAGGCAGGAGTGCCTCGCCCACCGGGGGCCGTCACCCCGCCCCCAGTCCCGGGCCGTTCAGCAGCGCCGTGTTCATGGCCCCGTCGCGGACGGTGAACACCCCGGGGAACCGGTCGTCCCACCCCTCGTTCGCCGCCGGGCAGTACTGCCGGGAGTTCGCCTCGATCGCCGCCACCCCCGGGACGTGCGCCGCGATCCCGGCCGAGTGGATCAGCGACGCCCCGGGGCAGGTCAGGTCCTGGACGCACCGGAACATCCCGTACTTCTGGGCCGCGGCCGCCAGCAGCAGCGTCTGCGTCTGCCCCTTGCACGCCTTGAACGCCACCCCGGTGTACCCCATCTCCCGCGCCAGCCGGAGGCTGTCCAGGTCGAGCAGCGACTCGTCGATCACCACCGGCTTCAGCCGGGCCGCCTCGTGCATCCTGTTCCCCGGGTGCGCCCGCAGGTCCCGGGCGGTCGGCTGCTCGACGTACTGCACCCGGTCGTACCCGGCCGGGGCGCGGTCCCGGAGCCGCCGCAGGAACTCGAGCAGGTACCCGACGTCCTTGCACCGCTCGTTGAAGTCGAGCGAGTACCACCACTGGGTGACACCCCGCTGTCGCTGGACCTGTTCCGCCACCGCGTCCACCGCGACGACCCGGTCCGCGTCCCACCCGAGGTCGTCGCCGTTCAGCTTCACCTTCAGGTGCGTCAGCCCGTCCCGGGCGATCCACTCCCCGAGGTGCTCGGGCAGCCCGTCCCCGACCGGCTCCGCCACCGCCGCCGGGGTGAGCGGGTCGAGCGCCCCGACCAGGTGGTACAGCGGCATCCGCGGCTTCGGCTCCGCCGACACGTACCGGTCCAGCCACTCCCCGGCGAACTCCTCCCCGAGGTAGTGCCCGAGGTCGTTGTGGAGGAAGTCGCGGCCGTAGGTGCGGTAGCAGCTCCGCCCGTGCAGCTTGCCGTAGGCGTCGTGGAGGGCGGCGTCGAACGCGGAGGCGACGACGAGCGAGGCGAGCCGCGGCATCGGCTCCGGCAGGTGCGCCGCCCGCGCGTAGTCGTCCCCGGCGGCGAAGACGCGCGGCTCCATCTCGTCGGTGATGTCCACCGGGTGCCCGGTCAGCCCGGACATGCGGTACAGGGCCGACAGCCGGCCGGCGACGTACTTCATCCCGGCGAGGGTCTGGTCGTAGGTCAGCACCCGGGACGGCCACGCCCAGACGTTCCCGAGCGGCATCGACCCGCACCCGGTGGCGGACTTCCCGCCCGGGGTCTCGACCGTCATCGTCACGTTCAGCACGGTGACCCGGTCGAGGGCGACCCCGCCGAACTTGATCGGGGTGCGGTACCGGTAGTCCTCGTAGGACGCGGACTCGTCGCGGACGCGGACGTCGGTCGGGTTCATCGGAGGTGCCGCCGTTCGGGGTCGCGGTCGAGCAACTTCTTGACGCGGGACTGCGCCTCGGCGGCCGCCCGCTGGACGACCGGGGCCTGGGCCGCCGGCACCCCGACGACCGCCCCCGAGGCGGTGGTGACGGACGCCGGCAGCCCCTCGGGCGACTTGTCGAAGACCGCGGCGAAGAACGCGCACGCGGCCACGTAGGTGCCGGCCGGGGTCGGGTGGCCGCCGGCGTCGGCGTAGAACCCGAACCCGGGGACCTGCCCCTCGACGATCTCCTTGGCGATCCCGGCGGCCGCGACCTCAGCCTTCGCGTCCCGACCGAGGCCGGTGACGGACAGGGTGAAGTCCCGCTGGGCGTACCCGGGGGTGTCCGGCCGCGGCCACGTCAGGTACAGGACCGGGGTCGCGTTCGCCTCCCGGGCCAGGGCGCAGAACTTCCGCCCGTACGGCAGGTACAGTTCGTCCCGGCCGAAGTCCGGGAGCGGGGTCTGGCTCTGCTCCTGGAGGACGACCAGGTCCCAATCCCCGGCGCGGATCAGGCCCGCGGCGGTCCCCGCGTCCCAGTGGTCGCGGAGCTTCGCCCCGCCGACCGTGTGCGACTCGACGACCAGCCCCGGGCCGCCGCGCCCGCGGTCGGCGTCGGCCAGCGCCTTCACCGCCCCGGGCAGGTCGTTCACCGACGTGTAGCTGTTGCCGACGAAGAACACCCGGACCGGTGTGGACCGGTGGACGGTCTCGCCGTTCCGCCGGCCCTGCTGCCACGCGACCCGCTCGGCCCGCGCCCCGGCCTGGCGGGCCCGCTGCACCGCCCCGGCGGTGAGCGACATCAGGACGGCGAGCAGGGCGATCACCGCCAGCAGCTCGACGAGCGTGAACCCGGGCCGGGCGCGGCGCATGGTCGGCTCCGACGGGGTGGTGGGACGTGAGGGGCGGGGACTATGCTATCCGGCCGGGCGTACAACGGCGGGATGATTCCCGACTGGCAACTCCCGCCCGGCGTCGACCGCGGCCTCTGGGACTACCTGCACGCGGCCGGCATGGCCGCCGGGTACGACGAGCAGGTGCGGGCGTCGCCACTGGCGGCCGCGGACGTCGCGTTCTGCGAGGCCGCGTTCCCGACCCCCGGCCGGCTGGTCGACCTCGGGTGCGGCACCGGGCGGCTGTGCGCCCGGTTCGCGGCGAAGGGGTACGACTGCGTCGGGGTGGATCTATCCGACGAGATGCTGGCGAAGGCGCGGGCGAACGCCCCGGGGGCGGCGTTCGTGAAGGGGAACCTCGTCGACCTCTCGGACCTGCCGGCCGGGAGCTTCGACTACGCCGCGTGCCTGTTCAGCACCCTCGGCATGGTCCGCGGGGCGGAGAACCGGGCGCGGGTGGTGGCGAACGCCTTCCGGCTGCTGCGGCCGGGCGGCCGCCTCGCCCTACACGCCCACAACCGGTACTTCCGCGGCCTGGGCTGGAAGCGCGTCCTCGGGCAGCGGTGGAAGACGCTCCTCGGCCGACCCGACGCGGGTGACGTCACGATGTCACAGGCCTACGGCGGGGCGCCGCTAACGCTCCACCACTTCACCCGGCAGGGCGTCGTGCGGTTGCTCGAAGGGGCGGGGTTCGCGGCGCGGGAGGTGCGGGCGGTCGGCGCCGACGGGGCACCCGCGACGGGCTCGCGGGTGTACGGGTGGCTGGCGCTCGCCGAGCGCCCCGGTTAGCGACGCTTCGGAGAAGCGTCTTCGCCTACTTCTTGTCCCCCGGGAGCGCCACCCCCTCCGGCGGCTCCTTCAGCACCCGGACGTTCCACAGCCGGCCGTCGTTGAGCGTCTGGACCTCGCCGAGCAGGACGACCACCGTCCCCGGCTTGATCTTCGCCAGCTCCTTGCCCACCTCCGGCTGTTGCGGGTTCAGCGACGCCTCCAGCCCCGGCCCGTCCTTCACCCCCGGGTCCCAGACCGTCAGGGTGGCGACCGTCCCGTTCCACTCCGCCTTGCGCACCTCGGCCCGCATCACCGCGTCCTTCCCGTCGAGCTTCTTCTCGCCGTCGGGGGCCTTCAGGGCGGCCAGCAGCCCGGACGGTGTGAACGGCAGGGCGGCGGACGGGCCGACCGTCACGAACTCGCACTTGTCGAGGGCCGGGGCGAACGTCGCGACCTCGCCCCGGACCGTGACGGACTGCCCCTTGGACAGGGCCTTCATCCCCTCGAACCGGTCCCGCTCCTCCTTCCGCGGGAGGATCGAGACGTACCCGGGGACGATCCCCTTCGGCTTCAGGTACCCGCGCAGCAGGACGTCGGTCGGCCCGGTCGCCACGACCCGCGGCAGTTCCACCTCGCCGGTCAGCTCCACCCACTTGCCGCCGTACTTCGCCTTGAACCCGGCCACGTCGGTCTCGTACGCCTTCGACAGGTCCTCGGCCGTCAGGGTGAGCTCGACCGGCTTGGGCGCGGGCGGGCCCCCGCCCGTCGGCCCGGGCGGGGCCTTCCCGTCCGGCGCCCCGCCCGACGGGGACGTTTTCCCGCACCCGACGACCGCCGCCACCGCGGCCGCGAACAACAGACCCCGGACCATGTCTCGCCCTCCCAGAGTCCCGCCCGCGGTCACTCCCCGCGGAGCTGCCGGAGCACCTCGTCCGGGGCCGGCTCGTAGCTGTGCGGCTCCATGCTCGCCGCCGCCCGCCCCTGGCTCAGGCTCCGCACCTCGTTCGCGTACGTGAACAGCTTCGCCAGCGGGACCGTCGCCGTCACCTCCGACTGCCCCGACTCGTTCGACGTCGTGTCCTCGATCACCCCGCCCCGGGCCGCCAGGTCCCCGATCACGTTCCCCAGGAACTCCGTCGGGGTCGTCACCACGACCTTCATGATCGGCTGCAGCACCTGCACGTTCCCCTCGGTCGCCTGCCGGTACGCCCGGACCGCCGCCGCCACGAACGCGTCCTCGGTCGATAGCTGCGGGTCGAACTTCGCGTCGAAGATCCGGGCCTGGGCGTTCATCATCGGGTATCCGAGCTCGCCGGTCGACAGCGCGTCGGTCAGCGTCCGCTCGGCCGCCGCCAGGAACGCCGCCGGGGTCGGGTTCAGCTCCGGGCTCACCGCCATCATCACCGTCACCGGCTTGTCGCTCTTGGCGTTCGTGAACCCGACACTCAGCCCGGCGAACGCCGGCTTGTCCCCGAGCCGGTCCACCGTCACCTCGACCCGCCGCGGCTCCCGCAGCATTTCCCGGAAGCTCACCCGTGGCTTGCTGACCCGGGCCTTGACCCGGAAGTCGCGCTCCAGCCGGTGCTTCTTCACCTCCAGGTGGAGCGTTCCCATCCCGCTCATCAGCGTCTGCCCGGTGTCCTTGTCCGCCTTCACCTTGAACGTCGGGTCCTCGAGTTGCAGCACCTCCAGCGCCAGCGCCAGCTTGTCCTTGTCGTTCCCGCTCTCCGGCTCGATCGACTGGCTGACCACCGCCTCGGCGAACGAGATCGGCTCCAGCAAGATCGGGTGCTGGGTGTCGCACAGGGTGTCGCCGGTGACCGTGTCCTTCAGCCCGACCACGCACACGATGTCCCCGGCCGGCCCCTCCGGCACCTCCTCCAGCCCGCGGGCCGGGTCGGCGTGGACGTGGAACGGCTTCGACACGTTCTCCTTCACGTCCTTCCCCGGGTTGTACGCGCGGGTGTTCGGCTTCAGCACGCCCGAGTACACCCGGACGAAGAACCGGTTCCCGCTCGGGTGCCACGCCGCCTTGAACACCAGCCCGCAGAACGGCTCCTTCGGGTCGGGCTTCCGCCGCTCCTCCTTGTTCCGGTTCTTCGGGTTCGTGCCGGCGACCGGCGGGCGGTCGAGCGGGCTCGGCAGGTACAGCGTGACGGCGTCGAGCAGCGGCTGGATGCCGATGTGCTCGCGGCCCGACCCGGAGAGCACCGGGTAGATCTTCCGCGCCAGGCACTGCTCGCGGATCAACTGTCGGACCTTCGCCGGGTCCGGCTCCTGCCCCTCCAACACCGCGGTCGTGATCAGGTCCCTCTCGTCGTTCTGGGTCAGGATGTCGAACAGCTTCTCCCGGTACTCGGCCGCCTCCAACTGGTTCTCCTCGGGTATCTCCGCCACGCGGACCGTCTTCCCGAGGTCGCCGGCGTCGAAGAACTTGGCCCTCATCTCGACGAGGTCGATCACCCCGCGGAACGGGACCCGGCTGTCGGCCGGCCCGCCGGCGCCGATCGGGATCACGATCGGAACGGGCCGGCCGTGCTCGGCCGGGTGCGGCGTCAGCCGGGCGTGGACCGTCTCCAGGGTCTTCGCGAAGTTCGCCCCGACCACGTCCATCTTGTTGACGAACACGAGCCGCGGGACGCCGTACTTGTTCGCCTGCCGCCACACCGTCTCGCTCTGCGCCTCGACGCCCTTCTGCCCGTCGAACACGACCACCGCCCCGTCGAGGACGCGCAAGCTGCGCTCGACCTCGGCGGTGAAGTCGACGTGCCCCGGGGTGTCGATCAGGTTGACGGTGTGGCCGGCCCACTCGAACGGGACGCACGCCGAGTAGATGGTGATGCCCCGCTCCTGCTCCTCGGGGTCGTAGTCCGTCTGGGTGGTGCCCTCGTCCACCCCGCCGAGCTTGTGCTTGGCCCCGGCGTAGTACAGCAGGTGCTCGGTGGTGGTGGTCTTGCCGGCGTCGATGTGGGCGATGACGCCGAGGTTGCGGACGCGCGTCAGGTCCGGGGACTTGTCCTTGGCCATGTCCGCACCAGTGGGCAGTGGTCAGTGGGCAGTAGTCAGTTTAGAGGCCGGGCAAAAGAAAAGTGGCCAGTGGCCGGTGCCGGGTTCGGCACTGCCCACTGGCCACTCCCCACTGTCCACTCTCTCGATCACCAGGCGAAGTGGCTGAACGCCTTGTTCGCCTCGGCCATCTTGATCGTCTGCTCCCGCTTGCTGATCGCCTCGCCCTGCCGCTGGTACGCGGCCATCAGCTCCTCGGCCAGCCGGAGGTAGGTCGGGCGGCCGGACTTCGCCCGGATCGCGGCCAGGATCCACCGGACGGCGAGGCTCTCGGCCCGCTTCGGCTTGACCTGCATCGGGACCTGGTAGTTCGCCCCGCCGACCCGCCGGCTGCGGACCTCCAGGGTCGGCTTGACGTTGTTCACCGCCTCGGTGAACACGACCACCGGGTCGGCGTCCGGCATCCGCTTCTTGATCTGGTCGAGGGCGTCGTACACCACCCGGGTGGCGACCGACTTCTTCCCGTCGCGCATCAGGCAGTTGATGAACTTGCTGAGCATCAGCGAGTTGTACCGGGTGTCCGGCATCAACTTCGTGTAGCTGGCGGTGCGTGCCTTGGCGCCCATGTGTGTTGGCCCGGCGGACCGGGTCCGTCTCGCGGGTACCCGGGGCGTTGCCCCGGGCTAAGGTTGTCGCAGGCTTTCAGCCTGCCTTCTTTCTTCAGCCCGAAGGGCTGGGACAATCTCAGCCCGGGGCAACGCCCCGGGTTCTGATCGGCGGCTTACTTGCCGTCCTTCTTCGCCCCGTACTTCGACCGGGCCTGCTTCCGGTCCTGGACGCCCTGGCAGTCGAGCACCCCGCGGACGATGTGGTACCGCACCCCCGGCAGGTCCCGGACCCGGCCGCCGCGCACGAGCACGATCGAGTGCTCCTGCAGGTTGTGCCCCTCCCCGCCGATGTACGCCGTCACCTCGATCCCGTTCGACAGCCGCACCCGGGCCACCTTCCGGAGGGCCGAGTTCGGCTTCTTCGGGGTCATCGTCTTGACGACGGTGCAGACCCCGCGCTTCTGCGGGCAGCCCTGCATCGCCGGGTGCTTCGGCTTCGACCGCTGCGGCACCCGCGGGGCCTTGATGAGCTGGTTGATCGTCGGCATGCGCGGTCCTGTCTCACGGCCGCCCGGCGGACGCCGGGCGGAAGTCCGTATGTTAGCGGTTGCGCCGGCGGCGGCAAGGGCGCCCGGTCTTGTGGCACAGGTCGGAGACCTGTGCCACAAGACCAACCACCTCGGTCACGCCCCCTCGACCACCGCGTCCGGGGCGGCGAGCACCCCGTCGCCGACGGCCCCGTCCATCCCCGGGGCCCCGGGCAGGTTGATCTTCACCTCCGCCTCCTGGTGCGTCTTGAACCCGGTCCCGGCCGGGATCAGGTGCCCCAGGATCACGTTCTCCTTCAGCCCGACCAGGTAGTCCACCTTCGACGCCAGGGCCGCCTCCGTCAGCACCTTCGTCGTCTCCTGGAACGACGCCGCCGAGATGAAGCTGTCGGACTGCACCGCCGCCTTGGTGATCCCCAGGAGCTGGGTCGTGGACGACGCCGGCTCGGGGGTGGTGCTGGTCGGCAGCTTCTTCTTCCCGCCGGCCCGCTCCAGGGCCGCCCGCTCCTCCTCGAACGCGTCCCGGCTGACCACCTTCCCGGCCTCGAACGGGGCGTCCCCCGGGTCGGCCACCTTCACGCACTCCTCGGTGGTCCGCCGGTTCACCTCGTTGAACGCGAACACGTCCAGCACCGCCCCGGGCAAGAGCCCGGTGTCCCCGGTCGCCTTCACCTGCACCTTCCGGAGCATCTGGGCGACGATGATCTCGATGTGCTTGTCGTCGATGTCCACCCGCTGGGAGCGGTACACTGCCTGCACCTCCCGGACCATGTACTCCTGGACCGCGTCCGGCCCGCTGATCTTCAGGATGTCGTGCGGGACCAGCGGGCCGTGGACCAGCGCGTCCCCGGCCTTCACGTACTCCCCGTCGTGCACCCGCAGGATCGCCCCGGCCGGCACCTGGTGCTCCCGCTCCGGGTCCCCGGTCGGCTTCCCGTCGTCCGTCTGCGGCTCGACGTACACCAGCTTCTTGCCGCGCTTCTTCTCCCCGACCCGGACCTTCCCGCTGACCTCGGCCATGACCGCCGGGCTCCGCGGCCGCCGGGCCTCGAACAGCTCGGTCACCCGCGGCAGCCCGCCGGTGATGTCCTGGGTCTGGGACACCTCCCGCGGGGTCTTCGCCAGGAGCGTCCCGCCGGACACCTTCTCTCCGTCCTTGACCTGCAGGTTCGCCCGCTCCGGCAGGAAGTACGACTTCACCACCGCCCCCCGGTCCCCGAGCAGCTCGATCCGCGGGTGCAGGTCCCCCTTGTGCTCCATGATCGTCCGCCGCTCGATCCCGGTCGTCTGGTCCTTCTCCCGCCGCAGGGTCACCTGCTCCTTGATGTCCTGGTACTTCACCGTCCCGCCGTCCTCGGCGATGATCGGCACCGAGTGCGGGTCCCACTTCACCAGGCTGGCCCCGGCGGCCACCTCGTCCCCGTCCTTGACGAATACCTCGGCCCCGTTCGGGACCGCGTACCGCTCGGACACCGGCCCGCCGGCCCCGCGGAGGATCGTCACCTCCCCGGTCCGGGCCAGGGCGATCGTCTGCCCGGCGTCGTTGGTCACCAGGGTGACCCGCTCGAACTGGATCACCCCGCCCTTCTTCGCCTTGTGCTCGCTGTCCACCGCCTGGGCCCGCCCGGCCACCCCGCCGATGTGGAACGTCCGCATCGTCAGCTGGGTCCCCGGCTCCCCGATCGACTGGGCCGCGATGATCCCGACCGCCATCCCGTCCTCGACGATGGTGCCGGTCGCCAGGTCCATCCCGTAGCACAGCCGGCAGACCCCGAGCGGGGCGTCGCAGGTCATCGGGCTGCGGACGGTGATCTTGTCCAGCCCGAGCCCCTCCAGCTGCTTCGCCTTCGCCGGGGTGAACATCTCGTTCTCGGCGACCACGACCTCCTTCGTGGTCGGGTTCTTGATCGTCTCCCGGCTCACCCGCCCGCGGATCGAGTCGGCCAGGCCCCGGTCGACCTCCTCGCCCTTGTACATGATCCCCTTGGTGATCCCGCGGGTCGTCCCGCAGTCGTGCATCGTGATCACGACGTTCTGGGCCACGTCCGCCAGCTTCCGGGTCAGGTACCCGCTGTCGGCCGTCTTCAGGGCGGTGTCGGCCAGGCCCTTCCGGGCCCCGTGGGTGCTGGAGAAGTACTCCAGCACCGTCAGCCCCTCGCGGAAGTTGCTCTTGATCGGGGTCTCGATGATCGCCCCGCTCGGCTTGGCCATCAGCCCGCGCATCCCGGCCAGCTGGCGGATCTGCTCGATCCCGCCGCGGGCCCCGGAGTGGGCCATCAGGTAGATCGGGTTCAGGTACGGCACCACCTTCCCGGTCACCTGGTCCGGCCGGCGGTCGTTCTGCAGGTCCGTCATCATCTTCTTGGTGATCATGTCCCGGGCTTCCATCCAGGTGTCGATCACCTTGTTGTACCGCTCGACCTCGGTGATGATCCCCTTGTCGAACTGCCGGCGGACCTTCTCCACCTCCTTGTCCTTCTCCTTCAGCACCCCCTCCTTGTTCTCCGGGGTCCGCAGGTCGCTGGCGGCGAACGACAGCCCGCTCCGGGTGCTCTCCCGGAACCCGGTCTCCTTCATCCGGTCCAGCAGCGCGATCGTCTCCCGCCGGCCGAGCACCTGGTAGCAGTCGGCGATGATCCGGCTCAGGTACTTGGACCCGAGGGCGAGGTCGTAGAACGCCATCTTCGGGTGCAGGATGTCGTTGAACACCACCCGCCCGACGGTCGTCCGGACCAGCCCGTTCGCCTTCCGCGGCAGCTCCTCCGGCCGGGCGTTCCCCTTCTCGTCCTTCACCTCGCTGATGACCTTCTTCGGGTACTTGTTCCCGTGCGGCAGGGCCAGCTTGCCGGTCCGGTGGGAGGCGTTGTACGCCTTCACCCGGCCCTCCTCGGCGGCGTACGCCTCGTAGGTGACCAGCCCGCCGGCCGGGAGCTTGGTGTCCCCCGGGTCGGTCACCTCGACGTACCCCTGCGGGAGCCGGACCTGGACCTTGGCGTGCAGCCCGAGCTTGTGCTCGGCGAACGCCCGGAACAGCTCCTCCGGGCTGTGGAACTTCATCCCGTCCCCGGCCTCGACCGCCTCGTCCTCCGCCCCCCGGCTGGCCGTCAGGTAGTAGCACCCCATCACGATGTCCTGGGACGGCGTGATGATCGGGTTCCCGTTCGCCGGGCTGAAGATGTTGTTCGTCGACATCATCAGCACCGTCGCCTCGACCTGCGCCTCGATCGACAGCGGCAGGTGGACGGCCATCTGGTCGCCGTCGAAGTCGGCGTTGAACCCCTTGCACACCAGCGGGTGGATGCGGATCGCGTTCCCCTCGATCAGCACCGGCTCGAACGCCTGGATCCCCATCCGGTGCAGGGTCGGGGCCCGGTTCAGCAGCACCGGGTGCGTCTTCGTCACCTCCTCCAGGATGTCCCAGACGACGTCGTCCTTCCGCTCCAGCATCTTCTTCGCCGACTTGATCGTGTCGGCGTGTTGCAGCTCCTTCAGCCGGCGGATGATGAACGGCTGGAACAGCTCCAGCGCGATCTTCTTCGGCAGCCCGGCCTGATGCAGCTTCAGCTCCGGCCCGACGACGATGACGGAGCGCGCGGAGTAGTCGACGCGCTTGCCGAGCAGGTTTTCGCGGAACCGGCCCTGCTTCCCCTTGATCATGTCGGTCAGCGACTTCAGCGGGCGGTTACTCGACCCGAGCACCGGCCGCTTGCACCGGTTGTTGTCGAACAGGGCGTCGACGCTCTGCTGGAGCATCCGCTTCTCGTTGCGGATGATGACCTCGGGGGCGTTCAGGTCGACGAGCTTCTTGAGCCGGTTGTTCCGGTTGATGATCCGGCGGTACAGGTCGTTCAGGTCGCTGGTGGCGAAGTTGCCCGAGTCGAGGAGCACGAGCGGGCGGAGGTCCGGCGGGATGACCGGGATGCACTCCAGCACCATGTACTCGCAGCGGTTGCTCGAGTCGCGCAGGGCCTCGACGGTCTTCAGCCGCTTCACCAGCTCCTTGAGCCGCTGCTTCGACGCCTTGTCGCCGCGGGCGGTCTCCTTCTCGAGCCGGTCGCGGAGGTCGCGGGACAGGTCGGTCAGGTTGAGCCGCTCGAGCAGCTTCTTGACCGCCTCCGCCCCCATGTCCACCTCGAACGTGTCCCCGTACTCCTCCCGGGCCTTCTTGAAGTCCTCCTCGGTCAGGATCTGCCGCTCCTTGAGCGGGGTCTGGCCGGGGTCGATGACGACGTAGTCCTGGAAGTAGATGATCTTTTCCAGGCTGGTCGTCTTCATGTCCAGCAGGGTGCCGAGGCGGCTCGGCATCGCCTTGAAGAACCAGATGTGGACGACCGGGGCGGCCAGCTCGATGTGGCCCATCCGCTTGCGGCGGACGCGGCTGTGCGTCACCTTGACCCCGCACCGGTCGCAGACCATGCCCTTGTACTTCATCCCGCGGTACTTCCCGCAGGTGCACTCCCAGTCCTTCTCCGGCCCGAAGATGCGCTCGCAGAACAGCCCGTCCTTCTCGGGGCGGTAGGTGCGGTAGTTGATCGTCTCCGGCTTCTTGACCTCGCCGTGCGACCAGGAGCGGATGTCCTGCGGGCTGGCCAGGGAGATGCGGACCGCCCCGAAGTCGTTGATCCGCTCGTAGCTGTTCAGCTCCCCGTCGGCGTTGGCGGCGACGGACGAGTTCTTGGAGGCGGCAGCGCTGCTCATATTCGGACTCCCCAGGATGACAGGGATAATCGTCGCACGGTCGTGTGTTGCGGGGCGACGGGTCGCGTGTCCGGGCGAACCCGGAGCGTCGGCGACGGGGTGGGCCACCCCGTCGCTGACGCTCCGGGTTCGCCGGCGACATCAGGCCCGCTTCTTCTCCAGGCACATGTTCAGGCCGAGGCCTCGGATCTCGTGGGTGAGCACGTCGAAGCTCGCCGGCGTACCCGCCTCGAGCGTGTTCTCGCCCTTCACCATGCTCTCATAGATCTTGGTGCGGCCCTCGACGTCGTCCGACTTCACCGTCAGCAGCTCCTGCAGGATGTACGCGGCCCCGTAGGCTTCGAGCGCCCACACCTCCATCTCGCCGAACCGCTGCCCGCCGAACCGGGCCTTCCCGCCGAGCGGCTGCTGGGTGATGAGGCTGTACGGCCCGGTCGCCCGGGCGTGCACCTTGTCGTCGACCAGGTGGTGCAGCTTCAGCATGTAGATGTACCCGACCGTCACCGGCTGGTCGAACGCCTCCCCGGTCCGGCCGTCGTACAGCACGCTCTTGCCGGTCTCGCTGTACCCGGCCTCCTTCAGCGCCGCCCGGATCTCCTCCTCGGTCGCCCCGTCGAACACCGGGGTGACCGCCTTGAACCCGAGCTTCGCCGCCGCGTACCCCAGGTGCGTCTCCAGGATCTGCCCCACGTTCATCCGGGACGGCACGCCGAGCGGGTTCAGCAGGATGTCCACGCTCGTGCCGTCCTTCAGGAACGGCATGTCCTCCTCGGGCAGGACCTTCGAGATGACGCCCTTGTTCCCGTGCCGGCCGGCCATCTTGTCGCCGACCGAGATCACCCGCTTGGTGGCGACGTACACCTTGACCATCTGCTGGACCCCGCTCTGCAGCTCGTCGCCGCGCTTCAGCGAGTTCAGCTTCCGCTCCTGCTCGTCGATGAAGAACTGGATCCGCTCCCAGTGCCGGTTGTAGATCTTCTGGGCCTTCTTCTGGCTGTCCGGGGTGCGGATGTCCAGGTTCTCGAGCTTGAACGTCTTCGCCTGGGCGGCGACCGCCGCGTCGTCCTTCTCGCTGCCGAGCGGCTTGCCGGTGTTGGGGTCCTTCAACTCCTTCTTGTCCAGCACCTCCCCGAGGGCCTCGACGAACTCCCGGAACTGGCCGGCGATCTTCTCCGAGTAGGACTCGTTGATGTCCTTCTCCTGCCGGGCCAGCTCCTTCTTCTCGTCCTCGCTCATGCTCGCCCGCCGGCTGAACCGGTGGGCCGCGATCACGATCCCCTCCACGCCCGACGGCACCTCCAGGCTGTCGTTCTTCACGTCCTCCCCGGCCCGGCCGAAGATCGCGTGCAGCAGCTTCTCCTCCGGCGTCAGCTCGCTCCGCGACTTCGGCGACACCTTCCCGACCAGGATGTCGCCGGGCCGGACGTAGGTGCCCAGTTGGACGACGCCGTGCTCGTCCAGGTTCGACAGGGCCTTCGGCGAGACGTTCGGGATGTCCCGAGTGAACTCCTCCTTGCCGAGCTTCGTCTCCCGGATCTCGATGTCGAACTCCTCGATGTGGATCGAGGTGTAGGTGTCGTTCTTCACCAGCCGCTCGCTGATGATGATCGCGTCCTCGAAGTTGTACCCCTCCCAGGACATGAACGCGACAAGCACGTTCCGGCCCAGGGCCAGCTCGCCGTTGCGGGTGGCGGCCCCGTCGGCCATCACCTCGCCCTTCTTCACCTTCTTCCCCATCCAGACGATCGGCTTCTGGTTCAGGCAGGTCCGCTCGTTCAGCCCGTGGTACTTCCGGAGGACGTACTCCCGGACGATCTTGTCCTTCTCCTCCAGCTTGATCCGCTCCGCGTCGACGTACACCACCGTGCCGTCTTCCTGGGCGCGGACCAGCATCCCGCTGTGCCGGGCGACCTCCACCTCCAGCCCGGTCGACACCAGCGCCGGCTCGGGGATCAGCAGCGGCACCGCCTGCCGCTGCATGTTCGACCCCATCAGCGCCCGGTTCGCGTCGTCGTGCTCCAGGAACGGGATCAGCCCGGCCGACACCCCGACCATCTGCTTCGGGGAGACGTCGATGTACTGCACCTTCTCGGACGGGATCAGCTGGAGGTCGCCGGCGAACCGGCCGTTCACCTGGTTGGCGGTGATCTTGTCCCCCTCGGTCGGGATGTCGGCCGGGGCGAGCACCGCCTGCGACTCCTCGTCCGCCCGCAGCCGCACCACCTCGTCGGTCAGCTTCTTGTGCCCGACCTTCTTGTACGGGGTGGTGAGGAACCCGTAGTCGTCGATCTCGGCGTAGATCGAGAGCGACGAGATCAGCCCGATGTTCGTCCCCTCCGGGGTCTCGATCGGGCAGATCCGGCCGTAGTGCGAGATGTGGACGTCCCGCACCTCGAACCCGGCCCGCTTCCGGTTCAGCCCGCCCGGCCCCAGCGCCGACAGCCGCCGCTCGTGGGTCAGCTGCGCCAGCGGGTTCGTCTGGTCGACGACCTGCGACAGCTCGCTCCGGCCGAAGAAGTACTCGATCGCGGCGCTGACGCTCTTCGGGTTGATGAGCGTCCGCGGGGACATGTCCTGCTGGTCGCGGATCGCCATCCGCTCCTGCACCGTCCGCCGCAGCTTCAGGAACCCCTTGCGGAGTTCGTCGGCGGCGAGTTCGTCGATGGTGCGGAGGCGGCGGTTGCCGAGGTGGTCGATGTCGTCCACCCCGCCCTTGTGGGCGCGCAGGTCGAGCAGGTACTTCATCGAGTTGACGAAGTCGACCGCCCGCAGCGTCATCTCCGTCTCGGGGACGCTCTGGTCGAACTTCCGGTTGATCCGGAACCGCCCGACCCGGCCGAGCCGGTACCGGTTGGCGTCCTGGAACTTCTCCTTGAACAGCTCGCGGGCCTTTTCCAGCTGCGCCGGGTTCCCGGGCCGGAGCCGCTGGTAGATCTTCAGCAGCGCCGCCTCGTGCGACGCCTGGTCGCCGGAGATGTCCTCGGCGAGCGAGTTCAGGACGATCGGGTCCTTCGGGTAGGCGATGACCAACAGCTCGCTGACGTTCGCCAGGATCGCCTTGTCCGCCTTGTCGGCGGTGAACGGCTTGCCGGCGTCGAGGTACACCTCGCCGGTCTCCGGGTCGATCACGTCCTCGGCCGCGATCATCGGCTGGACGCCGGCCTCCGGGTCGCCGACGAGCCGGGCCCGGACGGCGGCCGGGTCCTTGCCGAACTTCAGCCTCTCGACCGGGAGGAACTCCTGGAGGATGCTGGCGGTGGTGCCGTAGGCCGGGTCCATCGCCCGGAGCAGCGTCAGGGCGGAGAACTTCCCGCTCTGGTCGATCCGCACCCCGAGGGTGTCCTTCTTGGTGCAGTTGATCTCGATCCAGCTGCCGCGCTCGGGGATGATGCGGCAGGAGTGGAGGTCCTTGTCGGCCTCCCGGGCGACGACGAAGTCCACGCCGGGGCTGCGGTGCAGCTGGGAGACGACGACCCGCTCGGCCCCGTTGATGATGAACTCGCCGCCGCCGATCATGATCGGCATGTCGCCGAGGTACACCTCCTCCTCGACGGCGGTCCCGTCGGACTTGCGGAGGCGGAGCCAGACGCGGAACGGGCGGCCGTAGGTGAGGCGGAGCTGGCGGCACTCGTCCGGGTCGTACCGCGGCTTGCCGAGGTCGTACTTGATGTACTCCAGGGCGATCTTCTTGTCGTAGCTCTCGATCGGGAAGATCTCCTTGAGCACCCCCTCCAAGCCGGTCGGGGTCCGCTTGTCCCAGCCCACGTCCAGTTGCAGGAACCGGTCGTAGGAGCGGGTCTGGACCTCGGTCAGGTCCGGGACGTCGACGGCGTCGCCGAACCGGCCGAAGTTCCGCTCGGCGGTCGGGACGATGATGCGCTGGGCCGGGATGGGCATCGGGGTTGCTCCTTCCCTGCCGAGTGGGCAGTGGTCGGTGGGGAGTGGTCAGTAAAGACCCCGGCGTCTCGGTCTTTACTGACCACTCCCCACCGACCACTGCCCACTGGCGGAACGCGGGTGCGCCGACGCGCGGGCGTTGCCCCGTTGGCAACGGGCCTTGCGTCGGACGGCGGGGGTGGTTATTGGACTACGGGGCGGCGGGCGGCCGCCGGGGCGACGTCACCGGGGCGGGACGGTATTCCCGGGCGGAACAGCATGGTGAGAAGTCTGAAAGGAACGCCGCATCGGAGCGAGTGGGTCGCGCGCATTGTCACCACTGGCTTCGCGGGTCGACCCGGCCGCCCCTCCCGCGCTCGTGCGGACGGCGGGGACGAGGGCACGGGGCCGTAAAAACGGTCGACTTTGCCGCCAAGAGACATCATACCCGGGGGTGTAGGAAGATTCCACACCCACGGGGCATTTTTTTTGCTGGCCCGACACACCTGTCGGGACAATCGGAACTTACTCGACCGGCTTGACCGTCACCTTCCCGCCGGCCTCCTCGATCTTCTTCTTCACGTCCTCGGCGGTCTTCTTGTCGACTCCCTCCTTGATGTTCTTCGGGGCGCCTTCGACGGTCGCCTTCGCCTCGGCCAGGCCCTGGCCGGTGATCTCGCGGACCACCTTGATGATCCCGACCTTCTTGGCCGCCTCGAACCCGCCCTCCAGCACGACGTTGAACTCGGTCGCCTCCGGCTTCGGGGCTTCCGGGGCGGCCGCGGCGGCGGCGCCCGGCATCGGGCCGGCCATCATCACCCCGCCGCCGGCGGGCTCGATGCCGTACTTGTCCTTCAGCAGGTTCTTCAGTTCGACCGCCTGGGCGATCGTGAGGTTCGCGATCGTCTCGCCCAACTCGGCAACGCTCGGCATGGCTCGGTCCCTTTCGATGATGTGCCGGGTGAAGCGGCCCGGCGGGAGGCGTAATAGCTTGGTCGGTGGGCGAGGCACTCTTGCCTCGCGGGCCATTCGGGTGGACGGCCGGCGGCCGGGCCGGGTTCGCGGCGCGAGGCAGGAGTGCCTCGCCCACGGGGTCAGGCGGCGGGGGCCGGGGCGTCGCCGCCGGCCGGGGCCTTGTCCTCGATCGCCTTGAGGATGCCGGCCAGGTTGTTCGCGGGGCCGGTGAGGCAGCCGGCGATCGCGGACGCCGGACCGAGGATCGCGGCCAGCACCCCGCCGATCGCCTCCTTCCGGGTCGGCAGCGTCGCGGCCACGTCGAGCGTGACCGGTTGGCCCTCGGAGACGGCCGTCTTGACCTTGAACTTGTCCGGGGCCTTCGGGTCCTTCTTCAACTCCTTGAGCAGCCCCGTCACCGTCGTCGCCAGTTCCTTGACGCTGTCGGCGCCCCAGATCAGGAGGGTCGGGCCGCTGCCGGGGTCGACCGCTACGCCGTTTTCGGTGAAGACCTTCTTGGTCAGGCTGTTCTTCACCATCTTGACGCGGATCTTCTTCTCGCGCAGCTTCTTCCGCATCTCGAAGTCGGTGGCCGCGTCGACCTTCAGGGGCTGGAGCAGGACCATGTCCCGCACCCCCTTGAACGCCGCCCGCAGGGTGTCCAGCTCCAGTTCCTTGATCTTCTTGCTCATGGCGGCGTAGTGGGCGGTGGTGAGTGAACAGTGGACAGATGGACGCAGCGAGAAACAGCCGTCAGGTTCGCGGGGCGGTCAACGGGCTTTACCGCCCACCGTCCACTCCCCACTGCCCGCTCAACTCAGAAAGTCACCGGGATGCCCGGGGACATGGTGGCGGACAGCGTGACGCCGTTGATGAAGTTGCCCTTCACCCCGGACGGCTTCGCGGCCCGGACCTGCTCGACGAAGACGTTGACGTTCTCGACCAACTTCTGGTCGTCGAAGCTCATCTTCCCGACCCCGGCGTGGACCTGCCCGGTCTTGTCGGACCGGTACTCCACCTTGCCGGCCTTGAACTCGCGGACGGCGGCGGTCACGTCGCCGCTGAGCGGGACCACGGTGCCGGCCTTCGGGGTCGGCATCAGCCCGCGCGGGCCGAGCACCTTCCCGAGCCGGGACACCATCGCCATCATGTCCTGGGTGGCGATGACCACGTCGAAGTCCAGGAAGTTCTCCTTCTGGATCTTCTCGACCAGGTCGGCCGCCCCGACGATGTCGGCCCCGCCGGCCTTCGCCTTGGCGACGTTGTCGCCCTGGGCGAACACCGCCACCCGGACGGCCTTGCCGATCCCGTGCGGCAGCGGGATCGCCCCGCGGACCATCTGGTCCGACTGGGTCACGTCGATCCCGAGGTTGATGTGCACCTCGACCGTCTCGTCGAACTTCGCCCGCTTCAGCTTCTTCAACTCGGCGACCGCCTGCTTGACCGGCATCGCCCCGACCTCGCGGAGCTTCTTGGTCACGTTCCGCAGGTGGTTCCGCAGCTTCTTCCCGCGCCGCGGCGGGACGCCGGGCTTCTTCTTCGTCTTCGCGGTCGGGACCGCGGCCTCGTCGGCCGGCTTGGCGTCGGCGGGTGCGGCGGCCGGCTTGTCGGCGGCCGCCACGTCGGCGGGGGGCGCGACCGCGGCGGGCGGGCCGGCGGGGGCCGGGGCCTCCGGGGACGCGGTGTCCGGGGCCTGATCCTTTTCCTTACCCATGACTCGTTCGGGCTCCCTTGGCGGGGGCGCCCCGCGTGGCGGGAACGCAACCCCTCCCACCCGTGCGCGGGGCCGGGTGGTGCGGTAGAAGTTCTGTGCTACGGACGCGCGTGCGGGGCGGCAACCGGGAAACCCGGGAATTCACTTGACGCCGGCCGCGGGCCGGCCGTTCACCCCTGGACCACGATCCCCATGCTCCGGGCCGTCCCCTCGATGATCCGCGAGGCGTGCTCGACGTCCCGGGCGTTCAGGTCGGACAACTTCGCCGCGGCGATGTCGGCGACCTGCTTCTTGGTCAGGGTGAACCCCTTGTACTTGCCGCCCTTCTTGGCGTCCGCCGGGATCACCTCCTTGCCCTGCTTCTTCCCGGCCGGGATCTTCGCCGCCAGCTTGATCAGCACCGCCGCCGGCGGGCTCTTGATCTTGAACTCGAAGCTCCGGTCCGAGTACACGGTGATGATCACCGGGAGCATCAGCCCCTTCTTGTCCGGCGTGTTCGTCTTGTCGTTGAACTGCTTGACGAACATCCCGATGTTCACGCCGTGGGCGCCGAGGGCCGGGCCGACCGGCGGGGCCGGCGTCGCCGACCCGCCCGGGCACTGCAGCTTCACGTACGCCGTCACCTGCTTCGCCATGATGCCCCCCTGACGCCCTGCCGCGCGCGCCGGACCAGGGTCGTCGGTTACCGCCGGAACGGACCCGGACGCTTCTGCGAAGCGTCGCTAACCGAAAGTCTTTTCACCACCCCACGACCACGCCACCCCGCCACCTACACCTTGTCCACTTCCCAGTAGTCGACCTCGACCGGGACCGGGCGGCCCCAGAACGTGACCTCGACGGTCACCTTCGGCGTCTCGGTCGGGTCCTTCGGCTCGGTGATGACCTTCACCTCGCCCTCCGACCCGGTGAACGCCCCGCTCTTGATCCGGACCTTGTCGCCCTTCTCGAAGTCGAGCTTCACCACCACCTTCCCGGCCTTCCCGCCCTTGCGGCGGTTCGGGTCCGGGACGCCGGTCAGCATCGACTGGACTTCCGACTCGGTCATCGGGGCCGGGGCCCGCTTCAGGCTCGCCCCGACGAAGTCCCCGACCCCGGACGTCTCCCGGAACACGTACAGGATCTGGTCGTTGAACTCGACCTCGGCGAACAGGTACCCGTGGAACTTCTTGTTGTGCTTGGTGACGTTCTTCTCCTGCGTCGTCGTCTCCCCGGTCTTCTTGTTCTTGACCCGCACCTTCTTCTTGACGATCACCTCTTCCACCGGGATGACGATCTGGCCGAAGTACTCCTCCAGCCCCTCGATCTTCACCTTCCGCTCGATCGCCGCCTTGATCGACTCCTCTCGCCCGCTCTGCACCTTGACCGCGTACCACCGCTTGTTGCTCGGCGGCGCGGCCGGTTCGGCCGCCTCGGCCTCGCCCGGGGCCGCGTCCGGCTCGGCGAGGGCGACGGCGGCCGCGCCGGCCGCCAGGTCGCCCGCCTCGGCCTCGGGTTCTGCCTCCGCGGCGGGCGCGGCCTTCGCCTTCCGGGTCCGCTTCGGGGCGGCCGGCGCGGCGGCCGGTTCGGTAACCGGCTCGACCTCCGGCGGTGCCCCGGCCTCGGGCGCCGGGGACTCCGGGGTCAGCTCGGACGCCACCGGTTCCGCCTCCACCTCCGCGACCGGCGGCGGGGGAAGTGGCGGCTCGGGCTCAGGGGCTGCGGCCTCGGCGACCGGGGCCTCGTCAGCAACGGCCGACACCGGCTCGTGTTCCGGCTCCGGCTCCGGCGGAGCCGCAGCCTCCTCCGGCTCGGTCACCGCCACCGGTTCCGGCTCCGACGGCACGTCGGGGGCGGCCGGGGGCGGGTTCTCGAACGCCGCGGCTTCGGACCCGGCGGCCACCACCTCAACCGTAGACCCCGGCTCCTGAACGGGGTCGGCGGCCGGCTCGTGGGTCGGGGTCGGCGCGTCGGTCGGGTGCGGGTCGCGGGCGGCGGGGTCGTCGGCGGTCATGGCTGGTCCGGCACCGGGGTGCCGCCTCGCGGGCGAGTCCGGGCGCGGGTCACCACTTGGCCTGCTGGACCTGCGCGCCCTGGGTCTTGTTCTGCGGGGCGGGGAGCACGCCGACGTACTGGTTGCTCAGCAGCCACCCCCAAAACAGGTCCACCACCAGCAGGAACAGGACCATCACCAGGGTGGTGGTGAGGACGACCACGGTGTCCTGGGCGAGCCGCTTCTTCGGGGTCCACGACACCTTGTTCATCTCCGCCTCGGTGGCGATGAGGAACTCGGCGAACGACGGGATGTTCACCGCCCGGAACGCCACCCACAGGGTCAGGGCGACGAGCAGCCCGGGGATCATGAACTTCGCGTCCGGCAGGACGGTGACCGCGCTCGGGCTCTCGAACGGCAGGGCCAGGGTCCAGTTGTCCGGGAGCGTCCCGGCGGACGACAGGGAGTAGATCCCGGTCCCGCCCAACAGCAGGATGCCGAGGATCGTGAGCCGCCGGGCCTTCTGCCCCAGCGACGGCTTGTACCCGGCGGTGCTGAACCACCCCTGCTCCTCCAGCGCCACCATCCACCCGGTCCCGGTCGGCCCGGCCAGGAACCGGAAGGCCAGGAACACGAGGAACGCCGCGAACACCGCGGCGACGATCTGCCCGACCCCCTCCCCGAGGTTCAGGGCCAACGCCCGCCACAGGAAGAAGATCGCGACCGCCGCCGAGATGACGAGGAAGACCCCGCCGTGCACCCCCTTGGGGGCGTTGTCCAGGAAGAACCGGCGGCCGACCCAGACCAGCACGACGAAGGCGGCGATCTGGGCGACCAGCAGGCCGGGCCGGTTCACCAGCCCGGCCCGGGGCGCGACGTGCTCCGCCCAGAACGGCGGGAGGAACCGGAGCACGAGGGCGAGGACCGCGGCCACGTACACCGCCCCGAGCAGGCTGGTGAACAGCAGGCTCGCCGGCCGGGCCGGGGTGCGGGGCTGGGAACCGGGTTCTACGGCGGTGGCCATGCTCCGTCCTTTCCGCTGTCCGTCCGCGGTCCGTGTCCTGGTTACCGGGCCGTGCCGCCCGAGGGGGTGCCGGGGGTTCCGCCCCCAACGACCCGACCGGCCCGCGCCCCGGTGTGTCCCGGGACCGGGCCGGCCCTGTTCGTTCGCGTCGCGTGTGTCCGTGTGCCGTGTCGGTCACGGCCGAGGCAGGAGCGGAGGGATTCGAACCCCCAACCGCCGGTTTTGGAAACCGATGCTCTACCGTTGAGCTACGCTCCTTCGGGGTAGTGGGCGGCGGTTAGTGGACAGTGGACAGTCGAAACCCCGCCGCTCGCCGGCGATCGGTCTTTACTGCCCGCCGCCCACCTTCCACTCCCCACCACCTCAGGCCAGGATCTTCGTCACCACCCCGGACCCGACGGTCCGGCCGCCCTCGCGGATGGCGAACCGCAGGCCCTCGTCCATGGCGACCGGCATCCCCTCCATCAGCTCGACCGACACCTTGACGTTGTCCCCGGGCATGCACATCTCGACCCCCTGCGGCAGGGTGATCGACCCGGTCACGTCCGTGGTCCGGAAGTAGAACTGCGGCTTGTACCCCGAGAAGAACGGGGTGTGCCGCCCGCCCTCGTCCTTGGACAGCACGTAGATGTTGGCCTCGAACTTCGTGTGCGGGGTGATCGAGCCCGGCTTGGCGATGACCTGGCCGCGCTCGATCCCGTCCCGGTCGATGCCCCGGAGCAGCGCCCCGACGTTGTCCCCGGCGATCGCCTTGTCCAGGGTCTTCTGGAACATCTCGAGGCCGGTGATGACCGTCTTGACGTTGTCCTTCCGCAGCCCGATGATCTCGACCTCGTCCCCGACCCGGGCGGTGCCCCGCTCGACCCGGCCGGTCGCCACGGTGCCCCGGCCCTTGATCGAGAACACGTCCTCGACCGACATCAGCAGCGGCTTGTCCTCCTCCCGCTGCGGCAGCGGGACGAAGGTGTCCAGGGCGAACATCAGGGCGTCGATCGACAGCGAACCCGGGTTGTCGGTGGTGGCGTTCTCCAGCGCCTCCTTCGACCGGCCGTACACGATCGGGATGGTGTCGCCGGGGAACTCGTACTTGTTGAGCAGCTCGCGGAGCTCCATCACGACCAGCGGGAGGAGCTCCGGGTCGGCCTTGTCGCACTTGTTCATGTAGACCACGATCCGCGGCACCCCGACCTGTTTGGCGAGCAGGATGTGCTCGCGGGTCTGGGGCATCGGGCCGTCGTCGGCGGCGACCACCAGGATGGCGGCGTCCATCTGGGCGGCGCCGGTGATCATGTTCTTGATGTAGTCGGCGTGCCCGGGGCAGTCGATGTGGGCGTAGTGCCGCCCCTTGATCGGCTGGGAGTAGTCGATCTTCTCCATCTCCGGGTAGTCGAGCAGGTCCTTGTACGCCGGGGCCCCGCCGAGGGTCCGGTCGTTGGACTCGTACTCGACGTGGGAGACGGCGATGGTGACCGTCTTGTTCGCGTCGCGGACGATCCCGCCCTTGGCGATCTCGGCGTAGGTCTTGAAGTCCTTGAGCTTGTTCAGGTGGGCGTTCCGGGCCATGATCGCCGCGGTCAGGGTAGTCTTGCCGTGGTCGATGTGGCCGATGGTGCCGACGTTGACGTGCGGCTTGGTCCGCTCGAAAGTCCCCTTAGCCATCGCTGCTCGCTCCTCGCGGGTTGGACCCGGTGGTGTGGCGGGGCCGGGCGCCTGGCGCCCCCGGCCCCCGCGTGTCGGACTACTCTCCCGTGTCGGCCGATGGGGTCCGGTCAGGTCCGAGAGCTGCTGATGGGATTCGAACCCATGACCTCCTCCTTACCAAGGAGGTGCTCTACCAGCTGAGCTACAGCAGCGAATGAGGCGTTCCGGACCGGGCCAGGATACGCACGGCGGCCGACCCCGGCCAGAGCGGGCGATGGGATTTGAACCCACGACATCTTGCTTGGAAGGCAAGAGCTCTACCGCTGAGCTACACCCGCACGTCGGTCGTCAATGGGTAGGGAGGGATTCGAACCCCCGAACTCCGAAGAGGCCAGATTTACAGTCTGGTGCAATTGACCGCTCTGCCACCTACCCGTATCGGTCACGCCCCGGCCCGGCTCGTGGAAGGCTCGCGGAGGGATTTGAACCCACGACCCGCGCTTTACAAAAGCGCCGCTCTACCACTGAGCTACGCGAGCGGGAGGCCGGCCGCGTGAAGCCTTTAGGCTATGACGCCGGCCCGACCGCTTCAAGCCGAATTTCCGGTAGAGCCGGCCCGGTGACGTTCGGGTGAAAGACGCCGGGCGGGACGGGAAGGTTCAGCCCGCGGGGCGTTCGCGGCTGAACTTCTCCGCCTGAACGCGGACGTCGGCGGTCCAAGGGTAGACGAGCGGCGAGCCGACACCGGCCAGGTCGCTACCCGGCGACCGCTGCTGGCCGACGACGAGCCACCTCCCACTCTTCTGCGTGAGCAGCAGTAGGTACTGTCCGGGACCGGCGAAGCCGCGGGCCTCGGCCAAGTTGGGGACGGTCAGCGTCGCGGGTACGTCTTTGCCCCACAGCAAAGGCCCGACGACTTTGACCCCGCCGGTAGCGTCCACCTCTCCCACAACTGCGGCATCGGCGGCGGCGGCTTGAACGTGCGACACAATCGGGTCGCGGCTCTTGGTGAGCTTGGCGTACCCGAGGTAGCCGACCCAAGCGAGGAACGCGACCGCCGCCGCCGCCAACCGCCAGCGCGGAGCCATCTGTCGCCTCCGTCAGAGTACGTTTCGAACTCAGGTGAGTGTGGCAATGATGCGGGGAAGAATCAACGGAAAAACCCCGGCCGGGTGTTACCCCGGCCGGGGTGGTGGGAAAGAGCCGGCGATGACCTACTTTCGCGCTGGACGCACTATCATCGGCCCCAGGTTCTTTACGGCCGTGTTCGGAATGGGAACGGGTGTTGTCACCTGGGTATGGTCACCGGCAAGTCGCCTGGATATCAGTGGCAACTTGGTGGGCACGGAGCTGACACGAGCGAGAAAGGAAACAATGCGGCCAAGCGTTCGGCTGTTAGTACCGGTTAGCTGAGTGTGTTGCCACACTTACACGTCCGGCCTATCGACCTGGTGGTCTACCAGGAGCCTTCGCTTACGCGGGATACCTGATCTTGGGGGAAGTTTCACGCTTATATGCCTTCAGCGTTTATCCCGTCCACATGTGACTACCCAGCGGTGCGGCTAGCGCCACAACTGGAACATCAGAGATGTGTCCCTCCCAGTCCTCTCGTACTAGGGAGAAAGCCCCTCAAGTATCCTCCGCCCACAGCAGATAGGGACCGACCTGTCTCACGACGGTCTAAACCCAGCTCACGTACCACTTTCATCGGCGAACAGCCGAACCCTTGGGAGCTTCTCCACCCCCAGGATGTGATGAGCCGACATCGAGGTGCCAAACCTCCTCGCCGCTATGAACGCTCAGAGGAGATAAGCCTGTTATCCCCGGAGTACCTTTTATCTGTTGAGCGATGGCCCTTCCATCCGGGACCACCGGATCACTAAGGCCGACTTTCGTCCCTGCTCGCCCCATCGGGCTCGCAGTCAAGCACCCTTCTACCTTTACGCTCGATGCCCGATTGCCAACCGGGCTGAGGGTACCTTTGCACTCCTCCGTTACCTTTTGGGAGGAGATCGCCCCAATCAAACTGCCCACTTAGCACGGTCCCGGTCGCGACAAACGACCGGTTAGAATTCAAGCACAACAAGGGTGGTGTTTCATCGCCGGCTCCCCGCGTACCGAGATACGCGGTTCACAGCCTCCCACCTACGCTACGCATGTTGGGCCTAAACCCAATACCAAGCTGCAGTTAAGGTTCACGGGGTCTTTCCGTCTAGCTGCGGGTATGTCGCATCTTCACGACAACTACCGTTTCACCGAGTCTCTCGTGGAGACAGTGCTCCAGTCGTTACGCCATTCATGCAGGTCGGAACTTACCCGACAAGGAACTTCGCTACCTTAGGACCGTCATAGTTACGGCCGCCGTTTACTGGAGCTTCGGTTGCGAGCTTCGCCTTGCGGCTAACCCTCTCCCTTAACTTACCAGCACCGGGCAGGCGTCAGTCTGTATACCGCGGCTTACGCCTTCGCACAGACCTGTGTTTTTAGTAAACAGTCGCTAGAGCCTTTTCACTGCGGCCCCGCCGAGGCGGGGCACTCCTTTTCCCGAAGTTACGGAGTTAATTTGCAGAGTTCCTTCACGAGAGTTCTCTCGAGCGCCTTAGAATACTCATCCCGCCTACCTGTGTCGGTTTTAGTACGGTTTCCCCTGCGGTTTTCTCGGCTGTTCGTTGGTGGATATCGGGATCTTAAACGCCCTGAGGCAATCTAATAAGCCTACACCACCTCGGACCAGCGTCCCGTGTTACAGGGGGAGCGCAGGAATATTAACCTGCTCCCCATCCGCTACGCCTTTCGGCCTCGCGTTAGGCACCGGCTAACCCTGGGCGGATTTACCTTCCCCAGGAAACCTTAGGCTTACGGCGAACGGGATTCTCACCCGTTTTATCGTCTACTCGGTCCGGCATAGTCACTTGTATGCGCTCCAAGGCTCGTTGCCCGTACCTCTTCGCCGCGCACACAACGCTCTCCTACCGTGCATTGCTGCACCCACCGCTTCGGTGTCGTACTTGAGTCCCGTTCATTATCGGCGCAGGACGCCTCGACCAGTCCGCTATTACGCGTTGTTTAAATGGTGGCTGCTTCTAAGCCAACATCCTGGCTGTCCCGGGCGTCCAACTTCCTTTCGCACTGAGTACGACTCTGGGACCTTAGCGGGTGATCTGGGTTGTTCCCCTCTCGACGATGAAGCTTATCCCCCACCGTCTAGCTGCCCGGACTTGTACAGCGGTATTCGGAGTTTGGCTCCGACGGGTAGCCGGGTAGGCCCCCGTTCGGAATCAGTCGCTCTACCCCCGCTGCCAACTATCCGGACGCTAACCCTAAAGTTATTTCGGAGAGAACGAGCTATCTCCACGTTTGGTTAGACTTTCACTCCCCCACACAGCTCATCCCCTAGTTTTTCAACACTAGTGAGTTCGGTCTTCCATTGGGTGTTACCCCAACTTCATCCTGGCCATGCGTAGGTCACGTGGTTTCGCGTCTACCGCCCCCAACTTCGCGCCCGTTTAAGACTCGCTTTCGCTTCGGCTGCGGGCCAGAGGCCCTTAACCTTGCTGGTGACGGTAAGTCGCCGGATCATTATGCAAAAGGCACGCGGTCACCCATTCCCTTGCGGGCATAGGGCTCCCACCGCTTGTAGGCATGTGGTTTCAGGTTCAGTGTCCTCCCCTTGTCGGGGTTCTTCCCATCTTTCGCTCGCGCTACTCGTTCGCTATCGGTCGCCAGAGAGTACTTAGCCTTGCGGGATGGACCCCGCGGATTCGGACTCACTTTCACGTGTTGAGTCGTACTCAGGATACCGCTCAGCCCACTTTCCTGTCGCGTACGGGACTTTCACCCTCTGCGGTCGGCCGTTCCGGACCGTTCTGCTAGGAAACTGGGTCTTAAACGCGGTCCTACAACCCCACGGGGTTACCCCCGTGGTTTAGGCTAGTCCGCTTTCGCTCGCCGCTACTTACGGAGTCGAGGTTTCTTTCTCTTCCTCCGGGTACTGAGATGTTTCAGTTCCCCGGGTTAGCTCGGGTATTCCGGGATCAAAGCTCGTTTGACAACTCCCCCGGACTTTTCGCAGTCTTCCACGCCCTTAAGCCTTCTGGCGCCAAGACATCCCCCACACGCCCTTACTAGCTTGGCCGCATTGTTCGCTCCCCCGCCGCGTGTCGCCACACACCGAGTTCCCGAACACTTACCAGCTAGCATCATTCCTGACCTGCGTAGGAACGCAGGTCAGTAGACGATGTTGCCTTTCTCGTTTCTAAGGCTCGTGTCTTGTAGTTGATGATCGTTGACCTCTTCACACCACTTCCCCACAAGCGCCCCGCACCACTTTCGTGGTACGACACACCGGTAGTTGACAATGTGATGAAGTCGCAGATGCAACTTCGTGCCCACCAAGTTGTCAAAGATCGACTCGGGCTCAGGCATTTCTGCCGTTGCCCACCCGACCTGTTCGGCCGGGTTCTCGTTACCCCGACTGCATCTGTCACAAGCTGTTGCCAGCGTTGTCGTTACAGCGAGGTATTCAGAGTTTATGGGCGGCGTCTTTTCCTGTCAACCCGTCCGCAACGATTTTTTCTTTCGTGCGGGCGGGGCGACGCTCGCCGTGGTGGAGAAGAGGGGATTCGAACCCCTGACCCCCTGCTTGCAAAGCAGGTGCTCTACCAGTTGAGCTACTCCCCCAACCCCAGCTGGCCGACGCCGGCCGTGTGCGCGTACCTGGATTCGAACCAGGGACCTCAGCTTTATCAGAGCTGCGCTCTAGCCAACTGAGCTATACGCGCAATCCCGACCCGAAAAAGTCCGCATGAAACGCGAAGGCCAAACCTTTCGGTTTGGCCTCATCGACACCGGGTTGCGTCGGCAAGGCTACCCGCACGACGGCGGGTTCCGAACTGCGTTGGCAACCGGGATCGTAACCATGCAACCCCCACGGGTGGTCTTGCACCCGGGAATTGTAAGCGAACCCACTTTCCTGTCAAGCCGCAACCCCACCTCACACCTCTTCACCACCCCGCGGCGCGTTGCGGACGAACAACTTCCGTCGATCCCCGGGTTTTCGATTTTTCTTGCGCGAGTCCCGCCGAACCGCTAACATGATGCCGACTTCGCCGAACCGGGCCGGACGAAACCATGCCTCCCCTTCCCTCGCCGGGACGGAAACTTCGCGACGCGTGGTCGGCCGGACCGCTCGTACTGCCCGGCGTCTTCTCGCCACTCGTCGGGAAGTTGGCCGAGCGGCTGGAGTTTCGAGCCGTCTACCTTTCCGGCGGCGCCCTTTCCGCCGGGAACGGCGTCCCCGATATCGGCCTGCTCACACTTTCCGAGTTCGTCGCCCAAGCCCAACTCACCGCGCAGGCCACGAGCCTGCCGCTGCTCTGCGACGCGGACACAGGGTTTGGCGAGGCGCTGAACGTCGAACGCACGGTGCGGATGTTCGAGGCCGCCGGGGCCGCCGGGATTCACCTCGAAGACCAGGAGATGCCGAAGCGGTGCGGGCACCTGTCCGGGAAGGCGCTCGTGTCGGCGCAGGAGATGGCAGCCAAGATCCGGGCCGCCGCCGCCGCCCGCCGCGACCCGGACTTCGTCCTCGTCGCCCGCACCGACGCCCGTGGCGTCACCGACTTCGACGACGCGGTCGCCCGCGCCCGCCTGTACCTTGACGCCGGGGCTGACGCGATCTTCCCCGAGGCGCTGCAGTCGGCCGACGAGTTCGCCCGGTTCGCCGCCGCCGTGCCGTGCCCGTTGTTGGCGAACATGACCGAGTTCGGCAAGGGCCCGCTCCTCGACGCGAAGACGCTCGGCGACCTCGGCTACCGGATGGTGCTGTTCCCGCTGACAGCATTCCGGGTGGCGATGCGGGCGGCCGAGGAAACCTTGCGGAACCTGCTCGCCGCCGGGACGCAGGCGGGTTCGGTCCCGAAGATGATGACTCGGGCGGAGTTGTACGACCTCCTCGGGTACACTGGGTACGAGGAGCGGGACCGGCAGTATTTTGGCGAACCCGGAGCGTCAGCGGCGGGGTGACGTCACCCCGCCGCTGACGCTCCGGGTTCGCCCGGAACGAGGTCACTCATGTCTACGACCGGCTCGACCGCATACTCCCCCGGGCTGGAAGGCGTGGTCGCAGGGGAGACCGCGATCTGCACCGTCGAGGGCGGGCTGAGCTACCGCGGGTACCCGGTCGGGGAACTCGCCGAGCACTGCTCGTTCGACGAGACCGCCCACCTCCTCCTGCACGGCGAGCTGCCGACCGCCGCGCAGCTCCAGGACTTCCAGACCCGCGTCGCGGCCGCCCGCCGGCTCCCGCCCCCGCTCCAGGACCTGCTCGCCGCCCTCCCGAAGTGGACCACCCCGCTCGACGCCCTCCGCACCGCCGTCTCCGCCCTCGGCCACTTCGACCAGGACGCGACCGACAACATCCACGACGCGAACCTGCGGAAGGCCGAGCGGCTGCTCGCCCAGATCCCGGTCGCGGTCGCCGACCAGTACCGGCTGAGCAAGGGGCTGCAGCCGGTCCCGGCCCGGCAGGACCTCGGGCAGGCGGCGAACTTCCTGTTCATGCTCCGCGGCGCCGACCCCGCCCCCGAGGAGGTGAAGGCCCTCGACGTGTCGCTGATCCTGTACGCCGAGCACGAGTTCAACGCCAGCACGTTCGCCGCCCGCGTCATCGTCTCCACCCTGTCGGACATCCACTCCGGGATCACCGGGGCGATCGGGGCGCTGAAGGGGCCGCTGCACGGCGGGGCGAACGAGAAGGTCATGGACATCCTGCTGGCGGCGGGCGGGCCGGAGGCTGCGGAGGCGTGGACGAAGGCCGCGCTGGCCCGGAAGGAGCGGATCATGGGGTTCGGCCACCGCGTCTACAAGGCCGGGGACGTGCGGGCCGGCATCCTGAAGGCGTTCGCCCGGACGGCGGCCGGGGCGGCCGGGGAGACGAAATGGGAGGACACGGCGGACACGATCGAGCGGGTGATGGCGGCCGAGAAGAACATGTTCCCGAACCTGGACTGGCCGGCCGGCCGGCTGTACCACGCGATGAAGCTGGAGATCCCGCTGTACACCCCGATCTTCGCCATGTCGCGGATCGCCGGGTGGTCGGCGCACGTCGTCGAGCAGCTCGACAACAACCGGCTGATCCGCCCGCGGGGGCTGTACAAGGGGCCGGGGCCGCGAACCGTCAAGCCGATCGCCGAGCGGGCGTAAATGTCCCGCCGTGCGGGGCGAACAACCTCCCAACGTCGCCCGCTTCCCGTCGCTCGGAGCCTACCGTGGACTACCTCTTCGACCGCCTTGCCCCGTCGCACATCGTCGCGGTGATCTCCGTCGTCTGCGGCTGCGTGGTCGCCCTGGCGATGATCTTCGCGATCTCGAAGTACCAGTTCCAGGCGCTCGCCGACGACACGGCCCTGCGGCGCGAGAAGCAGAACGCCGAGATGGCCGTCCGGCAAAAGGTGGCCGGGAGCGGGGCGGACCTAAACGCGCTGCTGACTCCGGACGGCGGCCCGCGGGACGAGGAGACGGAACGGCTGGACGCGGCCCTGGCCAAGCGGTTCGGCGCCCTCGGCCTCGACGGGGCCGAGACCGAGGCGGCGCTGCGGCGGGCGATGGCCACCGACCCGGCCCGGAAGGCCACCATCGTCGAGGTGATGGACGAGCTGTCGGACCCCGACAACCCGATCGCCCCCGCCGCCATCCTGGCCGCCGTCCGGCCGCTGTGCGGCGGCCCGGCCGCGGCGAAGGCGCCGGCCGCCTGCTGACCCGACCGGTTCGCTACAATCACGTTCGCCGCACGGGGGGCACACGCCCCCCGGTTTCGTTCACCCCCTCTCGGTGCCCCGTGCGTTCCCTCCCGATTTGCGCCGCGGCCGCGCTGGTCGCGGTCCCCGCCCCGGCGGCGGACGCCCCGACCTACGCCGATCGCTGGCTGTACTGCCAGGCCAACCTGCAGGTGGACAAGAGCGCCGACGACCTGGTCGCCCTGATCGACCGGGCGGCGAAGGCCGGGTACACCGCGGTCGTGCTCGCCGACTACAAGCTGAACATCCTCGACCGCGTCCCGAAGCACTACTTCGCGAACACCGAGCGGGTGAAGAAGGCCGCCGCGGCCGCCAACATCGAGATCATCCCCGCGTTGGCCGGGTTCGGGTACAGCTCCGGCATCCTGGCCCACGACCCGAACCTCGCCGAGGGCCTGCCGGTGAAGGACGCCCCGTTCGTGGCGAAGAACGGCGTCGCGGTGCCGGAGTCGTCCGTCGCGCTGAAGAACGGCGGGTTCGAGGAGGCGAAGGGGGACACGTTCGCCGGGCTGTCGTTCCAGGACCTCGCCGGCAAGGGGACGTTCGCCGACCGCGAGGTGTCCGCGTCCGGCAAGCAGTCGCTGCGGATGCAAGACGCGGCCGAGAACTGCCGGGTCGCCCAGAAGGTCGCCCTCCGCCCGTTGACGTGCTACCGGCTGTCGGCGAAGGTCAAGACGAAGGGGTTCAAGCCGGGCGGGGAGGTCAAGCTGCTGGCCGTCGGCTCGGGCGGCCGGGCGCTGACGTACCACGACGCCAAGCCGAGGGCGGATCAGGACTGGGCGGAAATCGAGGTGGTGTTCAACAGCCTCGACAACGCCGCGGCGACGGTCTACTTCGGCGCGTGGGGCGGGCTGACGGGGACGCTCTGGCTGGACGACTGGAAGCTGGAGGAGCTGTCGCTGGTGAACATGCTGCGGCGGAAGGCGTGCCCGCTGACGGTCGCGTCCGCGGACGGCAAGACGGTGTACGACGAGGGGAAGGATTTCGAGCCGGTGGCCGACCCGAAGCTCGGCCGGGTGCCGTACGCCGGCGAGTACGGGTTCGCTCACGCGGGGCCGGCGCTGAAGCTGACGGCGAACTCGCGGGTCAAGGACGGCGACAAGCTACGGGTGGGCTGGTACCACCCGGTCGCGATCCACGGCGAGCAGGTGGCGTGCAGCCTGTCGGACCCGAAGGTGTTCGACGTCCTCGCCGACCAGGCGAAGCGGGTGAGCGAGCTGTTCCGGCCGAAGACGTGGTTCCTGTCGCACGACGAGATCCGGGTGACCGGGTGGTGCAAGGACGCGGAGGAGTCGAAGCGCGCTCCCGGCGAGCGGCTGGCGGCGAACGTGAGGCGGTGCGTCGAGGTGGTGCGGGCCGGCGACCCGGCGGCGCGGGTGGCGGTGTGGTCGGACATGTTCGACCCGCACCACAACGCCCGGGACAACTACTACCTCGAGAACGGCTCGCTGAAGGGGTCGTGGGAGGGCCTGCCGAAGGACGTCGTGATCGCCAACTGGAACGGCCGGAAGGCGGCCGACAGCCTGAAGTTCTTCGCCGACCGCGGGCACCGGCAGGTGATCGCCGGGTACTACGACGCGCCGGGGCTGACCGGCTTCACGAAGTGGGACGAGGCGGCGAAGGGTGTCCCCGGCGTCTCCGGGTTCATGTACACGACGTGGAAGCGGCAGTTCGGCCAACTCGAAGCGTACGGCAAGGCGATGCGGCGGGAGTGACGCGGACCGGAGGCCGCCCGGGGTTCGCACCCCGGGCGGTTCCTCCAAAATCGCGTACGCGCCGCGGCCCGGACGGGAGTAGCACGCCGACAACACCCCCGCGGGGCCGCCGCGTGCGTCTCACCCTCCCCCACACCCTGACCCACCCGACCGCCGGCGACGCCGAGTTGGTCGGCCGGTTCCGCGACGCCCACGACCAGGCCGCGTTCGCGGAGCTCGTCCGCCGGCACGGGCCGATGGTGTTCGGGGCGTGCCGGCGGATGCTGCCGTGCCGGCAGGACGCCGAGGACGCGTTCCAGGCGACGTTCCTGGTGCTGGCGGTGAAGCCGGACGCGGTCCGCCCGCCGGACCGGGTCGGGGCGTGGCTGCACGGCGTCGCCTGCCGGGCGGCGCTCAAGGCCCGCCGCACCGCCGCCCGCCGGGCGGCCGCCGAGTCCCGCGCCGCCGACCTCCGTCAACCGTCCCCGCCACCCGACCCCGACCTCGCGGCGCTGCTCGACGACGCGCTCCTGGCGCTGCCGGAGAAGTACCGCTTGCCGGTGGTCGAGTGCCACCTCGCCGGGCGGTCGCGGAAGGAGGCGGCGGCCCGGCTCGGGTGGTCGGAGGGGACGCTGTCGGGCCGGCTGGCGCGGGCACTGAACCTGCTCGCCGCCCGGCTCGCCCGGCGCGGCGTCGGGCTGCCCGCGGCGGCCCTCGCGGGGGTGTTGTCGGCGCGACCGCTCCCGGCCGCGGTGCCGGCGGGCTTGGTCGCGTCCACGCTGTCCGTGGCGGACCTGATCCGGGTCGGTTTCCCGCCCCCGACCGGGTTCGCCGCGGCCCTCTCGCACGGGGTGCTCAACGCCATGTGGTGGAAGAAACTCGCAACCCTGTCCGCGGTCGTCCTGGCGGCCGGGGCGCTCGTCGCAACCGTCGGGTTCCTCGCCCCGACCCGGGCAACCGCCGACCCGCGGCCGGCGGCCGCCCCGGTCCCGCAGCCGGGGCCGAAGTGGGATGTGAAGCACACGATCACCCGCGAGCACCCGGTCACGGAACTCGCGGTCAAGGAGGACTTGGTCGCGTTCGCCGACGGGGGCGGGAACGTCCTCCTGTGGAAGATCGGCGAGAAGAAACCCCGGACCGTCGCGGAGCCCGCGAAGCGGAAGGGGGACGCCGGCCCCGTCGCCCACCTGCGGTTCACGCCGGACCCGGATTTCCTGTGCTTCGTCTCCGGCAACGGCGCCTACTTCTGGGTGCACGACCTCGACACCGGGGCCGTGTACGGGGCGGGGAAGGACGACGCGCCTTACACCTGCATCGGCTTCTCGGCCGACGGCCGGATGATGGTCGAGGCGCACCGGATGAGGCAGGTCCTCTACCTGCAGCCGATCAACTGGGAGGGCGAGGAGTGGGCCCCGCCCGAGCGCGTCCGGCTCGACGCCGCCATCACCCACGCGGCCTTCGCCCCCGCCGGCGACCGACTGGCGGTGACCACCGACGACGGCAAGCTCCGGGTCATCAACCGGAACGTGCGGAAAGAGGCTGAAGACCGGCTGGAGGTCGCCCACACCATCGAGGTGAAGAACCTGCGGGCGAATGCCGTCCGGTTTTCGCCCGACGGGAAGGTGCTCGCCGTGGTCGGCGAGAACGGGTTCGGCAAGCTCTACGACGCCGCGACCGGCAAAGAAGCGGCCGAGCTGAGGGGGCTGAAGGGGTTCGTCTTCGACGCGGCGTTAAGCCCGGACGGCAAGACCGTCGCCACCGGCGGGGACGACACCACCGCCCGGCTGTGGGACGCGAAGACCGGCGAGCCGCTCGCCGTCCTCGAAGGCCACAAGGACTCGGTGCTGCGGGTGGCGTTCGGGCCGGGCGGCTCGCTCGTCACCGGGTCGGCGGACAAGACGTTGAAGGTGTGGGAGTTGAAGAAGTAGCCGGCGCCCCTATCATGACCGTCTTCGCTTGTGCGTCGCGTTCACGTATTGGGTGCGAGTCATGTACGCGATCTTCGAGGACGGCAGCCGGCAGTACCGGGCGGAAGTCGGCGCCCGCGTCGTCATCGACTACCGGGACGTCGAGCCGGGGCAGCAGCTGGAGCTGCCGAACGTGTTGCTGTTGCAGGACGGCGGCGGCACCCTGATCGGTCGGCCTCTGGTCGAGGGGGCGCGGGTGGTGGCCGAGGTGGTGGACCTGCCGCGGGTCAAGACGATGACCCAGAAGTTCCGCCGGCGGAAGAACTACCGCCGGCTGAAGGGCCACACCCAGCCGCACGTCGGGGTGCGGATCACCCACATCCTGAAGGCCGGCGAGACCGCCCCGCCGCCGGCCCCGAAGGCCGAGGCGCCGCCGGCGGCGACTTGATTTTATGGCACAGGTCTTTAGACCTGTGCCCGCAGTCACAGGTCTAAAGACCTGTGCCACAAGACCACTCACTCGGCCGCGGCACGTTCGGATTGCGTGCCCGCGGCCGGTTCGCTTAGCATGCCGTCCGTCACCGTTCCGGCCACGGAGGGCAGGTCATGCGGCGGGTGCTGTTCGCGGGTGTCGTCGGTGCCGTCGGGCTGGCCGTGGTCGCGGTCGCCCAACCCCCGGTCCCTCCGCCCGTCGCCGCGCCGACCCCACCACCCGTCGTTCCGGCGGCCGAGCCGACCCCGCCCAAGCCGCTCCCGGTTGCGGCCGCGGCGCCGGCGCCCGTCGAGGTGCCGCTCACCCGGTTCAACCCGCTGGCCGCGTTCCCGCCGCAGACCCAGACCGCCGTCCGGGGCGTGCTCCTCGGCGCCGACTGGATGGTGCGGATGAACCAGCCACACGGCCGGTTCCTGTACGGGTACAACCCGGCCCTCCGGCAGCCGCTGCCCGGTGACCACGACCTGGCCCAGGCCCGGGCCGCCGTCGCGCTGGCGCAGGCCGCGAAGTTCGGCGGCGACGAGCGGCAGGCGGTGCTCGCGAGCCAGGCCGTCCTCTCCCTCGTGGCCGCCACCCGCCCTGACCCGGCCGACCCGACCTGCCGGGTGCCGGTCCACTCGTCGCTCGTGTGCAACCGGGTCGGGTTCGCCGCCGCCGTCGCCCTCGCCATCTACGAGCTGCCGAACCTCGACCCGAAGCGGCTGGCCGAGGCCGAACAGCTCTGCCAGTTCCTCCGCAAGCAGTGCCGGCCGGACGGGTCGGTGCACTGCGGCGACGGCCCGGCCGACCTTTCCGCGAAGAACGACCCGGCGGTCGAGAACGAGCACCCCGGGGCGGCGCTGTACGCGATCCTGGTCGGCAACCGGGTCGCCCCGGCGGCGTGGAAGGTGGAGGTGGCGAAGAAGGGCGTCGAGTTCTACCGGTCGGCGTTCCGGGCGCGGCCGCACCCGGCGCTGGTCGCGTCGCTCACCCCGGCGTGCGCGGAGCTGTTCACGCAGACCAAGCACGCGGACGCGGCGGCCGCCGCGTTCGAGATGAACGACTGGCTGTGCGGCCTGCAGGTCTCCGGGGGCGACCCGCGCACCCCGCAGTGGGCCGGCGGGTTCCGGGCAGTGGTAGACGGCCGGCAGACCGACGCGCCGCCCGGCCCGGAGACGGGGCTGTACGTCCAGAGCTTGGCGTGCGCCTGCCAGCTCGCCCGCCTCACCCCGGACCTGGCCCGGTACGCCCGGTACAAGCCGGCGGTGACCGACGCGGTGCAGTTCCTGTGCGGGACGCAGTACGGGGAGGCGAACACCCGGCACTTCGAGGCGACGTTCCGGGCGAACATGCTGGTCGGCGGGTTCCACCTCTCGCCGACCGACGGCAACCTCCGGATCGACGCCACCGCGTCGGCGGTGACCGGGCTGGTGCGGTTCCTGGGGTCGGGGGCGGAGAAATAGTGGGCAGTGGACAGTTCAGAACACCGCCCGGGAACGGTAGGTTGCTGACAACTGACCACTGCCCACAACCCACTGCCCACTTTCATAGAATTCCCCCTCACGGCCGGTGGCGACGCCCGGGCCGGGCTTCCGAGCGGGTGGGGCCTGATGAGCAACGAGCGACCGTCCCCGCGGCCGGCGTGCCGGCCGCTGATGGGCGTCCGGGTGGTCGGGACCGGGAAGTACGTCCCGGACATGGTGGTGGCGAACAGCCACCTGCACGCCCGGCTCGGGTTCGACTCGGACTGGATCGTGAAGCGGACCGGGATCCTGGAGCGGCGGCACGCGGCCCCGCACCAGGCCACGAGCGACCTGTGCGTCGAGGCGTGCCACGACCTGTTCGCCAAGACCGGCCTCACCGCCAAGGACTGCGATCTCCTCGTCCTCGGCACGTTCACCCCGGACATGTCGTTCCCGAGCACCGCGTGCCTGGTGCAGGACCGGCTCGGGCTGGTCGGCCCGGCGATCGAGGTCGAAGCCGCGTGCGCCGGGTTCATGTACGCGCTGATCACCGCCGCCGCTTACGTGAAGTCCGGGGCGAGCGACCGGGCGCTGGTGATCGGCGGGGACACGAACAGCCGGGTGCTGAACCCGTCGGACATCAAGACGTACCCGCTGTTCGGGGACGGGGCGGGGGCGGTGTTCGTGGAGCGCGGCCGGCCGGACCAGGGGATCCTGGCGTACAGCATGGGGTCGGACGGGGCGGGCGGGCAGTTGCTGTGGCGGGAGGCGTGCGGGAGCCGGCTGCCGCCGACGCCGGGGCTGCTGGCGGAGAACAAGCACTACATGGTGATGAACGGGCACGCGGTGTTCAAGTGGGCGGTGAACATCTTGTGCGACACGATCACGGACGTGCTGGACGCGGCCGGGCTGGCGGTGGACGACGTGGCGCTGTTCGTGGCGCACCAGGCGAACATCCGGATCATCAACGCCGCGATCGACACGCTGAACATCCCGCGGGCGAAGGTGTTCAACAACCTGGAGCGGTACGGGAACACGTCGGCGGGGAGCATCCCGATCGCGCTGGACGAGGCGGCGGCGGAGGGTCGGTTCAAGAACGGGGATTTGGTGGTGCTGAGCGGGTTCGGGGCGGGGCTGGCGTGGGGCACCGCGGTCATGCGGTGGTGACCGGCGGCGGGCGGTGGTAGGATGGAGTCTGAACCCCACCGGGAGAACCCGCCATGCAGCAACTGACGCTCCCGCCGGACGTGCTGAACCAGATCGGCGAAGCTCCGTCCGAGGTCCGGGTCGTGGACGAGGCGGGCCAGGTCAAAGGATACCTGATCTCGCCCGAGTACCGCTCCCTGATTTACTCCTGGGTCAAGACGCTGTTCGACGACTCGGAGGAGTTGCGGCAGGCCCGGGCCGAGACGGGCGGGTACACGACCGCCGAGGCGATCGCCTACCTCCGCGACCTCGCCGCCAAGCACAAGGGCGGGGCATGAACGGCCACGGCTACCGCGTGATCTGGCGGCGGGTGGTCGTCGAGGGCCGGATCGCCGAGTTCATGCTCGACCTCGGAGCCCGCGGCGAGAGCACCGAGCCGTTGTTCCTGGCGATGAACCGCGTCGACCAACTGCTCGCCGGCGACCCGAACAACGTGGGCGAGTCGCGGGCGGACTTCGAGCGGGTGTACTTCGAGCCGCCCCTACTCGTCACCTTTGAAGTTCACGACGACGAGCGGCTTGTCTTCGTCCTCCGGGCCCGCTACGTCCGCCCCCGCCACGAGCGCGGGTAGACTCGGCCCTTCGCCGGTGCCGTCATGTCCTCGTACCCGGACGCCGACGCCTTCGTGGCGGCCATCCTCCGCGACCCGGCCGACGTCACGACACGGCTCGTCTTCGCCGACTGGCTGGAGGAGACCGGCGACCCGTCGAACGTGGCGTGGGCGCAATTCATCCGGCTGAATGTCGAGGCCGACCGTCACCCGGCCGGGGTCCGAAAAGAGGACGCGATCACGGCTGCCTTCGAGCACAGCGGGCGGATCCGCGCCCGCCTGACGGCCCCCGCCCGAGTGATCGTCCGCCATTACGCGACCTTACGAGAACTGTTCCCACCTGAACGCCTCACCGCCCGCCTCCGCGGTTTCGTTCCCGATCCGACAGCGACTCTCTTGGTGACTGAGGGAATGGCCAAGGTCTACCACCTATTCCCACTGGGTCTAACCCGGTCCGAAGTGATGGTCGCGGTCGAACCGGCGAACACCTCGGCGGTCTGTGCGCTCGCCAACCTCCTCGGTGCTCCCCTGATTTCGGTACCGGCCCGGGCCAAGGACATCGAGGACGCGATCAACCGGACCTACCCGGTTCCTCCGTTGCGCGTTCTCTCCATCCCGATCCCGTGAGGGCGAACCGCCCTTCCCGTCCCGGTGTCCGTGGTTCCGCGTGAGCGGCGGGCCGGGTATCATCGCGGCATGCACGAGCTCTTCGAGCACACCGCCGACCTCGGCCTCCGCGCCCGGGCACCCGACCTCGACACCCTGTTCGCCGAGGCCGCCGCGTGCCTGTTCTCGGCCGTCCTCGAGAACCTCGGCACGGTCGAGCCGCGGGACGCGGTCACGGTCGAACTCGCCGGCGCCGACCGCGAGTTCCTCCTGTTCGACTGGCTCCGCGACCTGCTTCTCAAATTCGACGCCGACCACCTCGTGTTCGGTCGGTTCGAGGCGAAATTGCGGGACGACGGGCTGACCGGGACGGCGTGGGGCGAGCCGTTCGACCCGGCACGCCACCTGCTCGCCCACGAGGTGAAGGCGATCACCTACCACGAACTCAAGGTGGTCCGCGACGCCGACGGGTGGCTCGCCGAAGTCATCGTGGACATTTGAGGCTGTCATGGCTAAGCCCGCGTTCGCCGGCCCGCTGGAGAAGATCGGCACCAACCTGTGGCGCATCCCGCGCGAGTACAAGCCGGGGATGCGCGTCGACGGGCACGTCTTCGCCAGCGACGCCCTGATCGAGTCGATCCGCAAGGACCAGGCCCCGGACCAGGTGGCGAACGTCGCCACCCTGCCCGGCATCCAGCACGCCAGCCTGGCGATGCCGGACATCCACTGGGGCTACGGGTTCTGCATCGGCGGCGTCTGCGCCACCGACCCGGACGACGGCGGCGTGATCTCACCCGGCGGCGTCGGGTACGACATCAACTGCCTCACCCCCGACGCCCGCGTCCTGCACCGCCACGGGTACACCCGCCCGATCGGCGACATGGCCGACGCGTGGCGGGCCGCCGAACTGGCCTGCCACGACCTCGACTCCGCGGCCCGCACCGCCACCACCGCCTGCCGGTGGTTCGGGCAGGTGCCGCGGTCGCCGGTCCTCGAACTCCGCACCACCGCCGGCGACGCCGTCCGGGCCACCGCCGACCACCCGTTCTGGACCCCGGACGGGATGAGGCCGCTCGGCGGGTTGAAGCCCGGCGACCGCGTCGCCCGGTCGCCGTTCGAGGGCGTCCCGTTCGAGCCGCCGACCGACGACGTGATCCTGTCCGAGGAGGCGTTCCGGGCCGCCCTGCCGCGGTTCGGGGTCGCCGACGCCGGGAACGGCACCGAGCAGGTCGTGACCTACCTGAAAGCGCGAGGGCTGCTCCCGCTCCGGTACTCGTCGCCGGCCACCCCGGTGCTGTGCAAGCTTGCCGGGTTCGTGTTCGGCGACGGCAGCCTCCACTTCGACCGGCACGGCAAGGGGGTCGTGCCGTTCCACGGGAAGGCCGAAGACCTCGAGGACATCCGGGCCGACATCGCCTCGCTCGGGGTGACCGCGTCGAGGGTCTACCGCCGCGACCGGACGCCCACCATCACCACCGCCTATAAGACCTACACCTTCGACCGGACCGAGGAGTGGTTCAAGGTCGTCGGCAGCGGGTTCGCAGCCCTGCTGGCGTCGCTCGGGGTACCGGTCGGGCCGAAGGCGAAGCAGGGCTACGACCTGCCCGGGTGGCTGGAGGCAGCCCCGTCCTGGCACCGCCGTCTGTTCCTCGCCGCTCTCTTCGGCGCCGAGCTGACCAAGCCCGCGACCGTGCCGGGCCACGACACCGTCTTCGCCGCCCCGGTCCTGAGCGTGAGCAAGCGAGGGGCCGCGGCGGCGGGCGGCGGACGGCTCCTCGACCGCCTCGCGGCGTGGCTGGGCGAGTTCGGGGTGGCGGTGCAGAAGCACGGCCGGCGCGACGAGCAGGTGAACCCGGACGGGGACCGCTCGGTCCGGTTGCGGCTGGTGGTCGCGAACGACTCGGCGAACCTCGTCCGCCTCTGGTCGCGGGTCGGGTTCGAGTACAACCGGGAGCGGGCGGCACTGGCGGCGGTCGCCGTCCAATACCTGAAGGAAAAGGAACGGGCCGTCGGGCGGCGCGAGGCCGTCGCGGCCTCCGCGGTCGCGCTCGCCGCGGCCGGCACCCCGCGGGCCGACATCTTCGCCCGGCTCGTCGGCCCCGACGCCAACGCGCGGTTCGTCGAGCGGTCGCTGTACGGTGGGCGGAAGTCCCGCGCCCGGGTGGCGGACGGCTTCGCCCGGTTCGCCGCCTTCCTCGCCGACCGCCGCGACGGGTCCGGCGGCATGGTCTGGGACGTTGTCGAGTCGGTCGACCCCGTCCCGGACTACGACGGGCTGGTTTACGACTTCACCGTGGACCACCCGGACCACAACTTCGTCGCCAACGGGTTCGTCGTCTCCAACTGTGGCGTCCGGCTGGTGAAGACGAACCTGTTCCTCGACGACGTGAAGCACCGCGTCCGCGAGCTGGTGAAGGAACTGTTCTACACCATCCCCGCGGGCGCCGGGCGGTCGGGGCGGTACAAGTTCGACCCGGTCGAGACGCGGCGCCTCATGGGCGAGGGGCCGAAGTTCGTCATCGACCGCGACCTCGGCGTCCCCCGCGACCTCGTCCACACCGAGTCGAACGGCCGCATCCCGGACGGCGACCCGCACGAGGTGTCCGACCACGCCGTGAAGCGCGGGGCCGAGCAGTGCGGCACCCTCGGCAGCGGCAACCACTTCCTCGAAGTCCAGGTCGTCGACGCCGTCCTCGACGCCGACGTGGCCGCCGCGTTCGGGCTGGAGCTGAACCAGGTCTGCGTGATGATCCACAGCGGCAGCCGCGGCCTCGGCTACCAGGTGTGCGACGACGCCCTCGCCACGTTCCGCAACTGCCCGACCAAGTACGGCATCGACCTCCCGGACCGGCAACTGGCGTGCGCCCCGGTCGACACCCCCGAGGGGCGGAAGTACATCGCCGCGATGCGGGCCGCCGCGAACTACGGGTTCTGCAACCGCCAACTGCTGATGCAGCAGGCCCGCGAGGTGTTCGCGTCCGTGTTCGGCCGGCCGTGGGAAGACCTCGGCATGGAACTCCTCTACGACGTCGCCCACAACATCGCCAAGCTCGAAGAGCACACCGTGGGCGGGAAGCGGAAGAAGGTGTGGGTTCACCGGAAGGGGGCGACGCGGGCGTTCCCGGCCGGGCACCCGGAGGTGCCGGCGCAGTTCCGCTCCGTCGGCCAGCCGGTCATCATCCCCGGCGACATGGGGCGGGCGTCGTGGGTGCTGGTCGGCGGGGCCGGGAGCATGGAGAAGTCGTTCGGCAGCACCTGCCACGGGGCCGGGCGGGCGATGAGCCGGACCGCCGCCAAGCAGGACGGGGCCGGCCGGAAGATCGACAAGGAGCTGGAGCACCGCGGGGTGATCGCGATGGCGAGTAGCCGGTTCGGCCTCGCGGAAGAGCAGCCGAAGGCGTACAAGAACGTGGACGACGTGGTGGACGCGGTGCACGGGGCCGACCTGTCGCGGAAGGTCGCCCGGATGCGGCCGATCGGGGTCATCAAGGGATGAGCGACGCGTTCCAGGTGGCGACCGAGCTTCTCCGGACGGCCGCGTCCCTGGCGGTGCCGTTCATCCTGGTGTGGGCCACCCACCGGCTCCAGCGGCGGCAGAAGCTGGTCGAGTCGGTGATGGCCGAGAAGGCCCGGCACTACGCCACCCTCAGCCCGCTCCTGAACACCGTGTTCTCGTACCGGATGCGGGTCGGGGACTTCCTGGAGCGCGGCCCGGAGTCGGTGCTGGAGGCGAAGCGGAAGGCGGACCACGAGTTCTGGACGTTCGAGTACCTGTGGTCGCCGGAGTTCCGCGCGGCCTACCACGTCTTCATGGGCGCCGCCTTCCAGACGTTCAACACCGAGGGGACGAAGGCCCGGGTCCGGGCCGACGGGAACCTGTACCCGGTGAAGCCGGCCGACCCCGCGTGGACGGCGTACACCGGCGAGCCGGTGGACCGGAAGGAGTGGGTCGGGCAGTACAACCGGCTGAAGGCCGCGATCGCCCGCGACCTCGGGTTCGCCGGGTTCGAGGCGGGAACGGTGGGGCCCGGAAAGTAGCTCGCATCTCGTTCGCCCGGCGGTACAATCGCCGCACACCACCCCCCGGACCCGGCCCATGCCCCTCCGCGGCACCCTCCTCCTCGCCGTGGTGCGGTGGTCCGACCCGCCGGACGCCGAGGACTGGGCGGCGGTGCGACCGGCCGGCGGGAAGGAGAAGCCGTGACCGACGACGCCGCCCCGACCCCGATGCCGGCGGACCGGCCGCGGGTCGGCATCATCATGGGCTCCCGGTCGGACTGGGCGACGCTCCAGCACGCGGCCGACGTGCTCGCCGAGCTGGGGGTCGCGCACGAGGTGCGGGTGGTGTCGGCCCACCGCACCCCGGACCTCCTGTTCGACTACGCGGAGCGGGCGGAGGGGCGCGGGATCGAGGTGATCATCGCCGGGGCCGGCGGGGCCGCCCACCTGCCCGGGATGTGCGCCGCGAAGACGGCCCTGCCGGTGCTCGGGGTGCCGGTCGAGTCGGCGGTGCTGCGGGGGGTGGACTCGCTCCTGTCGATCGTGCAGATGCCGGCCGGGGTGCCGGTCGGGACGCTGGCGATCGGGAAGGCCGGGGCGGTGAACGCCGGGCTGTTCGCGGCCGCGATCCTGGCCGGCCGATACCCGAGCATCCGCGACCGGCTGGTGGAGTGGCGGCGGCGGCGGACGCAGGCGGTGCTCGACGACCCCGACCCGCGGAAGGGTTGACGACGTCAGTCCGCGGCCGGCAAGGTTACCCGCATCAGCCCGGCGACGGCCGCCGCGTCCCCGCCGCCGGCGGCCTCCAGCGCCCGGATCACCTTCTCCCGCCGCTCGGGCGGGTGGTTCTGATTCAGCTTCCACTTCCCTTCGATCGCCGCGATCTCGATCCGAAAGCCGACGATCTGGGCGAGGAGCCGGTCCACGAACGGGCCGCTGGCGTCGAGCGCCCACGGGCGCGGCATCACGGCCTCGTACACGGCGACGCTCCGCCGGACGATGTCCAGCAGCACGCCCGGGTCTTCGACCAGAACGGCCGGCCCGCGGGCGTGGACGGCGACGTAGTTCCAGGTCGGGACGACGTTCTCCGCCTCGTACCAGGCCGGGGAGATGTAGGCGTGCGGCCCGGTGAACACCGCCAGGGCGGTTTGTCCGGCGAGCCCGCGCCAGTGCGGGTTGGCCCGGGCCACGTGGCCGATCAGGGTGCCGTGCGGGCCGGCGGTGCGGTCGAGGAGGAACGGCAGGTGGGTGGCGAACGGCTCGCCGTTGACGTCGGACACGAGCAGGCCGAAGCTGTGCCGCTCGACGAAGGCGTGGAGGGTGTCCCGGTCGGTCTCGGCGAAGTGCGGCGGGACGTACATCGGCGGTGCGCCCGGAGGCGGGGAAACGCGAGACGCCCCGGGTGACCGGGGCGTCTCTGTTGAGCGGAGAGCGGGATAGGGGAGTCGAACCCCTTTCACAGCCTTGGGAAGGCTGGGCACGGCCGATATACCAATCCCGCAACACCCGCGATTCTAGCACCCCGCCCGGGCCGATCAAGACCGTTTTCCCGGTCCCTTCGCACCCCCGAGGTCCGCCATGCCCCGCGCCTTGCTCCCCGCCGCCGTCCTCGCGCTCGCCGCCCCGCCGGCCGCCCTCGCCCAACCGAAGCTGCCCGACGGCACCGCCGAGCACCGCGACCTGCGGTACGGCCCGCACCAGGAGCGCAACACCCTCGACCTGTTCGTCCCCAAGTCCGACAAGCCCGTCCCGCTCGTCATCTGGGTCCACGGCGGGGCGTGGAGTGGCGGCAGCAAGAGCGGCAACAACCCGGCCCTGCCGCTCCTGTCCAAGGGCTACGCGGTCGCCTCGGTCAACTACCGGCTCAGCCAGCACGACGTGTTCCCGGCCCAGATCGAGGACTGCAAGGCGGCCGTCCGGCTGCTCCGGGCGAACGCCAAGAAGTACAACTTGAACCCGGACGCGTTCGGGGCGTGGGGGTCGTCGGCCGGCGGGCACCTGGTCGCGCTCCTCGGCACCGCCGGCGACGCGAAGGACCTCGAGGGGAAGGTCGGCGACCACGCCGGGGTGTCGAGCAAGGTGCAGTGCGTGGTGAACTTCTACGGCCCGACCGACCTGGCCAGGATGGGTGCCCAGAGCGGGCCGAACAGCAAGATCGACCACGACAGCCCGAAGTCGCCCGAGTCCCGGCTGGTCGGCGGGCCGATCAAGGAGAACAAGGACAAGGCCGACAAGGCGAGCCCGCTCACCTACGCCTCGAAGGGGTCCGCGCCGCTCCTGACCGTGCACGGGGACGCCGACCCGCTCGTCCCGCTCGCCCAGGGGGAGTCGCTGCACGCGGCGCTGAAGAAGCTCGGGGTCGAGTCGGAGTTGGTGGTGCTCAAGGGGGCCGGGCACGGCGGGGCGGCGTTCAACAGCCCGGAGAGCCGCGACAAGATCACCGCCTTCCTGGACAAGCACCTGAAAAAGTGACCGTCGCGGCGAGTTTCCGTTGGCGTCGGCCGCGGGGGGCGCGTTACATTTGTAACGGGTGAGAGGTCCGGACCGCCCCTCACCGACTCGCGTCTCCGTTCGCCCGCGGTTCTCCTCATCTCCCACGGTGCGCCATGTCCTGCCCTTCCCGGCGGCGTCCGGCGTTCACGCTCATCGAACTGCTCGTCGTGATCGCGATCATCGCGGTGCTGGTCGGGCTGCTCCTGCCGTCCGTCCAGAAGACCCGGGAGGCGGCCGCCCGGGCCAAGTGCCAGAACAACCTGAAGCAGCTCGCCCTCGCGTTCCAGAACTACCACGACACGGTCGGCAACTTCCCGCCGGGGGCGTACGCCCCGCCGGGGGCCATGACCTCCGCGACCGCCTGGGCGGCCCCGTGGCAGGATCCGCGGAACAGCGGGGTGCCGTGGGGGGTGCACAGCTGGGCCGCCCTCATCCTCCCGCAAGTCGAGGGCGACAACCTGTTCCGGGCGATGGACCTCACCGCCCCGGCGTACTCGGTGCACGTGCCCGAGAACGCGTCGTCCGACAGCCCCGGCGGGTACGGCCCGGCCAGCCGGGACCGCGGGCCGGGGCAGCCGACCTGGAACGGCCGGCCGAACCCGAACATCGCCGCCACCGACGCCATGCCGAAGGTGTTCGCCTGCCCGTCCAACCCGGGAGTCCTGTTCCCCGCCATGCGGAACAAGGACTACTCGGTGATGTACGACAACAGCATCAACACCGCCGGGGCGTCGGCCACCGAGAAGTGCTGTCCGGAGCGGCGGCTGAACACGCCGGGGGTGAACGCCTGGAACGGGATGGGCTGGCTGATGAGCGCGGTCAAGATCCGGGACGTGTCGGACGGGACCAGCAGCACCATCCTGCTGATCGAGAAGACCAGCCACCTGAACCAGAGCTGGTGCGGGAACGCGACGCTCCGGCTCGGTTGCAACCCGTTCACCTGGGTCAGCCACCAGTCCCAGGGGATGGTGACCGCGTGGCAGCCGATCAACAGCACCCTGTCGAACTCCCGGGCGGCCGGCAGCGCCCACACCGGCGGCGCGTTCGCCGCCTTCGTGGACGGCCACGTCGCCTTCCTCCGAGACTCGATGGACCTCCGGGCGTATCAGGGGCTGGCCAGCCGGGACCGGGGCGAGACGATCCCGACCGCCGACTACTGACACCCCGCGGAGGCCCGACCGTGACCCGCCTGCTGCTCGCGCTCGCCGCCGGACTCGCCGCCGGGTGCGGCGGCGGGCCGGAGGTCGTCCGGGTGTCCGGGGTCGCCACCCACAACGGCGAGCCGGTCCCGAGCCTGCTCGTCACCTTCCAGCCGGACCGCGGCCGCCCGAGCTGGGGGGTGACCGGGCCGGACGGGCGGTTCGAGCTGGAGTACGACGCGAAGAACAAGGGCGCCCTCGTGGCCGCCCACACCGTGTCCGCGACCTACCGCCCCGGCACCCCGGACGAGGAAATGGGGAAGGTGAAGCGGCACCCGGCGGTGAAGGCGGTCGCCGACAAGTACGGCGACCCGTACAAGTCGCCGCTGAAGGTCGAGGTCACCGCCCCGACCGACAGCCTGGAGCTGAAGTTCGACTGACGCGGGCGGCCCCGGCACGGTGGGGCCGCCTCATTTCGCCGATCCGGCGTGCGCCCCGGGCCCCGGCCGGGATAGCTCTACGCCCCGCGCTTCACCCGCCGGAACCCGCCCCGCACGGAGTCGCCGATGCCCCGCCCGCTCGCCGCCCTCGTTCTCGCCGTGACGGCCGCCCCCGCCCCGGCCGAGGACGTCCGCTTCCCCGCCGACGCCCGGGTGGTGGACGTCACCAAGCCGCCGTACTCGGCCAAGGCGGACGGCACGGCCGACGACACGAGGGCGATCCAGCAGGCGCTCGACGACCACCCGAACGCCGGGGCGGTCGTCTACCTGCCGAACGGCACCTACCTCGTGTCCGACACGCTGACCTGGCCGAAGGGCAGCCGGGGCGGGATGGAGCACAAGAACACCATCCTGCAGGGCCAGAGCCGGGACGGCACCGTGATCCGGCTGAAGGACGACTGCCCGGGCTTCGGCGACCCCGCGAAGCGGAAGGGGGTGATCTGGACCGGGCAGAAGCCGGCGCAGCGGTTCCGCAACGCCGTCCGCAACCTGACCGTGGACGTCGGCCGCGGCAACCCGGGGGCGTCCGGGATGCAGTTCATGGCCAACAACCAGGGCGGGGTGTTCGACGTCCGCCTGCGGGCCGCGGACGAGTCCGGGGCGGTCGGGCTGGACATGGGGTACACCGACGAGATCGGCCCGCTCCTCGTCCGCAACCTGTTGGTCGAGGGGTTCGACACCGGCGTCCTGTGCGCGTTCGCGGTGGACAGCATGACGCTCGAGCACGTCACCCTGAAGGGCCAGCGGACCGCCGGGCTCGTCAACCGCGGGCAGGTGGTGAGCGTCCGCGGGCTGACGAGTGACAACGCCGTCCCGGCGGTCGTCAACGCCAAGGGCGGCGGGATGATGGTGCTGCTCGACGCGACCCTCACCGGGAGTGGCGACGCGGCGGTCGTGAACGACGCCCTCCTGTTCGCCCGGAACGTCAAGACGAAGGGCTATGCCGCGGCGATCGGCGGGGCGAAGGCGGTGGTCGGGCCGGACGTGGCCGAGTTCTGCTCCCGCGACGTGCTGGCGCCGTTCGGGGGCCCGAAGTCCTCGCTCAACCTGCCGGTCAAGGAGCCGCCGGCCGTCCCGGACGACGACCCGAAGGACTGGGCCACGCCGTTCCAGCACGGGTACGACCCGAAGAGCCTGGAGCGGCCGGCGAAGGCCCCGCTGAACTGGCAGCCGCCGGACGCGACGGCGGCGGTCCAGGCGGCCATCGACTCCGGCAAGTCGACCGTCTGCCTGCCGCGCGGGCTGTGGGTCCTGAGCAAGCCGGTCGTGGTCCGCGGGAAGTGCCGGCGGCTGGTCGGGACCGAAGGGCAGATCGCCCTGGCCCGCGACTTCCCGGCGGCCCCGGTCATCCGGGTCGAGGACGGGGCCGGGGAGTGCGTGGTGATCGAGCGGCTCCGGGGCGGGTACGAGCAGGCCCCGGACGTGCGGTTCGAGCACGCCACGAAGCGCGCCCTCGTGCTGCGGAACGTCACCTGCGGGAACAGCAAGGTCGGGGCGTACCGGAACGCCCCGGGGGCCGGGCCGCTGTTCCTGGACGACGTGGTCGGCGGCGGGTTCGTGTTCACGAAGCAGGAGGTGTACGCCCGCCAGCTGAACGCCGAGAACGAGGGGGTGAAGGTGCGGAACGACGGCGGCACGCTCTGGGTGCTGGGGCTGAAGACGGAGCGGGCCGGCACCCTGGTCGAGACGGTGAACGGGGGCAAGACGGAGCTGCTCGGGTGCTTCTGCTACACCACCGCGAAGGCGGCCCACGACGCCCCGATGTTCGTGGTCAGGGACTCGGCGGCGTGGCTGTTCGCCGGGGAGACGTGCTTCACCGGGTTCCCGTTCGCGACGGTGGTGCGGGAGGTGCGGGCGGGCGAGACGAAGGACCTCGGGGCGAAGGACAGCCCGCGGCGGGCGAACGGGTCGGCGGCGGTCTATGCGACCGGGGGCGGGCGGTAGCGGCGGCAAGGTCGCCTTGCCCGGGACGTGCTACGCTGGTGCAATAGGGGTCACCCGGCCCGCCGCCCGCCGGGCCACCCGTCCGGTTCTCGCATGACCACCGCCCGCCTGACCTGCTCGTGCGGCCACTCCTGGGACCACCCCCTGGTCGGGCCGACCCCGCCCGACCCGCGGGCCGTGTGCCCGGTCTGCAACCCCGCCGCCGGGTCCGGCACGATCGTCCAGTCGGCCGCCCAGCAGGCGGCGTCGGCGGCCGAGTCGGACAGCTCCGTCCGGCGGCCGGCCGACGCCCGCCCGGAGCGAGCCGCCCTGCCCCCGCCGGCCCCGTCCCGGAACCGGGTGGTGTCCGGGTTCGAGCTGCTGGAGGAGTTGGCCCGGGGCGGGATGGGGGTGATCTACCGGGCCCGGCAGGTGGCCCTGAACCGGGTGGTGGCGCTGAAGGCGATCATCCCGGCCAAGCTGGAGAAGCCGGGGGTGCGGGAGCGGTTCCTGGCGGAGGTCCGGGCGTCCGCCCGGCTGAACCACCCGAACATCGTGACCGTGTACCACACCGACCTGGACGGGCCGTTCCCGTACCTGGCGATGGAGTACGTCCCCGGGACCGACCTCCGCCGGCTCGTCGCCGACCGCGGCCCGGTCCCGGTGCTCGACGCCGTGTCCTACGCCCGGCAGGCGGCGGAGGGGCTGCAGCACGCCCACGAGCAGGGGCTGGTCCACCGGGACGTGAAGCCGTCCAACCTGATGGTCACCCCCGCCCCGCCCCCGGCCGGGGTGAAGACCGGCCGCCCGCCGCGGGTCAAGATCCTGGACATGGGGCTGGCCCGGGAGGTCGGCCCCGACGCCCCCTCCCCGGGGGCCGGGTTGACCGAGGCCGGCGTGTTCCTCGGCACCCCGGACTACGTCTCCCCGGAGCAGGCCGAGGACGCCCGCCGGGCGGACGCCCGGAGCGACCTGTACAGCCTCGGCGGGGCGCTGTACTTCCTGCTCACCGGGGCGGCCCCGTTCCCGGGGAAGACCCTGGTCGAGAAGATCCGTAAGGCCCTGACCGATCCGCCCCCGTCCCCGGCGGCCAAGCGGAAGGACGTCCCCCCGGCCTTCGACGCGGTCGTCCGGAAGCTGCTCGCGGCCGACCCGGCGGACAGGTACCAGTCGGCGGCCGAGTTGGTCGTCGCCCTGGACCGGATCCTGCGCGGAGAGGGCGGGCCGGTCCCGGCGACCGCCCCGGTGTTGGCCGACCCGGAGCCGGTCGCCCCGCTCGCCCGGGCCCGGGCCCACGACGGCCCGATCCGCGGGCTCGCCCTCACCCTCGACGGGCAGGCCCTGGTGACCGCCGGGGAGGACAGCCGGGTCCGGCTGTGGTGGCCGGCCGACCTGCGGGAGGTGCGGACGTTCGACGGGGACTTCGGGGCGGTCGAGCACATGGCCCTGGCCCCGAACGGGAAGCGGGTCGCCACCTGCGCCACCCGGCTGACGCCGGGCGAGATGGGGGTGCAGCTGTGGGACCTGTCGACCGGGGCGGAGCAGCGGCGGCTCCGCGGCCCGGCGGCGAACGTCCGGTGCGTCGCCCTGTCCCCGGACAGCCGGGCGATCGCCGCCGGGGCCGAGGACAGCATGATCTGGGTGTGGCTGGCGGACGCGTCCGGGCCGAAGACGTTCTGCATGAAGGGGCACTCCGGGGCGGTCACGGCGGTGTGGTTCGTGGCCCCCGAGTCGCTGCTGTCGGCCGGGGCGGACGGGACGGTCCGGCAGTGGGACCTGGCGGCCGGGAAGGCGAAGGCGACGCTGCCGGCCGGGGCCGGGCCGGTGTCGGCGCTGGCGTTCGGCGGGAAGCGGGTGGCGGTGGCCGGGGAGCACCTGTCGGTGCGGCAGCCGTCGGGGGCGTTCGCCCGGTTCGAGGGCCACGCCGGGAACGTGCTCTCGGTGGCGTTCAGCCCGGACGGCCGGCTCTTGGCGAGCGGCGGGGCGGACCGGACGGTGCGGGTGTGGGCGACCGACGACGGGGCGGAACTGGCGTCGTATTCGGGGCACGGCGGACCGGTACGGGCGGTCGGGTTCGCCCCGGACGGGCGGTCGCTGTACAGCGGCGGGGCCGACGGGGTACTGCTGCGGTGGCCGGTGCCGGTGGTGTGAGGTGGCTTCCGCGGGGGAGGTGCGTCATGTCCGAGACGACGAAAGTTGCCCGGCAGCGCGAGATGACGGACGAGGATTTCCAGGCGCTGATGGACGCGGACGTCTGGCTCGACGGATTCAACGCCGCCGGGGGCACGCGCGCGTATCAGGGGATGTGGATCGCCGTTCACGGCGAACAGGTCGTCGCCGCCGACGCCGATAAACAGGAACTCTACCGTCAACTCGGCGCGCTCGGCGACTCGATCAACCGGCTCCGGGTGTTGGTCAGGTACGTCCACACCCTGGGAGAGTTGCACCACATGCCATGAGAGGCAGACGTGGCCCGCGTCCGACTCTACCTGGGAACGGCGAAGCCGCTCCACGACTATGTGTTCTCCCGCCCGGACGGGAGCGTCGGCACGGTCGAGGGGCTACGACTCCGCGCCTACGTCCGCTTCCAGGATCTGGTCGATACGACTTCGGAGGAGGGGAGGGACGCCGCGTACCCCGAGTGCGTCGTCGACACCGGCTCGTTCCTGACGATCGTGCCCGAAAAGATCTGGCAGTACTTCCTGCCCGGGCGTCGTCACCCCGCTCCCGTTCCACCCCAGCATGCCGGTCCACCTCCGGTCGCTCACCATCGCCGGCGGGACATTCGGTTATGACCTCGGCGAGCTCGTCGTCCCGCTCCGCGACCGCCGTGGCGGGGCGCTCGACGTGGCCGTCGTCGCGAAACTCACCCGCGACGGCGGTGCCCTCAACGTCCCGCTCACCCTCGGGCTCCGCGGCGGGGCGCTCGACGGCCGCGTCCTCCGCGCCGAGCCCGACCCGGCCGCCCCGCACGGCCAACGGTGGACGCTCGAAGACCCGTGACCGCCCGCCGCGTTTTTGCTTCTCCTGCCGGCCCGGCCGCGGTAGTCTCGGGGGGTTACCACCTCCCACGGAGTGCCGCCGTGCCAACCCGCCGCGAGTTCCACGCCAAGCTGCTCGGGTCCGCCGTCGCGTTCGGCCTCATCGACCTCGTCCGGTCCCGCGACCTCCTCGCCGACCCGGTCAAGCCGACGGTCGACAAGTGGTTCCTCGAACTCACCGAGATGACCAAGGACCTCCGCGGCCGGAAGCTCACCGACCTCGAGTTCCAGGCTAAGATGGAGGAGCTGTACAAGCGGGTCGACCTGAAGGCGCTGTGCGGGCTGATCAAGCTGGACGAGGTGGAGGCGAAGACCAAGCTGCCGGCGAGCGGGGCGGCGAACGTCGGGTTCGACCTGTCGAAGGTGGACGGGCTGCCGGGCAGCCTCGGGTTCGGGAAGCAGATCTTCGGGTGCGGCAAGGGGCGGTCGGTGGTGCCGCACGGGCACGCGAACATGTGCACCGGGTTCATCATCCTGAAGGGCAAGTGGCAGGGCCGGCACTACGACCGGGTGGAGACGCACGCCGACCACTACGTCATCAAGCCGACCATCGACCGGGTGTTCGGGCCGGGCGAGGTGTCGACGGTCTCGGACCACAAGGACAACGTCCACTGGTTCAAGGCGGACACCGACGCGGCGTTCATCTTCAACGTGCACGTGATCGGGTATGACCCGAAGATCAAGGAGAGCAGCGGCCGGCTGTACCTCGACCCGGACGGGGAGAAGTTGGCCGGCGGGCTGGTCAAGGCCCCGAAGATGTCGTCCGCCGACTGCCACAAGAAGTACGGCTGAGGCGACCGCACCCCCGCTTCCCGACCCGCGGCCCGGACAGGTCCACCTGTCCGGGCCGCGGCGTTTCATGACGGCCGCGGTCACGGAGGAAAAGTTCCCCGGCCGTGAAACGGGGGTGGCCGGGCGACGTCCGCATTGTATCAGTGGATGCATACAACGTGACAGATCCGGGGTCGCGGGCCGTCATGGACATCCACATCGCGCCGGGCGACGGGGTGCCGATCTACCTGCAGATCGTCACCCAGGTCAAGTACCTGGTCGCGGCCGGCCGGCTCGCGGCCGGCGAGGAGCTGCCGGCCATCCGCGTCCTGGCCGAGCGGCTGGTGGTGAACCCGAACACGGTCGCCCGGGCGTACCGCGAGCTGGAGGTCGCCGGCGTCGTCGAGAAGCGGCGGACGGCCGGGACGTTCGTGTCCGCCGCCGGCTCCCCGCTCGCCCGCCGGGAGCGGCTCCGCATCCTCGCCGGCCGCATCGACGCCCTGCTCGCCGAGGCCCGGCAGCTCGGCATCCGGACGGACGAGGTGGTCGAGCTCCTGCGCCGCCGCGACGGCGCCCTGCAACCCGACCCCGAGGAGGCGTGACCCGATGGTGGCGCGAGCGAACGGGCCGGCCGAGAACGTCGTCGAGGTGGCCGACCTGACCCGCCGGTTCGGACCCAAGGTCGCCCTCGACGGTGTTCGGTTGGCCGTGCCGCGAGGCACGGTGTTCGGCCTCGTCGGGGTGAACGGGGCCGGGAAGACCACCCTCATCAAGCACGTCCTCGGGCTGCTGCGGGCGCGGGAAGGGTCGGTCCGGGTGTTCGGCCGGGACCCCGCCGCCGACCCGGCCGGGGTGCTCGCCCGGGTCGGGTACCTGTCCGAGGAGCCGGACCTGCCGGGGTGGATGCGGGTGGGCGAACTCCTCCGCTACACCCGGGCGTTCTACCCGACCTGGGACGCGGCGTTCGCCGAGGAGCTGCGGGCGTCGTTCGCCCTGGACCCGCGGGCCAAGGTGAAGGCCCTGTCGAAGGGGCAGCGGGCCCGGGCCGGGCTGGTCGCTGCCCTCGCCCACCGGCCGGAGTTGCTCGTCCTGGACGAGCCGTCGAGCGGGCTCGACCCGGTGGTCCGCCGGGACATCCTCGGAGCGATCATCCGGACGATCGCGGACGAGGGGCGGACGGTGCTGTTCTCGTCGCACCTGCTGCACGAGGTCGAGCGGGTGGCGGACCGGGTCGCCATGCTGGACCGCGGGCGGGTGGTGTTCAGCGGGGCGCTCGACCACATCCGGGACACGCACCACCGGCTCACCCTCCGGTTCCCGGAGCCGCGGCCCGAGCCGCCGCCGCTGGCCGGGGCGCTAGCGTGGGAGGGGCGGGGGGCGGAGTGGGTGGCGGTGTGCGCCGGGCGGCTCGGGGAGTTGCGGGCCGCGGCCGCCGGGTGCGGGGCCGAGGTGGTCGGGCGGCGGGCGCCGTCGCTCGACGAGATCTTCGTGGCCCGGGTCGGGGCGAAGGCGTCGGCGCCGGCGGAGGGTTGAACGATGAACTCGCCCGCGGCAGCCCTGGCGTGGGAGATCTGGGCCCGGCACCGGCGGGGGCTGGCGGCGGCCGGCGCGCTGGTCGCCGGGTTCGCGGTCTGGTGCGCGGTCCGGCCCCTGGCACCCAACACCGCCGGCCTCTGCTCGATGTGGTTCGCGCTGGCCCTGTGCTACACCGTCGGGGTGTTCGCCTACGGGCTCGACGGCCGGTTGGAGGCGACCGAGTCCGGGTTCCCGGCCCGGCTGTTCCTCCTGCCCGTGCGGACCTCGGTGCTGGTCGGGTGGCCGATGGCCCAGGGGGTCGCGGCGGCCGTCGCGCTCTGGCTCGTGTGGCAGTGGCTCGTCCTGCGGCCGAGCGGGGTCGAGACGCCGGGGTGGTGGACCGCGATGGTGGCGGCCGCGGTGGCGGCCAGCCAGGCGCTCGCGTGGGTGCCGTTCGGCGTCCCGTACCTGCGGCTCGCGGCGATGATCGCGGTCCTCACGGCCCTCGTGCGGGCGCCGGCGGTCCTCGCCCTGCTGGGCGACCGGTTCACCGGTCCTGACGCCGAGGCCCGGGTGCTCGTCCCATTCGCCCTCGGGGTGATCCCGGTCGCCTTCCTGATGGCGTGGGCGGGGGTGCGGGTGGCCCGGCGGGGCGACGCCCCGGACCTGCTCGGGCCGCGGCGGGCCGCCCGTCCGGGCACTGTGCCTCTCCGGGAGCGGCCGCCGTTCGCGTCGGCGATGCGGGCGCAGATGTGGTACGAGTGGCGGGTCCGCGGCCGGCCGTACGTCACCACCGTGGCCTGCGGGGTGCTGTCGCTCGCGGCCCTGGGCGCGGCGTTCGAGCACAAGTCCGGGCGGGCGGGGTGGGCCGTGATGATGCTGCTCGGGCCGATCCTGGCGGCCCCGATGTGGTCGTTCTACGGGGGCACGGCGAGCGGGGCGGGGCGGCTGACGGCGTTCGCCGCGACCCGCCCGTTGGGGAACGTCGATCTGGTCGGGGCGAAAGTCCGGCTGGCGGGGGTGGCGACCCTGGCCGCGTGGGCGGTGACCTTCGGGGTCACGGCGGTTTGGCTCGCGTTCGCCGACAGCTACGCGCACCTGGGGCGGGTGTGGGGCCGGGCGGCGGAAATGTTCGGCACGCCCCGGGCAGTCGTCGGGGGCGTGCTCGTCGCGGTCGGGTCGGTCCTGATGACGTGGCGGATCCTGGTGAGTGGCCTGTGGGCCGGGCTCACCGGGCGCGGGTGGGTCGCCGCCACGCAGGCGGCGGTCGGGGTCCTGCTCGGGCTCCAGTTCCTGTACGAGTGGGTCATGTGGGACGTGGACGCGCAGCGGCGGGAGCGGATCCTTGCCCTGCTCCCGTGGGCCGCGGGGGTGGCCGTCGGGGCGAAGTTCCTGGTCGCCGGGTGGGCGATGCGGACCCTGGTCCGCCGCGGCGAGGTCCGGCCCGGGACGGCCGGGCGGCTCGTGGCCGGGTGGTGCCTGGCAGCGGCCGGGCTGTTCGGGCTGCTGTCGTGGCTCGTGCCGGCGGGGGTCGCCCCGGCTTACGGACTCGCGCTCGGGGTGACGCTCGCGCTGCCGCTCGCCCGGCTGGCGGTCTCGCCGGTAGCCCTGGGGTGGAACCGGCACGGGTGAATGCGGGCCGGCGGCGGCCGATAAGATGGGCCGGGAGGACCGTGCCCGCCCGGCGCCGCGACGCCCATGCCCGACACCCCGCCGCCGCCCTCCCCCGCGACCCCGGCCGCTGCCCCGACGGGCCACGGGCTGTGGGCCGCCCTCCGCGACACCACCTTCCGGTCGCTCCGCCACCGCAACTACCGCCGCTACTTCCTCGGCCAGATCGTCTCGTTCACCGGGTCGTGGATGCAGTCGGCCGCCCTCATGTGGCTGCTGTACGACCGGACCGGCGACCCGCGGTGGCCGGCCTGGCTGCTCGTGGCCCAGGTCGGGCCGACGCTGCTGTTCGGGCCGTGGGGCGGCGGGCTCGCCGACCGCGTCCCGAAGCGCCGCCTCATCCTCGTCACCCAGTCCGTGTTCCTCGCCCACGCCGTCCTGCTCACCCTCCTCGTCGCCGCCGACCTCGCCGCCCCGTGGCTCGTCCTCGGGTTGATGGCCGTGAGCGGGGTCGTCCAGGCCGCGGACCTGCCGGCACGGCTCGCGTTCGTCCCCGACCTCGTCCCGCGCGACGACCTGATCAACGCGGTCGGGCTGAACTCGCTCGTGTTCAACTCCGCCCGGGCGGTCGGGCCGGCGCTCGCCGCCGGCGTCTTCGCCACCACTGCCGCCGCAGCCGCTTACCTGCCCGCCGGCATGAACCCGGTCACGGCCGGGGCGGTCACGTGCTTCGCCTTGAACGCGGTCAGCTTCCTGGCGGTGCTGCTCGCCCTGCGCGGGATCGACGTGCCGGGGGGGGCGGGCGGGAGAACGGCCGCGGCCGGGTCGGCGTGGGACGGGGTGCGGTACCTGCGCGCCCACCCGGCGCTCGGCGGGCTGGTGCTCATGACCCTGGTCGTCTGCGTGTTCGGCTGGCCGCTGCTGACCATCCTCCCGGCCTACACGCGCCAGCACCTCGGCCGGGACGTGGAGACGTACGGCCTGTTGGTCAGCGCGGTCGGGGCCGGGGCGCTGCTGGGAGCGCTGACCACCGCCACGTTCGGGATGCCGGGCCGGCGGTGGGCGTTCCTGACCGCGGGGACCGCGGCGACCGCCGCCGGGCTGCTCGCGGTGTCGTCCGCCGGGCGGGCGCTGCCGGCGGCGGTCGGGTGCGCGGCGAGCGGGTTCGGGCTGATCCTATACCTGTCGACCGGGCAGTCGACGATGCAGCTCGCCGTCCCGGACGCGACGCGCGGGCGGGTGATGGCCCTGTGGGCGATGACGCTCAGCGCGAGCGCCCCGCTCGGGCACCTGATCGCCGGGCACGCGGTCGCAACCTTCGGGGTGGTGCCGGTGCTGACGGGGATGGCCGCCGGGGTCGGGGCGGCGGCGCTGGCGCTCGGCGCGATGCTGGCGTGGCGGGCCAGATAGCGCGTTCGGTGGCGGCGCGGCGGGTTGGTCTTGTGGCACAGGTCGGAGACCTGTGCCACAAGACCGGGCGTCACTTCTTGATCGACCGGCGGACCTCCTCGAGCTCCTTCGACAGCTTGTCGAGCCGCTTCAAGACCTCGTCCTGGTCCGCCGCCGGCTTCGCCGGCTTGACCGGCTCCTTCGCCCCGGGCTTCGCCTTCGCGTCGAGCGCCTTCTGGAGCGCCGCCATCAGGTCCTTCAGCTGGTCGACCTCCATCCGGTCGAACGGGAACCCGGGACCGAACCCGCCGCGGAAGTCCCAGTTCCCCATCCCCGGGCCGCCGAACCGGAGCCCGAACTCGCCCGGCCCGGCCGGCGCCGGCTTCGCCGCCCCGCCCTTCAGCTCCTTCAGCTTCGCCGCCAGCTCCGCCTCCTCCGCCTTCAGCCTCGCCAGCTTGTCCTCCAGCGCCTTCACCTGGTCGGCGGCCGGCTCGGGCTTCCGCTCCGGGTCGGCCTTCCGCTCCGGGCCGCGGTCCTTGTCGAACCCCCGGCCGCCCTTCCCGAACCCCGGCGGCTGGGCGGTCGCCGACCCGGCGAGCGCCACCAGCCCGGCCGCGACCGCCGCCACGAAGGACATCCGGCACGCACGGGACATCGCGTTCTCCTCGGTCGGGTCCCGCGGGAGAGGGCCGGGCTCAGGGGCGAAACCGGCCGGCGCGGGGGTGCCCGTGACGTGATTGTACGCCCCGCGCGATGAGGGCGCAGGGAGTGTGGCGCGCGGGGCGCCAAGGGTTTTCAACACCCCGGGAGCTCGAGCCGGAAGCACGCCCCGACCCCGCCGTCGGCCGGGCGGTAGGTGAGCTTCGCCCCGACCACCTCGGCCCACGACTTCGCCAGCGCCAGCCCCAGGCCCGCCCCGCCGGACGTGGCGTCAGCCGCCGCCCCCCGGCGGAACGGCTTGAAGACGGTCTTCCGCTCCCCGGCCGGCACCCCCGGCCCGCGGTCCTCCACCTCCAGCACCACCGCGCTCCCGGTCCCCGGCCTCGCCCACAGCCAGACCCGCCGGTCGGCCGCGTCCCGGGCGTACTTCCGGGCGTTGTCGATCAGGTTGCCGACGATCTGGGCGGCCATCCCGGGGTCGGTCCGCACCTCCCGGTCGGCCGGCAGGGTGGAGACGACGACCAGCTCCATCCCGTCCTGCGCGACCCGGTCGGCCCACGTCGCCCGGAGCGGGTCGAGCAGGTCGGACACCTTCACGAGGCGCACGTCGCCGCCCTTCCTCCGCTTCTCCAGCCGGGCGAAGTCGAGGACGTTGTCGATCAGCCGGTGGAGCCGGTCCGACTCGGTCGCCAGGGTGGTCAGGTACTCCTGCCGCTTCGCCTCGTCCTGGATCATCCCGCTGACCAGCAGGTCGAGGTACAGCCGGAGCGAGGTGAGCGGGGTGCGCAGCTCGTGGGTGACGGCGGACACGAACCGCATCCGCCGCTCGGCGTGGTCGACCAGCGTCCACCCGCTGAACCCCACGGCGGCGACGGCGAGGACGGCGGCCGCCCAGGCGGTCAAGAGCCCGATCCGCAGCGGGGTCCACCCGGCCGGCGGCGGGACCGGGTCGGGGCCGGGGTCGAGCTGCACCGGCAGGGCGGTCATGGCCCGGTCCGGGGACACCCCGTCCGGGTCCTTGACCGGCACCAGCCGGGCGTCGGGGAACAGGTCCTTCACCTCGTCCTGGAGGGCGGCCCGGAGCTTCGGCCAGTCGAGGACGACGCCCTGGTAGACCGTCTTGGTGTCGAACTTGGCGGCCCGGACGAGGACGAGGACGTCGGCCCCGCCGGGGTCGGTCACCCACTGCGGCCGCATCGACCCGAGGTGGACGGCGACCGGCGGCGGCTGGGACGGCCGGTCCTCGCCCGGCGGCGCCGCCGGCACGGCCGGCTTCGCCTCCGACTCACGGCCCTTCTCGTCCGCCCCCCTGCCCCGCCTCTCCTCCGCCGGGCCGGCCGACTTCTTCGCGTCGAGCTTCCGCTCGGCGTCGGCCGACTTCGAGAGCTCGGCGAGCCACTCGACCAGCGCCGCCGGGCTGCGGTCGGCCTCCCGCCAGGGCGTCGCCGGCGGGTCGCCCTTGCCCTCCTTCGCCTTGTCCTTCGCGGCGCCGAAGCCCCCACCGGGGCCGTCGGCGGGCGCGGCCGGGGGCGCCTGGGGCGCGGCCCCGGCCGCGGCGGGTGGGGCCGAGGTCGGCACGGCCGGCCCGCCCGGCCCGGTCGGCGGGGCGGGCTTGGCCGACGGGTCGGGCGGGCCGGCCGCCCGGTTCCGCGGGTCGGCGGGGGCCATCGTGTTCTGGTACACGCTGTTCCCGAGCGGCTGCTCGTTCGCCTTCACCGCGTCCTGCATCGCCTTGCCGACGGTCTGGGCGCGGTTCGGGTACTCGGCCCGGTCCGGCCCCTCCCGCTGCCCCCCGCGCGGCAACACCCGCCCGCCGTAGCCGGTGTTGCCCGCCGGGTTCGCCTTCCCGTCGCCCGGCCGCCGGTTGTTGTCGTCGGCGTCCTGGCGGAGGTTCTGGGTGTTCCCCGCCTGCTGCTGGGCGGCCTGGGCCTCGGGGCAGCGGGCGCACAGCTCGTGCCCGAACACCCGGAAGACGTCCGGGCCCGGGTCGGGGGCGGTCGTCGGCTTGACCGGGACGGGGTCGGTCGGGGGCGGGGGCTTGGGAGTCGGGGCCTGGGCGGGCGGCTCGGGCGGGTCGGGGTTCACCTCGGTGAACAGGTTGGCGGCGAGCGGCAGGGAGTTGTCCGGGATGGCCCGCTCGCGGGCGGCGAACGTCTCGCAGGCGACCGGCGCCGGGAACTTCCGGTTCAGGTCGGCGAGCACCTCCTCCCGCCCGCCGTACCAGTTCCGCCGCGGCAGGTCCGGCCACGCCCGGAGGGCCCGCTCCCCTTCGGCCCGGTCGGCCGGGGCCTGGTTCGACGCCCACCCGCCGTTCGGGGTGAGCTGGAAGTGGAGCCGCATCCACTCGGGCAGGGGGGCGGCGATGAGCGGGGTGGCGACCGCCCCGTACGGCCCGGCCGGGTCCGGGCAGTCGTAGTGGTAGAACGGCCGGCTGTCCTCGACCCCGAGGGCCGGGAGCATCCGCCCGTCGAGCCGCCACAGGGCGACCCGCAGGCTGTTCCCGAGTTCGGCCCGGGCGGCCGCCTCCCGCTGGGCCTGCTCGACCCCCAGGGCGGCGTGCGTCACCCACCCCAGCCCGGCGAACACCAGCCCGGCCACCAGCAGGAACACCACCGGCCAGCCGGCCCGGCCCAGGAACCGCCTCATCTGCCCCGTCCTCCGGACGGGGAGTGTGAGTGCGAGTGCGAGTGTGAGTCGAGGCCGGGACGACACCGGGTCTCGACTCACACTCGCACTCGCACTCACACTCCCCGGGATACGGACAGCGCGGGTCCGGCCATGTACCCGTGCGCCCGGACCGTGACGATCGCGTCCGGCTGATCGCCGCCCCCGTCGGGGGTCTTGAGCTTCGCCCGCAGCCGGGCCACGTGCATGTCCACCGCCCGCGTCTCCAGCCCGGCGGTGCCGATCCCCCAGACGCGGGACAGCAGCTCCTCCCGCGACACCGCCCGCTCCCGGTTACTCACCAGGTACTTGAGCAGGGCCGCCTCGGTCTCGGACAGGTCCGACCGGCCGCCGCCCGGCCACCGCACCTCGCGGCGGTCCAGGTCGATCGTCCCGCACCCGACCGCGACGAGGTGGACCTCGGGGACGGCCCGCATCGTCCGCCGCAGCAGGGCCTCGACCCGGGCGATCAACTCCTTGGCCGAGAACGGCTTGACCACGTAGTCGTCGGCCCCCATCTTCAGCCCGCGGACCCGGTCGTCCTCGCTCCCGCGGGCGGTCAGCAGGATGACCGGGCGGGTCGGGTTCGACCGCCGCAGCTCGGACAGGACGTCCAGCCCGTCCCGCTTCGGGAGCATGATGTCGAGCAGGACCAGGTCGACCCCGGCGGCCCCCGCCTCCCGGAGCCCGGCCCCGCCGTCCGGGGCCTCGGTCACCTCGTACCCGCTCAGCCGGAGGGCGTCGGACAGCCCGCGGCGGATCGCCGCCTCGTCCTCCACCACCACGATCCGGGCCTTCGGCATGGGACACCCCGCGCGGGCGTTCGGTGACGGGTCGGCGGAACCGGGAGCCGCCCGCAGATAAGACGAGCGGCGCGGCCATTCTGTTTGCGATAACCCGGTTTCCCCGACCCGGCCCGGGCGAACCCGGAGCCTGAGCGACGGGGTGGTTCGAGGCGCAACCCCGTCGCTCACGCTCCGGGTTCGCCACCGCCCCGCAACCCCGCCACCGGCTCACTTCGCCTGGAACGCCCCGATGTTCACGTTCTTGTCCAGCTCCATCTTGAACTCGTAGTCGATCGTCAGCGCCTTCTCCCCGTGCTGCTTCGGGTCCCGGTCACGTCCCACCGGAGCAGCCCCTTCGGCCTCTCGTCCCGGGCGTACACGGCCGGGGGCGGGGCCGCCCGGCGTTACTTGAACGTCTCGGTCGCGGCCCGGACCACGAACCCGGGCGCGAAGTACAGGGCCTCCTTCGGGACCGGGAGCTTGACGGTCTTCGGGGCCCGGCCGAGGTGGCCGGTGACGGTCACGGGCAGACCGTCGAGCTTGGCCAGCACGCCCTTCCACTTCTCCGCGTCCTCGCCGTCCAACCGGAAGTAGACGCGGATGGTCTCCTCCAGGCCGAACCCCTCGTCGCGGTACACCTCGACGTAGGGCGGGGCGTCAACCTTGAACACCACCGTGCCTTTCACCTCGGCCTTGATCGAGTCGAGTCCCCGGTCGTCCGCCCGTGCCGGCGCGGCGGCCGTGAGGATTCCGAAGGCGGCGACGGCGGCGCGGACGCGTGACATGACGGCACTCGGGTAGAGGGTGGCGCGGGCCGGGGGCGCCCTCGGCCCGCGGGGGTACTTACTTCTTCTCGCCCGGGACCTCGAACCCCTTCTCCTTGGCCTGGTCGCGGATCAGCCCCTTGACGGCCTCGTCCAGGGCCTTGTCGGCGTCGCTCCGCGGGGCCTTGGCCAGCTCGGCGTCGATCTGCTTCTGCCGCTTGGCGGACAGGTCGGCGATCTTCTTCTGGATGTCGGCCCGCTCGTCCGCCTTCTTCTTCAGGAACGCCAGCCGCTCCTCCGGCTTCAGCTTCTGCAGCTCGTCGCACAGGTCCTTTTCGTCGATCTTCGCCAGGTCGAAGTCCTTCTCTTTCATCTTGTCCACCAGGTCCCAGGTGCTGTTCTTGTACAGCGCCCCGGCCTTGGTCACGCTCCGCTCGACGGCGGCCGCCGCGCCGGCCCCGGGGCCCCCGGGGGCGGCGAAGGCGTTGGCGTCCTGCTTCAGCTGGTTCTCGGCCTTCCCCTTCCCGTCCTTCCCGTAGGCGACGTACGTCTTGTTCAGCTCCTCCCCGAGCTTGACGATCTGGTCGTCGAACTCGGTCTTCACCGTCACCTGCTTGGCGGCCTTGTTCTGGTCGATGTTCATGTACTTCCCGCCGGCGTCGACCGCGAACTTCTGCCACCCGGCCGCCTCCCCGTTCCCGCCCGGCCCGCAGTAGATGGTGTTCACCACCACCCCGAGCTTCTTCGCCTGGGCGGCGACGTCGCCGAGGGGGACCGCCTTGTCCTGGTCGACCGCCTCGTTCCCGGCGACGAAGATCATCCGCAGGGCGTTCTTGTCGTCGCTCCACTTCTGCTGGTCCAGCGCGGTCTTGCTGACCCGGGCGACCAGCTCCGTCCCGCCGGTGATCCGCAGCCCGTTCAAGGCCTTGTACACGTCGTCGAGGTCCTCCGTCAGGTCGACCTCCTTCCGCACCCACCCGGCGGCCGCCGGGTACTCGGCGGTCGACCCGCCGTAGCTGTACAGGGCGACCCGCAGGTTCGGGGTCGGCTTCAGCTTGGCCAACTCGTTGACGATGTCCCACAGCCGGAGCTTGGCCGAGTCGACCAGCCCGTTCATGCTCCCGGAGATGTCCAGGCACAGGACCAGGTCGATGGACGGGCCGGCGGCCGGGGCGGGCGGCGGGGCCGGCTTCTCGGCGGCCGGCTTGTCGTCGGCCCAGACCGGGGCGACGACCGTGCCGGCGGCGGCGGCCAGGAGGGCGGCCGCGAGCGGGGTGCGGACGGCGAGAGGCATCGGGGACTCCTCGATCGGGGAGCAGGCGGGCTGCGATAGACGCCACCCTTCCGACGCGATTGTAACGGCGACCGATTGGGGGTGCTGTAACGACTTGGTAACCAGGGCGAGCGGGGAGCGTGAGCCCCCTGATCGGCGCCCGGGACAGGGGGCTCACGCCCCCCGCTCGCCGTGCCGGTTCCTCCGGGTTTGTCCAAAGTTCCGAGTGTGCGGCGGCCGAAAGTTCTCCTGACGCGAACGGATCGCGCAGTCGTCGGGGGGGAACCATGAAGCGGACCGCGACCACGTTGGCACTATTGGCCGGGTTCGGCGGCGGGTGCGCCAGCCCCGGCGGGACGGCCAAGACGGAACCGGCCGGGTTCGGCACGGTCACCCGGGGCAAGCAGTTGGGCGGGTACCAGGGGCCGAACGGGGAGCCGGTGCTGGCGTCCGCCCGGGCGGCCGCCCCGGAGTCGTCCCCGATCCAGCCGGTGATGTTCCGCAAGGCCGGGACGCCGTCGGCGGCCGACTGCACCAGCTGCGCCCACGTCCCCGGCGGGCACGGGCTGAAGGACAAGGTCGGCGGGCACGGCGGGCTCCTCGGCCACGGCGGCGGGCTCGGGCCCGGCGGCCCGGGCGCCGGGGCGTACCCGCCCGGCCCGCCGCCCGGCGGCGGCATCCTGCCGGTGCCCGGGCAGGGCGCGCCCGGCGCGACCGCCGGGTACGGGGCGCTGGTCGGGGGCGGGAACCCGGCGCTGGCGAACGGGCGGGCGTCGATCAAGTTCACCGGCCCGGCCGGGATGAAGGTGACGTGGCAGCTGCCGGGCGGCGGGTTCCTCGACGAGGCCGGCGGGCTGACCGCCCCGAAGGAGTACAACTTCGTCCAGGGCCAGATCTACCGGCTGCGGCTGACGCAGATCCTGCCGACGTACCCGGGGAAGGCGTTCTACCCAACCCTGGAGGTCGCCCCGGCGAACCCGAAGTCGCTCAAGTTCCTGGCCCACTCGTCCGTCCCGGTCACGTTCACCGACGACGACTTCGGCCAGGCGGTGGCCGGGAACATGGTGGTGAAGGTGATCTACCTGCCGGACCGGGAGAACCAGGACTACCTGACGGTGGCCGGGGCCGAGGAGCTGAACTCGACCCGGCTGGAGCCGGGCGTCGACCCGGTGGCCGAGGCTCAGCGGCGCGGGACGGTGCTGGCGGTCGTCACCCTCGGGAACATCGACCTGGAGAACCGCACCTCGCCGGCGATCAACGCCCCGCCCGGCGGCGGGCTGGTCCCCCCCGGCGCGATGCTGGTCCCGCCGGGCGGGGCGATGACGCCCCCGCCCCCCCCGGGCGGGATGGGCGCCCTGACGCCGGGGTCGAGCACCGTCTCCGGCCGGCCGACCATGATGGCCCCGCCGGCGGCCCCGACCGCCCCGTCCGGGCCGGTCGCCCCCGGCCCGCTCCCGCCGGCCGTCGGCGGGAGGCCGACCACCCTGCCGGCGGTGAAGTAACCCGGGTCCGCGAGCCGATCTGACAACCAGCAGCCCACGGATCACGCGGTCCGTGGGCTTTCTCTCTGACCGGGGTCAGCCATGCACGTCGGAGTCCTTCCCCTGCTGGGGTCGCTGGCGGTCGGCGGCCCGGTCGCGCCCCCGACCTCCGGCGGCGTCCTGCCGGTCCCGGGCATGGGGCCGCCCGGCGCCGTCGCCGCGTTCGGGGCGATCGTCCCGCGCCCCGGACCCGGCCCCGGCGAGCCGCTCCCGGCCCCGGCCCCGCTGGTGGCCGCGAAGTTCCTCACCCCGAAGGGCGTCCGCGTCACGGCGTTCCCCGGGTCGGACCTGGCCCGGATGTACGACGCCCCGGCGGTGCTCGGCCTCCGCCCCGGGTACGTCTACCGGTTCGAGCTGTCGAACCTGCCGTACTTCCCGAACCTGGCCCTGTACCCCGAGGTCGAGCTGCGCGGGGTGCTGGTGCCGCGGCCCGGGATGAAGTACATGGACTACCCGATCCCGCTGACGTTCTCCCTCGCCGACCTCGCGCGGGCGGCCGGCGGGGCGGTCGTCACCAAGGTCATCTACCTCGAGGACCCGGAGAAGGCGATCCCGGCCGAGACCACGGCGGACGCCCCGATCGAGCTGCCGGACGACACCGAAACGGCCGCGTTCAGGGGCGCCCGGGAGAACGGTCGGCTGATGGCGGTCGTCCGGCTCGGGAACCGCAAGCCGCCGGCGGACGAGCTGCGGCGGGCGGCGGTCGACGGCACCATCCTGCTGCCGGGGGAGAAGTACCTGAAGGCGCCGGCCGCGCCGCCGGCGTTCGAGTTCTGGGGCGTCCCGCTGTTCGACCCGATCCTCGGGCCGCGCGGGCCGAAGGAGGAGTGCCTGGTCAACGGGGACGACAAGGGGGCGGCGCTCGGGATCGGGCCGGGCGGGGTGCTCGGCGGGCTGGACGTGACCGACGTCGGGGTGGAGTACACGTCCGGCGGGAAGCGGAAGGTGACGACCTCGTGCGTGGTCTGCATCTGCGCCCCGCGGTACGTGATCCGCCGGGTCGAGTTGCTCCCGGTCGGGATCCTGGAGCGGGTCGGGCCGGTCGCCCACGTCGGCCGGGAGCGGCCGCTCGGGTTCGTCGAGCTGGCCCCGCCGGGGGCGGTCGTCGGCCGGGAGAAGCCGACCGAGTTCGTCGGCCGGGTCCGCCCGTCGGCCTACGTCGGGCAGGTCGGCACCTCGCTGTTCATCGGGACGACCCGGCCGACCGCGGTGGCCCAGGTGTTCGGGGTGAAGGTGGAGGCGACATACGTCGAGCCGGTGCAGCTGACCGCGTACCCGACGCTCTGCCCGCTGACGGTGACGAAGGTGGTGGACCCGCCGGGGGCGAAGCAGTCCGGGGACGTGGTGACGATCACCATCCGGTACTCGAACACCGGGGCGAAGCCGGCCGACGACCTGGTGGTGAGCGACAGCCTGAGCGCCCGGCTGGAGTACGTGGCGGGGTCGGCGCAGTCGGACCGGGCGGCGAACTTCACGACGGCGGAGAACGAGGCCGGGTCGGTGGTGCTGCGGTGGGAGTTGCCCGGGACGCTGCTCCCGGGGCAGAGCGGGACGATCAAGTTCAAGGCGAAGGTGCGCTGACCGCGGGTCGGTCGGGAAGCGAACACGCCCGGGGCACCCGCCCCGGGCGTGTTCGTTCACCGGCGCCCGGCGGTCAGGCGAGGGCGGCGAACACCACGTCGTCGACCAGGGCGGTGGCGTCGCCCCCGTCCCCGCCGACGTCGAACCCCTCCAGCCGCAGGGTGTGGGCCCCGGCGGACAGGGCGAACGACGCGGTGGTGAACTGCTGGTACCCGGCCCCGGCCGGGGTGAAGGTGCCGCGGACCACCCCGTCCACCACGACCCGGACGGCCTGCGGCCCGCCGGGGTTGAAGTTCCCCCGCTGGGCCGCCCGGAGCGACACCGCGTACGTCCCGGCCGCCAGCCCGGTCACCACCTGGGTGGCCGACCCGGCCCCCTGGAGGAACGCCACCTGGCCGCCCTCCGGGGCGCCCGGGTTGCCGGCGGTGAACCCGCTCCCGTTCCCGCTCACCCCCGACCCGCTCCCGCCGGCCAGGGCGGTGAACGTCCACCCCGCCCCGCCCGGGTTGTACTGGAAGCCCCCGGCCCCCACCCCCGGGGCCTCGAACCCGGCGTTCGCCACCGGGACCGGGGCCGGCGGCGGGGACCCCGGGACGATCTCGACCAGGTCGACGAGGGCGGTCCGGTCGCCGGCCCCGCCGACCCCCTCCAGCCGCACCTCCGGCGTCCCGGCCGCCGACAGTGTGAACCCGGCGGTGGTGAACGTCTGGTAGGCGGCCCCGGCCGGGGTGAACGTCCCGAGCACGGTGCCCCCGACCACCACGCGGACGGCCTGCGGCCCGGCGTTGAAGTTCCCCCGCTGGGCCGCCCGGAACCGGACCTGGTAGGTGCCCGCGGCCAGGCTCACCGTCTGGGACACCGTCCCGGTGTTCTGGACGAACGCCACCTGCCCGCCGTCCGGGGCGGCCGGGTTCCCGCTCGTGAACCCCGACCCGTTCCCGCTCACCCCGCTCGACGCGGAGAACGTCCAGCCGGCCCCGGCCGGGTTGTACTGGAAGTTCCCGGCCCCGACGGCCGGGGCCTCGAACCCGGCGTTCGCCAGCATGCCCGGGACCGGCGGCGGGGACGCCGGGGCGACGGCGACCCCGTCCACGAGGGCGGTGCTGTCGCCTCCGGTCAGTCCCTCGAGCCGCAGGGTGTGGGTCCCGGCGGCGACGGTGAACGTGGAGGAGGTGAACGTCTGGTAGCTCGCCCCGGCCGGGGTGAACTGGCCGACCGACACCCCGTCCACCAGCACCCGGACGGTCTGGTTCCCGCCCGGGTTGAAGTTCCCGCGCTGGGCCGCCCGGAGGGTGACGGCGTACGTCCCCGCGGCCAGGGTGAAGGTCTGGGTGGCGGACGCGGTGTTCTGGATGAAGGCGACCTGCCCGCCCTCGGGGGCGGTCGGGTTGCCGGCGGTGAAGCCCGAGGCGTTCCCCGACACCCCGGCCCCGCCGGCGTACGCCCACGCGGACCCGGTCGGGGTGTAGACGAACTGCCCGGCCCCGACCGCCGGGGCCTCGAACCCGCCGTCGCCGATCCCGACCGGTGGCGGGGGCGGGGGCGGGGGCGGGGGCGGGGGCGGAGGCGGCGGTGGCGGGGGCGGAGGGGGCGGCGGCGAAGCAGTGATGAGCTTGGAGAGGAAGGCGTCGTTGCCCCCCGCGCTGGTCAGGTTGGCGGTGCCGGTGCCGGGGTCGAAGTCGGCCGTGCCGTTGAAGTATCCGGCGGAGTACACGTTCCCCGCCCCGTCCACCGCCACCTCAGAGGAGATGTCGGTGCCCGCCCCCCCGAGGCGGCGGGCCCAGACGAAGCCCCCGCCCGCGTCCAGCTTCGCCGCGAACGCGTCGTTGCCGCCGGCGCTGGTCAGGTTCGCCGTCCCGGCACCCGGGTCGAAGTCGGCCGTGCCCTCGAACCCGCCGCCGACGTACACCCCCCCGACCCCGTCCACCGCCACGTTGAGGGCGGCGTCGTTCCCCGCCCCGCCGAGGCGGCGGGCCCAGACGAAGTTCCCCCCCGCGTCCAGCTTCGACACGAACGCGTCGCTGCCGCCGGCGCTGGTCAGGTTGAACGTCCCGGCCCCGGGGTCGAAGTCCGCGGTGCCGTCGAACACGCCGGCGGTATGCACGTTCCCCGCCCCGTCCACCGCCACCCCGTAGGCGATGTCGCTACCCGCGCCCCCGAGGCGGCGGGCCCAGACGAAGCCCCCGCCCGCGTCCAGCTTCGCCGCGAACGCGTCGTTGCCCCCCGCGCTGGTCAGGTTGGCCGTGCCGGTGCCGGGGTCGAAGTCGGCCGTCCCCTGGAACAGGCCGGTGGTGTGCACGTTCCCCGCCCCGTCCACCGCCACCCCGTAGGCTTGGTCGGTGCCCGCCCCGCCGAGGCGGCGGGCCCAGACGAAGTTCCCGCCCGCGTCCAGCTTCGACACGAACGCGTCGTTGGCGCCGGCGCTGGTCAGGTTCGCCGTCCCGGCCCCGGGGTCGAAGTCGGCCGTCCCCTGGAACCAGCCGGTGGTGTGTACGTTCCCGGCCCCGTCCACCGCCACCCCGAAGGCGATGTCGCTGAGTGCGCCCCCGAGGCGGCGGGCCCAGACGAAGTTCCCGCCCGCGTCCAGCTTCGACACGAACACGTCGCCGCTGCCGGCGCTGGTCAGGTTGGCCGTCCCGGCCCCGGGGTCGAAGTCGGCCGTGCCGTCGAAGTGCCCGACGGTGTACACGTTCCCGGCCCCGTCCACCGCCACCTGGTTGCTGATCACGCGGTCGGGGCCGCCCAGGCGGCGGACCCACACGAGCGCGCCCGCGGGCGAGTACTTGGCCACGAACGAGTTGTACGTGCCGGCGGCCCCCTGGGCGGTCAGGGCGGCGGTGCCGGGGCCGGGGTCGAAGTCGACCGTGCCCTGGAAGTAGCCGGTGACGTACACGTTCCCGGCGGCATCGGTGGCGACCCCGGTGGCGGTATCGTCCCCGGCCGCCCCGACTCGCAGGCCGAACCCGAACGGCCCCGACACGATGTCCGGTCCGCCACCGCCCGGCAGGTCGTCGTTCTGGATCGTGTAGGTGTGGACCGTGTTCGCCCCGAGGGTGGCGTTCACCGGGCTGGACAGCGTCACCTGCACCGTCTCGTCCCCCTCGACGAGGGCGTCGTTGACGACGCTGAGCGAGATGGTCTTGGCGGTCTCGCCCGGAACGAACGTCAGGGTGCCGTCGGCCAGCGTGTAGTCGGTCCCGCGGGTGGCGCTGCCGCCCGTCACCGTGTAGTTCACCGTCACGGCCTGGGTCGACGCCGCGGATAGGGCGACGACCAGGCCGACCGGGGTGGCGGACTCCGGCCCGGCCGAGGCGGCGGCCGCGAAGCCGACGCTCGGCGAGCTGACGCTGAAGATCCTGGCCTCGAACGCCCCGACCGCGATCGCCCGCGACCCGTCCGGGCTGACCGCCACGCTGTCGTTCGCCGCCCCGGCGCTGGTCGTGGCGTACGACCCGATCTGGGCCCCGTCGCTGAGCCGGTAGAAGGTGACCGCCAGCCCGGCCCGCACCAGAGCGTAGCGGCCGTCGGCGGAGACGGCCACGTCCTGCACCGGGCTGTTCAGCGTCTGGGTGGCGAGCAGGACGGGGGCCGAGCCGGTGGTGTCGAAGATCTTGGCCTCGAACGCCCCGACGGCGATCGCGCGGGTGCCGTCCGGGCTGACCGCCACGCTGTCGTTCGCCGCCCCCTCGCTGGTCGTCGCGAACGACCCGGCCAGGGCGCCGTCACTGAGCCGGTAGAAGGTGACCGCCAGGGCCTGGCGGACGACCGCGAACCGCCCGTCCCCCGTCACCTCGACGTCCTGCACCGGGCTGTTCAGGGTCTGGGTCGCCAGCAGCGTCGGGGTCGCGCCGGCGGTGTTGAAGATCTTCGCCTCGAACCCCCCGATCGCGACCGCGCGGGCGCCGTCCCGGCTGACCGCCACGCTGTCGTTCTGGCCGCCCGTGCTGGTGGTCGCGAACGCCCCGACCCGGACCCCGTCGGACAGCCGGAAGAAGTCCACCGACAGCCCCTGCCGCACCACCGCGAAGCGGTTGTCGGCCGAGATTTCGACGTCGTGGACCGGGCTGTTCAGGGTCTGGGTGGCGAGCAGCACCGGGGTGGCCCCGGCGGTGCTGAAGATCTTCGCCTCGAACCCCCCGATCGCGATGGCCCGGGTGCCGTCCGGGCTGACGACCACGCTGTCGTTCTGGCCGCCGGTGCTGGAGGTCGCGAACGAGCCGGTGCGCACCCCGTCGCTGAGCCGGAAGAACTCCACCGACAGCCCCTGGCGGACGACCGCGAACCGCCCGTCCGACGAGACGGCGACGTCCTGCACCGGGCTGTTCAGCGTCTGGGTGGCGAGCAGGACGGGGACCGAGCCGGTGGTGTCGAAGATCTTCGCCTCGAACGCCCCGACGGCGATCGCGCGGGTGCCGTCCGGGCTGACCGCCACGCTGTCGTTCGCGGCCCCGGCGCTGGTGGTCGCGAACGACCCGACCCGGACCCCGTCACTCAGTCGGAAGAAGTCCACCGCCAGCCCTTGCCGGACGACCGCGAACCGGCCGTCGCCGGTCACCTCCACGTCCTGCACCGGGCTGTTCAGGGTCTGGGTCGACAGGGGGCTGACGACCGCGGACAGGACGGCACGCTCCTCCAGTTGCTCCACCCCGAGCCGCGGGCGGCGGGGCGGCTTGCGGCGCTTCGTCCCGGCCTCGGGGCGGCCGCGGAGGTACGACAAGGTCGCGTCGAGCAGGCGCTTCATCTCGGTCTCCCGGGAAGGGTGGGCACCTCCCGTGCGGACGGCGGCCGACCCGGGGCCGCGGAATCGCGCCGGATTTCCGCCCCGGGCGCGGCGGCCTTGATTCCCCAATGCCGCAGCGGTACGATCCTCCCATCAAACGGTGCCGATCCCCGGCCGGAGGCCCGGTGTCCGCCGACCCGTCCCACCTGACCACCCTCCTCTGCCGGGCCGGGGCGGGCGACCGGGACGCGGCCGACCACCTCTTCCGCCTGGTCGAGGGCGAGCTCCGGGCCCGGGCCCGGGCCTACCTCCGCCGCGAGCAGCCCGGCCACCTCCTCCAGACCACCGTGCTGATCGACGGGGCGTTCCAGCAGCTCGTCGGCCGGGCCGACATCTCGTGGGAGAGCCGGGCCCAGTTCTACCGGTACGCCGCCCGGGCGATGCGCCACCTGCTGGTCGACCACGCCCGGGAGCGGGTCTGTCGGGAGAACGCCACCGGCGGCCGCCCGGCCCCGCTCGCCGAAGTCCCCGACCCGCCCGGCCCCGGCGGGCTCGACCCGCCCACCCTGCTGGCGGTCCACGACGCCCTCGACCGCCTCGCCGGCGCCCTGCCGGACCTGTTCGAGGTGGTCGAGCTGCACGTCTTCGGCGGGTGGCAGCTGAAGGAGATCGCCGACGACGTGCTCGGCATCGAGTACGGCCGGGTCAAGCGCCGCTGGGAGCGGGCCCGGGCCTGGCTCCACCGCGAGCTGCACGGGGCGACCGATGGACGCTGACCGCCGGGCCCGGGCCGACGAGCTGCTCGACCGGGCCCTCGACCTCCCCCCGGCCGACCGGGCCGGGTACCTGGCCGCCGCCTGCCCCGGGGACCCGACCCTGCGGGCGGCCGTCGAGTCGCTGGTGGCCCACGCCGAGCGGGCCGACGCCGACGGGTTCCTCCGCGACCCGACCCCCCTCCCGCCCCGCCCGGCCGCCCCGCGCCCGACCGTGCCCGGGTACGAGGTGGTGCGGGAGTTGGGGCGCGGCGGGGCCGGGGTGGTGTACCTGGCCCGGCAGGTCGGGGTCCGCCGGCTCGTCGCCCTCAAGGTGATCGGGAGCGGGCGGTTCGCCGGCCCGGACGAGCGGGCCCGGTTCCGACGGGAGGCCGAGGCGGCCGGCCGGCTCCGGCACCCCCACATCGTCGCCGTGCACGACGTGGGGGAGCAGGACGGGTGCCCGTACCTGGCCCTGGAGTACGTCCCGGGCGGCACCCTGGCCCGGCACCTCGCCGACGCCCCGCTCCCCGCCCGGGCCGCGGCCGAGCTGGTCGAGACGCTGGCCCGGGCCGTCGACCACGCCCACCAGCACGGGGTCGTCCACCGCGACCTGAAGCCGGCGAACATCCTGCTGACGGGTGGCGGGGTGGCGGGGTGGCGGGGTGGCGAGAAGGCCGAAGACGTCACCCCGCCACCCCACCACCTTGTCCCGAAGGTGGCCGACTTCGGGCTGGCGTGGGTGTCCGGGGACGTGTCCGCCCCGACCCGGACCGGGGCGGTGATGGGCACCCCAAGCTACATGGCCCCGGAGCAGGCGGCCGGCGACCCCCGGCGGGTCGGGCCGGCGGCCGACGGGTACGCCCTCGGGGCGGTCCTGTACGAGTGCCTGACCGGCCGCCCGCCGTTCCGGGCGGCGACGGCGGCGGAGACGCTCTTGCAGGTCCGGGACGCCGACCCGGTGCCGCCGTCCCGGCTCCAGCCGGGGGTGCCGCGGGACCTGGAGACCGTCTGCCTGAAGTGCCTGGGGAAGGACCCGGACCGGCGGTACGCGACGGCCGGCGAGCTGGCCGACGACCTCCGCCGGTTCCGGGACGGGCGGCCGGTCCGGGCGCGGCCGGCGGGGGCGGCCGAGCGGGCGTGGCGGTGGGCCCGGCGGAACCCGGCGCTGACCGCGGCGGGGGCGGTGGCGGGGCTGGCGGTGGCGGGGGTGGTCGGCGTCTCGGTCGCGTTCGGGGTGACTCATACCGGCTTTCGTTAAACCCTTACGAATCCAAGCGGACCGCCCAGTGGAATCCGACGGCCCCCAGGACGGTCTCCCGGTCCTCCGCCAGCCGCCGGCACCGCCGGACGACCCGGCGGTGGAGGTCGGCCAGGCGGTCGAACGTGTCGTTCGCCACGGCCTCCCGGACCAGCGCCCAGAACGGCTCGACCGGCTGCAACTCCGGGGTACACGGGGGGAGGAAGTGGAGCCGGACGTTCGCCGGGACGGCCAGCCGCTTGGCGGTGTGCCACCCGGCGTTGTCTACCACCACCACCAGCACCCTCGTCCCGCCCGGGTCGGCGCGGGCGGCGAACGCGGCGAGGGCGTCGGCCATCCGCCCCACGTTCACCCGGGGGAGGATGACCGTGAGCGTCTCCCCGGTCTTCGGCCGGGCGAACCCGTACACGTACAGCCACTCGTACTTGGTCCGCCCGGACGAAGTCGGCCGGCGGCCCTTGAGCCACCACACCCGGCGGGTGATGGGCTTCAGCCCGAGCCGGGCCTCGTCCTCGGCCCACACCTCGACCGGCTTGCCGGGGTTCGCCGCCCGCAGCCGCCTCACCCGCCGCCGCAAGTTTTTTTCCAGGCCCGCCGGGCCGGGGGGTCGGCCGCCTTCGGGTGGCTCGGGCGGGGGACCTGGAGTGTGAACCCGAGGTCCCGCAGCCACCGCCACCCGGTCACCGGGCCGACGGGCACGGCCCACCGGGTCTTGACGTACCGGGCGACCTTCGGGCCGGTCCACACCCCGCCGTCCGGCGGCCGCTTCTGGGGGGCGGCGTACAGGGCGTCCCGCCGCCGGGCCGTCAGCCTCGGGTCGGACCCGTTGCCCTTCCGCCGGTCGGCGACTCCCTCGGGGCCGTGGGCGTTCCACCGGTGGAGGACGGCCCGGACGGTCACCGCCGATAGCCCGACCACGTCCGCCACCTGGGCCGGGGTGCGGAGGGCGTCGGTCCGGGCCAGGAGCCAGAGGGCGTGCCACCGGGGCTTCTCGACCGGGTGCCGGCACGACACGTACCGGTACCGCAGCTTGGGCACCGGCAGGTGTCGGGTGAACGGGATGCGGACCATCGGATTCCCTCCCGCGCCGTAGGTTCGCGGGTCAGCATAGGGAATCAGAGAAAGTCGGTATCAGGCGCGGGACGCCGACCGCCTGGCCCTCGCGGCCCGGGACCTGTCCGAGGCCAACGCCGGGCTGGCCAAGGGGCGGGACCTGGCCGAGGCCCGGCGGGCGGAGGCCGAGCAGGCGACCCGGGCCGAGCGGGAGGCCAAGACTCAAACCGAGAAGCGGCTCGGGCAGATCGAGCGCGGGAACGACGTCCTCGGGTCGATCTTCGCCGACCTCGACCCGTGGGCCGAGGAGCGGGAGGGCCGGCCGCTCCGGGCGATCCTGGCCGACCGGCTGGACAAGGCCGTCGCCGCCCTCGACGCCGAGGCGGTCGGGGACCCGTTGGCCGTGGCACGGCTGCAGAACAGGCTCGGGGCGTCGCTGATCGGGCTGGGGTTCCCGGACAGGGCGGTCGACCTTCTCCGCCGGGCGCGGGACACATTCGCCGCCCGGCTCGGCCCGGACCACCCGGACGCCCTGACCGCCCTCGGCAACCTGGCGACGGTGTACCGGGACGCCGGGCGGGCGAAGGAGGCCGTCGAGCTGGGCGAGGAGTGTCTGACCCGGTGGCGGGCGCGGCACGGCCCGGACCACCCGGACGCCCTGGCCGCCCTGAACAACTTGGCGGAGTGCCACCGCGCCGCCGGGCGGCCGGAGAAGGCCCTCCCCCTGGCCGAGGACTGCCTCCGGCGGCTGCGGGCCCGGGTCGGCCCGGACCACCCGCACGTGATGCCCGCGACGTTCAACCTGGCGCTCACGTACCGGGCCGTCTGGCGGCCCGAGCAGGCCGTGCCGCTGTTCGAGGAGGAACTGCGGCTGAGCCGCGACCGGCACGGCCCGGACCACCCCCACACCCTCGGCCGGCTCGACCACCTGAGCGGGTACTACAGCTCACTCGGGCGGCACGCGGACGCCGCCCGGGTCCAGCACGAGCGGCTCGCGGCCCAGCGGCGGAGGCTCCCGGCGGACAGCCCGGCGCTGGCCGCCGAGCTGTCCCTCCTCGGCTCCTCCCTGCTCTCCGCCGGGCAGTTCAGCGAGGCCGAGCCGGTGCTCCGCGAGTGCCTGGGAATCCTCGACCGGAAGGTGCCCGGGGTGTGGGCCCGGTTCGCGGTCCGGTCTCAGCTCGGCGGGGCGTTGCTCGGGCTGGGCCGGTACGCCGACGCCGAGCCGCTGCTCCTCTCCTTTTACGACGGGACGACCCGGCACGAGCGGGCGACCCCGCCGCGGGGCCCGACCCGGTCGCCCGAGGTCGCGGACCGGTTGGTCGATCTGTACGTCGCGTGGAGCAAGCCGGCCGAGGCGGCGAAGTGGCGGGCGGAGCGCGCCAAGTACCCGTTCGTCGCCCCCGCCCCGCGGCCGAAGGGGTAACTGCCCGACTCGCGGATTGGCTGCCACCCGGGCCGCCTTGCCGCCATCTCGCCCCGATCCGACCTGTCGCGAGCGGCGGTCACGGCGCCAGGGCGAAGTCGTGGGTCGCCTTGTCGGCGGCCACGTCCGCGGCCAGCCCGGACGTGGCCGTGCTGTGGTACTTCCGGGGGATGTCCTTCACCTTCTTGTACGTCGGGTTCGGGACCCCGCTGCTGGCGTCCACCAGGTACGGCGGGGTGACCACCACCCTGTAGCTCCCGGCGAACAGCTCGGCCTCGTAGCTGCCGTCCGGCCGCAGGTCTACCTGCGCCCCCCGGCCGGTCCGCTCGTCGGTGAACTGGACCGACCCCTCGGCCACCGGCCGGCCCTGGAAGGTGACCGTCCCCTTCGCCGCGACCGGCTTCTCCTCGGCCGCGCACCCGGCCAGCGCCGCCAGCGGCACCGCGCACACCCAGCCGCGAGAACGGACCCGCATGGCGACCTCTGGTAGGGCCGGCCGCCCGGGGGGAGCGGCCGGGGGTGGGGACTCGACCGGCCGGCGGCCGGTCAGGGCAGGTTGACCACCTGGCCGTCGTCGACGTCGACGGCGTTTTGGAGGGTGAGCAGGTCGACCTGGTCGGTCAGGAACGAGACCGACCCGTCGGCCCGGAGGACGTTCACCCCGCCCGGGTGGGCGGACGCCAGCGGGGTGTTGCAGTTCGGGCCGAGCTGCCAGTTGGCGGTGACCGGCGGGTTCGGGGCCTGGCGGACGGTGGTCACGTTGAAGCACCGGCAGTCGGTGTCGATCCCGTTCTGGTCGTGCGCCCCGGTCGCCGACCAGGTCCCGTCCCCGCTCGGCACCCGGGAGCTCTTCGCCCCCATCGTCAGCCCGCTGTCCACGACCGCCGTCCGGTTCTGGGTGTTGCCCCGCAGGTACGCCGACTGCTCGGCGATCATGACCGTGTTCGACAGCCCGTCGGTGATGGAGGCGATGGCCCGGGCCCGGGCCCCCGGGAAGGTCCCGCCGGCCGAGTGGTGGGCCGACCCGGTCGGCAGGGTCCGGTCGGTGGTCCGGTGGTTACTGCTGCCGGCCAGGGCGACGTAGCTGCCCCACTGGAACTCCCACCTCCCGCCGGTCGCGGCGACGGTCACGGTCTGGGTCGGCGGCAGGTTGGACGACGGGCACCGCCAGATCTTCGGCCGCAGGTCCCGGACGACCGCCCGCTTCTGGTCCATCTCGGCCGTCGGGGCGGTGGCGGTGCCCATCCACCAGCTCGACCCCTGGCTGAACGCGGCCGTCCCGTTCTGGGGCAGGGCGTTGTACGAGTTCCCCTGCTCGACGAACTCGGCGGTCACCCACCAGAAGGACGCCCCGTGCGCCCCGCTCGCCGGGCCGTTCAACCGGGTCTGGGGCGGGAGGGTGCCGTACGCGGACTGGTAGTTGTGGACGGCGATCCCGAACTGCTTCAGGTTATTGCTGCACTGGATCCGGGCGGCCGCCTCGCGGACCTTCTGGACGGCCGGCAGCAGCAGGCCGATGAGCACCGCGATGATCGCGATGACCACGAGGAGTTCGATCAGGGTGAAGGCGCGGCGGTGGCGGAGAGGGGGCATGATGAAACATCCCGTCGGTGGAGCCGCCGCTCCGACCGGTACGTAGTCCGACGGGGAGGGGCGGGGAGAGCGTCCCATCAACAACCCTCGCCGTCCGCGGCCGGCGGCCGACACGCCCGCGCGATTTTTTCCGGCCGCCCCCGTTCGGGGACGCGCGTTGCGGCCGCCGGTGGGGTGAAGTAGACTGCACCCGCAGCCGCCGTCCGCCTCCTCCCCCGGCGCGCCCCGATGCAGCCCGACCCGTCCGACGCCTCGGTCACCCAGTGGCTCGACCGGCTCAAGGCCGGCGACCCCGGCGCCGCCCGGTTCCTGTGGGACCGGTACTTCCGGCACATGCTGGCCCAGGCCCGGGCGCGGCTCCGCGGGGCGCCCGGGAAGGCCGTCGAGGACGAGGAGGACGTCGCCCTCAGCGCGTTCAAGAGCTTCTGCCGGGCGGCCGGGAACGGCGGGTTCCCGCTCCTGGCCGACCGGTCCGACCTGTGGCCGCTGCTCGTCACCCTGACCGAGCGGAAGGCGGTCGACCTGATCCGCCGGGCCCACCGGCTGAAGCGGGGCGGCGGGGCCGCGGCCGGGGTGCTCGACCCGGACGGGACGCCGGACCCGTCCCCCCCGCCGGACTTCGCCGCGGCCCTCGCCGACGAGTGCGAGCGGTGGCTGGACCGGCTCCGCGACCCGGTCCTGCGGCAGGTCGCGGTCCTGCGGATGGAGGGGTACTCGGTGGACGAGGTGGCCGCCCGGCTCGGGTGCGTCCCGCGGACGGTCGAGCGGAAGCTGGCCGTGATCCGCCAGATCTGGGAGGCGGCCGCCCGTGAGCCCGGCCGATGAGGTGAGTTCCGACCCTCTGTAGCCGGCCTCTGTGAGGCCGGTGGTCCGCGGCGCGTGTCGCACCGGGGTCACACGCCCCGGCTACAGAACAGAACCCGCACAGCACGGCATGAGCCACACCGACGACGCCCCGTTCGCCGGGCTGACCGAGTCCGCCGTCCGGGCGGCCGACCGGGCGTGCGACCGGTTCGAGGCCGCCTGGCGGGCCGGCCCCCGCCCGCGGATCGAGGAGTTCTGGGGGCCGGACGCGCCCGGCCGCACCGCCCTGCTGAAGGAACTCGTCCGGATCGACCTGTCCTACCGCCTCCGGCTTGGCGAGCGGCCGACGTCCGCCGAGTACGGCGCCCGGTTCCCCCGCCTCGACCCCGGGTGGCTGGCCGACGCCTGCGGCCGGCCGGACCCGCCCCGGCGGGTCGGCCGGTTCGAGCTGGTCGAGCGGGTCGGGGCCGGGGCGTTCGGGACGGTCTGGCGGGCGACCGACACCCGGCTCGGGCGGACGGTGGCGCTGAAGGTCGCCCACCCCGGGCTGCTCGGGGCCCCGGAGCTGCGCGAGCGGTTCCTCCGCGAGGCCCGGGCGGTCGCCCGCCTTCAGCACCCCGGGATCGTCGCCGTCCACGAGGTGGCCGAACTCGACGGGGTGCCGGTTCTGGTCCTCGACTTCGTCGAGGGGACGTCGCTCCGGGCGCTGATCCGGGCCGGCCGGGTGTCCGCCCGGGACGCGGCCGCCCTGGTCGCCGGCATCGCCGACGCGCTCGGCCACGCCCACGCGGCCGGACTGGTCCACCGGGACGTGAAGCCGGCGAACGTGATCGTCGCCCCGGGGCCGGGGGCCGGGGTGCCGCGGGTGGTGGACTTCGGGCTGGTCCTGCCGGACCGCCCGGACGTGACCGTGACCGCGGCCGGGGAGGTGGTCGGGACCCCGGCGTACATGTCCCCCGAGCAGGCCCGCGGCGACGCCCACGCGGCCGACGCCCGGACCGACGTGTACGGCCTCGGGGCGGTGATGTACGAGTTGCTGACCGGGGAGGTGCCGTTCCGCGGGAGCCGGGCGATGCTGCTCCGGCAGGTACTGACCGAGGACCCGGTGCCGCCCCGGCGGGTGAACCACACCGTCCCCCGGGACCTGGAGACGGTGTGCCTGAAGTGCCTGGCGAAGGAGCCGCACCGGCGGTACCCGACCGGGGCCGAATTGGCCGCCGACCTGCGGCGGTTCCTGGCCGGCCGGCCGGTGTCCGCCCGGCCGCCGCGGGCGTGGGAGCGGGCCGCGTACTGGGCCCGCCGGCGGCCGACCGCGGCGGCCCTGTGGGCGGTCACCGCGGTCGCCCTGGCCGCCCTCGGCGGCGGGGCGGTGGGCCTCGCCGACCGGGCCCGGCTGCGGACGGCTTACGCCCACTCGGAGGACGCCCGCGCCCAGGCCGAGACCGCCCGGGCAGCGGAGGCCGAGCAGCGGGCGGCGGCCGAGGGGAGCCTGTACGGGCGGAACGTGGTGCTGGCCGCCCGGGAGTGGGCGGCCGGGAACGCCGGCCGGGTCGAAGCGCTACTGGCCGAGTGCCCGCCGGCCCGCCGCGGGTGGGAGTGGGACTACCTGAGCGGGCTGACCCGCCGGGACCTCCTCACCCTGCGACCCGACAGCCCGGCCGGCGGCCGGGCGTGGTCGGTTAGCGGGGTCGCTTACGCCCCAGGCGGGACACGGCTGGCTGCCGTCGGGCGGGACGGGTCGGTGACGCTGTGGGACGCGGACGCCGGGGCGGTCGTGTGGCAGGTCCCGCCGTCGACGGGGAAGAGTTGCCGGGCGGTCGCGTTCGCACCCGACGGCCGGCTGGTGGCCGCGGCCGAGGAGTCTTCCCCGACGTCCCACGTCGTCCTGATCGACGCCGGGACCGGGGCGGTGGTCCGGCGGCTGCCGCTCGGCCCGCCGGGGTGCGCGTGCGTGGCGTTCAGCCCGGACGGCCGGCTGGTCGCGGCCGGGTCGGCGGAGCGCGCCTGGTCGTACTCGGTCCGGGTGCGGACCCGGGACCTGCTCCGCCACCGGGTGGTGGTCTGGGAGGCCGCGACCGGGCGGGAGGTCGCCTCCCTCGCCGGCGACGACATGGACGTGCTCGGGATCGCGTTCACCCGGGACGGGCGGTCCCTGGCGGCCGCGTGCGGCATCCTCCCGCCGTCCCCGTTCGCCGCCCGGCCCGGCCGGGTCGACGTGTGGGACTGGGCGGCCCGGAGGAAGACGGCCGAGCTGACCGGGCACGCCGGGGCGGTCACCGCCGTCGCGGTCGCCCCGGACGGGACGTTGGTGTCGGCCGGGTGGGACCAGACGGCCCGGGTGTGGGACCTCGCCGCCGGCCGCCCGGCGGCCGTCCTCCGCGGCCACCAGGGGGCGGTCCACGCGGTCCGGTTCGGCCCGGACGGGCGGACCCTGGCCACCGCCGGGGCGGACGGGGCGGTCGGGGTGTGGGACCCGGCCGCCGGCCGGCCGGCCCGGATGATCCGCGGGCACACCGGCCCGGTGTACGACGTGGCGTTCCGGCCGGACGGGCGGCGGGTGGCGTCGGCCGGCGGGGACAGCACCGTCCGGGTGTGGGACCCGGACGAGGACCAGGAGGCGGCCGCCCTCCGCGGGCACACCGGGCCGGTCACCGGGCTGGCGTTCGCCGCGGACGGGCGGCTGACGACCGCCGGCCCCGGGGGCGGCCCGCCCGGCGGGGAGCGGTCGGAGGTCATCACCTGGGATCTCCGTACCGGCCGCCCCGTGTCGACCGTCGCCGACCCGGCCTGGCCGCTGACCGGGCTGGCCGGCGGGGGCGACGTGCTGGCCGCCAGCGTCCTCGACCGGGTCAAGGCGTGGGACGCCGGGGCCGGGGCGGAGCGGTGGGCGAGCGGCAACCTCGGCGGGACCGTCGTCGGGGTCGCCGCCAGCCCGGACGGCCGGCGGGTCGGGGCCGTGGTCCGGACCGGGGCCGTCCGGGTGTGGGACGCGGCGACCGGGGCGGAGGTGGCCCGGCTGCAGGTCAGCCCGCAGCTGGCCGGCGGGCTGGCGTTCGCCCCCGGCGGGGAGCGGCTGGCCGTCACCGGGGCGAAGGAGCCCGGGCGGGACGGGTCCGTCACCCTGTTCGACCTCCCGACCGGGGCGGCGCACACCCTCCCGGCGCACGACCGGCTGGTGTCCGACGTGACGTTCAGCCCGGACGGGCGGTGGCTGGCGACCGCCGGGTGGGACCAGGTCGCGAAGGTGTGGGACGCGGACGCCCTGGCCCGCGGCGGCGCCCCGGCCCCGGCGGCGGTCGCGGCCGGGCACATGCGGGCGGTGACCCGGGTGGCGTTCAGCCCGGACGGGTCCCGGCTCGCCACCGGGAGCGAGGACCGGACGGTCCGGGTGTGGGACCGGCGGACCGGGCAGGAGCTGCTGGCCCTCCCCGGCGGGCACGCGGCCGAGGTCACCCGGGTCGGGTTCAGCCCGGACGGCCGGCACCTGGTCTCGGCCGACCTGTCCGGGGCGGTCAAGGTGTGGTCCGCCCCCGCCCGCCCGTGACCCCGCCCGCCCCATCAATCTCCACCCCCGTGTCGGCCCCGGGCCGGGGACGGCGAGGGTAACGGTCGGGTGCCACTCGACACCCGCCGGGACACATCCATTCCCCGGCACCCGTCTCCTTCCCCCGCGGCCGCCCGGCCCGCTCGCGGCCGCCGTCCTCTCCGAGACCCCCCATGCCGAAGCTCGCGTCCGCGCTGCGCCGCCTGTTCGCGCCCTCGACCCGCCCGGCCGGGCCGCCCGCCCCGCGCCGGCGGGTCACCCTCCGGCTCGAATCCCTGGAGGTCCGGGAGAACCCGGCCTTCCCGGTCACCGGGGCGAACGTGATCAACGTCGTGGACTACGGGGCCACCCCGGCCAACAACTCGGACGACGACTGGCGGGCCATCCAGACGGCCGTCAGCGACGCGATCAACACCGGCCGGATGGTGTACTTCCCGGCCGGCACGTACTCGGTGTCCAAGGGGATCGAGGGCCGCAAGTACAAGGACATCGGCGGCCAGTACCTGCCGGACATCTACACCAGCACCTCGACCCTGAGCAACCTGGTGGTCGACAAGGGCAAGGAGGGCGGGTGGCGGAACCGGATGCGGCTGCTCGGCGAGTCCCGGGGCAGTACCACCATCCTGCTCAAGGACGGGGTGTTCACGACCGACCCGTCCGGGTACCCGGCGCGGGAGGACAACCCGGACCGGACCGACTACGCCAACTTCAGGCCGAACGCCGTCATCTACACCGGCAGCATCGAGGCCGGGGCCGCCGGGGACCAGCAGAACGACGTGACCGGGACCGGCCGGGATGCGTTCCAGCACTGGATCCAGGGGCTGACGATCAACACCGGGTCGAACAACGCGGGGGCGGTCGGGATCGACTACTTCGTGAACAACTCGGGGACGATCCGGAACGTCAGCATCGTGTCCGGGGACGGGCAGGGGTACGCCGGCCTCCGGATGGACCGGGCCGGGAGCTACTCCGGGTCGATCGAGTCGGTGTCGGTCACCGGGTTCCGCCGCGGGATCAGCGCGACCGGGAACGTCGAGAACACCGCCGCCCTGAACCTGGTCACCCTGAGCGGCCAGACGGAGGTCGGCATCTACGTCGGCCAGACGGTCCTGGCGGTCGAGAAGCTGACCAGCACCAACACGGTGCCGGCCATCAAGATGAGCGTGGACAGCGGGCACCTGACGATCATCAACTCGAGCCTGACCGGGGGGGCGGCCGGGAACCGGGCGATCGACAACGCGATCGGGGCCCCGGTGTTCGCCAAGCGGGTCACGGTCGGCGGGTACGGGACCAGCTACTACGGCCCGTACTACACGACCGGCACGGGCCCGGACGTCGCCCGGACCGGGAGCATCGGGGAACTCAGCTCGTACGGGGTCGAGCACGTCGGCACGGCGGACGACCAGGCGGGGTCGAGCGTCGACTTCGGGGCCGACATCCCGCAGGCCCCGTCCTACTCGCCCCCGTCGTCGGCCGACTGGGCGATCGTCGGCCCCCGGCTGGCCGGCGAGGGGGACGACCGGCCGGCCATCCAGCGGGCGTTCGCCACCGGCAAGCCGGCCGTCTTCCTCCAGTCCGGCAGGACGTATCAGGTCTACGGCAACCTGTCCATCCCGGCGTCGGTCCGGCTGTTCGACGGGCTGGGGTCGGCCGTCCAGTTCACCGGGCCGAACGGCCGGCTGATCGTGTCCGAGGGCTCGTCCAACCCGCTCATCATCCAGCGGCTGCGGCTCGACCTCTACAGGGCCACCGGGGAGGCCGTCAACCACTCGTCGAGCCGGACCCTGGTTCTCCGGGACCTCGACACCCGGGACTCCGAGCCGTCGGGGGCGTACACGACGTACGTGGCGGGCGGGTCGGCCGGGACGCTGTTCATCAACGGCATCACCGCGCCGCGGTTCAACTTCCGGCCCGGCCAGGCGGTGTACGCCCGGATGTTCGAGACCGGGGGGACGGTGATCGACGGCGCGAGCGTGTACGTCCTCGGGTTCCGGTCGGAGGGGACGGGGACGGTGTTCACGGTCAAGGGCGGGGGCCGACTCCTGGCCCTGGGCGGGAAGGTCGGCGGGAACAGCTCGTCCGCGACCACCATCCCGGCGTTCGTGGTGGACGAGGCGTCCGGGTCGAAAGCCACCCTGTCGTTCTCGACCCAGCCGGGGTCGGGCGGGGACTACACGGTGCTGGTGGACAGCAACCTGGACCTGTCCGACAACACGACCGCGAACACGGCCGAGATCCTGTTCGCGTCCGAAACCCCGGGCCGCGGGAACGGGCGGAAGGTGGCCCTGTTCACCATCTGACCGCCGGCGGGCCGGGGGTCGCGACCCGAACCCCGGCCCGCCCGCGACATTTCTCCGCGACCCGTGTCGGCCTGCGGCCGCAGACGGCGAGGGTAACGGCGGGCGCCGCTCGGCGCCCGCCGGGCCACGTCTACCCCCGGCGCCCGTCTCCGTTCCCCGCGGCCGTTCGGCCCGCTCGCGGCCGGCGCCCGCCGTCTCCCCGGGGCTCCCCATGCCGAAGCTCGCGTCCACCCTGCGCCGCCTGTTCCCCCGCGCCCGGGCCCCCCGGGCCGCGGCCGCCCAACTCCGGTTCGAGCCGCTCGAGGTCCGGGACGTCCCGGCCGGCGACGGCCTGTCGGCGGTCTACTTCGACAGCGCCAACATCACCGAGGCCCGGGGCCTGGTCGGGGCGACGACCAGCACCGTCGTCGGCACCGTCAACACCAACTGGGGGAGCGGCAAGCCGGCCGGCACCCCGGCCGCGTTCGGGGCGGACACCTGGGCCGCCCGGTTCGCCGGGTCGGTCGAGGCCACCGCCTCGGGCACGTACACGTTCCGCACCTACAGCGACGACGGGGTGCGGCTGTGGGTCGACGACCGGCTCATCGTCAACAACTGGACCGACCACGCGCCGACGTTCAACACCGGGGCGATCACCCTGGAGGCCGGGCGGAAGTACCACATCGTCCTGGAGTACTACGAGAACGGCGGCGGGGCCCAGCTCAAGCTGGAGTGGGACACCCCGGACGGGACGGCCGGGAACTACGGGGTCGTCCCGCAGGCGAACCTGTACTCGGACCGGCGGGTCAACCCGCCCGGGTCCAACGTGATCAACGTGAAGGACGCCGCGTACGGGGCGAAGGGGGACGGGAAGACGGACGACTGGTGGGCGATCCAGAAGGCGATCAGCGACTACATCGGGGCGAGCGCCGGGACCGGGACGCCGAAGATCCTGTACCTCCCGGCCGGCACCTACCTGGTGAGCAAGACGGTCGAGTGGCGGCAGTACGACCCGGCCACCCGGCTTCCCCGCCAGGGGACGTCGAACAACGGCTGGCGCGGGGGATTCACCCTGCTCGGCGAGAACCGGGACAACACCGTCATCCGGCTGGCGGACGGGACGTTCACCGACGACCCGAGCTACGCGGTGGACGCGAACGGGTTCATCCGGTCGAACGCCGTCCTGCACACCGCCAGCAACAAGGGGCCGCGGCCGACCGACAGCACCAACGGGGACGGCCGGGACGCGTACGACAACTCGGTCCTCAACCTGACGGTGGACACCGGGACCGGGAACACCGGGGCGGTCGGGATCGACTACTTCGTCAACAACCGGGGGTCGATCAACAACGTCCGGGTGCTGAGCCGGGACGGGCAGGGGCGGGTCGGGATCCGGCAGGACCGGGCGGCCAGCTACTCCGGGCTGATCTCCGACGTCACCGTGGACGGGTACAACTCCGGCCTCTCGTTCGGGTTCGGGAACGACGTCGAGGCGTACACCGTGCTCGACGGGGTGCGGCTCCAGAACCAGCTCCTCCAAGGGATCAACGTCTCCGGCGGGGTCACCCTGACGGCCCAGAACGTCCGCAGCATCAACGCCGTGCCGATGCTCCGCATCACCCGGGACGGCCTGGTCCACGTCACCCTGATCGACTCGACCGCGATCGGGACGGCCGGGGCGGCGACCCGGCCGGCGATCGTCAACGGCACCGAGGACACGGCCCCCGGCCCGAACCAGGGGAAGGCGACCGGGACCGGGATCGCCAACTCGGTGCTGGTCCGCAACTTCGCCACGTCCGGGTACCTGTACGCGTACGCCGGGCGGGTGAACGGGACGAACACGACCCGGACCGGGACGGTCACCGAGCTGGTGTCGCACGCGGTCAACAAGAACTTCGCGGACGCCCCGTCGACGACGCTCAACCTGGCGAACAAGGAGGCCCCGAACTACTACAACACGGACGTGGCGAACGACTGGGTGAAGGTCGGCGGCCGGCTGGCGGGCGAGACCGACGACACCGAGGCGATCCGGCGGGCGCTGGCGACCGGCAAGCCGGTGGTGTACTTCGAGTCGAACAAGACGTACACCGTGACCGGGACGGTCGACGTCCCGGCCTCCGTCCGGTGGCTCGTCGGGTTCAACGCGGTGCTCCGGTCGTCCGGGGCCGCGTTCGACTCGGCCGCCTCCCCGACCCCGATCCTCCGGGTCGCCGCCGACTCGCCGAACCCGCTCATCGTGGACACGTTCACGTTCCGCTTGAACGGGGCCGGGGTGTACGCCGTCCGGCAAGACACCGGCCGGACCGTCGTCCTCCGCGAACTCAACTCCCGGCCCGGCACCCCGAGGTCGACCGCCGGGTTCTACAAGGCCGGCCCGTCGGCCGGGGAGCTGTTCGTCCAGGACGTGGCGGGCGGGGGGTACACGTACCGCCCGGGCCAGAACATCTGGGGCCGCCAGATGGACTCGGGCGGGGACCTGAACGACGGGGCGAACCTGCGGATCCTGGGCATCCGGACGGAGGGCGGCGGGACGACGCTGACCACCGTGAACGGCGGGCGGAGCGAGATCCTCGGGGCGCAGCTGTCGATCAACTCGGGCGGGTCGTCGTCCCCGGCGTTCGTCAACGACGCCTCCGAGGTGTCGCTGTCGTTCATGGCGACCAACCCGGGGAACAACACGTTCTACCCGATCCTGGTCCGGGAGCGGCGGGCCGGCGACACCACCTGGACCGACTTCCTGCCGGGCGAGGCGACGGGCACCGGCTCCAACGGCGGCCGCCGGGTGGCCCTGTACCGGGGGTGAGGCGGCCGACACCACCCCGGCGTTCGCGGGCGCCGACACGTCGCGGGTCACCTTGTCGTTCCGGGCGGTCGGGCGAAGAAAGGTGTCCCCGGCGGTCCGCGCCGGCCGGCGGCGGGGTGTGGTGGCCCAGGGCGCGGGCCGGGACCGGTTGCTCCCTTACCCGCGTGGAGACGGCGACGACACGCCGGTCCTCACCGGTCGGCCCCCCAGAGGCGGACGGTGCCGTCGTGGCTCGACGACGCGACCCGCCGCCCGTCCGGGCTGAACGCCACCCCGGTCACCGCGTCGGTGTGCCCGGTCAGCGTCACCGCCTCCTGACCCGACCGCACGTCCCACACCTTCACCGTCGCGTCCTCCCCGCCGGTCGCCAGCCGCGACCCGTCCGGGCTGAACGCCACCCCCGCCACCCCCCGGGCGTGGCCGCGCAACGTCGCCACCAGCGCCGGCCCCCCGCCGTCCCGTAGCGGCGCCAGGTCCCAGATCCGGGCGACGTGGTCCTGGCCGCCGCTCGCCAGGAACCGGCCGTCCGGGCTGAACGCGACGCACGCCACCATCCGGGTGTGGCCCTTCAGCCGCGCCACCTCCCGCCCCGACGCCTCGTCCCACAGCACCACCTCCGCCCCGGTCGCGGCGGCGGCGGCGAGCGCCCCGTCCGGGGAGTACGCGACGCCGTTCAGGGACCCGCTCAGCCCGGTGGAGCGCGGCGGCTCGAGCTCCCGGCCGCCGGGCAGCTCCCACCGCCGCAGCTCGTCGGCGTTCCCCGCCGCCCCGAAGCTCCGCATCGTCGCCCCGGCCAGCGCCCGCCCGTCAGGCCGCAGCGCCACCCCGCGGACGACGGTCGGCAGGTCGGCCACCACCGGCCCCGCCGCCACCGCCCCGCCGGACAGCTCCCACAGCCGGACCGTCCGGTCCCGGCCGCCGGACGCCACCCGCCGGCCGTCCGCCGACACCGCCACGCACAGGACCCGGTCGGTGTGCCCCTCGGCCCGGCCGCGGACCGACCCGTCCGCCGGGTCCCACACCGTCAGCGCCGGCCGCGGGTCGCCGCCGGCGGTGGCCGCGTATCCGGCTGACACCAGCCCGCCGTCCGGCAGGAACGCGACCGCCGTCACCGGCCCGGCCCCGGCCAGGACGCGGGCCTCGGGGTCGGCCGCCGGGTCCCACACCTTCACCGTCTTGTCCGCGCTGCACGACGCCACCCGCCCGGTCGTCGGGTGGTACGACACCCCGGTGACGCCCTGGGTGTGGCCCCGGAGCCGCCGCGCCGGCCGGCCGGTCGCCGCGTCCCACACCACCACGGTCGAGTCGCTCCCGCCGGACGCCAGGTGCCGGCCGTCCGGGGCGAACGCCACCGCCCGCACCCAGTCCCGGTGCCCGACCAGGGTGTTCACCGCCCGCCCGGCCTCCGCGTCCCAGACGACCACGCTCCGGTCCCACCCGGCGGTCGCGAGCCGCCCGCCGTCCGGGCTGAACGCGACCGCGGTCAGCGGCCCCTCGTGCCCGACCCCGTCCCACAGCCGCGCCTTGGCCTCCGGGTCCCATACGCTCAGCGCCCCCGGCCGGCCGAGCGCCCCCTGCGTCGTGATCGCCCCCTCGGCGACCGCCAGCCGCCGCCCCGACGGGTGGTACGCCAGCCCGGTCACCGCCTGGGCGAACCCGCCGAGCGCCGCCACCTCCCGCCCGGTCTCGACCTCCCAGACCCGCACCTCGCCGGCCCGGCGGCTCCGGTCGGACGTCTCCCACGGGCCGTCCCCTCCGCCCGCCGCCAGGTGCCCGCCGTCCGGTCGGAAGGCGACCCGGTACGCGGACCGGGACGGCAGCTGTAACGTCCGCTCGACCCGCCCGGTCGCCGCGTCCACCAGCACCACCTTGCCGAACACGTCCCCGGCCGCGAGCCGCCGCCCGTCCGGGTGCCAGGCGACGCACTGCGCCCCCCAGTCGAACAGCGCGAACTCGCCGAGCTTCCGGCCGTCGGCCGCGCCCCACACCCGCACCTTCCCGTCCCAGCTCGCCGACGCCAGCCGGCCGCCGTCCGGGGCGTACGCCACGTCCGACAACTGCCGGGACAGGTCCGTCTCGTCGTAGTGCTTGATGGTGAGCAGGTCGCGGCGGGTGAGGCCGCGGAGGTAGTCCCACTCCCACCCGCGGCGCTCCGGCGGGCACTCGTCGAGGAGTTGTCCGACCCGCCCGGCGTTCCCGGCCGCCCACTCCCGGGACGCCAGGGCCAGCCGCTGGAAGTACCGGGCCGCCTCCGCCGCCTCCCGCTGTTCCGCCTCCTGAGTCAGCGCCGCCGCCGTCTCCGCGTTCGCCGCCCGGAGCCGGGCGTTGTACCGCAGGCTCACCCCCAGCCCGACCAGCACCAGCGCCGCGACCGCGGTGGCGACCGCCAGCCCGGCCGTCGCCGGGTGCCGCCGGGACCACCGGACCAGGCGCCCGACCCGCCCCGCCGGCCGGGCCTTCACCGGTTCGCCGGCCAGGAACCGCCGCAGGTCGTCCGCGAACTCGGCCGCCGACCCGTACCGCCGGTACGGCTCCTTCGCCATCGCCTTCAGGCAGACCGTCTCCAGGTCGCGCGGGACCCGGTCGTCGAACGCCCGCGGCGGCGGCGGCTCGTCCTCGATCACCCGCCGCAGGAGCGGGGCCGCCTGGCTCTCCCGGAACGGCGGGCGGCCGGTCAGCATCTCGTACAGCACCACCCCCAGCGAGTACACGTCCGACCGGCCGTCGACGGCGTGCGACCGACCGGACGCCTGCTCCGGGCTCATGTACGCCGGCGTCCCGAGCACCTGCCCGTCGGCCGTCAGGCTGAGCGTCCCGCCGTCCTGAAGCGCCAGCCCGAAGTCGACCACCACCGCCCGGCCGTCGCGAGTCACCACCACGTTCGCCGGCTTGACGTCCCGGTGGACGGCCCCCCGGGCGTGGGCGTAGGCGAGGGCGTCGGCGATGTCGGCGGCGAGGCCGGCCGCGTGCCGGTACGCGATCCGACCCGCCGCCAGCCGGTCGCGCAGCGACTCGCCGTCGAGGAAGTCCTGCACCAGCACCGGCGCCCCGTCCACGGTCGCGACGTCGTGGACGGCCACGATCCCCGGGTGCGTCAGGCCGGCGGCCGTCTGGGCCTCCCGGCGGAACCGCTCGGCCGCCTGCGGCGAGGCGACCATGCCGGGGTGCGGCACCTTCAGCGCGACGACCCGGCTGAGGCGCGGGTCGAACGCCCGCCAGACGGTGCCGCTCGCCCCGCGGCCGACCTGCGCGAGCAGCTCGAACCGGCCGAGGCGGTTGGCGGCGGCCGGAGTGCCGGGCGGCGGCGGGCCGACCGGGGCGGCGAGGAGTTGGTCCAGCCACGCCGGGTCGAGGGCGGGGAACCGGGCCAGGTACTCGGCGGCCGTCGGCTCGTCGCCGGCGGCCCGGCGGTACTCGACGTCAACACACACCAGTTCGCACAGCAGCGCCCCGGCGGCGGACCCGGCGAACTCTTCGACCGGCGGTCGCCTCCCGGCCCGCCACGCCGCCTCGAACGCGTCGCACACCCGGTCCAGTTCCGGGGCATCCCCGAGCGGCAACTCTTCCAGCCCGGCGTGGAGCGGGTCGTCTACGGACGACGAGTCGGTCACGGGGCCTCCTCCGACCAGAGCCGGCGGATCAGGAGCAGCTTCCGCTCGACGGTCCGCACCCCGCACCCGAGGTGGCGGGCGATCTCGTCCCCGGCGTACCCCTCGAACTTCAGCACCGCCACCGCCCGCAGCGACGGGTCCGGCAGCCGGTCGAGCAACCGGCGGAACTCCTCGGCCAGCTCGGCGGCCAGGTCCGGCGGCGGGTCGTCCGACGCGACGCCCTCCAGCGCCGCGGCCCCGACCCGGACCGCCGCCCCGCCACGCTTCTGGGTCTTCTCCCGGGCGACCCGGTCGGCCGCCTTCCGGGCCATGATGTGGACCAGCAGGGCCCACAGCCGGTCGCGGCCGCCGAGGTGCGGGAACCGGCCGGTCCCGGCCCCGCGGCAGAACGAGTCGAACGCGGACAGGGCCACGTCCTCCTCGTCCGCCTCCCGCCGGTCCGACCCCCACAGCCGGCTGAGCGAGTACCGGGTCATGCGGCGGAAGTAGCGGGCCCAGAGGCGGCGGGCGGCGTCCGGGTCGCCGGCCTTCACCTCGTCGATCCAGCCGGTGACGGACCCCGGGTCATAGTCCGGGTTGCCGTCGGGGTGCGGGGCGGTGGGCACGGGGGCACGCGTCCGGGAGGGTGACGGCCCCAGCGTAATCGGTAACCCGTGCGCCCGCAACGGGTCCGCAGAGTGGCGGCCGCTGTCGGCGGTTCCGGATTGAGACGTGGGGGGCTGCGTCCTCTCCGACCCCCCGACCGACTCGCACCCGTCGCGCTCCCGGAGACTTCGCATGCCCGACTCGCCGTCCCGCCGCGCCCCGACTGAACCCCGGCTCCGGGTCGAGCGGCTCGAAGACCGGGTGACGCCGGCGTTCTACGCCGTCCCGGACTCCGCCCAGCTCCTGTCGTCCATCGGCATCCCCGACCACACCTACGTCCCGCCGTCCGGGGCCGGGCCGGTGTACTACGTCGCCCCGACCGCGACCGGCGGGCCGAGCACCAACCCGAACGCCCCCGGCAGCGCCCGCCTCACCCTGAACAGCAGCCTGCCGAACGGGTCCACGGTGGTGTTCGCCGACGGCGAGTACCGCGACGTACCGAACAACAACCGGTTCGGCACGTCCGTCAGCGCCGACGGGCTGACCTTGATGGCCGCCCCCGGGGCGAAACCGTGGATCCTTGGGAGCAAGGTGGCGACCGGCTGGTCCCCGGTCCAGACGGTCTCCATCAACGGGGTTAGCACCCCGCTGTCGTTCGCGACGAGGACGGCCAACCCGTGGCTCCGGACGTTCGACGCGGAGACCGACTACCCCCCGTACTTCAACGACGCCGAGGAGGTGGACGCCGCCCGCCCGACCTCCCGGCTGCTCGACATGGTGTTCGTCGACCGGCGGTCGCTGAAGCAGGTGCAGGACAACCCGACGACGGCCGCCCGGGAGGGGCCCGAGTGGTTCGGCCCGGGGACGTTCTGGGTCGGCGACGTCGGGGGCGAGCTGCGGGTCTACGTCGGGGCGGACCCGGCCGGGAAGACGGTCGAGGTGAGCGCGTACGGGCGCGGGCTGTCCAACTTCGGCGGGGCCCCAGACCTGACGGTCCGCGGCCTCGGGTTCGCCCACTTCGCGTTCATCCCGGTCGACCACCGGTCGGCCCGGACGACGGTCGAGAGCAGCACGTTCGCCTGGAACGGGTACACCGGGCTGTACATGGACGGCCAGATCTCCGGCAGCAGCGCGGCGGACGCGGTGGTCCGGAACAGCCGGTTCGTGGGCAACGGCAGCGACGGGGTGCTCGGGCTGGTGACCGACCGGATGGTGTTCGAGGGCAACCGGGTCGCGTTCAACAACGCCGAGGGGTTCCGGACCGCGTGGGCCGCCGCCGGGGCGAAGTTCGGCCGGGCGTCGGACATGGTGATCCGCGGGAACACGTTCGAGAACAACTTCGCCACCGGGCTGTGGGTCGACATCAACATGTTCCGGACCCAGATCGTCGACAACCTGGTCCGGGACAACACCAACCAGGGCGTCTTCGTCGAGATCAGCCACGACAACGTGGTGGCGTTCAACCTGATCGTCCGGAACGGTACCGGCCTGCTGATCGCCGGGGCGTCGAAGACCCGGGTGTACAACAACACCCTGGCCGACAACGGGATCGCGGTGAACGTGAAGGAGGACAGCCGGACCCAGTACACCGGGGCGGCGGCGGCCGCCGGGTCGACGTACGACACGTACGACAACGTCCTGGTCAACAACATCTTCGCCGGGGTGACCGGGACGCGGAACCTGATCGCCGACTTCGGGTCGACGACGAACGACCAGCCGACGATCCAGGTGGTGCGGAACGGGCAGACGCTGACGGTCGGGCAGCGGTCGGCCGAGTTCGTGTCGGCGCTGGACGGGAACGTCTACTTCGACCCGTCGAGCCCGGCCCCGGCGACGGTCCGGTGGGACCCGACGACGGCCAACGGCGGGCAGGTGTCGTACCCGACGCTGGCCGCGTTCCGAGCGGCGCTGCCGGCGTACGAGGCGAACGGGCGGATGGCGGACCCGCGGTTCGTCGGGGCCGGGGCGACCGAGTGGGAGCGGTTCGCCCTGCGGGCGGACAGCCCGCTCGTCGGGGTCGGGGCGGCGATCCCGGCCGACATCCTGGCGGCCGTCGGGCGGTCGGCCGGCGCCCCGCCGCTGACCGGGGCGATCGACGCCGTCAGCCCACCTCCACCGCCCCCGCCGCCGGCCGCCGGGTTGCAGGGCGGTGGGTTCGAGGCGCCGGACCTCGCGGCCGGGGCGTTCCAGTACGCCCCGACCGGGACGCCGTGGGCGTTCTCGGCGTCCGCCGGGGTGGCGGCGAACGGGAGCGGGTTCACCGCCAGCAACCCCGGCGCCCCGGACGGCGACCAGGTGGCGTTCCTCCAGAACACGGGAACGGCCAGTCAGACGGTGAGTCTCGCCGCGGGCACCTACCAGGTGCGGTTCCGCGCCGCCCAGCGCGGGAACTTCAATGAGGGGAGCCAGTCGGTCCGGGTCGTGGTCGGGGGGACCGTCCTCGGCACCTTCACCCCGGCCGGGGCGGCCTACGAGACGTTTACCACGACGGCGTTCACCCTGTCGGCGGCCGGGTCGCGCGAGGTGCGGCTGGAGGGGGTCGGCGGGGCGGGTGACCGGACCGCGTTCGTCGACCTGATCGAGATCGTCACCGCCACCTCCCCGCCGGTCACCGTCCCGCTGGCGAACGCCGGGTTCGAAGCCCCGGACCTGGCGGCCGGCGGGTTCCAGTACAACCCGGGGGGGACGGGCTGGGCCTTCTCGGCGTCGTCCGGGGTGGCGGCCAACGGGTCGGGGTTCACCGCCGGGAACCCGGCCGCCCCGCAGGGCGATCAGGTCGCCTTCCTCCAGAACGCCGGGTCCCTGACCCAGGCGGTGAGCGTGGCCGCCGGCAGCTACGCGGTGTCGTTCCGGGCGGCCCAGCGGGGGAACTTCAACCCCGGCGGCAACCAGACGGTCCGGGTTATGGTGGACGGAGCGGTGGTCGGTACCCTCACCCCGTCCGGGACCGGGTACGAGTTCTACGAGACGGCCGCGTTCGCACTGGCCGCCGGCACCCGCACCCTCCGACTCGAAGGGCTGGGGTCGGGCGACAGCACCGCGTTCGTGGACGACATCCTGCTGACCCTCGTCGGGTAGGGTGCCGTCGAGCCGGGCCGCCACGGAGGGCGGCCCCTACCGGACCGGCGGGTAGGGGCCGCCCTCCGTGGCGGCCCGGCCACATCAAGTCAACCCGCCTCCCGGAACATTCCCTGGAATTTCCCCGCGGCGGTGGCGGCCGCCACAAACCGTTCCGGAGTGTACCGGGCGGGGGCGGCATCCGCCCCGGTCCATCTCCCGGAGGCTGGCATGTCTGTCCTCTCCCGGCAGGCCGCGCCGCGGCGCGGGTTCACGCTGATCGAGCTGCTGGTCGTGATCGCCATCATCGCCGTCCTGGTGGGCCTGCTGCTGCCCGCGGTCCAGAAGGTGCGGGAGGCGGCCGCCCGGATCCAGAGCCAGAACAACCTGAAGCAGCTGGCCCTCGGGTGCCACAACGTCCACGACGTGCGCGGCACCTTCCCGCCCGGGTGGATCGCCGCCTACGACCCGGCCCCGGGGACGAACCAGGGGGCGTACCAGCTGACCCAGACGAGCGCCCGGTCCGGGCTGTTCCTGATCCTCCTGCCGTACGTCGAGCAGGAGGGGTTCTACGCCGCGACCGGCGGGCGGTGGAACGGGTTCCCGAGCAACCTGGTCGAGGGCCGGGACTGCCGGGCGTTCGTGGTGAAGACGTACCTCGCCCCGAGCGACCCCGGGTTCCCCGGCCCGACCTGCCCGGACTCCCGGAACGACGGCGGGCCGTCCAGCCCGCGGTCGTTCGGGAACTTCGCCGGGGCGACCGGCGGGGCCGACTGGGCCGGGTCGAGCTACGCGTTCAACTACTGGCTGTTCGCCCACCGGGGGACCGTCACCCCGGGGTACAACAGCTTCTGGAACGGGAACACGAAGGTGCTGAGCATCACCGACGGGACGGCGAACGCGGTGATGTTCGCGGAGAAGCGGATGAGCTGCACCCCGGCCGCGTACGCCGCCGCCGGCACCCCGGGCGGGAACCTGTGGGGGGTGGAGAACTCGGTCGCCTACGGCGGGGCGAGCCGCCGGTACTACCGGTCCTGGTTCGGCGGGCCGACGAAGGCGAACATCGCCAAGTTCCAGGCCAACCCGGCCCCGGACGTGTGCGACCCGGACGCGGCGTCCGGGCTCCAGTCCGCCGGGGTCAACGTCGCCCTGGCCGACGGGAGCGTCCGGCTGCTGTCGGCGAGCATGACCAGCACCACCTGGTCGAACGTCGTCGTGGTGGACGACGGGAACGTCCTCGGCGGCGACTTCTGACCCCCCACCCCCGACCGGAGTTGTCAGATGCGGTCGCGACTCGGGCCGGTGGCGGTGGCGGCGTGCGCCGCCCTCGCCGGTTGCTCCAAGGGCCCGCCGGAGATCACCACCCTGTCCGGCCGGGTGACCATCGACGGGAAGCCGGTGAAGGCCGGGGTGGTGAACGTGATGTCGGCGGACGACGTGGTCCGGACCGGCGGGGAGATCGGCCCGGACGGGACCTACCGGATCGTCGGCGCCCCGGTCGGGCCGGTCCGGCTGTCGGTGTCGACGGAGGAGTTCCGGGTGGTCCAGCCGGAGCCCGGGTCGCCGCCGAAGCCGCGGCCGAACCCGCGGTACGTGGCGACCCCGGGCCGGTACGAGCGGTTCGACACGGCCGGGCTGGCGACGACGGTCCCGCGCGGCGAGGCGACCTACGACATCGAGTTGACGTCGAAGTGAGCGATCGGCCCGCCGGGCGAAGCCACCCCGGTGTGGGCCCGATGGTCGGTGCCCATATGGGGAAATCAGTTGGTCCTTCAGTTCGGTGCGGTCCAATCCGGACCGGCCGCATCAGGTGGTGCGCGGGCGTTCACCGGCGGAAACGACAGAACCCCCGGCAACCCAGGGGTTCTGAGGGGTGACTGACGGGATTTGAACCCGCGACATCCAGATCCACAATCTGGCGCTCTAACCAGCTGAGCTACAGCCACCACGTCGCCCGACACCCTTTCTTCTTACCGCCCCTCCCGCCCGCCGTCAACGCACCTCGCCAGAGCCGGTTGTGCCCTCCGGACGGAGCCGCTACCATCCGGGTACGGTCGCCCCCGGCCCCCGTGCCCCCCGTGAACATCCGCACGTTCCAGCCCGGCGACGAGGTCACCCAGGCGGGGCTGTACAACCTCGCCGCCCACCCCCTGCCCGGGTTCCGACCCGCCACCGGCGACGACGTCCGCCGGCGGACCCGCGGGCGAGGGTTCGACCCGTCCGCCCGGTTCTACGCCGAGGTGAGCGGCCAGGTCGTCGGGTACTGCGCCCTGGAGCCGGACCAGGGGCGCGTCAGCGCCCCGTGGTGCCGGCCGGGGTTCGAGGCGGCCGCCGGCCCGCTGCTCGACGCCGCCCTCGCGGCCGCCCGGTCCCGCGGCCTCCGCGCCCTGTTCGCCGCGTACCGCCGCGACTGGGAGCCGCCCCTCCGGTTCCTCCGGGACCGCGGGTTCGCACACGCCCGGGACGTGGTCAACTACGCGGCCGACCCGGTCGACCTGCCGACCCTCATCGACCGCTCCCGGGTCCCGGTCGGCCGCCTCCGGCGGGAGGACGTGCCGGCCGTGGCGGCGATGGGGCGGGGACTCATCCGCCTCCCGCCCGACGCGCTCGAAGACTACTTCTTCGGCAACCCGCGCTTCCCGGCCGAGGCGTTCCTGGTACTCCGCGACCGGGGCGGGCGGCCGCTGGCGGTCGGGGTCGGGCTGGAGAGCAGGGTGTTCGCGAGCGTGACGGCGGTCGACCCGCTGGCCCCGTGCTTCCGCCTCGGGGCGTTCGGGACCGAGGGGCTGAACGCGAAGCGGGTGAACGGGCTGTTCAGCTACCTGGTCGCGGACCCGGCCGACGCCCCGACCGCCGGGCTGGCCCTGCTGTCCGAGGCGAGCCTGGAGATGACCGAGGGGACGGTGACCGCACTCGCCGCCCAGTGCCCGTCCGACGTGCCTCACCTGGCCGCGTTCTACAACCGGTACTTCAAGGAGCAGGGGCGGTTCCCGGTGCTGGAGAAGAAGCTGACGGGCTGAACGGTCACCCCCGCGGCCGCCGCTCGACCGGGGCGAGCACCTCCAGCACCTCGACCGCCGGTCGGTCCCCGGTGTAGATCACCCCGACCCGGCCGTACGTCACCTGTCCCGCCGCGGCCCCGAACCACCCGGCCATCTCCGCCGACAGCCCGACCCGCAGGAACGCGACCGGCTCGATCCGCCGCAGCATGTCGTGCCGGATCAGCACCCGGCCGAGCGGCGTCTTCCCCTCCAGGATCTCGGCCCGCACGGCGTCCGGGCACACCCCGAGGTCGATCCGCACCAGCCCGAACTGCACCACCCGCCCGGCCGGCCGGGTGGCGAGCAGGATCTTCCGGGCGTACTCGTCCCCGGCCCGCCGGCACCCGAGCACCCGGACGTCGACCGCCGCCCGGTAGAACTCCTCCACCGTCACCGTCATGTGGTGGGTGTGGACGAGCAGCCGGTGGTACGGGTCGGGGACGTCGGCGGCCGGGACCTCGGCCGCGTCCGGGCGGTCCGCCGACCCGGGGAACGGGCCGTACAGGTGGTCGAGGGTGGGTGCGGCGGTGAGCACGGGGGCGTCCGGAAGGGGGCGGCGGGGCGGCGGGTGGACCAGGATACCGCGCCCGGGCCGGCGGCTTACACCCGCCCGGCCGGCACGACCGGCGCGGCCGGCACCGCCGCCGCCAACCCCGCCGCCCGGCCGGCCTTCCGAGTTGACGGCCCCACCGGCCGGTTTATGCTCAAGGGGTGGGCCGCGTGGTATAATTCCCCGCCCCCACACGTCCCGCCCCCGATCGGCCGCCGTCCGAGGAACCCCATGGCCAAGAAAGTTGCCAAAGAGACCGGAACCCCGCTGATCGTCGCCCTGGTGTTCTTCGTCCTCACCACCATCGCCTTCGGGGTGATGTGGTACATGGAGTACGCGGAGCGGGAGAACAACGCCGCCAAGGTCGCCGACGCCAACAAGAAGGCCACCGCGGCGAACGGCGCGGCCAAGGACGCGGAGCTCCTGGCCAAGCTGTACAAGGTGTTCCTCGGGGTGACCGAGGGGGACGACCAGGCCACCCTGCTGGCCGAGCAGAAGGCCGGGGACAAGTTGTCCGCCGAGACGACCCGGGTGAGCGCCGCCCTGGCGAAGAAGCTGACCGGGGTGGAGGACGCGGCCAAGCTCCCGGCTGAGTTCCAGGTGCTGACCCTGGACGAGAAGGGGAAGGTCGAGTTGGGGAAGGCGGCCGGGGTGGTGGACGCGGTGGCGGGCGCGGCCAAGGCCCGGGACGACGCCATCGCCGCCGCGACCGCGGAGCGCAACCTGTACAACGCCGAGGTGAGCAAGAGCCAGCAGGCGGCCAAGGAGATGGAGAAGGTGAGGGAGGCGTTCGTGAAGCTCACCGACGCCCTGCCGAAGGACAACGAGGCCAAGCTCAAGGCGGAGTTCCAGAAGCTCGCGGACCGGATGAACCTGTTCACCAAGAACGAGGCCAAGTCGCGGGAGGAGCTGGAGGCGGAGACGGAGCAGCGGAAGGTGGCGGAGCGGGAGCGGAACAACGTCGCCGAGAAGCTCAAGGGGGTGCAGCGGGAGCTGACCGAGCGGGTGACCGAGGCGGCCCGGAAGCGGGACGCGTTCCAGTTCGACGAGCCGCAGGGCAAGGTGACCGCCCGGAACCTGTCCGACAACACCGTGACCGTCAGCATCGGGTCGAACGACCGGGTCCAGCCGGGGCTGACGTTCACCGTCCTCCCGTACGACTTCCCGAAGCTCGGCCGGCAGTCCCGGATCCGCCGTGACCGGGTCCAGGACGAGCGGGGGGTGTTCAAGGACGTGGAGCGGTTCCAGCCGAAGGCGACGGTCGAGGTGATCCAGGTGAACGGGCCGAACGAGTCGCTCTGCCGGATCACGTCCGAGTACAGCCCGCTCCGGGACGGGGTGATCGCCGGCGACCTGTTGTACAACTCGGTCTGGCGGAAGGGGGCGGCCGACCACGTCGCCCTGGTCGGCATCTTCGACCGGAACGGGGACGGGTCGGACGACGTCGCGGCGGTGGTCCGGGACCTGGAGCGGATGGGCGTCCGGGTGGACGCGTTCTACGACCTGAAGGCCCGGAAGTGGGCCGGGCAGGTGACGAACCAGACCCGGTACGTGGTCCGCGGGGCGTTCCCGGTCCCGACCACCGGGGACCCGAACCTGGAGGAGAAGAGCCGGCTGAACAAGATGATGTCGGAGGCGGTGGACAACGCCGCCCGGCAGGGGGCGACGGTGGTCGAGTACCGCGAGTTCTTCCCCCGGATGGGGTACAAGATCGCCCTCGACCTGTCGCCGGACAAGCTGAGCGCGGCCACCGCCCCGTACCTGAGCCGGTCGGGCGAACTCCCGCCGGCCCCCGGCCCGGGGAACTGACCCCCGGCAACATCGGCCTGTGGCACCGGTCAGGAGGCCGGTGCCACAAACCGGCTGAGCACCGCCGCCGCTGCCGCGTAGCCCTCCTCGGGCTCCCACGCGGTCAGCCCCCACCCGCCGGCGAGCGCCGCACCCCGGGCGGCGAGGACCGCCGGCGGCCGGCCCGGGTGCAGTTCCACGTCGAAGTCGTCCAGGCACATCACGCCCAGCCCGACCGCCTTCAGCACCGCCTCCTTCGTCGTCCACCCGCGGAAGAACCCGGCCAGCCGCAGGCCAGCGGGCAGTCGTCGGAACGCCTCCCGCTCGGCGGCCGAGAAGAACCGGTTCACCAGCCCGTCCGAGTTGGCGACCGGGCGGACCCGCTCGACGTCGATGCCGACCGGCCGGTCGGCGAGCGCGATCAGCGCCAGCCCGTCGGTGTGGCTGACGTTGAAGTGGACCCCGCCGCCGGCCAGGACCGGCTTACCGGCCCCGGTGGTGGTGATCGGGACCGCGGCCGGCTCGACCCCGACCAACTGTCCGAGCAGCCGGCGGAGGTGCCCGCGGCCGGTGACGAACTCGTGCCGGGCCTTGCCGACCTTGTACCGGTCCGCCCGCGCCCGCTCGTCCGGCGGGAGGCAGTCGAGCAGTTCCGGGTCGGTGGCGGCGCCGAGCGGCACCGCCCACACCCGCACCTCGCCCGGCCGGACGGCCGGCGGGTCCGCGAACGAGGCGACCACCACCCGCGGCGGGTCGGGCTCGGGAGGTTTCGTTCCGCGCTCCGCGCTCCGCATTCCGCACTTCTCGAACCGGGTTGCGTCCGTCCGGCATGTTAGCTATCGGACCGGGTCATGAACACACTCCTCCTGCTCCTGGCGGCGGCCCCGGCGGACCCGCCGCCGGCCGCCCTCCGCTGCCCCGACCCGGTCGCGGCGCTCGGCGACCGGAAGGCCGGGGGGCCGCTCGCCCACACGTTCGAGCTGACCCACGCCGGGGCCGGCGCCCTGACCGTCACCAAGGTCGAGGGGGGGTGCGGGTGCTTCCGCCAGGCGCTCACCGCCAACGTCCTCCGGCCCGGCGAGAAGGCCCGGCTGACGCTGGAGGTGAACACCCTCGCCCAGCCGGACGGGCCGAACCGGTGGCAGGCCGCCGTCGCGTACACGGTCGAGCCGGCCGGCGGCCCGCCGCAGACCGGCGAACTCCTCCTCCAGGTCACCGCAACACTCTCCCGCGACGTGACCGTCACCCCGCCGCAGGTCGGGTTCTCGACCGCGGCCGACGCGTCCCAAGTGTTGACCGTCTCCGACGCCCGCGCCGCCCCGCTGAAGGTGGTGCGGGCGACGACGACCAGCCCGCACCTGACCGCCGAGGTCGGGGCGCGGGCGGACGGGAAGCCGGCGACCCAGGCGGTGACGGTGAAGCTGTCGGCCGACGCCCCGGTCGGGCACCGGGACGAGGCGGTGGTGCTGTTGACGGACGACCCGGCGTACCCGGAGTTGCGGGTCCCAGTGCGGGTGCTGAAGCGGGCGGCGGGGGCGGTGACGGCCGCCCCGGATGCGGTCCGCATCGTGTTCGCGCCGGGGCAGGCCGAGGTGTCCACGCTGGTGCAACTGCGGGCGGACGGGAAGCCGGTCGGGGTCGCCGCGGTGGACACCGGCCGGCCGGACGTGACGGCGAAGTGGGCGGCCGGGTCCGGGCCGGTGGCGGTCGTCCGGGTGACGGTGACGGAGGCGGCCGCGGCGAAGCCCGGGGCGTGCGAGGTGCGGGTCCGGTTGGCCGAGCCGGCCGGCGGTGAGGTCGTCATCCCGGTGTCGTGGGCGGGCGGGAAAAAGTGACGCCGGAACCGCCCGCCGGTCGGGTAAACTGGAGTACGGCTTGTCAGGTCTCTCCCGACCCCGGACCCGGAGCGCTCCGTTGGACGACGTTGGCGAGCGCGAGCCGCGGCTGTCGCGGGCGGCGGCCCACCGGCTGAGCCTGTACCTGCGGTGCGTCGGCGGGTGGCCGGCGGACCGGGGGAAGGTGTCGAGTTCGCGGATCGCGGCCGAGGTCGGGGTGAGCGACGCCCAGGTCCGCCGCGACCTGGCCGCCCTGGGCCACCTCGGGCAGCGCGGGATCGGGTACGACGCCAAGGACCTGTCGACGGCGATCCGGGCGGCGCTGGGGATCAACCGGACGTGGCGGGCGGTCCTCGTCGGGGTCGGGAACCTGGCCCGGGCGCTCTTGAAGTACCAGGGGTTCCGGGCCCAGGGGTTCGAGGTCGCCGGGCTGTTCGACACCGACCCCGGGACGGTCGGCCAGGCGGTCGAGGGGCTGGAGGTGGAGCCGGCCGACCGGGTCGCCGCCCGGGTCGCCGAACTCGGTGCCGAACTCGGCGTCCTGACCGTGCCGGGGTCGGTCGCCCAGGGCGTCGCGGACGAGTTGGCCCGGGCCGGGGTGCGCGGCATCCTGAACTTCGCCCCGGTGGTGCTGAAGCTCCCGCCGAAGGTCCGGCTCGTGACCGTCGACCTCGCCGTCCAGTTGGAGCAGCTCGCGTTCCTCGTCCAGCACGGCGACACCCGCGGCGACGACGACGACCGTTCGTAAGATGCCCCGGTCCCGCACCGAGGGCACGCCATGCGGTTCCTCCTCTCCGCCGCGGCCGCGCTGGCCGCCGGGCCGACCGTCGGCACACAGGGGGCTGACGCCCCCCGCTCGGGGCCGAACGTCGTCGTCATCCTGGCCGACGACCAGGGCTGGGGCGACCTCAGCCTGAACGGCAACACCAACCTCCGCACCCCGCACATCGACTCGCTCGCCCGGGACGGGGCGAAGGTCGAGCACTTCTACGTCCAGCCGGTCTGCTCCCCGACCCGGGCCGAGTTCCTGACCGGCCGGTACCACCCGCGGGGCGGGGTGTTCAGCACCTCGACCGGCGGGGAGCGGCTCGACCTGGACGAGAAGACCGTCGCCGACGCGTTCACGGCCGCCGGGTACGCGACCGGGTGCTTCGGGAAGTGGCACAGCGGCAGCCAGTACCCGTACCACCCGCTCGGCCGCGGGTTCGCCGAGTACTACGGGTTCACCTCCGGCCACTGGGGCGAGTACTTCGACCCGCCGCTCGACCACAACGGCCGGGACGTGAAGGGCAAGGGGTACATCACCGACGACCTGACCGGCCGGGCGATCGACTTCCTGACCCGGAACGTGGCCGCGGGAAAGCCGTCGTTCTGCTACCTCGCCCTGAACACCCCGCACTCGCCGATGCAGGTGCCGGACGAGTACTGGAAGCGGTTCGAGAAGCTGCCGCTGAAGCTTACCGGGGACGGCAAGAAGGAGGACGCGGACCACACCCGGGCGGCGCTGGCGATGTGCGAGAACATCGACGACAACGTCGGCCGGCTGCTGAAGGCGCTGGCCGACCGGAAGCTCGACCGGGACACGGTGGTGGTGTACTTCACCGACAACGGCCCGAACGGGGCGCGGTGGAACGGCGGGATGAAGGGCCGGAAGGGGTCGACCGACGAGGGCGGGGTGCGGTCCCCACTGCTGGTCCGCTGGCCGGCGGCGATCGAGCCGGGCACCGTGGTGACGCCGGTCGCCGCCGCCATCGACCTGTACCCGACGCTGACCGACCTCGCCGGGGTGAAGCGGGCCGGGGACAAGCCGTTCGACGGGGTCAGCGTCGCCCCGTGGCTGCTCGGCAAGGGCGCCGCGCCGCCGGACCGCGTCCTGTTCCAGCACTGGGCCGGGCGGACGAGCGCCCGCGACCAGCGGTTCCGCCTCGACCCGGCGGGGCAGCTCTACGACCTCGCCGCCGACCCGGGCCAGGCGAAGAACGTCGCGGCCGAGCACCCGGAGGCGGCGAAGCGGCTGACGGCGGCCGTCGAGAAGTGGCGGCGCGACGTGCTGAGCGAGTTGCCGAAGGGCGACACCCGGCCGTACCCGGTGGGGTACGCCGAGATGCCGCGGGCGTGGCTGCCGGCCCGGGACGGCGTCCCGCACGGCGGTGTGAGGCGGAGTGCGTCGGCCCCGAACTGCTCGTTCTTCACCGGGTGGGCGAAGCCGGACGACCGGATGACGTGGGAGGTCGAGGTGAACGCCGCCGGGCGGTACGAGGCGGTCGTCCACTACACCTGCCCGAAGGCGGACGTCGGGTCGGCGGTGGAGCTGACGGTCGGGGCGGCGAAGTGGGCCGGGACGGTCGCCGAGGCGCACGACCCGCCGCTGCGCGGCAAGGAGCACGACCGGGTGTCGCGCGGGCCGGAGTCGTTCGTGAAGGACTTCCGCCCGCTGTCGCTCGGGGTGGCGGAGGTGCCGGCCGGGAAGGCGACGCTAACCCTGCGGGCGGCGAAGGTGCCCGGGGCGTCGGTCGCCGACGTGCGGGCGGTCGAACTCGTCCTCCAGAAGGGGAAGCCGTGAGCCGCACCGTTCTCACGCTGACTGTCGCGGTGCTTGCCGCCGGGCCCGCCCCGGCCGCCCCGCCGAACGTGCTGGTCGTCATCGCCGACGACCTCGGGTACTCCGACCTCGGGTGCTACGGCGGCGAGATCGCCACCCCGAACCTCGACGCGCTGGCGAAGAACGGGCTGCGGTTCACGCAGTTCTACAACACCGCCCGGTGCTGGCCGTCGCGGGCCGCCCTGCTCACCGGGTACTACGCCCAGCAGGTCCGCCGCGACACCGTCCCCGGCGTCAAGAGCGGCGGCCAGGGCGTCCGCCCGGCGTGGGCGAAACTGCTGCCCGAGATGCTGAGGCCGCTCGGCTACCGGTCGTACCACTCCGGCAAGTGGCACGTCGACGGGAAGCCGCTGGCGAACGGGTTCGACCGCTCCTACAGCCTCGAAGACCATAACCGCCACTTCGGCCCGAAGCAGCACACCGAGGACGACAAGCCGCTCCCGCCGGCCGGCGACGGGTACTACTCCAGCACCGCCATCGCCGACCACGCGGTCAAGTGCCTGAAGGAGCACGCCAAGGACCACGCCGGCCGGCCGTTCTTCGGGTACGTCGCGTTCACCGCCCCGCACTTCCCGCTCCACGCCCCGGCCGACGACGTCGCGAAGTACCGCAAGGCGTACCTCGCCGGCTGGGACGCCGTCCGCGACGACCGCTGGAAGCGGCTCCGCGAGCTGAAGGTCGGCGGGGACGCCCTGTCGGCGGTCGAGCGCGAGGTCGGCCCGCCGTACGCCTTCCCGGACGCGATCCAGACGCTCGGGCCGGGCGAGGTGAACCGGCCGCTGCCGTGGAAGGAGTTGACCGCCGAGCAGCGGCAGTTCCAGGCGGACAAGATGGCGGTCCACGCCGCGATGGTCGACCGGATGGACCGCGAGATCGGCCGGATCGTCGCCCAGTTGAAGGCGATGGCCGCCCTCGACAACACGCTCGTCCTGTTCATGTCGGACAACGGGGCGAGTGCCGAGATCATGGTCCGCGGCGACGGCCACGACCCGAAGGCCGCCCCCGGCTCCGCCGCGAGTTACCTGTGCCTCGGCCCGGGTTGGTCGACGGCGTGCAACACCCCGTTCCGGCGGCACAAGACGTGGGTCCACGAGGGCGGCATCGCGACCCCGCTCGTCGCCCACTGGCCGAAGGGGATCGCCGCGAAGGGCGAGTTGCGGCACACCCCCGGCCACCTGATCGACCTCGTCCCGACGGTGCTCGAACTTGCCGGCGGTAAGCGGCCGGAGGCGCCGCCGGCCCCGGGGAAGAGTCTGGTCCCGCTGTTCGCCAAGGACGGTACCGTCACCCGCGACTCGCTGTGGTGGCAGCACGAGGGGAATCGGGCGCTGCGGGTCGGGGACTGGAAGGTCGTCGCCGCCGGGAAGGACGCTGCGTGGGAGCTGTACGACCTGTCGACGGACCGGTCGGAAGGGAAGAACCTCGCCGCCGAGAAGCCCGAGAAGGTGCGGGAACTGGCGGCGGCGTGGGCGAAGCAGTTCGAGGAGTACGCCGCCCTCGCGGCGAAGGACGCCAAGTAGGCGAGCGGCCGGGTTTACCCCGGCCGTGCTGCGGGGGAACGAAGACGGCCGGGGTAAACCCGGCCGCTCGCCCGGAGTTCGGCGAGAAAATCCGCGCCCGTCGGCTGTTCACCTCTGTCCCTGACCTCACCCCGCCCCGGGGTTCCGGAACCTTCCCCCGCCCGCGGGTTTACACTCCTCAACGGCCCCGTCCACCCGGCGGCCGGCACGAGGGCCGACGAATGACACGCCTCCCGTCCCGCATCGCCGCACTCCTCGCGGCCGCCTGGCTCCTCCCGCCCGCCGCCGCCGCGGACCCCGCCCTCGACGCCAAGGGGGTCGAATTCTTCGAGACGAAGATCCGCCCCGTCCTCGTCGCCCAGTGCTACGAGTGCCACTCGGAGAAGTCGGCCAAGGTGAAGGGCGGGCTCCTCCTCGACACCCGCGACGGCCTGCTCAAGGGCGGCGACACCGGCCCGGCGCTCGTCCCCGGCAAGCCGGCCGAGAGCACGCTGGTCAAGCTGCTGAAGGCCGACAAGGGGCTGATGCCGCCGAAGCAGAAGCTGGCCGACCACGTCGTCGCCGACTTCGAGAAGTGGGTGGCGATGGGCGCCCCGGACCCCCGCGCCGGCGGCGCCGGGTACAAGCGGATGTCGGCCGAGGAGGCGAAGACGTTCTGGTCGCTCAAGCCGGTCACCAGCCCGGCCGTCCCGGCGGTGAAGGGGACCTGGGCGAAGACCGACATCGACCGGTTCGTCCTGGCGAAGATGGAGGCGCAGGGGCTGAAGCCGGTCGGCGACGCGGACCGGGCGACCGTCGTCCGCCGGCTGTACTTCGACCTGATCGGGATGCCGCCGTCGGCCGAGGAACTGGCCGCCGCGGTCGCCGACACGTCACCGGACGCGGTCGAGAAGATCGTCGAAAAGCTCCTCGCCAGCCCGCACTTCGGCGAGCGGTGGGGCCGGTACTGGCTCGACCTCGCCCGGTACGCCGAGAGCAACGGGAACGCCGACAACACCCCGTTCCCGCTCGCCTGGAAGTACCGCGACTACGTCATCCGGTCGGTGAACGCGGACAAGCCGTACGACCAGTTCGTCCGCGAACAGGTCGCCGGCGACCTCCTCCCGGCCCGGGACGACAAGCACCGGGACGAGCTCTTGATCGCGACCGGGTTCCTGGCGCTCACGTCCAAGCCGCGGGCGCAGAACAACCCGGATTACCGGATGGACCTGATCGCCGACCAGATCGACGTGACCGGCCGGGCGATACTCGGGCTGAGCGTGCTGTGCGCCCGGTGCCACGACCACAAGTTCGACCCGATCCCGCAGAAGGAGTACACCGCCCTGGCCGGCATCTTCGAGAGCACCCAGATGCTATTCGGGGGCGGCGGGGGGAAGGGGGCGAAGGGGGCCGGCCCGGGCGGCATCCACACCCTCAGCGACGGCGAGCAGGCGATGGGCGTGAAGGACGCCGCCAAGCCGACCGAGTCACAGGTGTACACCCGCGGCGACTCGACCAAGCCGGCCGGGACCGTGGCCCGCGGGTTCCTTTCCATCGCCACCGTGATCGAGGCCCCGAAGGTCCCCGCCGCGAAGAGCGGGCGGCTGGAACTCGCCGCCTGGCTGACCGACGCCGGGAACCCGCTCGCCGCCCGGGTCGCCGCGAACCGCGTCTGGCAGCACCTGTTCGGCCGCGGGCTGTGCGCCTCCCCGGACAACTTCGGGTTCCTCGGCGAGCGGCCGAGCCACCCCGAGCTGCTCGACCACTTGACCACAACGCTCGTCGACAGCGGGTGGAGCACGAAGCAGCTGATCCGGAGCGTCGTGCTGACCCGCACCTACCAGATGGCGGCCACCGCCGACGCGGCGAACGCGAAGGTCGACCCGGACGGGGTGTACCTGTGGCGGAAGGCGCCGCGGCGGCTCGACGCGGAGGCGTTCCGGGACGCCGTCCTCTCCGCCAGCGGGTCGCTGAACCCCGAGTCCCCGAAGGGGTCGCTGATGCCGTCGAACTTCAACGCCAAGCAGCCGCCGCGGACGACGGCCGAGACCCCCCACCGGAGCGTGTACCTGCCGATCCTCCGCGGCGCCCCGCTGCCCGAGGCGCTGGCCGTGTTCGACGTCGCCAACCCGAACATCGTCGTCGCCCAGCGGGAGGAGACGACCGTCCCGAGCCAGGCCCTGTACCTCCTGAACAGCCCGTTCGTGATCGACCAGTCGCGGAAGGCCGCCCGCCGGCTCCTCGCCGACGCGAAGCTGACCGACGAGCAGCGGGCCGACCTGGCGTACCGCCTCGCCCTGTCGCGGCCGGCGACGACCGAGGAGGCGGCCCGGGTGGTGGCCTACGTCCGGGCGGCCGACCCGAAGGGCGGGGAGGCGGCGTGGGCGAGCTTCTGCCAGGCCCTGTTCGCGTCCGCCGAGTTCCGGTACGTGCGGTGACTTCCCGGTGGCACAGGCATTCCTGCCTGTGCTGCCCCCTTGCCGCACAGGCAGGAATGCCTGTGCCACCAACATCACACCCCGTCCCCGAGGCCCGTCATGCTACCTTCCCTGGTTTCCCGCCGCGCCGCCCTGAAGTCCGCGTCCGCCGGGTTCGGCTACTTCGCGTTCTCCGCCCTGGCGTCCGAGGCCGCCGCCCGCGAGGCGAAGGCCCTCGGCGCCCCGAACCCGCTGGCCCCGAAGGCCCCGATGTTCCCGGCCCGGGCGAAGCGGGTGATCTTCCTGTGCATGCGCGGCGGCCCGACCCACCTCGACACGTTCGACTACAAGCCGGCGCTGGAGAAGGACGCCGGCAAGTCGGTGTCCGGGAACGGCACCCTCGGGGACCGGATCAAGGGCAACCTGCTCGCCTCCCCGTTCAAGTTCGTCCGGTCCGGGCAGAGCGGGCTGCCGATCTCCGAGGTGTTCCCGGAGCTGGCCCGGCACGCCGACGACCTGTGCCTCCTGAACAGCCTGCACACCGACGTCCCGAACCATCCGCAGTCGTTCCTGATGCTGCACACCGGCGAGTTCCGGTTCACGAGGCCCAGCCTCGGGGCGTGGGTCCTGTACGGCCTCGGGAGCGAGAACCAGAACCTGCCGGGGTTCGTCACCATCAGCCCGCCCGGCGACCTCGGCGGGGCGCAGAACTACGGCAACGCGTTCCTCCCGGCGGCGTACCAGGCGACCCGGCTCGGCGAGCAGGGCGGCAGCATCGCCGACGCGAAGATCGGCAACCTCACCCCGTCGGCCGGGGCCGACGCCCAGCGGAAGCAGATCGACCTGATCCAGGCGATGAACCGCGACCTGCTGGACCGCGGCGGGGCGGACCCGGCGGTCGAGGGCGTGATCGGGTCGTACGAGCTGGGGTTCCGGATGCAGAAGGCCCTGCCGGACGTGCTCGACATCTCGAAGGAGTCGGCGAAGACGCTGGAGCTGTACGGGATCACCGGGAAGGTCGGCGGGAACGCCGCGAAGCCGAACAAGCCGGCGGCCGGCGGGGGCGGCGGGACCGACAACTTCGGCCGGCAGTGCCTGATGGCCCGCCGGCTGGTCGAGGCGGGGGTGCGGTTCGTCGAGCTCGGCCACGGCAACTGGGACACCCACGGCGGGCTGTCGACCCGCGTCCCGCAACTGGCCGGGCAGATCGACAAGCCGATCGCCGGGCTGCTCACCGACCTCAAGCAGCGCGGGCTGCTGCAGGACACGCTGGTGGTGTGGGGCGGCGAGTTCGGGCGGACGCCGACCGGCCAGGGGAACGACGGCCGGAACCACAACTCGGCCGGGTTCAGCATGTGGGTGGCCGGCGGCGGGGTGAAGGGCGGCATCCGGTACGGGGCGACCGACGAGCACGGCGGGAAGGCGGTGGTGGACAAGATGCACCAGCACGACGTCCACGCGACGATGCTCCACCTGCTCGGCCTCGACCACCAGAAGCTGACGTTCCGGTACGGCGGCCGGGACTACAGCCTGACCGACATCCACGGCCGGGTCGCCAAGGAGATCATGGCCTGAAGGTAGCGGGCACACTCCGTGTGCCGTGGCTGCGGTCGGCACACGGAGTGTGCCCGCTACCCCGCGGGGTCCGCCGTCTGGCGGATTCTTCCGCGGGGTTCTCTTTTCTGGTACGCTGCCACCCGCCGGCCACCCCCGCCCCGCGTTCACCTCCCGCCGCCGAGGACTCCCGATGCTGACGATCAGCGACCCGCGGGCCGCCCGCCACTGCCAGGGGGCGTCGCGCCGCGAGTTCCTCCGGGCCGGCGGCCTCGGCCTGCTCGGCGGCCTCGGCCTGTCCGACCTGCTCGTCGCGAAGGCCAAGGCGGCGGCCGAAGGCCGGCTGTGGCGGGACCGGTCGGTGGTGCTCCTGTTCCTCCAGGGCGGGCCGTCGCACATCGAGTTCTTCGACCCGAAGATGACCGCCCCGGAGGAGGTCCGCAGCATCACCGGCGAGGTGAAGACCGGCATCCCCGGCGTCACCTTCGGCGGGTCGTTCCCGCAGCTCGCCGGGATGACCGACAAGCTCGCGGTGGTCCGGTCCTACGCCTCGATGAACGGCGGGCACACGTACCTGTCGGCGGCCGGCGGGGACAACCCGGTGAAGGCGGCCATGAGCGCGGTGTACGCCAAGGTGGCCGGGACGACGAACGCGGCCACCGGCGTCCCGAACAACTGCCTGGTCCTCCCCGAGGCGGTCGCCCCGGGGCTGAAGCTCGAGAAGAACTTCGAGACCGGCGCGCTGCCGACGCTGACCAGCCCGGGCGAGCTCGGCCCGGCCTACGCCGCGTTCGACCCGAGCGGCGGCGACCAACTGAAGAAGAACCTCCAGCTCGCGCTGCCGGCGGAGAGGTTCGAGGACCGGCGGGCGCTGCTCGCCGAGCTCGACGCCGCCCGGCGGGCGGCGGACGCCGAGGTGGCCGAGGCGGACCGGTTCCGGCAGCAGGCGTTCGACGTGCTCGCCCGGGGTGTCGGGCACGCCTTCGACCTGTCGCAGGAGGACCCGAAGACCGTCGCCCGGTACGACACCAGCAAGCTGTTCAAGCTGGGCGACGTGACCAAGTGGTTCGACCAGCGGCGGGCGACGAACCTGCTCGGCAGGCAGATGCTGCTGGCCCGGCGGCTGGTGGAAGCCGGGTGCGGGTTCGTGACCGTGTCCGACTGCGGGTGGGACATGCACGCGAACAAGAACAGCCCGGCGGACATGGCCAACCTCGACCCGATGGCCCGGCAGGTGGACCACGCCGTCGCCGCCTTCATTCAAGACATCCACGAGCGCGGGCTGGCGGACAAGGTCCTGCTGGTGGTGACCGGGGAGATGGGGCGGACCCCAAAGAAGAACAAGGGCGGTGGCCGCGACCATTACGCGAACCTCACGAGCCTGCTGCTCGCCGGCGGGGTGAAGACCGGTCAGGTGATCGGCCAGTCGGACCGGACGGCGGCGCAGCCGGCGACCGAGCGGTACACCCCGAAACACCTGCTGGCGACGGTGATGAACTTCCTCCTCGACATCCCCGAGGTGCGGCTGCGGCCGGCGCTGGGGAAGGTCGGGAACACGTTGACCGAGGGGGCGCCGATCCCCGGCCTGCTGTGAGACCGATCCATGACCCGACCCGTCGCGGCGGTCGCCCTCCTCGCATTCGGCGCCGCTGGCGCTCAGGGGGCTGACGCCCCCCGCTCGGGGACGCCGAACGTCGTCGTCATCCTGGCCGACGACCTCGGGTACGGCGACGTCTCGTGCTACAACCCCGAGCGCGGCAAGATCCCGACCCCGAACCTCGACCGCCTCGCCGCCGGCGGGATGCGGTTCACCGACGCCCACTCGTCGTCCGCCGTCTGCTCCCCCACCCGGTACTCGCTGCTCACCGGCCGGTACCACTGGCGGACTCGCCTCCAGCGCGGCATCGTCGGCGTCTGGGAGCCGCCGCTGATCGCCCCGGACCGGCTCACCCTCGGCGGGCTGGCAAAGCAGCACGGGTACCACGCCGCCTGCGTCGGGAAGTGGCACCTCGGGTGGGACTGGCCGATCACCGCCGACCAGACGAAGCACTTCCGCGGCCTCGGCGGGCAAGCCGGTGGCGGCGGGAAGGTAGTGACCGAGCCGACGCCCGAGCAGGTCGCGGCCTGGAAGGACGTGTTCTCGAAGCCGATCCCCGGCGGGCCGACGACCCGCGGGTTCGACGAGTACTTCGGCACCTGCGTCCCGAACTGGCCGCCGTACTGCTTCATCGAGAACGACCGCACCGTCGGCGTCCCGTCGACGCTGCTCCCGGCGGCGCAGTTAGTGCGAAACCAGGCCAGCCTGCAGGGGCCGGCGCTGCCGGACTGGAAGCTCGACGCGGTCCTCCCCGCCCTCGCCGACCGGGCCTGCGGGATCATCGCGAAGCAGGCGAAGGCCGGGAAGCCGTTCCTCCTGTACCTGCCGCTGACCGCCCCGCACACCCCGATCGCGGTCGCCAAAGAGTGGCAGGGGAAGAGCGCCCTCGGGCACCCCTACGCCGACTTCGTGATGCAGACCGACGCGACCGTCGGCCGGGTGCTCGACGCCCTGAAGGCCGCCGGCGTCGCGGACGACACGCTGGTCGTGTTCACCAGCGACAACGGCTGCGCCCCGGTCGTCCCGCCGAAAGAGCTGGAGGCGAAGGGGCACTTCCCGAGCGGCCCGCTGCGGGGGTACAAGACCGACGCCTGGGAGGGCGGGCACCGCGTCCCGTTCATCGTCCGCTGGCCGGGGACGGTGAAGCCCGGCGCCACCTGCGACCGGACGGTCTGCTCGGTCGACCTGATGGCGACGCTCGCCGAGGTGCTCGGGGCGAAGCTGCCCGCGACCGCCGGCGAAGACAGTGTTAGCCTGGTGTCACTGCTCCGCGGCGCGGACAAGCCGGTCCACGAGGCGGTGGTCCACCACTCCGCGTCGGGCGTGTTTGCGGTCCGGTCCGGGAGGTGGAAGCTGATCCTCGGCCCGGGTTCCGGCCAACCCGACGGGACGAAGCCGCACCTGTACGACCTCGGGGCCGACCCCGGCGAGGCGAAGGACGTCGCGGCGGACCACCCGGGCGAGGTGGCGCGGATCACCGCGCTGATGGAGAAGTTCGTCGCCGACGGCCGGAGCACCCCTGGCGAGAAGGGGAAGAACGACGTGCCGATCCAGATCGTGAAGCCCGCGAAGAAGTGACCCCGACCGGAACTCTCCCCATGCGCGCCGCCTCCCTCGCCCTCCTGTTCGCCGCCGCGTCGGCCGGGGCGCAACCGCCCGCCGACGCGGACCTCGCCGCCCGCGTCGAGCTGCCGCTGAAGACCGCCCGGACCCGCGACCCGGTCCTCGGCGGGCCGAAGGACAAGGTCGTCGTGAGCGTCTGGGTCCCGGACGGGGTGAAGACGGTCCGCGGGGCGGTGTGCAACCCGTTCTCGAAGGACGAGCCGCCGGGTAAGCACTGGAAGGCGGCGTGCCGGCACTGGCAGTTCGCCTACGTCGGGGTCGACTTCGACGCGGTGAAGAAGGACGAGTTCCCGCTCCTGGCGGCCGGCCTCACCGAACTCGCGAAGAAGACCGGCCACCCGGAGTTGGGGCACGTGCCGTTCTGCTTCACCGGCATGTCGCGCGGCGGCGGGATGAGCGTCCAGCTCGCCGAGATGATGCCCGACCGGACGCTCGCGGCGGTGCCCGTGTGCCTGGAGGTCGGGCCGACGTCGGAGGCGACCCGCCGCGTCCCGATGGTCACCGTGTTCGGGGAGAAGGACGGGTCGCAGATGGAGAAGCTGTTGGCGAAGTTGCCGGAGGCGCGGAAGGCGGACGCCCGGTGGGGCCTCGCGGTGCAGTGGAACCGGAAGCACGAGTTCGGGCAGGCGAACAACCTGTCCTTCGTGTTCCTGGACGACGTCCTCGCCCGCCGGCTGCCGAAGGAGCCGGGCCGCGACAAGCCGGCGCCGCTCGGCGAGTTCCCGCTCGAGGACGGCTGGCTCGGCGACGTCTCCACCTGGGGCAAGGACGGCCGGCTGCCGACGGTCGCGGCGTGGAAGGATTTCAAGGGCGACCGGGCTGCGGCGTGCTGGTTCCCGTCGGGCCGGACGGCGGCGGTGTGGCGGGCGTTCGTCGCCGGGACGAAGGACGTGACGGTAACCGAGCCGGCGGGGCTGGGCGACGGGCAGGCGTTCGGGTCGCACACGGCGGCGAAGCCGGTGGCGGTCAAGCTGGCGCTCGCGGCGAACCTGAAGCCGACGGCGGTCGAGGTGTGGGACGGCGACCGGAAGGTGGCCGAAAAGGCCGCGGCGCCGTGGGAATTCGAGGTGAGACTACCGGCCGGCATCCACGGGCTGTACGCCGTCGTGCGGGAGGCCGGCCAGCCGGAGCGGCTGTCGCGGCCGCACACCATCGTCGTCGCGGAGTGATGCTTCTCACGGGTGGGGCAGGCATTCCTGCCTGCCCGGCTCGAACCAGGGCAGGCAGGAATGCCTGCCCCACCCGGCCTCAGTCCTTCTCGCCCCAGACCTTCGGGACCACGAACCCCGCCGGCTTCGGCCTCGTCTTCGGCGGCACGGCGGCATTCGCGAACCCGTCGAGCACCGCCCGCAACTCCTTCACCTTGTCCGGGTGCTTGTCGGCCAGGTTCGCCTTCTCGAACGGGTCAGCCTTCAGGTCGAACAGCTCGACCGACGCCTTCCCGGCCGCCTTCTTCGGCGCGGCGCCGTCCGGGTCGTCGGCCCCGGCGCTCACGACCAGCTTCCAGTCCCCCGCCCGCACCGCCCCGTTGTTCGGAGTCGTGTTGAGCAGAATCGCGTCGTGCGGCGACGGCTTCTTCTCGGTCAGGGTCGGCCACAGGTCGCGGCCGTCCACCGGGAGCGGCTGCTCCGCCTTCGCCCCGCACAGCCTCACCAGCGTCGGGTACCAGTCCACGATGTGCAGCGGCTCGGTCACGGTCGCCCCGGCCGGGACGCGGCCGTCCCAGGTGGCGAACGCGGCTACCCGCACCCCGCCCTCGTACAGCGTCGCCTTCCCGGCCCGGTACTTCCCGTTGTCGGTCACCTTGCCGGGGGCCGGGCCGCCGTTGTCGCTGCTGAACACGAACAGCGTGTCCTTCCGCACCCCGGCCTTCTCGACCGCCGCGACCACCTGCCCCACCGCCTCGTCCATCGCCGCCAGCATCCCGGCGTACTTCTGCCGCTCGCCCTGCAGGTTCGGGTACGGCTTCAGGTACTCCGGCGGGACCTGGTGCGGGGCGTGGACGGCGTTGAACGGGACGTATAGGAAGAACGGCTTCTTCCCGGCCGCCTCGGCCACGAACGCGGCCGCCTCCTTCGCCAGCAGGTGGGTGGCGTACCCCTCGTCCCGGCTCGCCTTGTCGTCCCGGTGCCAGTCGTGGCCGCCGTCCCGGTCGTGGGTGAAGTAGTCGAGCGCCCCGTTGTAGTGGCCGTACTGGCGGTCGAACCCGCGGCGGGTCGGCAGGTACTCCGGGGCGTGGTGCCCGAGGTGCCACTTGCCGACGATGGCGGTGGCGTACCCGGCCTCCTTCAGCGCCTGCGCCAGGGTGCGCTCCTCCAGCGGCAGCCCGTACTGCGCCCACGGCCGGACGACGCCGACCTGCAGCCCGTGCCGCATCGGGTACCGGCCGGTCATCAGCGCCGCCCGGGTCGGGCTGCACACCGGCTGGACATAGAAGGCGTCGAGCTTGGTGCCGGCGGCCGCGAGTTTGTCCAGGTGCGGGGTCTTGATCTCCTTGCCGCCCATGAACCCGCAGTCCTCCCGACCGAGGTCGTCGGCCAGGAAGAAGACGACGTTCGGACGGTCGGCGGCCGCCGAGCGGGGGGCGTGAGCCCCCTGTGCGACCAGGGCCGCGGCGGCCAGGATGGCGCGGGTCATTTCTTATCCTTTCGGGGGTCGGGGAGCGCCCGCTCGGTCTTCAGCCCCTCGTCGCCCTGGGCCTTCATCCAGGCGTCGAGGTCGGCCCGGAGGGCCTTGAGCGTGTCGGCGTGGGCCGGGTCGCCCGCCAGGTTCTTCAGCTCGTGCGGGTCGGTCGTGAGGTCGTACAGCTCCTCCGCCGGGCGGGTGTGGTACCGGCGGACGACGGCGGCCGCGGCCGGGTCGGTCTTCGCCTTGGCGACCCACGAATCGAAGTAGTCCCGGCCGTCGGCGCCGGCCTTCCCGAGGTCGACGTGGGTGTGGTGCTCGGCCGCCGGGTCGAGGTTGCGGACGTACTTCCGGTCCCGGGTGCGGACCGCCCGGAGCGGGTACCGGTTCATGTCCCCGTCCCCGCTGTGGGTGACGAACACCCGGTCCCGGTGGGCCGCCTTCTCGCCGCGCAGGGCGCCGAGGAACGACGTCCCGCTCAGCCCGTCCGGGGACTTGCCGCCGGCCGCCTCCAGGCACGTCGGCAGGAGGTCGGTCCAGCTCACCATCGCGTCGGACGTCGTCCCCGGCTTGATGCGGCCGGGCCAGGCGGCGAGGAGCGGGGTGCGGACGCCGGCGTCGTAAGCGTTCCACTTGCCGAACGGGAACTGCGACCCGTGGTCGCTGGTGAACAGGAACAGGGCGTCGGCGCCGAGGTGCTTGCGGGCCGCGTCGTACACCAGCCCGAGGTCGCGGTCGGCGTTCGCCACCGCCGCGAGGTACCGGGTGCGGGCCTGCCGCGTCTCCTTCGTGTCCACGAGCGCCGGCGGCAGGGCGATCTTGTCCGGGTCAAGCACGGACTCCTTCGGCCACGGGACGTGCGGCCAGTTGGTGCCGACGAGCAGGCAGAGCGGCTTGCCCGCCTTCCGGGCCGCGAGCCACTTCACCGCCGCCTCGACGCAGTCGTCCTGGTGGTAGTTGAAGTGGCTGGCGTGGTCGAACCCGTACCCGGTCACCTGGGCGTAGTGGGCCACCTTCCCGATGGCGACGACCTCGTACCCGAGGTCGTGGAAGTGGGCTGGCCACTTCTTCACGTCGGCGCGGGGGCGGCTGTGGTTGAGCATCGCCCCGTTCCGCATCGGGTCGAGGCCGGTGAGCAGGGCGGCCCGGCTCGGGGCGCAGCTGGGGGAGGCGACGAACGCGCGGGTGAGGGTCATCCCGTCGGCCGCGACGCGGGCCATGTTCGGGGTGCGGACCTCCTTCCCGCCGTAGGGCGAGCAGTCGGCCCACCCGAGGTCGTCGGCCAGGAACACCACGACGTGCGGCCGGTCGGCCGCGACGAGCGCCAGCGCGGCGGCCGCGAGAATGGTCCGCATGTGCTCTCCTAGGCTGGCGGGCCGCCACGGAGGGCGGCCCCTACCGGAAGGGTCCTGGTAGGGGCCGCCCTCCGGGGCGGCCCGTTCCGCGTCACAGCCGGGTCAGCACCTCGTCCGCCGCGACCGGCAGCCGCCGCCCGTCCTCGAACTCGACCAGGAGCCGGCGGGCGAGCAACTCCTGGTGCAACACCCGCCCCTGCCCCTTCGCCGTCAGCACCCGCGACCCGACCGGCGGCAGCTCCTTCTGCGCCTCCTCATACACGTCCTGCTCGAACCGCAGGCAGCACTTCAGCCGGCCGCACCGGCCGGAGATCTTCGTCGGGTCCAGCGTCGACTTCTGGAGCTTCGCCATCCGCATGCTGACCGGCGGCATCACCGCCATGTGGGTGTTGCAGCAGACCGGGCGGCCGCAGTCGCCGTAGTCGGCCAACAGCTTCGCCTCGTCCCGCACCCCGATCTGCCGCAGCTCGATCCGGGTGTGGAACTCGCGGGCCATGCCCTTCACCAGGTCGCGGAAGTCGACCCGGGCGTCGGCCAGAAAGTAGAACACGACCCGCTCGTTGCCGAGCAGCCGCTCGACGTCCACCAGCTGCATCGGCAGGCGGTGGTGGGCGATCAGGCGGGCGGCCGCGTCGTGGTCGGCGGCCCGGCGGTCGTGGTGCTGGCGGAGCTTGTCGCGGTCGGCGGTGGTGGCGAGGCGGAGGAGGTCGCCGCGGGTCGGGTCGGGGATGGCGGCGACGGCCCGCGGGGTGGCCGGGCAGAGCACCTCGCCGGCCTCGGTCCCGCGGTCGGTGCGGAGGACGACGGCGTCCCCGCGGGCGGCGATCACCCCGGCGGCGGGGGCGAACTCGCCGAGGAACCGCATCGCCCCGTGGCGGACGAGGAACGTCGTCGGGGGGCGGGGGTCGGCCTCGGTGGCATTCATGGTCTCGTGTCCCACCCGGCGTGCTGCGAACGCCCGTGCCCACACCCGGGCACTATACCGCCGCGCCCGCGCCGGCGGAACACCCCGGGCGGGACCGCGGCCGCGGTCCCGCCCGGCCGCCCCGACCCGGAGTCGCCCGACACGTGTCGGGGCTTCCCCCCGGTTAGCCCGGCCGGCCGCCCCCGGCTCCGGGTTTGCGTTGCACCCGCCCGCCCACCCCGTCATACGTCGAGACCGAGCGAGATGAATAGCGAGAACAAGGTCGGGCCGGCGGCCCCGGGCAGCCGGCGATCGTTCCTCCGGCGGGCGTTCGTGGGCGGGATGGTCGGCGCCCCGGTCGCGGCGGCGGTGTCCGCCCCGGCCCCGGCGGCGGCGCTCGACGAGGACGACCGCGGCCGGGCGCTGCTGAACCGGGTCATCCTGCGGGACACCCTGTTCCAGATCCGGAAGCACGAGTTCGCCCACATCGCGGCGATCGTCGAGACCATCACCGAGGACCTCGGGGGCGAGGCCCGGCCGAAGCCGAACTTCCGGAACCTCCTCCAGCAGGACTTCGTCCCGTTCTTCAACCTCGGCCGGACGTTCACCAACACCGGGGTCGGGGCGTACCTCGGGGCGGCCCCGGCGATCGCCAGCCGGGCCGTCCTGGCCGGGACGACGACCATCGCCACCATCGAGGGCCGGCACGCCGCGACGTTCAACTTCACCGACGGGGCGCCGATCACGGCCAGCGTCCTGGAGCCGAACACGGACCGCGACTTCGACCAGCCGCTGACCCCGGGACAGGTGGTGGAGCTGACCGCCCCGTTCATCCGGGACCTGAACGGCGGGCCGCCGGCCACGTTCAACCCGGACCCGGACGCCGCGTCGGCCGAGAACGACATCGCGATCCTGAACTTCGCCCTGATCCTCGAGTACCTGGAGGCCGAGTTCTACACCCTGAACCTCCGCCGGTTCTACCCGCTCGCCTTCTTCGGGCTGACGTGACGGCGGCCGACCCCGAGGGCCGGGGGAACGGGGCGGGGCGGCCCGGCCCCACCCCCGGCCCTCACGTGTGCAGCTCGACCACGTCCCCGTCGTGCAGGACGTGGTCCCGGCCGACGGTCTGGCCGTCGTGGACGCCGGCCCCCCACACCCGGGCCGACTTCACCGCGTCCTCCAGGTCCTTGTGGACGCGCCCGGCCACGTCCGCGACCGTGCTGCCGACCGGCGGGGTGAACGGGTTGGTCATGTCCGCCGGCTTCCCCGGCTGCTTCGTGTACACCCGGATCACCCCGAGCACGTCGTAGACCGCCTTCCGCAGCTCGGCCAAGCCGTCGCCGCGCTCGGCCGACACCACGTGCATCGGGAACCGGCCGCCGAGCGCCTCACGGGCGATCTCCAGCCGGATGTCCGCCGCCTCGTCGTCCGCCTTATTCGCGACCACGAGCGTCGGCAGGGCGTACACCGCCGGGTCGTCCGGCGGCGGGCTGCCGGGCGGCACCAGCTCGCGGCGCGCCAGCGTCAGCCGGTCGACCGCCGCCAGCGTCGCGGCCGGGCCGTCGTCGTCGGCCAGGTCGAGGAACAAGAGGGCCGCGTCGGACGCCCGGGTGACGTCGGTGACGAAGTGGTCGTAGTGGTCGGCGGTGACCGGCGGGAGGTCGATGAGCTGGACCCGGACGTCCTCGTGGTCCATCATCCCGGGGACCGGCTCGCGGGTGGTGAACGGGTACGGGGCGACGGCCGGGGCGGCCTTCGTGAGCTTGGTGAGCAGCAGCGACTTGCCGGCGTTCGGCGGGCCGACGAGCACCACCTGCCCGGCCCCCTGGCGCGGGAACTTGAACGTCCCCGGGGCGGCCTTCTTCGGGGCGGTCTTGGCGTGCTCGATCTGGTCGGTCAGCTCCGAGATCTTGGTCTTCAGGTCGGCCTGGACCTTCTCGCTCGCCTTGTGCTTCGGCAGCAGCACCCACATTTCCTTCAGCGCCGCGAGCTTATCCTCCGGGTTCTGGGCCTTCTTGTACCGGGCCTCGGCGTCGTGGTAGTGCGGGGGGAGGTTGACGGCCATCGGGGGGTCCTCGCGCTCCGCTTCGCGTCGCGGCTAAACGTCGGTCGTGATTGTACAACATCCGCGTCCCCCGTTTCCGGCGGACCCGGAGCGTGAGCGGCGGGGTGACGTCACCCCGCCGCTCACGCTCCGGGTCCGCCCGGCGAGCACCCCATGCCCGGACTCTTCGATCAGGTTCAAGAGGCGGCCGCCGCGGTCCGCGCGAAGTGGCCCGTCACCCCGGCGGCCGGGATCGTCCTCGGCACCGGGCTCGGCGGGCTGGCGGCGGAGATCGCCGGCCCGACCGTCATCCCGTACGAGGCGATCCCGCACTTCCCGCGCAGCACCGCCCCGACCCACAAGGGGCAGCTCGTCTGCGGCACCCTCGCCGGGAAGCCGGTCGTCGCGATGGAGGGGCGGTTCCACTTCTACGAGGGGTACACGCTCCAGCAGGTCACGTTCCCGGTCCGGGTGATGAAGGCCCTCGGTGCCGGCGTCCTGATCGTGTCGAACGCCTGCGGCGGGATGAACCCGCAGTGGGACAAGGGCGACCTGATGCTGATCGAGGACCACGTCAACCTGCTCGGCGACAACCCGCTGATCGGGCCGAACGACGACCGCCTCGGGGAGCGGTTCCCGGACATGTGCCACGCCTACGACCGCGGCCTGCTCAAGCTCGCCAAGCGGGTCGCGCTCGAGGAGAAAATTCCCTGCCAGCAGGGGGTGTTCGTGGCCGTCAGCGGGCCGAACCTGGAGACCGCGGCCGAGTACCGGTTCCTGCGGGCGATCGGGGCGGACGTGGTCGGCATGTCGACCGTTCCAGAGGTGATCGTCGCGGTCCACGGGAAGATGCGCGTCCTCGGGATCTCGGTCATCACCGACCTATGCCTGCCGGACGCGCTGGAGCCGGCGCACCTGCCGGACATCGTGAAGACGGCGAACGAGGCGGAGCCGAAGTTCCGGGCGCTGGTCCGCGGGGTGGTGGCCGGGCTGTGACCGAGCCGCGGGCGCCGGTCGGGGAATCGCCGGGGCCGCGGTGGGCGGTCCGGGCTTCCCGTGCTATCTCGAAGTGTGACACCCTTCGCCCTCGCGAGCCCACCGTCCGTGAGTCCGCCTCCGCCAGCACCGCCGGCGCGGGCCGGCTTGCCGCACTACCTCCTCGGCGTGGCCGGGCTGGGGCTCGGGTACGCCGCCGCCGGGTTCGGCGGGCTGGCCTTCCCGTACGTCGAGCGGAACGTCACCCTGATCTGGCCGCCGACCGGGATCGCGGTCGCGGTCCTGTTCCGGGCCGGCCTCCGGTACTGGCCAGGCGTGTCCCTCGGCGCCCTCGCCGTCAACCTCACCCTCTCGTCCCCGGCCGCGGCCGCCGGGATCGCGGCCGGCAACACCCTGGCCCCGGTCCTCGCGGTCGTCCTGCTCCGGCGGTTCCGGTTCGACCCGTCGTTCCCGGCGCAGCGCGACCTGTTCGGGTTCATCGGGCTGGGCGGGCTGCTGGCGATGACGGTCAGCGCGGCGAACGGGGCGCTGTGGCTGTGGGCGGACGGGACGGTCCCGGCGGCGGCGGTGCCGGCCACCGCCCTGGTGTGGTGGCTCGGGGACGCGGCCGGGGTGTTCCTGGTCGGCCCGGGGCTGCTGGCCGTACGGCCCCCGCTCCGGGTCGCACCGCTCCGGCCGGCGGTGCTCAGCCTGGTGGCCCTGTCCGCGGTGTGCGCGGTGGCGTTCACCCCGGTCGCCCCGATCGGCCCGCTCCGCGGGGCGCTGGCGTACTTCCCGCTGCTGGTGTTGGTGTGGGTCGGGCTGCGGTTCCGGGTCGGGGTGGCGTCCGCCCACGTCCTCCTGTTCGCCGGGTTCGCGGTCGCCGGGACGGCCCACGGGGTCGGCGGGTTCGCCCTGTCCGACCCGACCGCGAAGCTGCTGGCGGTGTGGGCGGCGTTCACCACCGCCGCCCTGACCACCCTGCTGCTGGTCACCCTGACCGGGCAGCGGGAGCGGGCCGTCCGGGCGGCCGCGGCGGCCGAGCGGCGGGCGGTCGAGGGGCAGCGGCTGGAGGCCCTCGGGGTGCTCGCCGGGGGCGTGGCCCACGACTTCAACAACATCCTGGCCGGGATCCAGGGGCACGCCGAGCTGGCGGCCGGGCCGCTCCCGGACGGCCACCCGGCCCGCCCCCACCTGGCGACCGTCGCCGCCGCCACCGCCCGGGCCGCCGGCCTCACCCGCCAGCTCCTCGCCTACGCCGGGAAGGGCCGCCTCGCCCCCCGCCCGGTGGCGGTCAACGAGGTGGTCCGGCAGACGGCCGAGCTACTGCGGGTGACCGTCCCGCGGACGGTCGAGGTCCGGCTCGACCTGGCCGACGGGCTGCCGGCGGTGACCGCCGACGAGTCGCAGCTGCACCAGGTGGTGATGAACCTGGTGCTGAACGCCGGGGAGGCGATCGGGGACGCCCCCGGGACGGTCACCGTCGCCACCGCCGCCCGGGAGGTGACCGCAGACGAGCTGCACGCCGCCCCGCCCGGCGGCCCGGCGGCCGCCGGCCGGCACGTCGTGCTGACCGTGTCGGACACCGGGTGCGGGATGACGGACGAGGTGAAGGCCCGGCTGTTCGACCCGTTCTACACCACCAAGTCCGCCGGCCGCGGGCTCGGGCTGTCGGCGGTGCTCGGGATCGTCCGCGGGCACGGCGGGGCGATCCGGGTGGATACCCGGCCGCGGGCCGGGACCCGGTTCACGGTGCTCCTCCCGGCGTCCCCGGGCGCCGCCCCGCTCCCGCCGCCGGAGGCCCCGACCCCGTTCCCGGAAACCGCCCCCCTGCCGGCCCCCGGGAGCCGCGGCCTGGCCGTGGTGGCGGACGACGAGCCGTCGGTCCGGGCGGTCGGGGCGGCGATGCTCGGGCAGCTCGGGTACCGGGTGCTGGAGGCGGCAGACGGGCGGGAGGCGGTGGAGCTGGTCGCGGCCCACGCCGGTGCCGTCCGGCTGGTGCTGCTCGACCTGACGATGCCGGTGATGGGCGGCCCCGAGGCGCTGGCCCGGATCCGCCGCACCGACCCGGCCGTCCCGGTGGTGCTGTGCAGCGGGTACGTCGAAGGGGCGCTGCCGAACGGGCTGGCCGACGCCCCGGCGACCGCGTTCCTCCGCAAGCCGTACCGCCGGTCCGAGCTGGGCCGGGCCGCGGCCGCCGCCGGGGCGTGAGGATTCTCCCGCGTCGGCGTCTACTCTCCGGACGCGCCGCCCCCGTGGGGTTCACCGATGACCCGTTCCACCGCCCTGCTCGCCCTCGCCCTCGGGGCCGCCCCGGCCGTCGCCCAGACCGCGGACATCGAGGCCGAACTCCGCCTCCGGATCCTCATGGAGCGGGAGGCTCTGCTCCGCGCCGCACAGGCTAAGGCGGCGCCGAAGCCGCTCCCGCCCGCCACCCCCGGACTCCCGGACGGGGCCGTCGCCCGGCTCGGGGACACCCGCCTGCGGCACGCCGCCCCGCCGCTGTGCGTCGCCTTCTCGGCCGACGGGAAGCGGGTGTACAGCGGCGGCGAGGACAACGCCCTGCGGGTGTGGGACGCCGCCACCGGGTCGGCCGTCCGGACCCTCAGGTTCGGGGGCGAGAAGGTCCGCCGGGTGCGGGCCACTGCCGACGGCGCCCGGCTCGCCGTCCAGGGCGACGACGGCCACCTCCGGTTCCTCGACCCGGACACCCTGGGCGAGGCGGCCGAGTTCCGTTCCCCGTCCGCCACGGATTTTGCCACCTCCGCCGACGGCGGCCTGCTGGCCCACGGCGGGCCGGAGCGACAGTTCCTCGTCAGCGAACTCGCCACCGGGCTGCCCCGGCTCGAGCTGCCGGAAGGGGTCCGCGCCGCCTTCCACCCGGACGGCAAGCGGGTCGCCGTCGCGAACCCGTTCGGGAGGGTGACGCTCCACCAGATCGCCGGCGGGAAGCCGCTCGCCACGTTCGACCTCGGCGGGCGGCCGACCGGCCTCGTCTTCCGCCCGGACGGGAAGCGGCTGGCGGCCGGGACGGTCGCCGGGGTCGAGGTGTGGGACGTGGAGGCGGCCCCGAAGCGGGCCGCCGAGGTCCGCGACGCCACGTACCCGGCCGCGTGGGTCGGGGACGACGCGCTGGCCGCCGGCACCGACACCACGGCCGGGGTGTACGACCTGGCCGCGAAGAAGTGGGCCGGGCGGGTGACCGGGCTGGCCGGCGAGTGGGCGGTGTCCCCGGACGGGAAGACGGTCGCCGCCACCACCCGCGGCACCCTCCGGGTCCGGCTGTTCGACCTCGCCACCGGCAAGCAGCTGCACGCCGAGAACGACACCTTCCCGGACGCCGCCCTGCTCCACCCGACCGCCGACGGCACGGCCGTGTTCGTCCTGGCCGCCGACGCCGCCTTCCTCTGGCCGGTCGCCAAGGGTGCGGCGACCCCGGCCGGGGCACTCCCGGCGCGGGCCGCCCACGCCCACGCCGCCGGCGGCCGGCTGGCCGTCGCCACCTCCGACGCGGTCCTCGTGTACGACTTCGACACGACCAAGCCGCTCCCGGCGAAGCCGGCCCGCACCCTGACCGAACACGCCGCCGGGTGCCGGGCCGCCGCCGTCTCCCCGGACGGCAAGCAGGTCGCGTACTCCGGGGACGCGAAGCGGACGGTGATCGCCGACGCGGCCACCGGGAAGACCGTCCGCGTCCTGCCGGCCGACACGGTCGGGATGGCGCTGGCGTTCGCCCCGGACGGCAAGGCGGTCGCGGTCGTCGGCCGGGACGGGTGGCTGCGGCTGGCCCCGGCCGACGACGGGGAGGAGGCGTGGAAGGTGCGGCTCCAGCGCGGGCCGCGGGCGGCGGTCGCGTTCAGCGCCGACGGCGCACTGATCGCCGCGTCGTCGTCCGGCACGTTCAAGGTGGTGCGGGCGGCCGACGGGGCGGAGGTGTTCTCGGCCGGCGGGCTGTTCGAGAACGGGCTGTTCGAGCGGCTCGCGTTCACCCCGGACGGGCGGCTGGTGCTGGGCGCGTCGGAGGGGGAGTCCGGCGGGGTGACGGCGTGGGAGGTGACGACCCGGACGGTCGTCCGCCGGTTCGGGGTCGGGTCCGGGACGGTGAACCGGCTGGCCGTCTTCCCGGACGGCAGCAAGGCGGCGTCGACCGGGGCGGACGAGGTGGTGTCGGTGTGGGACCTGTCCGGTAGGCACGGTAAGGATGCGCCGACGGCGGCGGAGCTGCTCGCGGCGTGGGCCGCGCTCGACTCGCCGGACGGGGCGGTCGGGTACCCGGCGTCGCAGGTGCTGGCGGCCGGCGGGGCGCGCGGGGTGAAGGTGGTGTCGGCCGGGGTGGAGGCGGTCGGCGGGAACGCGGCGAAGCTGGCCCGGTGGGCGAAGGACCTGGCGGCCGACGAGTACGCCGACCGGGAGGCGGCGACGAAGGCCCTGACGGCGGTGGGCGTGCGGGCGCTGCCGCTGCTCCAGAACGTCGCGGCGAACTCGGACTCGGCGGAGGCCCGGCGGCGGGCGGCCGGCATCCTGAACGGGTTCGCGGCGAAGGGGGTCGGGGTGCCGGAGCACGGGCTGGCGGGCGACGCCCTGCAACTGGTGCGGGCGGTGCAGGTGCTGGAGGCGGTGGGCGGGCCGGAGGCGAGGGCGGTGCTGGCGAAGGTCGCCGCCCTCGACGGCCCGCCGGGCGACGCGGCCAAGGTCGCCCTCCGGCGGGCGGGGAAGTAGCGCGGCCGGCCGGGCGTCTTCACGCGCGGACCGCTCGGCGGCGCGATATCCTGACGGCCTCCCCACATCCCGGAGGCCGCCGTGCGACCCTTCCTCTTGCTCCTCGCGCTCGCACTCCCGCCACACGCCCAGGCGGCCGACGCCCCCCGCCGCCCGAACATCGTTCTGATCCTCGCCGACGACCTCGGGTACGGCGACCTCGGGTGCTACGGCCAGCAGAAGATCAAGACGCACCACCTCGACCAGCTCGCCCGTGACGGCGTCCGGTTCACCCAGGCGTACGCCGGCAGCACCGTCTGCGCCCCGAGCCGGTGCGCCCTGATGACCGGGCTGCACACCGGCCACTGCCGGACCCGCGGCAACGGCGGGGCCCCGGGCGGGAACGTCCCGCTCGCCCCGGGCGACGTGTGCGTCGCCGAGTTGCTGAAGGCGGCCGGGTACGCGACCGCCCTGGTCGGCAAGTGGGGCCTCGGCGAGGAGGGGAGCACCGGCGTCCCGACTAAGAAGGGGTTCGGCCACTTCTTCGGCTACCTGAACCAGCACCACGCCCACAACTACTACCCCGACTTCCTCTGGCGCGGGGAGAAGAAGGAGCCGGTCGCCAACCCGCAGTCGAAGGTCGACAACGTCGCCGAGAAGCCGAACGTCTACGCCCCGGACCTGTTCCTGGCCGACGCCCTGAGGTTCGTGGACGAGCACAAGGCCGGGCCGTTCTTCCTGTACTTCGCCGCCACCGCCCCGCACGCGAACAACGAGAAGACGCGGGCCACCGGCGAGGGGAACGAGGTCCCGTCCGACGCCCCGTACACGACCGAGCCGTGGCCGCAGGCGGAGAAGAACAAGGCGGCGATGATCACCCGGCTGGACGCGGACGTCGGCAGGCTGTTGGCGAAGCTGAAGGAACTCGGGTTGGAGCGGGACACGGTGGTCGTCTTCAGTAGCGACAACGGGCCGCACCAGGAGGGCGGGAACAAGGTCGAGTTCTTCGCCAGCGCCGGCCCGCACCGCGGGTTCAAGCGGGGCATGACCGACGGGGGGATCCGCGTCCCGGCGGTCGTCCGCTGGCCGGCGGCGGTGAAGCCGGGCACCGTGTCGGACCAGGTGTGGGCGTTCTGGGACTTCCTCCCGACGGCGTGCGAGCTGGCCGGGGCGGAGGCCCCGAAAGGTCTCGACGGCGTCTCGGTCGTGCCGACGCTGACCGGCAAGGGCGAGCAGAAGCGGCACGAGTTCCTGTACTGGGAGTTCCACGAGGGCGGGACGAAGCAGGCGGTGCGGCACGGCGACTGGAAGGCGATCCGCGGCGCCCCGGGCGCCCCGCTGGAGCTGTACGACGTCGTGAAGGACCCGGGCGAGAAGGCGGACGTGGCGAAGGACCACCCGGCGGTGGTGGGGGCGGTCGAGGCGTACCTGAAGACCGCCCGGACGGACTCCAAGGAGTTCCCGGTCCGCGAGCCGAAGAAGAAGTGACCCCGATCCCGCGGAGGTTCCCATGACGGACGTGCCGTGCGAGTCGTGCGGGCTGCCGGTGTCCGAGGCCGCGCTGGCCGCCGGGGCGTGCCCGTGCTGCGGGCACCGGGTCGGTGACGCCCCGGCGTCGACCGTGCCCGCGCCGGAGCCGGCACCGGTGTCCGAGCCACCGGCGCGGCCCGCGGCCCCGCGAGGACGGTGGCGTCTGCCGGCGGTCGCCGCGGCCGCACTCGCCGCCGGGGTCGCGGCCGGCTACCCGCTGTTCGCGCCGTCGGAGGTGCCCGCGCCGCCCGCCCCGGAGGTCGTGGCCGCCCCCCGGCCGGCGGCCCCCGCGCCCCCGCAGGTGGTCCCGATGCCGGTCCTGTTCCTCCTGCCGGCGGCACCGGCCCCCGAGCCCCAACCGACCCCAGCCGCTGTCGCCGAGCCCGCCCCGGCGCAGCCGGCCGCGGTGGCCGTCGCCCCGGCCCCGCGGGCCGCGGACGGGGCGAAGCCCGCGGCCCCGCCCGGGCCGCTCGACGTGGTCGCCAGCCGGGACGGCCTGGTCCGCCGGGTCGTCGCCGCGGACGGGGCGGTGACGGTCGAGGTGGCGGACCTGAACGGCGGCGACGTCGTGACCCTGACCGGGCGGGTGACGGTGCTGAGGCTCGCCGGGGTGAACGGCCGCGGGCGGGTGGACGCGTCCCGGCTGACGGCCGAGACGGTGATCCTGGCCGGCGACCTGAACGGCGACAGCGAGGTGGCGGTGGCGGCCGGCCCGGGCGGGAAGGTGACGGTCGGCGGGCTGAACGGCCGGGCCCGGCTGGCGGTGGCCGCCCCCGGCGGGGAGGTGGTGTTCGCCAAGACCTCGGACGATTACAACGGGGAGGCGGCGGCCGTGGTCGCGGCCCGGCGGGTGGACGTGGGCGGGGGGATGAACGGGGGCGCCCGGCTGACCGCCACCCTCGACCGCGGCGGGTCGCTCCGGGTCGGGACGCTGAACAGCCGGGCCGAGGTGGTGTACCGGCGGGCGGCGGCGTCCGACCCCGCCCCGGCGGTCGAGACGGGGCAGTTGCTCGGCGACTCCCGGGTGATCGAGGGGAAGTGATCGGCAGTCCCGCCGGCGGCAAGACGGGCGTGGGGGCGATCGAGGCGTACCCGGAGACGGCCCGGACGGAGTCGAAGGGGAAGTGACCCGACGGCGGTCGCGACGATCTCCGCTCCGAATCCGACTCCCCCCTAATCCTTCTTCGCCTCCGCCTTGCCGGCCCGCCGCTCCGCGTCCGCGACCGCCGGGACCTCGTGCCAGCCGTCCTCGACCGCGGGCGGCAGCCACCGGGGGGGCGTCCCGTCCTCCGACTTCGTCAGGGCGGGCTTCGGGTCGTCGCGCCCGGGGTTGATCGCCTTCGGGTCGCGCTCCGAGCCGGCCCGGCCCCCGTAGCGGCCGTTCAGCCCCGCCCGCTGCACCACCTCGACCTTGGGCGGCACGAGCACCAGCAGCCGCATGGTGACGGAGCCCTCGAAGAAACCGAACTCCCCGAACGTCCCGACCAGCAGCTCCCCCTTCTCGAGCTTGACCGCGCAACCCATCTTCTTGCGGTAGTCCGCAACGCTCACGGCGTGATTGAAGTGGGCGCCGATGTGGGCGCGCTTTTCCATGCAGACCAGGAGCACGCCGGCCTGGTCGTGCCGCCCCACGACCGCCGCCTCGTCCGGCACCACGACCTTCGCCCCCGGCCCGACGCGGAGCGCGGTCACGTCGTACGCCTTGCCGTTGTACGCCTTGAACCCGCTGTTCATCTGCTTCGGCGGGTCGTACACGACGCTGGCGTCCCTCGGGTCGGCCCCAGCCCCCCGCTCCCGCTGCAGGACCGCCAGGGTGTAGCCCGACTCGGCCGTGCTCTCGAAGGCCGCGGGCCGCTGCTTCCCCCGGGGGTCGAAGCAGACCTTGAGGGTATCCCCGCTCATCTCGTAGATGCCCGGCCGCACCGTGCCCTTCCCTTCGCCGTCCGAGACGGTGAGGTCGAACGTCTTCGGGTCCTTGCCCGGGTCGAACGTGTGGGTCCCCGCCTGGAGGACCGTGTCGCCCCGCTTGACTTTGAACTTGTCGCCCCGGAAGGTGACGGTCTGGAACTCCTCGCCGCGCTTCCGCCTCGGCTGCTTCACCCCGGCCTGCTCGACCGAGACGAAGTTCCACGTGTCCTGGAGGAGTTCGGCCTCCTTCTTGGCCGGGTCGCCCTTCTCCTGCGCGGCGGCGCCCGCCGCGGCGCAGAGCAGGATCGTGGCCCGGTGGAGGCGGACGCGGGTTGGCATGGCGTGACCCCCCGGCGAGGAGCTGTGGCGGCTCCGGCTACGGTAGCCGGGGCGGCTGGACTACGGGCCTCGAGCGACCACGGCGCGCCGCGCCCGGCGCCAACGGGCGCGAACGCCGACGCCCAATAAGCCGACGCCCAGCAGGACCAGGCTGGACGGCTCCGGGTGCGGCTGCGGCGGCGTGAACGCCAGGAACGAGGGCCCGTTCAGCCCGCCGCCGGAGGCGAAGGAGTCGAGGAACGCCCCCGACGCCCCGTCGTACCGCTTCACGTCGTTCGTACCGAAACTGCTGACGTACAGGTTGCCGTCCGGGCCGAACACCAGGATCAGTGGCACACTCAGGTCGCCGCCGGTGACAAAGGTGTCGAGGAAGGCCCCGGTCGCCCCGTCGTACCGCTTCACCTCATTGGTGCCGGTGCTGACGACGTACAGGTGCCCGTCCGGGCCGAACGCCAAGCCGCGAGGCCCGCTCAGGTCTCCGCCGGAGGCGAACGTGTCGAGGAAGGAGCCCGTCGCCCCGTCGTACCGCCTCACGTCGTTCGTTCCGACGCTGCTGACGTAGAGGTGGCCGTCCGGGCCGAACGCCAAAACCCGGGGCGTGTCCAGCCCGCCGCCGGAGGCGAAGGTGTCGAGGAACGCCCCCGTTGACCCGTCGTACCGCTTCACGTCGTTGGTGCCACCGCTGACGACGTACAGGTGGCCGTCCGGGCCGAACGCGAGGTCGAAGGGCTCGTTCAAACCCCCGCCGGAGGCGAACGTGTCGAGGAACGCCCCGGTCGCCCCATCGTACCGCAACACCTCGCTCGTGTAACGGCTGCTGACGTAGAGGTGGCCGTCCGGACCGAACACCAGGCCCTCGGGGCCGCTCAGCCCGCCGCCGGAGGCGAAAGTGTCGAGGAACGCACCCGTTGACCCGTCGTACCGCAGCACCTCGTCGGTGTAAAAACTGCCGACGAAGAAGTCGGCGCGGGCCTCCGGAGCGATGCCGCCCAGCCAGCCTGCCATGGCCAGCAGTAGGGTCAGCCTCCCGCGCGGCCGCGGCGCCGGCCGGCTCAAGGAGCGGGGTGGGGACATCGTGTGGCACTCCACAAGGGTTGGGGGGCGAACGAAGGATCGGGTTCGCGACACCGTCGCGCGGGCGGGCGATGAAACCGCGGCCCGCGCCGTGCCCCATTCTCTTCCCACTACCGCCCGGCCGGTCACCCGGCCGGTCACCTCCGCCGCACCTCCTCCGCCACCGCCACCTGCTTCACGATCTCGCCGCGCAGGTCCGCCAGCAACTCGTCCCGGGTCATCCCGTGGTACCGGGCCGGGTCGATCGGCTCGCCCATCGATACCCCGATCGTGCTGTCCCCCGGCGGGAGGAACGGCGGGGAGAACCGCGGCCACTTCAGGAACCGGTTCCACGCCGCGTACGCCCCGGCGATCCCGACCGGGACGATCGGGCATCGGACCCGCTGGAACAGCAGTGACACCCCCGCCTTGAGCGGCTGCACCTGCCCGGTGTGGGTCCGCTCGCCCTCCGGGAACAGGATCACCGCCCGGCCCCGGCCGAGCGCGTCCAGCACCGCCCGGATGCCGTCCTTCCCCATCGACCGGTCGATCGGCACCGACCCGAGGCTCTTGATCGCCGGGCCGATGACCGGGATGTCGAACAGGTTCTTCCGGGCGAGGAACGCCGGGTACCGCGGCAGCGACAGGCCGACCAGCATCGGGTCGAACATCGACTGGTGGTTCGCGGCGATCAGCACCGGGCCGCGCTTCGGGACGTTCCCCCGGCCGGTCCCGCGGTAGCTGAACCCGAGGGTGAAGAACGTCCACATCGTCCAGTAGGCGGCGTCGTACCAGAGGCGGGCGGCGAGGCCCGGGCGGTCGTCCATCGGCGGGTCGCCCCGGTCGTGGTGTGTCACTCTCCGGCGGCCGGCCCCTACCGGCCGAGCCGGCCGCGGACCACCGCCTCCAGTTCGGCCACCACCTCTTCGGCCGTCCGGCCGGTGGTGTCGATCACCACCGCGTCGGGCGGCCGGCGGAGGGGGCTGTCCTGGCGGCCGCTGTCCCGCCGGTCGCGCTCGACCAACTCGGCCAGTTCGCGCTCGGGGGTCGTGTCCACCCCGCGGGCGGCCAGCTCCCGCCACCGCCGTTCCGCCCGCACCCGGACGTCGGCGGTCACGTAGAACTTCACCGGGGCGTCCGGGAACACCACCGTCCCCTGGTCCCGGCCCTCGCTCACCGTGTCCCGCTCCAGTCCGACCCGCCGCTGCTGCGGGACCAGGAACGCCCGCACCGCCGGGACCGCCGCCACCTTACTCGCCCCCTGCGACACGTCCGGGGCGCGGACCGCCTCGGTCACGTCCTCCCCGTTCAGCAGCACCCGGTCCGGCGGCAGCTCGACGTGGACGTCCGGCAGGGCGGCCTCGACCGCCGGGCCGTCGGCACAATCCGCCCCGCGGCGGAGGGCGGCCAGGGCGACCGCCCGGTACATCGCCCCGGTGTCCAGGTACGCGAACCCGAGCCGGGCCGCGAGCGCCCGGGCCACCGTCCCCTTGCCGGACGCGGCCGGGCCGTCGATGGTCACGATCATGCGGGGTCCGGGGCCGGCGGGGCACTACTTGTTGGTCACCTTCACGTCCACCTTCGTCTTCTTCGCGGCGTCCCGGACCACCACCCGGGCGCCGGTGTTCGCCGGCAGGTCCACGGTGAACGACCCGGCCTTCCCCTTCTCCTTGTTCAACGCCTTCCCCGCCTCCGCCGACGTCAGGTCGTCGTCGGTCTTCACGTCCGCGTCCTTGAACAGCAGGACCGATACGTCGGCGGCCGACGACGTGAACTCGACGTTGATCTTCTGTGCGGTCTTTTCCGGGTTGAGGTCGATACTCTTCGCCTCCCCGGCGTCCATGTCGTAGGACTTGCTCACGTTCAGCTTGGCCGCCCCGCCGCACCCGGCGAGGGCGAGCAGGCCGGCGAGGCACACGGCGGGCGAACATCGGCGGACTCCGTGGGAGGGGTTAACGGCCCGTGGGCGAGGCACTCCTGCCTCGCCCACCGGGGTGGTCACTCGATCTTCTTGAACAGCGGCTCGATCAGGCGGTACGCGGAGGCGGCGGCCGGTGCCGGGACGTACGCGGTCAGGGTGGCCGTCTCGCCCTTCAGCGTCAGGGCCAGCCCGGCGTACGTCGGGGCGCCGCCTGCCGGCTTCTTCAGCGGCCCGAGGTCCGGGAACCCGGGGACCGCCGCGGTCACCGCCTTCAGTTGGGCGATCATCGCGGACAGGCCCGACTCCACCTCCGCCACCAGCAGCACGTTCGCCTCGGCCGGGAGTTGGCTGCGCACCGCCTTGAACCCGGCCGCCGCCCCGACCCCGGCCTTCTCGTCCAGGTACTGGTCGAGGAGCTTCTGCGCGGCGGCCCAGTTCTTGGCCGTCACCTGGACGACCACCTTCCCGTCCGACCCGATCCACCGGGCCGTCTTCTCGGCCGTCGTCCGCTTCAGGATCTCCAGCGTCGGGCCGCGGGCCTCGTCCGGCAGCCCGGCCACGGTCGCGTCGAAGTCGAACGTCAGGTTCACCGACGCGAAGGTGAACCCCTTGTACTTCTCCGCGCCCTCCCCGACCCGCGGCGCGGCCTTGAGCACCGTCCCGCCGACCCGCCCGCCGGCGGCCACCGCCTTGTACGCCTTCGCCAGCGCCTTCGCCGCCTTGTCCGCGTCCTTGTACGCGGTCACCGTCAGGGCCGCGTCCGGAGGCAGGGCGGCGGCGAACTCGGCCCCCGGCCCGGCCGCCTCCAGGTCCTTCAGGTGCCCCTCGATCAGCTCCGCCCCGCGGGCGTCGTCGTCGGTGGTGACCAGCTCCTGGCTCAGGTCCCGCACCACCTTCCCGACCCCTTTCCCGAGCCGCATCGCGGTGTACGTCCCCAGCCCCGGCGGGAGCCGGCCGAGGTCGGCGAGCGGCCCCGGGGTCTCGGCCGACAGCGTCTTGGCCGTCTCCGAGTTGTCGGCGAACCGGGCCTGGAGGCGGAGGAACAGGCCGTCCGGCCGGAACTCGGCCCCGAGCACCACCCCGCGGCAGTCCTCGACCCCCTGGACCAGCCCCTTGAACATCACCTTCATCGCGTCGAGCTGTTTCTTGCTCACCCCGGGCAGGGCGCCCTGCTGCTGGGCTTGCTGCAGCCCGAAGTCGATCAGCCCCTTGATCCCGCGGATCTCGTCCCCGAACTGCTGGTTGACCGCGTCCATGTTGACGTACGCGGCCACGTCCGCCTTCAGGAACGTCTCGCCCAAGTCCGCCCCCATCTGCTCGCCGGTGGCGGCCACGTACTTGCCGGCGTACCCCTCGGCCGTCCCCCGGTCGACCGAGACGGCGGCGTACTCCTTCAGGTCGACCATGTGCAGGGTCATCTCGTCGCCGGCGAGCGTCACCTTGACCGAGTCCACCCCGTCCCGCCCGCGCTCCACGCCCCGGGCCTCGTCCTTGGTCAGGAACGAGTCGAGGAAGTCCTTGTACCCCTTGACCGGGACCAGGACGGACACGGCCGGGGTCTCGTCGGCCAGCCCGGCGAGGTCGTTGAGCACCAGGAACAGCCGGGCGTCCTTCCGGACGGCGTCCAGCTTCCGCCCCTGGAACAGCTTGTCGAGCTGGGCGTCGAGGAGCTTGGCGACCGGGCCGGCCTCCTTCGGGAGGGCGGCGGTGAGGAGCTTGTCGAGGCGGGCCCGGGCGGTGTCGAACCCGTTCAGGGTGACGACGACCGGGGCCTTGGCCGGGAACGGGAGGGGGGCGTTCTTGCCGCCGTCCGCGGGCACCGGGGCGGCGGCCGCGGGCGGGGCCGCCAGGGCGGCGGACAGCGCCACGAGCAGGGAGCGGGACATGACGACACCCGGGTGACGTGAGGGGCCGGACGCTGGCATGATACCCGAAGGGCGGCCGGCCGTCAGGGGCGAACCCGGAGCGTGAGCGACGGGGTGAGGCCGCAACACCCCGTCGCTCACGCTCCGGGTTCGCCCCACGTCACACGTCCAGGTCCTCGGCGTCCGCCTCCCCGGCCTTCTCCATGATGAACTTGTACCGCGGCTCGGCGTCCTTCCCGAGCAACTCCCGGAACACCCCGTCGGCGTCGAGCAGCGAGTCGATCTCGACCTTCAGGAGGATCCGCTGCCGCGGGTCGAGGGTGGTGCGGCCGAGGTCCTTGGCGTCCATCTCGCCGAGGCCCTTGAACCGGGTCGCTTCGTACTTCCGGTTCCCGAGCTTCCCCTTCAGCTCCTCCAGCGCGGCGTCGTCCTTGGCCCAGTAGGTCTCCTTCCCGGCGTCCACCCGGTACAGCGGCGGCTGCGCGACGTACACGTGCCCCTTCTTGATCAGCTCCGGCATGTGGCGGAACAGGAAGTCGAGCAGCAGGGTGCTGATGTGGCAGCCGTCCGAGTCGGCGTCCATCAGGAGGATGATCTTGCCGTACCGCAGCCCGTCGTAGTGGAACTTTTCGCCGGCCCCGGTGCCGATGGCGGTGACGAGGTCGGAGATCTCCTGGTTGCCGAGCGCCTTCGCGGTGGTGTGCTCCTCGCAGTTCAGGATCTTCCCGCGCAGCGGCATCACCGCCTGGGTGGCGTTGTTCCGCCCCTGCTTCGCCGACCCGCCGGCCGAGTCGCCCTCGACGATGAACAGCTCCGTCTCCTCCCAGTTCGTCGACTTGCAGTCGGCGAGCTTGCCGGGCAGGGCGAGCCGCTTACTCCCCGGCGACTTCCGCTTCACCTCGGTCACAGCCGCCCGGCTCGCCTCCCGCGCCCGGGCCGCCAGCACGATCCGGCCGACGATCTGGTCCGCGGCCGCCTTGTTGTTGTTCAGCCACGCCTCCAGCCCGGGGCGGACGAAGTTGTCGACCGCCGCCTCCATCTCCGGGTTGTTCAGCCGCTGCTTCGTCTGCCCCTCGAACTGCGGCTCACGGACGAACACCGACAGGACCGCCGTGACGCCCTCGCGGATGTCCTCGGCGGTGATCTTCAGCCCCTTCGCGTTCCGCTTCACGTCCGGGTGCGTCTCGACGAAGTTGTTGACCGCCTTCCGCAGCGCGCTCTTGAGGCCGTTCTCGTGCGTCCCGCCGTTCGGGGTGCGGATGCCGTTCACGTACGACCGGTACAGCTCGTCGGTGGACTCGGTCCACTGCAGGGCGACCTCGATCCTGCTGCCGTTCTCGCGGGCGGCGGTGAACGCCGCGGCCACCCCCGGCTTTCCGCCGTCGGCCACCAGCTTCGCTAGGAATGCCGGCAGCCCGCCCGGGTTCGACAGCTCCAACGTCTCCCCGCTCACCTCGTTCTTGAACGTGATGTGCAGCCCGCTGTGGATGTACGCCATGTCCTCGAGCCGCGTCTTCAGCGCGTCGGCGTCAAACTTTACCGTCTTGAAGATGGTGTCGTCCGGCTCGAAGTAGATGCCGGTGCCGTGCCCGCGGAACGGCCCGACCCTCTCCAGCTTGGTGGTCGGCGTCCCCTTGGCGTACTCCTGCCGGTACTCGAACCCGTCCCGCTTGACCGTGGCGACGAGCTTCTTCGACAGGGCGTTCACCACCGACGCCCCGACCCCGTGCAGCCCGCCGGTGTGCAGGTACCCGCTGTCCGTGTCGCCGAACTTCCCGCCGGCGTGCAGCACCGTCAGCACCAGCTCCAGCCCGCTCTTCTTGTGCTTCGGGTGGACGTCCACCGGGATGCCGCGGCCGTTGTCCGTGACGGTGATCGCGGCGCCGGACTTGTGAAGGGTCAGCGTGACGTGGTCGGCGTACCCGTTGATGTACTCGTCGACGGCGTTGTCCAGGATCTCCCACGCGAGGTGGTGCAGGCCCTTGGCGTCGACCCCGCCGATGTACATGGCGGGCCGCTTGCGGACCGGCTCCAGCCCCTCGAGGACCTGGATGTCCTCGGTCCGGTACGCGGCGGCCTTCAGGGCGGGTGCGGAACTCATCGGTGAGACCCGTGGCAACTGGTTCCCAGGGCGTTGCCCTGGGCTGGGGTTGTCGCAGGCCTTCGGCCTGCCCCGGTCTTGACCCCGAAGGGGTCGGACAATCTCAGCCCAGGGCAACGCCCTGGGTCGGGTCGAACGCGAACGGTCACTCCTCGTGCAGCTTCGGCGCGGCCGGCCTCTTCCCCTCGACCTCGTCCCAGTTCACCAGGCTAATCGCGTCCGGCACCGCCCGGGTGAACCGCGTTCGGACGAACGGCTTGTCGCCCTTGCCGCCGCGCTTCTGCGACTTGATCGCCCCCGGCCCGAACTCCTGCTGCTTCCCGCTCTCCGTCTCCACCACCAGCTTGTCGAACCGCCCGCCGACCAGCGTCCCGCCGACGCACACGTCGTCGTCCAGTTTAATACCGATCACGCCTTTCCCCGCCCCGGACAGGACCGCCACCTCGTCCACCGGGAAGTGGATGACGTGCCCGCCGGCCGAGGCGAGCATCACCCCGGTCTCGTCGCCGACGAGCCGGGCGAGCACCACCTTGTCGCCCGGGTCGAGCTTGACGAACCGCCGTCCGGCCTTGGTCGACTCGGACCGGAACGCGGCGAGCGGGATGCGGAGGACGTTCCCGGCGGTGGTGGCGACGAGGACGTAGGGCGCGCCAGGGGTGTCGCCCTTCGCGGGCCGCTCGGTCGGGGTGAACCGCGGGTCGGTGGTCACGGCCGCGACCACCTTCACCCCGTCGGCGAACTTGAAGTACTTGGTGACCGGCTCGCCGTACCCGGCGGTCGCCGGCACCTCGTTCACCCGCATCGTGTACGCGGTCCCGTCGTCGGCGAAGAAGGCGACGTGGTCGAGGGTGCTCGCCGGCACCACGGCGACCACCTCGTCACCTTCCTTCACCCGCGTCGACTCGACGGATTGCAGCCGGCCGACGCGCTTGAGGTTGCCGTCCCGGGTGAGCACCACGTTGGTGTTCTCCCGGACGATGTACGCCTCCTCGTCGAACGTCAGCACGTCCTCGTCCGACGCCATCCGCGTCTTCCGCCGCTCCGGGAACTGCTCGGCGAGCGCCTCCAGCTCGCCTCGGACCACGCCCCACAGCTTCTTCTCGGACGCCAGAATCCCCTCGATCCGCTTGGCCTCCGCCTTCTTCTCCGCCAGCTCGTCGAGGATCTTCTTGATCTCCATCTGGGCGATCTTGTAGAGCTGGGCGTCGAGGACCGCCGCCGTCTGCTCGTCGTCGAGCTGGAACGCCGCCTTCAGCTTGTCCGCGGCGTCCGGCTTGCCGGTGCTCTCGCGGATCAGCTTGATGGCCCGGTCGAGGGCGTTGAAGATGACCGCGAACCCCTCCAGGATGTGGATCCGCTTGCGGAGCTGTCGCAGCTGGAACTCAAACCGCCGGCGGACGGTGGCGAGGCGGAAGTCGAGGAAGTGGCGGAGCAGGTCCTTCAGGCTCAGCCCGTCGCGCGGGACGAGGTCCTTGCCGCCCGCGGCCGGGACCAGGGCCGTCATGTTGTACGAGAACGTCTTCTGCAGGTCGGTGTGCTTGTAGAGGTACGCCATCACCAGGTTCGGGTCCGTCCCCGGCTTCACCTCCAGCACCAGCCGCAGCCCGTCCTTGTCGTTCGACTCGTTCGACTGGCCGGTGAGCTGCGGCAGCCGCCGCTCCTCGACGATCCGGCCGATCGCCTGCTCGAGTTCCCCCTTGTCGACGCCGTACGGGATGGACGTGACGACGATCTGGGTGCGGCCCTTGTCGAGCTTTTCTTCCTTCCACTCGCCCTGGATCTTGATGGTCCCGGACCCCTCCTCGTAGATCTTGCGCAGGGTCGTCCGGTCGGTCACGATCTTGCCGCCCAGGGGGAAGTCCGGCCCTTTCACCCGCTCCATCAGCACCGCGACGGTGGCGTCCGGGTTGTCGATCAGGACGACGGCGGCCTTCAGCACCTCGGCGAGGTTGTGCGGCGGCAGGCTCGTCGCCATCCCGACGGCGATGCCGGAGGTGCCGTTCACCAGGAGGTTCGGGAACTGGGCCGGGAGGACGGCCGGCTGGCGGCGGGTGCCGTCGTAGTTCGGGACGAGGTCGACCGTCTCCTGGTCGAGCTCGCCGAGCAGGAGTTCGGCCTGGCGGGTGAGCTTGGCCTCGGTGTACCGGTACGCGGCCGGCGGGTCCCCGTCGACCGACCCGAAGTTCCCTTGGCCGTGGACGAGCGGGACCCGCAGGACCCACCCCTGGGCCATGCGGACGAGGGCGTCGTACAGGGCAGAGTCGCCGTGCGGGTGGTAGTTCCCCATCACGTCGCCGACGATCTTGGCGCACTTCAGGGCCTTGCGGTCGAACGTCAGGTTCAGGTCCTGGTACATGGCGTACAGGATCCGCCGCTGGACCGGCTTGAGCCCGTCGCGGACGTCCGGCAGGGCGCGGCTCTTGACCACCGACAGGGCGTAGGTGAGGAACCGCTCCCGGACCTCGGCCGCGATCGACCGGACGGCAATCGTCTCCGCCATGAGGGGACCTCGTCTCCGACGGCGTCTCGTGGTGAACGGGTGAACAAGCAGGTTAGCAGGGCCGCCGCCGGCGGTGAAGGTCGGTTCCGGGCGAACCCGGAGCGTCAGCGACGGGGTGGCGCCCCACACCGGGTGGAGCGCCACCCCGTCGCTGACGCTCCGGGTTCGCCCGGCCCGGAAACGCGACGCAACCCCCGCGCGGGCGGGGGTTGGGTGGGGGGTCCGCGGGTGCCGGCCGCGGCGGTCACTTCGGCGGCGGGTACGCCTTCAGGCTCCGCTCCACGAGGCCATTATATCCCGGGGAGACGTCCTCGAACCCCTTCAACTGCCAGAACATCGCGAACGTCTTCCCGGCCGCCGTGTTGACGCTCTCTACCAGCCCCTTCTGGAGCTTCGTCACCGCCGCCGGCGGCAGCGCCCCGTTCCGGTACACGACGATCGCCGGCGGGAGCGGCTCGGACTCGGCCAGCACCCGGAGTTGCCTGTGGCAGGCCGGGAAGTTGGCCTTCAGAGCGAGCAGGGCGGAGACGTCCACCACGGCCGCCTCGGCCCCGCCGTTGGCGACTTCGGCGAGGGCGTCCTGGGGGGTCGAGCCGGCGACCGGCTTGGCCGCGGCACAATCCCCGGCCGGGAGCCCGGCCCTGAGGTGGTCGAGGAACATGTGGCAGTGGGCCTTCGACCCCTGTGGCAGGGCCACGCACGCCCCCTTCAGGTCCTTCGGCCCCGCCGCCTTCGACCCGGCGTTCACCACCAGGCACGCCTGCACCTTCCCACAGTTCGGGACGGTCGCGACGAGGGGGATGAGGCCGGGGGTGTCCTTCACCCAGGCGTACTCGAACCCGTGGAACACCCCGATGTCGATCTTCCCGGCCTTCATCGCGCCGGCCAGCGCCTGGTAGTCCGGCAGGACCTCGACGACGCCGTTGACCCCGGCCTTGTCGCGGATCAGGCTCTGGAACGGCCGGGCCCCGACCGTGACCATTGCCGTCGGCATGTCCCGGAACATCGGCTGGGGGAGGCCGATCTTCAGCTCGGCGGCCGGCCCCTGACCCCCGGCCTCCGGGGCAGCGGCGGCCCCGAGCACCGCCGCCGCCGCGACCACTAGACACGCGCGACCCACGACCCACCCCTTTGGTATGGCGTTGACTCCTTCCGACCCCGCCCCCGCCCCGGTCACCGGCCCGGGAACGCCGGGCGGATGCCGCCGGCCGTGATCCGCTCCAGGGCGGCGAGCTGCAGCAGGTGCTCGTACACCGCCTTGACGTAGTCCGCCTGGGCCGCGGACACCAGCAGCTCGGCCTGCACCAGGATGCTCTTGTCCTTGATGTTCGGGGCGTTGTCCCGGTTCGACTTCTGCAGCTCCAGCGCCTTCCGCACCCGGGCCTCGGCCACCCGCAGGCTCTCGGTCGCGGCGTCGAACTCGAGGAACCCGATCTCGGCCTCGAGCTGGACCAGCCCGCGGGCGCTGTCGAACGCCGCCTCGGTCCGCTGGGCCAGGGCCATCGCCCGGGTGACCCGGTCCTGCTTGCTGCCGACCAGTTGGGGGGGCATCTCGGGCAGGACCACGCCGGGCCGGTACTCGCTCCCCCGCATCGCCGGGGGGATCTCCTTGGCGTGGATGTCGGCCCCGGAGGCGAACGTCGGGACGACCCGCTTCAGGGTCACCTTCCCCTGGGCATACACTTCCAGCCGGAAGGCATCAACCCCGGCCGCCGCCAGCGCCAGCTCCGGCCGCCGGCACAGGGCCAGGTCGACCACCAGGGCCTTCGTGACCGGCCGGTCCCCGGCCGCGGCCATCACCGGGAGTTCCGCGTCCCTCGGCTGGAGCGGGCACGTCCGCCCGTCCACCCCCATCCGCTCCCGCAGGGCGGCCGACGCCTTCTCCCGCCCGGTCCGGGCCTTCACCAGCTCCAGCCGGACCCGCCCCAGCTCGGACTCCATCGCCTGCACCTTCCCGAGCGTCAGCCCGCCCAGGTTCAGCGGGTTCGGCTCGGTCCGGAGCAGTTCCTTCGCGATCTCGATCTGCTGCTCGACGTACGCGATCACGTCCCGGGCGACCCCCTCCTGCTGCCTGGCGTAGACGGCCGAGTAGTACAGCCGGGTGACGTCCTGGATCAGCTCGTTGAACGTCTTCTGGTACTCGGCGGCGGACGCGATCAGCCCGCGCTTCGCTTGCTGCTTGCGGATCTCCAGGTCCGGGCTGAGGAGCGACCCGACCTTGCCGATGTTGGTCAGCGACGCCAGCCCGGCGGTGGTCGCGGCCTCGCTCGCCCGCGCCGCCCGCAGGGCCGGCTGCCGCTCGACCGCGACCGCCAGGCACTCGCCCAGCGACAGCTCCGGCTCCGCGGCGGGGGCCGGGTCGGCGGGCTGATCCCCGTCCGCGAGCCTCGCCGGGGCGGGGAGCAGACTCGGGAGCCGGGCGCCAACCGGCGGGGCGGGCGGCGGGACGGTCGGGGTGACCGGGAGCGGGGCCGGGGCGTCGGCCGCGCCGGCGGCGTCGAGGGCCAGAGCGATGCCGGCCACGAGGGCGGCGGAGAACGCGATCCGACTGGCGGGCAGGTGCATCGGCCGGTCCCCGTGCCGTCGCCCGCTTGGGGCGGGTTAGCTTCCGTGCGTGTGGCGTCTTCATCGACCCGGCCCCGGACCCACTGGACGGGCCGCGGCCCGAACCCGGTACAATCCCTTACTGAGCGATGCCGGCGAGTCCGGCTGTGACGGTGGTCCGGCGGGGGCGGCGATGCACCGGATGAGTCCGGGGGTGGAGCGGGCGGTGGCGGCGGCGGCGCGCGACCGGGACGGCCCGGTCCGGCTCGCGCACCTGGCGCTGGCCCTGCTCGACGACGACGAGGGCCGGCCGGCGGTGCTGGTCGAACGGGCCGGGCTGACGGTGGCGGACGTCCGCGAGAAGCTGGCTTCGCTCCCCGAGTCGCCGGTCGCCCCGCCGGACAGCGTCCTGTTCGCCGCCGCCCGCGACTGGTCCCTCGCCCACCGTCACGACCCCGAGTTCCTCACCGACGCCTTCCTCCTCGCCGTCCTCCGGGCCGACCCCGGGTTCGAGCGGACCGCCGCCGGGGTCGGCCTCAGCGCCGACCGGCTCGAAACCCTCCTCATGGGTGAGACGAAGGCCGACGGCCCGCACCAACCCGAACACCCGCTTGCGGTCTTTGCCGCGCCGGACGTGACTGCCGAGGTGGACGCGGCCCGGGTGCTGGACGCGAACTTCAACCGCGCCCGCGAGGCCGCCCGGGTGCTGGAGGACTACTGCCGGTTCGCCCGGGACGACCGCGGCCTGACGGCGCGGGTGAAGGAGTTGCGGCACGGGATGGCGGCCGCCGCGGCCCGGCTGCCGGCCCACCTCCTGCTCGCCGCCCGCGACACCGTCCGCGACGTTGGGACCGGGGTGACCGCGGCCGGCGAATACGACCGCGGCACCCCGGCCGAGGTCGCCGCCGTCAACCTGAAGCGGCTGCAGGAGTCGCTGCGAAGCCTGGAAGAGTTCGGCAAGCTGTTCGGCCCCGACCTGGGTCGGGAACTCGAAGCCCTCCGCTACTCCGCCTACACCCTGGAGCGAGCGGTGGTCGGCGGCGGGCGGGCGCTCCCCCGGCTGTCCGCGGCCCGGCTGTACGTCCTCCTGACCGGGTCGCAGTGCCGGGCGTCCCTCGACTGGACGATCGAGCGGGCCGCCGCCGGCGGGGCGGATGTCATCCAGTTGCGAGAAAAAGGGTTGTCAGACCGCGAGCTGGTCGCCCGGGCGCGGGACGTGCGGGAGTGGACGCGGCGGGCCGGGGTGCTATTCGTCGTCAACGACCGGCCGGACGTCGCCCGGCTGGTCGGGGCCGACGGGGTCCACCTCGGGCAGGACGACTTGCCGGTGAAGGACGCCCGGCGGGTGGTCGGGCCGGACGCCCTGATCGGGGTGAGCACCCACACGCTCGACCAGGTGCGGCGGGCGGTGCTCGACGGGGCGGACTACCTCGGCGTCGGGCCGGTGTTCCCGTCCCGGACGAAGCCGTTCGACCACTTCCCCGGGCTCGACTTCGTCCGGGAAGCCGCGGCCGAGACGTCGCTGCCGGCGTTCGCGCTGGGCGGGATCGCCCCGGACAACGTGGGGCGGGTGGCGGCGGCTGGGGCGCGGCGGGTCGCGGTCGGGGCGGCGGTGGCCGCGGCCGACGACCCGGAGGCGGCCGCCCGGCTGCTGCGAGAGGGGCTCGCCAACTCCGGCTAGAGCCGATTTCGGCTGATGGCCGAAGTGTGGCCGGACGAAAACAGGAGGCGGCGTGGTCGGTTTGGAGTAAACTCGGGCTGCTGGTAAGATGGGCGAAGTAAACATGACCTTGCGGGCCGGACCGGTCGTCGGGGCGGGAGGGGAGTTGTCGCCGGGGTGGGGGCGTGACGGCGGGGGACACGGGGCGCGGGGTCACGGGATGGACGGGATCCGCGAACTGCTCACGGCGGCCCGGGACGCCGGTCTGGTCGTCGGCAGCTTCCGCGGCCTGCTCCACGTCGCCATCGGCCGGACCGTGACCCGGGCCGACGGCTCGCCGGTGTCGGTCGGGGTGACCTGGCGGGCGCTGGCGGCCGAGCTGAAGGCCCTGCGGTTCGACCAGGAGCTGGTGCGGGAGTTCGGGGCCGACCCGGACGCCCTGGCGGCCCGCGACCGGGAGCGGTTCTGGTACGCCGCGATCGCCGCCGCCCGGGTGGACTCGGCGGAGGCCGTGGCCGAGGCGGACCGGCTGGCCCCACGGCTCCGCCCGCTGGGGCTCGTGGTCGGCCCGGCCCCCGGCGCCCCGCCCCCGCCGAAGCCCGCCCCGAAGGGGAAGGACAAGGGCGACGCCGGCGGGAAGAAAAAGAAGAAGTGACCGTGCCGGCCGGGGTGAACCCGGCCGTTTCCATTCCCGGCGACCCTCCTTGGAGCGCCACGCCATGCAGATCGACCCGTCCGCGACCCCCGTCCCGGAGGTGTACCAGTACCTCGTCGGGGTGGTCACCCCGCGGCCGATCGCGTGGGTGACGACCGTCTCCCCGGCGGGGGTGGTGAACCTGGCCCCGTTCAGCTTCTTCAACGCGTTCGGGGCGAACCCGCCGGTGGTGGTGTTCTCGCCGACGCTGCGCCGGGACGGGACGAAGAAGGACACGCTGCTGAACCTGGAGCAACTCGGGGAGTTCGTGGTCCACGCCGCCGTCGCCCCGCTCGCCGAGACCGTGAACCTCACCTCCCGGGAGGTGCCGGCGGACACGAGCGAGGTGGAGCTGGCCGGGCTGGCGACGGTGCCGAGCGTGAGGGTGCGGCCGCCGCGGGTGGCGGCCGCGCCGGTGGCGCTGGAATGCGTGGTCCGGCAAATCGTCTCTATGGGGACCGGCCCGATCGCGGCGAACCTGGTGATCGGCGAAGTCGTGATGCTGCACGTCGCGGACGAGGTGCTGGACGGCAAAGGCGGGGTGGACCCGCGGAAGCTGCGGACGGTGGCCCGCCTCGGCGGGGCGTTCTGGTGCCACACCTCGGACCTGTTCGAGCTGAAGCGGCCGTGACGGCCGTTCCCATCCCGGTGGCCGGGCCGGCACCCGGCCGGAGTTCACCCATGTCTCGGATCGCCCGACCCGCGTTCACGCTCCTCGAACTGCTCGTCGTCATCTTCGTGATGGCCGTCCTGATCGGGCTGCTGCTCCCGGCCGTCCAGAAGGTGCGGGACAAGGCGCAGCGGGTGAAACTGGAGCCGCCCGCGGGCGCCGCGGGCGGCCCCGTCCCTACCCCGCCGGCCGCCCCCCGGCCCAAGGCCCGGGTGCAGTCGTTCGCCGCCGACATCGTCCTCCGGCCGCAGCTCAGCGTCGGCACCGCCACCCCGGAGTCGATCTACGAGGCGCGGTTCCGCGGGCGGGTCCGGGCCGCCCGCCCCGCCCCGGACGCGGCCGACTGCGAGATCGAACTCCCGCTCCCCCCGCAGACGATCTCCCTCTCGGACCTCTCCGTCGTGGTCGCCGACCGGCCGAGCGAGGCAGTCGGGCTGCGGGACGGGAAGCTCGTCTGGCGGGGCGACCTGCCGGCCGAGCCGGCCCCGGTCACGATCACCTACACCGCCGTCGGGAAGGGGCTGTACGAGCTGTCGGTCCCGCCGGGCGGCATCCTCGACGAGTTCGCGATCCGGCTCACCGCCGAGGGGTCGGACGTGCGGCTGCTCGAGCTCTCCCTCCAGCCGACCGGCCTGGACCGGGCCGGCGGGGCGACGCTCTACACCTGGGACTACAAGCGGCTGCTGTTCGGCCAGCCGGTCCGGCTGGACGTCCTCGGGATCGCCCCGATCGACCGGCTCGGCGAGCTGACCTGGCTGGGGCCGCTCAGCGTCGTGGTGTTCGGGCTGCTGGTCGGGCTGATCGCCTACACGGCCGACGTGCCGCGGTTCGACCGGTGGATGCTGCTGCTCACCGTCGGGGCGTTCACCGGGGCGTACCCGCTGATGTACTTCGCCCAGGAGTACATGCCGCTCGGGGCCGCGGTCGCGGCGTCCGCCGGGGTGGCGGTGCTCATCATCGGGACCCGGGCCGTGACCCTGCTGGGGTGGAGGCTCGGGCTGGGCGGGATCGTCCTCCCGGCCGTCGTCATCCTCGGGCTGACGATGGCGGCCACGATCGTCCCGCGGGTCCAGGGGATCGTCCTATCGGTCGGGGCGCTCGCGCTGTTCGTGGTGATGATGACGCTGATCCCGAAGTTGCGGCTGTCACTGGCCGACGTGATCGGGGGACCGCCGCCCGTGCCCGCCGCGGCGGTGCCGGAACCCGCCCCGCCGTCTGCGTGACGCCCGGTTCGGCTTCCCGCGGCCTTCGGTTTTCGGTTGAATGGGCCGATGCTCCGCCCCGTCACCCCCGCCGACACCGACGCCCTCGTCGCGCTGACCCTCGGCACCGGGTTCTTCCGGCCGTCCGAGGCGGACGCCCTCCGCGAGGTGCTGGACGACTACCACGCCGCCAACGCCGACCTCGGCCACCGGGCGTTCGCCTGGGACGACGGCGGCCCCGGCGGGTTCGTCTACCACGCCCCGGCGGCCCTCACCGACCGGACGTGGTACGTGTACTGGATCGCGGTCGAGAAGGGGCGGCAGGGCCGCGGGCTGGGCCGGCGGTTGCTCGCATTCGCGGAGCAGGACATCCGCGAGCAGGACGGCCGGCTGGTGCTGATCGAGACGTCCACCACGCCGCTCTACGACCCCACGCGCCGGTTCTACCTGAACAACGGGTATGCCCTCGCCGCCACCGTCCCGGACTTCTACGCCGACGGCGACGGGATGGCGGTCTTCTCGAAAAAAGTGTGAGTGCGAGTGTGAGGAAGGCACGGAGACGAAGTGCACCGGTTTCGAGGGTTTCCTCACACTCACACTCGCACTCGCACTCCTCTTGCCCCCCGGCGTAGGATGGGGCGGCGGGGCGGACAACCGGCCCAACCGGACCGACCCGCCCCCCTGCCACGGATGGCACGTCGCGGCGAAGAGTTCACACCCAAGTCACACCTCCAGCCGGAACGATCACTGGGACTGACAGCGTGGGCGCCCCCGGGCCGGCGATCGGCTCTGGAGGCGGCGGTGCGCCGCGCCCGGCTCCCCCGGGCGCGGCGCCCGAACCACCCCAGTGCCCCAGACCCCGCCGGGTCACGCGGCCTTAACCAGTCGCCCGACTTCCGCGAGTTCTCCAAAGTCGGGCGGCCGGGGCGGTCGAAAAGGTTGGCGTCGGAGTCCCGCCCGCAGGACCGCGGACACCCCCCGCGGCCCCCGGTTCCCCCGGACCGGACCGGCGAGACGCCCCGCACCCGGCCGCCGGCCAGGGCCCCCGCTGAAGGTCCCCCAACCCCCCGGGGCCGGGCCGCGGTGCCCCGCCGCGACCCCGGCCCGCCGCCACGGACGGCCGACCGCCCCCGGCGCGGGGTCGAGCGAGAACAAACGGAGTGCCTCGCGATGAAAAAGGTGTTCACCACCGGACAGGTCGCCAAGATCTGCAAGGTCGCCCCCCGGACGGTGTCGAAGTGGTTCGACTCCGGCCGGCTCAAGGGGTACCGCATCCCCGGCAGCCAGGACCGCCGCATCCCCCGGGAGCAGCTGCTCCGGTTCCTGAAGGAGCACGGGATGCCGCTCGGGGAGCTGGAGGAGGAGGAGTGGCACAAGGTGCTCCTGATCGGCACCGAGCGGCTGTTCAACGACCGGCTGAAGGAGCTGCTGCCGGAGGACGACGACTACAAGTTCGAGACCGCCAGTAGCGGGTTCGAGGCCGGCATCCTGGCCGGCAGCTTCCACCCGGACACGATCATCATCGACCTCGGGCTGGGCCGGGCCGAGTCGGTGCAGATCACGGCGAACCTGCGGAAGGACGAGGCGTACGCGTCGACCCTGATCGTCGGGCTGGCGAGCGAGGACGAGGCCGCCCCCGAGCAGCTCGCCCAGTACGGGTTCAACGACATCTTCAAGAAGCCGTTCGACCTGGCCCTGCTCGGGACCAAGATCAAGACCATCGCCGACGCCAAGCGCGAGGACTGAGTGACCCACACCGCCGGCGGGGCCACCCCCGCCGGCGTTCGGACCCGCTAGAACGTCCCGGCCAGGTGCTTGTACAGGTCCGGCCGCTCCTTCCTCAGCCAGGTGCAGAACGCCAGCAGTGCCTCGTACCGCTTCATCCGCTTGTCGGCGTGCGCCACCCCGTCGAACTCACCGACCGCCTCCTGCCCGCCGATGATAATCGCCCCCTCGTGGAAGTCGTACTTGCCGAAGTCGTTGAGCGTCTTCCCGGTGAGGACCTTCACCCCGAGGTTGGCGATGTGTCGGGACACGGCGCTGTCGCTCTCCAGCCCCGTGTACAGAGCGCGGATCACGTCCGGCTCGCCGAGCCGGGCGAGCGACTTGGCCGCCACCAGCCGGGTCCGCTCGTGGTTCTTCGGGTCCCCCATCACGAACCGCAGCCGGCGGTGCGAGGCGTGCACCTTCTGCTCCCCGAGCCAGTCGGCGAGGTGGGACCGGACCGCCTCGGCCGGGTCGGACAGCCCGCGGACGGCCTGCTGGACGACCCACGGGTCCGCCGGGAATTGCCCGGTGATGAGCTCGTAGCAGTGGCCCCGGATGCGGTCCTTCGGGTGCCGCTCGGCCTCCCGCACGAGCAGGTCCTTGGCCTTCGGCCCGAGGGCCTTCAGCTCGTCGAGCGCCGGCCTCTCCTTCTGCCAGTTCCCGTCGGCCGCGACCAGCTTCTCGAACGCCGCCCGGACCGGGTCCGGCGGGCCCGGGTCCACCTTGGGGGCCGCCGGCGGGTCGGCGGGCAGTACCGCGGCCGCCACCGGGCCGGCCGCCGCGACCTTCGCCGGCGTGGGCGCGGGGGCCGGGACGGCGGCCGCCCAGACGCCGCCGGCCAGCCCGACCGCCAGCCCGGCGATTCCGATCAGCTTCAGTTTCTGGAGGAACATGGCCTTCACCACCCCGTCGGCTAGAGAAAGGACGGCCCGAGACCCGGCCGCCCCACGCGCCACCCCGACCGCCGCCGCGGCGAGCGGGGCCGGCACCGTCAGACTCAGGCCCAGCCCGGCCGCGGGTAGCACCCCGCCCCGCGACGCCAGCCGGGCTGCCAGCCGCTTGCGGGCGGTCGCCAGCCGGCTGGAAAGCGTCCCCTCCGGGATGCCCAGCCGCCGGGCCACCTCGGCCCGCGGCCGGCCCTCCAACTCGCACAGCACGACCGGCACCCGCAGCGACTCCGGCAGCCGGTCGATCTCCGCGTCGAGCAGCCGGGCCAAGTCGGGGTCGGCGGCGGGCGGCTCGGGGGCGGCGGTGTCCATCGGAACCTCCTGGCCCTCCACCCGCCGGCGGCGGGCCGCCCGGGCGCGGGCCTTCAGGGCGGTCCGCAGCGCGACCCCGTGCAGCCACCCGCCGACCGCGTCCCGCGGGCGGACCGTGCCGGCCTTGCGGGCGAGGACGAGGAACGTGGCCTGGAAGGCGTCCTCGGCGTCCTCGGCGTGCCCGGTGACCCGCCGGCACACCCCCAGCACCATCGGGCCGTGGCGCCTCACCAGCTCGGCGAACGACGCCTCGTCGCCGTCCCGGACCACCCGCCCGAGCAGGTGGCCGTCGGCCGGGGCGTCGCGACCGGTCGGGAGCCGGTCGAGAACCCGGTTGATCCCGGCACGGGGCATGGCGGGTCGGTCCCTCGCGGGGTAAGTTGGACTGCCACCGGATTACTTTGCCCGGGTCCGGCCCGGCGCGTCGATCTTTTTCCGCCGTCGCGTTACAACCCCCGGGGCCCGCGATGAACCGCCGCGCGTTCCTGTCGCTGTCCGCCGTCTCCCCGCTCGCCCACCTCCTCCCGGCGTTCGCCCGGCAGCCGCCGAAGGCCCGCGAACTGGCCGCCGACGTGGCGGTGATCGGCGGCGGGGTCGGCGGGGTGGCGGCCGCCCTCGCCGCCGCCCGCAACGGGCTCAAGGTCGTCCTCACCGAGCAGTACGACTGGGTCGGCGGGCAACTCACCTCACAGGCCGTGCCGCCGGACGAGCACCCGTGGATCGAGGACCGCGGCAGCACCAAGACGTACCGCCTGTTCCGCCAGAAGGTCCGCGACTTCTACGCCCGCAACTACCCGCTCGCCGACGACGCCCGGAAGAACCCCCGGCTGAACCCCGGCAACGGCAGCGTCTCGAAGCTCTGCCACGAGCCGCGGGTCGCGCTGGCGGTGCTGCTGGAGATGCTCGCCCCGCACGTGTCCGCCGGCCGCGTCCGAATGCTCCACGGGACGCCGGTGCGGGCCGAAACCGACGGCGACCGCGTCTCCGCCGTCACCGTCGCCGGGCGGGAGGAGAACCGCACGGTCCTGACCGCCCCGTTCTTCGTGGACGCGACCGAGGACGCGGCGGTGGTGTCGCTGTCGCGGACAGAGTCGGTAACTGGCGCGGAGTCGCGCGGGGACACGAACGAGCCGCACGCCCCGCCCGCCCCCGCCCCGAACAACGTCCAGGCGTTCACCACCTGCTTCGCGATCGACTACGACCCGGACGGCGACCACACCATCCCGAAGCCGCCCGGGTACGACTTCTGGCGGCGGTACGAGCCGAAGCTCGCCCCGGCGTGGCCCGGCCGGCTGCTCGCCTGGGAGTACTCGGACCCGGTCACCTTGAAGCCGAAGGCCCTCGGGTTCGACCCGACCGGGCCGGTGAAGGGGGCGACCAACCTGTGGACGTACCGCCGCATCCTCGACCGGCGGAACTTCGCCGGCGGGTGGTTCGACCCGGCCGCCGCCGGCGGCGACGTCTGCCTGGTGAACTGGCCGCAGAACGACTACCTCCCCGGCCCGGCCGACGGCCCGGATCACGCCGCCCGGGCGAAGGACCTGAGCCTGTCGCTGCTGTACTGGATGCAGACGGAGGCCCCGCGCGGGGCCCGGAAGGACGGTTGGAAAGGGTTGCGGCTCCGCCCGGACGTGGTGGGCACGGACGACGGGCTGGCGATGGCCCCGTACGTCCGCGAGTCGCGGCGGGTCGCGGCCGTGTTCACCGTGACCGAGAACCACGTCGGGGTGGAGGCGCGGGCGCGGCTGCTGAAGAAGAAGCCTGGCGAGTTCGCCGCCGAGAAGTTCCCCGACACCGTCGGCACCGGCAGCTACCGGATCGACCTCCACCCGTCGACCGGCGGGGACAACTACATCGACGTCAGCTCGCTGCCGTTCCAGATCCCGCTCGGGGCGCTGATCCCGGTGCGGGTCGAGAACCTGCTGCCGGCGTGCAAGAACATCGGCACCACCCATGTCACCAACGGGTGCTACCGGCTGCACCCGGTGGAGTGGGGCGTCGGCGAGGCGGTCGGCGAGCTGGTGGCGTTCTGCCGGGCAAAGAAGCGGGCGCCGCGGCAGGTGCGGAAGGACGCGAAGCTGTTGGCCGAGTTCCAGGACCGGCTGACAGCGGCCGGGGTGGACCTGGACTGGCCCGACGACATCGCGAAGACGGTGCGGTAGTCACCGTCCGAGCCCGAGCGCCAGCGAGGGTTCGACGCGACCCTCGCTGGCGCTCGGGCTCGGACATCGTGTCACTTCCGCGGGGCCGCGGTCGCGTCGAGGCGCTGGCCGGCGGCCCGCTGGGCTTCGTCCGCGAACCGGCCGAGCTTCGACAGCTCCGCCCGGGCCGCGTTCAGCTCCGCCTCGGCCGCCCGCACCCGCGACACCTGCTTGTCCGCGACCACCTCCTGCTCCGGCGTCAGGAAGTCGTGCCGGCCGACCAGCACCCGGACCAGCTCCGCCGGCTTCGGGTCGATGGTCAGCGGCAGCAGCTCGTCCGTCTTCGCCCGCGGCACGAGGTACAGCAACCGCGCCCCCTCCTCGCCGAACCACGCGGCGTCCCACGACTTCACCATCGCCTTCGCCTCGTCGGCGTACAGGCCGGCGGCGGTCAGCTCCTTCGCCAGGAAGGCCGCGAGGTCGGCCCGCGTGCCGCCCGCCTCGGGCAAGTCCGCGGACACCTCGGAGCCGGCGTCGAGATCACCGACCGGGCGGAACCCGAGCTTGCCGCCGCTGACGGTGACCAGCACCGCCCCGGTCGCGCGGCCGCCGGAGCCGTTCACCACCCGGACCTTGCCGCCGCCCGACGCCCGGACGGTGACCGGCGGCGGGAACGCCCCGACCCCGCGGTAGAACAGGAACTTCTCGCGCTGCAACACGGTCCCGCCGCGCAGCTCGGGGTTGTCCGCGCTCCCATCGGCCTTCGGGACCTCCACCTGCAGCGGGGCCGCGGCGGTCTCCCGGGCGTGGTAGTAGTGGTTCTTCGTGTCCTTCGGGTCGCGCGGGAACGCGGCCGGCTCGCCGGGCGTCAGCTTCACGTCCCAGCGGATGCTCTGCCCGGCCGGCGCGAACAACTCCACGGCGTGCGCCCGGTCGCCCGGGGCGCCGCTGGCGAACGGGTACCAGTCGGTGATCCAGCCGTTCGGGAAGTCCACCCGCACCGACGCCCGGGTCTCCTGGTCGGTGTAGAAGTAGATGACCGGCGTCTCCATGCTGACGAGGCCGCCGGGGCGGAACCGGGGGTCTTTCAGGAACCGGTTCTGCTGGAAGTAGACGAACGCCGGCAGGTCGGTGTTGTTCGGGGCGAACGCGACCGGCACCCCGTTCGACCCGGAGAAGCTGGTGAACGTGCCCCACTCGTGGGCGACCAGCCGGGTGGCCGCCTCCGGCCGGCCCGCCCCGCGGGTGAGCACGAGGCCGCCGGCGCCGGCGCCGCACACGGCCGCCGCGATCAGGAAGGTTCGCATGGGGGATCCCCGCGAGGTGTGACCCGGGCCGCCCGCGGCGGCCGCTCAGCCACACTACGCCCGCCGACCGGGGACGGTCTGGCGGTGATACGAACTCGTTACACGGCTGTGTCACTTCCCCGGCTTGTCGAGCGGCACCTTCGCGGCGGTGAGCACGTCGCTGAGCGCCTTCTGGGCGGACGGGGAGATGGTCAGGGCGTGGGTCCGCTTGTCGCCCTCGTACACGTAGACGTGGCCGCACTCGAAGCAGATCACCAGGGCGACGGTCTTCCCGTCGTGGGTCGCCTCGACGCCGTGCCGCGGGATGAAGCACCGGGCCGGCTGCCCGCCCTCCGCCACCGCCTTCGCGGTCGCCGCCACCACCGCCTTCCGGTCGTCGCCCTTCACCGCCGTCTTGCCCAGCACCTTCGCCCCGTGCCACTCCCCGTCGCCCTTCCCGACCTCGCCGGCCAGCGAGTACACGGTCACCTCGCCCGCCTTCTCCAGCACCGCCACCACCGCCTCGGGCAGCGGCTTCCCCGGCTTGTCCTGTCCCGTCACCGCCGCCCCGAACCCGACCGCGGCGACCGCCGCGCACCACCGGACCGCGCTCATGACACCCCTCCCGTTTCAGGCGACTCCCTTGGCGGCCTCGGCCAGCGCCCGGGCCTCGGTCTCGAACGCCTCGAACTGCTTCCCCCCGCCCATCAGCTCGAACCCCTCCCGGACGTTCGCCGTCATCCCGCACACCAGCAGCCGGCCGCCGGCCGCCCGCACCTCGTCCCGGGTGTGCAGCAGGAACCGGTAGAACTGCGACGGGAACCAGTCGACCAGGCCGAAGTTCAGCACCACCGCCCCGCCGGCCGGGAGGCCGGCGACCGCCCCGGCCCGCAGCTCCCGGTACAACCCCGTCTCGCCCATCGGCTCGCGGTCGTAGAGGGCCGCCCGCACGTCCGGGCGGGCGAACCGGGCGACGCGGACGGCCGCGGACGGGGCTTCGCAGATCAGGTTCGCGGTCATCGCGGGCTCCGGGGCGGGGGTCAGTCGGCGCGCTCGATCCCCAGGATGGTGAAGTCGTCCTCGAACTCCGCCCCCTGGAGGTGGTCGGCGACCACCTTGAGCAGGGCGGCGACCGAGTCTTCGAGCGGGTCGTCCATCGAGTACTGTAGGAACTGCGCGACCCGGGGCCGGCCGAACGGCTCCCCGGCCCGGTTCCGGGCCTCGTACAGCCCGTCGGTGAACACCAGCATCCGCTCCCCCGGCTGGAGCCGGTGGCGGACCGTCGCGTACTCCGGGGCCGCCTCCGGCCCGAGCATCAGCCCGTTCGCCGTCAGGTCGATGATCCCGACCCGCCCGGACCGGGCGACCAGGATCGGCGGGTGGTGCCCGGCCGACGCCCAGCTCACCCACCCGTCCGGCCCGACCGCCAGGTAGATCCCGGTCATGAACCGGTCGGGCGGGACCTGCCGGTGGAACAGCCGGCCGGCGGCGGCCAGCGTCTCCCCCGGGTCCCGGTGCAGGTCGTGGGTGTGCAGGATGGTCCGCATGACCGCCATCAGCATCCCGGCGGCCGGCCCGTGCCCGCTCCCGTCCCCGACGAACGCCGCCACCCGCCCGTCCGGGCGGGCGAAGAAGTCGTGGTAGTCCCCGGTCACCACGAACGTCGGCCGGTACGCCAGGGTCAGCCGGTACCCGGGGACGGCCGGGGCGACCTGCGGGAGCATCCACCGCTGGAGGGCGGTCAGCCCGGCCCACTCGCGCCCGCACGTCGGGCAGCCCAACGGGTCGGTGGCGGGGGACACGGCGGCGTCCGGGGCGGGGGGCGGGGTTGGCAGGGGTGTCGCGGAGGGTATCACACCCGTCCGGCGGTCGCAACCCCCCGCCGCGGCCGCGAACCGCCCCGCCCGGGGGCGGTCCGTATACTGTCCCTTCCCCACGCCCGTTCCCCCGGGAGACCCCGATGGCCGAGTGGCAGCGGACCCACACCTGCGGACAGCTCCGGGAGGAGCACGTCGGACGATCCGTCACCCTGAACGGCTGGGTGCTCATCACCCGCACCTACGGGAACCAGGTGTTCGCCGACGTCCGCGACCGCTACGGCCTGACCCAGGTCGTGTTCGAGGCCGACGCCGCCGACCTGTTCGAGCAGGGGAAGCAGCTGAGCCGCGAGTGGGTGGTGTCGGTCACCGGGACGGTCCGGAAGCGGCTCCCCGGGGCCGAGCGGGCCGACATCCCGACGGGGGCGGTGGAGGTCGAGGCGAAAGAGTTGCGGGTGCTCAACGCCTGTCCGCCGCTGCCGTTCTCGGTCACCGAGTTCCCGGACGAGGAGCCGCCGAACGAGGACCTGCGGCTGCAGTACCGCTACCTGGACCTGCGGCGGCGGTCGCTCCAGCGCGTCCTGACCCTCCGGCACCGGCTCTGCAAGGTGATCCGCGACTACATGGACGCCCACGACTTCCTGGAGGTCGAGACGCCGCTGCTCGGCAAGAGCACCCCGGAGGGCGCCCGCGACTACCTCGTCCCGAGCCGCGTCTTCAACGGCGAGTTCTTCGCCCTGCCGCAGTCCCCGCAGCTGTACAAGCAGCTCCTCATGGTGTCCGGGTACGACCGGTACTTCCAAATCGCGAAGTGCCTCCGCGACGAGGACCTCCGCGCCGACCGCCAGCCGGAGTTCACCCAGCTCGACGTCGAAATGTCGTTCGTCGAGCGGGACGACGTGCTGGGCTTGATGGAAGGCTTGGCGGTCAAAATCTTTCGCGACTGCCTGGGGGTCGAGGTGCCGACGCCGTTCCCGCGGTACAGCTACGCCGAGGTGATGGCGAAGTACGGCTCCGACAAGCCGGACCTCCGGTTCGGGCTGGAGATCGTGGACGTCACCGACCTCGCCAAGGAGTCGTCGTTCGCGGTGTTCACCGATGCCGTGGCCGCGGGGAATGTGGTGCGGGCGGTGAACGTGAAGGGGGCGGCGGCGAAGTTCAGCAACACCGCCCTGAAGCCCGGCGGAGAGTTGCCGAAGGTCGCCGAGACGTACAAGGCGAAAGGCTTGGCGTGGATGAAGGCCGAGGGCGGGAAGCTCGCCGGCAGCATCGAGAAGTTCTTCCCGGACGACCTGAAGGCGAAGCTGAGGGAGCGGCTCGGCGTCGCCGACGGCGACCTCCTCCTGTTCGTCGCGGACAAGGAGGCGGTGGTGTGCGACGCCCTCGGCGGTCTGCGGACGCACCTCGCCCACAGCCTGAAGCTGTACCGCAACTGGTGGGACGAGAAGGCGGAGCACGACGAGGCGGAGAAGAAGAAGGCGGACGCGGCGAAGAAGCGCAAGGAGGCGTACACCCCGGTGCCGTTCCGGCCGCGGCCGGAGCACTTCAATTTCCTGTGGGTGCTCGACTTCCCGATGTTCGGGTGGGACGACGAGGAGAAGCGGTGGGCGGCGATCCACCACCCGTTCACCGCGCCGGCGGACGACGACCTGCCGCACCTGGAGTCGGACCCCGGGAAGGCGCGGGCGAAGGCGTACGACCTGGTGCTGAACGGGTATGAGGTCGGCGGCGGGAGCGTCCGGATCCACCGGCAAGAGGTGCAAAGTCGAGTGTTCGCGATGCTCGGGATGAGCGCCGACGACGCCAAGGCCCGGTTCGGGTTCCTGCTCGACGCCCTGAAGAGCGGGGCGCCGCCGCACGGCGGGATCGCGCTCGGCCTGGACCGGTGGTGCATGCTGCTGGCCGGGACGACGAACATCCGGGACGTGATCGCGTTCCCGAAGAACCAGCGGGCCCGCGACCTGATGACCGGGGCCCCGGCCCCGGTCGAGGGGCGGCAGTTGAAGGAGTTGGGGGTGAAGTTGAGTTAATCCCGCGCAAGTGTACCCGGCGGCCGCGTCCGACGGGTGCTACAGGCACCAACTCTTCCCCAGAGTTGAGACCCCCCGGGGCGTTCCCGGGGGGTCTTTCCGCGCGCGGGCGTGAGCCGCGCAGCGACGTGCCGACGGCTGGGAAACGGGGGTGTCAGGCGGCGATCAGGGTCCCGCCCTCGGGTCCGGGCCACCACCAGCCGCGGGTGAGGAGCAGGACGAGCGCGACGACCGCCGGCAGCCCGATTTGCAGGAGGTCCGAGATGTCCACGGTGCGTCGTCCTGGGTGCAGCCACGGGCGCTACCCGTAGTGGTGCAAACCCCGGACCCGGACGCCGGCGAATATGTGAACCCCCGGATTCTTCCGAGGGTCTTCGTGCCGCCCTCCCCGCATCACTTCTTCGGGCTCGGGTGCTCGACCTTGGGCCAGTAGGTGAAGATGTCGAAGTGCGGGTCGTTCTCGGCGTCGTGGCATTTCGCGCACATTCCCGACACCGCGTTGATCACCCGCTGCTGCTCCGGCTTCAGCGGCACCTTCCCCCGCTCGAACGGCGGCAGCGCCGCGATCTGCTTCATCGTCGCCGCGTCCGGCAGCCGGTCCCCCGGCTTCGCCTTCCACGGCGACTGCAGGGCCAGCAGGTTCGCCGCCTTCGGGTCGGCCGCGTGCCCGCTCCCCGGCCCGTGGCAGCTCTCGCACCCGACGTGCGCCAGGTGCGGCGTCGCCTTCTCGTCCTCGTACCCGGTCTTGTACCTCAGGCCGACGACGTGGCACTGGACGCACTCGCCGTCGAAGTTCCGTCCCGCCGGCCGCTTCGCCACCTTCTCCAGCGCCTCCAGGGCGTGCGAGTGCGGCGTCTCCTTCCACTTGACGTGCTCCGCGGCGTGGCACCCCTGGCACTTCGCCGACCCGATGTACGACAGGTTCAGCTTGTCCTCGTGCAGCTGCGCCGGGTGCGGCTCCTTCGCCACCCGGCCGAGGAACCCGCGGTCCCGGACCTGCTCGGCGTAGGCGTCGAACAGTGGGAGCACCGGGTTCGCCTTCCGGGCCGCCTCCTCCGTCCCGGGGGTGAGGTACTGCTCCCCGAGCGGCACCAACTGGTACTTCAGGTCGAACCCGCCGCCGGCCTTCGCGAACGCCCCGACCAGCCCGACGTACCGGCCCTTGTGCCCGACCTGCACGACCAGCGTCTTCCCCCCGCCGGGGTGGTCGACCGCCGCCGGGAACTGCGGCGGCTCCGGGTCGTCGGCCCGGCACAGGATGACCGCGAACTGCGGCCAGTCGGCCGCCACTTTTTTTGCCTCGTCTACGGTGCCCTGGAACAGCAGCACGTTCAGCCGCGGCTTCTTCGGGTGGGCGTCGAGGGCGGCGGCCGCCTTCTTCAGCACCTCCCGGTTGTCGTCGAAGGTGACGCTCGGGTCGGCCTTCTTCAGGTCCTCGGTCAGCGACTTCCCGATGATCCCGACGACCCCGACCGCCGTGCCGCCGGCGTCCGCGACTTCGGCCAGCCCGACCATCGGGCGGGTCGCCCCGGGCGGCTTCGGGAACCGGTCCTCGCGGGCCTGCGGCTGCCCGCCGGCGACCCCGAGCAGGTTCCCGGCGAGCACGAACGGCGGCTGCTCCTTCTGCAACGCGTACTCGCCGAGCACCGCGTCGATCCCGCCGGGGACCGGGAACTCGGTCTTCCCCACCCCGACCGCGACGTACCCCATCTCCCGCAGGGCGTCCATCGCCAGCTTGTACTTCAGCCGCCCCTGCTCCTCGACCGCCGCCTTCGGCGGGTACAGGTCCCCGAGGTCGAACCCGACGACCGGCCAGCCCTTGTCGCGGAGCCCCTTCACGAACACCGCCCGCCGCTCCAGCCCGCCCATCTGCGGGCGGCTGCACCCGCACGGCTGGACGTACCCGAGGGTCTCCCCGGACAGGAGGATCGCGGCGGCCGGCTTGGCGTCCGCCGGCCACCCGTGGAATAGCGGCAGCCCGCCGACGCCGTCGGGGGGCTTCGGCGGGTCCTCGGGGTTTGTGGCCGGGGTCGGGGAGCGGTTCCACCCGCAGGCGCCGAGGGTGGCGAGGCCGAGGACGAGGACGGCGAGGCCGATCACCCCGGCGGCGCGGAGGCCGGTGCCCCGCCCGGGCGCGGGGAAGGTCGGTTCGGTCATCGGGGGGTCCTCCGGGCTCGGTGGGGCAGGCATTCCTGCCTGCCGACTTCCAAACCGGGCAGGCAGGAATGCCTGCCCCACCGCCGACACCCTTCGTCACCCGGGCGGGGGGCCGTCCAGCCGGGTCGGGACGGGGTGGGGGCGGTGCGGGCGACCGGTGCGGGATGTGCCGGCGGCGCCGGTCGCCGGGGTCACTGGGTGCCGTTCCCGCGGATCGGGATGCGGATCCGCTGCGGCTTCGGCCCGGCCACCTCGAGCACCACGAACCCGGCCCACGGCCCGGACTTGCGGCCCGGGGGGACGGTGACGGTGAGCTTGTACGACCCGCGGTCGGCCGCCGCCGGCTGCTTCTCCAGGGCGAGTTGCAGGAAGTCCGGGGTGGCCGGGTTCTTGTCCTTATCGTACGGGACGACGGCGAGGGCCGCGGCCGGGTCGTCGGTGATGATCGTGTAGGCCCGGCTCGGCGTCTCCTTGGCGAACGAATAGTTGCCGACGTTGATCTCCCGCTGGCCGTTGTCCAGCCACACCCCGCCGCGGACCGTCCCCCGGACCTTCACCCCCTTGCCCGGGGCGGTCAGGTCGGTCGTGAGCGAGACGAACACGTCCCGGTCGAGCGGCCCGAGGTCGGCCCGCTTGTCCCCGACCTTCGGGGACACGGTGACCGTGAACCGGTACGCGGCCTCGACCCGGACCGGCCGCTTGACCTGGGCGGAGAGGGCGGCGGCGACGGCCGGCAGCTCGCCCGGCGGCACCCGGACCGGCTCGGACGCGGTCACGAACTGCCCCGGCTCCCCGACCCCGCCGGCGGCCATCTGGACGACCACCTTCGGCCGGCCGAGCACGTCCGGGTCGCGGGTGGAGGAGTAGACCAGCACCTCCGCCTCCCGCGGCGTCGACTCCTCGCTCAGCTCGCCGACGTCGATCGTCTCCCGGGACAGGTCGAACGGGTCCACCCCCTCGTAACTCAGCTGGAACTGGGCCGGGACGACCTGCCGGGACCCCTCCACCCAGGTGCCGAACTCGGCCGACAGGGTCTTTTGGGTCTCGCCCCCGCGGACCGAGAACGTCAGCTCCAGGACGCCCCACTGCGGGGCCCACTTGTCGTCCGGGTTGGCCGCCGGGACCTGGTACTCGGCCCGCGGGTTGTCCTTGAACGTGTACGCCTGCCACTGGAGGTGGTGCGGGGCCGGGGCCTCGCCCGGCTTCGGCGGGGCGAGCGCGGCGGCCGGCCCGGCGAACCCGACCGGCAGCCCGGCGAACAGCCCGTGCGGGAGGGCGGAGACGGCCGTCATCTCCAGGACGGCCCGGGCGGTGGCCGGCGGGATCGGGGCGACCCGGGCCCCGCTGCACGAGCTGCACGACACCTTCGCGATCTGCATCCGGACCGGCTTCGGGTTGCGGTTCTCGAACCAGAACGCGGCCGCGTTCGGGGCGTCCACCCGCTCGTAGAACCCGGGGAAGGTGCGGTGCTGCAGGCTGGCGAGCGGGCTCGGGTCCCAGTGCCGCTCGGACGAGAAGAACCGCAGCGGCGGCTCGTTCCCGCCGCCCGACCCGCCTTCCCCCTCATTCTCGCCACTCTTCGGGGTGTACTGGGCGAAGAACGTGACCCCGAAGATCACGGCCATCCCGACCACGACCGGGATCGCGATCTTGAGCGTCTGGTTCACGGCGCGGCTCCGGGGGTTACCGGTCGTCGGTCCATTCTACGTCCGCCGGGGGGCCGGGGTTCTGGCGTTTGCAGGGTAGCCTGCCGAGCCCGAGCGCCAGCGAGGGCCGAGGCTGACCCCTCGCTGGCGCTCGGGCTCGGACGGGCCCGCAACGCTACTTCTTCCCCTTCAGCGGCTTCCCGTCCGGGCCGATCGGGCCGACCGCCACCACCGTCAGCGTCTTCGGGTCGAGGTACTTCTTCGCCACCGCCTGGACGTCCGCCGGGGTGACCGCCGCCACCTCCTTCTTGAACTTCTCCAGGAAGTCGAACTCCAGCCCGTACCGCTCCGCCGCGAGCAACTGCCCGGCCACCCCGGCCGTGGTGGTGAACCGGAACGGCAGCCCGCCGAGCAGGTACTGCTTCGCGTCCTCCACCTCCTCTTTTGTCGGCGGCTCGTCCCGGATCTTCTCGAACTCGCGCAGGAACCCGTGCCGGACGTCGGTGAACTTGTCCGGGAAGGTGCCGATGTACCCGGTGAACGTGCCCGGCTGCTTGCCGGCCGAGTTGGTGATCGCCGCCCGGACGGTGTACGCCAGCCCCTGCCGGTCGCGGAGCGTCGCCGACAGCCGGTCGGTGAACCCCGGGCCGGTGCCGAGCACGTTGTCCATCACGAGCAGCGTGTGGTAGTCCGGGTTGTCGCGGGTGATGCCGAGCTGCCCGATGTAGACGTGGACCTGGGCCGCCGTCGGGTCGCTGACCAGCTTCTCGGTCACGGCGGTCGCCTTCGGCGGGGCCGGCACCTCCGGCTTCGGCGCGTCCGACTTCTTCCAGTCCTTGGTCAGCGCCTCGATCTTCTTGGCCATCTCGTCCGCCTTGAAGTCCCCGACCACCACGACGGTGGTGAAGTTCGGGGCGAACGCCTGGGCGTGGAACGCCTTGCAGTCGGCCGGGGTCAGCTTCTCGACCGTCGCCCGGGTGCCGAGGCTCGACCGGCCGAACGGGTGCTTGCCGTAGACGAGCGCGTTGAACGTGTCGGACGCCTTGGTGTTCGGCTGGGACGCCGCGTCGTCGATGGAGTTGAGCTGCTGCTCCTTCTGCCGGGCGAACTCGTCGGCCGGGAACGTCGGCCGGATGAGGCTGTCGAACAGGAGGCCGAGGCCGAGGTCGGCGTCCGGGGTGAGGACCTTGAGCGACCCGCCGCTCGACGACAGGTTCAGGCTGCCACCGGTGTCCTCGATCAGCGCCGCGATCTGCTTGCCCGTGTGCTTCTCCGTCCCCTCCTCGAGCAGGTTACCGGTGAGCGTCGCGACCCCCGCCTTCTCGGCCGGCTCCCGCAGCCGCACGTCGGCCACGTCCACCGCCGCGACCACGACCGGCAGGCGGTGGTCTTCGAGGGTGATGAGGGTGAGCCCGTTCGGCAGGACGGTGCGCTTCGCCGCGGTGAGGGAGAAGCCCTGCGCGCCGGCGTCCGCGGGCTTCTGTGGCACCGGCATTCGTGCCGGTGCGGCGACACCGGCAGGAATGCCGGTGCCACGGGCGGGCGCCCCGCCCCCGCCCTTCTTCTCCGGCTCCTTCTCGTCCTCCTTCGGGACGCTCCAGACGACGCACGCCTGCTTGCGGCCGAGGTACTCTTTGGCGGCCCGCTGGACGTCCGCCTTGCTCACCTTCAGGACCCGGTCCAGGTAGTCGGCGAAGAACTTGGCGACGTCGTCCCCGCCCGGGTAGGTGCTGGTCCGGGCGACCGCGTCGGCGAGGCTGTGGACGCTCTCCCGGGAGAACACGAACCGGGCGAGCAGCTTCTTCCGTGCGCGGGCCAACTCCTCGTCGGAGATCGGCTCGGCGGCCAACTTCTCCAACTCCGCGAACACCATCTCCTCCGCCTTCTTCCGGTCCTTCCCCTTCAGGAGGTCGAGGCTGACCGAGAACCACCCGGGGTACCGGCCGGCGTAGTTCCCGGCGTCCACCGACGACGCGACCCGCTCGTCCTCGACCAGCTTGCGGTAGAGGCGCGACGTCTTCCCGTCGGCGAGGACGTACTGGACGACGTCCAGGACCGGGTCGTCCGGGGTGCCGACGGCGACGGTGTTGAACCCCATGAGCATCCGCGGCTGGTCGAACTTCGACTCGAACTCCTTGCGGGCCGGGCCGGCGCGGTCCTTGAAGTAGGTGGGGGTCTTGCGGGGCGGGAGGTCGCCCTTCGGGATCGTGCCGAACAGCTTCTTGATCTTGTCGAGGGCGGCGTCCGGGTCGAACCCGCCAACGACCACCAGGGCGGCGTTGTTCGGGTAGTACCACGTGTCGTAGTACCGCTTGATGACCTCGGCGGTGGCCCCGCGGACGTGCTCGCGCTGCCCGATGACCGGGTGGGAGTACGGCGAGTCTTTCGGCCACAGGAGGGCCAGCACGGCCTTGTACTCGAGGTCGCCGGGCCGGTCCTCGCCGCCGTCCAGCTCGGCGATCACCGCCCCCTTCTCCTGCTCGAACTCGTGCTTCGCGTCGATCCGGACGTTCCGCATCCGGTCGGCCTCGATGTCGAGCGCCTGCTGCCACCGGTCGGCGGCGAAGTCGAAGTGGTAGACGGTCATGTCCTCGGTGGTGTAGGCGTTGTTCGCCCCGCCGTTCCGCTGGGTGGCCCGGTCGATGTCCCCGGGGAACAGCTTGTCGGTCCCCTTGAACATCAGGTGCTCGAGGTAGTGGGACAGCCCGGTCTGGTCCTTCTCCTCGTCGGCCGACCCGACCTTGTAGGCGACCATCACCGACACGACCGGGGACGACTTGACCGGCAGCAGGTACACCCGCAACCCGTTGTCGAGGGTGGCGGTGCGGAGGTCCTTGAACACCGCCTGGGCGGTCTTCACGAGGTCGGCGTTCCCGGCCGGGTCGGCGGCGCGGGCGGCCGGGGCGGGGACGGCGAACAGGGCGAGTGCGAGCGCGGCCCGGGACATGGCGGTCCTTTCCTGACCTGGCGGAGAGGCACGGCGGGTAGTTTATCGCGCCGGGGCCGAACGGGGCGCCGCGCCGTGAGGCGGTGTCGCAATACTGCACAGCCCGCGCGAGAACCGGCACGCGGAAACGAACAACTGGTACCCGGGGCGGGAACGGTGCTCTAGAGTTCAGCCGACTCGTGAGGCTGAGTTTCCAAGGGGTTCTCGCCGGCCGGCCGCGCCGTCGGGGTGCGCGGTACGGGGTGTGCTTGACCGCGCCCCGCGTCACCCCGTATCGGCCCGGCCGACCCGACCCTGTTAGCGAGGGGCGTGTGATGTCGTTGAAGAGGTGCTGCTGGGCCGGGCTGGGGCTGTACGCGGGGCTGAGCGTGGCCGACTGGCTGCTGACGTTCGCCCTGCTGAACACGAACCCGCAGGCGTTCGAGTCGAACCCGCTGGCGGCGGCATGCCTGGAGCGGCACGGGTGGGGCGGGCTGGCGGTGTTCAAGGCGGTCGGGGTGCTGGTGTTCGCGGCCGCGGTGGTCCTGTTGGTCCGGCGGCGGCCGCCGGTCGCGGCCGGGGTGGTGGCGCTGGGGTGCGCGGTGCTGCTGGCGGTGACCGGGTACAGCCACCAACTGCTGGCGCAGGACGACCCGGCGGGCGAGGTGCGGGTGGTGGCGCACGCGGACACCGTGATCGACGCCCCGGACCGGGAGCAGTTGACGGACGCCGTCCGGGCGGACTGACCGGCGGGTCAGCCGTCGGGCGTGTCGAGGAGGTGCTGGAGCCGGGCGGCGAGCTCGGGCGGGAACCGGGCCGGCCAGGTCGGGTCGATCAGGCCGACGCCGGCGAGGTCGCGGAGGTGGGTGCGGTCCTTGTCGCGGTTGGACGTGAGCTTCATCCGGACGAGGGCTTCGAGCGCCAGCACCCGGAACCCGGCCGCGTCCTCAGCTTCCGTCACGTCTGGCGCCGGCAGGGCGTAGTCGGGCCGGACCTTCTCGCCGGCGAACAGGACGTGGACCGCGTCCCGGGCCTTCGCCCCGGGGCCGTCGAGGAACATGTCGATCCCGGCCGCGTGCCGGTACACGAACCCGGCGGCCTCCATCGCCGCCGTCGCCGCGGCGAGGTCGGTCCGGCGGATGAGGACGTCCACGTCCTGGGTGGTGCGGACGGCCGCCGGGTCGGCCCGGTCGACCCACTCGGCGACCGCGTTCCCGCCGATGACCGCGTACGGCACCCCGGCGCGTTCTAGAGCCAGTTATGCACTTATCGGCAGTCGTGCTGATAAGTTAGGTCCATGAGCACGAAACGGAAGTCGTACCCGAGCGACGTCTCGGATGCGGAGTGGGAGTTCCTGCTCCCGTACCTGACCCT